>Ga0310821_100013_pt1 | contig 469672 bp, 470 predicted proteins | sample P4_ome_FD_201300 | JGI IMG/M metagenome (GOLD analysis project Ga0310821, IMG submission 201300) | Sorghum-adapted microbial communities from Joint BioEnergy Institute, Emeryville, California, United States - P4_Day56_Rep1 | ecosystem: Engineered > Bioreactor > SSF (Solid state fermentation) >...
GCCCTTCTGCTTGACGCACTGGTCCCTAAACGGTGCGCCTCCAACGATGTCGGTCATGGATGTCCTTCCCGGCCCCCACGGGCCGATCGGTCACCCCGGACCACACACAGAAGATCGGACAGACCCGATGCCCGGGCGAGGCGAACTTCGGCGCCTTGTAGGCGTCGATGTGCAACAGCGCGCCCGGCTGGCTCCACTCAAAGCGCCGAAACGCTTGGCGCTGCGCGCGTCGGCGCTTGGACTGGCCGTGGCGCTTGAGCACCTTCCAGACCGTCGCGCGATGGCGGCCCGTCAGCGCCGCCAGGCGCATCGGTCCCCAATTCGTCTTGGCCCGCGCCTGGAGGATCCGCTGCTCTTCCTGCGCGCTCAACGCCCACGAAGATGCGGTCGAGGTGTCCCAGGCGCTGACGTGCAGCCCGTCCGCGAGCTCGAGGTCGGAGTCCAGCTCGGGCATCGACGCCTGCACGTAGCCGACGCACTCGGTCACGAGCGCGTCGAGGCTCGGCCTGAGCTCGATCGCCGTCTGGCGGCGTACGAGGTCTTGCCAGTCCTCCTCCATCGATGCGACGCGACCAACGCCCATCGGCGGCGATCATAGGCTGCTTGCGACAGCGCGCACAAGCGGGACCGGCCCGGCGCTCGCTGCGCGATCTGCTCAACTGCGGGTCGTGAGCGTGCGGAGACCAGCCGCGTGAGCGGCCGTCAGGCCCTCGCCCTGCTGCTGGCGGTCGTCGCCGGGCTGGCCGCGGTCGCCGGGGCGTCGGCGTGGTGGATGCGCGACGCGGTCGTCAGCCAGGACGGGTTCGCCGCTCGCGCCGCGGTGGCGCTGGAGCAGGAGGCGGTGCGCGACGCGGCCGAGCGCGAGATCGTCGCCCAGGTCGCCGGCCGGCTGCCGCCCGAGGTCCCCCGGGCCCGGGTACGCGACGTCGTGCGCCGCGCCGTCGACAGCGGCGTGTTCGACGTCGCGCTGGCGAGCGGCGCCGCCGAGTTCAACGACGCGCTCGTGCGGGGCGACGCGACATCGACCTTCGAGATCGACATCGGCCGGGTGCTCGAGCGGACCGACCCGGAGCTGGCCGCGCTCCTCGGCGACGTCGGGCGCGCGCGGATCGCCCGGGTGCATGCCGCCGACCTGCCCGTGAACCCGAAGCGCGCCGCCGACCTCGTGCGCGCGCTGGCGGCGGTGGGTCCGCCGCTGGCGCTCTTCGCGCTGGCGGGCGCGCTCGCGGTGGCCCGCGACCGGCGCGGCGCGATCGGCGCGTTCGGGCTCGCCGCGCTCGTCGCGTCGGTGCTGCTGTTCGCGGGGCTGGCGGCGGGCCGCGCGGCGGTGCGCGACACGGTGCGCGGCGGCACCGGGCTCAGCACCGCGCAGGCGCGCGATGCCGCGGGCGCGGCGTGGAGCGAGGCGACCGGCGGGGTGCGCACCGTGGCGATCGCGGGCGCCGCCGGCGGCCTCGTGCTGGCGGTCGTCGGCCTGGGTCCCTGGGGCCGCCGTCGACGCTAGGCCGCTACGCGCAGCCCTCGACGTAGTCGATCTCCGGCTTGCGGCCGCCGTCGATCTGGCGGATCACGCGCTTCGGGTCGGTCCAGAAGATCATCTTGCGGTTGCCGAAGCGCAGGATGTAGTCGCGCGCCTTCGGGTCGTACTCGTTGACCCGCGAGCGCAGCCGCGAGCCGTAGGCGCGGCGCAGGTCGCGCACCGTGTCGCCGACCTCGATGCCGCGGCGCGTGGAGATCCCGGGCTTGGAGACGGACAGCACGGCGATCCGCCGGTCGGTCGTCTGCATCATGACGCCGAGGCTCGTCGGCATCAGGCGCCCGATCCCGCACGCGTCGCTGTCGGGGTCGAAGCGCTGGTAGTCGATCGTCTGGCCCGTGCGCCGCTGGGCGTCGTCGATCGTCATCCCGACGCGCAGCGACCCGATCCCGTTCTGCGTGATGCGCGACTGCTTCGTGACCGGGGCGGCCGCGGCGACCGACGGCGCGGCGAGGCAGGCGGCGGCGAGCGCGGCGACGGCGGCCGACCGTCCGTGGAGGCGCGTGTCCATGGCGCAACCCTACGCCGGGGACGGGACCGACGACCGCAGGATGTTGGTCGGGGGTGGAGAATGGGCAAGACGCCGTACGAGGCTCGTCTCGAGGAGGTCGATCGCATGCACCGCTGGCTCCGCCGTCTCACCCCGCTCGCCGCCGTCGCGGCGCTGGCCGTGATCGCCGGGTGCGGCGGCGACGGCGACGAGGGCTCGACGGGGACCGGCGCCGCGACCGCCCCGGCGACCGCGCCCGCCTCGACCGGCGAGACCGGCACCGGCGCGACCGACACCGGCGGCGGCGCCGCGCCCGACGGCGCCCAGGTGTTCGCCGACGCCGGCTGCGCCAACTGCCACACGCTCGCCGCCGCCGACGCCTCCGGCAAGGTGGGACCGAACCTCGACGACGTCAAGCCCTCCGCCGACCACGTGCGCGAGATGGTGACCAACGGCGGCGGCGGGATGCCGTCGTTCGAGGGCCAGCTCTCGCCCGAGGAGATCGACGCGGTCGCCGACTACGTCTCGTCGGTCGCCGGCAGCGGCTGATCCCTACGCGCCGGACGGCGGCGCGTAGCGGTGGTGGATCAGCAGCGCGTTGCCGTCCGGGTCGGTGAAGAACGACATGTGGCAGACGCCGCTGTCGACGATCTCGCCGTTGAACCGCACGCCGCGCGACTCGAGCTCGGCGCGCGCGGCGGCGACATCGGCGACCTGCAGCGCGATCGGGGCGTTGCTCGCCCGGAACGGGATCCCGAGCCGGTCGCCGGCGACCACCGCCAGCGTCACGGTCCCGGTCTCGAACTCCGCCCCCAGCGGCTCCTGGCCGGGCCGCTGCCAGACCTTGCCGGCCTCCAGGCCGAGCACGTCGCCGTAGAAGGCGCGCGCGGCGTCGAGGTCGCGGGTGGACACCGACACGAAGTCGACGCCGGTGACGAGCGAGGCGGTGGCGGGCACGGCGGCTGGACCTCCGGGACGAACGGGCTGGGCGTCCAGCCTCCCGCCTCCAGCCGCCGCTGGCAAGCCGCCGGCCTCAGATCGCGGCGATCTCCTTGACCTGCGTCAGGCGGAAGTGGTTGCCGGACGGGTCGCGGAAGCCGCAGTCGATCCCGTACGGCCGCTCCTCGGGCTCCTCGACGAACTCGACGCCGCGGGCGCGCAGCTCCTCGTAGGCGGCGCGGCAGTCGTCGGTCGACAGGAAGATCGCGCCGGCCGCGCCCTTGGCCATCAGCGTGCGCACCTGCTCGGCGGTCTCCTCGTCGAACACGGGCTCGCCGGGGATCGCCATCAGCACGATCGACACGTCGGGCTGGTCGGCCGGGCCGACGGCCAGCCAGCGGAAGTCGCCCATCTCGGGCAACGTGACGTCGGCGTGCACCTCCATGCCGAGCCTGCGGGTGTAGAACTCCAGCGCCTCGTCCTGGTCGTGCACCCACACCTGGGCGCTGGCGATCCTGATGCTCATGGCCGTCTCCTGCGGTGGTCGTCGTCAGGTCGCCCGCAACGCTAGCCCGGGACCCTCGCGCCGTCTTCTCCAAACGTGCTGTGTCGCGGCCGGGCGTAGGCCCGCACGACGCAGGTCGGAACGCGGGCGAGATGCGCGGCCGGCGGGTGGCGCGCGCGGTAGGCCGTCGGCGTGCAGCCGAAGGCGCGCGTGAAGCTCGTCGTGAACGACCCGACGCTGACGAGCCCGACCGACAGGCAGATGTCGGCGACCGAGCGGTCGGTGGTGCGCAGCAGCGCGGCGGCGCGCTCGAGGCGGCGCGTCAGCAGGTAGCGGTGCGGCGGCTCACCGAACGCGCGGCGGAACTCGCGGCTGAAGTGCGCGCGCGACAGCCCGGCCGCGGCGGCCATGTCGTCGACGCCGAGCGGCTCGAAGTAGCGCGCGTCGGCGAGGTCGCGGGCGCGCAGCAGATGGCGGGCGGGCGGCACGAACGCCATGCGCCGCAAGCCTACGACGCCCGGACCGACGCGCCGCGCCTGGCCCACGCCGGACGTGGCCGATCGGCGCGCCCGCGAGGGCGGGTCTCGCGCTCCGCGCTGGGCACGTTCTTCCCCACCCGAACGGGCGGATTGCCTGTTGACAGGCTGTCATCGCGGCGCTAGGACTGTGGGCCACATGGAGATCCTGCGCACGCCCGAGGCGCGCTTCGCCTCGCTTCCGGGCTTCCACTTCGCGGCCCGGTACGCCGAGGTGCGCGCCGACGGAGGGCCCGCGCTGCGCATGGCCTATGTCGACGAGGGCGACCGGTCCGCGCGCCCCGTCCTCGCGCTCCACGGCGAGCCGACCTGGAGCTACCTGTACCGCCGCGTCGTCGCGCCGCTGCGGGTCACCGGCCTGCGCGTCATCGCACCCGACCTGATCGGCTTCGGGCGCTCCGACAAACCGGCGGCGCGCGAGGACTACACGTACGCCCGCCACGTGCAGTGGCTGACCGATCTCGTCCATCAGCTCGACGTGCGCGACGCGATCCTCCTGTGCCAGGACTGGGGCGGGCTGCTGGGGCTGCGGCTGGTCGCGGCCGAGCCGGACCGCTTCGCCGCCGTCGTCGCCTCCAACACGTTCCTGCCCACCGGCGACCAGGACCTCGGCGAGGGCTTCGCCGCCTGGCGGCGCTTGTCGCAGGAGGCCGACGAGCTGCCGATCGGCGCGATCGTGTCCGCCGGCACCGTCCGCGACCTCACGCCCGCCGAGATCGCCGCCTACGACGCGCCGTTCCCCGACGAGCGCTTCAAGGCCGGCGCACGCCAGTTCCCGCTGCTCGTGCCGGCCTCGCCCGACGACCCCGAGGCCCCCGCCAACCGCGCGGCCTGGGAGGTCCTGTCGCGCTGGGAGCGGCCGTTCCTCACCGCGTTCGGCGACAGCGACCCGATCACCGCCGGCGCCGACGCCGCGCTCCAGCGCCTGATCCCCGGAGCCGCCGGCCAGCCGCACGTCACCCTCGAGCGCACCGGCCACTTCAGCCCCGAGGACGCCGGCGCCCGCCTGGCCGGCGTCGTTGTGGAGCTCTCCGGCCACCTGCGATAGCGTGCCGGGCCCCCGTCACCGTCCCTCGGGATAGGCCCCGCACGCAATGCTGGTCAACGACGTCACCGTCGATCGTCTACGCCGCCTGGCCGAGACCGTCGCCTCTGGGCGCACGGCGCTGAGCGCCTACCTGAACCTCGACCCGCGCGAGTTCGGCACCGGCCCGGCCCGCGCCAGCGCGATCCGCTCGCTCGTGCACGAGGCCGAGCGCGCGGTGCGCGACGCCGACGGCCTCGACCACGCCGAGCGCCAGGCGCTGCGCGCGGCGGTCGAGCACCTCGAGGCCTGGTTCCGCGACGAGTTCTCGGCCGACGGCGCCCACGCCGTCGCCGTGTTCGTCAGCGAGCCCGACGACCTGTTCGAGGTCGTCCGCCTGCCCGTGCCGACGCGGCAGCGGGTCGTCATCGACCGCGTTCCCCGCGTCGCCCCGCTCGCCCGGGTCGGCCCCCCGCAGCGCTGGGCCGTGGCGCTCGCCAGCCGCTCGCACGGCCGGCTGCTGCGCGGCTCCCCGTGCGGCCTGATCGAGGTCGCCGACCTCGACGACGACGTCCCCGGCCAGCACGACCAGGGCGGCTGGTCGCAGGCCCGCTACGAGCGCAGCATCGACGAGGAGGCCCACCGCCACATCCGGCGGGTGCTCGACGCGCTCGTGCACAGCCACGCGGAGGAGCCGATCGACCGGCTCGCGATCGCCGCGCCCGACGAGACCTACGCGTTCATGGAGCAGCATCTCGACCCGGCCCTGCGCGAGCGGCTGGCCGGGCGGATCGACGCCGACCTGTCCGACGCCGGCCCCGACAAGGTGCTCGAGGCCGCCAAGCCGCTGATGGCGCAGGACCGGCGGCGGGCCGACGAGGAGCTGCTCGCCCGCCTCGACGACGCGCTCGGCGCCGAGGGCCGCGCCGTCGCGGGGCTCGAGCCCGTGCTGGACGCGCTCGTGCAGCGGCGCGTCGACACGCTGCTCGTCGCCGACGGGTTCGCCGCGCCCGGCACGCTGTGCCAGACGTGCGGCTGGATCGGCGTCGGCGGCGACCGCTGCCCGGTCGACGGCACGCCGCTCGAGCGCTGCGAGGACATCGGGGAGCGGGCCGTCGAGTGCGCGGTGCGCCAGGCGGCGACCACGCGCTTCCTGTCCGAGCCGGACGACCTCGCCGCGCACGGCGGCATCGCGGCGCTTCTGCGCTACTAGCGCTAGACGACCTCGCCCGGGTACACGATCCCCGCGGTCGAGCCGGCGTCGACGGGCATCGCCGTGCCGGTCACGAACGAGGCGCGGTCCGAGCACAGCCACACGACGGCCTCGGCGACCTCCTCCGGCTTGCCGAAGCGCTTGAGCGCCTGCGGCGAGGCGAGCTCCTGGCGGCGCTCGGGCGGCAGCACGTCCATCATCGCGGTGGCGATCGCGGCCGGGCACACCGCGTTGACGCGGATCTCGTGCGGGGCGAACTCGACCGCCGCCGTCTTGGTGAGGCCCACGACCCCGTGCTTGGACGCAACGTACGCGCCGAGCGCGGGCGCGGCGATGAGGCCGGCCAGCGACGACGTGTTCACGATCGAGCCGCCGCCCTGCTCGATCATCCGCGCCGCCTGCGCCCGGATCCCGAGCCAGACGCCCTTGAGGTTGACCGCCTGGATCGCGTCCCACTCCTCCTCGGTCGTCTCCAGCAGCGTCCGCTGCAGCTCGATCCCGGCGTTGTTGTGGGCGAAGTCCAGGCGGCCGTAGGCGTCGACGACCGTCGCCGCCAGGCGCTCCTGGTCGGTGGCGCTCGTCACGTCCCCGGTCGCCGCGGTGGCGCGCCCGCCGGCCGCCTCGACGAGGCGCACCGTCTCGGCCACGTCCGCGGCGCGGTCCTCGAGGTCGTTGACGACCACCGCCGCGCCCTCACGGCCCATCGCGATCGCCGTGGCGCGGCCGATGCCCCCGCCTGCCCCCGTCACCAGGCCCGCACGGCCTTCCAGCAGTCCTGCCATCTCTTCTCCCCTCCTCGTTGACGTCCGTCGCCGGCCCTCAGGCCGGCGGCGGATAGATATCGCGCACGTAGTCGTCGAGCATCCGCTGGGCGCTGAACTGCGGTCCCAGCGTCCGCATCGAGGCGCGCACCCGGGCGATCCAGGCCCGCGGGATGCCCTGCTCGTCGCGGTCGTGGAAGGTCGGGACGACCTCCTCGACCAGCAGCCGGTGCAGCTCGGCCCCGTCGCGGGAGTCCTGCGCGCCGTGGTCCTCCCACACCTCGCCGGGCAGCGCCCACCCGTTGGCGCCGTCGTAGGCCTCGGCCCACCACCCGTCGAGGACGCTGAGCTGCAGTCCGCCGTTGACGACGGACTTCATGCCGCTCGTGCCGCTGGCCTCCAGCGGCGGGCGCGGCAGGTTGATCCACACGTCGCACCCGGCGACCAGCCGTGCCGCGGTGTCGAGGTCGTAGTCCTCGAGGAACACGACGCGCTCGCCCACGCCGGCGGCGCCGCGCACGGAGAACAGCGCCTGGAGCGTGCGCTTGGCCTCCTCGTCGCGCGGGTGCGCCTTGCCGGCGAGCAGCAGCTGGATCGGCCGGTCGGCGTTCAGCAGCTGCAGGTTCGCGTCGAGCTGCGACAGCAGGAGCCCGACGCGCTTGTAGGTGGCGGCGCGGCGCGCGAAGCCGAGCGTGAGCACGTCGGGATCGAGCGCCTGGGCCGAGCGCGCGTACTCGAGCGTGTCGCCGCGCGCCAGGCGCTCGCGCACGCCGCGGGCGCGGGCGTGCTCGACGAGCGCGCGGCGCTGCTCGCAGCGCACCCGCCACAGGTCCTCGTCGGGGATCCGATCCAGCGGGGCCCAGGTGGCGGGGTCGGCGGCGCGGTGCCACCAGCCCTCGCCGAGGTGGCGGTCGAGCAGCTCGCGCATCGGCGCGGCGACCCACGTCGGCACGTGGACGCCGTTGGTGACGTGGCCGATCGGCACCGCGTCGACGTCGCGGTCGGGCCACAGGCCGTGCCACATCTGGCGGGCGACCTCGCCGTGGCGGCGGCTGACGCCGTTGGCGGTGCGGCTCGTGCGCAGCGCGAACTGGGTGACGCCGAACGGCTCGCCGCCGTCGTCGGGGTTCGTGCGGCCGAGCGCCAGCACGCCGTCGACGCCGAGCCCGATCCGGTCCGCCAGCGGGCCGACCGCCGCGGCGATCCGCTCGGGCGCGTAGGTGTCGTTGCCGGCCGGCACCGGGGTGTGCGTGGTGAAGACCGTGCGCGAGCGCGCCGCGGAGAGGGCTCCGTCGAGGTCGGCGCCGTTGCGCAGCTCCTGGCCGACGAGCTCGAGGCCGGCGAAGGCCGCGTGCCCCTCGTTGAGGTGCAGCACGCGCGGGGCGATGCCGAGCGCGTCGAGCGCGCGCACGCCTCCAACGCCGAGGACGAGGTACTGGGCCAGGCGGAGCTCCGGGTCGCCGACGTACAGGCGGGCGGTGATCCAGCGGTCGACCAGGTCGTTCTCGGGGCGGTCGGTGTCGAGCAGGTACAGCGGCACGCGGCCGACCTGCACGCGCCACACCTGCGCGGCGACCTCGCGCTCGCCGATCGGGACGCGCAGGACGACGGGCCCGCCGTCGGCCCCGGTGACCGGGACGGTCGCGAGCCGGTGCGGGTCGCGGTCGATCCAGGACTCCTGCTGCCAGCCGGTCGCGTCGATGCGCTGCCGGAAGTAGCCCTCGCGGTACAGCAGGCCGACCGCGACGAGGTCGACGGCCTGGTCGGACGCCTGCTTGAGCAGGTCGCCGGCGAGCGCGCCCAGGCCCCCGGAGTAGATCGGGAGCGAGCGGTGCACGGCGTACTCGGCGCAGAAGAAGGCGACGGTCCCCGGCGCGCCGCCGGCCGCGGGCCGCTCGCGCTCGGCCTCGACGCGGGCGCACAGGTCGTCGATGCGCGCGATCAGCCCGGCGTCCCGGGCGGCGGCCTCGAGCGCCTCGGTGTCGGCCGTCAGCAGCAGCTCGACGGGGTTGGCCGCGGAGCGCTCCCAGCGCTCGCGGTCGATCGAGGCGAACACCTCGGCGGCGCCGGGCATCCACGACCAGCGCAGGTCGTAGGCCAGGCGGGCGAGCGGCCGCAGCGGCTCGGGGACGCGGGCCGCCAGCGCGGCGGCGGCGCGATCGATGTCCGAGGGCATCCGGGCATGTAAGCACGGGCGCGCGTGTCCGGGTACGGTCACGCAGGGTTGCCGCCGGAGTCCGCGTCCCGTATCACCTCGCGACGCGCACGGGGTCCGGACGACCCGCTATCGTGTCGATGACTGTCTGTCATCTAGAGGGAGACGCAGGATGCTGAACCGACGACAGCTGCTCCAGTCCGCCGCGGCGGCCGCCCCGGCGCTGCTGCTCACCCGCGCCGCCGCGAACGCGCAGAGCGGACCCAGCGCCGCCGGCAAGAACGTGGTCCTGTTCATCACCGACCAGGAGCGCGCAATCCAGCACTTCCCGCGCGGCTGGGCGGAGCGCAACCTGCCCGGGCTCACCCGCCTGCAGGCCAACGGGATCACGTTCGAGAACGCGTTCAGCAACGCCTGCATGTGCTCCCCCGCGCGCTCGACGCTCCTCACGGGCTACTACCCGGCCCAGCACGGCGTGAAGTACACGCTCGAGGAGGACATGCCCGACGACCAGTACCCGCAGGTCCCGCTCCCGACGGACTTCAAGAACATCGGGACGGTCATGCGCGCCGCCGGCTACGACGTCGTCTACAAGGGCAAATGGCATCTGAGCAAGCCGGCGAACGGCCAGTTCACGCCCGAGGACGTGGCCAAGTACGGCTTCGGCCGCTGGAACCCGCCCGACGCGGGCGCCAACCAGGACATCCCCCAGGAGGGCGGCGGCGTCTACGACAACGACGGCCGCTACATGACCGGCACCGGCGACGCCGCGGCCGGCCAGGAGGGCGTCCTGCAGTACCTGACGACCCAGGCCGCGCAGAGCCAGCCGTTCTTCCTGGTCGTCTCGCTCGTCAACCCGCACGACGTGCTGATGTACCCGCGCAACCTCGAGGCGGCCGGCTACGACGCGTCGTGGCTGGAGGGCGAGATCGAGCTGCCCGCCACCGTCCACGAGGACCTGCGCGACAAGCCCCTCGCCCAGCGCTCCTTCCGCCGGATCATGGCGCTGTCCGGCCGGCTGAAGGACGACGAGATGAAGCGCAACTACCTCAACTTCTACGCCAACCTGATGAAGCTCGTCGACGGCTACCTCGTCGACGTGCTCGACACGCTCGCGCAGACCGGGCTGCTGGACGACACGATCGTCATCCGCACGTCCGACCACGGCGAGATGGGGATGGCGCACGGTGGCCTGCGCCAGAAGAACTTCAACGCCTACGAGGAGACGCTGCGGGTCCCGCTCGTCTACTCCAACCCGAAGCTCTTCCCCACGCCCAAGCGCTCCGACGCGCTGGTGTCGCACGTCGACTTCCTGCCGACGATCGCCAGCCTGCTGGGCGCCCCGCAGAGCGCGCGGGCCGACTGGCAGGGCGTCGACTACTCGCACCTGATCCTCGGCCGGAGCACGGCGCCGGTGCAGGACAGCATCGTGTTCACCTACGACGACTTCCAGGCCGGGCAGGCCCGGGGCCCGTACGTGCGCCAGCCCAACCACATCGTCTCCCTGCGCGAGAAGCGCTACAAGATCGCGCGCTACTGGGATCCGTCGGGCAAGGAGAAGGCGCAGTGGGAGATGTACGACCTGCGCCGCGACCCGCTGGAGCGCCGCAACATCGCCGCGCCCGGCTACAAGCGCAACGAGCGCGAGCAGCGTGAGCTGCGGCGGCTGAAGCGGCGGCTGGCCAAGGTCACCCGCGAGCGTCTCAAGCCGCTGCCCAACACGCCGCAGCCGAAGGTCCCGGTCGCCGCCTGACGCTTCGGCGCCCCCCGATCGCCGGCCGGGCGGGAACGACGAGGCCCCCTCCCGGGGTTGCTCGGCCTGACACCATGGCACCGTGAGCGAGCGCCGCCCCGCGATCGTCGCCGTCGACGACGAGCCCGCCGTCCTGGCCGCCGTCGCGCGCGACCTGCGCCGCGGATTCGGCGAGCGCTACCGCGTGCTGTCGGCCCCGTCGGGGCCCGAGGCGCTCGACGTCCTCGGCCAGCTGCGCACGCGCGGCGAGCAGACGGCGCTGCTCGTGGCCGACCAGCGCATGCCGGGCATGTCGGGGACCGACTACCTCGTGCGGGCCCGCGAGATCGTGCCCGGCGCCAAGCGCGTGCTGCTCACCGCCTACGCCGACACCGAGGCCGCGATCGCGGCGATCAACGACGTGGCGCTCGACTACTACCTGCTCAAGCCCTGGGACCCGCCCGAGGAGCAGCTGTTCCCCGTCATCGGCGACCTGCTCACCACGTGGGAGTCGGGCGCCGCGCTCGAGGCCGGCGGGGTGCGCATCGTCGGCCACCGCTTCTCCGCGGAGACGCACGGCCTGCGCGACTTCCTGGCCCGCAACCGGGTGCCGGGCCGCTGGCTGGACGTGGACCGCGACCCCGAGGCCCACGAGCTGCTGACGGCCGCGCGCGTCTCGGGCGAGCACCTGCCCGTCGCGCTGCTCGAGGACGGCACGGTGCTGGAGCGCCCGACGCCGCTGGAGCTGGCCGAGCACCTCGGCATCGCGAGCGCCCCGCTGCAGGACCACTACGACCTCGTGATCGTCGGCGGCGGCCCGGCCGGCCTCGCCGCCGCGGTCTACGGCGCCTCGGAGGGCCTGCGCACCGTGATGATCGAGCAGGACGCGACCGGCGGCCAGGCGGGCCAGTCGAGCCGGATCGAGAACTACCTCGGCTTCCCGTCCGGCCTGAGCGGCTCCGACCTCGCGCGGCGCGCCACCGACCAGGCGCGGCGCCTGGGCGCCGAGCTGCTGACCGTGCGCCAGGCGGTGGGCCTGGAGGCCGACGGCGCCGGCCGGTTCGTGCAGCTCACCGGCGGCGGCTCGCTGAGCGCCAACTGCGTGCTGATCGCCTCCGGCGTCTCCTACGGCCAGCTCGACGCGCCCGGGTTCCCGGAGCTCACCGGCGCCGGCGTCTACTACGGCGCCGCGGTCACCGAGGCGCGGTCCTGCCGCGACCAGCACGTGGTCGTCATCGGCGGCGCCAACTCGGCCGGCCAGGCGGCGGTCCACTTCAGCGAGTTCGCGCGCCAGGTGACGATGCTCGTCCGCGGCGACTCGCTGCGGCGCTCGATGTCGCAGTACCTCGTCGAGCGGATCGAGGGCCTCCCCAACGTCGAGGTGCGCACCCGCAGCCGGGCGGTCGCCGCGGAGGGCGACGGCCACCTGGAGCGCCTGCGCATCCGCGGCCCCGGCGGCGGCGAGACGGTCGAGGACGTCGACGCCTGCTTCGTGTTCATCGGTGCGGCGCCGCGCACGGACTGGCTGGGCGACGCGATCGCCCGAGACGAGCGCGGCTTCATCCTCACCGGCGCCGACCTCCCGCCGGACCGCTGGCCGCTGGCGCGCGACCCCTACCCGCTGGAGGCCAGCGTCCCCGGCGTGTTCGCCGCCGGCGACGTGCGCGCCCGCTCCATCAAGCGCGTGGCGAGCGCGGTCGGCGAGGGGTCGATGTCCGTGTCGCTGATCCACCAGTACCTCGAGGGCATGTGAGCGAGCACCCGACCGCCGCCCAGCTGCGCCGGTTCGACCTGTTCGACGACCTCGCCGACGGCGAGCTCGGACCCTGGACCGAGGCAGCCGTCGTCCGCCAGCTCGCCCCGGGCGACATGCTGGCCGAGCCGTCGGCGCCGTCGAGCGGCCTGCACCTCCTGCTCGCCGGCACCGCCCGGACGTTCGCGGTCGACGGCGAGCGCACCGAGCCGGTGGGGCGGCAGATCGCGCCGACGTGGCTGGGCGCGATCGCGGCGCTCACCGAGGGGACGCTCGGCGTGCGGGTCGTGGCCGAGACCCCGATGACGATCGCCACGATCGAGCCGGAGACCTTCCGCGGGCTCGCGCTCACGCACCCGGCCGTGCACCGGCGGGTGATGCGCCAGGTCGGTCCGGTCATCGGCCGCCTGACCGCCCTCGAGCACAACCGCGAGCGGCTGGCGTCGCTGGGCACGATGGCGGCCGGCCTCGCCCACGAGATGAACAACCCGGCGGCCGCGGCCCGCCGCGCGGCCGCCGACGTGGCCGAGGCGCTCGACGTCATCGCCGGCGCGGTCGGGCGGTTCGTCGAGCACGGGACCTCCAGCACCGACGCCTGCCGGCTCGTCGGCCTGCAACGCGACGCGATGGCGCGCGCCGACCGGGCCGGGGTGCTCGACGCGCTCGACGCCGCCGACGCCGAGGACGCCCTGCGCGACCGCCTCGAGGACCTCGGCGTCGCCGAGGCCTGGCGCCTGGCGCCGCCGCTGGCGGCCGCCGGCATCAACGCTGCGTGGCTCGATGAGCTCGCCCGCCTCGCCGGCCCCGCGACGGCCGACGCGATCGCCTGGATCGCCGCGTCGCTCGACGCCCGCCGCGTGACCGCCGAGCTGCGCGAGTCCGTCGATCGCATCGGCAGCCTCGTCGGCGCCGTGAAGGCGTACGCGTACATGGACCGCGGCGAGGTGGTCGAGGCCGACGTGCACGAGGGCCTGGAGGCGACGGTCACGATCCTCGGCCACAAGCTCAAGCACACGCGGATCCAGGTGGCGCGCGCCTACGACCGCACGCTGCCGCCGCTGCTCGTGCACGGCGCCGAGCTCAACCAGGTGTGGACGAACCTGATCGACAACGCGATCGACGCGCTCGGCGAGTCGGGCACGATCACGCTGCGCACCCGCCGCGACGGGGCCTGCGCCGTCGTCGAGATCGGCGACGACGGCCCCGGCATCCCCGAGGACGTCCGGGACCGGGTGTTCGACCCGTTCTTCACGACCAAGTCCGTCGGCGACGGGACCGGGCTCGGCCTGGACGTCGCGCTGCGCATCGTCCGCGACCGCCACGACGGCTCGATCGCCGTCGAGTCGCGCCCGGGCGAGACCACCTTCTCCGTCCGACTCGCGCTCCCCTCGTAGGAGGCCCGCCGTGCCCTGCTCCCACCTCGACCACGTCCACGTCACCGAGCTGCCCGCGGAGGTGGACGGCTGCGAGGACTGCCTGGCCACCGGCGGCAAGTGGCTGCACCTGCGGCTGTGCCTGGAGTGCGGGCACGTCGGCTGCTGCGACTCCTCCCCCAACCGGCACGCGTCGGCGCACGCGGCGGCCACCGGGCACCCGATCATCCGCTCGCTGGAGCCGGGCGAGGAGTGGTCGTGGTGCTTCATCGACGAGACCGCGCTCGTGCTGGGCAACGTGCACGGGTCGACGCGCATCCCGCCGTCGCCGCTGGCGCAGGAGTGGGGCCTGGGCTGAGCCTGTGACGGATTGCGCGTTGCGCGTGTCGCCGGCGTGACAGACGGCGGGCCGGCGGCGATCGAGCATCGGGGCGTCCGATCGTCCCCGAGCTTCAGGAGCCCGTCATGCCCCGCCGTCCCCGCTTCGCCGTCCTCTCCGCCGCCGTCGCGCTGGCCGCCGCGCTGGGCGCGCTCGTCGCCGCTCCGGCCGGCGCCCAGGTCCGCGTCGGCATCAGCGACCAGAACGTCGCGACGCTCGATGCTCCGCTGTTCCAGCAGGCCGGCATCAAGCGGGTGCGCTACTTCGTGCCCTGGAACGCGGCCCGGCGGCCCGGCCAGCTCGCCGCCGTGGAGTCGTACGTCCGCCGCGCGCGCCAGCACGGCATCTCCGTGCTCGTCCACATCTCCACCGAGGACCTGCGCCCGCGGCGCGGCATCCTGCCCTCCCCCGCCCGCTACCGCCGCGAGGTCGGCCGGCTCGTGCGCAAGCTGCGACCGCTGGGCGTGCGCGAGTGGGGCGTCTGGAACGAGGCCAACCACATCAGCCAGCCGACGTGGAACCGGCCCGACCGCGCCGCCGCGTACTTCCGCCAGATGCGCGCGATCTGCCGCGGGTGCGAGATCGTCGCGCTCGACGTGCTCGACCTCAGCAACGTGTCCGACTACGTGAGCCGGTTCTACCGGGCGCTGCCGGCGTCGTCGCGGCGCGCCGCCCGGCTGGTGGGCATCCACAACTACTCCGACGTCAACCGCCGCACGACGAAGGGGACGCGCACGATCATGCGCGCCGTCGGCCGCCACGTGCGCTCGCCGCGCTACTGGCTGACCGAGACGGGCGGCATCGTCGCGCTCGGCCGCACGTTCCGCTGCAGCCAGCGCCGCGCCGCGAACCGCACGACGTACCTGTTCCGGCTGCTGGCGAGGTTCGACGGCTCGGTCGAGCGGGCCTACGTCTACAACTGGCGCGGGACCGACTGCGCCACGCGGATGGACACCGGCCTCGTGAACGCCGACGGGTCGCCGCGGCCGGCCTACCGCGCGCTGGTGCGCGGGCTCAAGCGGACCGCCCGCTGATCCGCCTCGCGGCCGCGGCGACGGCGGGCGCCCAGCGCGATCCCGCCCGCCGCGGCCAGCGCGGCGATCGCGGCCCCGGTGACCGCGACCGCCGTCCAGGCGCCGTCGTCCGCGGCCGCCGGCGTCGCGCCGGCGGGCGGAGGCGGCGGAGTCGCCACCCCGCCGATCTCGACCGGCGCGTAGCTGTGCGGGGTGGGCAGGAAGCCGTCGTCCACCTGGAAGTCCCAGCGGCCGGCGGCCGGGAAGACGACCTCGGCGCGGTACACGCCGGGCGTGCCGGCCGGCTCGGCAGGGAAGCGCCGGCGCTCGGCGTCGCCGCCGGGCCGGTCGGGCCAGATCTCGATCGCCGGGTGGGCGCCGTCGATCGGGCTGACCCCGTGCTGGAGGATCCTCAGCTCCACGCGCCACGGCTCACCCGGCGCGGCGCCGTCGGGCAGCGTGCTGAGGCCGACGGTCGACCAGCCGCCGGCATGGGCGGGCGCCGCGACCACCGCCGCCGCCGCGCCGAGGACCATCGTCGTCGCCACCATCGCCAGCCGCCGCATGGCGCTCCCTCCGGGTCGTCGCTTCGCCGTCGCCCCTGGTACACCGCTCGCGGCGCGCCGGTTCCCGCGCTCAGCGCAGCGAGGCGGCGATGCGAGTCGCCGTGGCGCGGTCGAGGTCGCCCTCGAGGCGCAGCAGGACGCCGTCGCGGCGGTCGACGAGGAGCACGTCGGCGGCCAGCCGCTCGCGATCGTCGAACCGGGCCTCCCCGGTCGGCGGCACGTAGGCGAAGCCGTGCGGAGCCCCGGCCAGCCACATCGCCGGGTCGCCGTCGACGCGCAGGCGCGTGAGCGTGGTGCCCGCCCCGGCCGTCTTCTCCACGAGCGGCTCGGCGCGCCCCTCGAGCTGGGCGACGAGCAGGCCGACGCCGGTCTCGCCGGCGCGCGGCAGCCCAGGCCGCGGCCGGTAGGCGAACCACACGATCGGGTGCCCGAGCGCGGTGTCGAGGAACACCTGGTCGGGCTCGCCGAGCGCGGCGGGCACCCGAACCGGGAACGGGACGGCGGCACGGGCCCGGTCGAGCGTGGTCGGGTCGCCGAGGTCGAGGCCCGCGCCGAGCGGACGGACCGGCGCGTCGGGCTCGCCGCGCTCGACGGTGACCGCGCCGAAGCCCAGCCAGTCCAGGACGGCCGATCGCGCCGGCTCGATCGCGGCCGTGAGGGCGAGGGCGGCGGCGAGCGCGGCGAGGGCGGCGCGCCACGCGCGCTTCGTGCGCCACCAGGCGACGCGGACGGGCGCCGCCCGGTCGGGCTCGGCCTGCAGCCGCGCGACGACGGCGTCGGCGACGTCCGGCGTGGGCGGCCAGGCGACGGGCAGCGCGCGCAGGTCGCGCTCGAGCCGCTCAGGCGACATCGTCCCCCACCTCCTCGCGCAGGCGGTCCAGCGCCCGCGACAGGCGCGACTTCACGGTGCCGCGGCGCACGCCGAGCGCGGCCGCGGTCTCGGCCTCCGACAGGTCCAGCAGGCAGCGCAGCGCGATGACCGTGCGGTCGCGCTCGGGCAGCCGCTCCAGCGCGGCGGCGAGCGCGGCGCGGCGCTCGGTCGCGAGGGCGGCGCGCTCGGGCTCGGTCCCGGGCGGCGCCGGCGCGTGCTCGCCCGTCGGGACCTGCTCGGCGACCTGCAGCGCCAGCCGGGTGCGCCGGCCCGCGGCGCGGCGGCGGTTGCGCGCCTCGTTGGCGACGATCGCCAGCAGCCACGGCCGCAGCGGCCGGCCCGCCGTGAACCGCGGCAGCGCCCGGTACGCCTTCACGAAGGCGTCCTGGACGGCCTCCTCGGCCTCGTGCGGGTCGCCACAGATGAGCACGGCGGTGCGGAACGCGATCTCCTGATGGGTGCGCACGATCTCGCCGAACGCGGCGAGGTCGCGTGCCCGGGCACGCTCGACCAGCTCCGGCTCGCTGTCGGGGCGGCGCACCTGTCCCTTCTACACCCGCCGCGCCGAATCGGTTCCCCGGCTCGGTCCGCTCCGCACCCCGCGCCCCGCACGACCCGGCCCACCGTTGTCGCCTCGGACTCGCTATGCGATCGCCAGGCGACAACGGTTGCGCCGTTCGCGACGCGTAGCCGCGCGAACGGCCGCGGCGCGCGGTCGCTACCGCCACCCCCGCCGTTGGTTGTCACCTCTTGCGTCGCTGCGACGCAAGAGGTGACAAGCAACGCAAGCGTGGGAGGCAGATGAGGCCCGCTCAGCGCCGCGGCGCCGGCGCGGGCGTCAGGCCGCGCTCCAGGAGCGCGGCCGGGGTGTCCGAGACCATGCGCTCCGCGACCTCCGGCGCGACGCCGGCGTCCACCATCGCCGCGACCGCGGCGGTGAGCGTCGGGCCGCGCGACGGGCGGTGGGCGTCGGAGGCGACCACCGCCGCGCGGCCGGTCAGCGCGAGGTTCAGCGCGTCCTCGCGCGCCCGGTCGCCGTGGCGGCCGATCAGCGACGAGCCGTTGAGCTGCAGCAGCGCGCCGAGTGCCTCCAGCGTCTCCAGGCCGCCGCCGGGCGCCATCAGCTCCGCGCAGCGCTCGGGATGGCCGATCAGCAGGCCGTACCCGCGGTCCGTGAGCTCTGCCGCCGCCTCCAGCAGGCCGGCGGCGTCGAGCACCAGCGGCGCCTCGAGCAGGATCCAGCGCCGCCCGGGCGGGCCCTGCGCGGCGATCTCGAGCTCCTCGGCGTCGAGGTCGTCCTCCTGGGCGACCTCCACCCCGGGCCGCACGTCGATCGGGATCCCCTCGCGCCGCAGCGCCGCGCGCAGCTCGTCGACGCGGTCGGGCACGGTGCGCACGTCGACGAACCGCGCATGCGGGGTCACGGTGATGGTCCGGGTCCCGTCGGCGAGCGCGAGCCGGGCGAGCTCGAGGCTGTCCTCCATGCTCTGCGGCCCGTCGTCCACGCCGGGCAGGAGATGGAAGTGCAGTTCGGTGCGGGCGCGTCCGGCGCCGTGCGGGGTCACGTCTCAGGAGTACCACAGCGCACGCGCCGGACCGTTGTCCTACCGTGTCCGGCGTGTCCGAGACCAGCCTCCGGCACCCCGTCTTCGCTCGCTGGTACGTGCGGTTCAGCGAGGGCATGGAGCGCGAGGTCGGGCCGCTGCGCGCCGAGCTGCTCTCCGGGCTCACGGGCCGCGTCGTCGAGGTCGGCCCCGGCAACGGCCCCACGTTCCCGCACTACCCGCCGACGGTGACCGAGGTCGTGGCGATCGAGCCCGAGCCGTACCTGCGCCGCCACGCCGAGGAGGCCGCCGCCAGGGCGCCCGTGCCCGTCGAGATCCGGGCCGGCGTCGCCGAGCAGCTCCCGCTCCCCGGCGGCGCGTTCGACGCCGCGATCACGTGCGGCGTCCTCTGCACGGTCCGCGACCAGGCGGCCGCGCTCGCCGAGCTGCGCCGTGTCCTGCGCCCGGGCGGCGAGCTTCGCTTCCTCGAGCACGTGCGCGCGCCGGGCGGCGTCAAGGCGCACGTCCAGCGCGCGCTCGACGCCAGCCGCCTGTGGCCGCTGATCGGCGGCGGCTGCCACTGCTCCCGCGACACCGTCGCGGCGATCCGCGACGCCGGCTTCCGGGTCCAGCAGGTGCGCGAGACCACCGTCGGACCCGCATGGATGCACACCAACCCGCAGGTGATCGGAGTGGCGAAAAACGATGGAGGGTGAGCTCTGGCACGCGATCCGCTGGCTGCACGTGATCGCGATGGCCTTCTTCTTCGGCGGCCAGATCTTCCTGGCCGCCGCCGTCGTCCCCGTCGAGCGCCGGTCCCCGGACCGCGAGCGGCTGCGCGCGATCGCACGGCGCTTCGGCTACGGCACCCTCGTCGCGATCGGGATCCTGCTGGCGACCGGCATCGCGCTCGCCGACCGCCGCCACCTGTGGAGCGACGGCACGCTGCACCTCAAGCTCGCCCTCGTCGCGCTTGTCGGCGTGCTCGTCGTCTGGCACATGCGCCGGCCGAACATGCACGTGCTCGAGGCGGCGATCTTCGTGCTGTCGCTCGTGATCGTGTGGCTCGGCCTCACGCTCGCCCACGGCATGGGCTGAGCGACGCCGCGACGCCGCCCGCTCAGTCCCCGGGAACCCGCCGCGCCCGGCTCACGCGGGCGCCGGCGGTCCGCGCGTCCCGCACGAGCGCGCGGCACAGCGCCAGCGCGCGCTCCTCGTCGGCCGGCGACGTGCCGTCGTAGACGATCGAGCACACGTGGCGCAGCTCCCGCGGGCCGACCGTGAACGCGCCGAGGTAGTCGAACCCGGCCTCGCGGCAGCGCTCGCGGCCGACCGCGTCGAGGGCCAGCGCGGCCTCGGCGGTCGCCGGCGCCAGCGTGCACACGTCGATCTGCGCGCCGCCCGGTCCCAGCCGGTGGCGCGGGCCCACGGCGCCGCGCGGCGGCTCGCCGGAGAGCGCCCGCGCCCGCACGCGCAGCACGTCCTCGGGGTCCGACGGCCGGTCGGCGGGCCGGTACAGGCGCGCGCCCGGCACCCCGGCGAACGCCTCCTCCACGAGGGGGAGCAGCAGCTCGACCGTGCGCGCGTCGCCGTGGAGCGCGCCGAAGAAGTTCCACACGCCGAGCTGCAGCTCCTCGGGCACCGCGGCCGGGTCGATGCCCGCGGGCGCGTCGAGCTGCACGTGGCGGACGGTCGGCGCGGTCGGGAACACCATCGTGCGCTGCAGCGCGTGCACGACGTCGACGAAGGCGCCCAGGTCCTCCTCGCACGGCAGCGTCACGAGGTAGGCCTCACGGGCCGGCGGGTCCTGCAGCAGCGGGACGACGGTCTTCGTGACGATCGCGGGATCGCCGCCGGGGCGCAGCAGCCCGCCGCCGTCGAGCACGAGCTCCGCCGGACCGCCCACGGCGCGCGGGCTCGGGCCGGCGCCGACGGGCGCGTCCCAGTCCCCGTCGGGCACGTCGAGCCACAGCGCGAGCCCGCGCCGCTGGATCGCGGCGTGCACGTCGCGGTACGTGGCGCCCGGCTCGACCACGGCACAGGCGAACGTCGCGTCGAGCTCCAGCACCCGGTTCATGCGGGCGAGGTCGAGGACGATCCGGCCCGGCACGGCCTCGCCGGCGCCCGCCAGCGGGACCCCGTGCTCCCGCGCGGCGCGGACGACCGCGCGCACCTCGGCGGCCGACGCCGGCCGCACGGCGGCCGCCGGCACCGCGCCCGGCGCGCTCAGGTCGGCGTGCGGCTCGCGGTAGCGCTCCAAGGCCGCCAGGTCGGTCAGCACGTGCTCCTCCCCGACGATCGCGGCGAGCGCCTCCAGCGCGCCGGCCAGGTCGGGCTCGGCGAAGCCGGGCGGGAGACTTCCGGCGTGGAGATCGGTGGCGGCCATCGGGGATTCGCGCATCGGAGCCCAGCTCGTCCGAAGACGCCCGGGAGTATATGGCTCCCTGATATTCGATGCGCCGGTTCGCGGGTCAGGCGGCGCTGCGCCGCCAGAACGCCGGCGTCAGCAGCACGAGGACGGTGAAGACCTCGAGGCGACCGACCAGCATCAGGACGCTCAGGTACCAGCGCCCCGCCTCCGGGATCGACGCGAAGCTCTCGGTCGGCCCCACCGTCCCCAGCCCGGTCCCGACGACGTTCAGCGTCGAGGACGACGCCGACGCCGCGCTCACCGCGTCGAGCCCGAACGCGGCCATCACAAGCGTCGAGAACGCGAACACGAGCACGTAGACGAGGAAGAACGCCAGCACGCCGCGGCGCACGCTCTCGGAGTAGACGCGCCCCGGCACCCGCAGCACCTGCACCGCCTTGGGCTGCAGCTGGCGCTGGAGCTCCTGGCCGGCCGCCTTGGCCAGCAGCATCACGCGGATCACCTTCATGCCTCCCGTCGTGGAGCCCGCGCACGCGCCGACGAACATCAGGCACACGAGGCCCAGGCGCGCGAAGTCGTGCCACACGTCGAAGTCGTCGGTGACGATGCCCGTCGTCGTGATGAAGCTGACCGTCGTGAACGTCGCCGCACGCACGGACTCGCCGAACCCCAGGCCGGCGTCGGACACCAGCAGCGTGACGGTCAGCACCGCCGACACCGCGACGATGATCAGCAGGAACGCGCGCACCTCGGCCGCCTGCGGCCACATCCGGTCCCGGCGGCGCAGGACCAGCCAGTAGAAGGCGAAGTTGATCCCGCCCAGGACCATCAGCACGAGCGCGACGAGCTCGATCGCCAGCGAGTCGAACGCGCCCAGCGACTCCGTGCGGGTCGAGAAGCCGCCGGTCGCGATCGTCGTCATGCCGTGGTTGAGCGCGTCCCAGGCCGGCATCCCGGCCGCCCAGAACGCGACGATCCCCGCCGCGGTCAGCGTGGCGTAGATCGTCGCGATGATCTTCGCCGTCGACGCGACCCGCGGCGTCAGGCGCTCGGCGGTCACCCCCGACAGCTCGGCGTAGAAGACCCGCTGGCTGGCCAGGCCGGTCGCGGGCGCGATCGCGACCACGAGCACCACGATCCCGACGCCGCCCAGCCACTGGCTGAGGCTGCGCCACAGCAGGATCGCGTCGGGCTGGCGCTCCAGCGCCGGGACGAGCGTCGCGCCGGTGGTCGTCAGGCCGCTCATCGACTCGAAGAACGCGTCGCCCAGGCGGTCGAACGTGCCCTCGATCAGGAACGGCGCCGCGCCCGCCGCGGCCGCGACCAGCCACGCCAGCGTCACCGCCAGGAAGCCGTCGCGCGCCCGGATCGGGACGGCGCGCAGCCGGCGCGCGAGCGTCAGCCCCGCGACGCTGAGCGGGATCAGGACCGCCGCCGGGGCGCCGAAGGCGAGCGTCCCGCCGCCGCCGTCGACGGCCGCGACGACGAAGCACACGAGCTCGCCCAGCGCGACCGCGAGCACGGCGCCGGAGACCACCGGCGTCACGATCTGCCAGTTGATCGCCGGCAGGAAGCTGGGCGCCCGGAGCCTCACGCGGCGTGGAACCCGCGCTTGACGTCGGCCACGCCCGCCCGCGGGTTGAAGAGGATCACGTGGTCGCCAGCCCGCACGCGCGCGTCCGGCAGCGGCATGATCACCCGGTCGCCACGCACGATCGCCACGATCCTCGCCTTCACCATCGCCGCCACCGCCTCGAGCGTGCGCCCTTCGGCGGAGCAGTCGGGCTCGGCCTCGACCTCGAGGATCTCGCCGCCGCCCAGCATCAGGTGGATCGCGGCGACGTTCGCGCCGCGGACCGTGCGCAGGATCGCCTCCGCGGTGACCAGTCGGGGCGAGAACGCGGCGTCGACCCCGAGCGCGTCGACCAGCGGCGTGAACTCCTCGCGCGACACGACCGCGAGGTTGAGCCCCGCCCCGAGCTGCTTGGCGTGCAGGGCGGCGAGCAGGTTCGCACGGTCGTCGCCGGCGCAGGCGACGAACGCACCGACCCTGTCGACCCCGTGTGCGAGCAGCGCCTCCTTGCTCACGCCCTCCTCGTGCAGCACCGTCGCGCGGTGCAGGTGCTCGGCGACGTAGCGGGCGCGATCGGCGTCGCGCTCCATCAGGCTCACGCGCAGGTCGGTCTTCTCGAGCCTGCGCGCCAGCGGCAGGCCCACGCGCCCCGCGCCGAAGATCATCACCTCGCGCACCCGCACGGTGCGCCCGGCGATCTGGGCGGCGACCTCGCGGATGTCCTCGCGGGCGGCGGCGGCGAGGACGTGGTCGCCCGCCTGGACCTTGTGGTACGGCTCGGCGGCGATCGCCCGGCCGTCGCGGATGATCCCGAAGATGAAGTTCGGCCGCATGATCCGCCGCTCGCCCAGCGGCCGGCCCAGCAGCGTCGAGCGCGTGTCGACGACCGACTCGGTGATCGCCACCCGGCCGTTGGCGAAGAACTCGACGTGCACGGAGCCCGGCAGCAGGATCGACTCGGCCAGGTCGGCGGCGGTCGCGCGCTCGGGGTGGATGACGAAGTCGATGCCGAGCACGTCGCGCCCCGAGGAGTCGTCGCCCTCGAAGTAGTCGTCGTCGCGCACCCGCGCGACCGTCGTGCCGGCGCCGAGCTGGTGGGCCGCCATCGCGGCGATCACGTTGGCCTCGTCGCTGTCGGTGACCGCGCACACGAGATCGGTCTCGTCGACCCCGAGGCGGCGCAGCACCTTCGGCGAGGCGCCGTTGCCGGCGACGACGAGCGCGTCGAGATCGGCCTGCAGCGACTCGACCCGGGCCGGGTCCAGGTCGACGACGGTCACGTCGTGACGCTCGGCGCTGAGGGTGCGGGCGATGTGCTGGCCGACGTCCCCGCTGCCGATCACGATCACCTTCACGGCGCGCATTGTCGCGCCCCGCACGCCCGGACAGCGCACGGCGGCGTGCGCGGCCGATCCGTCAGTCGGGGCGCGGCATGTCGAACAGGCGGTCCACGACCGCGTAGTCGCCCCGCCGGCCGCAGCGGGCGATCGGCCGCATCGCGGCGGTGTCGACGGCGCCGTCGGCGATGAAGCGCTCGTCGAGGTGGATGCCGACGACCTGGCCGATGATCAGGTAGCGGTCGACCGGGTGACCGTCGACGTCGCGCAGCTGCAGGTCCTCGACGACGCGGCACTCCATCGCGCACGGGCTGGCGGCGACGCGCGGCGGGCCGACGAGCCGCGACGGGGCGGGCTCCAGGCCGGCGTGCTCGAACTCGCTCACGCCGTCGGGCAGGTGGGCGGAGGTCAGGTTCATCTGCTCGCGCAGGTCGTAGGTGGCGAGGTTCCAGACGAACTCGCGCCGGTCGCCGGCGAAGGCGGCGGAGTGCTTGCGGCCCGCGCTGGAGAAGGCGAGCAGCGGCGGGCTGTCGCAGATGGCGTTGAAGTAGCTGTAGGGCGCGAGGTTGGGCGTCCCGTCGGGCCCGAGGGTGGAGATCCAGCCGATCGGGCGCGGGGCGACGAGCGCCTTGAACGGGTCGTGGGGCAGCAGCTCGCGGTCGCGGCGGGCGGGCTCGTAGAAGATCACCCGCGGAGTTCTACCGGCGCGCGGGCCGCGCCGGGGGGCGTCAGAGGTCGACGCCGGGGGGCGTCAGAGGTCGAGGTAGACCCAGATCTGCATGCGCCACTGCCCGCCGAGGCTCTCGCGGCCGGTGATGCGCGCGTCGCACCACAGCTCGCCGTGCTCGGCGACGGCCTGCTCGACGGCCGCCCGCTGCTCGATCTCGTCGTCGCGCGGCAGCATCGCCAGGGGGTCGCCCTGCTCGGAGTACACGCGGATCGCGTCGGGCTCCGGGACGATCATCACGCGCGCCTGCTCCTCGATCGGCGGGATCGATCGGCGCGTCGCCAGGGCGGCGCGCAGCAGCGCGTCGACGTGCTCGTCTTCGCCGACGCACGCGATCGCCACGCCGCGCCGGCCGGGGAGTTGCCAGGCGGATGAGCTCATCTAGGGAGAGAGTCGGCCGCTGCGCCCTCGATCTTGAGGGGATGTCCGGGCTCCGCCACCGGGCGAGGCGCCCGCGCGCGGCGACTACCGTGAAGGGGGCCATGGCGACCTCGGGACCGCCCCGCCGGACCCCCGGCGACGACCGCCTCCGCGGCCTCTACGTCGTGGCGATCCTGGCCGCGGCGATGTGGATCGTCGAGATCGTCGACACCGCGCTCGGCGGCGATCTCGACCGCCACGGCATCGAGCCCCAGGACACCGACGGGCTGCCCGGCGTCGCCGCCGCGCCGTTCCTGCACGACGGGTTCGGGCACCTGGTCGGCAACACGATCCCGTTCCTCGTGCTCGGCGGCGTCATCGCCCTCGGCGGGCTGCGCAAGATCATGTGGGTGACCGTGATCGTGATCGTCGTCGGCGGCCTCGGCACGTGGCTCGTCGCGCCCCCGGGAACGATCCACATCGGCGCCAGCGGGATCGTCTTCGGCTACGCGAGCTACCTGATCTTCCGCGGGCTGTTCAGCCGCAGCGCGGGCCACCTCGCGATCGGCGTCGTCGTCGCGCTCCTGTACGGCACCACGCTCCTGATCGGCCTGACGCCGCGCGAGGGCGTCTCGTGGCAGGGGCACCTGTTCGGCGCGCTCGGCGGCCTGCTCGCCGCCTGGTGGCTGGAGCGGCGCGAGCCGCGCCCGGCGCGGAACGCGTCGCCCTCCGGGTACCTAGGCAATACCTAAGTACCGACGGTAGGGTGGCGCCGTGATGCGCGCGCTGCTCGTGATCGCCCTCGCCGCGCTGACCGCCGTCGCGCCGGGCTGCGGCGGCGAGGACCAGGCCGGCGGGGAGACCGCCGGCGGCAGCGAGCGCCTCACCGTCTACGCCGCCTCGTCGCTGCGCGAGGCCCTTCCCGCCCTCGACCCCGCCCCCCGCTACAGCTTCGCCTCGTCCGGCACGCTCAAGACGCAGATCCGCCGCGGCGCGCCCGCCGACGTCTTCCTGTCGGCCGCCACCGACCAGCCGGCCGCCCTGCACGAGGCCGGACGCTGCGGCGAGCCGATCGCCTTCGCGACCAACCGGCTCGTGCTCGCGGTCCCGCTCGACGGGCGCGTCGACGGCCTCGACGACCTGCGCGCCGGCGGGCTGCGCGTCGCGATCGGCGCCGACGGCGTGCCGGCCGGCGACTACGCCCGCGCGCTGCTCGACCGTCTCGGGGCCGGGGACGTGCTGACCGCCAACCGCGTCAGCGAGGAGTCGAGCGTCGCCGGCGTCGCCGCCAAGGTCGCGTTCGGCTCGGCCGACGCCGGCTTCGTGTACGCCACCGACGCGCGCGCCGCCGGCGAGCGCGTGCGCACCGTGCCGCTGCCGCGCGACGAGCCGGCCCGCTACGCGCTGTGCGTGGTCCGCGACGGCCCGGCCGCCCGCGCGTTCGTCGCCGCGGTCACGTCCGCGGCCGGGCGCGCGGTGCTGCGCGAGCACGGCTTCGGCGTGCCGTGACCGATGTGTGCGTGTCATCACGCGGACGACGCCGACCCTCAACGTGCAGCGCCGAAGCGCCGAGGGTACGGGTGAGACCGTGGAGCGCGCCACCGCCCCATCGACCAGCCGGGCCCGCACCGATGAGCTGCAGCGCCTGTGGAAGCGCTACCGCAGCCGCCCCGGCGACCGGGCGCTGCGCGACCGCCTGATCCTGTCGCTGGCGCCGATGGTGAAGTTCATCGTGTACCGCAAGGTGCGCAACGTGCCCTCGCACGTCGAGATCGAGGACTACCTGTCGGTCGGCCTCGAGGCGCTGATCGCCTCGCTCGACCGCTACGACCCCACGAAGGGCGCCACGCTCGAGCAGTTCGTGTGGACGCGCGTGCACGGCTCGGTGCTCGACGAGCTGCGCCGCCAGGACTGGGCGCCGCGGTCCGTGCGCCGCTGGGAGCGCGACATCGAGAAGGCGGTGCAGGACTTCACCGGCGTCTACAGCCGCCGCCCGACGCAGGCGGAGCTCGCCGACATGCTCGGCTGCACGCTCGCGGAGCTGCGCGCGCACCGCGACGACATCGCCCGCTCCGACGTCACGTCGCTGAACGCGGTCGTCATGTCCGAGGACGAGACCGAGGTCGAGCGCATGGACACGCTCGAGTCCTCCGACGAGCGCGGCGACCCCGAGGCGATGGCGCTGCGCACCGACGCCAAGGACCGCTTCCGCGCCGCGTTCGCCACCCTCCCCCAGCGCGAGCGCGAGATCGCCGTGCTGCTGTACGTCAAGCACCTCACGATGGCCGAGATCGGCGACGTCCTCGGCGTGTCCGAGAGCCGCATCTGCCAGATCCACGGGCGCACGAAGAAGAAGCTGCGCGCGGCGCTGCAGGACGCGGACGCCGCGATGTTCCACCTCGTCGCCTGATCGCGTCGTGTGGCAGGCTGCCCGCTCATGGGCCGCCTCGCCCTCGCCGCAGTCCTCCTGACGGCCGTGCTCGCCGGCGCCACGCCCGCCGCCGCCGACACCGTCTGGCTGTGCCGCCCCGGCGTCGCCGGGCCGTGCGGCGGCAGCCTCGAGACGACGGTCGTCACGCCGGATCGCCGGCCGACGGGCGTCGTGCGCACGCCGAAGCGCCGCCAGCCGGTCGACTGCTTCTACGTGTATCCGACCGTCAGCGAGCAGCCGACGGCGATCGCCGACCTCTCCGTCGACCCCGAGCTGCGCTCGATCGCCCACTACCAGGCGGGCCGCTTCACGTCGGTCTGCCGCGTGTTCGCGCCCGTCTACCGGCAGATGACCCTGGCCGCGCTGGCCGGCGCCGTGCCGATCACGCCCGCCGACCGCGAGGCCGGCTACCGCGACGTGCGCGCGGCCTGGCGGGAGTACCTGCGCCGCCACAACCGCGGGCGTGGCGTCGTCCTCATCGGCCACTCGCAGGGCACGTTCATGCTGCGGCGGCTGATCCGCGAGGAGATCGACCGCCGCCCGGACGTGCGCCGCCGGCTCGTGTCGGCGGTGCTGCTCGGCGGCAACGTCGTCGTCGCGCGCGGCCGCGACCGCGGCGGCGACTTCCGCCACGTCCCCGCCTGCCGGCGTCCCGCCCAGGTCGGCTGCGTCGTCGCCTACTCGACGTACGCCGAGCCGGTGCCCGAGACCGCCGTGTTCGTGCGGCCGTCCAGCGCGTTCTCCCCGCTGCCGCTCCCGGCCGAGGAGCTCGAGGTCCTGTGCACGAACCCGGCCGCGCTCGGCGGCGGCGACGGCCGCCTCGACGCGCTGATGCCGACCGCCCCGTTCGGCGGCGTGATCGGGCTGTCGATCGCCGCGATGCAGGGCCCGCCGCCCGACTTGCCGACGCCCTGGGTCGCGTCGCCGGGCGCCTACGCGGCCCGCTGCGCCGGCACGCCCGGCGGCGGGCGGGCGCTGATCGTCGCGCCGGTCGGCGGCGCGCCGGCGCTGACCGCCGTCCCCGACCCCTCCTGGGGGCTGCACCTCGCCGACGTCAACATCGCGCTGGGCAACCTCACGCGGCTCGTCGCCGCGCAGTCGCGCGCCTCCCGCGCCAAGCAGCGTTGACGGAACGTTAACGTTCGCCGCATGTCCCGTCGTCTTCGCGTGCCGGCGCTCCTCGCGCTGGCCACCTCCCTCGCGCTCACCGCTCCGGCGGCCGCCGACGCCGCCAAGAGCAAGCCCAGGCCCGCCAAGCCGCAGCTCTATGTCTCGCTCGGCGACTCCTACGCCACCGGCTACCAGGCCACCGGCGTGCGCCAGGGCGCCAACACCGCTCAGGGCTACGCCAACCAGCTCGTGCCGCTGGCCCGCGCCCGCGGCCATCGCCTGAAGCTCGTCAACTTCGGGTGCGGCGGAGCGAACACGACCTCGATCCTGCGCACGCCCGGCTGCGCCCCGCAGGCGCGCGCGGTCGGCGGTCCCGTGTACGCCAAGCCGCAGGCCGACGCGGCGATCGACTTCATCCGCAAGAACCGCAAGCGGGTCGGGCTCATCACCGTCTCCGTCGGCGGCAACGACGTGACCGCCTGCGCCCGCGAGGCCGACCCGGTGCCGTGCGTGGCGACCGCCGTCGGCGGCATCGAGACGAACGTGAGCGAGCTCGCGCGGCGCCTGCGCCGGGCGGCCGGGCCGAAGGTGCCGATCGTCGGCATCACCTACCCGGACGTCATCCTCGGCGGCTGGGTCACCGGCGCCGTGGACCTGGCGCGCCTGTCGGTCGTCGCGTTCCAGCAGTTCATCAACCCGGCGCTGGAGAAGGCGTACGCAGCCGGAAAGGGCACCTTCGTCGACGTGACCGCGGCGACCGGCGCGTACGGCTCGCTCGACGAGACCACCACCCTGGAGCCCTACGGCACCATCCCGGTCCCCGTCGCGCGGGTCTGCGAGCTCACCTACTACTGCGAGTTCCAGGACATCCACGCCCGCACCTCGGGTTACCGCGTGATCGCCGAGCTGATCGCGCAGACGCTGCCGCGCCGCCGCTGACAGCGCAATCGTCGTCCGGCGGGGGCTCAAGCACGGGCCCCCGCCGGGCGATGAGAACCAGGAGCTCAACGACGCGCTCGGCCACGCCGCCGGCGACGTCCTGCTCACCGAGGTCGCCGGCCGCCTGGCCACGGTCGGCGGCGCCTTCACCGCCCGGCTGGGCGGCGACGAGTTCGCGGCCATCGTCGAGGCGCCGCAGGACCCGCGCGAGGTGGCCCGGCGGATGCTCGCCGCGCTCGCCGAGCCGCTCGCGCTCGACGACATCACCGTCGGGGTCGGCGCGAGCATCGGCATCGCCCGCTACCCCGACGACGCGACCACCTCGGGCGAGCTCGTGCGTCGCGCCGACGTCGCCGAGGCGTCTCATCCGCTGGACGCACGCGGACTACGGCGCGATCGCCCCCGCCGAGCTCCTGCCGCCGGCCGAGCGGATCGGCGGCCTCGGGCGCCTGACCGGCTGGATCGTCGACGAGGCGCTGGCGGCCGCCGGGGTCTGGCGCCGGGCCGGCCACGAGGCGCGCGTCGCCGTCAACGTGTCGGCGACGACGCTGATCGACACCGGCCTGCCCGCGCGGATCGTCGCCGCGCTCTCGCGCCACGGCATGCCGGGCGAACGGCTCGTCGTCGAGGTGACGGAGAACGCGGTCATGATCGACCCCGTGCGCTGCTGCGGCGTCCTCGACGCGCTCGCCGCCCACCGCATCGGCGTGTCGATCGACGACTTCGGCACCGGCCAGTCCTCGCTGGCGCAGCTGCGGCGCATCGGCGCCGGCGAGCTGAAGATCGATCGCAGCTTCGTGATGGGGATGCTCGGCGACCGCTTCGACCGCGAGGTCGTCACGGCGGTGGCCGGCCTTCGGGCGGCGCCTGGGGATGCGGCTGGTGGCCGAGGGCGTCGAGGACGGCGCCGCCTGGGAGGCGCTGGCCGGCATCGGCTGCGACCTGGCCCAGGGCTTCGGCATCGCCCGCCCGATGCCGCTCGACCAGCTCCTCGGGTTCCTGGCCCGCGCCCGCGAGGCGGGGCTGCGCGCGACGCGCCCGGTCGCGGCGCGCTCGATGACCTGATCAGGCCGCGGCCGCCGCGGCCGCGACCGCGAGGCGGTCGGCGCGGTCGTTGCGCGCCTTGTGCGCGTGCTCGGCGCCGGTCTCGTGGCCGCGCACCCAGTGCCAGCGCACCTCGGCGTGCCGGGCGATCTCCGCTTCGAGGGCGAGCACGAGGTCCTGGTTCTTGACCGGATCGCCGGACGCCGTCCTCCAGCCCTTGCGCTTCCACCCGGGCAGCCACTTCGTCATCGAGTCGAGCATGAGCCGAGAGTCCGTGACGATGCAGACGCGGCTGGCGGCGGGCAGCGCGCGCAGGCCCTCGATCGCCGCGGTGTACTCCATGCGGTTGTTCGTCGTCTGCGCCGCGCCGCCCGACAGCTCGACGTCGGCCCCGCCGTCGGCGGGCACGACGATCGCCGCCCAGCCGCCCGGCCCGGGGTTGCCGCGGCAGGCGCCGTCGGTCCACACCACCGCCTCTCCGGGCCGCGCCTCGAACGGGACCTCGGGCTCGGCGGGACGGCGACGGCGGCGGATCTTCGTGGGGGCGGGCATCGGCGGGCGATGGTAGGGGCGCCGCCCGACGGAGCCCGATCGACTACAACACCCGGCGTGGCGCTCCCATATCCATACGTGCAGGACATCCCGACCCGCTGGCACGACAACGACGTCTACGGGCACGTCAACAACGTCGACTACTACGCGTTCTTCGACACCGTCATCAACACGTACCTGATCCGGGCGGGCGGCCTCGACATCCTCCAGGGCGCCGCGATCGGCCTGTGCGCGGAGTCGCACTGCACGTTCAAGGCGGCGCTGACGTTCCCGGAGACCGTCCGCGCCGGCCTGCGCGTGGCCGAGCTGCGCACCCGCTCGGTCCGCTACGAGATCGGCCTCTACGGCGAGCGGTCCGAGGAGCCGGCCGCGACCGGCTGGTTCGTCCACGTGTTCGTCGACCGCGACACGCGCCGCCCGGTCGAGATCCCGCCCGGCGTGCGTGCCGCGCTCGAGCGGCTCATCCAAGCGTGAGCGTCACCGCCGACGGGCGGGCGGCGTCGTGGAAGACCTCCTGGTCGGCGGCGACGAGCGCGTGGGCGGTCGCCGGCGGCTCGCCCGTGCCCGGGTTGCGCGCGTAGCGGGGGTGCGCGCCGCTGGACACCTGCACGCGGATGCGGTGCCCGCGGCGGAAGCGGTGCGCGGTCGGCCACAGCTCCAGCTCGACGCGCCGCACGCCGTCGGCGTCGGCCGGGGGCGCGCCCGGCTGCAGCCGGATGAGGGCGTCGCAGACGTTCAGCGACGGGCCGGACGGCAGCACGTCGCACACGCGGACGAACACGTCGGTGTGCTCGCGGGAGGAGCGCAGGTGGACGACCGCGGTCACCGGCCCCATCGCGACGACGTCGCGCTCCAGCGGCTCGGTCGTGTAGACGAGCACGTCGTCGCGGGCCTCGAGCGGGCGGTTGTCGACGACGGGCTGGCGCGCGAGCAGCACCGGGCCGCCGAGCGCGGGCGTCGGATGCGCCGGGTCGTAGCGGTAGCGGTCGGGCTCGGCCTCGGCCGGCGGGGGCGCCTCGGCCAGCCCGCCGCCCGGCTGCAGGTGCAGCGTCCACGGGCGCGTCCCCTCGGGCGGCCAGCGGTCCAGGTCCCGCCACGCCTCCTCGCCGCTGACCCACACGCGCACGGGCACGCCGCTGAGCATCCGCCGGTCGCCAAGCAGGTGCGCGCGCAGCCAGGCGAGCCCCTCGCGCAGGCTCGTGGCCAGCATCCCGGTCGAGGTGTGCGCCCACGGCCCGACGACGAGCTGGGTCTCCACCCCCGCCTCCACGAGCGCGGCGTGGTCGGCCAGCAGCCACGGCAGGAAGATGTCGTACCAGCCGCCGGTGAGATGGACGGGCGCGCGGACGCGGCCGATGTCGGCCGAGTAGTCGCGCGCCGACCAGTACGGCTCGTCGGGCGCGGTCTGCTCGAACCACTCCCGGAACCACGGCAGCTCACGGCCCGCGACCGCGTGGTCGAGCGTGCCGAGCGGCAGCTCGTCGAGCGTGCGCGGCAGCCGGCGGCGCAGGCCGAACAGCAGCCGCAGCGAGCCCAGCCGCCGCTCCTGGGCGGCGATGATCATCGTCCACGACAGCGCGGTCTCCAGCGAGATCGAGCCGCCGCCGTAGGCCTGCGAGTGGAACTGCGAGGCGGTGATCGACGGCGCCAGCGCCCCGATGAGGCCCTCGTCCTCCGCCGCGACCGCCCACTGGACGAGCCCCATGTAGCTGGAGCCGATCATCCCGATCCGGCCGTGGCGCCACGGCTGCTCGCGCAGCCACCGCAGCGTGGCCAGGCCGTCGGCGCGCTCGTCGAACGGCGCGAACGACCCGCCCGACCCGAACGTGCCGCGCACCGACTGCACCACGACCTGGAAGCCGCGCTCGGCGAGCAGGCGCCCGTAGAACAGCCCGACCCACGTGCCGCTGCGCCCGTACGGGCTGCGCACGAGGACCACGGGGTCGCGCTCGCCGCCGCGGGCGACGTAGCGATCGGCCAGGAGCACGACGCCGTCGTCCATCGTCGCCGGCAGGTCGTGCTCGACGACGACGTCGCGCGTCCGCGGCGCCGGCAGCCGCAGGGACCGCCCGGCGATCTCGCTGAGCAGCGTCACGACGGCTGATGATGGCAGGCGCGCCCGCGTCAGCCGGTGTTGCGCATGCCCCCGGCGATGCCGCTGATCGTCTGCAGCAGGGGGCCCTCGGCCGAGGGATCGCCGGCGCGCGCGCGGCGCAGCAGGTCGACCTGCATGTGCGACAGCGGGTCGATCCACGGGTTGCGGTGCGCGAGGCGAGCCAGCAGCGCCGGCGCGGTCGCCAGCAGCGAGGTCGTCTGCCAGATGTCCAGGACGGCGGCGACGACCCGCTCGTGCTCGGCCTCGATCGGCCCCCACAGCTCGCGCGCCGGGTCGTCGTCGTCCAGCAGCTCCAGGTAGCGGCGGGCGACGCCCAGGTCGCTCTTGTACAGCGACATCTCGAGCGTCTGGCACAGCATCCGGAAGAACGGCCAGCGGCGGGCCATCTCGCGCTGCAGGTCGCGGTCGCCCTCGGCCAGCGCGGTCCCCGCCCCGTACCAGGCCGGCAGCAGCAGGCGGTTCTGCATCCACGCGAACACCCACGGGATCGCGCGCAGCTGATCGAGCGACATCGTCGGCGAGCGCGACGACGGGCGCGAGCCGATGTTCAGCCGGGTGAGCGCGTCGATCGGCGACGCGCGGTTGAGCAGCGTCTCGAAGCGGTCGTCCTCGTAGATGAGCGCCCGGTAGACCTCGCGCGAGCGGTCGGCCAGCCGCTGGGCCTCCTCGCGCCAGCGCTCCGGCACGTCGCCGTCGCGGTCCAGCGTGGCCAGGATCACGCCCGACAGCGTCTGCTCCAGCGAGCGGATCGCCAGCTCCGGGTGCGAGTAGCGCTGCGAGATGACCTCGCCCTGCTCGGTGATGCGGATGCGCCCGCGGATCGAGCCCGGCGGCTGGGCCAGGATCGCCCGGTGCGCGGGCGCGCCGCCGCGGGAGGTCGAGCCGCCGCGGCCGTGGAAGAAGCGCAGCGCGACGCCGCGCCTGTCGGCGGCGGCGATCAGGCGCTCCTGGGCGCGGAACAGCTCCCACTGGCTCGCGACGAACCCGGCGTCCTTGGCCGAGTCCGAGTAGCCGAGCATGATCTCCTGCGTGCCGCCCAGCGCCTGGAGCTGGGCGGCGTAGGCGGGGTCGGCGTAGAGCGCGTCCATCGTCGCCTCGGCGCGCTCGAGGTCGGGGACGGTCTCGAACAGCGGGACGATCGGCAGCGTCGGCAGCTCCCCGACGCCGGCGCGGCGCAGGAGCAGCAGCGCGCACAGCACGTCGGACGGCTGCTGCACCATCGACACGACGAGCGCGCCGAGCGCCCGCGGGCCGTGGTCGCGGATGCCGGTCGCGATCACGCCGAACACCTCGGGCGGCGGCGGGCCGTCGGCGTCGGCGATCGCGGCGCCCAGCAGCGCCTGGCGGGCGGGCTCGTCGGCGGCCGTGTCGAGGTCGGGCACGAGCTCGGCCGCGGCCGCGCGCAGGTCCGCGGCGTTGAGGCGCACGTCGAGCGCAGCCAGGTGGAAGCCGAACGTGCGCACCTGGCTGAGCAGCCGCGCGATCTGGCCGTCGGCGACGCGCTTGGACGACGTCGACGCGCGGATGAGCTCGATGTCGGCCTCCAGCTGGGCCGGATCCGCGTACCCGTGCGGGCGCCCGCGCCGCGTGGCGTCGAGGCGCTCGGCCACGAACGACAGCATCCGCCGGAACGGCTCGTGCTCGTTGGGCCGCCGGGCGGCGACGTCGGGCATCTCCGCGCTGCCGGCCTCGATCGCCGCCTGCAGCTCCGGCCTGACGAACACGCGGTCGTCGCTCTGCGAGAAGCGCTCGGCCAGGTGCTCGACACGCCGGCGCAGCAGCTCCAGCGCGGTCGCGCGGTGCAGCTCCAGGGTGCGGCGGACGGCGTCGGGCGTGACCTCCGGGTTGCCGTCCATGTCGCCGCCGGCCCAGCTGCCGAAGCGGACGGTCGGCTGCGCGGGCGGCCAGGCGCCGTCGAACGTGCGCGCGAGCTTGTGCTCGATCTCGGGGACGGTGTCGAACAGGATCGACTCGAACACGAACAGCGTGCGGCGCACCTCGTCCTCGACGAGCGGGCGCACGCGCCGGACGGGGTCGGTCTGCCACCACAGCGTCAGCACCTCGCGCAGGTGGTCCTCGATGAGCGCACGGCGGCTGCGGCCGATGCGCGGGTCGTTGAGGCGCTCCATCGCGCGCCAGACGGCCTGCTGGTGGTTGAAGATCGAGCGGCGGGTCGCCTCGGTCGGGTGCGCGGTCATGACGAGCCGCACGTCGAGCTGCGCGAGCGCGGCCTCGACGTCGGCGCGGGCGTGGCGCGAGAGCTCGCCGGCCGCGGCGGCCAGCGACTCGGGCTGCGGCCCGCTCGTGTGCGAGTCGTAGGCGCGGCGGCGGCGCAGGCGCTCGAGCTCCTCGGCGATGTTGGCGAGCTGGAGCTGCATCGAGCAGGCGTGCACGTACGGCTCCAGCGCGGCCGCCGGCAGCCGGTCGATGAACGCGGCGATCTGGCCGCCGGCCGCCTCGTCGCCGCCGCGCAGCCGCGCCGCGGTGTCGCGCAGCCAGAACACGCGGTCGCGGAAGGCGCGGCCCTCCTGCTCCTCGAGGACGTCGCCGAGCAGGGACTCGAGCAGCTGGGTGTCGCGGTCGAGCGTGCTCGCCATCCGGCGACGCATTGTGACCGAGGCCCGGCCCGGCGCGGGACTCAGCCGCAGACGGCGCGCAGGTGCGCCTCGAGCGCCTCGACGTCGCCGGCGTCGGCGCGCAGCCCGAGGTGGCCGTCGGGGCGCACGACCAGCAGCGTCGGATGCACCGCGCCCAGGCGGCCGTGGGCGCGCAGCGCCGGGTCCGCGTACGCGTCGACGGGCAGGCCCGACGGCGGCTCGGCGCCGGGCGCGACCAGCGCGGCCGCGACGTGGCGGCCGTGACGCCGCGCGGCGGCGGCGATCGTCGCCGCGTGGGCGCTCGGGTCCTCGCCGGCGGTGAGCGCGAGCACCGTCAGCGCCGGGCGTGCGAGGACGTGGCGCAGCGCGGTCGTCGCCCCGTCGGGGGCGATCAGCGGCTCGGCGTCGCGGACGCGCTCGCCGGGGTGCGGCGCGGGTCCGCCGGGCGGCCCGGCGACGATCGGGCTGTGCGGGTAGGCGACGCCGAGCTCGTGCCCGGCCTCGACCGCGGCGAGCACCGAGGCCGGCGAGCACAGCGCCGCGGCCAGCGCGAGGTCGCGCTCGCGGCCGGCGGGGCCCGTCAGCGCGTTCGCCTCGTGGGTGGCGCGCGACGCGCGCACGGCGGCGAGCGCCACCGGGCGGCGCTCGGCCTCGTAGGAGGCCAGCAGCGCGCCGGGCGCGCCGTCGAGCGCGAGCGCCAGCTTCCAGGCGAGGTTGCAGGCGTCCTGGATGCCGGTGTTCATGCCCTGTCCGGCGACCGGCGTCATCGCATGCGCGGCGTCGCCCGCGAGGAAGACCGCGCCGGCGCGGTAGTGGCGCGCCACGCGGTGGTGGAGCCTGAAGCAGGCGGGGTCGCGGCCGCCGGTGACGCGCGCGCCGGGCACGTGGCGCGCGAGCACGTCCTGCACGTCGTCGAGCGGCGGGCCGTCGTCGCCGGCGTCGTCGTCGCGGAAGAACACGCGCCAGCGGCCGTCGGGCAGCGGCATGCACCACAGCCCGTCGGCGTCGAGGAACACCGGCAGCTCGCCGGGCCCGAACGGCCACTCGGCGAGCTCCGCGTCGATCACCGCGAACCGGCCGGGGAACTCGCCGCCCCGGAACGGGATGCCGAGCCGCTCGCGCAGCTCGCTGTGGACGCCGTCGCAGGCGACGACGTAGGCGGCGCTCGTGGTGGCGCCCGACCTGTCGGTGACGACGGCGCCGCGGCCGGCGCCGGGGTCGGTCCCGACGTCGGTCACGCCGACGCCGTGCTCGACCTCGACGCCGCCCGCCTCGCGCAGGTGCGCCTCCAGCAGCTCCTCGAGGTCGCGCTGGCGCAGCGACACCGCGGCGGGCATCGGGCTGTCGACGCCGGCGAAGTCCAGGCGGGCGATCTCGCGGCCCTGCGAGATCAGCGGGACGGCGTCGATCGGCAGCGCCCGGGCGAGGATCGCGCCCGCGACGCCGGTGCGCTCCCACAGCTCCAGCGAGCGGGCGTGCAGGTCCGTCGCGCGCGAGCCCTCGGGCCGCTGCGCGTGGCGCTCCAGCACCCGCACCCCGACCCCGTGCCGGCGCAGCTCGCACGCCAGCGTCAGCCCGACCGGCCCGGCGCCCACGACGACGACGTCCGTGTCCATGGCGCCAGCCTACGACCCGCCCCGACGGACGGGGCGGGTCGTGGGTGCGCTCGCTAGGCGGCGAGCGCCAGGTGCGGACGGTCGATCGGCGTCAGCTCGATCGTCCCGTCGGGGCCGTCGGCGGCGCGCACGCGCGCCCCGTCGGCCAGCCGGCCGTCGACGATCGCCCGGGTCAGCTCGCGCTCCAGCGTGCGCCGCACGTGGCGCTGCAGCGGCCGCGCGCCGTACTCGGCGTCGAAGCCCTCCTGCGCCAGGCGCGAGATCAGCGCCGTGTCGACCTCGAGCTCGATGCCGCGCTCCTCGCGCAGGCGCTGCGCCACGCGGGCGACGATCTGCGCGGTGATGCGCTCGACCTGCGCCTCGTCCAGCGGCCGGAACAGGACGATCTCGTCGATCCGGTTCAGGAACTCGGGCAGGAACGCCTGCTTGGCCGCGGCCAGCATCCGCTCCGCATCGGGCTCGCCCGCGGAGGCCGTGAAGCCGACCCCGCGCTTGGCCGCGCCGGCGCCCAGGTTCGACGTCATCACGACGATCGCGTTGGTGAAGTCGACCGTGCGGCCCTCGCCGTCGGTCAGGCGCCCGTCGTCCATCAGCTGCAGCAGCACGTTCCAGACGTCCGGGTGCGCCTTCTCGATCTCGTCGAGCAGCACGACGCTGTACGGCCGCCGGCGCACGGGCTCGGTCAGCTGGCCGCCGTCGCCGTACCCGACGTAGCCGGGCGGCGAGCCGATCAGCCGCGCGACCGTGTGCGGCTCGCGGTACTCGGACATGTCGATGCGCACGAGCGCCTTCTCGGTCGAGAACAGCCGCTCCGCCAGCGCCTTCACCAGCTCGGTCTTGCCGACGCCGGTCGGGCCCAGGAACAGGAACGTGCCGACCGGGCGGTCGCCCTCGGCCAGCCCGACCCGGGCGCGCCGGATCGTGTCGGCGACGACCTCGACCGCCTCGTCCTGGCCGACCACCCGCTCGTGCAGGTCGTCCTCCAGGTGCGCCAGGCGCTCGGTCTCGCCCTCGACCAGCTCGCCGACCGGGATGCCGGTGCGCGCCGCGATCACCGCGGCGATCTCGGCCTCGCCGACGACCAGGCGGTCGCTCGACGGCGACTCGCTCGCGCCCAGGGCCTCCAGGCGCTCACGCGCCCGCTCGGCCAGCTGCTTCAGCTTCGCCGCGTCCTCAAACTCCTCGGCCTCGATGGCCTGGCGCTTCTCGGCCTCCAGCTTCTCGATCTCGGCGCGCAGGCGCGCGACCTCAGGGTCCTCGCCCGAGCTCAGGCGCAGCTTCGCCGCGGCCTGGTCGACCAGGTCGATCGCCTTGTCGGGCAGGTGGTACTCGGTGATGTAGCGGTCGGACAGCCGCGCCGCCGCCTCCAGCGCCTCGTCGCTGATGTCCAGGTCGTGGTGGAAGGCGTACACGTCGCGCAGGCCGCGCAGGATCTCGACGGTCTCCTCGACGCTCGGCTCCCCGACCATCACGGCGGAGAAGCGCCGCGCCAGGGCGGAGTCGCGCTCGATCTTGCGGTACTCGGCCAGCGTGGTCGCGCCGATCATGCGCAGCTCGCCGCGCGCCAGCATCGGCTTGAGGATGTTGGCGGCGTCCATCGCGCCCTCGGCGTTGCCCGCGCCCAGCACGGTGTGCAGCTCGTCGACGAACAGGATGATCCGGCCCTCGGACTCGGCGACCTCGCCCAGCACGTCCTTCAGGCGCTGCTCGAACTGGCCGCGGTACTGGGTGCCGGCGATCATGCCGGCCAGGTCCAGCGCCACGACGCGCGTGTCCTGGAGCGACTCGGGGACGTCGCCCTCGGCGATGCGGCGCGCGAGACCCTCCGCGATGGCGGTCTTGCCGACGCCGGCCTCGCCGATCAGCACGGCGTTGTTCTTGCGCCGGCGGGCGAGGATCTCGATCGTCTGCGCGATCTCGTCGTCGCGGCCGACGACGGGATCGATGCGGCCCTCGCGAGCGTCATCGGTCAGGTCGCGGCCGTACTCGGCCAGCGCCGACTCCTTGGCGTCGGGCGCGCCCGGTGCGCCGCCCTGCGGACCGACGCCCGCGGGCGGGACGGGGCCCTGGCCCATGGCCTGCTGCGCGCACGCCTCGCACAGGACCGCGCTGCGGCGGGTCAGCCCGTTCGAGAACATGACGCGAACCGCGCCGGGGCGTTCCCCGCACAGCTCGCAGACGTTCGGGTTCTGTGGATTCATGTACTACGTCTCGCTATCGAAATCTCAGTGAAAGTGACTGAGATTCTAGCGCGTTTCGTTGCTGATGCAACCTCTCCGGCGGTCCGCCGCCCGACGGCGCCGCCACGACCGTTGTCGCCTCGCGCTCGCATAGCGATCGCGATCCGACAACGGCGCCCCGCGGCCGGGTGCGGACGTCAGCTGCGCGCGGCCAGCGCCGCCTCCGCGGCGTGGTCGAAGCCGTCGGCGACGCGCTGCGCGGCCCGGCGCTCGTCGGCGAGGATGCGCTCGGCCAGCGCGACCGTGGCGGTGTCGCCGGCCGTCTGCACGACGCGCTTCAGCAGCTCGTAGCCCGCGATCTCCAGGTGCTCGAACGCGTAGGCGAACGCGGCGAGCTTGCCCGGCGTGTCCGGGTGCCCGGCGAAGAAGCCGCCCCAGTTCAGGCCGCCGATGCCCAGCGCGGCGTCCTTGAGCCGCGAGGGCTTTGCGTCGAGCTCCTCGAGACGCGAGCGGACGAGGCGCTCGTGCTCCCGGGTCTCCTCCAGGTGCTCGCGCATGAGCGCGGCCAGCTCCTCGTCGCCGGCGATCCGCTCGCCGCCCTCGAGCAGCGCGATCGCCTGGACCTCCAGCGCGTGCGCGTCCTGCAGGTACGTGGCGACCTGCGCCTGCAGGTCCTCGGGCGCCAGGTCGCGCAGCGACGCCTGGGCGGCCGCGTCGAAGCGGTCGGCCAGCCGCTGCGCCATCGCGCGCTCCTGCTCGGCGATGCGGCGGGCGACCGCGGCGGTACTCCGCCTCGTGCTCGCGGAAGATGCGCTCCAGGCCGGGCTCCCCGGCGATCCGCGGGGCGCGGCGCATCTGCACGAGCGCCTGCTCCTCGATCGAGTGGGCGTCGGACAGGTGGGTGACGAGGTGCTCGCGCGCCTCGGTCTCGGTCACGGGGGTCATGGCCCCGGCTACCCAGCGCGCCCGCCGCCAGACGGAGGGGCTGCTTCACTCTGGCCGGTGGCGCGCATCGCCGTCGACCTCACCGCGCTTCGCCGATCGCGCGACCTCCGGCTCCTGACGATCGGGCAGGCCTGCTCCACGCTCGGCACCCAGGCCGCGCTCGTCGCCCTCCCCTACCAGGTGTACGTGGAGAGCGACTCGCCGCTGCTCGTCGGCCTGATCGGCGCGGTCGAGCTCGTGCCGCTGATCCTCGGGTCGCTGATCGGCGGGGCCTGGGCCGATCGCGTCGACCGCCGGCGGCTCATGCTCGGGTCGCAGGCCGTGCTGACGCTGACGGCGGTCCTGCTGGCCGTCCTGTCCTTCGCCGGGGCCGCCCACGTCGTCGCGCTGTTCGTCCTCGCCGGCGCGCTGGCGGGCAGCGGCGCGGTCGTCAACGTCACGCGCGCGGCCGCCGTGCCGGCGCTGGCCGGCCCGTACCTGCGCTCCGCGCTGGCGATCAACTTCAGCGTCGCCCAGCTCGCCTCGATCGTGGGGCCGGGCGCGGGCGGCCTCGTGATCGCGTGGGCGGGAGTCGAGACCGTCTACGCGCTCGACGCCGTGGCGTTCGCGGTGATGCTCGCGCTCGTCCTCCCCATCCGCCCGCTGCCGCCCAACACGCCCGACGCCGAGCACCCGAAGATCGCCCGCTCGATCGCCGAGGGGCTGCGGTTCGTCCGCGGCAACCGGGCGCTGCTGGGCTCGTTCGTGATCGACCTGGCGGCCATGACGTTCGCGATGCCGCGCGCGCTGTTCCCGGTTCTCGCGCTGACGGTCTACGACGCCGGCGCGGCCGGCACCGGCCTCCTGTACGCGTCGGTGTCGGCGGGCGCGGTCGTCGCGGCCGTCACCACCGGCTGGCTGGAGCGCGCCCGCTGGCTGGGTCGCATCACGATCGTCGCCGTCGTCGTGTGGGGCGCCGCGATCGCCGCGGTGGGCGTCGCGCCGACGCTGTGGACGGCCGCCGCGCTGCTCGCGCTCGCCGGCGCGGCCGACAGCGTCAGCGCCGTGTGCCGCAGCGTGATCAACCAGGTCGTCACGCCCGAGCACCTGCGCGGGCGGATGTCCTCGGTCTTCATGCTCGTCGTCACCAGCGGCCCGCGGCTGGGCGACCTGCGCTCCGGCCTGGCCGGCTCGCTCATGCCGGTGACGGCCGCCGTCGCCTCGGGCGGCCTGCTCTGCCTCGCCGCCGTCGTGGTCGTGGCGCTCGCGTTCCCGCAGCTCGCCCGCTACGACGGCGAGCGCGAGGAGGCGCGGATGCGCGCCGCGGCCTAGCGAAGCGCCACCCGCTTCTGCGAGCCTGTGCGCCATGGCGATCCGGTCCTACGACGAGCTTCCGCTCGGGTTCAGCTGGACCATCGACGAGCCCATGGAGCGCACCTCCCACGCGCTCGCCGACGACGGCCGCGTGTGGCTGATCGACCCGGTCGACGACGGCGACGCGATCGAGCGCGCGACGCAGCTCGGCGAGCCGGCCGCGGTGCTGCGCCTGCTGGACCGCCACGGCCGCGACGCCAACGCGGTGGCCGCGCGGCTCACCGTGCCGCTGCTCAGCGTCCCGCGGGTGGTGCCCGACAGCCCGTTCCAGGTCGTCGAGCTCGTCGACCGGCCCTGGTGGCGCGAGGTCGCGCTGTGGTGGCCGCAGCAGCGCGCCCTGATCGTGCCCGAGGCGGTCGGCACGAGCGCGATGTTCACCGGCGGCGCGACCCGGGTCGGCGTCCACATGCTGCTGCGCCTGCGCCCGCCGCGGAAGCTCGCCGCGTTCGCCCCCGAGCACCTGCTCGTCGGTCACGGGACCGGCGTCCACGGCCCGGACACGCCGTCGGCGCTGAGCGAGGCGCTGCACCGGTCCGCGCGCGACCTGCCGCGCGTGCTCGTCAACCTGCCGAAGGCCGTTCGCCGATAGGCTCGCGGGCATGCACGGACGCCTGCTCCTCCCGCTCGCCGCGCTGCTCGCGCTCGCGCTGCCCGCCGCCACCGCGTCGGCCCACCGGATCTCGCTGACCGCCGCCGACTCCGGCCAGACCGTCCGCGCGCACATCGGCGACCGCATCACCATCGCGCTCGACGCCAACGAGACCACCGGCTACCGGTGGAGCGTCACGACCCGGCCGAAGCCCGCCGTGGCCCGCGTCACCCGCGACCGCTACGTCGCCGAGGAGACCGGCATGGTCGGCTCCGGCGGCACGCAGCACTACACGATCAGGGTCCGCGGCACGGGCCGCACGACGTTCGCCGCGACCTATGCGCAGGTGGGCTCCGGCGACGTCGGCCAGCGCTTCCGGATCGTCATCCGAGCCCGCCGGTGACCGCGGTCCGCGGCGGCTATCGTGACGCGCGCATGCGTCACCAGCTGAGACCGCTCTTCGACCGCGTCGTCATCAAGGAGCTCGAACCCGACCGCGTCCGCCACTCGGGCCTCCTCGTCCCCGCCGGCAGCAACGAGCCGCCGCCGCAGCACGGCATCGTGCTCGCCGTCGGCCAGGGGATCGACTGGTGGCAGCACGCCGGCGTCGAGATGCCGGTGCGCCCCGGCGACCACGTCGTGTTCCCCGCCGCGGCGGGCACGTGGGTCGAGGTCGACGAGGAGCGCCTGCTCGTCTGCCGCGTCGGCGAGCTGCTCGGCGTCCTCGAGGAGGCGCCGGTGCCCGCCCAGAGCGAGCCGTAGGCCGCGGGCGCGGCGGGCTCAGCCCGCCGCCGGCGCGCCCTGGGCGACCGGGACGAGGTCGGCGATCGAGTCGACGATCCGCAGCGGCCGGTACGGGAACCGCTCGGCCATCTCGCGGGTCGTCACGCCCGTGAGGACGAGCACGGTCTCCAGGCCCGCCTCCAGGCCGGCGACGACGTCGGTGTCCATCCGGTCGCCGATCATCGCCGTCGTCTCGGAGTGGGCGTCGATCGCGTTCAGCGCCGAGCGCATCATCAGCGGGTTGGGCTTGCCGACGTAGTAGGGCTCGACGTTCGTCGCGCGGCTGATCAGCGCCGCCACCGAGCCGGTCGCCGGCACCGGACCCGCGGTCGTCGGGCCGGTCGGATCGGGGTTGGTGGCGATGAACCGGGCGCCGTTGACGATCAGCCGGATCGCCTGCGTGATGCGCTCGAAACTGTAGGTGCGCGTCTCCCCCAGCACGACGTAGTCGGGGTCGCGGTCGGTCATCGTGTAGCCGACCTCGTGCAGCGCGGTCGTCAGCCCGGACTCGCCGATGACGAACGCGCTGCCGCCGGGGCGCTGGTCGTCGAGGAACCGCGCCGTGGCCAGGGCCGACGTCCAGATCGCCTCCTCGGGCACGTGCAGGCCGGAGGCCCGCAGGCGCGCGGCGAGGTCGCGGCGCGTGTAGATCGAGTTGTTCGTGAGGACGAGGAACGGCGTGCCGCGCTCGCGCAGCGCGGCCAGGAACTCCTGGGCGCCGGGGATCGCGACGTCCTCGTGGACGAGCACGCCGTCCATGTCCATCAGCCAGGATTCGATCGGCGCACGGGTCACGTCGTCGATGGTACGGATCGCCCGGGAACGCTAGGGTGAAGATCCGGCCGATCGCCCACGCGACCGAGGGGTCCTTCGAGGCCCCAGCCGTGGCAACGCGCCCCCTCGGGGGCGGCCTGTCCAGGTGGTCGCGAGTGTCACGCCGCCCAGGCAAGACACTCAAGTCCTGGGACGTAGTAAACGAGCGGTGATCGCTGACCGGGCGTGACCGGGCGGGCATTGCGACCCGCCCGGACTCGCGCCGGACCGCTAACGCTTCTCCAGTTCCAGCGCGAGCGAGTTGATGCAGTAGCGCAGCCCGCCGCGGTCGACCGGCCCGTCGTCGAAGACGTGGCCCAGGTGCGACCCGCAGTTGCGGCAGCGCACCTCGGTGCGGATCATCCCGTGGCTGCGGTCCTCGACCAGCTCCACGGCCTCGGCCACCGCCGGCTCGGTGAAGCTCGGCCAGCCGGAGCCCGACTCGTACTTCGTCGAGGCGTCGAACAGCGTCGCCCCGCACGCGGCGCAGTGGTAGGTCCCGTCGGCCTTCTCCGACACGTACTTCCCGCTCCACGGGCGCTCGGTCGCGCCCTCGCGCAGGACGGCGTACTGCTCGGGGGTGAGCCGCTCGCGCAGCTCGCGATCGTCGATCTCCCCCATCACGACACCGCCACGAGCTTGAGGCGGCGCTCGCCGCGGGGCGTCTCGACGCGGGCGACCTCGCCGACCCGCTTGCCGCCCAGCGCGGCGGCGACCGGCGACTCCGCCGACAGCAGCCCCTTGCTGGCGTCGGCCTCGGTGGACGACACGATCGTGTACGTGGTGCGCCGCTGCGTCTGCTCGTCCTCGACCTCGACGGTCGACCCGAAGCCGACGACGTCGCCGGAGGCGGCCTCGACCACCTCGGCGTTCGCGATCCGCTCACGCAGCTTCAGGATGCGCGTCTCCAGGTGCGCCTGGGCCTCCTTGGCCGCGTGGTACTCCGCGTTCTCCTTCAGGTCGCCGAACTCGCGAGCGGTCTTGATCTGGCGCGCGATGTCCTGGCGGGCCGGGCCCTCGAGCTGCGCGAGCTCGGCGCGCAGCGCCTCCAGGCCCTCCGCCGTGATGGCGTTCTCCATCCGGACAGTGTGGCAGGCGCTGCGCGCGAGCCGTGCGGCTCAGGCGGTCTGCGGCGCGGCGCCGCGGCCGCGCTTCTTGGGCCGGAATGCGTGCTCGAGGTCGTCGGGATCGAACCCCGGCGCGGCCGGGCCGCCGGTCGCGAAGCGGTACAGCGCCACGCGGAACACCTGGCTCAGCGTGTTGCCGACGACCGCGGCGACGACGATCACGAGCACGCCGACGACGGCCAGCACGATCCCGCCGGCGCCGCCGGCGACGACGCCGAGGGCGACGAGCGCGATGCCGGGCAGGATGCCGATCAGGAACACGATGCCGCCGATCGCGGCCGAGCCGACGACGCCCTCGCCCCAGCGCTCGCGGATGATCGCCACGGAGCGCTTCAGGGCGGCCCCCGGGCCGAGGTTCTCGAAGGCCAGCAGCGGGATGACGAAGAAGCTCGCCAGCGTCCACGCGACGCTGACCAGCATCGTGAAGATGAGCCCGATGATCCGCAGCAGGCCGTTCTCGCTCTCGGCCATCTGCTGCAGCGCGTTGATGATGAGGCCGACGGTCGCCTGCACGAGCGCCCACTTCGCGATGGCGCCCGTGTGCTGACGAGCGGCGGCCAGGCCGCTGCGCAGGCTCGCGTTCTGCCCGTCCATCGCCTGGGCGGTGGCCGCAGCCAGGCCGACGCCCATGAAGATCGTCACGAACGTGGCGAGGTACAGCGCCAGCGCGGCGAACGGCAGCGCCGTCCACCAGGAGTCGGTCGCGGCCCAGATGCCGATGCCCGGGGCCAGCACGATCACGAGCGCCACGGTCGCCGCGATCGAGCCGACGACGGGGAACGCGAGGAGGGAGCGGTCGGCCTTGAGGATCGCCCAGCTGTCCTTCGTGAGGCGCCATCCGCGGCCGATGCGCGAGGTCTTCTTCATGGTCTCCGGTGGGTCGGGGAACGATCGGCGCTCAGGAGACGAGCGCGGCACAGTCCCAGTTATCGGCACCGGCGCCGTTGTTCCAAAGCCGTGCAGCGAGCCTGTCCTGCTCGGCTTTGGAGGCCTGATAGGCGTGCGGTGTGCTGCCGCCCAGGCCTCGCCAGGTGGCGGGCATGAACTGGTAGTAGCCCGAGGCGCCGGCCCAGTTGGGCGGCAGGTTCTGCCCGCCGGACTCGCACTGCACGATCGGCCACGGGATCGCCCACGGGCCGCCGGGGCCGACGGCCCGCGAGGCGCGGGCGCGCTCGGCCAGCAGCCGCTCGAGCTGGCGCTCGGCCGCCCGGCGCCCGGCGCGCGTGTCGCGCAGCGCCTGCTCGCGGGCGGCGCGGGCGCGGGCCAGGCTCGCCCGGCGCTCCTGCAGCGCCGCCTCCATGCCGGCGAGCGCGTCCCGGCGGCGGCGCAGGGCCACGACGGCGTCGCGCTGGCGGTCCTCGAGCGCGGCCAGCCGCCGCGCCAGCGCGCGGGCCGCTGCGCGCGCGTCGCGCACGCGCGCGACGATCCGCTCGTCGCTGCGCTGGATGCGGCGCAGGAACTCGGCCCGCTCGAGCAGGTCCGCCAGGCTGTTGGACGCGAGGACGACGGTGACGAGGTCGGGCTGCGGGCTCGTGTAGCGCTCGCGCAGGCGGCGGGCCAGCAGCTCGCGGCCGACCGCCAGCCGCTTGGACAGCCGCTGGGCGCGAGCGCGCTCGGCGCGCAGGCGCGCCTGCGTCTCGCCCAGCTCCTCCTCCCCGCGCGCGACCTCCGCGCGCACGTCGGACAGGCGGCGCTGCAGCACGGCGACGTCCGCGGCGAGCGCCCGCTCCAGCTGCGCGAGCCGCTCGGCGGCGGAGGCGAGCGCGCGCTCGCGCGCCTTCCCGCTCTCGATCCGCGACTCGAGCTCGCTCTGGGTCGCGCCGCCGGCGAGGAGCGGGCTCCCGGCCCACAGCGCGAGCGGGGCGATCACGGCGGCCGCAGCCAGCGCGGCGAGGGATGGGAAGGAGCGGCGGAACATCCGGCGGCGAGACGTCCTCGACCGTAGCGGCGCGACCGCCGCGCAACGACGCCTGCAGGATCGCGTGCAGGACGCCGGCCGCTAGGCGACGAGCGTCTCGAACAGGTGGTCGAGCGTGGCCTGCGGGTCCTCGCACAGGCCGGTGTGCACGCGCGAGGGCTGGATGATCGTGCTCGACGGCGCCACGAGCCAGCCGAAGCGCTCGGAGCGGTCGAGCGCCGCGATCGGCCCGGCGTCCGGGTCCCCGGCGGCGATGCGCTCGATCGCCTGCAGGTGCGCGCGCACCTGCTCGGCGTCGGCGTCGGGGTCCAGCGCGCGCAGGCGCGCCTCGTCGAGGTGCGTGCGGGCGGCGAGGAACTGCCGCTGGCGGCAGTACAGGACGACGCCGGCGTTGAACCGCTCGCCGCGATCGACCCGCGGCACCACGCGCACGATCGCGTAGGCGAACGGGCTACGCGCGGGCATCCTCGGCCTCCTGGGCGATCTCGCGCGAGCGCGCGAGGCGCCCGGCGAGATAGTCGACGTACGCGCGCGGGTCGGTCCCGTCGAGCCAGTCGGCCGGCACCAGCTCCACGAGGCGCTCGAGCAGCGCCGCGTCGACCCGCGGCGCCAGGCGCGCGTCGGCCTCGACGACCGAGCCGGCGACCGGCAGCAGCACGTGGCCGGCGATCTGCGGGAACGGCCGCGCGGCGTCGGCCGGGTCCAGGCCGGTGTGCTGGCGGTAGAGGGCGGCGCCGTGGTCGATCAGCCACAGCCGCCCGTGCCACACGAGCAGGTTCGGGTTCTGGAAGGTGCGGTCGACGTTCGTGACGAGCGCGTCGAGCCACACGACGTCGGCGGCGAGCCCGGGATCGGGCTGCCAGCCGGCTGCCGGCGTGTACGGCAGCGCGCCGGGCAGGAAGTCGACGCCGAGGTTCGTGCCGGCGCTGCCCTCGATCAGCTCCTGGATCTCGGGATCGGGCTCGGCGCGGCCGAGCGCGGGGTCGACATCCGCGACGACGAGCTCGGGCACCGGCAGGTCGAGGGCGCGGGCCAGCTCGCCGGCGATCACCTCGGCCGCGAGCGCGCGCGGCCCCTGGCCGGCGCCGCGGAACTTGACCACGTACAGCCCGTCGTCGTCGGCCTCGACCAGCCCGGGCAGCGAGCCGCCCTCGCGCAGGGGCGTGACGTAGCGCGTGGTGGCGACGCGGCGCAGGCCGGCCTGGACGGGCACGCGCGAGACCGTAGCGGCCGCGCGCGCCCGTCGCCGGTTCGTCGTTCAGGCGCCGAGCCCCGTCAATCGCTGCGAGAGCTGCTCCTCGCGGACCTGGGCGCGGATGAACCGGCCCGTGTCCCGAGTGGCGGCGATCGGGCGCTTGCGCGCCGTCACGGCCAACTCGCCCCCACACCCGGGGCAGGTTGCCGTGCTGAGCGACCAGGGGTCCAGCGCGCGAGCGTTGTACGAGCGCCCGCAGGCGGCACAAGCGAGCATGTGCGGAACCGTACAAGCCCGAACCGGGTTCGGCAAGGTCATGACGGAGACTGCGGAAGCCTGATACCTAGGCGCCGAGCTCGGCGCGCAGCGCGTCCAGCTCGGCGCGCAGCGCGGCGACCTCGCGCTCCAGGCGCTCGATCCGCGCCTCGTCGACCGCGGGCGCCGCGGCCGAGTCCGCCCATGCGGCCGGTTCGGGACCGGGCTGCGGGGCGGCCGGGACCGCGTCGCCCTCGGCCGGCGTGGGCGCGGCGACCGGCGCGGCGGCGGCCGCCGCGTCTCCCCCGCCCAGGATCTGCGCGTAGCGCTCCTCCTTCTGCCCCGGCCGGCGCTCGAGCCGCGCCACCAGCTCGCGCGCCACCAGCCGGTCGAGCGTCTCCTGCACCGCCGCCAGCGACCCGAAGGCGTGCAGCCGGCTGGCGCGCTGGTTCAGCTCGCCGGGCGTCTGCGGCCCGCGCAGCATCAGCACCGCGAGCAGCGCGAGCTCGTCGTCGGCCAGCCCGAGCGCCTCGTCCAGCAGGTGGCGGTACTTGGCGGCGCGCCCCGCGCCGGCCAGGCGCGTCCAGCGGCGACGGTACAGCCGCTGCAGCGCGTCGCGGATCTGCGCCTCGTCGAGCTGCATGACCGGATCGCGGTTCGTCGACTGGTTGCAGGCCAGGCGCAGCGCGTTGAGGCTCAGCGGGTAGGCGTCGGGCGTCGTGCGCTGCTTCTCGATGAGGCAGCCGAGCACCCGCAGCTCGATCGCGTCGGGCTCCATGGCACGCAAGCTATCGCGGCGTCAGCCGGTGGACCTGGACGCGCGGCCCCGCCGGGTCGGGCGTCGAGCGGATCGCGAAGCGCTCGGCCGCAGCCGCCAGGAAGCGCTCGGCCGGACGACGGCCGGGGTCGGCGATCCAGGCCTCGCCGCGGTCGCCGACGAGCGCCGGCAGCAGCTCCAGCAGCACCGGGACGTTGCGCGCCTCGTACAGCAGGTCGGAGCCGAGCACGAGCGGCCACGGCGCGCGCTCGAGCAGCACGCCCGGGTCGGCCCACGACACGACCGCGGTCTCCAGCTCCACCCCGTTGCGCCGTGCGTTGGCGGCCGCGAACGCGACCGCGTCGGCCGACCAGTCGGTGGCCAGCACGCGGCCGCCGGCCAGCGCCGCCGCGATCGACGGCAGCCCCAGCCCGCAGCCGAGCTCGACGACGCGGGCGCCGCGCAGCGCGCGCCCGCCGACCGCGCGGGCCAGCGCCAGCGCGCTCGGCCACAGCTCGGCCCAGTAGGGCAGGAACTCGTCGCGCTCGAAGGCCTCCTCGTCCAGGAGCGCCTCGCTGTCGCGCGGGCGCTGGACGGTCACCTCCCGTCCGGCGATCGCCACCGCCTCCTCGACGAGGTCCATCACGCCGCGGCCCGCTCGCGCAGATGGCGCACGACCGCGTCGGCGGTGTCCGGGCGCAGCTCGGCGAACGAGAACCGCCGCCCGGCGTGGTCGCGCAGGCGCACCGTCGACGTGCGGCCGCGCGGCCACGACGGCCGCTGGCCGACCTCGGCGATCGCCTCGAACCGCAGCGAGCGCACGCGCTGTCCGACCGCGTCCTCGTTCAGCCACAGCAGCCGCCGGTCGGTGACCGCCAGGCGCGCCTGCGGGCTGGCCCAGGTCGAGGTGGGCGCGACGAGCACGACGTCCTCCTCGTCGTGCAGCGCGCGCGCCAGCTCGCCGCCGAGCGCCGAGCGCATCTCCGGGTCCAGCCACCACGCCGCCACCCGCGCGCGCCGCGCCGGCCCCGGAGCCGGCCCGGGGCCCGGCGCCTCATCGGCCGGCGCGTCGCGGCCCCGGCGCGGGTCGGCGAGGATCGCCCGCGCCGCGTCGTAGGCGGCGTTGATGCGCGCCATGTGCGCGCCGGCGTCGGGGCCGACGGCGCGGTCGGGATGCCACTCCTTGGCCAGCCGCCGATAGGCGGCGGTCAGCTCCTCGGGGCTGACGTCGGGGGTGACGCCCAGGACCGCGAACGGATCGTCCACGCCCTCCATTGAAGCGAGCGCGCGCGATCAGGTGGCGGCGGGCGTGCGCAGCCCGTCCACGAGCGTCGTGACGACCAGCGGCACGGCGTCGGACTCCGCGACCGACCCCTCGATGATCGCGACGGTCACGGCCTGCAACAGCGCGCCGAGCGCCGCCGAGCACCACCGCGACGGCAGATCGGCGCGAATGACGCCGTCGCGCTGCCCGCGCTCGATGATCTGGACGAGCGGGATCGCGACCTCCTCGACCCGCCGGCGCAGCTCGGTGTCGTGCGGCGAGATCGCCATGACGAGCCGGTAGCGGTCGGCGACGCGCATGATGCTCTCGATCGCGCGGGTCAGCGCGTCGAGCGGGTCCCCCTCGTCCGGGCGGCTCCCGAGCACCGCGTCGCGCGCGTCCTGCAGCGCGCGGTCGATGATGGCGCGCACGAGCTGCTCGCGGCTGGCGAAGTGCCGATACACGGTCGCCCGTCCCACCCCCGCGGCCGTCGCGACACGCTCCATGCTCGCGTCCGGCTCCGTGGCGAGGAGGACGATCGCCGCATCGATGATCGCGCGGACGTTGCGCTCCGCGTCCGCCCGCAGATGACCGCTGGGCGTCATTTGAGTGTGACCATACCCCGCTAGCGTCCTGGAACGCCAATGACCTTCCGCAGCGATCTCCGCAACGTCGCCATCGTCGCCCACGTCGACCACGGCAAGACCACGCTCGTCGACGCCATGCTGTGGCAGTCCGGCGCGTTCCGCGAGGGCCAGGACGTGGCCGAGCGCGTGATGGACTCGATGGACCTCGAGCGCGAGAAGGGCATCACGATCCTCGCCAAGAACACGGCGGTCCGCTACGGCGACGTGAAGCTCAACATCATCGACACGCCGGGGCACGCGGACTTCGGCGGCGAGGTCGAGCGCGGGCTGTTCATGGTCGACGGGGTGCTGCTGCTCGTCGACGCGTCCGAGGGGCCGCTGCCGCAGACGCGGTTCGTGCTGCGCAAGGCGCTGGAGGCGCGGCTGCCGGTCGTGCTCGTGGTCAACAAGATCGACCGGGTGGGTGGGGACGGCATCCGGATCGCGGAGGTCGTCCACGAGGTCGAGGAGCTGTTCCTGGACCTCGACGCCGACGAGGACCAGATCGACTTCCCGGTCGTCTACACGAACGCGAAGGCGGGCACGGCGACGCTCGACCCCGACGTGCCCGGCGAGGATCTCACGCCGCTCCTGGATCTCCTCGTCGAGACGATCCCGGCGCCCGAGTACGACGCGGACCATCCGCTGCAGGCGCAGGTCACCAACCTCGACGCGTCCCCGTACGTCGGGCGGCTGGCGATCTGCCGCATCCACCACGGCACGCTGCGCCGCGGCCAGACCGTCGCGTGGTGCCGGGCCGACGGCGAGATCGCGTCCGGCACGGTCACCGAGCTGTACGTCACCGAGGCGCTGGAGCGGATCTCGGCCGACGAGGCGGGCCCCGGCGAGATCGTCGCGGTCGCCGGCTTCGAGGACATCACGATCGGCGAGACGCTCGCCGACCCCGAGGACCCGCGCCCTCTGCCGGTGATCGCCGTCGACGAGCCGTCGCTGAGCGTCACGATCGGGATCAACACCTCGCCGCTGGCCGGCCGCGACGGCGACAAGCTCACGGCGCGGCTGGTGAAGAACCGCCTGGACCAGGAGCTCGTCGGCAACGTCGCGCTGCGCGTGAACGACACGGAGCGGGGCGGGTGGGGACGGGTATGGGAGGTGCAGGGGCGCGGCGAGCTGCAGCTCGCCGTCCTCGTCGAGGTCCTGCGCCGCGAGGGCTTCGAGCTGACCGTCGGCCAGCCGCAGGTCGTCGTGCGCGAGATCGACGGCCGCGCGCACGAGCCGGTGGAGCGGCTGACGATCGACGTGCCCGAGGAGTTCGTCGGCGTCGTCACGCAGGCGCTCGCGCTGCGCAAGGGCCGCATGGAGCAGATGGTCAACCACGGCACCGGCTGGGTGCGGATGGACTACCTCGTGCCGGCCCGCGGGCTGATCGGCTTCCGGACCGAGTTCCTCACCGAGACGCGCGGCACCGGCGTCCTGCACCACGTCTTCGAGCGCTGGGAGCCGTGGTTCGGCGAGCTGCGCACGCGCCCGACCGGCTCCCTCGTCGCCGACCGCCCCGGCCCCGTGACCGCGCACGCGTGCTTCCAGATGCAGGAGCGCGGGTCGCTGTTCGTCGAGCCCGGCGACGACGTGTACGAGGGCATGATCGTCGGCGAGAACAGCCGCGCCGACGACCTCGACGTCAACGCGGTGCGCGAGAAGAAGCTGACGAACATGCGCTCCTCGACGGCCGACGAGCTCGTGCGCCTCGTGCCCAAGCGGACGCTGTCCCTCGACCAGGCGCTCGAGTTCCTGCGCGAGGACGAGTGCGTCGAGGTCACGCCGAACGCGGTGCGCCTGCGCAAGGTCGTGCTCGACCAGGTGCAGCGCCAGAAGGCGGCGCGCCAGCGCGGGCGCGCGGCGGCCGCGGCGTCGTCCTGATCTGGTCGGCGGCTTGCGGATCGAGCCGCGCCGCCGTCTAAGCTGCCGTCATGCTGCGCCGCTCCCTCCTGCTCACCCTGCTCGCCTGCGCGCTCGCCGCGCCCGCCGCCGCTCACGCCCAGGCCGGCGCCACCGGGTCGGGCGGTGGGAGCAGCTGCCCGTCCTTCCAGGTCCTCCACAACGACCGCATCGGCCAGCTCAGCCTGCCGGCGGGCGCCTACGAGATCACGCTCTCCACGCCGTCGACGCTGACGTGCGCGGCGGCCGCCGACTGGTTCCGCCAGTTCCTGCAGGACTGGGACGGCCGGCTGCCGGCGGGCTGGCGCGTCGACGCATCGAGCTCGTCGTTCCGCCGCAGCTCGCCCAACCAGGCGTTCTCGGTGCGGCGCACCGGCGCCCAGCCGCCGTCCGACGCCCCGTCGGTGCGGCCGGCCGGCGGCGACGTGTGCCCGGCCGTCTTCGCGGTGTCGCACGACGACCACATCGGCGCGCTGGCGATCCCGGAGGGCCAGTACGTCATCGTGCTCGTCTCCGCCGGGCGGCTGACGTGCGACCAGGCCGCCAGCAGCCTGGCGCACTTCATGCAGGACTTCGACGGCACGCTGCCGCGGCCGTGGTTCGTCGACACCGAGACCGCGACGTTCCTGCGCGGCTCGCTGAACGTGGGCTTCCGGCTCGAGCCGCTCACGGGCGATCCGCCGTCGCGCACGACGCTGCGGCTGCCGGGCGACGGGACGCCGTGCCCGGGCACCTTCCAGGTCCAGCACGACGACCGGATCGGCAGCCTGCGGGTGCGGCGCGGGCCCTACCTGTTCGTGCCGCTGGCGAACTCGGACCTGAGCTGCAACCAGGTCGCCGACCTCATCCGCGAGTTCCTGGCCGAGGCCGGCTCTGCGCTGCCGCGCCCCTGGCGCGTCGACCGCCGCACCGGCACGCTGCGCCGCGGCCGCGGCAGCGACGTCGGGTTCCGGATCAAGCCGGCGCTGCGCTGAGCGGGCCCGCGGCGGACGCGGGACGCGGCGTCTCGTCGCGGCCCATCGCGATCAGCTCGCGCACGAGGCCGAGCATCTCGGCGTGACGGTGGTCGTCGATGCGCCCGAGCGAGCGGACGGCCAGCACGCCGGGCGCGTCGTCGCCGAGGTGCGCGGCCAGCGCGGGCGCGCGGCCCTGGCGGCGCCAGCGGGCGTGGCGGCGGTGCGAGGCCGCGAACGCCAGGCACCGGGCCGCGCGGCGGCGCTGCACCTCGGTCGTCGTGGCGGTGCCGACGACGTCGGCCGCGAGCGCGTACAGGTCCTGCCGGCGCTCCCCGTCGACCGTGTCGTTGTAGGCGCGCAGCAGCCCGCCGAGGACCGGGTCCGCGCAACGCGGGCGGTCGGTGAACGGCTCGCCCGCGAGCATCGAGGCGAGCTCCATCACGCAGACGCCCTGGCTGGGCGAGCTGTGCTTGCCCCGGGCGAGTCGGACGGTCTGATGCGACGGCTGGCTGCTCATGGCGACCTCCTGGCGGGCGTGCTGTCCATGGTCTACCCCCGTCGGCCGGGCCTCGCACGCAGGCGGGCGCCGGACCGCGCCGGCCGCGCGCGGATACCGTTGCGGGCCCCATGAGCGACGACCCGATCCTCGACGCCGCGTACGACCAGGTGATGGCCGTCGGGGTGCGTCGCACGACGCTCACCGACATCGCGGCCCGCGCCGGCGTCAGCCGGATGACCGTGTACCGGCGCTATCCGGACGTCCGCACGGTGCTGCAGGCGCTGATGACCCGCGAGTTCGGCCAGCTCATCGCGGAGGCGGCGCGGGAGGCGGCCGACGCGCCCGACGGCCGCACGCGGATCGTCGAGACCGCCGTCCGCGGCGCCGAGCTGCTGGCCGCGCACCCGCTGTTCGTGCGCCTGCTCGACGTCGACCCCGAGTTGCTGCTGCCGTACGTGACCGAGCGCGTCGGCACGTTCCAGCGCCTCGTCCTCGACGACCTCGAGGCGCGCCTGGCCGAGGCGATGCGCGAGGGCTCCGTGCGCCAGGCCGACCCGCGCCGCCTGGCCTCCGCGATGGAGCTGGCGATGCGCGGCTACGTGCTGGCCGCGCACGCGGACGCGCCCGAGGAGGAGCGCGCCCACCGCGAGGACCTGCGCGACATGCTCGACGCGTTCCTGCGCCCCTGACGCCGTTGTCGTCTCGCGCTCGCTATGCGAGCTGGATCTGACAACGGGGCTCGCGGCGTGAGGCCCGGCGGCCCCGTTGTCGTCTCGCGCTCGCATACCGGGTCCATTCCGACAACGGGCCTGTTACACTTCGGCGCACGATGTCACATCGTCTCGCGTCCTCGTCGCTCAATGCGGCCCGGCGCCGCGCCGAGCTCGACGCGCTCGCCGCGGGCGAGGTCGTCGATGTCCTCGTGGTCGGCGGCGGGATCACCGGCGCCGGCGTCGCCCTCGAGGCCGCCTCGCGCGGGCTGAGCGTGGCGCTGATCGAGCGCGGCGATCTCGCGCAGGGCACGAGCCGGTGGAGCAGCAAGCTCGTCCACGGCGGGCTGCGCTACCTCGCGCAGGGCCAGCCCGACGTCGCCTGGGAGTCCGCGCGCGAGCGCGCGATCCTCCTGCGCACCGCGCCGCACCTGATCACCGCGCTGCCGTTCCTCACGCCGCTGACGCCCCGCCATCCCGGACCGGTCGCCGCCGGCATCATGGCGACGCTGCGCGCCGGCGACGCCATGCGCCGCCTGGCCGGCACGTCGCGACGCCGGCTCCCCAACGCCCGCCGCGTCGACGCGCCCGAGGCGCGCCGCCTCGCCCCGGCGCTCTCCCCCGCCGGCCTGCGCGGCGCGCTCATGAACTGGGACGGCCAGCTCGAGGACGACGCCACGCTCGTCGTCGCCGTCGCCCGCACCGCCGCCGCTCACGGCGCGCGCGTCCTCACCTACGTCCGCGCGCTCGCGCTCGACGGCGACGGCGCGCTCGCCCGCGACGAGCTCGCCGCCCCCGGCGACGGCGCCGAGCTGCGCATCCGCGCCCGGCACGTCGTGAACGCCGCCGGCGTCTGGGCCGGCACGCTCGCGCCGTCGGTCCGCCTGCGGCCCAGCCGCGGCTCGCACCTGCTCGTCCCCGCCGAGCGCCTCGGCCACCCGACCGCCGCGATCAGCGTGCCCCTCGAGGGCTCGCGGTCGCGCTTCGCGTTCGCCCTCCCCCGCCCCGACGGCCTCGTCCTCATCGGGATCACCGACGTGCCGGTGTTCGGCGAGATCCCCGACGAGCCGGCGGTCACGCCCGAGGAGGAGACCGGCCTCCTGCGCACCGTCTCGGCCGCGCTGGAGCACGAGCTCACGTCCGACGACGTCGTCGGCCGCTACGCCGGCCTGCGACCCCTGCTCGAGGCCGACGAGGCGAGCGGCGAGACCGCCGACCTCTCGCGCCGCCACGCCGTCATCGACGATCCCGAGACCGGCGTCATCACCGTCACCGGCGGCAAGCTCACCACCTACCGGCGCATGGCCCAGGATGCGATCGACGCGGTCGCGGCCCGCCCCGGCGTCGACCCGGCCCCGTCGCGGACGGCGCGCCTGCCGCTCGTCGGCGCGCAGCCGATCGAGGCGCGCCCCGCCGGCGTGCCCGCGCGCTTGGCCCGCCGCTACGGCGCCGAGGCGTCCGCGGTCCTCGCGCTCGCCGCCGAGCAGCCCGCGCTCGCCGCGCCGGTGGCCGACGGCCTTCCCGTCACCGGCGCCGAGCTCGCCTTCGCGCTGCGCCACGAGCTGGCGCTCACCGTCGACGACCTGCTCGACCGCCGCACCCGGCTCGGGCTCGTGCCCGCGCGTCGCGAAGCCGCCCGGCCGGCCGCCGAGGCGCTGCTCGCCGGGGAGCGGCTGCCGGCATGACGGCCGCGACCCGCGACCCGCTCGCCCCGCGCCTGCGCTGGTTCGGCTGGGGCCCGCCCGGCACGCCCGCCGTCGAGCTGCCCGAGGCCGCCGAGCCGCTGCTCGCGCGGCTCGGCGTGCCCGACGTCCACACCCCGCCGGTCGCGCTCGAGGACGTCCGCCTGCCCGCGTCGCGGCTCGACCCCGCCCCGCTCGCGGCGATCGTCGGTCCCGACCACGTCCGGGCCGACCGCCTCACCCGCGTCGGGCACGCCGCCGGACGCAGCTACCTCGACCTGCTCGCCCTGCGCGCCGGGAACGCCGAGAACGCGCCCGACGCGGTCGTCTACCCCGCCGACGCCGATGAGGTCGCCGCGGTCCTCGCCACCTGCGCCGAGCGCGGCATCGAGGTCGTCCCGTTCGGCGGCGGCACCAGCGTCGTCGGCGGCGTGACCCCGCCGGCCGACCGCGAGCGGCCGCTGATCGCGCTCGACCTCGCCCGCCTGGACCGCCTCCTGGCGGTCGACCCCACGAGCCTCACCGCGACCGCGGAGGCCGGCATCCTCGGCCCCGAGCTCGAGCGGCGGCTCGGCGAGCACGGCCTCACCCTCGGCCACCACCCTCAGTCCTTCGAGTTCAGCACGCTCGGCGGGTGGGTCGCCACCCGCTCCGCCGGCCAGGCCTCGACCGGCTACGGCGCGATCGCCGACGCCGTCGTCGCCCTGCGCTGCGCCACCCCGGCGGGCGAGCTCGTCACGCGCGACGTCCCCGCGACGGCCGCCGGCCCCGACCTGCGCGAGCTGCTGATCGGCTCCGAGGGCGCGCTCGGCGTCATCACCGCGGTCACGATCCGCGTGCGCCCCGTCCCCGCCGAGCGCCGCTACGAGGCGTGGACGTTCCCCTCGTTCGCGGCCGGCGTCGAGGCGCTCCGCGAGCTCGAGCAGGCCGGTGCCGCCCCCGACGTCACCCGCCTCTCCGACGAGGCCGAGGTCGCGCTCAACCGGGTCGTCGCCGCCCACACCGCCGCCGTCGACGGCGACGGCGTGGCCGCCATCCTCGGCTGGGAGGGCGACCCCGAGCGCGTCACGGCCCGCCACGAGGACGCGGCCGCGATCGCACGACGCCACGGCGGCCGTCCCGTCCCCGGCGACGGCGGCGAGCAGTGGGCGGCCTCACGCTACGCCGCCCCGTACCTGCGCGACGTCCTGCTGGACCGCGGCGTCCTCGTCGAGACGCTCGAGACCGCCGCGCCCTGGTCGCGCCTGGCCGAGGTCCACGCGGCCGTGGCGCAGGCGCTCGACGGCGCGCTGCGGGCGGCCGGCACCCCGCCGCTCGTCCTCTGCCACGTCTCGCACGTCCACCCCACCGGCGCCTCGCTGTACTTCACCGTCCTCGCCGCCCAGGCGCGCGGCGCCGAGGCCGACCAGTGGCGCGCGGCGAAGGCCGCCGCGCTCGACGCGATGCTCGCCCACGGCGCCACGATCACCCACCACCACGCGGTCGGCCGCGACCACGCGCCCTGGCTCCCCGGCGAGATCGGGACGCTCGGCGCCGACGCGCTGCAGGCCGTCAAGCGGCGCCTGGATCCGGCCGGCGTCATGAACCCGGGCGTGCTCGGGCTGCGATAGCGCGCCGCGCCACCGGGTACCGTCCCGCGGCGATGTCGACCTGGTCCGGGATCGCGCTCGTCGTCATCGCCAACGTCGTCGCCGTGGCGGTGATGCTGCTGGTCCGCCGGCGCGCGCCCGACGGCGGCTACTACCAGGACATGCAGCAGGCCGGCTGGGTCTACTCGGTGGCCGGCACGTCGTTCGCCGTGATCCTGGCCTTCGTCTTCGTGCTCGCGTTCCAGAGCTTCGACCGCGCGCGCACGAGCTCGTCCTCGGAGGCCGACGCGACGATCTCGCTCTTCTACGGGGCCGAGATCATGCCGGCGGCCGAGCGCGACGCGCTGAAGGGCGAGCTCCTCTGCTACGCCCGCGCGGTCATCGCGCTCGAGTGGCCGGCGATGCGCGACGGCCACGGCAGCCCGGTCGTGGAGGACTGGGTGCGGCGCCTCGATCGCACGTTCCAGCAGGCGCTGGCCTCGTCGGACCCGAAGGTCGAGGCCGGCTACGGCGACTGGCTGTCGACGATGCAGAACCGCCAGGACGGGCGCCAGGGGCGCCTGGACGAGTCGCAGCCGTTCATCCCCGCGCTCGTGTGGATCTTCCTCCTCGTCGGGGGCGCGCTCGTCACCGGGTTCGTGTGGCTGTTCGCCGACCCGGCGGAGCGGACGTTCGCGCAGGCCGCGCTGCCGATCGGCGTGACCACCGTGATCGTCTCCGGCCTCGTGCTGGTCGCGTTCTTCGACTCCCCCTACCGGGACACGCCGGGCGCGGTGCAGCCCACCTCGATGGAGCGCACGCTGCGGCTCGTCTCCGCCGACGGCGACGTGGCCCGCCGGGCGCCGTGCGACGCCGACGGGCGCCCGAGGTGATCGCCGACGCCCCGCCGGTCGCCGTCGCCGACGGCGCGTACGCCGCCCGCACCGCCGAGCGGCGCACGGTCACGCTCGCCGTCCGCGCCGGTCGCGTCGTGCGCGCGGCGGTCACGATCGCGCGCTACCCGTGCCGCGGCTTCGGCGACCTCGGCCCCGTGCGGGTGGTCGTGACCGTCGACGCGCCGATCTCGCGGGCCGGCCGGGTCGCCTTCCGCGCGGGCCCGCGGGCCGAGCGGCTGGCGCTGCGCGCGCGCTGGCGCGCGTCCGGCGCGCTGACCGGGGCGCTGCGCCTGCAGGGCACGATCGGCACCGGCGAGCCGTGCGCCTCGCGCCGCATCCGGTTCTCCCGCGCCGCCCCACGTGGTTGACTTCACGCCGTGACCAACGAACCCGACGTCAAGACCGCCGATCCCGCCGCCCGTCGCGAGCGCAACCGCCGTATCGCCGCCCTCGCGGTCGGCGTCCTGATCGTCGTGTTCGCGCTGGTGAACCTCGACGACGTCCGCGTCAACTGGATCGTCGCCGAGACGTCCACGCCGCTGATCGTCGTGATCGCGGTGAGCTTCATCCTCGGCCTCGCCGGCGGCTACCTGCTGCGCGGCCGGCGCGGCCGCGATCAGCGCTCCCGCCGCTGACAGCCACATGACGGAGCACGGCGGGGTCGAGAGCACGGAGCTGGGAGTCCCGCCCGAGGTCGCGCTCGACATGCTCCGCATCGCCCTGGAGGGCACGGCCACCGGCGTCTGGGTGTGGGACCTCGAGACCGACACGGTGCGCAGGTCGCCCAACCAGGGCGAGCTGCACGGCCGCGGCCGCGGCGCGACGCCGATCTCCTACGGCGAGTGGCTGAGCGAGTGGGTCCACGACGACGACCGCGAGCGTGTCGATCGGACCATCGAACGCGGGCTCGCCGAGCTCTCCGGCTACGAGTTCGAGTTCCGCAGCCGCGGGGACCCGTCGCGGTGGCTGTACGCGCGCGGCCACGTGATCCGCCACGACGACGGGAAGGCACGAGCGGTCGTCGGCCTGACGCTCGACGTCACCGAGCGCCACGAGCGCGACAGCGAGCGCGAGCTGCTCACGCGCCGCCTCAACGGCGTGCAGGTCGTCACCGACGCCGCGCTCGACCACCTGGAGCTCGAGGCCCTGCTGCACGAGCTGCTGGCGCGGGTGGCGGCGCTGCTCGATGCCGACATCGCCAAGATCATGCTCTACGACGAGCGCCGCGCCACGCTGGTCACGCGTGCCTCGTTGGGGCTGCCGGACGAGGTCGTGGGCACGCTGCGCATCCCGGTCGGGACCGGCGTCGCCGGCCAGGTCGTGCTCCGCGACGCGCCGGGCATCCTCTCCGACGAGGAGCTCGCCGACGCCGCGCTGGCCGAGCTGCGGGAGTCCGGGCGCGCGGTCGCCGGCGCGCCGCTGCGGGTGGCGGGCGAGACGCTCGGGGTGCTGGTCATCGCGAGCCGCGACCGCGTCTACGCCGAGGAAGACCTGCTCCTGCTGGAGCTCGTCGCCGACCGGTGCGCCCGGGCGATCCGCCAGAGCGAGCTGTACGAGGCGGCCCGCGAGGCCGCGCTGTCGCTGCAGCGCAGCCTGCTGCCCGCCAGCCTCCCGGCCGTCCCCGGCCTCGACGTCGCGGCCCGCTATCTGCCCGGGCAGGACGGCACCGAGGTCGGCGGCGACTGGTACGACCTCTTCACGCTCGCCGACGGCCGGGTCGCCCTCGTCGTCGGCGACGTCGTCGGGCGCGGCCTGCGGGCCGCCGCGCGGATGGGCACGATCCGCACCGCGCTGCGCGCCTACGCGCTCGAGGCGCCCGCCCCGTCCATCGCGCTGAGCCGGCTGGACCGCTTCGTCGCGCTGCAGGATCCGGTCGAGTTCACGACCGTCCTCGTCGCGTTCATCGCCCCGGCGACCGGCCACGCCCAGCTCGCCAGCGCCGGCCATCTGCCGCCGGTGCTGGTCGACGAGGACGGCGCGCGCCCGCTGGAGACGCCCGCCGACCCTCCGGTCGGGATGGCGGTCGAGCCGCGCCGCGACCTCACGCTGCACCTCGCCGCCGACGCGACGCTCATCGGGTTCACCGACGGCCTCGTCGAGAACCGCGCGACGGGCCTGGAGCCCGGGATGCGCCGGCTGTGCGAGCTGCCCCGGCCGGGCGACGCGGCCCGCGTCGTCGTCGACCGCCTCGTCGACGAGCTCGCGACGCCCGACGGCGGCGACGACATCGCGATCCTCGCCGCGCGGCGCGTCGGCGCGCGGCTGGAGCGGACGTTCGACTCCGAGGTGTCGGCCGTCGCCGTCGCCCGCCACGAGGTGGTCGCGTTCGCGTCCGCGCGCGGGGCGCCCGAGAGCGTGCTGCGCGACCTCGCGCTCGCCGTCAGCGAGGCCTGCACGAACGTCGTCGTCCACGCCTACCGCGACCGGCCCGCCGACGCGGCCGGCCCGATGCACGTCCGCGCCTGGGTCGACGGGGACGCGCTCGAGGTGTCGATCGCCGACGAGGGCTGCGGCGTGCGCCCCCGCCGCGACAGCCCGGGCGTCGGCCTGGGGCTCGGCATCATCGCCCGCACCACCGACGAGTTCGAGGTCCGCGACGCGCCCGAGGGCGGCGGCGAGCTGCGGCTGCGCTTCCGGCTCAACGACCCTTCCTAGGATGCGCCCGTGAGCCACACCCACGACCACGGGCACCGGCACGGAGCGCACGGGCACGCCGGCCACGCGCACGGCGTCAGCGCCGACGCCGACACCGGCAAGCTCTCGATCGCGCTGGCGCTGATCGTCGGCTTCCTCGTCGTCGAGGTCGTCGTCGGCGTGATCGCCGGCTCGCTGGCTCTGCTGTCGGACGCCGCGCACATGCTCACCGACGCGGCGGCGATCGCGCTCGCGCTCGTCGCGCTGCGCCTCGCCAGGCGCCCGGCGCGCGGGCCGCTGACGTTCGGCCTGAAGCGCGTCGAGATCCTCTCCGCCCAGGCCAACGGGCTGACGCTCCTGATCCTCGCGCTCGTGATCTGCGTCGAGGGCATCCGGCGGCTCGTCTCGCCGCCCGAGGTCGAGGGCGCCCTGGTCCTCATCGTCGCGGTCGCCGGCATCGGCGTGAACGTCGCCGCGACGCTCGTGCTGGCGCGCGCGAACCGCCAGAGCCTCAACGTCGAGGGCGCCTTCCAGCACATCCTCACCGACCTCTACGCGTTCATCGGCACCGCGGTCGCGGGCGCCGTGATCCTCATCACCGGCTTCGCCCGCGCCGACGCGATCGCGTCGCTCGTCGTCGCCGGGCTCATGCTGCACAGCTCCTACGGGCTGCTGCGCGACTCGGGCCGCGTGTTCCTCGAAGCCGCGCCGCCGGGCACCGACCCCGAGGAGATCGGCCGCGCGATGGTCGCCGTGCCCAACGTCGTCGAGGTCCACGACCTGCACGTGTGGGAGGTCACGTCCGGGTTCCCGGCCCTGTCCGCCCACGTGCTCGTCAGGCCCGGCGCCGACTGCCACGGGGCGCGACGGGAGCTCGAGGCGCTGCTGCACGACCGCTTCGGCATCGACCACACCACGCTCCAGGTCGACCACGAGGGCGGCGACCTGCTGTCGCTCGAGGTCTCCGAGGGCCTCGCCCCGCGCTCGTCGCCCGCCGGCTGACCGCGCGTTCGGAACCCGCGAGACGGGGTAGCAGGGCCATCGATGGGCGCCGTCGACTTCACCGCCGCCGTTCCCGGGACCCCCAGCCGCAGCGGCTCGTTCCCGGTGCGGCGCCTGGGCGAGCATCTCGCGATCGTCAGCGCGGGCGCCCGCTTCGACGAGCCGGCCGCCCGCAGCTACGCCCAGGCCGTCCTGCGCGCCACGCTCGACGGCGTCTCCGAGCTCGTGCTCGACCTGTCGGCGGTGCGCCAGCACGCGTGGCCGGCGATCTACGCCCTGTGCGAGCTCGAGGCGCACCTCGTCGAGGCGTGCTGCGACCTCGTGGCGGTCGCGGCCGAGGACGTGCTCGCCCGCGACCTGCAGGCGGTCGGGCTCCAGCGCGTATGGGCGCTGCGGGCCTCGGTCCCCGAGGCGCTCGCCGAGCTGCTCGCGCGACCGGTCTGACCGCGAGCGCCGCCTCCCTCCCCCGGCCGGTCCGGCGCGGAGCAGCGCTGCACGACCGCGCGCCGCCCAATCCGGCCGTCTGCCACCCTCTGCGACGTGTCCGGCGACGCCCTCCTCCCCGTCCGCGTGCAGCCGCGGGCCAAGCGCACCGAGGTCGCCGGCGAGCGCGACGGCGCGATCGTCATCCGCGTCGCCGCCCCGCCGGTGGACGGCAAGGCCAACCAGGCGCTGTGCCGCTTCGTGGCCAAGGCTGCGGGCGTGCCGCGCGGCGCAGTGAGCGTCGCGCGCGGCGAGAGCGGGCGCGACAAGCTCCTGCGCGTCGAGGGCGTGGACGTCGAGACGGTCCGCGCGGCGCTGCTCGGGTAGCGCTCAGCCCTCGCCGACGAGCGGGACGAAGCGCACGCCCTCGTGGCGCTCGCGGTGGAACGTGTCGCCGTGGCGGCGCACGAGCACGAGGCGGTCGTCGACCGGCGCGACCAGGCGGCCGCCGTCGGCGAGCTGCGCCTCCAGCGCAGGCGGCACGCGGCCGACGGCGCCGGCGGCGACGTTGATCGCGTCGTAGGGCGCCGCCTCCGGGTACCCGTGCGTGCCGTCGCCGACGATCAGCGTCACGTTGCGCACGCCGGCGGCCTCGAGGTTGCGTGCCGCCAGCCGCGACAGCGACGCGAACCGCTCGATCGACCACACGCGCCGGGCCAGCCGCGACAGGACGGCCGCGTGCCAGCCCGACCCCGTCCCGACGTCGAGGACCCGCTCGTCGCCCTGCAGCTCCAGTAACTCGCACATGCGCGCGACCACGTACGGCTGCGAGATCGTCTGGCCCTCCGGGAGCGGCAGCGGCTCGTTGGCGTAGGCGCGCGGACCGTAGGCGGAGGGCGCGAACAACGCTCGCGGCACGGCGGCCATCGCCTCGAGCACCCGTTCGGCGATGCCGCGACGCCGCAGCTCCGCATAGAGCGCGCGCTCAGCTGCCTCCATCGCAGCTCCGACCCTACCGGCGGCGGACGCGCGGCGTCATCAGCGCCAGCGGCGTGCCGAGCCCGGCGGCCCGCGAGACGGTCGCGATGCGCCGCCCCGGCTGCACCGCGTCTCGCGGCGCGCTCGCGAGGTCGCCCAGGCGCGCGCAGGCGGCGTCGAGGTCGTCGACGACGAGCGTCAGGCCCCAGAAGCGGGCCGGCTGGCCGGCGGTGCCGGGCTCGGCGGCGGGCGGCCCGACGACCTCCAGCACCGCGTCGCCGATCACGTAGAACGCCTGGCGCAGGTGCGGGCCCGCGTCGCGCGTGCGCCGCAGGTCGAACCCGCGCGCGGCCAGCTCGGCGAGGGTGCGCTCGAGGTCCGGGGTGGCGACGACGACGTGGTCGACGCCGATCGCGCCGTTGGGATGCGCGGGCGCCGGGTCGCGCGGCGGAGCGTCGCTGGCGATCGTCGGCAGCCCGTTGATCGGCCCGGAGGTCACGCCGCGCAGGGCCCAGCCGACGATCCCGGTCTCGCCCCCCGCGCCGAGCTGCAGCCGGATCGTGCCGACGTCGCAGGCGCCGTCCTCCCTCACGTCGAACCCGAGCGCAGCCCACCGCGCCGGCGGATCGGCGATCAGCAGCTCGTCGAGCGCCGGGCCGTCCGTGGCTATCGCGGCACCACGCGGAACGCGCCGCGCATGAACGGGTGGACGCGGCAGAAGTACGTGTACGTGCCGGGGCTCAGGTCCTTCGGCGTCTGCCACGTCGTGCGCTGCGCGGTGGCCGCGGCGCGCGGCAGCGGGCCGGTCCCCAGCTCGCCGGAGTCGAAGTCCACCTCGCCGTCGGCCAGCGGGTAGGCGATGCCCGTGCGCTTGTTGCACGGGGCCTTGCAGGCGGTGATCGTGTGCCAGATCTCGCGTGCGTCGTCGAGGTTGCGGAACGTGATCGAGCCGCCCTGCGGCACGACCGGCGGGCGGCCGGCCGCCATCGGGTTGGACAGGTCGCCGCGCGCGTAGAGGAACCCGTCGATCGTCACCTCGGCGTCGCCGCCGGCCCCGGCCGCGATCGGGGCGCCCGCCCGCAGGCGGCGCGGATCGGGCAGCCCGGACGGGCCGCCGCCGTGGTTGTCGTTCTCGGGCAGGTGGCCGTGGTTGAGCACGCCGCGGCGGTTGAGGCGGCCGCTGAACGGATCGATGCCGGTCGGGTCGCCGGGCGAGAACGCGACGGGCATGATCGCCATCGACTCGTACCACGACGCCTTCGACACGTCGTAGGTGCCGCTGACCGAGAGCACGTCGCCCTTGCGGACGGCGACGCGCCAGTCCGGCGGAGTGTTCGTCATGGCGACGTCCCACGAGACGGCGCCCGCCGGCTCGAAGTACTTCGCCTTCGAGCGGAACAGGTTCACCGTGCGGCCGTCGCGGGTGAGCGTCAGGTCGGTGTAGAGGCCGCCGGGGTGCAGGTGCCCGGCGGTGTAGACGAGCGTGCCGTCGCGGTCGATCGTCCACTGGTTGCGTCGGAACCCGTCGGCGTACGCGTCGGGGTCGTCGTTCGGGTAGGTGTACGTGCCGTCCTTCCCGTCGGCCCGCAGCGCGTCGAAGACCGGGTAGACCTGGCCGTAGCGGACGTCCATCCAGATCGTGTCGACGTCCCTCAGGCGCTTGGCGCGCGGCGACGACGCCGGGACGAAGTCGAGCTCGTAGGTGAGGTAGACCTTCGTCGGGGTGGGCGTCAGGTTGTGGATCATGTAGTTCATGACCCAGACCTGGTCGCGGTCGTAGCGGTAGCCGTAGCCGGGCGGCAGCTCGACGTTCGTCTTCTCCTCGCCCGCCGCGTACGTCGGGTAGTTGTCGACGATCCAGACGCCGTGGTGCAGGTGCACGACGTCGACGCCCGGCACCTTGCCGTTCATGTACGTCAGGTTCGGGCGGAAGGCGGTGATGTAGCCCGGCCGGTCGGGCTTCAGGCCGTTGGGCTTGAACTCGATCGTGTTCTGGCCCGGGGCCACGTCGATCGGCCCGTAGCGGTACTTGAGCGTCTCCGCGGACGCCGACGGGACCGCCAGCGCGGACACGGCGGCCGCGGCCAGCGCGACGAGGAGGAGGCGGCGGAGCATGGGGCGTGCAGTATGGACCACGGAATCCCTCGTCAGCGGCGGTTCGCCTTGCGGGCCCGTCGCGCCGCCTTCGCCCGCGCGCGATCGCGCTTGCGCTGGTGGGCCGAGCGGCGGTGGTGGTCGGGGCCGTCGGGATGCGAGGGGTCGTCGACCGGCGCGCGGCGGCGGGCGTCGCGCGCGATCGCGACGCCGATCGCCACGATCACCAGCACGCCGATGAGGACGATCGCGATCTCCTGCAACCCGGTCATGACCCGCCGTCAGTATGGGCCAGGAGGCCGCGGAGCGCCAGCGCGTTCGCGGGCGCGAACCCCTCCCAGTCGTTGTTGAAGTACGCGAACACCTCGGCCTCGGCCCGCAGCTCGTCGATCCGGGCGGCCCATTCGCGCAGCTCGCGGGGCGAGTAGCTGCCGCGCCTGCCGCGCTCGCCGTAGTGGAAGCGGATGAGCGTCCAGCGCGCGGTGAGCGGGACGTCGGGGAGCGGGCGGCGGGCGTCGTGCCCGATCACCGCGGCCACGCCGTGCCAGCGCAGCAGCTCCCAGACCGGCTCGCGGAACCAGCTCGCGTGGCGCAGCTCCAGCGCGTGGCGGCCGGGCGGCAGCTCGTCGAGCGCGGCGGCGAGGCGGTCGTCGTCGCGGCGGAAGGTCTCGGGGAGCTGCCACAGCCACGGCCCCATGCGCCCCGCCTCGGCGAGCGGCTGCACGCGCTCGGCGAGCCGGCGGCTGGAGTCCGCGACGGTCGTCAGCCGCTTCATGTGCGTGGCGAATCGGCTGACCTTGACCGTGAAGCAGAAACCGGGCGGCGTCTGCTCGACCCAGCGGGCGACCGCCTCGACCTTGGGCAGCCGGTAGAAGGTGTTGTTGACCTCGACGGTGTCGAAGACGGTGGCGTAGTGCTCCAGCCAGCGCCGCTGCGGCAGCCGCGGCGGGTAGAACCGCTCGCGCCAGTCGGCGTACTGCCAGCCGGAGCAGCCGATGCGGGCGCGCCTCAGTGCCGTGCCAGCCTCCCGAAGCCCAGCGCCATCGCGAGGTTGCCCGCGCCGGCGGCCCACAGCGCGGCGCGGGCGCCGGGCCGGGCGATCGCGGGCGAGGACGACGCCCACACGGCGTCGGTGGCGATCTCGGTGCCGCGCAGCCAGGCCAGCGCCCACCAGTCGCGCCGCTCGCCGCGGAGCTGTGCGACCGCGTGCGCGGCGGCGAACGTCAGCCAGATCGGACCGCAGCGGCGGAACAGCGCGCGGGCGTCGTGCGACGGCCGCTCGTGGCCGAGGAGCCTGAGCGTGCGGTCGGGCGCGACCAGCGCGCCGGCGCCCAGCATCAGGTCGAAGGCGATCATCCCGCCGTTGATGACCCGGGCCGCGCGCTCGAGGCTCATCGCGGCCGGAACCCTACACTCCACCCACCATGGCGAAGCAGCGACAGGTCCGGATGGAGCAGCGCAGCGCGCTCGCGGCGATGCAGCAGCTCGAGCAGCGCTCCGACGACGAGCTCGAGGCCGAGGCGAAGGCCGGCAAGTACAAGGCGGCGGCCAACGCGATCCTCGGCGCCCGGGCCGCCGAGCGCTACGACGCCAAGGCGTCGCGCGAGTACTTCCGCAAGGCGATCGCCGCCGCGCGCCCGCAGGAGCGCATGCAGCTGCGCCGCATGGCCGACGCCTCGCTGGCCCTCGCCGAGCGCCGCGCCGGTGACCTGAAGACCGCGGTCGAGCGCCTCGGGCAGGCGCCGCCGTCCAACCGCCAGCTCCTGCTGCTGCGCCTCATGGGCCTCGTCGCGCCCCCGCCCGGCTCCTCGATCTTCCTGCGCATCCGCGGCATCCTGCTGCTGCTCGGCGCGATCGTCGTGCTGATGGCGATCGGCCTGGGCATCGTCGAGCTGATCGCGCTGCCGTTCGGCGGCATCGGCCTGGGCGGCGGCATCCTGCTCGGCGTCCTGCTCGTGATCGTCGTGCTCGGCGTGCTGGCGCTGCTCGGCAGACGGCGACAGCGCCGGGCCGCGGCCGCGCGCGCGGCCGGCTGAGGGCTGCGTCGCGTCGCTCGGCGCACGCCGCCCCGCTCTCCACCGCGCCGTTGTCAGATCGAGCTCGCTATGCGATCGCGAGACGACAACGGCCACCGCGCCGACGGGCGGTCGCACGCCCTTCGATGCCCTCGCTCTCCCGGACGTGTGGCACGTGGCAGCCGCTATGCGGACGCCATGTGCCGCACGTGCGGTGCCACTGCGCGGACGTCAGCCCTCGCTGACCGTCGCGCGCTCGATCACGACCGGCTCGGTCGGGGTCTCTCCGTCGGTCGGAACGGCCTCGATGCGGTCGACCACGGTCATGCCGTCGCCGGTGACCTCGCCGACGATCGCGTAGTCGGGCGGCAGCTGGGCGTCCTCGGCGGTGACGATGAAGAACTGGCTCCCGGACGTGCCCGGGCGCTCGATCTCGGTCTTGGCCATCGCGACGACGCCGCGCGTGTAGGCGGCGTCGGCGGGCGGGCGCTCGCGGATCGTGTAGCCGGGGCCGCCGGTGCCGTCGCCGGACGGGTCGCCGCCCTGGACGACGAACCCGGGCACGACGCGGTGGAAGCTCAGGCCGTCGAAGACGCCCTCCTCGGCGAGGTAGGCGAACGACGAGGCGGTCCGCGGCTGGCGCTCGGTGTCGAGGGCGATCGGGATCTCGCCGCAGTTCGTGACCAGCGTGACCGTGACCGACGCGCCCCGCTCGAGCCGCGAGCTCGGGCGCTTCAGGTCGACCTGCTTGGGCTGCGGGGCCGCCACCGCCTCGCAGCCCTGCTCGGTCACCGTGGACGTCGCGTCGATCGCGGCGGCCGTCGTGCCGCCGCCGTCGTCGTCACCGCCGCAGCCGGCGGCGATCAGGGCGAGGGTGGCGAGCAGGAGCGGTGCAAGGCGGCGCATGGCCGCTCAGGGTACGCGCCCGCTATGCGGCAGCCCGCGCCGGGGAGCCGACGCCGGCCCGATCGCGCGGCCGCGGCCGCGGAACGATCGCGCACACCGCCAGCGCCACGAGCGCGGCGGCGCCGCTCATCGCGAACGCGCTGGTGTAGCCGCTCTCGGCCGGCAGCCCGCTCACGAGCAGGTGCGACGCGAGCAGCGACGCGGCGATCTGGCCGCCGACGGCGCCGCCGATCGAGCGCATGATCGTGTTGATGCCCGTCGCCACGCCCACCTGCGTCGCCGGCACCGCGGCGACCACGAGGTTCGCCATCGCCGCGAACGCGAGCGCGATCCCGACGCCGAGCAGCGCGGTGCCGAACGCGATCGTCCAGATGTGCGCGTGGGCGGTGGCGAGCACCACGAACGAGACGACCGCGAAGCCGGCGCCGACCGCCAGCGGCAGGCGCGAGCCGAAGCGCGTCGACAGCCAGCCCGACAGCGGCCCGGCGAACAGCATCACGATCGAGCTGGGCACCATCACGAGGCCCGCCTGGGTGGCGTTCAGGCCGAAGCCGTAGCCGGTCGACTCGGGCGCCTGCGTGAGCTGCGGGATCAGGATGAACGAGCCGAACATCGCGAAGCCGATCGCGAACGCGGCGAGGTTCGGCGACCACACGGACCGGCGCGCCATCAGCTCCATGTCGACCATCGGCTCGGGCACGCGCTGCTCCCAGCGCACGAACACGACGGCCAGCGCCAGGCCGGCGGCGATCAGGCCGATCACGCCGCCCGACGTCCAGCCCCAGCCGGGGCCGCGCGACACGCCGATCAGCAGCGTGGACAGCGAGAGCGCCAGCAGCAGGCCGCCCACCCAGTCGACCCGCGCGGGCACGCGGACCGGCGACTCGGGCACGAAGCGCCAGGTCGCCCAGGCGGCCACGATCGTCACGCCGAACGCCAGCCAGAACAGCGCCGCCAGCGACAGGTGGTCGACGAACACGCCGGCGAGCACGAGGCCCGCGCCGCCGCCGATGCCGAACGTCGAGCTGATGAGCCCGATCGACTGGGCGACGCGCTCGCGCGGGAACTCGTCGCGGATGATCCCGAACGACAGCGGGAACAGCGCGCCCGCGGCGCCCTGCACGACGCGCCCGGTGATCAGCAGCTCGATCGAGCTCGTGCCGACCGCGCAGATCGCCGATCCCGCCGCGAACAGCAGCAGGACGATCACCAGCAGCCGCTCCTTGCCGAACATGTCGCCGAGGCGGCCGACCAGCGGGGTGGCGACGCTGGAGACGATCAGGAACGCGGTCAGCAGCCACGTCACCGTCGCCTCCGACACGCCGGTCTCCTCCTGGATCGCGGGCAGCGCCGGGATGATCATCGTCTGCGCGAGCGCGAACGAGATCGCCCCGATCGCCAGGATCAGGAGGGTGCGGGTCGGATGTTGGCGGGCAGCGTCGGGCGCGGGCGGGGCGGGCGGCATCCGTTGACATCTTAAACAATCTGCTAGCTAGCCATCCGGCCGGAGAGCGCGGGCGATAGCGTCCGGGCCAGATGTCCCGGCCCATCCGCCTCATCGTCAACCCGTCGTCCGGTGGCGGGCGCACCCTCGAGGCGCTGCCCGAGGTCCAGCGCGCGCTCGAGGACCTCGGCATCGAGCACGACATCCGCATGACCCGCGACCTCGAGCACGGCCGCGAGCTCGCGCGCGGAGCGCTCGACGCCGGCGAGATGGCGGTCACGTTCTCGGGCGACGGGCTGATCGGCGCGGTCGCCGGCGTGCTCGCCGGGCACCCCGACGCGCTCCTGGGCATCCTCCCCGGCGGGCGCGGCAACGACCTCGCCCGCGTCCTCGGCATCCCGCGCGACGACCTCGCCGCCGCCTGCCGGATCCTGCGCGACGGCACGCCGCGGCCGATGGACGTCGGGATGGTCGCCGACCGCCCGTTCGTGGGCATCGCCTCGTTCGGATTCGACTCCGACGCCAACCGCATCGCCAACCTCGCGCCGCCGTGGCTGGGCCAGGGCGTCTACGCCTACGCGGCGCTGCGCGCGCTGGGCCGCTGGCGCCCCGCCCGCTTCCAGATCGAGGCCGACGACCTGCCTCCGCGCGAGGTCACCGCCTACAGCGTCGGCCTGGCGAACAACAAGGCCTACGGCGGCGGCATGTACGCGGCCCCCAACGCCGAGCTCGACGACGGCCTGCTCGACCTGGTGATCGTCCACGACATGCCCAAGCGGCACTTCCTCACGCAGGTGCTGCCGCGGGTCTTCAAGGGCACCCACGTCGAGCTGCCCGAGGTCGAGGAGCTGCGCGTCCACACCGCGATCGTGCGCTCCGACCGCCCGTTCACGATCTACGCCGACGGCGACCCGATCGGCGAGCTGCCGTCCGACTTCTCCGTGCGCCGGCACGCGCTGCAGGTCATGGCGCCCGCGCCCGCCGCATCGTGAGGGGCGCGGCCGTCATCGCCCGCGCCGCCGGCCGCCTGTCGCGTCGTGCCGGTCGCGGCGGCACGTCGCTGCCCGGGAAGGTGCTGCTGCGCCTGCAGCCCGACGCGATCGCCCGGCTCAGCGCGCGTCTGCCGCAGGGCTCGGCGGTGCTGTCGGCCACGAACGGCAAGACGACCACCGCCGCGATGGTGGCCGCGATCCTCGAGCGCCGCGGCACGCGCCTCGTCCACAACCGCGCCGGCGCGAACATGGCCGGCGGCGTCGCGACCGCCCTGCTCGACGCCCGCGGCGACGGCGACCTGGGCCTGTTCGAGGTCGACGAGTTCTGGCTGGCGGGCGTCACCGACCAGCTCCGGCCTCGCGCGCTGCTGCTGGCCAACCTGTTCCGCGACCAGCTCGACCGCTACGGCGAGCTGGAGACGATCGCCGACCGCTGGGCCGGCGTGGTGGACGCGGCCGCGAAGCGGGGCACGCGCCTCGTCCTCAACGCCGACGACCCGCTGGTCGCCGACCTCGGCCGCGACGTCCCCGCCGACCAGATCACCTACTTCGGCGTGGAGGACCGCTCGCTGGCGCTCCCCGGCCTCCAGCACGCCGCCGACTCCAAGCACTGCCGCCGCTGCGGCGCGCCGTACGTGTACGACGCCGTCCTGCTCGGCCACCTCGGCCACTACCACTGCCCGACCGGGGACGCGACCCGGCCCGCGCCGGCCGTCTCCGCCCGGGACGTGACGCTCAACGGCGTGCGCGACGCCGCGTTCACGCTCGTCACGCCCGACGGCGAGCGGCGCATCGCGCTCCCCCTCCCCGGCCTCTACAACGTCTACAACGCGATCGCCGCCGCCGCGCTCGCCGGCGTCCTCGGCGCCCCGCTCGACGACGTCGCCGCCGGGCTCGAGGCGGTCGCGCCGGCGTTCGGCCGGGCCGAGACCGTGCAGCTCGGCGCGCGGCCGATGACGCTCCTGCTCATCAAGAACCCCGCCGGCGCCAACGAGGTCCTGCGCACGCTCCTGCTCGAGGACGGAGAGCACGACCTGTTCGCCGTGCTCAACGACAACACCGCCGACGGGCGCGACGTGTCGTGGATCTGGGACGCCGACTTCGAGCTGCTCGCCGGCCGCGTGCGGCGCGCGACGTGCTCGGGCACGCGCGCCGAGGAGCTCGCCGTGCGGCTGAAGTACGCAGGCGTCCCCGCCGGGCGCATCCACGTCGAGCCCGAGCTGGAGCGCGGCCTCGATGCCGCGGCGGCATCCGGCGACGGGCCGCTGTACGCGCTGCCGACCTACACCGCGATGCTGGCGCTGCGGAGCGTGCTCGCGCACCGCGGCGTCGCACGCAGCTCCTGGGCGGGGAGCGCATGACCCCGACGACCGTCATCTGGCACGACGTCGAGTGCGGCGCCTACGACGCCGACCTGCCGCTGTGGCGCGAGCTGAGCGCCGGCCTCGACGGGCCCGTCCTCGATGTCGGCGCCGGCACCGGCCGGGTGACGCTCGACCTGGCCCGGCGCGGGCGCGAGGTCATCGCGCTCGACGCCGACCCCGACCTCGTCGCCGCGCTGCGCGAGCGCGCCGCCGGGCTGCCGGTGCGCACAATGTGCGCCGACGCCCGCGACTTCGCGCTCGACACGGAGGTGGCGCTGGTGATCGTGCCGATGCAGACCCTGCAGTTGCTCGGCGGGGCCGAGGGCCGCCGCGCGTTCCTGCGCTGCGCCGCCCGCTGCCTGCGCCCCGGCGGGCTGCTGGCCGCGGCGCTGGCCGACGCGACCGACGGCCAGCCCGCCGAGGGCGACGCGCTCGGGGCGCTCCCCGACATCCGCGAGATCGACGGCACCGTCTACGCCTCGCATCCGGTCGGTGTGCGCCGCGAGGACGGCGGCGTCGTCATCCGGCGCATCCGCGAGACCGTCGACCCGCAGGGCGTGCGGACGGCCGAGGACGACGAGATCCGCCTCGACGACCTCGACGCCGCCACGGTCGCCGCCGAGGCCGAGCCGCTGGGCTTCGAGCGCCGGCCGACGCTGGCGGTCCCCCCGACCGACGAGTACGTCGGGTCCGAGGTGGTGGTCCTGTGCCGACGCTGAGGGTCTGCGCGCTCTACCCCGACGTGATGAACATCTACGCCGACCGCGGCAACCTGCTCGTGCTCGAGCGGCGCTGCGCCTGGCGCGGGATCGGGTTCGAGCTGGCCGGCGCCGGCTTCGGCGACCGCATCGACCCCGACGCCCACGATCTCTTCTACATCGGCGGCGGCCAGGACCGCGACCAGGAGCTGTGCGCGGCCGACCTCGTCGCCACGAAGCGCGACGCGCTCGCCGCCGCGGCCGACGCCGGCAAGGTCCTGCTGGCCGTCTGCGGCGGCTACCAGCTCCTCGGACACGCCTACGCGCTCGAGGACCGCGAGATCCCCGGGCTCGGCCTCGTCGACCTGCGCACGGTCCGTGATCCCGGCCCGCGCCTGATCGGAAACGTGGCGATCGAGGTGGACCTCGACGGCTCCAAGCGTGTCCTGGCCGGGTTCGAGAACCACGCCGGACGCACGCTGCTGGGCCCGGGCGAGCAGCCGCTCGGACGCGTCCTCAGCGGCCACGGCAACGACGGCCGCTCCGGCGCCGAGGGCGTGCGCCGCGGCAATGCGATCGGCACCTACCTGCACGGGCCGCTGCTGCCCAAGAACGCGTGGTTCGCCGACTGGCTGATCGCGACCGCGACCGGCCTCGATCATCTCGAGCCGCTGGACGACGCGCTCGAGGACGCCGCGCACCGCTCCGCTCGCCGCGCCGCGGGCGTCTGACCGCTCAGCGGGCCCATCCGAGCGCCCCGGTAGGATCTTCCGCCCGACCGGGTTCCCCCCTCCGTGTCCGCCCCGGCCACCCTCGAGTTCGACTCCGTCACCAAGCGCTACCCCGGCGCCGCGACGCCGGTCATCGCCGACCTGACGTTCGACGTCCCCGCCGGCGAGATCTGCGTGCTCGTCGGCCCCTCGGGCTGCGGCAAGACGACCGCGATGCGCATGGTCAACCGCATGGTCGACATCACGTCCGGCGACATCCGCATCGGCGGCACGTCGGTGCGCGACCGCCCGCCCGCGCAGCTGCGCCGCGAGATCGGCTACGTCATCCAGCAGGTCGGCCTGTTCCCGCACCAGACCGTCGCCGAGAACGTCGCGGCGGTGCCGCGCCTGCTCGGCTGGGACCGCTCGCGCGTCCGCACGCGCGTGGCCGAGCTGCTGGAGCTCGTCGGCCTCGACCCCGCGCTGGGATCGCGCTACCCCGCGCAGCTCAGCGGCGGCCAGCGCCAGCGCGTCGGCGTCGCGCGCGCCCTGGCCGTCGACCCGCCGCTGATGCTGATGGACGAGCCGTTCGGCGCGATCGACCCGATCAACCGCGAGCGGCTGCAGAACGAGTTCCTGCGCCTCCAGGGCCGGCTGCGCAAGACCGTCGTGTTCGTCACCCACGACATCGACGAGGCGATCAAGATGGGCGACCGCATCGCCGTGATGCAGACCGGCGGCCGCCTGGCCCAGTACGCGACGCCGGCCGAGCTGCTCGTCGCCCCCGCCGACGCGTTCGTCGAGGACTTCGTCGGGGCCGACCGGGCGCTCAAGCGCCTGGCGCTGCTGCGCGTGCGCGACGTCGACCTGTGGCGCGCGCCGCTCGTGCGCGCCGGCGACTCCACCGCGTCGGCGCGGGCGCGCGCGGCCGAGTCGGAGGTGCCCTATCCCCTGCTCGTCGACGCCGACGGCCGCCCGCTGGGCTGGCTGTCGGAGCGCGACCTCGCGCGCCCGATCGTGACGCCGCCGGCCGACTCGGCCCCCGACCCGATCATCGACGCCGACGACGTGCTGCGCGACGCGCTCGCCGAGCTGCTGCAGGCGGGCACGCAGTACGCGCCGGTCGTCGACCCGCGAGGCGCGGTGCTGGGCGTCCTGTCGGTCGAGATCGTGAGCGACCTGCTCGCGGCGGGCAGCACCGCCCAGGAGGCGCCCTCCGACCGCGTCCGGGACGACCGATGACCCCCCTCGTCGCGCAGCTGCAGATCCAGGACCGCGGCTCCGGCTCCGAGCAGAGCTGCGTCGCGAACGACGGGTTCTGCCCGGGCTGGATCGTCGACAACTTCGACCGCTACCTGCACCCGCTCTGGCAGCACGTTTACCTGTCGGTCGTCGCGGTCGCCTGCGGGTTCGTCATCGCGTTCGCGCTCGCCGTGCTCGCGCACCGCCGCCGCTGGCTCGTGGGGCCGATCGTCGGCGTCACCGGCGTCCTCTACACGCTGCCGTCGATCGCCGTGTTCTTCTTGCTGCAGCCGATCACCGGCCGCGGCGCGCTCACGGCGGTGATCGCGCTCACCGCCTACACGCTGCTGATCCTGTTCCGCAACATCGTCGCCGGGTTCGACAACGTGCCGTCCGACGCGGTCGACGCCGCGCGCGGCATGGGCTTCACCGATCGCCAGGTGCTGTGGCGGGTGGAGCTGCCGCTCGCGGTGCCCGAGATCGTCGCGGGCCTGCGGATCGCGGCGACGACCACCGTCGGGCTGGCGACGCTGGCGTTCTTCGCCGGCGCCGGTGGCCTGGGCGGCGAGATCTTCGCCCAGATCACGTTCAAGTCCAACGTGGTCGTCGCGGGCCTGCTGTGCCTGGCGCTGGCGATCGCGCTGGACGTGCTGCTGCTGCTCGGCCAGCGGCTGCTGACGCCGTGGCGGCGCGCCGGGATCGCGGAGGCGGTCACGCGATGAGCCAGTTCGGCGACGCGATCGACTTCATCCTCCACACGCGCGAGGCGCGCAGCGGCGGCGCCGAGGTGGGCGGCGCGGAGCTGCTGCCGATGCTGTGGACGCACCTGGAGCTGACCGGCGTGTCGATCGCGATCGCGACGCTCGTCGCGGTCCCGCTGGCGCTGTGGCTGGGCCACGTCGGCCGCGGGGAGCTGCTGGCCACGTCGCTGGCCAACGTCGGCCGCGCCGTGCCGAGCCTCGCGCTGATCGCGTTCTTCGTCGCCTATCTCGGCGTCGGCTTCACGAACGTGACGCTCGCGCTCGTGCTGCTGGCGATCCCGCCGATCCTCACGAACACCTACGTCGGCGTGCGCCAGGCCGACCGCGACGCCGTCGACGCCGCCCGCGGCATGGGCATGACCGGCGTGCAGATCGTGCGCCGCGTCGAGCTGCCGCTCGCGCTGCCGCTGATCTTCGGCGGCGTGCGCACGTCGGTCGTCAACGTCATCGCGACCGCGACGATCGCCCCGCTGGCGGGCGTCGTCACGCTCGGCGACCCGATCATCGCCGGCGGCGTCTACGGCGAGGACGGGCGCCTGGGCGCGGCGATCCTCGTCGCGCTGCTCGCCGTCGCCGCCGAGGCGGTGTTCGCGCTGGCCCAGCGCGCGGTCGTCCCGCGCGGCATCCGCTTGACCCAATCGCCCCACAGGAGGCACCGAACCATGAGACGGACCATCCTCGCCCTGCTGGCGCTGCTCGTGCTGGGAGTCGTGGCGAGCGGCTGCGGCTCCGACGACGACGGCTCGACCGGCACGGCGGCGGCGTCGACGGCCGCGCCGGCCACGCAGGAGCAGGCCGCGAGCGACGTGATCCAGTCCAACCCCGACAACGCGTCGACGAAGGTCGTCGTCGGCTCCAAGAACTTCACCGAGCAGAAGATCCTCGGCGAGATCTACGCCCAGGCCCTTGCGGCAGCCGGCTACACGGTCGACACCGAGCTGAACCTCGGCGACGAGAAGACCGCGCTGAAGGCGCTCGAGGACGGGCAGATCGACGCCTACCCCGAGTACACCGGCACCGCGCTGCTGTCGTTCTTCGACGTGCCGACCGACGAGCTGCCCAAGGACCCGGCGGCCGCGTTCGAGCAGGTGAAGGCCGACTTCGAGAAGGACGGGATCGTGGCGCTGCCGCCGACCCCGTTCACGTCGTCCAACGAGGTCGCGGTGACGCGCGAGACCGCCGACCGGCTCGGGCTCGCGAAGATCTCCGACCTGGAGGATCACGCGGGCGACCTCGTCCTGTACGGAACGCCCGAGTGCCGCCAGCGGCTGGACTGCCTGCTCGGCCTCGAGCAGGTCTACGGGCTGACGTTCAAGAAGTTCGTGCCCGTCGACCCGGCCCTGCGCCACGAGGTGCTCGAGAGCGGCGACGCGGACGTGTCGATCGTGTTCACGACCGACCCGCAGATCGAGCGCAATGACGAGGTCCTGCTCGAGGACGACAAGGGCATGTTCCCGCCGTACAACTCGACGCTGCTCGTGAAGCAGTCGCTGCTGGACCAGGCCGGGCCGGACTTCCAGGCCACCGTCGAGCTCGTCAACCGCGGGCTCACCGACGAGGCGCTGCAGGAGCTGAACGCCCGCGTCGACCTCGACAAGCAGACCCCCGAGGAGGTCGCGACGGCCTACCTGCGGGAGTCGGGGTTCATCGAGTAGGTCTCAGCGACCCGAGGAGCCGAAGCCGCCGTCCCCGCGGCGGCTCGGCTCCAGCTCTTCCACCTCGACGATGTCCGGGGTCTCGACGCGCGTGATCACGAGCTGGGCGATGCGGTCGCCGGGCTCGACCGAGAACGACGCCTCGCGGTCGGTGTTCAGGAGGACGACCTTCAGCTCGCCCCGGTAGCCGGGGTCGATGAGCCCGGGCCCGTTGACGACCGAGATGCCGTGGCGGATGGCCAGGCCGGAGCGCGGCACCACGAGCCCGGCGTGGCGCTCGGGCAGCTCGATCGCGATGCCGGTCGCCACGAGCGCGCGCTCGCCCGGCGCCAGCGTCACCGCCTCGACCGAGTACAGGTCGAGGCCGGCGTCGTCGTCGTGGGCACGGGTCGGGAGGCGCGCGTCGTCGCGCAGCCGGCGGACGGCCAGCCTCATGCGCTGTAGGCCGCGAACCGTTCGGCGACCGTCGGCGGGACGGTCGCGCGGATGCGCACGCCCTCGGCGGTGTCCTCGCGCTCGAGGTCGCCGGCGACCTCGTGCAGCTCGGCCAGGCGCCCGCCCTCGGCGTAGGGCACGAGCACGTCGATCTGCCGCAGCGTGCGCTTGAACGCGTCCTCGATGCGGTCGCGCAGCTCGTCGAGCCCCTCGCCGGTGACGGCGCTGACGAGGACGCCCTCGGGATGGCGGAACGTGAGCTCACGGCGGCGCTCCTCGTCGAGCGCGTCGACCTTGTTGAGGACGAGGATCCGGGGCCGGGCCCCCGCGCCGATCTCCTCGAGCACGTCGTCGACGGCCCGGAGCATCTCCTCGAGCTCCTCCTCGGGCGCCGACGCGTCGACGACGTGGAGGATCAGGTCGGCCAGGCGCGTCTCGTCCAGCGTGGCGCCGAACGCCTCGACGAGCTGGTGGGGCAGCTTGCGGATGAACCCGACGGTGTCGGTGATCAGGTAGCGCTTGCCGGAGATCTCCATGCTGCGCGTCGTCGGGTCGAGCGTGTGGAAGAGCCGGTCGCGGACGGCCACCTCGGCGCCGGTCAGCGCGTTGAGCAGCGTCGACTTGCCGGCGTTCGTGTAGCCGGCGAGGGCGATCTGCGGCAGGTGGGCGCGGTCGCGCTCGGCGCGCATCGTCGCGCGCGAGCCCTTCACCTCGGCCAGGCGCCGGCGCAGCGCGGTGATGCGGTTGCGGGCCAGGCGGCGATCGGTCTCGATCTGCGTCTCGCCCGGGCCTCGGGTGAGCGTGCCGCCGCCCGCGGCGCTCAGACGCTCGAGATGCGTCCACAGGCCGCGCATGCGGGCCATGTTGTACTGGAGCTGCGCGAGCTCGACCTGGAGCTTGCCCTCCGCCGTGTTGGCGTGGTCGGCGAAGATGCCCAGGATCACCGCGGTCCGGTCGACGACCGCGACGCCGAGCTCCTTCTCGAGGTTGCGCTCCTGGCGCGGGGTGAGCTCGTCGTCGCAGGCCACGAGGTTCGCGTCGAGGCGCTTGATCGCCTCCTTGACCTCCTCGAGCTTGCCGCGGCCCAGGTAGGTGTTCGGGTGCGGCTGCTCGCGGTGCTGGATCTCCTGGCCGACGACGGCGACGCCCGCGGTGCGCAGCAGCTCGCGGAGCTCGGTCAGGTCGTCGCCCTCGGGCAGCGCCGCGATCATCAGCGCACGCTGGCGCGCGCGCCCCGGCTGGGCGCCGTTGCTCCCGGCGTTGCGCGTGGGCGTCGTGCGCCCGTGTCGACCGCGTTCCATCACCACTCAGTCTAGGTGCCGGGGATAGCCTTCGGCGCCGTGTCCTCCCCCGCGCTCGCCGACCGCCTGGCCCGACGCACGCTCGAGCTCGTCGACGTCCGGTCGGAGTCGCGCCACGAGGAGGAGCTGGCCGATCACGTCCTGGGCGTCCTGCGCGACGCGGGCGTGGCGGTCCGCGACGCCGGGGACACGTGCGTGCTGGCCGGCGTCACCGCCCGCGTCGACCGGCCGCTCGTGCTGCTGGCGGGCCATCTCGACACGGTCCCGGCGCAGGGCAACTGGCCCGGGCGGATCGAGGACGGGCGCGTCGTCGGGCTCGGCGCCACCGACATGAAGGGCGCCGACGCCGTGATGCTCGAGCTGGCGCTGTCGGGCCTGCAGACGACGGTCGACGTCGGCTGCGTGTGGTTCGGGCGCGAGGAGCTGCCGTTCGGCGACAGCGCGCTCACCCCGCTACTGGAACGCGAGCCGGGGCTGGCGACCGCGGACCTCGCGATCGTGATGGAGCCGACCGCCAACCGCGTCCAGCTCGGCTGCCTGGGCAACGTGAACGCGACCTGGACGTTCACGGGCCGCGCCGGGCACTCCGCGCGGCCGTGGCTGGCCGACAACGCGATCCACCGGCTGGCCGAGGGCGTCCACGCGCTCGCGCAGGTGCCGGCCGAGATCCACGACTTCGGCGGCCTCGAGTACCGCGAGGTCGTGTCGGCGACGACGGTCAGCGGGGGCGTGGCGCTGAACGTCGTGCCCGGCGAGGCGGTCGCGCAGGTGAACTACCGCTACCCGCCCGGCCTCGCGATGGAGGACGCCGAGGCGCGCCTGCACGCCTGGTGCGACCCGTACGGCGAGCTGGCGATCACCGGCCACGCGCCGTCCGGGCCCGTCCCGCAGGGAAACGATCTCGTCGACGCGCTGGTCGCGCTCGTCGGCCCGCCCGAGCCCAAGCAGGCGTGGACGCCGGTGGCCGAGTTCGGCGTCGCGGGCGTGGACGCGGTCAACTTCGGGCCGGGCGACCCGGCGCTCGCGCACACGGTCGACGAGTCGGTCGCGATCGACGCGCTCGTGCGCTCCTACGAGGTGCTGGCGGAGCTGCTGTGTCGCTGAACCCGGCGGTCGTCGAGATGGGCACGTACCCGTTCGTGCGCCTGGCGGAGGCGCGCCGGCGCGTCGCCGAGCGCGGCGTGGCGCTCATCGACTTCGGGGTCGGCGAGCCGCGCGAGGAGACGCCCGCCTTCATCCGCCGGGCGCTGTGCGAGGCGGTGGAGGCCGAGCCGGTGTCGCCGTACCCGGCCGCCGTCGGGATGCCCGAGCTGCGCAAGGCGATCGCCGGCTGGGCGGCGCGGCGCTTCGGCGCGACCGTCGATCCCGGGTCCGAGGTCATTCCGACGTACGGCTCCAAGGAGGCGATCTACGGGCTCACCCAGATCGCGGCGCGGCCGGGCGAGGTGCTCGCGGTGGGCACGCCGGGCTACCCGGTGCCGGAGCGCTCCGCCGCGGTCGCCGGCGTCGACGTCGCGCTGCTGCCCACGAGCGCCGCCGGCGGCTGGCTGCCCGACCTCGACGCGGTCCCGTGGGACCGGCTGGCGATCCTGTGGGTCGCCTCGCCCGCCAACCCGACCGGCGCGGTCGCCCCGCTGGCCTATCTCGAGGAGGCGGCGGCGCGCTGCCGGGCGGCGAACGCGGTCCTGGCGGTCGACGAGGCCTACGTCGAGCTGTGGTTCGAGGGCGATCCCCCGCCGTCGGCGCTGCAGCTGTCCGACCGCCGCGGCGTGCTGTCGTTCCACTCCCTGTCCAAGCGCTCGTCGATGCCCGGCTACCGGTCCGGGTTCGTGGCCGGCGACGCGTCGCTGATCGCCCTCATGCGCAAGCACCGGCCCAACGTCGGCACCGCGCCGCAGCGGTTCCTCCAGCACGCGTCCGTCGCGGCCTGGAACGACGACGCGCACGTGGCCGAGACCCGCGAGCGCTACGCCGCCAAACGGGCGGTGCTGCTGCCCGCGCTCGAGGCGGCCGGCCTGCGGCTGGTCGGTGGACCGGCGTCGTTCTTCCTGTGGCTGGCCGTCCCCGGCGGCGACGACGAGGCGTTCGCGGCCCGCTGGCTGGAGCGCGGGATCGTGATGGCGCCCGGCTCCTACCTGGGCGCGGGCGGCGAGGGGCACGTGCGCGTCGCGCTCGTGCCCACGGTCGCGGAGTGCGAGCAGGCCGCCGCGCTGCTGCGCGCGGGCTAAGGTGCCCGGCTGATGTCGCGCTCCGCCTCTGCCATCGGCCTCGCCACGATCGACACCGCCTCCGGCGACGTGCTCGAGGTCTTCTACCCCTCCCCCGTCCTCGGCTCCGAGCCCGAGCCGGTCACGCTCACCGCGGCGCACCCCGACGAGCTGCGCGGCGTGCACGCCGAGACGGTCAAGACCGTGATCCCCGACCTCGACGCCCCGCCGGCGCGCGTCCCCGACGTCTACCTGCGCCTGCACCTGCTGTCGCACCGGCTCGTCAAGCCGCACGAGGTCAACCTCGACGGCATCTTCGGCGTGCTGCCCAACGTCGCCTGGACCTCGCGCGGCCCGGTGCCGCTCGAGCGCCTCGACGAGGTGCGCCTCGCGGCCCGCGCGCGGGGCGAGTGGCTCATCGTCTTCGGCGTCGACAAGTTCCCGCGGATGGTCGACTACGTGGTGCCGTCGGGCGTGCGCATCGCCGACGCGGACCGCGTCCGCCTCGGCGCCCACCTCGCCCCCGGCACGACGGTCATGCACGAGGGCTTCGTCAACTACAACGCCGGCACGCTGGGCGCCTCGATGGTCGAGGGCCGCATCAGCGCGGGCGTGGTCGTCGACGACGGCAGCGACATCGGCGGCGGCGCCTCGATCATGGGCACGCTGTCGGGCGGCGGGACCGAGGTCATCTCGATCGGGAAGCGCTGCCTGCTGGGCGCGAACGCCGGCCTGGGCATCCCGCTCGGCGACGACTGCGTCGTCGAGGCCGGCCTGTACCTGACCGCCGGGACGCGGGTGACGCTGCCCGACGGCCAGGTCGTGAAGGCCCGCGAGCTGGCCGGCGCCTCGGGGCTGCTGTTCCGCCGCGACAGCACGACCGGCACGGTCGTCGCGATGCCGCGCACCGGCGGCTGGGGCGGCCTGAACGCCGCGCTGCACGCCAACGACTGACCGCGATCGGCGGTGGCGATCGGGTGATGTCCAGACCCGGTCGACCATCGCCGGATCGGCCGTAGCGTCGGGCGTGACCCAAGCCCCCAGGCGAAAGGAGCACCATGCCCCTCGTCACCGTCGGCGCCGAGAACGGGACCGACATCCAGCTGTACTACGAGGACCACGGCAGCGGCCAGCCGGTCGTGCTGATCCACGGCTACCCGCTCAACGGCGACTCGTGGGAGCGGCAGGAGCGCGAGCTGCTGGCCAACGGCTACCGCGTGATCCGCTACGACCGGCGCGGGTTCGGCCGCTCGAGCAAGCCGACGACCGGCTACGACTACGACACGTTCACGGCCGACCTCCACGCCCTGCTCGACCACGTCGGCGTCGATGACGTCGCGCTGGTCGGCTTCTCGATGGGCACCGGCGAGGTCACCCGCTACGTCGCCCAGTACGACTCGAGCCGCGTCCGTTGCGCGGTCCTGCTCGGCGCCATCCCGCCGTTCCTGCTGAAGACCGACGACAACCCCGAGGGCGTCGACCGGCAGGTCTTCGACGGCATCAAGTCGTCGATCCTCGAGGACCGCTACGCCTACTTCAAGGCGTTCCTCGACGACTTCTACAACGTCGACGAGCTCGCGCCCGAGCGCATCGGCGAGCAGGCCTGGCAGGCGTCGTTCAACGTCGCCGTCGGCTCCTCGCCGCACGCGACGTACGCGTGCGTCGACACGTGGCTGACCGACTTCCGCGAGGACGTGGCGAAGATCGACGTCCCGACGCTCGTCATCCACGGCACCGCCGACCGGATCCTGCCGTTTGAGGCCACCGCCAAGCGGCTGCCGGCGCTCGTCGACGGGCTGGAGCTCGTCGCGGTCGAGAACGGCCCGCACAACATCGGCTGGACGTTCCCGGAGGTCGTCAACCCGGCGCTGCTGAAGTTCCTCGGCGAGCACGCCGGGCAGCGGACCACGGCGGGGTCGGCGGCGCGCGCCGCCTGATCCGGCCGCCTACAGCTCGATCTCGCCGGTGAACACCGGGACGGCCCAGCCGGTGAGGTCGACGTGCAGGTCCTCGCCGACGTCGACGAGGAGCTCGCCGCCGTCGAGGCGGACCGTGACCGGGGAGTCGCCGCCGCGCAGGACGTGCGCGACGGCGGCCCCGGTCGCGCCGGTGCCGCTCGACATGGTCTCGCCCACCCCGCGCTCGAAGATGCGCGCGCGGATCGTGGACGCGTCGATCGGCGCGTAGAACGACACGTTCGTGCGGTTGGGGAACAGCGGCGCCCGCTCGATCGCCGGGCCGATCGCGGCGAGGTCGAGCGCGTCCACGGCGTCGGGCCCCTCCGGCACGAGGATCGCGCACTGCGGGTTTCCGACCGAGACGAACTGGAAGCGGCGGCCCGCCACCTCGCCGGTCCCGTCGTCGGGGCCGCCCGGGTAGTCCTTCGCGCTGCGCAGCGACGCGCGGCCCATGTCGACCCGGCAGCGGGTCTCGTCGAGGATCGTCGGGCGAATCTCCCCTGCGATCGTGCGGATCGAGAACTGCCGCTGGTCCGTCCAGCCGCGGCGGTGCAGGTACATGATCGCCTCGCGCGCGCCGTTGCCCGACAGCTCCGCCTCCGAGCCGTCGGGGTTGAAGATCCGCAGGTCCGCGACGAAGCCTGGCTCGTCGGTGCGCGACAACACGAGCACGCCGTCGGCGCCGACGCCGAAGTGGCGGTGGCAGAGCCGGCGCACCTGCTCGGGCGTGAGCGGGGCGGGGAGCCGCTCGGCCTCGACGATCAGGTAGTCGTTGCCGAGGGCCTGCCACTTCTCGAACGGGATCGCGGTCATCGGGGGCGGGACGGTAGCTCGGACAGCAGCTCGGCCGCCGCCTCCTCGGGCGTGCGCTCGGTCAGGTCGACGAGCTCGACGTTCGCGAGCTTGCGCATCCAGGTGAGCTGGCGCTTGGCGTAGTTGCGGGTGCGGCGCTTCATCGCGTCGACGTCGCCGCGCAGCAGCTCCTCGAACCCGAGCGCCTTGCGGGCGGTCTCCGAGGCGCCGGCCGCGTGGGCCGCGCGAACCTCCTCGATCGCGCCCGCCGCGACCATCGCGTCGACCCGGGCGTCGATGCGCGCGTACAGCGCCTCGCGGTCCATCGTGACGCCGAGCAGCCGGGTCGGGTGGCGCGTCTCGGCGGTCCACAGCTGGTTGGGGCCCTCGTCCCCGGGCGGCTCCAGCTCGCCGAGGTCGTCGAGCTCCAGCAGGCGGACGATCCGGTGCGCGTCGGTCGGCGCGACGCGCTCGGCCGCCCACGGCGCGCGGCGGCGCAGCTCGGCGTGCAGGGCGGGCGCGCCCTCGCGCGCGAGCGCCTCGGTCCAGCGGGCGCGCACCTCGTCGGGCGCCGGCGGCCGCAGCTTCAGCTCGGTGAGCGCGGCGCGCAGGTAGAGGCCGGTGCCGCCGACGACGATCGGCGTGCGGTCCGCCGCGAGGAGCGCGTCGATCTCGGCGTGCGCCAGGCGCGCGTGCTCGCCGACGGAGAAGCGGGCGTCGACGGGGACGAACGAGACGAGCCGGTGCTCGAGCCGCGCCTGCTCCTCGGCGGTCGCGACGCCGGTCAGCACCTCCATGCCGGCGTAGACCTGCAGCGCGTCGGCGGACACGGCGACCGGGTCGTCGCCGGCCGCGCGCAGGCGGTCGGCGAGGGCGATCGCCAGCGCGGTCTTGCCCACGCCGGTGGGTCCGAAGACGGCGAGCACGGTGGGGGGCATCCACCCCAGTATCGCCGTAGGCTGCCCGGCATGGACGTGTCTGGGAAAACCGTGCTCCTGACCGGAGCGACCGGCGGGCTGGGTCAGGCGATCGCGCGCGCGTTCGCCGCCCGCGGCGCGCGGCTGGTGCTGACGGGCCGGCGCACGGACGTGCTCGAGCCGCTGGCCGCCGAGCTGGACGCCCGCACGATCGCCGTCGACCTGAGCGTGCCGGAGGAGGTCGACCGCCTCATCGCCGAGTCCGACGACGTCGACGTGCTCATCGCCAACGCCGCGCTCCCGGCGTCCGGGCGCATCGAGCGCTTCACCGTCGAGGAGATCGACCGCGCGCTCCACGTGAACCTGCGCGCCCCGATCGTGCTCTCGCGCGCCCTGGCCCCGGCGATGGCCGACCGCGGCGGCGGCCACATCGTGCTGATGTCGTCGCTGTCGGGGAAGGCGGCGATGGCCGGCGGCTCGCTCTACAGCGCGACGAAGTTCGGGCTGCGCGGGTTCGGCCTGGCGCTGCGCGAGGACTGGCGCGACCGCGGCGTCGGCGTGTCGATCGTCTTCCCCGGGTTCATCCGCGAGGCCGGGATGTTCCACGACGCCGGCGCGAAGCTGCCGCCGGGCGTCGGCACGCGCAGCCCGCGCGACGTGGCCGAGGCCACCCTGCGGGCGGTCGAGCGCAACCGCGGCGAGGTCTCCGTCGCGCCCCCGCACCTCATCGGCGGGACGCTGCTGTCGCAGGTCGCACCGGAGCTGGCCGCCAGGGTCGCCCGCCGTCTGGGCGCCGGCAAGGTCGCCGGCGAGCTGGCCGACGGCCAGCGCGACAAGCGCTGATCAGGCGCGCGGCTCGCCGGCGGGGTCGGTCGCCTTGGCGCTGCCGGCCCGGGCGGCCCCGTCGTCGTCGCCGCGCCCGTTGGCGTGCGCGTGCAGGTCGCTCTCGCCGCCGGGCGTCTCGCGCGACACGACGTTGAGGATCTCGGTGGCCAGGCGCGGCCCGTCGTTGGAGGCGACCGGCGTCGCGGTGATCCGCACGACGACCTCCTGGCCGTCGAGCTCCTCGAGCACGATCCGCGGGCGGTCGATCATCGGCACGTCGACCTCGGCGTCGAGCATCTTCTGGATGTCGGCCGGCGTCACGCCGGCACGCAGGCGCGCGCGCATGTCGACGGCGTCGGGTTCTCGCAGCGGCGACACCGCCACGTTCAGCACGACGCTGTTGGGGACCATGATCTCGTCCTCGCCGTCGGCGAAGACCGTGTACAGCAGGCCGAGCTGGCTGACGACGCCCTCGACCTGGATGCCGGCGCCCTGCAGGCGCACGCGCTCGCCGACCCGGAACGGGCGCGCGCTCAGCAGCACGAGCCCGGCGAACAGGTTGCCGAGCGTCTGCTGGGCCGCGAGACCGACGATGACCGCGGTGAACGCGCCGCCGACCGTGATCTGGCGGGCCGACACGCCGGCGATCCGCAGCGCCACGACGAGCGCGATGGTGATCGTCGCCAGGCGGATGAGGAACCCGAGGGTCCCGGCGGTCGCCGGGTCCATGCGCCGGAACAGCATCGGCCCCATCGAGCGCCCGATCCCGCGCGCGAACGACCAGCCGAGGATCAGCAGCACGATGACGGTCGCCCACCGCACCAACGGCGCCCAGTCGGGGCCCACCAGCTCGCGCCGGTAGCTGTAGAGCATGCCGACGGCGACGATCGCCAGGAGCACGACGAGCGTCTCGATCCGGGCGCGCTTGACCGCGCCGCGGCTCAGCTGCCGGGCGAGACCGACCTCCTCCCAGGAGTGGGAGCGGGTCTCGAGCATCTTGCGCATCCGTTCGCGAGGCATTTCACGCTGTCGAGGCACTGCCGTAATCGTGCCCGCCGTCCGCCGGGCGAAACGGCGCCGGGCTTCGGCGCACGAGCGCCATCATCCCTCCAACGCCGCGCGCGGCCGGGATGTTGCGCTGCCCCGCCAGCCCGCCTGTGTGCGTCTGCGCACGCAGGGTACGCCGGTCAGAACAGCGCCTCCTGGACCGGCGCGGGCTCGCGCGGCCGGGCGGGCGGGGCCGGGCGCGGCGACCGGAACGGGCGCGCCGAGCGGGCCGGGCGCACGAGTCCGGTCAGGCGCTCGCGCTCGGCCTGCGGCGCGTACGCCCCGCGCGCGTACAGCCGCTCGTAGCGCGGCACGAGGTCCGGCCGGTACGCCCGCAGCCAGTCCATGAACACCTGGCGCACCTCGCCGCGCAGGTGCAGCGCGATCCCGGTGACGGCGGTCGCCCCGTTCTCGGCGGCGAGCTCGAGGATGCGCTCGACCTGCGCCGGCGCGTCGTTGATCCCCGGCATCAGCGGCGCGACCAGGATCGAGCACGGGATGCCCGCGCGGTTGAGCTCGCCGACCGCCTCCAGCCGCGCCCGCGGGTGCGGCGTGTGCGGCTCGCTGGCCCGCCACGCCTTCTCGTCGAGCGTCGGCACGGAGAACGCCGCGCTCACGTCGGTCACCGCCGCCACCTCCCGCAGCAGGTCCAGGTCGCGCAGCAGCAGCGGCGACTTCGTGAGCACCGAGCACGGGTTGCGCGCGTCGCGCAGCGCCTCCCAGATGCCGGGCATCAGCCGGTAGCGCCCCTCGACCCACTGGTACGGATCGGTGTTCGTGCCCATCGCGATGTGCTCGCCCTTCCACGACGGCCGCCGCAGCTCCGCCCGCAGCACCTCCGGCACGTTGACCTTCACGACGATCTCCCGCTCGAAGTCCCGCCCCGCGTCGAGGTCGAGGTACTTGTGGGTCGGACGGGCGAAGCAGTAGACGCACGCATGGGTGCATCCGCGGTATGGGTTGATCGTCCAGCGGAACGGCACCTGCGAGGCCTCGGGCACGCGGTTGAGCGCCGACTTGGCGTGGACCTCGTAGAAGCGGATGTCCATCGCCTCGGGCGCGTCGAAGTGGCGCACGACCGCGCCCTCCCGGTAGCCCGGGAGGCGCGCCTGCTCGACGGCTTCGACGGTCTGACCACTCCAGCGCACGAACGTATGTTCGCATGCGCGACGGATGGACGGCGTTGGCGCGGACCCGAGCGTCAGCCCGCGAACGCCGCGCGGAACTCGCGCGGCGACATCCCGTAGGCCGCGCGGAACACGCGGCTGAAGTGCGACGCGCTCACGAACCCCCAGCGCACCGCGATGTCGAACACCGGCACCCCGGCCAGCGCCGGGTCGAGCAGGTCGCCGCGGCAACGCTCCAGCCGGCGGTCGCGGATCGACTCGCGCACGGTCGTCCCCTCCGCGGCGAACAGCTTGTCCAGGTAGCTGCGCGAGATGTGGTGGGCGCGGGCGATCTCCTCGGGCCCCAGCGCCGGGTCCCCCAGCCGCTCGTCGACGAACGCGGCGATCCGCCGCCGCAGCACGTCCGCGCTGCGCGCGGCCCGCGGCTCCGCGGAGCGCGTCCCGTCCTCGGCGTACAGCGCGCGCACCAGCTCGACGAAGCTGTCGGCCACCAGCGCGCCGCCGTCGTCGATCGTCCCGTCCCCCAGCCCGTCGAACAGCTCGCGCAGGTAGCGGCCGACGAGCCGCGCGATCCCGCGGTCGGCGTCGATCGGATCGGCCGTGCGCGCGCAGATGCGATCGACGTGCGGACCCAGCAGCCCGACCGGGATCTCGACGATCAGCGACTCGAAGGGCTCCGGCGGCTCCAGCGCGTACGGCGCCGACGACTGCCAGGCGACGATCTGCCCGGGCCCGGCGATCCCGCGCCGGCCGTCCTGGGCGACCACGCAGCGCCCGCGCTGCTGGAGCATCACGTGCACGATCTCCGGGTCGCCCGCCCGGATCCAGCGCGGCGACCGGTGCACGGCCGACGGGTCGGAGCGCATCCGGTACAGGTTCAGCGCGCCGAGCTCCCAGCGGTGCAGGCTCGCCGCGAACGGCCGCTCGACGCGCGGCGCGACGCTGAACGGCTCGAACACCCGCGCGGACACCTCGGCCCACAGGTCGAAGCGCTCGTCCGGGGGTGCGACCTGGGTGTCGACGACGAAGGCCAACCCACCTCTCCTCCGGGCGGGATGCTAACCGGAGGGCGCGTCAGGCGGCGGGCGCGAGCGCGCGCGAGGCCAGCGCGGCGCCCTCGGACAGCGCGCGCAGCTTGGCCCACATCACCGTCGGGTGCGTGCGGCGCAGGTACGGGCCCTGGGCGAAGCCGCAGTCGGTCGAGGCGAGGACGTTCTCTGGGCCGACCAGCCGGGCGATCCGCTCGATCCGCTCGGCCACCAGCTCCGGATGCTCGACCACGTTCGTCGCATGCGAGATGACCCCCGGCGCGATCTTCCTGCCGGTCGGGAGCTCGACGTCCTCCCACACCCGCCACTCGTGCTCGTGGCGCGGGTTGGCGTTCTCGAACAGGTACGTGCCGGCGTTGACCTCGAACACGAGCGGCAGCACGTCGCGCAGCGCGATGTCGTTCGTGTGCGGGCCGTTCCAGCTCCCCCAGCACACGTGGTAGCGCACCCGCTCCGGCGGGATGCCCTCGAGCGCGTGGTTGAGCGCGGCGATCCGCGGCCGGGCCCAGGCGACGTGGTCCTCCATCGTCCCGGGCGGCACGAGCACGTCGTACATGAACGGGATGAACGCGTCGTCGACCTGCAGGTACAGGCCGGCGTCGACGATCGCGCGGTACTCCTCGCGCAGCGCCTCGGCGATGCCCATGAGCGCCGCCTCCTCGCTGCCGTAGTGCTCGTCGATGAGCGTCGGGAAGCAGCTCGCCGGCGCCACGACGGGGAGGAATCCGTCGCGGACGCCGGCGCTCCGGAGGGCCGAGGTCAGGTTCTCGATGTCGCGGGCGATGACGTCGCCCCCCGTGTAGCGGACCGGGCCGACGCACGCCCACGTGCCGCCGGGCTCCTCGTAGTCGCCCTGCTCCTTGCCGAAGTACTCCGCGTAGAACTCCGGGAAGCGCTCCCAGTCGGTCGGCACGAGCGCGTCGTCCTCCTGGCGGCCCTCCCCGGCGTCGCGCATGCTCGTGCGCCACTGCGGGCGCAGCTCGAAGCCCTCCAGGCGGCGGTAGACGTAGTAGTTCCACGACGACTTGCCGTACTCGCCGTCGCTGACGATGTCGATTCCGGCATCGCGCTGCCGGCGCACGACCTCGTGCACCGCGTCGCGCAGGCAGCGCTCGTACGCCGCCTCGTCGTAGGGCTCGCCGGCGTCGATCCTGCGCATGAACCCGATCAGGTCGTCGGGGCGGACGAGGCTGCCGACGTGCGTGGTGAGGATCCGATCAGCGGGCATCGCCCGGGCGACGATACGCCCCGCCCCGAGCGGCGGCTTGCCTGCGTTCCTCCACCGCTTGCCTGCGCGCGCACAGCGCGCCGGCGGCGCCTCAGCGCATCGCCAGCGCCGACAGCAGCGACATCTCGCCGGTCAGCGTCTGGGACGTCGCGCCGGTGATCTCGACCGGGACGATCTGACCCGGCTGCGCGATCCCGGAGAAGTTGACGACCTTGTTGTGGGGCGTGCGGCCGCGCAGGCGGTCCGGATCGTGACGCGACGGGCCCTCGACGAGCACGTCCATCGTGCGCCCGACGAACCGCTGGGCGCGCTCGTGCGCGCGCCGCTGCACGACCTCGACGAGCCGCTGCATCCGCTCGACCTTCTCCTCGTGCGGGACGTCGTCGGGCAGCTCGGCCGCCTCGGTGCCGCGGCGCGGGGAGAAGATGAACGTGAACGCCCCGTCGTAGCCGACCTCCTCGACGACCTCGAGCGTCTCGGCGAAGTCGGCCTCGGTCTCGCCCGGGAAGCCGACGATGATGTCGGTCGTCAACGCGACGTCGGGGACGTGCTCGCGGATGAGCGCCACGCGGTCCATGTAGCGCTCGCGCGTGTACGTGCGGCGCATCGCCTTGAGGATGCGCGAGTTCCCGGCCTGCAGCGGCAGGTGGATGTGCGGCATCACCGCGTCGAGCTCCGCGTGCGCGCGGATGACGTCCTCGCGCATGTCCTTCGGGTGCGGGCTCGTGTAGCGGATGCGGTCGAGGCCGTCGATGTCGGCCAGCGCGTACAGGAGCTGCGAGAAGCTCGCGCGCTCCGGCCGCAGGTCGCGACCGTAGGCGTTGACGTTCTGGCCGAGCAACGTCACCTCGCGCACGCCGTCGGCGACGAGGCGGCGCGCCTCCTCGACCAGCTCGGGCAGCGGCCGGCTGACCTCGCGCCCGCGCGTGGACGGGACGATGCAGTACGAGCAGCGGCAGTTGCAGCCGACGCTGATCTGCATCCACGCCTGGAACTCCCGCGCGCGCCGCGCCGGCAGGTGCCCGGTGAAGCCCTCGAACTCGAAGTAGCCCTGGGCGCTGATCGAGTCGCTCGTCAGGAACTCGGCGAGCTTGTGGACCTGGCCGGGCCCGAACGCGACGTCGACGAACGGGAACTGCCGGAAGACCTCCTCCTTGACCGACTGCGCCCAGCACCCGCCGACCCCGATGATCCGCTCGGGGTCCTTGGCCTTCAGCCCCTTGGCCTGGTTGAGATGGGCGATGAAGCGCTCGTCGGCCTTCTCGCGGATCGAGCACGTGTTGAAGAGGATCAGGTCCGCGTCCGCGGGCTCGCGCGCCTCCGAGTAGCCGAGCGACTCGAGCATGCCCTTCATGCGCTCGGAGTCGTGCTCGTTCATCTGGCAGCCGAACGTGGTGACGTGGTAGCGCTTCGCCGTCATCGCGACATGAAGCGTAGGGTCTCGGGTCCGCGACGGCGGCCTCGCAGCGCCTGAGCGCCGGCGCGCCAAGCCTTGAGATGCGAGCGTCTCGGTTCTGGTAGCGTCGCCGCGAGTGAGGCCGGGCCGCCCGATCGCCATCCTCGTCGCGATCGCGGCGCTCCTCCCCGGTGCGGCCCACGCGGCGTCGTTCTCGCCGGCGCCCGGCTCGCCGTACGCCACGCCGAGCGCCGCGTCGCTGGCGACCGCCGACTTCACCGGCGACGGCGTGCTGGACCTGGCGGCGACCGGGACCTCGACGAACTTCGTCTACTCCTTCCTCGGCGACGGCGCCGCGGGCTTCTCCCCGCCCTCGGCTCGCCCTTCACGTTCCTCGGGTTCGAGCCCTCGGGCATCGCCGCGGGCAGCTTCGACGCCGACGTCGACGTCGACCTGATGCTGGGGACGGCCGACGCCTCGACGCCCGACATCCTGTTCGCCGCCGGGGACGGCACCGGGGCGTTCACCGACACGGGCACCACGGCGGCGCAGCCGACGTCCAACGACGTCCGCGCCGGCGACGTCGACGACGACGGGGATCTCGACGTCGTGGCGTCGTCGAGCACGACGTTCCTGTCGATCCTGCAGAACAACGGCTCCGCGACCTTCTCCACCACCACCGCGCTGCTCTCCGCCACCGTCGTGCGCATCGCGCTGGCCGACTTCAACGGCGACGGCGACCTCGACATCGCCGCGCTCGGCTCCGCGGGCCTGGAGATCCTGCTGGGCGACGGGGCCGGGGCCTTCGCGTCGACCGGCCTGCCGACGCCCGCCGGAGTGCAGGCCAACGGCCTCGCGGTCGCCGACTTCGACGGCGACGGTGATCCCGACGCCGCCGGCACCACGCGCGTCACCGGCCAGCTCACCGTCCTGCTGAACGACGGCACCGGCACGATGACGGCGCTGCCGTCGGTCGTGATCGACGCCGCGGGCCTGGCCGGCAGCGTCGCGCGCGACTTCAACGGGGACGGGCACCAGGACCTCGTCGTCGCCAGCCGGACCACGAACCTCCACGTGCTGCTCGGCAACGGCACCGGCACCTTCGCCGCGGCGTCCGACTCGCCGCTCACCACCGCCACCGGGGTCGGCAGCCTCGTCGCCGGAGACTTTGACGGCGACGGCCATCCCGACCTCGCGGGCGTCAGCCCGACCAGCCTCGTCGTGTACCGCAACGACTTCGTGTGGCCGACGCCGCCGGCGCCACCCGCGCCGGCCCCCGTGATCGACGCGGTGTCCCCGGCCGCAGGCCGCGTCTCCGGCGGCGAGCAGGTCGCGATCAGCGGGCAGAACCTCGGCGGGCTCGAGCGCGTCTGGTTCGGGGCGGTGCCCGCCACCCACGTCCGCGTCGAGCGCTTCGACCGGCTCGTCGCGGTCGCGCCGCCGCATGCCGCCGGGACCGTGGCGGTGCGCGTGCAGACCACGGCGGGCACGAGCGCCGCCACCGAGCGTGCGCGGTACCGATACGTCGAGGCGCCGCTCCCGCAGGCGCCGGCCGAGCCGACGCCGCCCACGGCCGAGACCGCGCCGGCGGCGGCGGAGCGCTGCGTCGTCCCGCCCCTGCGCGGCGTGCGGCTGTCGGTCGCGCGCAAGCGACTGGCGCGGGCCGGCTGCGCGCTCGGCAACGTCCGCCGGGTGCGCGGCGCCCGCGACCCGCGCGCCCGCCGCGTGATCCGCCAGCGGCCGGCCGCCGGGCGCCGGGCGCCCGCGGACCGTCACGTCGCGGTGACGGTCCGCGCCACACGCCGGTAGACCTCCCGGCGTGACCTCCGCCGATCCCGCGCTCGACCGCGTCCTCGAGGCGCTGCACGCCGTGCGCGCGGCGCATCCCGACCGGCCGGTCCTCGTCGCGGTCGACGGGCGCAGCGGCGTCGGCAAGTCCACGCTCTGCGCGCGGCTGGCCGCGCGCGCCGGCGCCGCGCACGTCGACGGCGACGACTTCTACGCGGGCGGGGACGCGGCGGCGCTCGCGGCGCTGGCGCCGCCCGAGCGCGCCGCCGCGGTGATCGACGTCCACCGGCTGCGGACCGAGGCGCTGCAGCCGCTGCTGGCCGGCCGGACCGCGCGGTGGCGAGCGTTCGACTGGGACGCCATGGCCGGGCTCGCCGCCGAGCCGACGGCGTGCGAACCCGGGCCGGTCGTCGTGCTCGACGGCACCTACTCGGGGCGGCCCGAGCTGGCCGACCTCGTCGACCTGTCGGTGCTCGTCACGCTCGACGACCGCGAGCGGCTGGCCCGGCTGGCCGCGCGCGAGGGCGACGACCTGGACGACGCCGAGCTCGCGCTCTGGGAGGCCGCCGAGGACCACTACTTCGCAGTCGTGCGGCCCCCGGCGTCGTTCGACCTGGTCGTTGCGGGATAGCCGCGCGCGCGGGCGGCGTCGAGGGCCGCGGAGCTCTCGTCGATCAGGCGCACCGCGTCGGCGAGCGCGTCGCCGTGGCGCGCCGCGCGCCCGGGCGGCAGCGCGGGCGGCCGCGGCGGCGCCATCTCGGTCGGCGTGATCACGATCGCCGCGTCCAGCCGCAGCAGGCGCAGCCCGAGGACGCGGCCGCGGATCGACGCCTCGACGACGACCGCGTCCGCGGACCGCCACGTCGCGCTCGGCCGGATCACGACCCTCGGGCGTCGGACTCTGTGCCGTCGCGACGGCGCAGCGACGACACGGCGGCGCTTCCGACGGTGAGCCCGACCAGGCCGCCGATCGTGGCCAGGCCCGGCTTGACCACCCTGCGCAGGGCGTCCTTGGCCGGGTCGACCACCTGGCGCTCCCAGCGGTTCTTGCGGTGCAGCAGGCGCATGCCGACTCCTCTCCTCAGTTCCTCGACGCCCGCTTGATCGCCGTGACCAGCTCGGCCTTCGTCATCGAGGCGCGCCCCGCGATGTCGATGGACGCGGCGAGGTCGAGCAGCTCCGGCTTGTTCAGCGTGTCGAGGTCGCCGTTCGCGCCGCGATTGCCGCGCATCGCCCGCACCGCATCCTTCGCGGCGCCCGCCGTCTCCTCGCGGAGCCGCTCCGCCGCCGCGACGCTCTCGTCGGACGCTCCCGCCTGCTGCTCGGCCTCCGCGGCCAGCTCGGCCGCCTGCCGGTGCGCCTCCGCCGCCGCGGCGCGAGCCGCCTCCTCGGCCTCGCCGGCGAGCTGACGCGCCTCCGCGAGCCGGTGGGTCGCCTCGGCCACGAGCTGCTCGGCGTGCTCCTGCGCGGCCTTGGCCCGCTCCTCGGCGGCCTGTGTCTCCGCCGCCGCCTCCTCCTGGGCCTCGCGCACCTGCTCCTCGGCCTCGGCCCGGGCCTCCGCCCGCGCGCGCTCCACCTGCTCGTCGGCGGCGCGGCGCGCCTCGGCGATGCGCTGGTCGGCGGACCGCGACGCGTCCTGCTTGACGCGGTCGACGTGCGCGCGAGCGCGCTCGCCCACCTGCTTGGCGTGGTCGGAGCGCTGCTTGGACTCCTGCGCGGCGGTGAGCGCCTCGTCCTCGGACCGCTGAGCGCGCTCCGCGGCCGCCCGCGCCCGCTTGAGCCGCGTGTCGACGGAGTCGCCCCCGATCGGCGCCGCATCGGTCACCGCGGCCTGCATCATCCAGGCCCGGTCGCGGGTCTCGGCGATCGCGGACTCGGCCGCCGGACCCGCTTGCCGGGCGGGCTGCAGAGCCCGCGACAACAGCCACGCCGCGTTCGAGGGCATCTCCCGCAGCCCCCTGCGGCTGCGCTCCGCAAGCCATCGGCCAGGATGTGCACGTGACATCGACCCGTCTCCTCTCCCGAGAACTCGTGAGCGCGACTACCCGGGCGCCCGGCCGACAAACGCCCTGCACACGCCCGGTTTTCACACCGGGAAATGGAGGATCGCGGCGCCGGGCCGGGCCTAGCCGATCGTCTCTCCCGTCAGGCCGCGCCGCTGCGCCTCGTCGACGCTGACGATCTCGCGGCCCAGCGGCAGCAGCGAGACCGGGATCAGCTTGACGTTGGCCAGGCCGAGCGGGATGCCGATGATCGTCAGGCACAGCAGGATGCCGGTGATCAGGTGGCCGAGCGCGAGCCACCAGCCGAACAGCAGCAGCCACAGGACGTTGCCGATGGCCGAGCCGGCACCCGCGTCGGCGCGGCGCACCACGACCGAGCCGAACGGCCACAGCGCGAACAGCGCGATACGCAGCGCCGCGATGCCGAAGGGGATCGTGACGATGAGGATGAAGCAGACGAGCGCCGCCAGCGCGTAGCCGATCGCCATCCACAGGCCCGCGAGGACGAACCAGACGATGTTGAGGACCAGGCGCATGGGCGGCGAGCGCGGCTAGCGCGCGTACTCGACCGCCCGGGACTCGCGGATGACCGTGACCTTGATCTGGCCCGGGTACTCCAGCTCCTTCTCGATCTCGCGCGCGATCTCGTGGCTGAGCACGACGGCGGCGTCGTCGTCGACGGCGCCGGGCTGCACCATCACGCGGATCTCGCGGCCCGCCTGCATCGCGTAGACCTTGTCGACGCCGGCGTGGCGTGTGGCGATCTGCTCGAGCTCGCGCAGGCGCTTGACGTACTGCTCCAGCGACTCGCCGCGCGCGCCCGGGCGGGCGCCCGACAGCGCGTCGGCGGTCTGGACGATCACCGCCTCGACGGTCTGGGGCTCGACCTCGTTGTGGTGGGCCTCCATCGCGTGGGCGACCGCCTCCGACTCGCCGTAGCGCCGGGCGAGCTCGCCGCCGACGAGCGCGTGCGGGCCCTCGACTTCGTGGGACACGGCCTTGCCGATGTCGTGCAGCAGCGCGGCGCGGCGGGCGGTCTTGGCGCTGGCGCCCAGCTCCTCGGCCATGAGCGCCGCCAGGTGGGCCGTCTCGATCGAGTGCGCGAGGACGTTCTGGCCGTAGCTGGTGCGGAACTTCAGGCGGCCCAGGAGCCGGATCAGCTCCGGGTCGAGACCGCCGACGTTGGCCTCCAGCACCGCGGCCTCGCCCTCCTCCATGATGTGGTTCTCGAGGTCGGACTTGGCCTGGTAGTAGGTCTCCTCGATGCGGGCGGGATGGATGCGCCCGTCCTGCAGCAGCCGCTCGAGGGTCATGCGGGCGATCTCGCGGCGGACGCCGTCGAACCCCGACAGGACGACGGCGTTGGGCGTGTCGTCGATGATGAAGTCGACCCCGGTGAGGTTCTCGAGGGCGCGGATGTTGCGCCCCTCGCGGCCGATGATGCGGCCCTTCATGTCGTCGGCCTGCAGCTGCACGACGGAGACGGTCGTCTCCGCCGCGTGGCTGGCCGCGAGGCGCTGCATCGCGACCGACAGGATCGAGCGCACGCGCCGCTCGGCCTCGCGCTTGGTCTCCTCCTCGACCTGGCGCAGCACCTTCGCGTGCGCGTGGCGCGCCTCCTCCTCGATCTCCTTGAGGAGCATCGCCTTGGCCTGGCCGACGCTCAGCCCGGAGACCCGCTCCAGCTCGCGCTGGAGGAGCGCGCGGTCGCGGCCCAGGCGCTCGCGCGCCTCCGCCAGCTGCGCGCGGTCCTCGTCGACCTCGCGGGCGCGCTTCTCGATCTCGGCGGCGCGGCGTTCCAGCTCGGCGCGCTGGCGGTCGAGATCCCCGGTCCCGGCGCGCTCCGCGACCTCGGCGGCCGCCTGCGCGCGATCGGCCGACTGGGCCGCCGCGCGCTGCGCCGGCGCCGGCGCCGTTCGACCGCGGCCCACCAGCCACGCGGCAACCACGATGCCCACAGCGAGCACCACGGCCGCAATCAGAATCTCCATCCCCGTTTCACTCCTTTCGCCCCGGGTGGGGCGTCAGGTCCATGTCAGCGTTCGGAGCGAGCGACGGGCTGGTCAGGCACGACACGACGAAGCGGCTCTCGGCCGCCTCGTGGCACGCGACCACACGACGAGCGGGCGTGCGGATTCGACCCGGGTCCTTGGCCCGGAAACAGGTGGAGTGCGCGTGATCAACATCAGTTCCAACGTGTCAAAACCGGCTCATTTGCTGCGGTTTCATGCCCTCACGGGCCCAATTCGCTTGCTGTCCGGCATCCTAGCCCTGGTTGGGCTTGTGCGCAATCGAACGAAGATCGACTGCCGCCCTCGCCGCGCACGGCGCGCCCGCGCGGCGCGTCGGGACGCGTCACGTCTCGCGTTCGAACGCTCGGATCGCGTCGTGGGCCAGCTCGAAGTCGTAGCCGCGACGCACGAGCAGCCCGAGCGCCCGCTCGCGGCCGCGGTCGTCCTCGGGCGGCACGCGCACCCGCGCGCGCAGCAGCTCGATGGCGGCGCCGAGCTCGTCCTCGCGGTCCCGGTCGGCCAGCGCGGCCTGGATGTCATCGGGCGCGATCCCGAGCTGCGCCAGGCGACGCGCGATCCGGTCGGGCCCCCACCCGTCGAGCGCGCGCCGGTCCGCGGCGAACGTCCGCGCGTAGCGGGCATCGTCGAGATAGCGCTGCTCGCGCAGCTCGGCGATGACCCGCTCGATCGTCGCCGGCTCGACGCGCTTGCCCTCGAGGTGGCGGCGCATCTCGGCCACCGTGCGATCCCGGCGGGCGAGGTAGCGGTAGGCGGCGTCGAGGGCCCGCTGCAGGAGCAGCGACGCGTCGTCGCCGCCCGGTCCCGGCTCGGTCACCTCGATCTCGATCGCAGTGAGGTGGAGCCCGCTCATGCGCGCCCCCGGCTCGAGTGACCGCGCCGGCGACGCATCAGGCGAGCGCCTCCTCCGGCATCTCGGGCGCGAGGTCCTCGCCCGCGTCGATCGGCTCCACGCCGCCGCGGTCGATGCCCAGCGCCGCGTAGATCTTGTTCTCGATCTCCTCGGCGACCTCGGGGTGCTCGTCGAGGAACGCCTTCGCGTTGCTGCGTCCCTGGCCGAGCCGCTCGCCCCCGTAGGAGAAGAACGAGCCCGACTTCTGGACGATGTCGTGCTCGAGCCCCAGGTCGAGGATGCAGCCCGAGGAGGAGATCCCGGACCCGAACTCGATGTCGAACTCGGCCTGACGGAACGGCGGCGCCACCTTGTTCTTCACCACCTTCACGCGGACCCTGTTACCCACCGCCTCGGTTCCTTCCTTCAAGGTCTCGATACGACGGATGTCGAGCCGCTGCGAGGCGTAGAACTTCAGCGCCCGGCCGCCCGGCTGGGTCTCGGGCGAGCCGAACATCACGCCGACCTTCTCGCGGATCTGGTTCGTGAACAGGCAGAGCGTCTGCGTGCGGTTCAGGTTGCCCGCCAGCTTCCGCATCGCCTGGCTCATCATCCGGGCCTGCAGGCCGACGGTCGTGTCGCCCATCTGGCCCTCGAGCTCGGCGCGCGGCGTCAGCGCGGCGACCGAGTCGACCGCGATCACGTCGACCGCGCTGGAGCGCACCAGCATGTCGGCGATCTCCAGCGCCTGCTCGCCGTGGTCGGGCTGGGAGACCAGCAGCTCGTCGATGTCGACGCCGATCTTCTGCGCGTAGAGCGGGTCCATCGCGTGCTCGGCGTCGATGAACGCGCACACGCCGCCGAGCTTCTGGGCCTCGGCGATGATGTGGTACATCAGCGTCGTCTTGCCCGACGACTCCGGGCCGAAGACCTCGACGATGCGTCCGCGCGGGACGCCGCCGATGCCCAGCGCGAGGTCGAGCGAGAGCGCCCCGGTCGGCACCGCGCTGACCTTGACGCGCGCGTTCTCGTCGCCCATGCGCATGACCGAGCCCTTGCCGAACTGCTTCTCGATCTGCGCGAGCGCCCCCTGGAGGGCTGCGTCGCGGGCCTTCGCGGCCTTCTCCTGGTCGGTGACGCTCATCTGAAGCCTTTCCCCGTGAATGGACTGGACACATCGTGAGCGTCCCATCGGACGGATCACGGGGAAACACGTGTTCGCGTCGGATCGGGCGCGGAACGGCTACAACTCGACCCTCTCGAGGGTCTCGTAGCGCGCCGGGCCCCGCCCGAGGTGCGAGCGCACGAGCGCGACGGCCTCGGCCTGGAACGCCCCGGACCCCGCGGGCGGCGCCGCCGCCGCGTCCCGCAGCGACCGCTCCACGCGCCCGCGCACGCGCGCGACCGTCACGTGCGGCAGGTACGGCCGGTCCCCGGCGTCGAACCCGATCGCGCCCGCCAGCGCCTCCGCGAGCGCGCCCTGCATCGCCGTCAGCGCCCCGTCGCCGTCGTCCACGCGCACCGCGAGCACCTGCGGCCTCCGCCTCGGCAGCCACAGCGCCTCGCCCAGCGTCAGCGCCCGCACCGGCCGCGCCACGCCGGCCAGCAGCGCGCCCACCGCGGCGGCCTCCTCCTCCTCGCTGCGCTCCCCCAGGAACGCGAGCGTCAGGTGCAGCGACGCGACCGCCACGGGCCGCAGCGCGTCGGCGCGGGGCGTCCACCTCGCCAGCCCCTCCGCCACCGGCCGAGGGATCTCGGCGGTGACGAAGACCCGCATCTCAGTCGGCCTCCCCGGCCAGCAGGCGCCGCAGCAGATGCAGCGCGATCGTGGTCGAGCGGTCGCGCACGTCGGCGCGCGAGCCCGGCACTCGCACGTGGCGCGTCAGCCGACCCTCGCCTCCGGCCACCGAGAACCACACCGTGCCCACCGGCTTCTCCGGCGTGCCGCCGGTCGGCCCCGCGATCCCGGTCACGCCGATCCCGATCGCCGCCCCGAGCTGCGTGCGCGCGCCGTCGGCCAGCGCCTCGGCCACCTGCGCCGACACCGCCCCGTGCTCGGCGATCAGCGCCGGGTCGACGCCGGCCAGGCGCTCCTTGGCCTCGTTGGCGTACACGACCAGGCCGCCCGGGAACGTCGCCGACGCGCCGTCGAGATCGGTCAGGCGCCCCGACAGCAGGCCACCGGTGCACGACTCGGCCACCGCCACCGTCAGCTTCCGCGCGCGCAGCTCGTCGGCCACCATCTGGTCGATCGAGCGGCCGTCGTCGGAGAACAGCGTGTCGGCATGGCGGGCGCGCACGACGTCCTCGAACGCGGCGTACACGTCGTCGGCGTCGGGCTCCCAGCGCGTGACGACCTCGACCTCGCCCCGGCGCAGGCAGGTCGTGATCTCGATCCGGTCGAGGTCCACGCCCTGGGCGCGCGCCGCGCGCAGCGTCCCGGCGATCTCCGACTCGGGCAGCCCGAACAGGCGCAGCATCTTGTGGCGGTAGGTCGTCGCCCCGGCGATCGCGGCCTGGAAGCCGGGCGTCTCGACGGCGGCCGGCCACATCTCGCGCAGCTCGCGCGGCGGCCCGGGCAGCACCACGATCGTCGGCCCGTCCCGGCCCTCCGCCGGCGGCACCACCAGTCCCGGCGCGGTCCCCACCGGGTCGAGGATCGTGGCGCCCTCGGGCACGATCGCCTGCTTGCGGTTGGCGGCCCTCACCGCCTCCTCGTCGAGGTTCGGCCAGCGCCGGCGCAGCCCCGACAGGATCTCCCAGATCCGCGCCTCGGTCGGCTCGTCGAGGACCATCTCGCGGCCCTGGAAGCGGCCCACGATCTCGGCCGTGCGGTCGTCCTCCGTCGGCCCGAGGCCGCCCGTCGTCACGATCAGCGCGACGCCCTTGCCGACCATGAACGCGAGCGCGTCGAGCATGTCCTCGTCGCGGTCGCCGACGACGAGCGTGTACGCGTGGTCGACGCCCAGCTCGAGCAGCCGCTCGCTGACCCAGCCCCCGTTGCGATCGAGCACCCGGCCCGTGAGGACCTCGGTGCCCGTCACGACGATGCCGGCGCGCGGGGTCATGCGCCGCAGGTGGGCCGGCGCTCCTCGGACAGCTCGGTGCGGCCGCGGGCCGTGAAGCGGTAGCCCAGCGGCTCCGAGGAGTCGGGCACGTCGAACTCGCGGCCGTTGACGCGGATGATCGCGGCGCCGTTGCCGAGCGTGACGTCGAAGCGGCGCGCCCGGAACGTCTCGGTCGTCGTCCCGGCCTCGAGCACCTGCTGGTTGATCACGGGCTCACCGTCGGCCTCCAGGCAGACGTACACGGGCGCCTGCGTGGCGATCTGGAGGCGGATGCGCCGCGGCTTGCGCTCGCGCTCCTGGCCGCCGCCCGACGCCTCCTTGCCGCGCTCGCGGCGGCCGCCGTCCTCCTGCGGCGTCGTCTGCGGCGTGGTCGTCGTCGCCGACGCGGGCTGCTCCCCGCCCTCGTCGTCGCCGCCGCGGGTCCCCAGATACCAGAACGCGCCGAGCGCGACCACCACGACCGCGACCGCGATCCAGGCGCGCCCGAACCGTCCGCGCGGCTCGCGCAGCCGCGATCCGGGCGGCGCGATCGGCTGCAGGTCCACGTCGCTGAGGCGCTCGTGCTGGAGCTTGTACTCCTCCACGAGCCGCTTGCCGTCGAGGTGCAGGGCGTCGGCGTACGTGCGCAGGAAGCTCTTGACGTACGTGGGCCCCGGCAGCAGGTCCCACTCCTCGTTCTCGAGCGCGCGCAGGTACTTGGCGCGGATCTTGGTCTGCGCCTCGATCTCCGAGATGTCGATGCGGGCGCGCATGCGCGCTTCCCGCAGCGTGGCCCCGATCTCCGGCATCGGCCCGGAGGCTACTCGTCGTCCGGTACGGGGACGGCGTCCTGCCGGGCCGGCGCGTCGCCGCCCGACCCCTCCCGCATCGCGGCGATGAAGCGCTCCGCGTCGGCGGGCCCGACGAGGACCTGGCGCGGCTTGGAGCCCTCGTAGCCGGAGATCACGTTGCGCCGCTCCAGCATGTCGATGAGCCGGCCCGCGCGGGTGTACCCGAGCCGCAGGCGCCGCTGCAGCATCGAGGTCGACGCGGTGCCCATCTCGGCGACCAGGCGGATGGCGTCCTCCAGCAGCGGATCCTCGTCCGGGTCGAACTCGTCGTTGCCGGCCGGCTCCTCGGCCGCGCTCTCGTCCTCGACCTCCTCGAGGAGGTCCTCGCGCAGCTCCGGCTCCCCCTGCTTGCGCCAGAACTCGGTGATCGCCTCGATCTGGGGCTCGTCGATGAACGCGCCCTGGATGCGCTGCAGCCGCGACGACCCGACCGGCGAGAACAGCATGTCGCCCTTGCCCAGCAGCGACTCGGCGCCGTTCTGGTCGAGGATCACGCGCGAGTCGGTCTGCGAGCTCACGGCGAAGGCGATGCGCGACGGGACGTTGGCCTTGATCATGCCGGTGATGACGTCCACGCGCGGGGACTGCGTCGCGAGCACGAGGTGGATGCCGACCGCGCGCGCCTTCTGGGCCAGGCGGATGATCGAGTCCTCGACGTCGGCGGGCGCGACCATCATCAGGTCGGCGAGCTCGTCGATCACGCACAGGATGTACGGCAGCGGCGCCTCGCCGCGTTGCTCGCGCCGGCGGTTGAGCTCGGGCAGCGAGCGGGTCTTCGCCAGCGACATCGTCGCGTAGCGGTCCTCCATCTCCTTGACGAGGTTCTGCAGCGCGTTCGCGGCCACGCGCGGGTGCGTGATCACCGGCGTCAGCAGGTGCGGGATGCCCTCGTAGTGGTTGAGCTCCACCTGCTTGGGGTCGACGAGCACGAGCCGCACCTCGTGCGGGTCGGCGTTCAGCAGGATCGAGCTGAGCATCGCGTTGACGCAGCCGGACTTGCCCGCGCCGGTGGTGCCGGCGACGAGCAGGTGCGGCATCTTGGCCAGGTCGGCGCCGATCGCGCGGCCGGCGACGTCCTTGCCCAGCCACACGGTCAGCGGCGACCAGTCGGCCGGCCGCTCGCCCATCACGTCGCCGAGCTGGACGATGCGCCGTCGCTCGTTGGGCACCTCGACGCCGACCGCGGTCTTGCCCGGGATCGGCGCCAGGATGCGGATCTCGGTGGCGGCGAGCGCGTAGGCGAGGTCGTCCTTGAGGTTGGCGACCTTGCTCATCTTCACGCCCGGCGCCAGACGCACCTCGTAGCGGGTGATGTGCGGGCCGGCGACGGTGCCGACGACCTTCGCCTCGATGCCGAAGTGCCCGAGCGCCTCGACGAGCGCGCGGGCCGTCTTCTCCTGGCCGGCGGTGTCGGGGCGCATCTGGTCGGCCGACGAGCGCGAGAGCAGGCTCGGGCTCGGTCGCCTCCACACGAAGTCGGGGCTGTCGGTGACCGACGCGCGGTAGCGGCCCTGGGGCGTCAGGTCCTCGGGGCCGACCTCGACGGCGGCCGCGGCGGTCTCGTGCTGGTCGCCCTCGGCGACCGGCTCCAGCTCGAGCTGCGTCTCCTCGTGCTCGGGCTCCGGCTCCTCGGCCAGCGGCTCGGGCTCCGGCTCGGGCGGATCGTCGAAGAACGGCCGCTCGGCGACGACCTCGTCGCCCTCGGCCGGCATCTCCTCCTCCGCGAACACGTCGGCGAAGCGCTCCTGGAGGTCCTCGACCGGGCGGCCGCGGCGTACGCGCGGCTCGCTGTCGTCGGGCTCGGGAACCGTCATCCGGCGCGACGCGGTCGTCGCGCCCGAGCGGCGGCGACCCGCGGGCGGGCGAGCGGCGCGCAGCGACCGCGTCGTGTCGGCCACCTGGCTGGAGGTCGCCTTCAGGACGCCGGCGACCGACGCGCCGGTCAGCAGCAGGACGGCGGCGACCAGCAGGAAGAGCGCGACGATGTGGCTGCCGACGGTGCCCAGGAGCGTGCTGGTGACCCAGTACAGGCCCTCGCCGACGCCGCCGCCGCGGACCTTGATCCAGTCGGGCTCCCAGGAGACCACCGAGCCGCCGGGCCCGAGCCCGAGCGTGCCCGCCGCGAGCGCGAGGGTCAGGCCGGCCAGCAGGCAGATCGCGCCCGACCGAAAGGGCCGCACCGCCGGCAGGACCGGCCGCAGGATCACGATCGCGCCGGCGGCCACGACCGCGACCGGCGCCAGGTAGCGCACCGTGCCGACCGCGAGCGCCAGCCCGTCGACGAGCGCCTCGCCGGCCTTGCCGCCCTGCCAGTCCCCGTAGAGCAGGAACGCGAGGAAGATGCCCAGGGCGATCAGGCCGAGGCCGAGGAGGTCGAGCTGCCGCTGCTCGAGGACGGGCTTGCGCGCGGGAGAGCGGCGAGCGCGGGTGCGGGGCTTCGCCTTCGCCTTCTTCTTCTGGGCCATCAGGCGCGTCTCTTCGACGCGCGCGGCCGTTCCCCTCCGGCGCGTCCGCGACGGGTAGCCTGCCGCGCAGGACACCGTCCCGGGAGGACCGATGACCCGATGCATGCTGCTCGCGATCGCGCTGGCGCTCGCGATCGCCGCCCCTGCGGCGGCGCAGGAGCCCGACGCGTCGTCCTGGGCAACACGGCGCCGACGATCAACCAGACGCCGCAGCTCCCGGACGCGTCCGTCGTCGCCGACCTCGCCGTGCGGATCTTCGCCGCCCTCTACGCCCCGCGGGACCGATCGTTGCCTGTCGTTTAGGTGGATACGTACGCTGAGCCCATGGAGGGCCGTACGCTGAGCGCCATGGAAGGTCGCTCTCCCCGCGTGCTCGTCGTCGAGGACGACGAGGACATCGCCCTCGCCCTGCAGCGCTCCCTGCGCCTCGAGGGCTACGACGTCCGCATCTCCCGCGACGGGCAGGCGGCCCTGGAGGACGTACGCCAGTTCCTCCCCGACCTCGTCCTGCTCGACCTCGGCCTGCCGAAGATCGACGGGATCGAGGTGGCCCAGCGCATCCGCCAGGACGGCGACGTGCCGATCCTCATGCTCACCGCCCGCGACGCGCTGGAGTCGCGCGTCGAGGGGCTCGACTCGGGCGCCGACGACTACCTCGTCAAGCCGTTCGAGCGCCAGGAGCTGCTGGCCCGCATGCGCGCGCTCCTGCGCCGCCGCCCGCCGCGCGGCGAGGCCAACCTCGTGGTCGGCGACCTCAGCCTGAACCCCGACACGCACGAGGTGCGCCGCGGCGACCGCGACATCGAGCTCACCCAGCGCGAGTTCGAGCTCCTGGAGTTCCTCATGCGCAACGAGCGGATCGTCGTCTCGCGCCAGCGGCTGCTCGACGAGGTGTGGGGCTACGACCCGTTCTCGACCACGAACACGATCGAGGTGTTCGTGTCGAACCTGCGCCGCAAGCTCGAGGCGGGCGGCGAGCCGCGGCTGCTGCACACGATCCGCGGAGCGGGGTACGTGCTGCGTGCTTGAGCGGATCCCGATCCGCTGGCGGCTGGCGGGCACGACGGCCGTCCTGACGTTCGCGATCCTCTGCACGTTCGCGCTGGTCGTCGGCGAGCTCACGTCCGACCGCATCCGCTCCGATTTCGAGCACGACGTCACGGCCGGGGTCATCAACCTCACCGACCACCTGACGCTGCGCATCGAGGACAACAAGCTCGTGCGCCCGACGCAATCCACGCTCGACCTCTACGCGGGCTCCGGGCACGCGGTCATCCGGCTGCTGACCCAGGACGGGCGCGTCCTGCGCACCAGCTCCAACGCGCCGGACCTGCGGACCGACCCGTTCGTGCCGACCCAGGAGGTCGACGGCTACCGGGTCGAGACGCGCACGGTCGCGCTGCCGCTGCCGTACGCCGGCGTCATCCGCGTCCAGTACGCGCGCCGGCTGTCGGACCTGGAGAGCACGCTCGAGCGCGTGCGCCTGTTCCTGCTGTTCGGCGTGCTGGGCGGCACCGCGCTCGCGCTGCTGGCCGGCCTGGCGATCGCGCAGCGGGCGATGGCGCCGATCACGTCGCTGACCGCGAGGGCCGAGGAGATCCGCCGCACCCGCGACCCGGGCCGCAGCGTCCCGGTCCCGCGCGCCGACGACGAGGTCGCCGAGCTGGCGCGCACGCTCGACCGGATGCTGCGCGCGCTCGACGCCGCCCAGCACGAGACCGAGGCGGCGCTGGCGCGCCAGCGCGAGTTCGTGGCCGACGCCTCGCACGAGCTGCGCACGCCGCTCACGAGCGTGCTCGCGAACCTCGAGCTCCTGGCCGAGACGCTCGACGGGGACCAGGGCGAGGCGGCCTGCTCGGCGCTGAAGTCGTCGCGGCGGATGCGCCGCCTCGTCGCGGACCTGCTGCTGCTGGCGCGCGCGGACGTCGGGCGCGAGTCCGTGCGCGAGCCGTTCGACCTCAGCCGCGCCGTGGTCGCGGCGGCCGGCGAGCTGGAGGCGGTGACCGCCGGGCACGAGCTGAGCGTCGACGTCGAGCCGGTCACGGTGGTCGGCGCGCGCGACGACCTGCACCGCGTGGCGCTGAACCTGATGGACAACGCGATCAAGCACACACCGCCCGGCACGCGCATCGAGGCGCGCCTGCGCCGCGAGGGCGACGACGCGGTGCTCGAGGTCGTCGACGACGGCCCCGGCATCCCGCCCGAGGACCGCGAGCGGATCTTCGAGCGCTTCGTGCGCGGCGGCGGCGAGGTCGCCGGCTCGTCGGGCCTGGGCCTGGCGATCGTCCGCGCGGTGGCCCAGAGCCACGGCGGCGAGGTCTCCGTCGGCGACGGCCCGGGCGGCCGCGGCGCGCGGTTCGTCGTGCGGATCCCCGCCGCGGCCGACGTGCCGGTCGAGCCCGAGGCGCCCGCCCCGGCGGTCCGCTCCTGAGGACCGTCAGCCGCTACGCTCGACGTAGGCCAGCGCGATCCGCGCCTCGGCCGGGTCGACGTCCTCCCCTCGCTCGAGCGCGGCCACGACATCGTCGAGGGCCCGCCCGGAGGCGGCGAACACGAGCCGTCCGTCGCGGGGGACGAGCGCCGGGGCGCTCGCGCCGCACACGCCGGGCGCCGGATCTGGGTTATCCGAGTGCATTGGTAGGATTATCGACGTGATCTTCACGACCAAGGCGGAATACGGCGTCCGGCTCCTCGTCGAGCTCGGTCGCCAGGACGTCGACGGGACGGGCGCGGTCGTGTCCCTGAAGGCGATCGCCGAGGCCGAGCAGCTCCCGCTGGGCTATCTCGAGCACGTCGTCGCCCTGCTGCGCAAGGCCGAGCTGGTCGAGTCGACGCGCGGAGCCCGGGGCGGCTACCGCCTCTCGCGGCCGGCCGAGACGATCACGATGGACGAGGTCGTCCTGGCGCTCGAGGGCGCGATCGCGCCGATGGACTGCTTCGTCGAGGACTGCGATTCGCGCGTCTCGTGCTCGCACCGGGCCGACCACGGCTCCGCGTGCGCGACGCGCATGCTGTGGACGCGCGTCCAGGACGCCGTCGTCGACGCCCTGCGGACCACGACGCTGGCCGAGCTCGTCCAGTTCGGCGAGTCCGGCACCCCCCACCCCCTCTTCAGCCTTTCGAACTAGCCAGGAGACCATGGCCCACCTCGAGATCCGAAACCTCCACGTCCAGGCCGACGACAAGCAGATCCTGAAGGGCGTCGACATCGACGTGCGCAGCGGCGAGGTCCACGCGCTGATGGGCCCCAACGGCTCCGGCAAGTCGACCCTCGCGAACGCGATCATGGGTCATCCGAGCCTCGAGATCACCGAGGGCCAGATCCTGCTCGACGGCGAGGACATCACCGAGGCCGAGCCCGACGAGCGCGCGCGCATGGGCCTGTTCATGGCCTTCCAGTACCCCGTCGCGATCCCCGGCGTCACGATCACCAAGTACCTGCGCATGGTGATGAACGCCCACCGCGAGCACCGCGGCGAGCCCGAGATCCCGCTGAAGGAGTTCCGCAAGACCGTCGAGGCGGCGATGGAGCTGACGAACGTCCCCAAGGAGTTCGCCTCCCGCTACCTCAACGAGGGCTTCTCCGGCGGCGAGAAGAAGCGCCTGGAGATCCTCCAGCTCGCGCTGCAGCAGCCGAAGATCGCCGTGCTCGACGAGACCGACTCCGGCCTCGACATCGACGCGCTGAACGTCGTCGCCCACGGCGTCAACACGGTCGCCAAGGGCAACGACATGGGCACGCTGATCATCACGCACTACCAGCGGATCCTCCACCTGGTGCAGCCCGACCGCGTCTCGATCATGTTCGACGGGCGCATCGTCAAGGAGGGCGGCCCCGAGCTCGTCGAGCAGCTCGAGAGCAAGGGCTACGGCTGGATCCGCGAGGAGGTCGGCGCGAGCGCCTGACCTCATGGCGGCCACGACGGACAGCCTCGACGTGCGCGACCAGTTCCCCGTCCTCCAGCGGGAGGGTCTCGTCTACCTCGACTCCGGCGCCACCTCGCAGAAGCCGCGCGCGGTGATCGAGGCGGTGGACGACTTCGTGCGCCATCACAACGCGTCGGTGCACCGCGGCGTCTACCCGCTGGCCGTCGAGGCGACCGACCGCTTCGAGGACGCGCGCTCGCGCGCGGCGGCGTGGCTGAACACGCCCGCGCGCGGGACGGTCTTCACCAAGAACGCCTCCGAGGCGATCAACCTCGTCGCCTACGCGTGGGGCCTCGACAACGTCGGCGAGGGCGACACGATCGTCGTCACCGAGATGGAGCACCACTCCAACGTCGTGTCCTGGCAGCTGCTGGCGCAGCGCGTCGGGGCGACGATCGCCTACGCGCCGATCGACGACGAGGGCCGGCTGGTGCTCGACGAGCTCGACCGGCTGCTCGAGCGCGAGCCCAAGGTCGTCGCGGTCGCGCACGTGTCCAACGTGCTCGGCACGATCAACCCCGTCGCCGACATCGTCGCCCGCGCCCGCGCGGCCGGCGCGACGACGCTCGTCGACGGCGCGCAGGCGGTGCCGCAGATCCCCGTCGACGTCGGCGCGATCGGGGCCGACTTCTACGTGTGGACCGCGCACAAGGCCTACGGCCCGACCGGCCTGGGCATCCTCCACGGGCGCCCCGAGCTGCTGGAGACGATGTCGCCGTTCCTCGGCGGCGGGCACATGATCTCCTCGGTCGGCGAGCAGACGTCGACGTGGGCCGAGATCCCCGCCAAGTTCGAGGCCGGCACGTCGCCGATCGCCGAGGCGGTCGGCATGGGCGCCGCCGTCGACTGGCTCGACGGGATCGGGATGGAGCGCGTGCGCGCGCACGAGGCCGACCTCGTCGCCTACGCGATGGAGCGCCTCGCCGAGGTGCCCGGGATCACGCTGCACGGCCCGCGCGACGTGCGCGACCGCGGCGCCCTCATCTCGTTCGCGCTCGACTACGCCCACCCCCACGACGTCTCCGAGATCGTCGCGCGCCGCGGCGTCTGCGTCCGCGCCGGCCACCACTGCGCGCAGCCGCTCATGCGCCGCCTCGGCGTCGCCGCCACCACGCGCGCGTCGTTCGCGGTGCACAACGACCGCGCGGACGTCGACGCGCTGGTCGCCGCCCTCCACGACGTCCACGAGGTGTTCGGCTGATGGACGACCTCTACCGCGAGCAGATCCTCGAGCACTACAAGCGCCCGCACAACTGGGGCGAGATGGACGCGCCCGACCTGCAGGCCGAGGACCACAACCCGCTGTGCGGCGACGAGCTGAAGGTCATGCTCCGCGTCGGCGACGACGGGACGATCGAGGACATCCGCTTCTCCGGGCACGGCTGCGCGATCAGCCAGGCGGCCGCGTCGCTGAGCTCCGACGAGGTCAAGGGCCTGAAGGTCGACGACCTGCTCAAGCTGGACCGCGAGTTCATCCTGGACCTGCTCGGCATCGACATCTCGGCGACGCGCATGAAGTGCGCGCTGCTGTCGCTGAAGGTGCTGAAGTCGGCAGGGCTCGGCCACGCCGTCGACTGGGAGCCCGATACCCCGAAGTCCGAAGCGGAGGCGAGGTCGTAGTGGCGGAGATCGTGGACGTCTGCCCGATCGAGGAGCTCCCGCCCGGGGCGCGCAAGATCGTGACGTGGGAGGACCTCGAGATCGGCGTCTTCAACTGCAACGGCGAGCTGCTGGCCATCGAGGACCGCTGCTCGCACGACGACGGCCCCCTCGCGGAGGGCGAGCTCGACGTGGAGCGGTGCACGGTGGAGTGCCCGCGCCACGGCTCGCTGTTCGACCTGCGCAGCGGCCGGCCGCTGACCCTCCCCGCCTACGTACCCGTAGACACATTCCCCGTCCTCGTCGAGGACGGCCTGATCAAGCTGGAGGTCGACTGACCATGGCTACGCCAGAAGTGATCGCGGAGCAGGAGGCCCTGGCGCACATCAACGCGGACTACGCGGAGCGCTACGGGTTCTCCGACCCCGAGAACTACCTCTACAAGGCCCCGAAGGGCATCAACCGCGAGATCGTCGAGAAGATCTCGGAGATGAAGGACGAGCCCGCGTGGATGCGCGAGTTCCGCCTCAAGGCGCTCGAGCACTTCCTCGCCCGTCCGATGCCGACGTGGGGCTCCCCCATGCTCGCCGAGGTGGACTTCGACGACATCCACTACTTCGTGCGGGCCTCCCAGGAGCCGGGGCGCTCGTGGGACGACGTGCCCGAGGACGTCAAGCGGACGTTCGACCGGCTGGGCATCCCCGAGGCCGAGCGCAAGTTCCTGGCCGGCGTCGGCGCGCAGTACGAGTCCGAGGTCGTCTACCACCAGGTGCGCGAGGACCTCGAGAAGCAGGGCGTGATCTTCCTCGACATGGACAGCGGCCTGCGCGAGCACGAGGACATCGTGCGCGAGTACTTCGCCACGGTGATCCCGGCCAACGACAACAAGCTCGCCGCGCTCAACAGCGCCGTGTGGTCGGGCGGTTCGTTCGTGTACGTGCCGCCGGGCGTGTCGGTCGAGATGCCGCTGCAGGCCTACTTCCGCATCAACACGGAGAACATGGGCCAGTTCGAGCGGACGCTGATCATCGCCGACGAGGGCTCCTACGTGCACTACGTCGAGGGCTGCACGGCGCCGACCTACTCGTCGTCGTCGCTGCACTCCGCGGTGGTCGAGCTGATCGCCAAGCCGGGCGCTCGCATCCGCTACACGACCGTGCAGAACTGGTCGCAGAACGTGTTCAACCTCGTGACCAAGCGCGCGGTCGCCCAGCGCGACGCGACGGTCGAGTGGGTCGACTGCAACCTCGGGTCCAAGCTGACCATGAAGTACCCGTCGGTGTACCTGACGGGCGAGCGCGCCCACGGCGAGATCCTGTCGATCGCGTTCGCGGGCGCCGGCCAGCACCAGGACGCGGGCGGCAAGATCATCCACGCCGCGCCGAACACGACGAGCAACATCTTCGCCAAGTCGATCTCCAAGGACGGCGGGCGCTCGTCGTACCGCGGCCTGCTCGAGGTCGCCAAGGGCGCCACCGGCGCGAAGTCGAAGGTCGTCTGCGACGCGCTGCTGCTCGACGAGCACTCGCGCTCGGACACCTACCCGACAATCCGCATCGGCGAGGACGACGTCGACGTCGGCCACGAGGCGACCGTCTCGAAGGTCGGCGAGGAGCAGCTGTTCTACCTGCAGTCCCACGGGCTGCCGGAGGACGAGGCGAGCAAGCTGATCGTCAACGGGTTCATCGAGCCGATCGTCAAGGAGCTGCCGATGGAGTACGCGGTCGAGATGAACCGCCTCATCGAGCTGCAGATGGAGGGCTCGATCGGATGACGGACGTCGCCACCGACTTCCTGACCGCCCGCCGGGCGGCGGCGCTCGACGCGCTCGGCGCGATCGAGATGCCGACGTTCCGCGGGACGCCGGGGTGGGAGTTCACCCCGATCGACAAGCTCGATCTCGACGCCTACCCGCCGGCGCCGGGCGGCGAGGCCGACGCGCTCCCGGCCGTGCCCGAGGGCGTCGTCGTGCTGCCGCTCGCCGAGGCTGCCGAGCGTCATCCCGACCTGGTCGAGCCGCACCTCGGCTCGCTGGTCGCGCCGGACTCGCCGTTCTCGGCCCGCAACGAGGCGCACTGGACCGACGGCACGTTCGTCTACGTCCCGCGCAACGTGCGCGTCGAGGGCCGCCTCGACCTGCGCACCGTCCACGCGCAGGCCGGCACCGCGCTGCACTGGCGCACCCTGGTCGTGCTCGAGGAGGGCGCCGACGCGACGATCGTCGACGAGCTGACCTCCGCGGCGCCCGACGCCGACGGCCTCGTCAACGGCGTCGTCGAGCTGGTCGTCGGCCAGAACGCGCACCTCACCTACGTCGGGATCCAGGACCTCAACGAGCAGACCTGGGTGTTCGGCAACGAGCGCGCCACGGTCGCCCGCGACGGCGTCCTGAACTGGGTCACGCTCGGCTTCGGCGGCAAGAACGGCAAGGTCTTCCTCGAGACGACCCTGGCCGAGCCCGGCTCGCATGCGCGCGTCACCGGCGGCTACGCCACGCGCGGGCGCCAGCACCTGGACTTCGACACCCGCCAGGAGCACGCGGCCCCCGACACGGTCTCCGACCTCGCGTTCCGCGGGATCCTCGCCGACCGCTCCAGCGCGGTGTGGCGGGGCATGATCAAGGTCGACCCGGGCGCCCAGCGCATCGACGCCTTCCAGGAGTGCCGCAACCTGCTGGTCTCCAAGAAGGCGCACGCGGACGCGATCCCCGGCCTGGAGATCCTCGCCAACGACGTGCGCTGCACGCACGCGGCGGCGATCGCCCAGATCGACGCCGACCAGCTGTTCTACCTGCGCTCGCGCGGCCTGCCCGAGGCGGTCGCCAAGCGGCTCGTGATCGAGGGCTTCCTCGGCGCTCTGCTGGAGCGCTTCGACGAGGGCGAGCTGCGCGACGGGCTGGCCGACGCCCTGGACCGCCGGCTCGAGACCGTCCTGGGGGCCTGATGCGGGTCGTCGAGGTCTCGGCGCACGGCGGGCCGGAGGTGCTGCAGGTCGCCGAGCGCCCGGATCCCGTCCCCGGCGACGGCCAGGTGGTCGTCGCCATCCGCGCCGCCAACGTGAACCCCACCGACCTCGCCGCCCGCATGGGCCACTCCCCGCGGGGCCTGCCGGATCCGCCGTACGTGCTCGGCTGGGACTTCGCCGGCGAGGTCGCGTCGGTGGGCGCCGGCGTGAGCGACTTCGCGCCCGGCGACCGAGTCGTCGGAATGGTGCAGTGGTACGACGCCGGCGGGCTCGTCGGCGCGTACGCCGAGCAGATCGCGGCCGACGCCGAGTGGGTGGTGCCGCTGCCCGAGAACGTGGACTTCCCGACCGCCGCCACGATCCCGCTGAACGGGCTCACCGCGGTGCAGGGGCTCGAGCTGCTGGATCTGCCGAGCGGCGCGTCGCTGCTGGTGACCGGCGCCTCGGGCGCCGTCGGCGCGTTCGCCGTGCAGCTCGCGGTCGCGGCCGGGCTGCGCGTGGTGGCGCAGGCGAGCACCGGCGACGAGGAGTGGGTGCGCTCGCTCGGCCCCGCCGAGGTGATCGGCCGCGACGCCGACCTGTCGGCGCTCGAGGTCGACGCCGCCTTCGACGCGGTCCCGCTCGGCGAGCCGGTGCATGCGGCCGTCCGCGACGGCGGCGCGATCGTCACCACCCGCCGCGTCCCCGACCCGGATCTGGCGCGCGGGATCCGCGCCCAGGTGTTCCTGATCCATCACGATCGCGAGCAGCTGCGCCGGCTGGTGGCCGATGTCGCCGCGGGGAAGCTGAAGACCCGCATCGACCGCGTCCTGCCGCTGGAGCAGGCGGCCGAGGCGCACCGCCTCAACGAGGCGGGCGGCCTGCGCGGCAAGGTCGTGCTGGCCCCATGAGACCGCCGGTCCCCCCGTTCACGGAGGAGACCGCGCGCCAGAAGGTGCAGGCGGCCGAGGACGCCTGGAACACGCGCGACCCGGAGCGCGTCGCGGGCGCCTACACCGAGGACTCGCAGTGGCGCAACCGCGACGAGTTCGTCACCGGCCGCGCCGAGATCGTCGCGTTCCTGCGCCGCAAGTGGGAGCGCGAGCTGGACTACGCGCTGCGCAAGGACCTGTGGGCGTTCTCCGACGACCGCATCGCCGTGCGCTTCCAGTACGAGTGCCGCGACGCGAGCGGGCAGTGGTGGCGCAGCTACGGCAACGAGCTGTGGGAGTTCGACGCCGAGGGGTACATGCGCCGTCGCGAGGCGTCGATCAACGACGTCCCGATCGACGAGGCCGACCGGCGGATCTTCGGGCCGCGTCCCGAGTCCGAGCGCGGCGAGACGTTTCCGCTGCGCTGACCGCCGGCCTGCGATCCTGACGCCCATGGACGCGGTCACGATCGACGCCCGCTTCTGCGGTCCGCCCGGGAGCGCGAACGGCGGCTACACGTGCGGGCGGGTCGCCGCGGCGCTCGGCGACGGGCCGGCCGAGGTGACGCTGCGGGTGCCGCCGCCGCTGGACCGGCCGCTGGCGCTGGAGGCGCGCGACGACCGGGTCGTCCTGCTGGACGGCGACGTGCTCGTGGCCGAGGGACGGCGCGCGGACGCGCCCGACGTCGAGCCGCCCGCGCCGATCGGCGCGGACGAGGCGCGGCGGGCGGCCGCTCGCCATCCGTGGGAGGACACGCACCCCTACCCGACCTGCTTCGTCTGCGGGACCGGCCGGGCGACCGGCGACGGCCTGCGGATCTTCTGCGGGCCGACCGACGACGGAGCCCGGTTCGCCGCGCCCTGGACGCCGCCGGCCGAGCTCGCCGGACCGGACGGCGCCGTCGCCCCCGAGTTCGTGTGGGCGGCCCTGGACTGCCCGAGCGGGATCGCGACCGTCGGCTGGGACGACGTGCAGCGCATCCTGCTGGGCCGCCTGACCGCCGAGCTGCGCGCCCCGGTCGCAGCCGGCGCCGAGCACGTTCTCCAGGCGTGGACGCTGGCGCGCGACGGGCGCAAGCTGCACACGGCCAGCGCGCTGTACGACGCGGACGGGCGGGTGCTCGCGTGCGCCCGCGCGGTGTGGATCGAGCTCCCCGCCTCCTAGACTCGTACGCCATGGACCGCCCGCCCAAGAAGCAGTGGAGCGACCTGTCCCCGGCCCAGCGCGCCGCGATCGTCGCCGCCGGCATCGTCCAGATCGGGCTCCTGGTCGCCGCGCTCGTCGACATCCGCCGCCGCCCGGCGAAGCAGATCAACGGCCGCAAGGGCGCGTGGGTCGCGGCGTCGTTCGTGAACTACATCGGCCCGCTGGCCTACTTCGTCTTCGGGCGCAAGCGCTGAAGCCGTCCGCACCCGGTCCGATCACCGGGAGGTGGACGAGCGTCCGTTCACCACCGTCCTGCTGATCGTCGCCGGCGTCTTCCCGGTGCTGCTCGGCGTGGCCGCGCTCGTGCTGCGCAGCGAGATCGCGTTCGGCGTCGCGCTGGCGCTCGCGGTGCTCTACGTCCCGGCGGCCGCCGGCTTGGGCGACTGAGTCGTCAGCGCGTCGTCGAGGATCTCGAGCGCGAGCCCGACCTCCTCGGCGCCGATCGTCAGCGGCGGCGCCATCCGCAGGCAGTTCGTGAACCCGGCCGACGAGCCGCGCACGAGGTTCACCGACAGGCCGCAGCGCAGGCACTCGTCCGTGACGGCCCGCCCGAGCGCGTCAGCGGGCGCGCGGGTGTCGCGGTCCTCGACGAGCTCGACGCCGCACAGCAGGCCCAGCCCGCGAACGTCGCCGACCGCCTCGTGGCGATCGGCCAGTTCCCGCAGGCCGGCGAGGAGCTGGTCGCCGCGCTCGCGGGCGGCGGCGGCCAGGTCCTCCCCCACGACGACGCCGAGCACGGCGTCGGCGGCCGCCGCCGGCAGCGGGTCCGACACGTGCGAGGTGACGTGGGCGAACCCGCGCTCGACGCAGCGCTGCTCGAGCTCCGGGCTGGTCACCACCGCCGAGATCGGCACGCCGCCGCCGAGGGTCTTGGAGAGCACCAGGAAGTCGGGCACGACGTCGTAGAGCTCGAAGCCGTAGAGCGCGCCCAGCCGGCCCAGGCCGGTCTGGCACTCGTCGAGGACGAGCATCATGCCGCGCTCGTCGCACAGCTCGGCCAGGCGCAGGAAGTAGCCGGGCGGCGGGACGACGACGCCGCCCGCCGACAGCACCGGCTCGGCGACCACCGCGGCGGGCGCGCCCACGCTGGCAGCGTCGAACAGCTCGAAGCCGGCCTCCAGGCACGAGCAGTCGCACGTGCCCTCGCAGTGGCGGATCGGGCAGCGGTACGCGTAGGGCGCCGGCAGCGCGAAGGTGCCGGGCATCAGCGGCCCGTAGCCGCGGCGGCCGGCCGACATCGTCGCCGAGCCGGCGCCCGCGGTCATCCCGTGCCAGCTGCGGGTGAGCGACAGGACCTCGAACCCGCCGGTGGCGAGCTTGGCCACCCTGCTCGAGCTGCGCGAGCGCGGGACCGTGGGCGCCGTGGCCGCCGCGCTCGGCTACAGCCCGTCGGCCGTCTCCCAGCAGCTGCGCGTGCTCGAGCGCGAGGCGGGCACGGCGGTGCTGGAGCGGCGCGGACGGCGGGTCGCCCTGACCGAGGCCGGCGTCGTCCTGGCCCGCCACGCGGAGCGCCTGCTGACCGGGGTCGAGGAGGCCGAGGCCGAGGTCGCGGCGGTCAGCGGGTCGGTCGCGGGCACCGTGCGCATCTCGGCGTTCCAGACGGCGACGATGACGCTCGTGCCCCCGGCGCTGACCGCGCTTGCGGCCCGCCATCCCGACCTGCGCGTCGAGCTCATCGAGGTGGAGCCCGAGGAGGCGCTGTCGGCGATCGCGCGCCAGGAGATCGACCTGGTGATCGCCGACGAGTGGGAGTACGCGCCCCGGCCCGGCCACGAGGGCCTGCTGCGCGAGGAGCTGCTGCGCGAGCGCGTGCGCGTGGTCCTTCCCGCCGACCATCCGCTGGCCGCCGACGGTGGCGCGGTGGCGCTGCGCGACCTGGCCGGCGCCGCGTGGGCGTGCGGACGGCCGCCGAGCGCCCACGACCGCATGCTGCAGAGCGCGTGCCGGCTGCTGGGCGGCTTCACGCCCGACGTGCGCCACCGCTCGACCGATCCTGCTCGTCCTGTTCGCGCTCGTGCGCAGCGGCCACGCCGTCACGCTCCTGCCGGAGCTCGCCGGCGGCCACGCCGACCCCACGCTCGCGCTGCGCGACGTCGCCGAGGGCCCGCTGTCGCGCACGGTCTTCACCGCGGTGCGGGCCGCGGCGGCGCGTCGCCCCGCGCTGCAGGCCGTCCGCGCGGCCCTGCGCAACGCGGTGGCGCGGGCGCCGCTCGCGCCGGCCCTCAGCGGGCCGGCCGCGTCTTGACGCGCAGGCGCCGGGCGGCCGCCAGCCGCGACCACCAGGGGCCGGTCGACAGCTCGCGGATCCAGCGGCGCAGGACCTGCTCGCGGTCGTGCGCCTTCTGGGCCGCGACGTGCAGCTCCTCGACGCGCGCGAGCAGCTCGTCGCGCTCGGCGCGCAGCGCGTTCAGCTCCTCGCGCTCGCGCTCCTCCAGCTCGGTCGTCCACTCCCAGGCCGGCCGGCGGCGGTCCTCCACCACGAAGTCTCCATCACCAGGCATGAGTCCGGGGTTCGCGGCCGCGCCGCGCAACCCTCCCCGCGCACCGCCCCGCCCCGCCCCGTCGGCACGTGTGGCACTCGCACCACCGCATAGGTGGTCAAAGTGCCACACGTCCCCGAGGGGCGGGGCGAGCGTCCCGCGGGTTTCGCCTCCTGGGCGAGGTCCCCTAGACCTCGACGACGACCGGCAGCACCATCGGGCGGCGCTTCAGGCGCTCGTAGACGAACTGCGCCAGGTCGTCGTGCAGGATCTGCTGCAGGAGGTCGATCTCGCGGATCTCCTCGCCGGCGGCGCGCTCCAGCGAGCGCTCGACGGTGTCGCGGATCTCGTCGAGGAGGTCGTCGGCCTCCGCGCGGAACGGAACGCCGCGGAAGATCACCTCGGGCTCGGCGACCGACGAGCCGTCCTGCTCGCTGATCGTCGCGACCACGACGAAGATGCCGTCGGCCGACAGCATCCGCCGGTCGCGCAGCGCCACGTCGGCCACGTCGCCGATGTCGACGCCGTCGACGAACACCATGCCGCTCTGCTCCTTGTCGCCGAAGCGGGCGCCGCGCTCGTCGATCTCCAGCGGCAGGCCGTTCACGCCCCGGAACACGTTCGCGGGGTCGATGCCGACCGCCTCGGCCAGCTCGCCGTGCAGCTCGATGCGCCGGTAGTCGCCGTGGAACGGCATCACGTACCGTGGCCGGACGAGGTTGAGCATGAGCTTCAGCTCCTCGACGTAGCCGTGCCCGGACGCGTGGATCGGCGCGTCGCGGGTCGTGATGACCGAGCAGCCGATCTGGTACAGCCGGTCGACGGTCTCGTTGACGGCGCGCTCGTTGCCGGGGATCGGCGTGGCCGAGAACACGACGGTGTCGCCGCGGTGCAGCTCGACCTGCGGATGGTCGCGGTGGGCCATGCGCCTCAGGGCGCTGAGCGGCTCGCCCTGCGACCCCGTCGAGATGATCACGAGCTTGTCGTCGGGGAAGTCGTCGATCTCGCGCGCCTGCACGAGCATCCCCTCCGGCACGTCGATGTGCCCGAGCGAGCGCCCGATGTTCACGTTCTTGCGCATCGACCGGCCGACCAGCGCGACCTTGCGCCCGTGCGCGGCCGCGGCGTCGACGACCTGCTGCACGCGGTGGATGTTCGAGGCGAACGAGGTCACGACGATCCGCCCCTCGCAGTGCGCGAAGACCTCCTCGAGGTGCGGGCCGACCCCGGACTCGCTGATCGACCAGCCCGGACGGTCGGCGTTCGTGGAGTCGCCGCACAGCAGCAACAGGCCCTCGCGCCCCAGCTCGGCCAGCCGCGCGACGTCGGCGGGCCGGCCGTCGACCGGCGTCTGGTCGAACTTGTAGTCGCCGGTGACGAGCATCGTCCCCAGGTCGGTGGTGAGCGCCACGGCGCACGAGTCGGGGATCGAGTGCGTCATGTGGATCAGCTCGAGGTCGAACGGGCCGAGCTCGAGCTTCTCCCCCGGCTCCACGTCCTCGAGCTCGACCTCGCGCAGCTTGTGCTCGTCGAGCTTGGAGCGCGCCATCGCCATCGTCAGGCGCCGCCCGAGCACGGGGATGTCCTGGCCGAGCTCGCGCAGCACGAACGGCAGCGCGCCGATGTGGTCCTCGTGGCCGTGCGTGATGACGATCGCCTCGATGTCGTCGGCACGGTCGCGCAGGTAGGCGAAGTCCGGCAGGACGAGGTCGATGCCCATCATGTCCGCCGTCGGGAACCGCAGGCCGGTGTCGACGACGACGATCCGGTCGTCGTACTCGACGACCGTCATGTTCTTGCCGATCTCGCCCAGCCCGCCGAGCGGGAGGACGCGCAGCGTGCCGGCGCTCACGACGCGGCGCCGCTCAGCAGTCCGTGACGCTCGAGCACCGCGCGGATCTGGGCCTTCTCCTCGGCGGTGGCCTCGACCAGCGGCAGCCGCAGCCCGCCCGCGCGCAGGCCGATCATCTCGAGCGCGGCCTTGACCGGGATCGGGTTCGTCGTCACGCCCATCGCCGCGTACACGTCGCGGAGCGAGGCGTCGATCTCGGCGCGGCGCTCGGGCTCGGCGACCATGCGGGCCATCTCGTCGCCGACGATGTGGCTGGCGACGAGGATGCCGCCGGCGCCGCCGAGGTCGAGCGTGCGGGCGAAGATCTCGTCGTTGCCCGCGTACAGCTCGAGGCCCTCGACTAGCGCGAGGTTGTCGTTGTTGGCCTGCTTGACCGCCGTGACGTGCTCGAGCTGGGCCAGCTCGGCGAGCAGGTCGTTGGGCATGTCGGTCCCCGTGCGGCTGGGGATGTTGTAGAGGATGATCGGCTTGTCGGTGGCCCGGTCGATCTCGCGGAAGTGGGCGATGATCCCGCGCCGGTTGGGGCGGTTGTAGTACGGCGTGACCGACAGCGTCGCGTCGACGCCCAGCTCGGTCGCCCGCTCGGTCAGGTGCACGGCGTGGCGGGTGTCGTTGGACCCGGTGCCGGCGATCACCGTGAGCCCCTCGGGCCGCTCGCGCACCGCGAGCTCGACCAGCCCCAGGTGCTCCTCGTCGGAGAGCGTCGCGGCCTCGCCGGTCGTGCCGCACACGACGATGCCATCGCTCCCGTGGTCGCGCAGGTGGTGCATGAGCGCGACGAACGCCTCCTCGTCGACCTTCAGGTCGGCGTCGAACGGCGTGATGATGGCGGTGATGACGGTTCCGAGACTGCCCACGGAGTGCAGTATCTCAGCGTCGGCGGTCGCGTGGGCGCCGGGTGCCCCTCTAGCGTCCTGAACGTGACCGAGCAGCTCGCCGTCGAGGTCTCCCGCGTGCGCTTCGCCACCGACGACGGCGGCTTCGCGGTGCTGGACGCGATCACCGACGACGGCGAGCCGGTGGTGGTCTGCGGGCCGCTCGCGCACGTGCACGCCGGCGACGCGATGGAGGTCCGCGGCGCGTGGCGCGACCACCCCCGCCACGGCCGGCAGTTCCAGGTCACCGACGTGCGGATCGCCGAGCCGACCTCCGACGCGGCGCTGATGGCGGTCCTCAGCGCCGTGAAGCACGTGGGGCCCAAGGGCGCCGCCTACCTGCTGCAGCGCCACGGCGCCAGCGTCCTCGAGGTCGTCGACGCCGATCCGCACGCGCGCCTGAGCGAGGTGCCCGGGATCGGGCCCGTGCGCATCGGCCCGGCGGTGGCGGCCTGGCGCGAAGCGCGGGCGCTGCGCGGCGTGCGGATGTTCCTCGACGCCCACGGCGTCCCGGCCGCGGTCGCCGGACGGGTGATCCGCGCGCTCGGCGCCGACGCCGCCGACGTGCTCACCGTCGACCCCTACCGCCTCGCCGAGCTGGACGGCATCGGCTTCGCGACCGCCGACGCGCTCGCGCGGGCGCTCGGCGTCGAGCCCGGCGACGAGCGGCGCCTGGCGGCCGGCGTCGTGCACGTGCTGCGCGAGGCCGAGCGCGACGGGCACTGCCACCTCCCCCGCGACGAGCTGCGCGAGCGCGCGCGGCGCATCCTGGGCGCGGACCCCGACCCGGCGCTGGCGGCGCTGGAGCAGTCGGGGGCGATCGTCGTCGAGGAGGACCGGGTCGCCGACGCGCGCCTGCACCGCGTCGAGTCGCGCCTGGGCGGCGGCATCCGCGCGCTGCTGGAGGACGGCCCCGTGCACGACGGTCCGCCGCCGCCCCGGCCGCGGACCGGCGCCTTCGTCCCCACCGACGCCCAGTGGCACGCCGTCGAGCGCGCGCTGGCCGGTCGCCTGTCGATCCTCACCGGCGGACCCGGCACCGGCAAGACGCAGACGCTGCGCACGCTCGTCGAGGTGCTGCGCGAGCGACGGCTGCGAGCGGTCCTGTGCGCGCCCACCGGCAAGGCGGCGCGGCGGATGGCCGAGGCGACCGGCGCCGACGCCTCGACGATCCACCGGCTCCTCGGCTGGCAGCCCGGCGAGGGCTTCGTCCACGGCCCGGCCGACCCGATCCCGGGCTGCGACGTGCTCATCGTCGACGAGGCGTCGATGCTCGACGTGCGCCTGGCCGGCGCGCTGTTCGGCGCGGTCGGCGACCGCACGCACGTGGTGCTCGTCGGCGATCCCGACCAGCTCGCGCCGGTCGGGCCGGGCCGGGTGCTCGACGACCTGCTCGCGTCCGAGGCGGTCCCGGTCACGCGGCTGACCGAGGTGTTCCGCCAGGCCGCGCGCTCGCTCATCGTCCGCGCCGCCCACGCGATCAACGAGGGCCGCCCGCCGTCGCGGGACCTGCCCGAGGACGCGGTGCGCGATTTCTACTTCGTGGGGCGCGCCGGGCCCTCCGCCATCTTCGACGAGGTCGTGTCGCTCGCGGCCGAGCGCCTGCCCCGCCACCTGGACGTCGATGCCCGCGCGGACGTTCAGGTGCTGGCGCCGATGCACAAGGGCCCGGTCGGCATCGACGCCTTCAACGAGGCGCTGCGGGCCCGCCTGAACCCCGACGGCGAGCCGATCCCGGGCACGCCGCTGCGGGTCGGAGACCGCGTCGTGCAGACCCGCAACGACCACGAGCGGATGCTCATGAACGGCGAGGTCGGCGTGCTCGTCGCCTACGACCCCGACGAGGCGGAGGCGATCCTCGCCACCGACGACGCGCGCACGCTGCGCCTGCCGGCGACGGCGCTCGACACGCTGCGCCTGGCCCACGCGATGTCCGTGCACAAGGCGCAGGGCAGCTCGGCGCCCGCGGTCGTCGTGCCGCTGTTCACCGGGCACCGGATCATGCTCACGCGCAACCTCGTCTACACGGCCCTGACGCGGGCGGAGCGCATGTGCGTGTTCGTCGGCGAGCCGGCCGCGCTGGACCTGGCGCTGCGCCGCGTCGACGCGCGGCGGCGGCACACCCGCCTGGCGGAGCTCGTCCGCGGCTACTAGCGCAGCGCGACCGGCGCCCGCACCGTTTCCAGGTGGCGCACCAGGGCGCCGGTCGTCCGCGCGATCCGCTGCGGCAGGTCGCATCCAAGCCACCGCGACAGGTGCTCGGGCAGCGTGACGACCACGATCTCGTCGTGGCGGCGCGGGTCGTAGACGTCGAGGACCGCATGCAGCGGGTCTCCGTCGCCGGCGACCACGCCGCCGGCGTCGAGGCCGGCGCCGCGCAGCGCCTCCAGGCCGCGCTCCAGCCGGGCGCGCGCCGCGTCGCGGCCGCCCACGCCGACGGGGACGAGGAGCGTCGCCCGCACCGGCGACGCCGCGGCGCGCCGCGACAGGTAGGAGACGAGCTCGTCGGATACGGCGGTGCGGCTCGCGACGACGAGCAGATGGGTCGTCATCGGCATCGAAGCCTCCTCGGACGGCGGTGTGCCGGACTGTACGCCTCCGCCGCGGACCCGGCGGCGGCCTGGCACGCAGACGCTCAGCGCCGGCGCGGCCGCGCGTCGGAGCGCACCGGCTCGGGCTCGCCGGCGACGTCGGCGACCACCGTGCGCGCGATGCGGTCGTGCAGCGCCCGGCGGCGCTTGTCGACCAGGATCAGCAGGAAGCCGGCGCACAGCGGAATCGCCGACAGCGGCAGCACGATCAGCCGCAGCAGCGCCTTGCGCGCCCGCGGCGGCGCGTTCGTGTGCACGTCGAGGACGCGGATGCGCAGCAGCCGGTTGCCGGGCGTCTGGCCGGTCGTGGACCAGAAGAAGACGAAGTAGGCGCCGCTCCACACCAGCCCGCACAGCGAGCCGATCGCCAGGATCGTGTCCTCCACCCCGGCCGGCACGTCGAGCAGCGACAGGCCGAGCGAGACGACCGCCGCCACGAACCAGCCGACGACGTTGATGACGATCGCGTCCGCGGCGAACGCGAGCACGCGCGTGACCAGGCCGGCGTACGGCGAGGCGCTCGCGGCGCGCGCCTCGGCGGCCAGCCGCGGGTGGGCGGCCGCGGCGGTCCGCGCCACGGGCGGCGCGGACGGGGGCGGCGCCGGCGACGACGGCTCGACCGGCGGGACGAAGTCGCTCATCACGCCTCCGGCGGCGCCGCCTGCGCCGCGCGCCGGCGCAGGATCCGCCGCGCGACCGCCTCCATCCAGGCGTCGGCGCTGCGCGTGCGGTCGCGGACCTCGTCGGCGACCTGGTCGGCGAACCCGATCCCGTGCTGGGTCATGGCCTCGGTGATCGCCGGGCTGGCGGCGACCTCGTCGACCAGGTGCCACATGCCGCGGCTGGCGACGAGGCGGGCGGTGATCTCCTCGATCAGCCGCGTCATCGTCTCGTCGACGAGCCGGCTGGCGAGCGCCTGGTCGACGAGCCGCCGGGTCCCGGGCGCGTCCAGGGCGCCGGCGACGAGCCGCTGGGTCCCGGGCGCGTCGAGCGCGCCCGCGACGAGCCGCTGCGCCCCGGGCGACTCCAGCGCCTCGGACACGAGCCGGTCGACCGCGGGCGACTCCAGCGCGTGCTGGAGCAGCCGGTCGGCGGCCGGGCTGTCCAGGGCGGTCGCGATGACGGCGTCGAGGCGCTCGCTCTCGAGCGTCAGCTGCACGATCCGGTCGATCTCCGGCCCGGTGAGCACGCGCTCGGCGCTGCGCTCCACGAGCGGGCTGGCGATCACGCGGTCGACGACCTCCACCGCGAACGTCGACGCCAGCGCGCGATCGAGCGCGGCGAGCGTGACCGCCTGCGCGGTGTCCACGGCGACGGCGGCCGCGCCCCGGGCGGTCTGCGCGACCGGCCGTGCCATCGCCCGCGCCAGCCCGATCCCCGGAAGTGACGCCATGTCCCGGCAGGCTACAGGCGCGGCGGGCGGCGCTCCAGCTCGTCGGTGAAGCGCCGCGGGACGCGCGCCGACTCGCCCTCCTCCCACAGCGTGATGACGACGAGCTCGCCGCCGCGGGCGTCGTGGCGGCACACGAACACGAGCCCGCGGTCGTCGAGGTCGGTCACGCGCACCGCGCCGCGCTCCCCCGGCTCGATCGCCCCGGCCGCCCAGGCGCGGCCCACGCGCGCGATGACGTCCGCCTTGGGGTCCAGCGTGCCGCGCACGCGCTGTCGGTAGCGGTCGGCCGCGTGGTCGGTGACGGCGATCGTGACGCCGGGCGGCCCGCTCACGCGTCGAAGAGCAGGTGCTCCAGCCCCACGACCGGGGACTCGGTGAGCGATCCCACGCGGCGGATCGCCAGGAGCACGCCGGGCATGAACGACTCGCGGCTGATCGAGTCGTGGCGGATCGTCAGCGTCTGGCCGAGGTCGCCGAGGATGACCTCCTGGTGGGCCATCAGGCCCGGCAGGCGCACCGAGTGGATCGGCACCTCGCCCTCCATCAGCTCGGCGGTGCGCGCCGCGGTGCCGCTCGGCGCGTCGAGCTTGCCGTCGTGGTGCAGCTCGACGATCTCGGACTTCGCCATGTGCCGCGAGGCCTCGGCGGCGAAGCGCATCATCAGCACGGCGCCGATCGCGAAGTTCGGGGCGAAGAAGACGTTGGCGCCGCGGGCATGGCGCAGCGGCTCCAGGTCGAACGAGGACGTCCCGATCACGACGTGCACGCCGGCCTCGACGCACGCGAGCGCGTTCGCGGTCGCCTGGTCGGGCACGGTGAAGTCCACGACGACGTCGACGTCGCCGAGGATGTCCTGGAGCGCGATGCCGAGCGCCGGATCGGCGCGGCCCGCCAGCACCATGTCGTCGGCGCCCTCGACCGCGGCGCAGACGGTCTGCCCCATGCGCCCGGCGGCGCCGGCCACGCCCACGCGGATCATGCCGCCGCGACCTCCAGGCCCAGCGGCTCGAGCGCCGCGCGGAAGGCGTCCTCGTCGGGGCCGATGCCGGCGGCCGACAGGTTCCCCGGCGCGTACAGCTCGGCGGCCAGCTCGCGGACGTCGTCCATCGTCACCGCGTCGATGCGCTCGAGCACCTCGTCGTCGGTGAGGATCGGCAGCCCGGCGAGCGTCGCCGACCCGAGCCGGTTCATGCGCGACGCGGTCGACTCCAGCGACAGCACGTAGCGGCCCTTGGCGTTCTCCTTGGCCCGCTGCAGCTCGGCCTCGGTGGCCGGGTCCTCGGCGCAGCGCCGGAGCTCGTCGGCGACGACCTCGAGCGCGGGCCCGAGGTTCTCGCCGCGCGTGCCGACGTACAGGCCGACCTGGCCGGTGGCGGCGTACAGCGACGTGAACGAGTAGACGGCGTAGGCCAGGCCGCGCTTCTCGCGCACCTCCTGGAACAGGCGCGAGGACGACGTGCCGCCGAGGATCGTGTCGAGGACCCGCAGCGCGAAGCGGCGCTCGTCGTCGCGCGGGATGCCGCGGCCGCCGAGGCAGGCGTGCACCTGCTCGGTGTCCTTGCGCACGAAGCGCACCTGCGGCCGCAGCTGCGGCACCGGCTCGACGGTGTCCGGCGGGCCGTCGCCGTTCACGCGCCCCTCGGTGGCGGCGACGAGCTCGACGAGCCGGTCGTGGTCGACCGAGCCGGCCGCCGCGACGACGACCTGCGGCGGGCGGTAGTGGCGGCGGTGGAAGGCGGCCAGGCCGTCGCGGTCCACGGACGAGATCACCTGCGCGCGGCCGATGATCGCGCGGCCCAGCGGATGGTCGCCGAACACGGCCTCGCCGAGGACGTCGAAGACCTTGTCCTGCGGGTCGTCCTCGTACATCGCGATCTCCTCGAGCACGACCTCGCGCTCGGTCTCGAGGTCGCGCAGCGCCGGACGCCACACCATGTCGGCCATCACCGAGAAGGCCTCCTCGAGGTGCACGTCCAGCACCCGCGAGTACACCGACGTCGACTCCTTGCCGGTGCCCGCGTTCAGCTCGGCGCCCATCCCGTCGAACAGCTCGTCGATCTCGTGGGACGCGAGCCGGTCGGTCCCGCGGAACAGCATGTGCTCCAACAGGTGCGACAGGCCTGCCTCGTCGTCGCGCTCGAGGCCGGACCCGGTGCCGATGAAGAACCCGAGCGCCGCGGACCGCACGGAGGGGATCCCCTCCGTGACGACCCGGACGCCCGAGTCCAGCGTCGTGATGCGGACGGCGCTCAGGAGCGCTCGGGGTCGCGGTTGGCCCCACGGCGGGGCCGGCCGGAGCCGCGCTCGCCGCGCCCGCGGCCGCCGCGGTCCCCGCGGTCGCCCCGCGGGCCGCCGCCGTTGCCGCCGCCGGCGCCGATCGCGGCCAGCTCCTCGGGCGTCTTGCCGGCGATCGCCGGGTCCTCGGCGAGACGCAGGCCGATGCGGCCGCGCTCGCGGTCGACCTCGACGACGCGCACCCTGATCTCGTCGCCGCGGCTGAGCACGTCCTCGACGGACTCGACGCGCTCGCCCGGCTTGACGTTGCTGATGTGCAGCAGGCCGTCGGTGCCCTTGGTGAGCTCGACGAACGCGCCGAACGTCGTGGTCTTGACGACCTTGCCCTCGAACTCGTCGCCGACCTCGACCTCCTTGGTCATCGCGCGGATGCGGTCCACCAGCGCGTTGGCCAGCTCGCCGTTGGCGGAGTAGATGAGGACGGTGCCGTCGTCGTTGATGTCGATCTGGGACTCGAACTCCTCCTGGAGCCCGCGGATCGTCTCGCCGCCCTTGCCGATGATCATGCCGATCTGCGACGGGTCGATCTGGATCGTCTCGATCCGCGGCGCGTACAGCGACAGCTCGCTGCGCGGCGCGTCGATGACCTCGGCCATCTTGCCGAGGATGAACATGCGCGCCTCGCGGGCCTGCGTGAGCGCGTCGCGCAGGATGTCGAAGGTGACGCCGGTGATCTTGATGTCCATCTGGAGCGCGGTGATGCCCCGCTCCGTGCCGGCGACCTTGAAGTCCATGTCGCCGAGGTGGTCCTCGACGCCGGCGATGTCGGTGAGGACGATGTAGTCGTCGCCCTCCTTGATCAGGCCCATCGCGATGCCGGCCACCGGCCGCTTGAGCGGCACGCCGGCGTCCATCAGCGCGAGGGTCGAGCCGCACACCGACGCCATCGACGACGAGCCGTTGGACTCGAGCGTGTCGGAGACGACGCGGATCGTGTACGGGAAGTCCTCGATCGACGGCACCATCGGCACGAGCGCGCGCTCGGCGAGGGCGCCGTGGCCGATGTCGCGGCGCTTGGGCCCGCCGAGGCGGCCGGCCTCGCCGACCGAGAACGGCGGGAAGTTGTAGTGGTGGAAGTAGTACTTCTTCGTCTCGAGCCCGAGGGTGTCGAGGCGCATCTCCTCCTTCAGCGTGCCGAGCGAGGCGACGCTGAGGACCTGCGTCTGGCCGCGGGTGAAGAGCCCGGAGCCGTGCGCGCGCGGCAGGAGGCCGGCCTCGATCGAGATCGGCCGGATCTCGCGCTCGGCGCGGCCGTCGGGGCGCTTCTTGTGGACGGCGATGCGCTCGCGGATGATCTGCTTCTCGAGCTTGTCGAAGGCCATCTGGACCTTCGCGCGCTGGGCCGCGTAGCCCTCCCACGTGGGGTCGCCGGAGTGGGCCGCGATGACCTCCTCCTCGACGCGCTTGGTCGCCTCCTGGCGCTCCAGCTTGTCCTCGACCTGCGTGGCGGCGTCGAGCGCGGCGCCGTGCGACTGCTTGATGGCCTCGAACAGGCCCTGGTCGACCTGCGGGGCCTCGAAGGGGATCTTCGGCTTGCCGGCCTTCTCGGCCAGCTCGCGCTGGGCGGCGCAGAGCTTCTTGATCTCGGTGTGGGCGATGTCGAGCGCGTCGAGCATCTCCGCCTCGGAGACCTCGTTGGCGCCCGCCTCGACCATGAGGATGGCCTCCTCCGAGCCGGACACGATCAGGTCCAGGTCGGTCTTGTCGAGGAGGTCGGCCTCGTCGGGGTTGACGACGAAGTTGCCGTCGATCTTGCCGATGCGCACCGCGCCGACCGGGAACGGCAGCGGGATGTCGGACACCATGATCGCCGCCGAGGCGCCGTTCATGGCGAGGATGTCGTAGGGGTGGACGTGGTCCACCGACAGCGGGATCGTGACGAGCTGCGTCTCGCGGCGCCAGCCCTTCGGGAACAGCGGGCGCAGCGGGCGGTCGATCATGCGGGCGGTCAGGGTGCCCTTCTCGCCGGCGCGACCCTCGCGCTTGAAGAACGAGCCGGGGATCTTCCCGGCCGCGTACATGCGCTCCTCGACGTCGACCGTCAGCGGAAGGAAGTCCACGTCGCGCTCGTTGCCTGCGACCGCGGTGCTGAGCACCATGGTGTCGCCAGAGCGGACGACGACGGCGCCGCTGGCCTGCTTGGCCATCTTCCCCGTCTCGAACGAGATCTCCGTCCCCGCGATGTCGACGGAGACACGGGTCACGGCGTCACTGCTCATATGTTCAACCTCTCTGGCCCGCCTTCGTTGCGGACCGATGCGTTCTTCTTCTCTCTTACCGGACCAGCTCATGGTACAGCGCCGGGTCGAGGGTTCCCGACCGGAAGAACGCCGGCGTGGTGGTCGCGCCCGCGAGCACGGCCTCCCGGGTCTGGCGCTCGACGCGCGCGGCGACCGCGTCGCTGCGGCGGTCGTCCTCGAAGCTGTCGACGTCGAGGCCCAGCCGCTGCGCCAGCGCCCACAGGTGCGGGTCGTCGACGTGGCCCTGGTCGGCGTACACGGCGTCGTGGAACGCCCAGAAGGCGCCCTGGAGCGCGGCGGCCTCGGCGGCGCGGGCGACGGCGACCGCGCGAGGCTGGCGGGCCTTGAGCGCGAGGTGGCGGAACACGCGGCGGACCGGCGGGACGCGCTCGGTGAGGCGCACGTGGGCGACCGCGCAGAACGGGCACGTGAAGTCCGCGTAGACGACGATCAGCTCGCCGTCCTCGGGCCCGCGGACGTGGTCGTCGGGACGCAGCTCGCCGGGCATGTCGCGGGGCATGATGGCCGCTGCGCCCCACCGTTGTCAGTTCGAGCTCGCTATGCGATCGCGAGACGACAACGGCGGCGTGGCGGAACGGCATCAGCGAGCGCGCGCGGCGGTCTCGTAGGCGCGTGCGGCCCGCCACGACGGGCCGCCCTCCCGACGTGTGGCACATGGCGTCCGGATAGCGGCTGCCAGGTGCCACACGTGCCCATGGGCGGGGCTACCTTGGAAGGGACGTGCTGCGTGTCGCCGCCGTCATCACGGCCGGCCTGATCGCCGGCCTGGGAGCGCTCTGGACCTTCTCCAGCGAGCGGGAGGTCTCTGCCGGTCGCGTGGAGCTCTCGGTGTCGCCGTTCCACCGCGGGTCGCTGGACGTGTACGTCCCGGTCGTCGACTGGGGCGTGCGCTTCCCGGGCGTGCGGCTGCCGGCGCGGCTGCACGCCGAGGTGCGCGCGATCGACCGCCACGCGGCGGCGTCGCTGGCGACCGGCGACCGGGCCGTCGTGGACCGCGTCCGCACGGAGGCGCGCGACGCGATCGCCTCCTACCTCACGTCGCTGGCCGCGGTCGTGGCCGGGTCCGCGCTGCTGGGCGCCGCGCTCATGGTGCTCGTGCTGCGCAGCCCGCCCCGCCACGTCCTCTACGGCCTCGTCCCCGCCGTCGTGTGGGTCGCGGCGGTGGCGCTCCTGCTCGCCCCCCGCGGCAGCCTCGACGACCCCGAGTACTACGCGCAGGGCGACGACATCCCGGTCGCGCTGCGCGCCGTGCAGAAGGCGACGCGCTCGTCGGCCAACCTCGGCGAGGTCATCGACGAGCAGCTCGTCGGGCTGGCGCGCCTCGTCGCCCCCGGCGAGCGCGAGACGCTCAAGGGCCTCCCCCGGCTCGTCGTCGCCTCCGACCTGCACAACAACGTGCTGGCCATCGAGGCGCTCCAGCGCGCCGCCGGCAACTCCCCCGTCCTGTTCGTCGGCGACCTGAGCGACTCCGGCACGCCGGTCGAGGTCGCCGTGCTGCGCCAGATCACCCGCACCGGGCGCCCGTTCGTGTTCGTCGGCGGCAACCACGACTCCGACGCGCAGATGCTCGCGCTCGCCCGCAGCGGCGCGATCGTGCTCACCCCCAACGGGCGGCTCATGCCCGACGGGTCGCTCGGCCCGGTCGTGAACCGGATCGCCGGGCTGCGGATGGCCGGCTACACGAGCCCGAACCTGCGGCGGGCCGCCGACGGCTACCGCGACCGCGGCGGCCGCTGGCACCTCGGCCAGCAGGCCCGCTTCCAGCGCTGGCTGCTCGGCCTCGCCGGCAAGGTCGACGTCGTGCTCGTCCACGAGCCGCAGATCGCCGCCCCGGGGCTGGCCGCGTGGCGGGCGCGCCACCCCGACGAGCCGCTGCTCGTCGCGACCGGCCACACGCACGAGCAGGCGGTGATCGCCAAGGGCTCGGTGGTCATGGTCAACGGCGGCACGATCGGCGCCGGCGGCACCGGCAACCTGCATCAGGAGCAGGACATCGGCCTCGCCGTCGTCACCGTCCAGCGCGACCCGTTCCGCGCGCTCGCCGCCGACCTCGTCCAGATCGACCCCGACGACGGCTCCTCGACCGCGCGCCGCGAGCGGCTGCCGGCGCCCTGGTCCAGCCAGGAGCTCGAGGCCGGGGCCGGCCCCCGGGACGACGCTACGCGGCGCCGAGCGCGTCCAGCGCGTCGAGGATGAGGTTCGCGCCCGGAAGCTCGGCCGGCGAGGCGGCCAGGTGGCTCCAGCGCACCACCGCGTCGGGCCCGAAGACGACGATCGCCCGGTTCGTCGTGCCCGCCGACTCCAGATAGGCGCCGAGCCGGCGCGACGTCGCGCCCTTCGGCTCGAAGTCCGACAGCTGCGGGATCGCGACCCGCAGCTTCTCGACGAACGCGGCCTGCGCCCACGTCGAGTCGGTCGAGACCCCGTAGAGCGTCGCGCCGCGGCGGGCGAACTCGTCGCCCACCTCGTCGTAGATCTGCAGCTGGTCGGAGCAGACCGGCGAGAACGCGCTCGGGTAGAACACGAGCACGGTCGTGCGGCCGAGCAGGTCGGCCGCGGTGAAGGTCGTGCCCTCGGCGGTGGCGAGGGCGATCTCGGGGGCGGGTGAGCCGGGCCGGATGAGCCCGGTGCTCACCGACGAAGGCCGAGCTCGCGGATGAGCTCGCGGTAGCCCTCGAGGTCCTTCTTCTGGAGGTAGCCGAGCAGCCGCCGGCGCTGGCCGACGAGCATCAGGAGGCCGCGACGCGAGTGGTGGTCCTTCCTGTGCGTGCGCAGGTGCTCGGTGAGGTCGTTGATTCGGGCCGTCAGGAGCGCGATCTGCACGCGGGTGTTCCCAGTGTCCTGCGGGGACTCCCCGAACTTCTCGACGATCTCGGCCTTGCGTTCAGCAGTCAGGGTCATGTGCGACCGGACACGGTAGCAAGCGCGGCGTCCACGTCGTGATGCATCTGCTCCACGAGCGCCTCCACGGAGTCGAAGCGCAGCTCCCCGCGCAGGCGCTTGAGGAAGTCGACGCACAGCTCGCGGCCGTACAGGTCGCCGTCCCAGTCGATCAGGAAGACCTCGATCAGCGCGCCCAGCTCGGTGTCGAACGTCGGCCGCACGCCGACGTTCACGGCGGCCGGCACCGCGGTGCCGTCGTCGAGGTGGGCGACCGCGGCGTAGACCCCGTGCGCGGGCACCGCGTAGCCGGGCCGGGGCGCCAGGTTCGCGGTCGGGAAGCCCAGCTCGCGCCCGCGCTTCTCGCCGTGCTCCACGACGCCGCAGTAGCGGAACGGCCGGCCCAGCAGCCGCCCCGCGGTCTCGACGTCGCCCTCCACGACGAGGCGGCGGATCAGGCTCGACGACACGATCTCGCCGTGCACCTCGAGCATCGGGGCGACCCGCACCTCGAAGCGCCCGTCGGCGGCCAGCAGCGCCGGGTCGCCGGTCGCCCGGTGCCCGAAGCGGAAGTTCTCCCCCACGCTGACGTGCGTGGCCTGCAGCGCGCCGACCAGCACCTCGTCGATGAACTCCTGCGCCGTGTGCCGCGCCCAGCCCTGGTCGAACGGCACGATCACGACCTCCTTCACGGCGAGCTCCTCGATCAGCTCCAGCTTGCGCTCCAGCGTCGTCAGCAGCGGCGGCTGGTTGCCGGGCGCGATGACCGACAGCGGGTGCGGGTCGAACGTGAGGACCGTGTCGTTGCCGGCGATCACGGCCCGGTGGCCGAGGTGCACGCCGTCGAACGTGCCCACCGCGACGCGGCGTGGTCGCGGCTCGACGTCCGGGAGTCTCGTGACGATCATGCGGCCCGGAAGCCTACGACGGGCTTCAGCACGCCGCCCTCCCGCGGCTGTGCGATCGCGATCGGGCCGTCGGCGTCGCGCAGCAGCACCTCGCCCTCCGGCGGCGCCCCGGGCGCGGCGACCGCGACCCCGTGGGCGGCCCGGCGGGCGTCGTCGCCGGCGACCTCGACGACCGGCAGCACGGCCGCCAGCGCGTCGCCCAGGCAGATCGCGCGCGCCGGCGCCTCCTCCGCGGACCCGGCGGCGTCCTCCACCGAGAACGGCCCGATCCGCGTGCGCCGCAGCTCCAGGCAGTAGGCGTCGCCGAGGTCGGCGATCAGCGACCGCACGTAGGTGCCGCTCGAGCAGTCGATCGCGAACGCGGCGCGGTCGTCGCGCCGCCACAGCAGCTCGAAGCGCGTCACCTCCACCTCGCGCTCGGGCAGCTCGACCGCGGTCCCGGCCCGCGCCAGCTCGTACGCGCGGCGCCCCTCGACGTGCACCGCCGAGTGCGCCGGCGGGCGCTGGCGGATCGTCCCGGTCGGCAGCGCCGACAGGTCCGGGATGCGCCCGGTCTCGACGAGCTCCCCCTCCGGGTCGCCCGTCGTCGACGTCCACCCCAGCCGCGCGACCGTCTCGTAGCTCTTCGGCAGCCCCATGAAGAACCGCTGGGCGCGGGTGGCGCGACCGACGAGCACGAGCAGCAGGCCGGTCGCGAACGGGTCGAGCGTGCCGGCATGGCCGACGCGGACCTTCCCGGCGCCGCGGCGCGGGCCGCCGAGCGCGCGGCGCACCGCGGCGACGACGTCGTGCGACGTCACGCCGGCGGGCTTGTCGATCGGCAGGACGGCGTCCATGCGCCCATTGTCGCGGCTGCGCGCGCCGGCCCGGGCGCGGGCCTCAGCCGCCGAGCTGCTCGGCCACCGCCGCGCGCAGGAACGCGACGATCTCGTCGATCGACATGTCGGTCGAGAACCCGGCTGCGCGCCGGTGGCCGCCGCCGCCCTGGGCGCGGGCGATCGCGCTCACGTCCACGGTCCCGTCGGTCGAGCGCAGCGACGCCTTGCGCGTGCTGTTGCCGTTCGTGCCGCCGCACGCGCGCTCGCGCACCAGCGCGGCGACCTTCGTCCCCTCGACCGCGCGCAGGTGGTCGACGATCCCCTCGGTGTAGCTCTCCTCGGCGCCGGTCTCCTCGAAGTCGGCCAGCGTCACGTACGCGAACGTCAGCACGCCGCCGTCGAAGCGCTGGACCCGCCGCAGCGCCCGCCCCAGCAGCTGGAGCTTCGCGAACGGCGTGCCCTCGTACAGGCGCCGGTAGATCGCCTCGACATCGATGCCGCGGTCGATCAGGTCGGCGGCCATCAGGTGCGCGGTCCGGCCCGTGTTCTCGTACATGAAGCGGCCGGTGTCGGTCACCAGCCCGACGTACAGCGCCTCGGCGATCTCGCGGTTGCCGGGCACGCCGAGCGCGTGCATCAGGTCCCACACGATCTCCGCCGTGCACGACGCGTCGTCGACGACGTGGTTGACCGTCCCGAAGCGCGTGTTGTCGTGGTGGTGGTCGATGTTGAGGACGGGCAGGCCCGACACGTCGAGCGGGCTGCGGTCGACGTTGCCGCAGTCCAGGAAGATCGTGGTCCGCGTCGCGAGGTCCGGCGGCTGCGCCGTGACGAGGTCGTCGAAGCGGAAGAAGCGGTACTCGTACGGCAGCGGGAAGTCGTTGGGCGACAGGTAGACGAGGCAGTCCTTGCCCAGCGCCTTCAGGATCGCGTGCATCGCGACGAGCGAGCCGAGCGCGTCGCCGTCGGGGTTCTCGTGCGTGACGAGCAGGAAGCGCTCGACGCCGAGGATCTCCTCGAGCACCTGCTGGCGGGTCGTGACGCCCTGGACGCTCATGCGCCGTCCCCGAGCTCACGATCGATCAGCCGCTCCAGGCGGAAGGCGGTCTCGGCCGTCTCGTCGAGCACGAACTGCAGCTCGGGGGTGTTCTTCATGCGCAGCTGCGCTGACAGGCGCCGCTGCAGGAAGCCATGCGCCGACTCGAGGCCGGCCAGCGACGCCTTGCGCGCCTTGCGATCGCCGAGAACGCTCACGTACACGCGGGCGTGGCGCAGGTCGGGGCTGGTCTTGACATCGGTCACGGTGACGAACCCGACGCGGGGGTCCTTGAGGTCTTGAGCCACGGCGTCGCTGACGACCTGGCGCACGGCCTCGTCGACGCGGCGCATCCGGTCGCCGCTCATCCTATGTCCTCTGCGGAGGTCACGATTCTCTGAACGGAGACGGTGTCGGGAAACCGGTCCACGAGCCAGCGCTCGACGCTGTCGGCCTGACGGTCGAGCTGGCCCAGCGAGCCGCTCGTCAGCGCCACCGAGAGCTGCGCGCGCTGCCACACATCCTGGTGATCGACCTCGGCGACCGCACAGCCCAGCCGGCCGTGCAACTGCGCCTTCACGGACTGCAGCTCCTTGCGCTTGGCCTTCAGCGAGCCCGCCTGCGGGAAGTGCAGGTCGATCAGCAGGAGCGCGACGTAGGCGCTCATCGGGCGGCACCGTCTCAGGCGAGCTCGCGCTCGACCTGCTTGGTCTCGTACGCCTCCAGCACGTCGCCCTCCTTGATGTCCTGGAAGTTGCGCAGCACGATGCCGCACTCGAACCCCGTCTGGACCTCGCGGACGTCCTCCTGGAAGCGGCGCAGAGACTCGATCTCGCCGTCGTAGACCACGGTGCCGTCGCGGACCAGCCGCGCCTTCGCCCCGCGGCGGATCACGCCCTCGGTCACGTAGGAGCCGGCGATGACGCCGATGCGCGACGCGCGGAACGTCTGGCGCACCTCGGCGCGGCCGAGCGTCTCCTCGACCTCCTCGGGCTCCAGCATGCCCTCCATCGCCGCGCGCAGGTCCTCGATCGCCCGGTAGATGACCGAGTACGTGCGGATCTCCACGCCCTCGCGGTCGGCCAGGGCGGCGGCGTCGCCGACCGGGCGGACGTTGAAGCCGAGCACGACCGCGTCGGAGGCGGCGGCGAGCATGATGTCGGACTCGTTGATGCCGCCGACCCCGCGGTGGATGACCTGGGCGAGCACCTCGCCCTGCGGGAGCTTGGCGATCTCGTCCTCGATGGCCTCCAGCGAGCCGGCCACGTCGGCCTTGACGACGAGGTTGAGCTCCTTGGACTCGCCCTCCTTCGCGCGGGCGAAGACGTCCTCGAGGGAGACCTTGCGGCCCGAGCGGCGCGCGATCGCCTCGGTCTTGAGGCGGTTGGCGCGCTCGGCGGCGAGCTGGCGGGCGCGGCGGTCGTTCTCGACGACGTGCACGAACTCGCCGGCCTCCGGGACGCCGTCGAAGCCGAGCACCTCGACCGGGTCGCCGGGCTTGGCGGCCTTGATCCGCTCGCCGTTGTAGTCGTGCATCGCGCGGACCTTGCCCCAGTCGGCGCCGGCCACGAGGGCGTCGCCGACGTGCAGGGTGCCGCGGTCGATGAGGATCGTGACGACGGGGCCGCGGCCCGGGTCGAGCTTGGACTCGATGACGTGGCCCGACGCCTCGGCGTTGGGGTTGGCCTTCAGCTCCTGCAGCTCGGCGACGACCTGGATCGTCTCCAGGAGGTCGTCGAGGCCCTGCTTCGTCTTGGCGGAGACGTCGACGTACTCCGTCTCGCCGCCCCACTCGGCGGGCTGCAGGTTGCGCTGCGTGAGCTCGGTGCGCACGCGCGTCGGGTCCGCGCCCTCCTTGTCGATCTTGTTGACGGCGACGACGATCGGCACACCGGCGGCGCGGGCGTGGTCGATGGCCTCCTCGGTCTGCGGCTTGACGCCGTCGTCGGCGGCCACGACGAGCACCACGATATCGGTGACCTTGGCGCCGCGGGCGCGCATGGCGGTGAACGCCTGGTGGCCCGGGGTGTCGAGGAAGGTGATCGGCTTGCCGTTGTGGGTGACCTGGTAGGCGCCGATGTGCTGCGTGATGCCGCCGGCCTCGCCCTCGGCGACCTGCGTCTGGCGGATCGCGTCGAGCAGCGACGTCTTGCCGTGGTCGACGTGGCCCATGATCGTGACGACCGGCGGGCGCTCGACCAGGTCGGCGGGGTCGTCCTCGAACTCGGGCTCCGTGTCGATGTCGTCGGCGGCGTGGACGATCTCGATCTCGCGGTCGAACTCGTCGGCGAGGACCTGGATCGCGTCGTCCGACAGCGTCTGCGTGAGCGTCGCCATCTCGCCGAGCGTCATCAGCTTCTTGATGATCTCGGGGACCGGCACGCCGAAATACTCGGCGACGTCCTTGACGGTCGATCCGGAGTTGACCTTGACCTTGTCGATCGCGCCCTGCGCCTTGACGTCCAGCGGCTGGACGGTGTCGTCGTAGGTGCCGCGACGGCGCCGGCCGCGACTGCGCGGCGGACGGCGCGGAGGCCCGCCGGGGCCGCCGCCGGGACCGCCGCCCGGGCCACCGCCCGGACCGCGGCGCGAAGCCTGGGAGTCGATGACCACGCGGCGCCGGCCGCCGGCCTGCGCGGGCGCGCGCTCGCCGGTGCGCTGGTCGTCGCGCGTGGGCCGCGCCGAGCCGGGGCGCGTGGCGCCCGAGCCGGAGGGACCGCCGGGGCCGCGACCGCCCGGACCGCCGGGACCGCCTTGGCGCTGGCCGCCGGGCCCGCCGGGACCACGGCCGCCCGGACCGCCCTGACGCTGGCCGCCCTGGCGCTGGCCGCCCTGACCGCCCTGGCGCTGACCGCGCCCGTCGCCGCTCTGCTGCGGGCGACGGCGCTGCTGCTCGGGCGGCAGATCGCCGATGCGCTGCGGGTGGTTGGCGCCGTTGGACGGCTCGTTGGCCTTGACGACGCTCAGCGCGAGCTTCTCGTCGATGGTGGAGTTCGGTGACGGCACGCTGAAGCCCGCCTCCTGCAGCTGCTTGGAGAGGTCCTTCGCGTTGAGGCCGTGCTTCTCGGCGATGTCGGCGATGCGCTTCTTGGCCATTGGCTAATCCGAGTCTAGATGGTTGGGCGCGGACGTCACGCGCGCCTTGAACGCGCGGGCGAGTCCGCCGCGCCGGACGGCGCGCTCCAGGCACGCCGGGTCCGGGTGAACGTAGGCGCCGCGTCCGCCGAGGCGCCGCTCGCGGTCGATCACCGCGCGGCCGTCCTCGACGAGCGCCAGGCGCACGAGCTCGCGCTGCGGGGCGCGTTCACCGCACCCCGTGCAGCGTCGGATCGGTTCCGTCAGGAGTCCTCGGCCTCGCCGGTCGGCTCGGCGGACTCGGGCGCCGGCTCCAGCGACTCCTCGGTCGCCACCGGCGCGGCCTCCGCCTCGGGCTCGGCCTCCGCGGCCTCCGCCTCGACGTCGGCCTCCGCCTCCACCTCGACCTCGGTCTCCTCGGTCTCGGCCTCCGCGCCCTCGGCCTCCAGCGACTCCTCGAACTCCTGCTCCTCCTCCTCGTCCTCGCCGGTGAGGACGGTGACGTCGTCGGTGTCGTAGTCCACGAGCGCCTGGTGGGCGGGCAGGCCGCAGTAGCGCGAGCCGTTGAGCGCGGCGTTCGGGCAGCGCCGGCCGTTGGCCAGGATCGCGTGGCAGCGGCCATCGCCGACCTCGCCCTCGTCCTCGCCGCCGCCGTGGTCCTCGGTGGCGTACTCGGTCTCGGACTTGATGTCGATGCGCCAGCCGGTCAGGCGGGCGGCCAGACGAGCGTTCTGGCCCTCGCGGCCGATCGCCAGCGAGAGCTGGTCGTCGGGGACGATGACCGTCGCCTGCTTGGCCTCGTCGTCGACCAGCACCTCGCGCACGCGCGCGGGGCTGAGCGCCTTGGCCACGAACCGGGCGGGCTCCTCGTTGTAGGGGATGATGTCGATCTTCTCGCCGCGCAGCTCGGACACGACCATGCGCACGCGCGAGCCGCGAGGCCCGACGCAGGCGCCGACCGGGTCCACGCCGTCGGCGTGCGAGACGACCGCGATCTTGGAGCGGTAGCCGGGCTCGCGCGCGACGTTCTGGATCTCGACGAGGCCGTCGGCGATCTCGGGAACCTCGAGCTCGAACAGCGCCTTGATCAGCTCCGGGTCGCGGCGGCTGACGATGATGCTCGGCCCCTTCGTGGAGGGCGAGACCTCCTTGATGACGGCCTTCACGCGCTGGTTGTGCTCGTAGCGCTCGCCCTCGACCTGCTCGGACTTGGGCAGCAGCGCCTCCACGCGCTCGCGCAGCTGGATCAGCGTGTAGCGCGAGTCCTTCTGCTGGACGATGCCGGTGACGAGCTCGCCGACGCGGTCGCGGTACTCCTCGTACATCATGTCGCGCTCCGCCTCGCGGATGCGCTGGAGGATCACCTGCTTGGCGGTCTGCGCGGCGATGCGCCCGAAGTCGTCGGGCGTGACGTCGCGCTCCTCGATCTGGTCCTTGTACTGCTCGAACTTGATCGGGTCGATCTCGGGCTCCTCGGGCTCGCGCATCTCCCCCGTCTCGGGGTCGATGGTCGTGCCCTCGTCGATCGACTCGACGATCAGCTGCGCCTCGAGGCGCTCCGGGATGATCAGCTCGATCACGCGGAAGTCCGCGGTCTCGGGGTCGAGCTCCACGCGCGCGTACTTCGCCGAGCCCGGCTGCTTCTTGTAGGCGGCCAGGAGCGCGTCCTGCAGCGCGAGCATGAGCTTCTCCTGGGAGATGCCCTTCTCGCGCGCGAGCGCGCCCATGGCCTCGATGACTTCACGGGACATGTGGGCTACTCCTCGACGAGGTTCGATCGGGTGATGTCGTCGTACGGGATCGCGACGACCCCGGTCGCAGCCGCGATCGTCACCTCGACGTCGCTGGCCCCGACGAGCTCACCGGTGAACGACTTGTGCCCGTCGCGCGCCTCGCGCAGGCGCACGCGGGCGCGGCGCCCCAGGAAGCGGCGGAAGTGGGCGGGCTTGGACAGCGGGCGCTCGATCCCCGGGCTGGACACCTCGAGGGCGTAGCGCTCGCGCACGTCGGGCAGGAGATGGGTGACCCGCTCGCACAGGTCGAGCGTGACCCCGTCCGGGTGATCGATGAAGAGGCGGACGGTCTCGCCGGAGACCTCGGCCAGCAGCACCTCGACGTCGGGGGCGGCCTCGGCGAGCCGGCCCTCGATCTGGCTCTGAATCGGGTGCATGCCTTCCCTCCTTCCTCCGTCGTGCGGGTGGTCCAAGAAACAAAAAAAGCGGGCGATCGCCCACTTTCGGTACGGCTCCGGCCAGGTGGCCGGCAATCGAAAGCTGTGCTGATGAGCGTAGCACCACCGCGGCACTGCGAGGATGGGGTCATGGCCCGCGCAACCGTCGATGCATACCTGGCCGAGATCGAGGCCGAGAGCCGTCGCGTGGCCGACGGCGAGTGGGGTCTGAGCGTCGCCGACGTGGGCGGCTGGCCCCTGCACGTGGGGCTGCGCCTCATCGGTTCCCACCCACCCCTGCTGCGCGCGCAGGCCGAGGCGCTGGGCCCCGGCCAGGTCGACGAGCACGAGCTCCTGTTCCGCAACCGGTCGCTCGCGATCGTCCGCTACGCGCACACGGGAGCGGGCGCCGTGTGGGTCGTCGGCGACCTGCCGGCGAGCGCGGTCACGGCCGCCGAGCTGGACCGGCTGCTCGGGCTGGTGGTCGACGCCGCGGGCGCGGTGCGGCGGCTGGCCGCGGCGCTGGACTAGGCGGCGCGGCAGGAGACGACAGCATCACCGAGGGCGCATGGGCGGTCCCGGAGCGCGGGCCGCCCGGACGTGTGGCGACGTGTGGCACTCTTGCCACCTATGCGGTGGTCAGAGTGCCAGACGTCTGCGGCGCAGGGACGCGGGCGGGCGATCGCCGACGTGTGACGCATGGCATCGGACAGGGAGATGCCACGTGCCACACGTGGCCGAAGATCGGCGTGGGCCGCGCGCCTGCGCACCGGGCGCGACGCCGCCCCGCGCAACGACTAGGCGGCGCGCCGGCGCGCCTGGTCGCGGTAGCGGCGGTAGTCGCTGCGCTCGGGGCGCAGCTGGGCGGCGAGCGCCAGCGGCCGGCGCGCCTCGCGATGGCGGCCGAGCTGCTGCAGCGACCGGCCCAGGCAGAACAGCGCGTAGTCGTTCGTCGGCGCGCGGTCGACCACGGCCTCGAACTCGGCGGCCGCCTCGCGGTAGCGCTGCGACCGGAACAGGGCCCGGCCGAGCGCCTCGCGGATCGAGGTCTTGTCGGGCTCCAGGTCCCGCGCGCGGGCGAGCGGCACGGCGGCAGCGTGGAAGTCTCCGCCCTCCAGGAGCGCGGTGCCGCGCTGGTACAGGTCGTACACGTTGTCTGACGGCGCCACCGAGGCTCAGTGTAGGCCCCGCGGCGGCAGCGCCCAAAGCGCCCGCAGCCGCCCGGTGAGGCCCAGGCCCTGGGCGAGCGCCTCGCGCAGCGCGCGCCGCTGGCGCGGCGTCGGGCGCGGCGCCCCGGGCGCGTAGCGGGCGCACGCCAGCGCGCGCACGTACTCGCGCGCGGCGGGGTGGTGGGCGAAGCGCCGCTCGAGATCCATGAGCGTCGTCCCGGGCGCCACCGGCCGGCCCGTGCGCCGCAGCGCGCGCTCGAGCTCCTCGACGTCCGCCTCCGGCCCCGCCTCGCCGTGCTCGCGCCGGCGGCGCTGCAGCGTCAGCCACGCCCACCGGCCGGCGACCGCGATCGCCACGAGCCCGGCGGCCAGCGCGATCGGCGGCCACGGCGAGCGGCCGTCCTCGTCGACCTCGGGCAGCGGGGCGGGCTCGCCGCCCGGGCCGAGGTCGGCGCCGAGGTCGCCGCTGGGCTGCGGGCCGCCCGGGAAGCCGCCGGGCAGGATCCCGCCGCCGGCGGCGGCCTGGATGTTGGCCGGCGCCTCGCTGGGCGTGGGGTCGAACGTGACCCAGCCGATGCCGGCGAACCACACCTCGACCCAGGAGTGGGCGTCGAGGTCGGTGACGACGAACTCGTCGCGGTCGTCGTTGCGCTTGCCGGGCGCGAAGCCGGCGCTCACGCGGGCGGGGATGCCGGCCATCCGCAGCAGCAGCGCCATCGCGCCCGAGAAGTGCTGGCAGTAGCCGGCGCGGTCCTCCTCCAGGAACGCGACGATCGGCAGGCGGTGGTCGGGGACGTCCTCCTCGTAGCGGAACCGCGAGCTGTTGAGGTAGCGCTCCACCCGCTCGACGACCTCGTAGGGCGACGACGCGCCGCTCGCCAGGCGCCGCGACAGCGCCAGCACGCCGCCGTACCCGGACGCCTGCATCACCGCGTCGACGTCGCCGGAGCCGACGTTCGGCCCGATCGCGAACGCGCCGCCGCCCGAGCCGAACGGGGCGAAGCGCACGAGCACCTGGCCCGACGTCCAGCGCGCGGGCGCGAACACGGTCGTGTACTCGGCCAGCCACTCCGGGTAGGCCGCCGGCGCGGCGCGCAGCGTCCGCTCGTCGGGGCGCGGCACGTAGCTCTCGGCGCGGTAGGCGTCGCCGCTGGACAGCGGCTCCTCGTCGTCGGCGACCGAGAACCCGCCGGGCCGCGACGCGACCGGACGCCGCGGCGAGTGCGAGATCTCCAGCCCCTCGCCGGGGGTGACGAAGTCCTCGGTCGTCATCCCCTCGATCTTCACGCGGATGCGCTCGCGCCAGCGCGGGTGCTGGTCGAGCCCCTCCGCCAGCGGGGCCGGGCGCCGCCCGCCCCACTCGCGCCAGCGCACGCCGTCGAACAGCCCGAGGTCCTGCACCTTCCAGTACGAGGGCCGCTGCGCCCGCACGCGCAGCAGCGTGCGCCCGTCGCGCGGCCAGTCGAGCGGCCCGTAGCCGTGCGTCCACTCGAAGTGCTCGGGCTCGCGCGGCTCCAGCGCGGAGGCGATCTCCTGCACGTCGATGACCGGGCCCTCGGTGTCCAGCGCGGGCGCGAGCGCCATGCCGGCGAGCGTGGCGGCGCCCAGCAGCGCGGCGGCCGCCCACGCCTGCGCCCGCGTGAGGCGCTCGGCGAGCAGGAACAGGCACATGGGCAGCGCGAAGGCGGCGCCGACGAGCCACGGGTGGTCGGCGCTCATCTGGATCGCCGGGACCGCGAACAGGACGGCGAGGGTGACGACCGTCCAGCCGATGCGGCGCAGGCCGGCGGCGATCGCCGCGACCGCCGCGAGCACGCAGCCGCCCGCCCCGATCACGACGCGCACCCAGTCGCCCTGCTCCTCGTAGGGGACGGTGATGCCGGGCAGCGCGCGGACGCCGTCGGCGATGCCCGGCGCCAGCGAGCCCCAGTCGCGCGGGTCGAGCATCCACAACGGTACGCCCGAGGCCAGCAGCCCCACGCCGACCAGCGCCACCCCGGCGCCGATCGCCGCCGCCCACCGGTGCCGCGGTACGAGCGCGAGCCCGCCGGCGACGACGGTCGCGCCGAGCGCGAAGCAGATCGCGGTCGCGGTCGGCGGCTGCTCGAGCAACCCGAACCAGCGCACGAGCGCGAGGACGAGCATCGCGGCGAGCGCCACGAGGCGCAGCGCCTCGCGCGCGGGCAGCACCTTGGCGAGCGCGTCGCGCACCGGGCCGGCGCCGCCGCTCGGGGTCCAGGTCGGGATGCCGGGAGCGTCGGCGCTCATGCCGCCATCCGCTCCCCGGCGACCGAGCCGAGCACGTACCCGTGGCAGCCGGCGACGGTGAACGCGGCCCGGCGGCCGGCCAGCTCACCCGGGGCGACGAGGATCCGCCGGCTCGACGGCGAGCTGACGAGCAGGCGCGGGACGCGCGCCGGCACGTGCGCGATCACGAGCAGCAGCGGTCCGCGCCGGCCCGACAGCGCGGCCGGCAGCGGGCCGGCGCCCGCCTCGAGCAGCGCGAGGCGCACGTGCTGGGCCGTCCACCCGTGCAGGTCGGCGTCCAGCGTCACCGGGCGCCGGTCGCCCGGCAGGAGCAGCGCGCAACCGCCGCGGCGCGCCAGGTGCACGGTCAGCGACGCCGCCGCGCGAACCGCCTCGTCGAGCGCCTCGTCGCCGGCCGGCAGGCGCGCGTCGAGCGCGACGAGCGGGCGCGCGTCGGCCTCGGGGCGCAGGCGCCGCTCCATGAGGCCGGCGCCGCGGGCCAGCGACGGCCAGTGGATCCGCGCGGCCGACGCGCCCTCGCGCGCCGGACGCAGCCCGTCGAGCTCGACCTCGGCGGCCCCGAACCCGGAGCGCCGTCCGCCGGCGCCCGTCCCGTCGCCGCCCTCGTCGCGCCCGGCGACGAGGACCGGCTCCACGCGCGGGAGCACGAGCACCGACGCGGGCGGCCCGCCGCCGTCCACGCGCGCGGTCACGAGCCCGAGCGGATCGCCGAAGCGCAGCGCGGGCGGCGCCAGCTCGCGACGGCCGCGGCGCTCGAACCGCGCCTGCACGCGCAGCCGCGCACGGCGCCGGAAGCCCAGCCGGCGCGGCTCGTCGATGAGCGGGTCCACGAGCGCCGCGCCGAGCAGCCCCAGCGGACCGCCGCGGGCGGTGAGGCGCACCTCGACCGCCTCCCCCTCGACCGCGCGCCGCACGCCGACGCTGCGATCCACGCGCGCGCCGAACGCGCCCGCGACCGCCCACGCCAGGGAGCCGACCGCCAGCACCAGCAGCGTGGCCGCGGGCACGAACAGCGGCTCGCAGTCGAACAGCCCCGCGCCGGCGAGCAGGAACAGCCCCAGGCCCAGCAGGCGCAGGCCCCCGCGCGCGTCGACCTGGCCGAAGCGTCGAGTCGCGCGCGCCCCCATGCCCACGCCTCCGCTACAGGGCCGGCGTGGCCGCCACCGCGTCGGCGATCACGGCCTCGGCGGTCTCCCCTACCGCCTCGGGTCCGAGGAGGATGCGATGCGACAGCACCACCTGGGCGAGCGCCTGGACGTCGTCGGGCAGCGCGTGGTCACGGCCCTCGAGCAGCGCGCGCGCCTTCGCGGCGCGCAGCAGCAGCAGGCCGGCGCGCGGCGAGGCGCCCAGCTCGACGCGCGGGTCGCTGCGGGTGCGCTGCAGCAGGTCGACGATGTAGCCGCGCAGCGCGTCGGACGCGTGCACCGCGTTGGCGGCCGCCTGCGCGGCGAGCACCTCCGCGGCGGTGGCGACCGGCTCGAGGGCCGCGACGCGGTCGCCGCGCTCGTGCTCGTGCAGCATCGCGACCTCCGAGGAGCGCGACGGGTAGCCGAGCGAGATGCGCACCATGAACCGGTCCACCTGCGCCTCGGGCAGCGGGTAGGTGCCCTCGAACTCGACCGGGTTCTGCGTGGCGAAGACGATGAACGGCCGGGCCAGGTCGTGGGTGGTGCGCTCGACGGTGACGCGGCCCTCCTGCATGCACTCCAGCAGGCCCGACTGGGTCTTGGGCGACGCGCGGTTGATCTCGTCGACCAGGACGACGTTGGCGAAGATCGCGCCCGGGCGGAACACGAAGACGCCCTCGCGCTGGTCGTAGACGTTGGTGCCGACGAGGTCGGCCGGCAGCAGGTCGGCGGTGCCCTGCACGCGCGAGAACGTGAGGTCCAGCGAGCGCGCCAGCGCACGCGCGAGCGTCGTCTTGCCGACGCCCGGCAGGTCCTCGACGAGCACGTGGCCCTCGGCGGCGAGCGCCACGAGCACGCCGGTGATGACGTCGTCGCGGACCTCGACCGCGCGGCCGATGTTCTCGGCGACCCGGCGCAGCGTGTCGGCGGCGTCGGCCGCCTCGCCCGGGGACAGGCGCTCCGTCGCGCTCACCGCACGCTCCCGGCGGCCGACGTGGGCGCCCGCAGGGCGGCCACCACGTCCAGCACGGCCGCGGCGACGACGCTCTTGGCGTCCATCGGCACGTGCGTCTCGGACTCGGCCGTCACGATCGTCACCTCGTTGGTCGGCACGTCGAAGCCGGCGCCGGGAGCGGCCACGTCGTTGACGACGACGGCGTCGAGCCCCTTGGCCCGGAGCTTGCGGCGGCCGTACTCGACGGCCCCCTCGCCGGTCTCGGCGGCGAACCCGACGAGCGTCTGGCCGGGGCGGCGGCGGGCGGCGAGGCCCGAGAGGACGTCGGGGGTGCGCTCCAGGACCATCTCCATCCGCTCGCCGACCTCGTCCTTCTTGAGCTTGTGCGCGGCGGCGCCGGCGGGGCGGAAGTCGGCGACGGCGGCCGCCATCAGCAGGACGTCGCAGTCGTCGAAGCGCGCCTCGCAGGCGGCCTGCAGCTCGGCGGCGGTCTCGACGTCGACGACCTCCACGCGGGGGTTGCGCGGGAGCGACACGTTGGCGGCGACGACGGTGACGCGCGCGCCGCGCGCAGCGGCCTCGTCGGCGAGCGCGAAGCCCATGCGCCCCGACGAGCGGTTGCCGACGAAGCGGACGGCGTCGATCGGCTCGCGGGTGCCGCCGGCGGAGACGAGCACGCGCAGCCCGTCCATCGGGCCGCCGGACGCGGCGGGCAGGACCGCCTCGACGGCGGCCAGCAGCTCGGGGGGCTCGGGCAGGCGGCCTGCGCCGGCCTCGCCCTTGGAGGCCAGCCGCCCGGTGCCCGGCTCCAGGACGGTGACGCCGCGGGAGCGCAGCGTCTCGACGTTGGCGGCCGTGGCCGGGTTGGCCCACATCGCGTCGTTCATCGCGGGCGCGACGACGAGTGGGCAGCGGGCGGCGAGCGCGGCGCTCGTCAGCAGGTTGTCGGCGAGGCCGTGGGCGAGCTTGGCGATCGTGTTCGCGGTCGCCGGCGCGACCAGGAAGGCGTCGGCGTTGCGGACCAGCTCCAGGTGCGAGAGCGGGTCGTGCTCAGGCGGCGACTGGTCGGGGAAGGCGCCGCGGGCCGGGTCGCGCTCGAACTCGTCGGTCAGGACGGGCGCGCCGGTGAGCGCGGCGAAGGAGGAGGCGCCGACGAAGCGCTGCGCGGTCGGCGTCTGAATGACGCGCACCGCATGGCCGGCGGCGGTGGCCAGGCGCACGAGCTCCAGCGCCTTGTAGGCGGCGATCCCTCCGCTGACGCCCAGGAGGATCCGGGCCACCGCGTTCTCCCTCCCGCGTACGACTCGGCCGCGTTCGGCCGGTTACCGGTAGTGGTACTTGATCTTCCCCGAGGCGACTTCCTCGAGCGCGATCGTCAGGTAGTTCTTCGAAGCCGTGTCGACCATCGGCGGCGGGAACTCGTCGAACGTGCCCTCGCCGAGGTTGTGGTAGTAGGAGTTGATCTGGCGCGCGCGCTTGGCGGCCACGATCACGGAGGCGTAGTTGCTGTCGACGTGCTCCAGGAGGCGGTCGATGCGCGGGGAGATCATGCCCCTGAGGGTACCGACTCGCCTAAGTGCTCCTTCACGATCGCCACGAGGCGCTCGACGGCCTCCTCCAGGCGGTCGTTGACGACGACGTAGGGGAACTCGTCGCGGGCGGCGAGCTCGTCGAGCGCGACGGCCAGGCGGCGCTCGATCTCCTCCTCGCTGTCGGTCCCGCGGCCGATGAGCCGTAGGCGCAGGACCTCGGGCGAGGGCGGCGCGATGAAGATCTGGACGGCGTCGGGGACCGTGCGGCGGACCTGGCGGGCGCCCTGCACCTCGATCTCCAGCACGACGGGCCGGCCCGCGTTTACGCGGTCCTCGAGCTCGCGGCGCAGGGTGCCGTAGCGGCGGCCGGAGTACTCGGCCCACTCGACGAACTCGCCGGCCTCCACCAGGCGCGTGAACTCCTCGTCGGAGAGGAAGTGGTAGTCCACGCCCTGGGTCTCGCCCGGCCGGGGGCGGCGGGTCGTGGCGCTGACGGACAGCTCCAGCTCAGGCACGCGCTGGAGCAGCGCCCGGATCAGCGTCCCCTTGCCGACCCCCGACGGGCCCGTGATGACGAAGACCGCGCTCAGCGGCGCAGCATCCCGACGAGCTCGGTGCGCTGGCGCTCCGAGAGCCCGCCGATCGTCTTCGACGGCGAGATGCGGCACTGCTGGAGGATCTTGTTGACCTTCACGCGGCCATACTTCGGAACGGCCAGGAGCATGTCGAAGACCTTGGCCGTCTCGACCCATTCCGGCGGCTCGAGCAGCAGCTGATGGATCGACGCGCGTCCGGCGCGCAGATCGCGCTTCAGCTGGGCCCTGCGGCTGCGGATGTCATTGGCCCGCTGGAGGGCCTCCATCCGCTGGACGAGGGAGCGCTCAGGAGCCGCCGAGGTCTTGGAGGCGGTGTTCGAGGGGGACGGCGGCATGGGCGGCGAGTCTACATAGGAGTCGCGGGTGATCAAGACGCGACAGCCAAATCTGCCTGGACCTCAACTTCAGGTCGAAGGATGTGGAGGCTGCTTGACCCTCGATTTCTCGATTTGCAGGCATTTTGGAACTCGACATGGCAGACTCCTCCGTCTCATGGCGTACCGCCGCCTCCTGCGCCCGCTCCTCTTCCTCCTGCCGGCCGAGACCGCTCATCGACTGGGCGCGCTGGCACTGCGGATCCTGACCGCGGTCCGCCCCCTGCGGGCCCTCGCGCGTCGCCGCTGCGTGCCCACCGACCCGGCCCTGCGCACGCGGGCGCTCGGGCTCGATCTGCCCAGCCCCGTGGGGCTGGCCGCGGGCCTCGACAAGGACGCGCGGCTGTTCGACGCGGCGCTCGCGCTCGGGTTCGGGTTCGTCGAGGTCGGCACGGTCACCGCCCTCCCCCAGCCGGGCAACGACCCGCCGCGCCTGGCGCGGCTGCCGGGCGACCGCGCGCTGCTCAACCGCTTCGGGTTCAACAACGAAGGCGCGGCCGCGGCGGCGGCCCGGCTGGCGCGTCGCGACCGGTCCGCCGGCGTGGTGGGCGCGAACGTCGGCAAGTCGAAGGCGGCGCCGCTGGAGGGCGCGGTCGACGACTACCGCCGCTCGACCGCGGCGATGGCGCCGGTGAGCGACTTCCTGGTCGTGAACGTCAGCTCGCCCAACACGGTCGGGCTGCGGTCGTTGCAGGACCCGCAGGCGCTGCGGCCGCTGCTCGAGGCGGTCGTGTCGGAGGCGCGCGGGAAGCCCGTGCTCGTGAAGGTCGCGCCCGATCTCGCCGACGAGGACGTCGACGCGGTCGTGGACCTGGCGCTGAAGCTCGGCCTTGCCGGCCTCATCGCGACGAACACGACGATCGACCGCTCGGTGCTCACCGTCGACCGGGCGCGGGCCGACGCCGCGTTCGAGGGCGGCGGGATCTCCGGCGCGCCGCTGGCGCCGCGCGCGCTGGCGGTCCTGCGTCGTGCGCGGGCGCGCGCCGGGGACCGGCTCCTGCTGGTCGCCGCCGGCGGCATCGAGACCGCCGCCGACGCGTGGGAGCGCGTGCTCGCGGGCGCGACCCTCGTCGAGGTCTACACCGCCTTCGTCTACGAGGGCCCCGGCTTCCCCGCCCGTCTCAACCGCGAGCTCGCCGCGCTCGCGCGCGCACAGGGCTACGCGCGCGTGCAGGACGCCGTGGGCGCGGGCGCGCCGTTGTCGGATTGAGATCGCTATGCGATCGCGAGCCGACAACGGCCGCACGCCCGTCCAGCGAAGCCGGCCCGGGTCGCCCTCGATGACGTCGTTCGCCCGCGTCGCCACGCCGCCGTTGTCGGATCGCGATCGCATAGCGAGCTGGATCTGACAACGGTCCCGCGGGGCGAGCGGCGCGGCGGCCGCCCGCGTGAGTCCTACGCCGGCTCGGCGACCTTCCCGTGGATCTCCTGGAGCGAGCGGACCTCGGCCTCGCCGCCCACGCGGGCGGCTCGGATCGCCCGCGCGGCGGCCAGTCCGCCGGCCAGCGTCGTGATGCACGGGATGCCGTGGGCGATCGCCGCGCGGCGGATCTCCCAGCCGTCGGAGCGGGCGCCCGAGCCGGTCGGCGTGTTGATGACGAGGTCGACGCCGCCGGCCTCGATGCGGTCGACGACGTGCGGTGAGCCCTCGCCGATCTTGTTCAGCGTCTCCACCGGCACCCCGTAGGGCCGCAGCGCCTGGGCGGTGCCGCGGGTGGCGACGATGCTGAACCCGAGGTCGTAGAGCAGGAACGCGATCCCGACCGCCGCCGCCTTGTCGTCGTCGGTGACCGACAGGAACACGGTCCCGCTCTGGGGCAGCGCCGCCCCGGCCGCCGCCTGCGCCTTCGCGAACGCGGTCGGGAAGTCGGCCGCGATGCCCATCACCTCGCCGGTCGAGCGCATCTCCGGCCCCAGCAGCGCGTCGGAGCCGCTGAAGCGGTTGAACGGCATCACCGCCTCCTTGACCGACACGTGCGACCCGTTCATCGGGTCGGCGGGCAGCCCGAGGTCGGCGATCTTCTCGCCGAGCATGATCCGGCAGGCCATCTTGGCCAGCGGCACGCCGATCGCCTTCGACACGAACGGCACGGTGCGCGACGCGCGCGGGTTGGCCTCGATCACGTACACGTGGCCGCCGGCGACCGCGAACTGGATGTTGATGAGGCCGACCACGCCGAGCCCGATCGCGATGCCGTCGACCTGGCGGCGGATCTCCTCGAGCTCCTCGGCGCCCAGCGAGTGCGGCGGCAGCGCGCAGGCCGAGTCGCCGGAGTGGATGCCGGCCTCCTCGACGTGCTGCATGATCCCGCCGATCCAGGTCTGCTCGCCGTCGCACAGCGCGTCGACGTCGACCTCGATCGCGTTCTCCAGGAAGCGGTCGAGGTAGATCTCGCCCTGGGGACGGACCCGCTCGAAGTACGCGGCCAGCCCCTCCTCGGAGTAGACGATCTCCATCGCCCGCCCGCCGAGCACGTAGGACGGGCGCACGAGCAGCGGGAACCCGACCTGCGGCGCGACGCGCAGGGCCTCGCTCGGCGAGTGCGCGGTCGCGTACGGCGGCGCCTGGTAGCCGAGCTCGGCCAGCAGCGCGCCGAACCGGCCGCGGTCCTCGGCGCGGTCGATCGCGTCGACGCTCGTGCCCAGCAGCGGCACCCCGGCCGCCTGCAGCCCGGCGGCGAGCTTCAGCGGCGTCTGGCCGCCGAACTGGACGATCACGCCCTCGGGCTGCTCGACCTCCACGACGCCGAGCACGTCGTCGAGCGTCAGCGGCTCGAAGTACAGCCGGTCGCTCGTGTCGTAGTCGGTCGAGACCGTCTCGGGGTTGCAGTTGATCATCACCGCGTCCCGGCCGGACTCGCGCACGGTCATCGCCGCGTGCACGCAGCAGTAGTCGAACTCGATGCCCTGGCCGATGCGGTTGGGGCCGGACCCGAGGATCACGACGCTGCGGTTGTCGCCGCGCTCCACCTCGCTGGCGGCGCGCCGCTCCCAGCCCGAGTAGAAGTACGGCGTCTCGGCCTCGAACTCGGCCGCGCAGGTGTCGACCGCCTTGAACGAGCGCTCCCCCGCGAACACGGCGTCGGGGTCGGCGGCGATCGCGGCCAGCTCGCGCAGGTACCACGGGTCGATGCCCGTCCGCGCGTGCACCTCCTCGATCGTCGCGCCGCGCCGCAGCACCTCGAGCAGCACGTCGTAGCGGTCGGCGCTCGGCTCCTCCAGGCGCGCGAGCAGCTCCTCGACCGGGCCCGACACGTCCGGCGCGGCGTCGAGCTCGCGCGAGCGCATCGCCTTCAGGAACGCCTGCCCGAACGTGCGGCCGATCGCCATCGCCTCCCCCACGCTCTTCATGTGCGTGGTCAGCTCGGCGTCGACGCCCTGGAACTTCTCGAACGCGAACCGCGGCCACTTCACGACGACGTAGTCGATCGTCGGCTCGAACGCGGCGGGCGTCCGGCGCGTGATGTCGTTGTCGATCTCGTCCAGCGCGTAGCCGACCGCCAGCCGCGCCGCGATCTTGGCGATCGGGAACCCGGTCGCCTTCGACGCCAGCGCGCTGGACCGCGACACGCGCGGGTTCATCTCGATGACGAGGATCTCCTCCGTCGCCGGGTTGACCGCGAACTGCACGTTGGAGCCGCCGGTCTCGACGCCGACCGCGCGGATGACCGCGAACGCCTGGTCGCGCAGCTTCTGGTAGAGCCGGTCGGGCAGCGTCTGCTGCGGGGCGACCGTGACCGAGTCGCCGGTGTGGACGCCCATCGGGTCGACGTTCTCGATCGAGCAGATGATCACGCAGTTGTCGAGCCGGTCGCGCATGACCTCGAGCTCGAACTCGCCCCACCCGATCACCGACTGGTCGATGAGGATCTGGCTGATCGGCGACGCCTCCAGGCCGCGCGCGGCGACCGCCCGCAGCTCGCCGGCGTCGTGGGCCACGCCGCCGCCCTGGCCGCCGAGCGTGTACGCGGGCCGCACGATCACCGGGTAGCCGGTCTCGTCGGCGAACGCGATCGCCTCGTCGACCGCGTGCGCGATCGCGCTGGCCGGCATCTTCAGGCCGGCCGCCTCCATCGTCGCGCGGAACAGCTCGCGGTCCTCGGCCCGGCCGATCGCCTCGTAGTCGGCGCCGATGAGCTGCACGCCGTAGCGCTCGAGCGTGCCGTCCTCGTGCAGCGCCCGCGCCAGGTTCAGCGCGGTCTGCCCGCCGAGCGTCGGCAGCAGCGCGTCGGGCCGCTCCTTGGCGATGACCTGCGCGACCGGGCCGGGCAGCAGCGGCTCCACGTACGTGGCCGTCGCGAACTCCGGGTCGGTCATGATCGTCGCCGGGTTGGAGTTGACGAGGACGACCTCGTAGCCCTCCTCCAGCAGGACCTTGCAGGCCTGGACGCCCGAGTAGTCGAACTCGGCCGCCTGGCCGATCACGATCGGCCCGGAGCCCAGGACGAGGATCTTGTGGATGTCGTCACGCCGCGGCACGGATCTGCTCCAGGAATCGGTCGAAGAGGTACAGCGAGTCGTTCGGTCCCGGGCCCGCCTCGGGGTGGTACTGGACCGTGCCGCCGGGCACGTCGAGGAGCGTGAGCCCCTCGACCGTGCGGTCGTAGAGGTTGATGTGCGAGAGCTGCGCGGTGCCGAAGTCGGTCTCCCAGCGCACCGGCTCGTCGGTCTCGAGGCGGTGCTCGCCGCCCGGCCCGACCACCGCGAACCCGTGGTTCTGGGAGGTGATCTCGACGGTGCCGGTCTCGAGATCCTTGACCGGGTGGTTGGCGCCGCGGTGGCCGAACGGGAGCTTGAACGTCTCCAGCCCGACCGCCCGCGACAGGAGCTGGTGGCCGAGGCAGATGCCGAACGTCGGCTTCGTCCCGATCAGCTCGCGCAGCGTGTCGACGACGTAGCCGAGCGCGGCCGGGTCGCCCGGCCCGTTGGCCAGGAAGTAGGCGTCGCCGTCGCGCGCGGCCAGGTCGGCGGCGCTCGTCGTGCACGGGTGCAGCTCCACGCGCGCCCCGCGCTCGACCAGGTTGCGCACGATCGAGCCCTTGATGCCGGTGTCGATCGCGACGATCCGCGGCCCGTCGTTGGCCTCGCCCAGCAGGATCGGCCGCTCCGGCGTCACCTCGCGCGCCAGGTCCAGGCCCGTCATCGGCGCCTCGGCCCGCACGCGCTCCATCGCCTCGGACTCGCTCATCGCGTCCGGGAAGATCCCGCCGCGCATCGAGCCCTTGTCGCGCAGGTAGCGCACGACCGCGCGGGTGTCGACGCCGGTCATCGCCGGCACGCCCTCGCGGTCCAGCCAGTCCAGCCAGCCGCCCTCGGCGTTGGGCGCGTCGGCGTGGTTGACGGCCGCGCGCATCACGACCCCGCGCGCGTGGATCCCGTCGGACTCCATCGCCGCCTGGCTGACGCCGTAGTTGCCGATATGCGGGTAGGTGAAGACGATGATCTGGCGGCGGAACGAGGGGTCGGTGACCGACTCCTGGTAGCCGCTCATGCCGGTGGTGAAGACGACCTCGCCGGTGACGTGGCCGGTCGCGCCGGCCGGGTCCCCGTCGAAGCGGGCGCCGTCCTCGAGCAGGAGATAGCTCACCGGCGCACCTCGCTCAGCGCGAAGGACCGCTCGCGGTAGGCGACCGCGCCGGCGGCGACGGTCAGCAGCACGCGGCCGTTCAGCTCGCGGCCGGCGAAGCAGCTGTTCTCCGAGCGCGACTCGTAGCCGCTCTCGCCCACCAGCCAGGTCGCCTCGAGGTCGACGAGGCACAGGTTCGCGGGGGCGCCGACCTGGATGATCGGGACCGGCAGGTCCATCAGCCGCGCGCCGGCGGTCAGCCGCTCGACGACCAGCTCCAGCGGGAGCACCCCGGGCCGCACCAGGCCGGTGTAGACGGCGGCGAAGGCCGTCTCCAGACCGGTCGTGCCCATCGGCGCCTCCTCGAACGGCACGTCCTTCTCGAACCCGGCGTGCGGCGCGTGGTCGGTCGCGATGCACTCGATCGTGCCATCGCGCAGCCCGGCGATGACCGCCTGGCGGTCGCGCTCGGTGCGCAGCGGCGGGTTCATCTTCATGCGGGTGTCGAGCCCGAGCACCGCCTCGTCGGTCAGCAGCAGGTGGTGCGGCGAGGCCTCGCCGCTCACCGGCGCGCCCGCCGCGCGGGCCGCGGCCAGCGCCTCGACCGACTGCCAGGCCGACAGGTGCTGGAAGTGCGTGCGCGCCTCCTCGTCGAGGGCGAGCGCGGCGTCGCGGGCGACCATCGTCGACTCGCCGACCGACGGGTAGCCGGCCAGGCCGAGGCGCGCGGACACCTCGCCCTCGTGCATGACGCCGCCGGCGCTGAGCGTCGGGTCCTCCTCGTGGAGGGCGATCACGCCGCCGCACAGCTTCTGGTAGCGCATCGCGCGGCGCAGCATCCCGGCGGAGACGACCGGCTTGCCGTCGTCGGTGAACCCGATCGCGCCGGCCTCGCGCAGCTCCCGCATCTCGGTCAGCTCGGTGCCGCCCAGGCCGCGCGTGATCGCGGGCATGAACCCGACGGGGACGCGCGCGTCGCGCTCGGCCTGCTCGCGCACCGCGTTGAGCAGCGGCGCGTTGTCGAGCACCGGGTCGGTGTTGGGCATCGCGACGACCGCGCAGTAGCCGCCGGCGGCGGCCGCGCGGGTGCCGGTCTCGATGTCCTCCTTGTGCTCCTGGCCGGGCGTGCGCAGGTGCACGTGCGGGTCGACGAAGCCGGGGAACAGGTGGCGGCCCTCGCCGTCGACGACCTCGGCGCCCTCGGGCACCGCGGCGTCGCCGGGCGGGGCGATCTCGGCGATCGCGCCGCCGCGCACGAGCACGTCGTGCGGAGCGTCGATGCCGGCGTTGGGGTCCAGGACGTGGGCGCGGCGCACGACGATCGTGGCGTCGGGCGCGGGCGCGCGGACCAGCCGCGGCGCGGCCATCAGGCGAGCACCGGGCCCGGGGTGGCCGGCTCGGGCGTCGTCGCCCGGGCCCCGGCCAGCAGCTCGTAGAGGACGGCCATGCGCACCACCACGCCGGCCTCGACCTGGGCGGTGATCACCGCCTGGGGCGAGTCGACGACGTCGCCGCTCAGCTCGACGCCGCGGTTCACCGGGCCCGGGTGCATGAGCACCTGGCGCGGCCCCAATCGGCGGCCGTCGATCTGGTAGTTGGCGACGTACTCGCGCAGCGACGGCACGTAGCTGTCGCGCATGCGCTCCTTCTGCATCCGCAGCGTGTAGACGACGTCGGCGTCGCGCAGCTCGTCGAGGGTGAAGCGCACGTCGCAGCCGAGCGCCTCGATCCCGCGCGGGATCAGCGTCGGCGGCCCGCACACGGTCACGTGCGCGCCCATCGTGGTGAAGGCGAGGATGTCGGAGCGGGCGACGCGCGAGTGCTCGACGTCGCCGACGATCCAGATGCGCTTGCCCTCGAGCGAGCCCAGGCGGCGGACGAGCGTGAAGACGTCCAGCAGCGCCTGCGTGGGGTGCTCGTGCTTGCCGTCGCCGGCGTTGACGACCGCGGCCGGCGTCCAGCGGGCGACCATCGCGGCGGCGCCCGCGTGCGGGTGGCGGATGACGATCGCGGCCGGGTCGTAGGCCGAGAGCGTCTGGATCGTGTCCTTCAGCGACTCGCCCTTCTCGACGCTGGAGCCGCTGGCCGCGAAGTTCGTGACGTCGGCGCTCAGCGTCTTGGCGGCGATCTCGAAGCTCGACCGCGTCCGCGTCGAGTTCTCGTAGAAGAGGTTCAGGACGCGGCGGCCGCGCAGCGTCGGCAGCTTCTTGATCTCGCGCCCGGAGGCCTCGGCGAACGAGGCCGCGCGGGCGAGGATGCGCTCGATCCCGTCGCGGTCGAGGTCGGCGATCGACAGCAGGTGGCGGGGCATCAGGCGACGGCCTCCTCGAGCTCGGAGATGGTGACCTCGTCGACGCCGTCGAGCTCCTCGACGCGGACGTTCACGCGCTCGCGGTGCGAGGTCGGAAGGTTCTTGCCCACGTAGTCGGGGCGGATCGGCAGCTCGCGGTGGCCGCGGTCGGCGACGACGGCGAGCTGGACACGCGCGGGGCGGCCGTAGTCGAACAGCGCCTCGATCGCGGCGCGCACGGTGCGGCCCGTGTACAGGACGTCGTCGACGATCACGACCGTCCGCCCCTCGACGTCGAAGTCGAGGTTGGAGGCGTGCACCTCGGGCTCGGCGGCGCGGGTGCCGACGTCGTCGCGGTAGAAGCTGATGTCCAGCGCACCGAGCGGGACGTCCGCGTCGAGCAGGTCGTCGACGAGGCGCTTGAGGCGCGCGGCGAGCGGGGCGCCGCGGCGGTGGATGCCGACGATCGCGAGCCGGTCGGCATCGGCGTTCTTCTCGACGATCTCATGCGCGATGCGCACGAGGGTTCGCCGCATGTCGTCCTGGTCGAGGACGACCTTCTCGTCTGCCATGGTTGTCCGTCCTTCCTGGCCTCACGGGACCGGGTTAAAGGAACTGTCCGATCGACTGTAGCAACGGGTCCGGCGTCCGCCCGTTCGGGCCTTGACGTCTACCCGGCGAGCTCGCGGCTGACGGTGATCGCCACCGCGTGCGTGCGGTTGCGCGCGTGCAGCTTGCGCGTGATCGCGCGGATGCAGCCGCGCACCGTCTCGGGCGCGAGGTACAGCCGCGCGCCGATCTGCGCGCTGGTCAGGCCGGAGGCGAGCAGTGCGACGATCTCGCGCTCGCGGTCCGTCAGGGTTCGCGGCATCGTGCTCCTCAGGCTGCCAGGGCGGCCGGGGCCGGCGCCGTGATCGCGCGCTCGACCGGTGCGGGCTCGTCGGTTCCGATCGCGGCGCGCGCCTCGTCGAGCGCCTCGGACACGCCGGCCGACAGCTCGGTCAGCGACTCGGCCGTCTTGGCGACCTCCTCGGAGATCGACCGCAGCTCGGACGCCGCGCCCGACACGTTCGCGACGCGGTCGACGATGCTGTCCATGCCGGCGGCCGCGTCGCGCACGCCGGCGCTGATCGCCGCGAAGCTCTCGCCCGCGGAGGCGGCGCGCTCGTCGACGGCGTCGGAGCGGCAGGTCATCGTCTCGACCGCGCCGGTCAGCGCCCCGAGCGCCTCGCCCGACCGCTGGTTGAGCTCGGTGATGCGCTCCAGCGACGCGCGGGTGTCGTCGGCCAGCTCGCGCACCTGCGTGGCGACGACGGCGAAGCCCTTGCCGTGGTCGCCGGCGCGGGCGGCCTCGATCGCCGCGTTCAGCGCGAGCAGGTTCGTCTGGTCGGCGATCTCGCCGATCGACTCGACGATGGAGGCGATCTCCTTGGTCTGCTCGGCCAGGGCGTCGACGCGCTCGCCGATGTCGCTCACCGCGTCGCGCAGCTGGCCGACCTCGCCGACGCACACCGACACGACCTGCTCGCCGTCGGTGGCGCGGTCGACGCAGGCGCGCAGCTCCTGGGCCGCCGTGTCGGCCAGGCCGCCGAACTGCACGGCCTCGCCGTGGAGCTGCTCGGCCGAGCTGTGCGACTGCTGCGCGGCGGCGGCCATCCGCTGGGCGGCCTCGTCGAGCTCGCCCTGGCGCTCGCCGAGCGACTCGGTCTGGCGCGAGAGGTGCTCGAGCAGCTCGCCGGTCCGGTCGCGCGAGGTCATGAACGACTCGACCACCAGCGCCAGGTCGAACGTCGCCAGGCGCCGGTAGGCCATGAGCGCCGCGGCGAGGGCGGCCGGCTTGCGGGCGTGGCGCCGCACGAGCGCGTTGAAGATCGTCTCGTCGATGCGCAGCTGCGCGGCGGCGAAGTCGGCGAGCGGCAGGTTGATGCGGTCGTGCACGACCCCGATCGCCCGGACGCGGTGGACGCGCTCGTCGTCGAGGCGGCCGCTGGAGAGCGAGCGCACGTACGCGGCGAGGGTGCGCGCCAGGCGCTCGCGAGAGCTGTGCTCCTGGATGATGGCCGCGAGGTGCGGCTCGGCGAGCACGTCGGTGTAGAACGCGTCAACGGCCTCCTCGGCCATCGCGGCGATGTCCTCTGCGGCCAGGCGGCCGACGTCCTCTTCGGTGATCCCGCAGAACGCGGCCAGGCGATCACCGGCGGGGTCGTCGATCTGCACGACACCACGGGCGGGCTCGGTCCGGCGACGGGCTGGGATGCTGGCGGGGGAACGCATCGTGACCTCTCCTCCTCCTCCTCCGATGGATGAGCGCCTCTGCGCCACGTTCATCGCCACGACCCGCCTCGGATTTGAGCCGATCCGCACGCGTTCCCCGTATTGGGGATGGTCTCCCGAACGAGGAAACTGGTACCACTTTGGCGCGGTTCGGATAGGTTCGGCTATCGGTGAGCGGGGGACGCGACACACCCGGCGATCGCGGCGGCCGGCGGCCGCTGTCGCCGCGCGAGCGCTGCGTCCTGGAGCGGCTGGCGGCGGGTGACGAGATCCCCGAGATCGCCGCGTCCATGGACGTGACGCCGGAGACCGTGCGGACCTACGCGAAGGCCGCGATGCGCAAGCTCGGCGCCCGCACGCGGCCGCAGGCGGTGGCGATCGCGCTGCGCGTCGGCGAGATCCCGCCGGTCACTCCACCCGCACGGTGACGGTCGCGCCGCCCGCCAGCTCGGTGCCGGCGGTGGGGTCCTGCTCGGCGACGACGTCGTTGTTGCCGGGCCCGAAGAAGCCGCCGCCGACCGCGTCCACGTCGTAGCCGGCGTCGCGCAGGGTCCGCTCGGCCTCGGCGAGCGTGATCCCGACGACGTCGGGGACCGTCGGCATGACCTGGACGGTGCGGGTGTGGGTGACGGTGCGGACCTCGTCGTGGACGACGCCGCGCGCGATGACGAGGACGACGACGCCGAGCAGGAAGCCGGCGGCGCCGACGATCCCGAGCGTGAGCCAGCCGGGAACCCAGCGCTGGGGCGAGCTCATCTCGTCGCCTCGGGCTGGGCCGGGTCGGGCGCCGGCCGATGGTTCTGGTGGTTCCAGTGCACGAGCTCGGCCTCTCCCTTCTCGGGCAGCGGGATCTCGATCGTGTCGAAGTCGCGCGGGACCTCGGTGCGCGCGTGGATCGCGCGGGCCTCGTCGCGCAGCTCGCGGCCCGCGTAGCGCGTCGACAGGTGCGTGAGCGCGAGGAGGCGGACGCCGGCGTCGCGTGCGAGCGTGGCCGCCTCGGTGGCGGTCGAGTGCTGGGTCTGGCGGGCGCGCTCGACGTCCTCGTGGCTGAACGTGGCCTCGTGGACGAGCAGGTCCGCGTCGTGGGCGGCGGCGGCGACCGTCTCGCACGGGCGCGTGTCGCCCGAGAACACGAGCGTGCGCCCGGGGCGCTCCTCGCCCATGACCTGCTCGGGCCTGACGCCGTTGACGGTCTCCCCGCGCTGCAGGCGGCCGAAGTCGGGGCCGGGCGTGACGCCGAGCTTCTGGGCCAGTTCGGCATCGAACCGTCCCGGGCGCGGGTCCTCGACGAGCGCGTATCCGAACGCGGGACCGCGGTGCTGGACGGGGATCGCGCCGATGACGTAGCCGTCGAAGCGGACGGTCTCCATCGGCTCCATCTCATGGATCTCGACGTCGTAGCCGGTGCCGGCCCACACGAAGCGCAGCGCGTTGAGCAGCTTCCTGATGCCGGGCGGGCCGTGGATCGCGAGCGGCCGGTCGCGGTCGCGCAGGTCGAACGACTTCAGCATCCCCGGCAGGCCGAGCCAGTGGTCGGCGTGGAAGTGCGTGATGAAGACATGGGTCAGGTCCGCGAGGCCCACGGATCGCAGCAGCTGGCGCTGCGTCCCCTCGCCGCAGTCGATGAGGATCCGGTCCCCGCCGCGGCGGATCAGGGTCGCGGGCAGGCCTCGCCGCGCGCTGGGCACCGATCCGGCGGTGCCGGCGAAGAAGACCGAGAGATCCATGGGCGGGACTGCAAGGTACCGGCGGGACGCAGCGTGACGATGGGGATCTCCGGGCGGGCGGCCAGGCGGACGGGCCATCCCGACGTGCCGACCCCGGGGCTGAGGAGCAGGTGGCGGCCGTTCTCCACGACGTGCCTGCGCGTGGCGTAGCGGGCGCCGAAGCGGGACGGGATCCAGGCTCGGCGCGCGCCGGGGATGTCGATCTGGCCGCCGTGGGTGTGGCCGGCGAGGGTGAGGGCGGGGCGGTCCGGGACGCGCGGGAAGACGTCGGGGTCATGGGTGAGGAGCAGGACGGCGGCGTGCGGGTCTTCGACGGCGTCGAGGGCCTCGTTCATGTCCGCGGTGCGCTCGGTGGCGTCGCCGACGCCGGCGACGTAGAGGCCGGGTCCCGCGGGCGTGGCGTCGTTCTCGAGGACGGTGATGCCGTTGTCGCGGAGCGCGCTGGCGACGCGGTGGCCGCCGGCGAGCCAGTCGTGGTTGCCGAGGACGGCGACGACGCCACGGGGCGCTTCGAGGGCGCCGAGTGTGTTCGCCACGCGCTCGGGCGGGATCTCGTCGCCGAAGTGGTGATCGTCGTCGACGTGATCGCCGAGCAGGACGACGAGATCCGGCCGCGTCCTGTTCGCGCGCGCGACGATGCCGGTCAGCGCGTCCTCGTCGATCTGCGGAGCGCCCGCGTGGAGGTCCGAGATGACGGCGACGGTGAGGCCGTCGAGGGCATGTGGCCAGTTCGGGAGCCGGAGGGTGCGCCGCTTGACGCGGAGCCGGCGCGGCTCGACCAGCGTCGCGTAGGCGGCTGTGGCGAGCGCGGCGCCGGCGGCGGCGATGCGGACCCGGGCGTGCACGGGGGCCCTCTTCCCCGCTCGGGCGTGCGCCACCCCGGGGGTGGTCGACCTAGACCCGCCATAGCGAGGTTTAGGTCGACCACCCCCACCCCGCCCTGCAATCCGCCACGCGCGCGCCCGCCCCGCCAGCGCTAGGCTTCGTCGTCCCGCGCCCGTAGCTCAGTGGATAGAGCGCTTGCCTCCGGAGCAAGAGGTCACAGGTTCGAATCCTGTCGGGCGCGCTTCGCATGGGCCCGGCAAACGCGGGCCTTCGAGCTAGTCGGTCACGTGGCCAGCGGGCCGCCGTGCAGCCGGCGCTCGTCGGACCTTGAGTGGTCCGAACGCCTCGCCTGCGACTACGCCGCGACCGGTCGCGCGTCCCACTCCACCCGGTGCTCGAACATCGAGCGCTGGGCCTTCGCGGCGCCCGGCGCCTTCAGCATCAGCGGCAGCACCGCGTCGCGGATCACGCGGCCCACCGGGCCGGCGGCCTTGTTCGAGTTCATGCGGGCCGCCCACTTGACGATGCGCTCCACCCGCGGGCGGCGGATCGCCTCGAAGCGCGCCAGGGCCTCCGACACCGTCAGCGCATCGCGCAGGCACGTCGCCAGCACGACCGCGTCTTCGATCGACAGCGAGGCGCCCTGGCCCGAGGTCGGGGACGGCGCGTGGGCGGCGTCGCCGACGACGACCGTCCGGCCGCTCTGCCACACCGGGAGCCGCGGAACGGCATGCAAGGGGCTCATCGGCTCGAGCTCGGGCGTCGCGGCGATCACCGAGGTCGCCGGGCCGGCGTCGTCGGCGAACAGCTCGAGCAGGCGCGAGCGCCAGGCCTCGCCGCCCTCCGCCGCGAGCTCGCCGCGCGAGGGCTCGGCGGCCTGCGGCACGTTCGCGAACCACCAGACCTCGCCGTCGGGCGCGACGACCATGCCGAAGAACGCGCGCTTGCCGAAGATCATCTCGAAGCGGCCGGGCTCGGCGTCGACGGAGACGCCGCGCGCGTAGCCGCCCGTGCCGATCAGCCCCTGGTAGTCCGGGCTGGGCGCGCCCGGGTCGACCAGCCGGCGGACCGTGGACCAGACGCCGTCGGCGCCGATCAGCACGTCGCCGCGCGCCTCGGACCCGTCGGCGAAGGCCACCCGCACGCCATCGGCCTCCGAGACGGCAGATGCGACGCGACGGCCGTGCTCGATCCGGATCCCACGCGCCACCGCCTCGTCGCGCAGCGCGCGGAACAGGTCCGCGCGGCGCAGCGTGTGGCTGGTCGTGCCGTCCTCGAGGGTGACGCCGATCGCGGTCTCCCCCAGCCGCTTGCCCGTCCCGCTGCGCAGCGTGATCGCCGGCGTCGGGAAGCCGGCCGCCAGCACCCCGCGGTCGGCGTCGAGCACGCGCAGCGCGTCGATGCCGTTGCTGGCGAGCGTCAGGAACACGCCGCGGTCCAGGGCGTCGGCCGGCCGCGCCTCGTAGACGGTGGCGTCGATGCCGGCCTTCTGCAGCGCCATCGCGGTCACCGGGCCGGCGATGCCCCCGCCCGCGATCACGGCGGTGCGAATCGAGCTCATCGGTCCTCCTTCTCGTGCCACGCGGCCCACTGCGGGGCCCAACCGTCGTCGGGATCGGTGATGCGGGCGATGAAGCCCTCGACGAACGCGACCTCGGCGTCCAGCAGCGCCAGGCGGTACTCCTCCTCGACGAGGAACAGCGGGTGCACGCCGGCCTCGAGCGTCCGGTCGATGATCGCCTTCGTCTCGGCGCGCGCCTCGGCCAGCCCCGCCAGCCGCCGTCGCAGCAGCGCGACGACGTCGTCGGGCGGCAGCGCCGCGATCAGCGACAGGGCCGCCACGAACTGCGGGTACTCGTGGCGCGGCTCGGCCACCAGCTCGCGCAGCCAGTCCTCCAGCTCCGCCCGGCCCGCGTCGGTGATCGCGTAGACGGTCCGCTCGGGACGCTGCCCCTCGCGCGTCGTCTCCCGCGGCTCGACGAAGCCGGCGCGGGTCAGCTGCTTGAACACCATGTAGAGCGAGCCGTGGTTGAACTTGATGCTGCGCGCGTCGTCGTGCTCGCGCAGCGCCCGGCCCAGCTCGTACGGGTGCATCGGCCGCTGCGACAGGTACGACAGCACCGCCAGCGCAAGCAGGTTTCCGACCTTGCGTCGCGTCGCCATGGCCGGAGAGTATTCAGGACTGACTAGTTGATGTCAACTATTCACCACCGGAGCGGCGGACATGCGCGACGATCCACACGCCCACCGCGCAGCGCACCCCGCGGCGCCGACCCCGAGGAGCAGCCATGCACGACGCCGCACCCACCGCCTAGCCGTCGCTGCCGTACGCGGACTGGGAGCCGACGAAGCAGACGGTGCACCGCTACACGCAGATCGTCGGGAAGGTCCGGATGGCGCTGACCCCGCCGCTGAACCACTGGTGGCACGTCACGCTGCTGCCCGCCACGCGCGGCCTGACGACCGGGCCGATGCCCCACGGCGATCGCTACGTACAGATCGGCTACGACATGGTCGACCACCGGATCGTGGTGACGACCAGCGACGGCCGCTCGCGCACGCTCGAGCTGACGCGCCGGCCCGCCTGCGCCGACGTGTACGACGACCTCTTCGCCGCGCTCTCGGCGCTGGACGTCGAGGTCGAGATCCGCGCCGAGCCGTTCGACCTGGGCGACAGCCCGCCGTTCGCCCAGGACCGCATCCACGACGCCTACGACGCCGACGCCGTCACGCGGTTCTGGCAGGTCCTCGCGTCCACGGAGCGCGTCCTGGCCCGGTTCCGCAGCCGCTTCGTCGGCAAGTCGAGCCCGGTGCATCTGTTCTGGCACTCGTTCGACCTCGCTCACGCCCGCTACTCCGGGCGACCGGCGCCGGTCGCGCCGGGCGCGGACCCGGTCACCGCCGAGGCGTACTCGCACGAAGTGATCGCGTTCGGGTTCTGGCCCGGCGACGATCGCCGCACGCCCTTCCCCGCGTTCTACTCCTACACGGCCCCGGAGCCCCACGGCCTCGCCGACCGGCCGCTCGAGCCGACGGGGGCCGCGTGGCAGGACACCGGCTCGGGCTCGCTCGCGGTCCTGCCGTACGACGCGGTGCGCGAGTCGACCGACCCGGCGGCCACGCTGCTCGCCTTCTACGAGAGCGCGTACCTGGCCGGGGCGCGGAGCGCGGGCTGGGATCTCGGGCGCCTGACGCGGGCGTGAGCGGCGCGGCCCGTCAGCGGTCCGCGGGCGCGGCGCCGTAGAGCCTGGTCCACGAGCCGCTCGACGATCGCTGCCCGGCTACGGAGGCCGCGCGTCCGCAGTTCCCCGCAGACCCGGTGCGGGGAACCGCCGCTGTCGAGCCACCACCCGCGCCGTACCGTCGCGCCGTGACCCGGGTCGCCCGCCTCGACGGCGCCGTCCGCACCCTCTACCCGGGCGCGTTCGCGCTCGTGATGGCGACCGGGATCGTGTCGAACGGGTTCTGGATCCTCGGCCACGAGACGCTGTCCGACGTCCTGCTCGGCGTGAACCTCGTCGCCTACCCGGCGCTGGTCGTGGGGACGGCGCTGCGGATCGCCCGTCACCCCCGCGACCTGTGGGCCGACCTCGTCAACCCCCGACTGGTCTTCTCGTTCTTCACGATCGTCGCCGGCAGCGACGTGCTCGGCCTCCAGCTCCTCATGCGCGGCCACACCGTGCCCGCGGTCGTCCTGTGGGTGGTCGCGCTCGTCGTCTGGGTCCTGCTGAGCTACTTCAGCTTCGCGGTGCTCACGTTCCTGAACGCGGGCACCGGCGCCGACGTCGTCCACGGCGGCTGGCTCATCGCGATCGTCGGGACCGAGTCGCTGGCGCTGCTGGGCGCCGGGATCGCCCCGTCGCTCGGCTCGCTCACGTCGCTGACGTTCGTCCTCGTCTACACGCTGTGGGGGATCGGGATCGTCCTCTACGGCATCTTCGTGACGCTGTTCAGCTACCGGATCTTCTTCCTGCGGGTCGAGCCCGCGGACATGACCCCGCTGTTCTGGGTGATCATGGGCGCGGCGGCGATCAGCACGAACGCGGGCTCGACGCTGCTGGTCACGCCGACCGGCCTGCCGTTCCTGGAGGACATGGGCCCGTTCGTCGACGGGACGACGCTGATCCTGTGGGCGTGGGCGACCTGGTGGATCCCGCTGCTCGTCGTGTTCGGCGTCTGGCGCCACGTGGTGCGCGGCGAGACGATCGTCTACCACCCCGCCTACTGGAGCCTCGTGTTCCCGATGGGCATGTACACGCTGGCGACCTACCGCCTCGCGCTCGCCGCCGACTTCGCGCCGCTGCAGGACGTGCCGCAGGGCCTGATCTGGGTGGCGTTCGCGGCCTGGGCGGTGACGATGGCCGGCCTGCTGCGCCGCGTCGCCGCGCTCGTCGGCGCGCCCCACGCGGCCGCCTGACCGCGACCTCGCCTCACAGCCGAGCCGGGCTCGCCGAGCGCGAGCGCCGCGCCAGCGCGAGGCGGCTGCGACACCACAGCCTGTCGCCGCCGGCCCAGGCGGCGAAGCACAGGCCGCCCACCGTCCCGGTCACCGTCAGCAGCACGCCCGCGGCGGCGGCGGCCGCGACGCCGTCGCTGCCGAGGATGAGCACCGCGGCGGCGGCGCCGGCGCTCGGGCCCACCGGCAGCTGCCCGAGCGTGACCACCGCGATCAGGACGGCGATCGCATCGAAGAACGAGGCGTCCACGCCGACCGCGTGCAGCAGCATCCAGTTGCGGAAGATCTGCGCGAACACCGCGACGAGCATCAGGGCGAACACGCGGCTTCCGCCCCGGGCGTGACGGAGCACCGCGAGGCCCCGCCACAGCTCGCGGCCCTTGCCGAGCGCCAGATGCCGCAGCCCGGCGCTGGCCGCCGCGAACAGCGCCACGCAGATGACCGGCAGCCACCACGGCAGGCCCAGCGGACCGACGAGCGTGAACGACGTCAGCGCCGCCAGGGTCCCCTCGATCGCCAGGATCGGGAACTCCGCGGCGATCAGCGTCGGGACCTGCGGGCTGACGGCGGGGGACGAGCGCCGCAGCGCCGCGATCCGGGCCGCCACGCCGAGATGCCCATTGATCACGCTGCCCAGCACCTGCATGCTCGACGCGCGGAACAGGACGCGGCGATCGACCGTTCCGCCCGCGGCCTCGATCGTCAGGTGCCACGCCTCGGTGCGCGAGAGCAGGGCGACGATCTGCAGCAGAACGGCCACGCACAGCACCGACCAGCTCGCCGCCGAGAGCGCCGCCGCGAAGTCGTCGCGGCGCCCCGCGAGCACGTAGGCGAGGATCGCCGCGGTGGCGAGCGAGCCCACCACCGTGATCGCCACCCGCCGGCGGCGGGCGAAGGCCGTGACCCGGCCGGCCGGGCGGCGCGGCGCGTCAGCCGCGACGACCGCGCAGGACACCGTCGGCTCCGCGCCGCAGCGCTGACTCGGGCGGCTCGGCGGGCGCCGGACGGCTCCGTGCGTCCGCGTCGTGCCGGCGCTGGATGTCCGCCCGGGCCTCGCCCGCGCGGGATTCGGCGGCCCGGAGCTGCCGCTCGGCGCGCGCGGCCCGTTCCGCCCGGTCGGCGTCGCCGGGCTGCAGGCGCGCCCGCGCGGCCTTGGCGGCCTTGCGCAGCACCCGCAGGTGCCGTTCGCTCACGAGCGAGGCGGGGCCGGACGGCCGGCGGCGTGGGTCCAACGGTGCGCTCGGCATGAGCGGCCTTTCCGCGTCGGGGGGTGGAGGAACGACGACGTCCCGACGCACCCAGTCTAGGCGTCACATGGGTCTCCCCGGATCCCGGCACCCCCGAACGCCGGCGACCGTCTCGGTGCCGCGAAGCGCCGGAGTAGGATCGGCGCGTGCCCGACCGCCTGCACTTCACCGATTCCGACGAGGCGAACGCGCTCATCGCGAGCGATCCGCTGGCCCTCGTCGTCGGGTTCGTCCTCGACCAGCAGGTGACGGTGCAGAAGGCGTTCTCGGGCCCGCTCGCCATCAAGGAGCGCGTGGGCGCGTTCGACGCCGCCACGTTGGCCGGCGCCGACCTCGAGGCGGTCTTCCGCCAGAAGCCGGCGATCCACCGCTTCCCGGGCTCGATGGCGTCACGCGTGCACGACGTCGCCGTCCACGTCCGCGACGAGTACGACGGCGACGCCGCCCGCATCTGGACCGAGGCCTCCGACGCCGACGACCTGCGCGCCCGCCTGGAGGCGCTGCCCGGCTTCGGCGAGATGAAGGTGAAGGCGCTGGGCAGCGTGCTGGCCAAGCGCTACGGGGTCGAGCTCGCCGAGCCCCTGGTGCCGTGGCACCCGACGCTCGGCGACGTCGACTCCCCGCAGGCGCTGGCCGACTACCAGGCGGCCAAGCGCATCCACAAGAAGGAATGGATGGGGAACACCGGCCCAGGGGGCCGGGTTCCCTAGCGGGTATTCGCCCAGGGGGCGAAACCCGGTCCGTCCGTGACCCGACCGGCTAGGACGCCGCGGCCCCGCCCCACAGGCGCTCGGTCGTCACCCGCGCGCCCTCGGTCAGCGCCTCGAGCTTCGCCCACGCGATCTGCGGGTGGACGCGCCCGCCCAGCCCGCAGTCGGTCGACGCGATCACGTTCTCGCGGCCGACCACGCGGGCGAAGCGCTCGATGCGGTCGGCGACGACCTGCGGGTGCTCGACCACGTTCGTGGCATGGCTCACCACGCCCGGAACGAGCTTGCGGCCGCCGAGGTCGACGCCCTCCCAGGCGCGCCACTCGTGCTCGTGGCGTACGTTGCCGGCCTCGAACGAGTAGGAGCCGACGTCGATCTCCAGCAGCAGGTCGACGAGGTCGGCGATCGGGATGTCGGTCGTGTGCGGGCCGTGCCAGCTCCCCCAGCAGCAGTGGAAGCGCGTCAGCTCGCGCGGGATGCCGCGCAGCGCGTGGTTCAGCGCCTCGACGCGCACGCGGGTGAACGCCAGGTAGTCCTCGAGCGATGGCTCCGGGTTGAACTGGTCCCAGTTCTCGGCGAACGACGGCTCGTCGATCTGCACGATCAGCCCGGCCTCGGTGATCGCCAGGTACTCCTCGCGCAGCGCCTCCGCGCAGGCCCAGACGAACTCCTCCTCGGTCTCGTAGTGGGCGTTGCCGATCCGCGACGCGCTGCCGGGCCCGATCGCGCACAGGAAGCCCTGCTCCAGCCCGGCCGCCTCGAGCCCCGCCTTCAGGTTCTCGACGTCGCGGCGCACCTCGTCGTGGCCGACGTACGTGAGCGGGCCCTCGCAGACCGGCAGCAGCATGCCGGCCTGGGCCTCGCCCTTCGTCGACTTGCCCTTGGGCGCCACCCCGGAATCCGGGTCGGCGTAGGCGTCGGCGAAGCGCACCCAGTCGCGGCGCTCCGGGAACGTCGAGAGCTGGATCGTGGTCGTCGCCGGGGCGGTCGGCACGTTGGCCATGTCCGTCCACAGGCCCAGGCCGCCGAGCCGCTGGAAGGAGTAGCTCCACCACGCGCCGTAGTCGACCTTGGCGCCCATCGTGTGCCCGTACTCGCCGTCGTTGGGGATGTCGATCCCCAGCTCGGCCTGGCGCTTCACGACCTCGATCGTCGCCTCGCGGAGCCGCCTGTCGTACGCCTCCTGGTCGTACGGCTCGCCGTCGAGCCGCCGACGGTTGAGCTCGATGAGGTCGTCCGGACGCGGGAGGCTGCCCGCATGGCTGGTGAGGACCCGGTCGCTGCTGCTCACGTGAGACCCCTTCGCGTGATGCCGCCGGACGTGCCGGCGGCGTGGCCGATGGACGCCGCCGATCCTACGCACGGCACGCCCGGACCGCGCCGGATCCGCAGGTCGCCCGGACCCGGGTTGCGGAAGACCACGGATGCCCGGGATCCGCCCCTCGGGAAACCTGACGGTGCGTTCTCACCTACCGGCCGGCGGCCAGCAGGGCGCCGGCCGGGAACGCCGGGCACCTCCCGCCCGCCTGGTTGCCAAGGTCCCGGGACCCGTTCCATCCCCTTGCGGGCCCCGGGACCGCGCAACATGCGTTATCACCCGGCCTGTCCGGGTAGCGAACGGGCATGGCAGGCGACATCCGCATCGACCACATCGACGAGGCCTTCGCCGCGCTGAAGCGCCGCGCCGGAAGCGAGCGGGTCGTCACCGTCTGCGACCTCGACAAGGTCGCACGCGAGAGCGGCCTGGAGGGCGACGCCGTCGCCGCGCTGCAGGCGCGCCTCGACGACGCGGGAATCGAGATCGACGACGACTGCGACCGCGACCCCGCCGAGCAGCCCAGCTACACGATCAACAGCCTGGCCCACAACACCAGCGACGCGCTGGCGCAGTTCCTCGACGGCATCGGGCGCTACCGGCTGCTGCGCCCCGACGAGGAGATCGAGCTGGCCAAGCGCATCGAGCGCGGCGACCTCGAGGCCAAGGACCGGCTCATCAACTCCAACCTGCGCCTGGTCGTGTCGATCGCGCGCCAGATGCAGGGCAGCCACGACCTGTCCCTGCTGGACCTGATCCAGGAGGGCGTGATCGGGCTCGTGCGCGCGGCCGAGAAGTTCGACTGGCGCAAGGGGCTGCGCTTCTCCACGTACGCGACCCTGTGGATCCGCCAGGCGATCCAGCGCGGCATCGCCGACCGCGGGCGGACGATCCGGCTGCCCACGAACATCGCCCAGCGCGAGCGCAAGATCGGCGCGGTGCAGCGGCGGCTCACCGTGGAGCTGGGCCGCGAGCCCACCCCGGAGGAGATCGCCGACGCCGCGGACCTGCCGCTGGCGCAGGTGCAGCAGATCATGGACGTGTCGCGGGTCGTGACCAGCCTCGACCTGCCGGTCGGCGAGGAGGGCGAGGCGTCGCTGGGCGACCTCGTCCCCGGCCAGGACACGGCGATCGAGGAGACCGTCCACGTGACGATGACCGAGGACCTCGTGCGCCGCACGGTCGAGGAGCTGCCCGAGCCGCAGCGGGACGTGATCAAGATGCGCTACGGGCTGAACGGCGGGCGCGAGCCGCTGCCGCTGCAGCGCGTGGCCCGCGAGCTCGACATGGCCCCCAAGGACGTCCGGCGCTTCGAGGAGCAGGGCCTGCGCGCCCTGGCGCTCAACCGCGAGCTCGAGGCGCTGCGGGAGGTCGCCTGACCACCGGCCTGACGGCCGCGTGGCAGGCGATCGCCCATCGGCGTCGAATCACTCTCGCTACCGTGACCTCCGTGCCCCGGCACCGATTCAGCGCGCGCGCCGCCCTGCGGCCGTGCACCGATGAGGACCTGGTCGCCGCGCTGCGCGCCGGTGACGACCACGCGATGACGGAGATCGACCGCCGCTATCGCGACCGCCTCCTCGCCTACGTGCGCCGCATGTCCGCGGGCGCCGACGCCGAGGACGTCGTCCAGGACGTCCTGGCGCGCGCCTACGTCGCGCTGCGCGCCGACGACCGCCCGATGGCGCTGCGCGCCTGGCTGTATCGCGTCGCCCACAACCGCTGCCTCGACGTGCTGCGCCGCCCCACGCCGCTGCTCACCGACGAGCCGGATCTCGGCGGCGCCGACGCCTCCCGCGACCTGGGCGAGCAGGTCGCCGGGCGCGAGCGGCTGCGCCAGGTCGTCGCCGACATCCAGGGCCTGCCCGACCAGCAGCGCTCGGCGCTGATCATCCGCGAGCTCGGCGGCCTCTCCTACGAGGAGCTGGCAGACGCGCTCGACACGACCGTGCCGGCGATCAAGTCGCTTCTCGTGCGCGCCCGCATGAACCTGGCGCGGGCGGCCGAGGAGCGCGCCCTGGCCGAGCGCGACGCGCTGGAGCGCGCCCGCCCCGCGACGGTCCGGCCGGCCACGGCCTAGCGGTCCCAGCTCAACGGCGTCCCGAGCACCGACGCGGGCGAAGCGGCCGACGCCACCCGGTCGGCCCTGGCTACGTCGGCCTCGTCGCGCTCCTCGTCGCCGAGGAACTCGAGCTCGCCGCCGCAGCGCGGGCAGCCCCCCACGATCCGCAGGCCGTGCGCGGCGGTCGCGCCGAACCAGGCGAACGAGCAGGCACCGCAGCGCACGCGGGGGTCGGGAGCCATCCGCCCGGACGTTACGGGGCGGCGGCCGGGTCCGTGATCGTCCATTCGTCGAGGATCCCTGTGCTGGCGCGAAGCCGTCAGCGCGCGGCGACGCGGCGGATCGTCGGCACGAGCTCGTCGAGCGCATCGTCCTTGCTGACGAGCGCGTCGATCGGGCCCGTGTCCAGCTCGCCCTGCCACCCCGACAGCACGACGATCCGCGCCTCGGGCACGGCGGCGCGGACGTGGCCGACCGTCGCCGGCCCGAGGTCCTGGCCGCGCAGGTCCAGCAGCACGACGTCGGGGCGGACGGCGCGCACGCCGTCGAGCGTCGCCTGCGCGGAGCCGGCGGCGCCGACGAGCTCGATGTCGGGGGCGTCGGCGAGCACCTCGCGCACGAGCACGCGGTACGCCTCGGAGTCGTCACAGTGGAACACCCGTACCGGCCCCATGGCACCGCGATCCTACGACCACCGCGTGATCTAGGCTCCGCGCGTGCTTCGACCCGCCGCCCTGCTCGCCGCGCTCGCGGCGCTCGCCCTCCTCCCCGCGTCCGCGTCCGCCCTCGAGTACGGCATGGGCAACGAGACCCCGGCGCTGTTCTCGGTGCCCGCGTTCACCGAGCTCCCGATCAAGAAGGTCCGCTACGTCGCCGCCTACGACGCCGCGCTCGGCGAGAGCTTCGAGCGCCAGCAGGCCGACCAGTTCCTGAACACGGCGAACGCGATGGGCTACGAGGTCCTCGTGTCGTTCGAGCACTCGCGCCTGCCCAGCCGCGCGAAGCGGCTGCCGTCCACCAAGGCCTACCAGCGCGGCGTGCGCGCGTTCATGGCGCGCTACCCGTTCGTGCGCATCTACTCGCCGTGGGACGAGATCAACGACTGCTCGCAGCCGACGTGCCACAACCCGAAGGCGGCGGCCGGCTACTACCTCACGATGAAGCGCACGTGCCCGCGCTGCACGCTCATCGCCGGCGAGGTGCTCGACACGACCGATCCACAGCAGACCGTGCAGTACCTGCGCGCCTACCAGAAGGCGCTGGGGAGCGAGCGCCCGCGCATCTGGGGCCTGCACAACTACTCCGACGTCAACCGCTTCCGCTCCACCGGCACGCGCGCCGTGCTCGGGGCCGTACAGGGCGCGGTCTGGCTCACCGAGACCGGCGGCCTGTACCGCTTCCTCCCCGGTTTCCCGGCGTCGACCAGCCGCCAGGTCCGCGCCGAGCGCCAGATGTTCAGGCTCGCACGCATCAGCTCGCGCATCCAGCGGCTCTACATCTACTCGTGGACGGGCGGCGGCTCGTTCGACGCCGGCCTGACCGGATCCGACAGCACGTCGCTGCGCCCGGCCTACCAGGTCGTGCGCGACCAGCTCGGCTGACCGGGTGTAGGGTCCGCGGGTGGCGACCGTGCTCGTCGTCGGCGGCCCGATCGAGGCCCTGGGGCTCGACGTGCTGCGCCACCAGCTCGACGTCAACGTCGTCGGCCAGGTCGCGGTGACGCAGGCCCTGCTGCCGCGCCTGCGCGCCGGCCGGGGGCGGATCGTGTTCGTGTCGTCGGTGAGCGGGCGCGTCTCGACGCCGCTGCTCGGCGCCTACTGCGCGTCGAAGTTCGCGCTCGAGGGGCTCGCCGACGCGCTGCGCGTCGAGTTGCGCGAGTGGGGCATCGACGTGGTCCTGGTCGAGCCCGGCGCGGTCGACACCGACATCTGGCGCAACGCCGAGCGGACCGTCGACCAGGCCGAGGCGGAGCTGCGCGAGGCGCACCGCGCGCTGTACGCCCGCCAGATCCAGCGCTTCCGCCGCGCGATCCCGCTCATCCGCCGCCGGGCGACCACCGCCGACGCGGTCGCCGCGGCGATCGAGAGGGCGCTCACGGCCTCTCGCCCGAAGGCGCGCTACGTGGTCGGGGCCGACGCGCGCGTCCAGGTCGCGATGGCCAAGGTCGTGCCGACGCGCGTGCTCGACGCGGCGACGGCGAAGCTCATCGGCTCCTGAGCAGCCCGCGCAGCGCCGCCACCGTCTCCGCGGCCCCGGCCAGCGACCACGGCACCTCGGCGTCGTCGACGGTGACCGCCTCGCCGCCGGCCTCGGACACCAGCAGCGCGCCCGGCAGCCAGTCCCACTCGGCGGCGTCCGGCTGCATCCAGCCGTGCAGGCGCCCGGCCGCCACCCACGCCAGCTCCAGCGTGCCGGAGCCCGGCGTGCGGACCGCGCCGACCTCGTCGACCACCCGCTCCACGACCCGGCGCGCGCCCGGCAGTCCCAGCTTCCCGAAGCCCCACTGGCACGACACCGCCGCCCGGTCGAGCGGGACCGCGTCGCGCACGTGCAGAGCCCGCTCGTTCAACGTGGCGCCCTCGCCGCGCGCCGCGCTGAACAGCTCGCCGCGCTCGGCGTCGAACACCGCGCAGGCCAGCGGGCCGGCGGCGTCGGTCAGGACCACGGCCGCACACCAGGCGGGGATGCCGTGGGAGAAGTTGAACGTGCCGTCGACGGCGTCGATCACCCACCGCCGGCCGCTCGAGCCCGCGCGGTCGGTGCCCTCCTCGCCGAACACGCCGTCGTCCGGGCGCGCGGCGGCGATCGCCGCCACCGCGGCCGCCTCGGCCTCGCGGTCGGCGACGGTCACGACGTCGGTCGGCTCGGCCGACTTCACCTGCAGGCCCAGCTCGCCGCCGTGGCGGGCGAGCGCGGCCTCGCCGGCGGCCCGCGCGGCGCGCTCGGCGACCGCGCGGTCGGACGCGCCGCTCAGGTCAGCCGCCCGCGACCGCGGGCAGGATCGTGACCTCGCCGCCGGCGGCGACCGGCGTCTCGAGGCCGTCCAGGAAGCGGATGTCCTCACCGCCGACGTAGACGTTGACGAAGCGGCGCAGCTCTCCGTCCTCGCCGCAGATCCGGTCGCGAAGCCCGTCGTGCTGCGCATACAGCGCGTCGAGGACCTCGCCGACCGTGGATCCGTCCACCGACGCCTCGGCCTGGCCGCCGGTGGCGGAGCGCAGCTGCGTCGGGATCTTGACCGTCACGGCCATCAGACGTGGACTCCTTCCTCGACCCGCGCCTCGAAGTCGTCGAAGCGGGGCTCGATCTCATGGGACTCGAACGTGCCGCGGACCGCGTCGAGCGTCTTGAGGCCGTCGCCGGTGATGACCAGGACGACGCGCTCGTCGGCGCCGATGTCGCCGCGCGCGGCGAGCTTGGCCAGCGTCGCGGCGGTGACGCCGCCCGCGGTCTCGGTGAAGATGCCGGTCGTCTCGGCCAGCAGGCGGATGCCGGCGCGGATCTCGTCGTCGGTCACCGCGTCGACGGAGCCGTTCGTCTCGCGCGCGAGCTCGACCGCGTACGGGCCGTCGGCCGGGTTGCCGATCGCCAGCGACTTGGCGATCGTGTCCGGCTTGACCGGCCGGCACACGTCGGTGCCCGCGGCGAAGGCCTGCGCGACCGGCGAGCAGCCCGTCGCCTGGGCGCCGTTCATCGTCGGCACCGCGCCGTCGATGAGGCCCAGGTCGAGCCACTCGGAGAAGCCCTTGGCGATCTTCGTGAAGAGCGAGCCGGACGCGATCGGGGCGACGATGCGATCCGGGGTGCTCCAGCCGAGCTGCTCGGCGATCTCGTAGGCGAGCGTCTTGGAGCCCTCGGCGTAGTAGGGCCGCATGTTGACGTTCACGAACGCCCACCGCTCGCGCTCGCCGGAGATCTCGGTGCAGAGGCGGTTGACGTCGTCGTAGGTGCCGCGCACCTTCACGAGGTTCGTCCCGTACACGCCGGTGCCGAGGATCTTCTGCTCCTCGAGGTCGGCCGGGATGAACACGTACGACGGCAGCCCGAGCGCGGCGGCCTGGGCGGCGACCGCATTGGCGAGGTTGCCCGTCGACGCGCAGGCGAGCGTGTCGAAGCCCAGCTCGCGCGCCCGCTGCGAGGCGACCGCGACGACGCGGTCCTTGAACGAGTGCGTCGGGTTGTGGGCGTCGTTCTTGACCCACACCTCGCCGATGCCGAGGCGCTCGGCCAGGCGGTCGGCGCGGATCAGCGGCGTGCAGCCGGCCGGCAGGCCCACCCGGGAGAGCACGCGCGCGGACGGCCCGGGCGGCGCCTCGAGCGGGAGGAAGTCGCTGTAGCGCCAGATGTTCTGCGGCCCGGCCTGGATGCGCCGGCGCAGCAGGTCGCGGTCGTCGGCGAGCCCGCGATGGTCGTAGGCCACCTCGAGCGGCCCGAAGCACTGCTCGCAGACGTAGCGCGCCTCGAGCTCGTAGCTCGCACCGCACTCTCGACATCTCAGGTTGGTCGCGCCCATGATGAAAAACCTCCGCCGGTCAGGTGGCGAAGGTCTTGAGCGAAACCTGCCGCCACATCTCACAGGAATTGGCACCTTTCCCACGCCGGCGCGACGTGGGGGGTTGCCGGGGCTTCATCGGGCCAGTCCCTCCACCCCTCTGGATGTGTCCAGCTATGTAGTCGGCAGGATACACGCCCATCTGCAATCGAGCCAACGCGTCTCGATCTGCCGTCGAGCGGGAAGTACACTCGGAGCGTGCCGCTGGCGGATCAGACACCCACGACGAGCGACGAGGCGCGAAGTCCCCATGCCGAACCTGCCTCGCCTGCGACGTGGCCCCCGCCGCATCCCGCGCGTCCCGCAGCCTGAGAGCCCCAGCGCCCCGCGCGTCGAGGAGATCGTCGCCCCCGGCCTGCGCTGGATCAACATCGAGCGCCCGCGCCCGATGGAGCGCGCCTGGCTGGAGGAGCGCTTCGAGTTCCACGCGCTCGCCTACGAGGACATCTTCTCGCGCAACCAGCGCCCGAAGGTCGACGAGTACGAGGACTACCTGTTCGTCGTCCTGCACTTCCCGCGCTTCGACAAGCAGGTCGGGCGCCTGAACGCGGCCGAGCTCGACGTCTTCGTCGGGTCGGACTTCGTCATCACGCTGCCCAACGAGCCGATCCAGCCGCTCGACTACCTGTTCGACCGCTGCCGCCGCGACGACGAGCTGCGCGAGCAGCTCTTCGCCAAGGGCGCCGGGTACCTGCTCTACAAGATCGTCGACGACTGCGTGGACGCGTCGTTCCCGATGCTGCGCAAGATGGGCAACAAGCTCGAGCGGCTCGAGGAGGACATCTTCGAGGGGCGCTCCGAGGAGATCGTGCGCGACATCTCCAACGTCAAGCAGGAGATCATCAACTTCCGCAAGATCGTCCGCCCGCAGCGCGCCGCGCTGCGCGACCTCGAGCGCACGCGGCGCTACGTCGCCGAGGACCTCGAGGTCTACTTCGACGACATCGTCGACGCCTCCGAGCGCATCTGGGACATGCTCGAGAACTACAAGGAGGTGATCGAGGCGCTGGAGTCCACCAACGAGTCGGTCATCTCCCACCGCGTGAACGACATCCTGCGCGTGCTGACCTCGATCAGCGTCATCGTCCTGCCGCTCACGCTCGTGGCCTCGATCTGGGGCATGAACGTGCACGTCCCCGGCCAGGGCGACACCACCGCGTTCTGGCTGATCATCGTCACGATGGTCGTCCTGCTTCTCGCGATGATCGGGTACTTCCGCCGGAGTGGCTGGCTCTGACGACCCCGTCCGCCGCGCGTTCAGCGGCCTCACGCTCGCGCTCGACGGCCCGATGTTCATCGTCACCGCTGCGGCCGGCGGCGAGCGCTCCGGCTGCCTGATCGGCTTCGGCGTGCCCTGCTCGGTCGACCCGCAGCGCTTCCTGGCCTGCCTGTCGAAGGCCAACCACACGCACGGCGTCGCCCGGCGGGCCACGCACCTCGGCGTGCACGTGGTCCCGGCCGCGGCGCCCGAGCTGGCCGAGCTGTTCGGCGGCGAGACCGGCGACGAGGTCGACAAGTTCGCCCGCGTCGACTGGCGCGAGGGCCCGCACGGGGTGCCGCTGCTGGAGGCGTGCGCCAACCGGTTCGTCGGCGAGGTGCTCGACCGCGTCGACGTCGGCGACCACGAGGCGTTCCTGCTCGGGCCGGCGTGGGCCGAGCACCGCGACGGCGACCCCGCGCTGCGCTTCGGGACCGCCAGGCGCATCGAGCCCGGACATCCGGCCTGAGGCCGTAACCGGGCCGCCCGGCGCGGTGTAGGTTCACGCGACCGCACCCGCCGTCCGATGGCCTCCTCCTCCGCCCTCTCCCTCGCCCAGCTCGAGGCGCTCGCCGCCGCGACGCGGTCCGACGCCGCCGCCGGCCGCCGGCGGATGCTCGTGATCGTCAACCCGTACGCGACGACGGTCTCCGAGCGGCTGCGCACGCTCGTCGTCTACGCGCTGCAGGGCCGCTACGACGTCACCGCGATCGACACCGAGCGCCGCGATCACGCGACGGAGCTGACCCGCCAGGCCGCGCACGAGGGCTACGACGTCGTCGTCACGTTCGGCGGCGACGGCACCGTCAACGAGGCGGTCAACGGTCTGATCGGCTCCGACACCCCGATCTTCCCGCTGCCGGGCGGCAACACGAACGTCCTGTGCCGGATGCTCGGCATCCCCAACGAGATCGTCGACGCCACCGAGCACCTGCTCGCGCTCACCGACCGCTGGGAGCCGCGGCGGATCGACCTGCCGATGGTCAACGACCGCGCGTTCACGTTCTCGTCCGGGGTCGGCCTCGACGCCACCGTCGTGCGGCGCGTCGACGCGCGCCCGCACCTGAAGGCCCGCTTCGGCCCGTACTTCTTCACCACGGCCGCGGTCGCCGCGTTCCTGAAGGAGTACCTCGTCAACCCGCCGCGGATGGAGGTCGAGGCCGACGGCGGCGGGCACGCGACCGGCGTCACCACCATCGTCCAGAACGGCGACCCGTACACGTACTTCCGCGACCGCCCGATCTCGCTGGCCGAGGGCGCGGCGCTGGACAGCGGGACGCTGAGCGCGGTCGTGCTCGAGCGAACGAGCCTGCTGGCGATCCCGACGATCGCCGCCCGCGCGCTGGCCAAGCGCCTGCGCGTCGTCGACCACCGCCGCGTCGCGCACTTCGAGGGCGTCCACGGGCTGACCGTGCGCTCGCTCGACGAGCGCGAGCTGCCGCTGCAGGTCGACGGCGACTACGTGGGGACGGTGCGCGAGGCGCGCTACACGGTGCGCCCGGGCGCGCTGGCCGTCGTCAGCTGAGCGGCCCGAGCCACTCGAGCAGCGCCTCGCGGCGGAAGCGCCACTCGTCGCCGATCCTGCGCCCCGGCACCTCGCCCGCCCCGGCGCGCGCGGCCAGGACCTCGGGCGCGACGCGCAGGAGCTCGGCGGCCTCCTCGAGCGTGAGGACGTCGGGAGCGGGCGCGGGGCGGAACGCGTGGTGGCCGAGCGCGAGCTCGTCGCCGCCGACCGTGACGGGGCGCGCGGGCACGGTCCGGTCGCCGGCGGTGGCGGGGTCGAGATGCTCGGTCAGCAGCCCGGCGACGAGGTCGCGCTTGGACGCGCCGCTGGCCTGCGCGGCGCGGTCGAGCCGCTCGGCGGCCGACAGCGGGATGCGCACGTAGAGGGCGCGGGTGGCCTCGGAACGGCGCGCTGGAGCCATGGCGACCTCCTCTCCAACGTGATATCCAATAGCTATCTTCACGATAGCACCGCGCGCCGTCCCGTCCCGGACAGTCGGTACTGTCCGCCACGATGAGCGCGTTCCTGCTCGCGGCGGCGGAGGTCACCGGACGGCTCGGCCAGCCCGACCAGGAGCACCTCGTCTGGGCGCGCGAGCTGCAGGCCATGTCGCTCGCGTTCCACATCCCGCTCGTCTGCTTCGGGATCGCGTTCCCGGCGATGGTCGTGTTCATGGAGGGCCTGTACCTCCGCACCGGCGACCCGACCTACAAGGCCCTCGCCAAGCGCTGGTCGAAGGTGATGCTGATCCTGTTCGCCGTCGGCGTCGTCACCGGCACGATCCTGTCGTTCGAGTTCGGCCTGCTGTGGCCGAACTTCATGGCCACGTTCGGCGACGTGTTCGGCGTCGCGTTCACGCTCGAGGGCGTCTCGTTCTTCCTCGAGGCGATCTTCATCGCGATCTACGTCTACGGCTGGGACCGCCTCCCCCGCCGCGCCCACATCCTCACCGGCGTGCCGATCATCATCACCGGCATCACCGGCTCGCTGATGGTGATCTCGGTGAACGGGTGGATGAACAACCCGGTCGGCTTCGACGTCGTGAACGGCGCGGTCACGAACGTGCGCCCGTGGGAGGCGCTGTTCAACGACTTCTTCTGGCACGAGCTCGTGCACATGTACGCCGCCGGCTACATGGTCGCCGGCTTCACCGTCGCCGGCGTGTACGCGTTCGCGTGGCTGCGCGGGCGGCGCACCCGCTACGTCCGGGTCGGGATGATCGTGCCGCTGACCGTCGCCTGCCTGGTCGCCCCCGTGCAGGTCGTGCTCGGCGACTGGGCCGGGCGGACCGTCGCCGAGGACCAGCCGGTGAAGCTGGCGACGTTCGAGGGCCTGCCGAAGACCCAGGCCGGCGCGCCGTTCCACATCCTCGGCTGGTACGACAAGGACACGCAGGAGGTCAAGGGCGCGATCGAGATCCCCGACCTGCTGTCGATCCTCGCCTACCACGACCCCGACGCGGTCGTGGAGGGCCTCGACTCGGTGCCGCCCGACGACCGGCCCGGGCCGGTCAACGTCGTGCGCTACGCGTTCCAGACGATGATCGGAATCGGCACGCTCCTCGCGCTCGCCGGGGTGTTCTACGCGGCCGTGTGGTGGCGCAAGGGCCGGCTGCCGCGCTCGAAGTGGTTCTTCCGGCTCGTCGTCGCGGCCGGCCCGCTGGCCGGGATCGCCCTGATCAGCGGCTGGGTGACGACCGAGGTCGGGCGCCAGCCGTGGATCGTCTACGAGGTGATGCGCGTCGAGGACGCGGTCACCGACGCGAGCGGGCTGCCGATCGCGTTCTTCGTCGCGCTGGCCGTGTACCTGACGCTGGCCGCCACGGTCGCGTGGCTGCTGCGGCGGCTGGCGCAGCGCCCGCCCGAGGTGGAGGTCGGCGTCGCGGTGGAGGCGCGCTGATGGCCGAGGTCTGCCTGGCGCTGGCGATGATCGGGCTGACCGCCTACGCGGTGCTCGGCGGCGCCGACCTGGGCGCCGGGTTCTGGGACCTCACCGCCGGCGGCGCCCACCGCGGCGGCCGCGTGCGCGGGCTGATCCAGCGCTCGATGAGCCCGGTGTGGGAGGCCAACCACGTGTGGCTGATCTTCGTGCTCGTCGTGCTGTGGACGTGCTTCCCCGTGTTCTTCGGGTCGATCATGTCGACGCTCTACGTGCCGCTGTTCGGCGCCGCGCTGGGGATCATCTTCCGCGGCGTCGCCTTCGCGGTGCGCGGGCAGGCGGCGACGATCGCCGAGGCGCGCGTGTTCGGCGCCGTGTTCGCGCTGTCGTCGGTCCTCGTCCCGTTCTGCCTGGGCGCCGCGCTGGGCGGGATCGCGGCCGGCGAGGTGCCCGAGGGCAACGCGCTCGGCCCGCCGTTCGACTCGTGGCTGAACCCGACGTCGATCTTCGTCGGCGTGCTCGCGGTGGCGACCGGCGCCTACGTGTCGGCCGTCTACCTGGCCGCCGACGCGGTGCGGGCGGACCTCCCCGACCTCGTCGAGGCGTTCCGCCGCCGGGCGCTCGGCGCGGGCACGGTCGCCGGCGCGCTGGCGATCGGCGGGCTGTTCGTCGTGCGCGAGGACGCCCGCCCGCTCTTCGACGGACTGACCTCGGACGGCGGGCTCGTGTGCGTGCTCGCCTCGGCCGCCTTCGGGATCGCCACGATGGCGCTCGTGTGGACCCGGCGGATGAGCCTCGCCCGCTGGACGTCCGCGGGCGCGGTCGCCTGCGTCGTGCTCGGCTGGGCGATCGCGCAGAGCCCCGACCTGCTGCCCGGCGAGCTCACCCTCGACGAGGCGGCGGCCGGCGACGCGACGCTCGGGGCGACGCTGATCGCGCTCGGCATCGGCGCGATCGTGCTCGTGCCGTCGCTCGTCTACCTCTACCGGCTCGTGCTGCGCGGGACGCTCGACCAGCAGTTCGAGCCCCTCGACCAGCGCTTCCGGCCGATCACCGCCGGCGACACGTCCCAGGAGCGCCCGTGACCCTGCGCCGCCTCTGCCCCACCCTGTTCGTCATCGGGATCGTGCTCATGATCCCGTTCGAGGAGTGGTACACGCGGCTCTTCGGGGTGCTCGCGCTCGTCGGGTTCGTCGTCACCGGGCTGTTCCTGATCGCCAGCCCCGAGTACCTGGCGCGCGAACCGCAGCAGCCCGACGAGCCGAGCTAGCGGACCCGCACCGTGCGCGTGAGGAACCCGCCGGTGGCGCGGTTGCCCGCGGCGTCGGACACGCGCAGGCGCACCACGACGGTGCCGCGCGGGACGCGGCCGGTCGCGACGTAGTCGACGCCGCGCGTGTGGCGCACGCGCAGGCGGACGGCGCGACGCGCGCCGCGGCGCTGCGCGGTGACGCGGATGCGCAGCCGGCCCGTCGAGTTGGGGTCGGCGGCCTGCAGGCGGACGATGCAGCGCCCGGCCCGGCAGCGCACGGAGCGCAGGACGGCCTGGGGCGCGACCGTGTCGGGCTGCACGGCGGCGGCGGTGCCGGTGCCGGCGGTCGAGACGCCGCCGGCGTTCGCGGCCTGCACGACGCACATCACGGTGGCGCCGACGTGCGCCCGCGTGGGCGCGAACGTGGCCCGCGAGCCGCTCTGCAGGACGCTGCCGGTGGCCGCGTCGACGAACGTGTACGTGATCGAATCCGCGCCGCTCCACGTGCCGGGCGTGCAGCGCAGCGGACTCCCGACGACCGGCGGGTCGACGCTCGACAGGCCCGGCCGGCCGCTCAGGCGCGGCGCCATCGGCGGCGTGTCGGAGCCGTCGATGAACGCCCGGATCTCGGGCGCGGCGACGTCGACGTACACGTCGGGCGACCGGCCGCTGCACGGCGCGTCGGACGCGCCGGTGCTGACGATGCCGACGAGCACGCCGTCGCCCACGAGCGGGCCGCCGCTGTCGCCGAAGCACGGCGCGCCCGCGCCGACGGCGACCGCGCACAGGGCGCCCGCGGTGCGGTTGGGCGCGAGGGTGCTCAGGCAGGCGCTGTCGGGCAGCGCGGACACCGGCGCGCTGTAGAGCCGGCCGTCGGAGGGCGTGTCGGCGCCCTGCTGGCCGTACCCGCTGACGAGGAGCCGGGTGCCGGGCGCGACGACCGCGCCGGCCGGGGCCAGCGGGATCGCCCGGGTGAGCGGGCCCGACAGGTCGAGCGGCGCGGCCAGCGTGATGACCGCGATGTCGTCGGCCGGCTGGTCGGCGAGGTAGCCCGGGTGCAGGCGCACGGACGCCGCGGCGGCGGACTGCCCGCCCGGCGGCGTGCGGCCCGGCGCCCAGCGGCTGACGTCGCTGAGGCCGGCGACGACGGTGACCCCCGCCGGGGAGTTGTGCTCGACGCAGTGGGCGGCCGTGAGGATCACGCGCTCGCCGAGCACCGCGCCGCCGCAGCCGACGCCGAGCGCCGTGTTGGCGATGTAGACCTGCCACGGCACCGCCGCGATGCCGGTGGCGGCGCCGCCCGCGATGCGGGGCGAGGCGGCCGAGGCGGGCGCGGCGGCGATCAGCAGCGCGGTGAGGAGGGCGAGCGCGGAGCGGGTCACCCCCGCGAGAGTACGAGACGCGCGCGCCTCGCGGATTCAGCTCGCGCGGCGCAGGCGCGTCGGGGCGCGATGCGTCGCGCCGCCCTGGGCGAGCCAGTCGAGCACCGCCCACCGCGAGAAGCGCCAGTGCCCGCCGATCTGGCGGCCGGGCAGCTCGCCGGCCTCCGCCAGGCGCCGTAGGGCGCCGGTGTCGACCTGCAGGAGGACCGCCGCGTCCTGGAGGGTTAGGACCTCCGTCGGCGCCGGCACGAGGACCGGGCTCGGACCGGGGGCGCCTTGGCGCAGGTGAAAGGTGCCGCTCGCATCACGCTGCGGCGCGCTGGTCGGGGTCGTGGGCTCCGCGGGCATGATGCCCGGCGCCGCCGCTGTGAGGTGCCTCCTTGGCATATGCGAGTCCGTGATCAACAACGGTACCCGGCGGCGTCCGCGCGATCGGACGTATGTCCAGGCGGCGCGCTCAGCCGCCGGCGCCCGGCGTGACGCGGTAGGCGTCGAACACGTTGTCGATCTGGCGCAGCCGGTTGATCGTCGTGCGCAGCGAGGCGGTGTCGGCGACCTCGACGACGAACCGGTTCTGCACCATCGGCGGCACGACCAGGCAGCGCGCCTCGACGATGTTCAGCCCGCCCTCGGCCATCGTGCGCGACAGGTCCTCGAGCAGGCGATGGCGGTCGAATCCGTCGACCTCCAGCTCGACCTTGAACGAGCTCTTGTGCTCGCCCTCCCACTCGACGGGCACGAACCGCTCCGGGTCCTTGCGCAGCGCCACCGCGTTGGGGCAGTCCTCGCGGTGGATCGTGATGCCGCGCCCCAACGAGACGTAGCCGACGATCGGGTCGCCCGGCACCGGGCGGCAGCACTTGGCCAGGCGCACCATCACGTCCTCGACGCCCTCGACGCGGATGCCGTACGAGGTCGCCGACCCGGTCGGCTGGCGTCGCGCGCGGCGGCCGGGCGTGATCAGCGTCTCGGCCGGGCTGTGCTCCTCCTCCGCGGCCTCGCCCTGCTTCAGGCGCTGCAGCACCTTGTTCGTGACGACCTTGGCCGAGATCTTCGCGCTGCCCAGCGCGATGTAGAACTCCTCGGCCTTGCGGAAGCCCATCTCGCGGATGACGTCGGCCAGCAGAGCCGAGCCCGCGATCTTCTGCGCGGGCAGGCCCGCCTTGCGCAGGTGCTCCTGCAGCAGCTCGCGGCCGGTGTGCTCGGTGTCCTCGCGCGACTCGGCCTTGAACCAGGCCTTGATCTTGTTGCGCGCGCGGGTCGTGCGCACGAGCGAGAGCCAGTCGCGCGACGGGCCGCGGTCCTGCTTGGCCGTGAGGATCTCGACGATGTCGCCCGACTTCAGCTCGTAGTGGAGCGGGACGATCTTGCCGTTGACGCGCGCGCCGACGCAGCGGTGGCCGATCTCGGTGTGGACCTCGTAGGCGAAGTCGAGCGGCGTGGCGCCGGCGGCCAGCGACTTCACCTCGCCCTTCGGGGTGAACACGAAGACCTCGTCCTCGAACAGGTCGACCTTGAGGTTCTCCATGAACTCCTTGGGATCGGAGAGCTCCTGCTGCCAGTCGAGCATCGACCGCAGCCACTTGAGCTTCTCCTCGCCCTTGGCGTTGGCGGGCGCGCCGTCCTTGCCCTCCTTGTAGATCCAGTGCGCGGCGACGCCGAACTCCGCCATGTCGTGCATCTCGCGGGTGCGGATCTGGATCTCCAGCGGCCGCCCCTCCGGCCCGATGACCGTCGTGTGCAGCGACTGGTACATGTTGAACTTCGGCATCGCGATGAAGTCCTTGAAGCGCCCGGGCAGGGGCTTCCAGAGGCTGTGGATCACGCCCACGGCCCCGTAGCAGTCCTTCACCGAGTCGACGACGACGCGCATGGCCGTGAGGTCGTAGATCTCGTTGAACTCACGGCCCTTCTTCGTCATCTTCGAGTAGATGGAGTAGAAGTGCTTGGCGCGCCCGGCGATCTCGGCCTCGATGCCCAGCGCCTCGAGCTCGCGCGCCAGGTACTCGCCGGCCTCGCGGACGTACGCCTCGCGCTCCTCGCGCTGCTGCGCGACCAGGCCCTTGATCTCCTGGTACTTGCGCGGGTGCAGCGCCTGGAAGGCCAGGTCCTCCAGCTCCCACTTGATCGCGTGGATGCCGAGCCGGTGCGCGATCGGCGCGTAGATCTCCAGGGTCTCCTTGGCCTTGTCGATCTGCTTCTGCTTCGGCATCGCCGAGATCGTCCGCATGTTGTGCAGCCGGTCGGCGAGCTTGATGAGGATGACCCGGATGTCCGAGGCCATCGCGACCATCATCTTGCGGTAGTTCTCGGCCTGCGCCTCGTCGCGCGACGTGAACGTGATGCCGGTCAGCTTCGTGACGCCGTCGACGAGGCTGGCGATCTCCTCGCCGAAGCGCTCGCGGACCTCGTCCAGCGACGCGGTCGTGTCCTCGACGGTGTCGTGCAGCAGCGCCGCGCACAGCGTCTCGGTGTCCAGGCGCAGCCCGGCGCAGATCTTCGCGACCGCGGCCGGGTGCGTGATGAAGTCCTCGCCGGACTGGCGGCGCTGGTCGGCGTGGTGCTCGCAGGCGAACACGAACGCCTCCGCGACGCGCTCGCGGTCGATCTCCACCACCGAGTCGGCGGCGTGCTCCTCGACGACCGCGAACAGGTCGCCGAGCAGCAGGCGCTCGCTCTCGGTCAGGTCGGTGCGGACCGGCAGCTCGTGCGCCGCAGGGTCCGCCACGCAGTCGATGGGCTCGCGCTTGACGGGCGCGTGGGCGCTGCGGTCGCGCTCACGCTCGCGCGGCGGCGTGCTCACGCCGCCCGGCGCGCCGGTGTCGCCGGGACGCTCAGCCATGCCAGCCCCTCCTCCAGCCGCTGCTCGCACGCGCGGTACGTGGCCGACCGGCGCAGGTCGGTGCGCTCCGCCGGCGGGACGCTGACGGCACCCGCGGCGACGTCGACGCGGACGAGATCCAGCTCGGCGAGGACGCGCAGGAGGCGGCCCGCGACCGCGGCCGGACGTGAGCGGTCCTCCCCGCGCAGCAGGGCGACGAGCTGCTCACCCTGAGCGCCTCCCGCGTCCCGCAGGGCGCGGTACAGCGCGGCGAGCGGTTCACGGAGTCGGTTCTCACGCTCATGGATCTGCCTGGCGAAGTGTAGCTCCGGGGTTCCCCAGGCCAGCACCGTCACATGGGCCACACCGGCCCGCCTGGATGGCGGGTCGATGGCGACCACGTGCTCGTACGGATCGGCAAGTCCGGGGTCGCGCTCCAGCGCCGTCCACGAGCAGAGCGCGAACCCGCCGAGCCGCTCGCGCAGCGCGGGCAGGCGCGCGGGCACGTGGGCGCAGACGGCCAGCACGGGCTCGCCGCTGGCCACGAGGGCCGCGAGCGTGCCGGCGATGCCGCGGTCGCGGCGGTCGGCCGGCGCCTCGCGGACGGGTGGGGGCGCGGGCGGCTCGAGAGGCGCGTCGAGCTCGGCCAGGGCGGCGGCGAGGTAGTCGTCAGGCTCGCCGACGACGGCGATCGGCGCGGGCGCGCACGGCTGGGCGTGGCGCAGGAGCAGGCGCGGCTCGACGGTGCCCTGCCAACGGTCGAGCTCGAGCGCGGCGACGACGTCGGCGGGACGGCCGGCGGCGACCGGCAGGCGGCCGTCGCAGCCGAAGACGACGGCGCGGGCGCGCACCCCGCCGGTCTCCACCGTGCAGCGCAGGTGGCGGCCGCTCTCCCCCATCGGACGCGGATCGGCCAGCCGCGCGGCGGGCAGCAGCAGCGTGACCGGCGGGTTGCCGTGGCCGAACGGCTCCAGCCGCTCGAGCTCCTCGGCGAGCGCGTGGCCGACGTCGCCGCCGGCGACGATCGCGTCGACGCGCTGGACGGGCACGAGGTCGTCCTCGGTGAGGACGGCGGCGGCGTGGGCGGCGAAGGCCGCTCGGAAGGCGTCGACGCGGTCGCCGTCGATCTCCAGGCCGGCGGCGGCGCGGTGGCCGCCGTGGCGGTCGAGGTGCTCGGCGCAGGCCTGCAGGCCGGCGAGGAGGTCGAAGGCCGGGATCGAGCGGGCGGACCCCGTGCCGCGCAGGCCGCCGGCCGCGGTGCGCTCGAGGGCGATCACGACCGCGGGACGGTGGTGGCGCTCGGCCAGCTTGGAGGCGACGATGCCGGCGACGCCGGGGTGCCAGCCCTCGCTCGCGACGACGAGGGCCGTCGCCCCGGCCTGCTCGCGCGCCTGGGCCTCGGCCTCGAACAGCATGCGCTCCTCGACGTGGCGCCGCTCGGCGTTGATGCGGTCCAGCTCCTCGGCGACCTCACGGGCACGGGCGTCGTCCTCGGTCAGGACGAGCTCGAGCCCGGCGTCGGCGCGAGCGAGGCGGCCGGCGGCGTTGATGCGCGGCGCCAGGCGGAAGCCGACGTCGCCGGCGTCGACGCGGGCGGCGTCGCAGCGGGCGACGGCCATGAGCGCGCGCAGCCCGGGCTTGCGAGTGGTGCGCAGGGCCTGGAGCCCCTCGCGCACGAGGCGGCGGTTCTCGCCGCGCAGGGCGACGACGTCGGCGACGGTGGCGAGGGCGACGAGGTCGAGGTCCTCATCGGCGGTCGGCGCGCCGAGCGCGTGTGCGAGCTTGTGGGCGACGCCGGCGGCGCACAGCTCCGGGCACGGGTAGCCGCAGACGGCCGGGTGGACGATCGGCGCGTCGGGCAGGCGGCCGTCCGCCCGCGGCGAGTGGTGGTCGGTGACGAGGACGTCCATGCCGGCGGCGCGCGCCTGGGCGATCTCGTCGACCGCCGTGATCGCGCAGTCGACGGTGATGAGCAGCTGCGTGCCGTGGCGGGCGAGCCGCTCGACGGTGTGCGGACGCAGGCCGTAGCCGTCCTCGGCGCGGCTGGGCAGGTACCAGGCCGGCTGGGCGCCGAGCGCGCGCAGCGCCCTGACGAGGATCGCGGTGGCGCAGACTCCGTCGACGTCGTAGTCGCCGTGGACGACGATGCGCGAGCCGTGGGCGACGTGGCGGCGGACGAGCGCGACCGCCGTCTCCATGCCGGCGAACGCGGCCGGCGGATGCGCCTCGTCGGCGGCCAGCCAGGCGCGGGCGGTCTCGGGGTCGTCGAACCCGCGGCGGACGAGCACCTGGGCGACGACGCCGCTGACGCCGAGCTCGCGCTCGAGCACGGCGGCCGGCGCGGTCGGGCACGGCGCGATCTCGAGGCGGCGCGGGCTGGTCACGGGCGGGACGCTAGGCGCCGCCCCCGACGGAACGGCGGGCGCCGCGGGCGCGCCGGGTAGACTGCCGCACCGTCCGCGGCCGGGACCGGCCGCGGAGACCGGACAGGGGCCTGGACGTGCGCACGCTGACTCTCGCCGCTCTCTGCACCGCCGCCCTGGCGGCGCTGCTGCCGGCCGCGGCCGGAGCCGCGCCCACCGGCCCGTTCGAGCCGAACGACACGATCCTGCGCGCCGCGGGCCCGCTGACGTCCGGAACGCCGATCCACGCCGAGGTCGAGGCCGTCGGCGATCCCGACTGGTACTTCCTCGTGACGAACGCGCCCGGCCCGGTCCAGGTGGCGCTGACGCTCGCGACCTGCGGACCCGCGATCCCGGGCCCCACGTGCAACAACGTGTCGATCACCGCCTACGACGGCGAAGGCGCGATCGCCGCGCGCGGCGTGGTCAACCGGGTCGGCGAGACGCTGGTGCTCGGCTTCGAGGGCCGCGCCGCCGGGCGGGTCAGCATCGAGGTGCGCTCCGCCGGCGCGGTCGGCGCCGCCTACGACCTCGTCGCGACCTTCCCGTCCGATGCGCAGCCGCCGCAGGACGTGCCGCCGGTGCGCTACCCGGACGTCATCCCCGAGTTCGAGACCCGCTTCGAGATGACGTACACGGGGTCGGCGCGCCACCCGCGCAACCGGCAGATCGCCGGGCTCGTGGTTCGCAAGGTGCAGCCGGGCTCGATGATCATCGTGCGCTGCATCCGCGGGTGCGCCAAGCGCTACACGAAGACGGTGATGGCGCGCGGCAGGACCCGCCGCCTGGGCGGCCTGCCTCTCCGCCTGCGCCGCAACACCCAGCTGCGCATCGAGGTCCGGCGCGAGGGCTTCGTCGGCCGGTACAAGGTCTACCGCTTCACCCGCGGCATCCCCCGCCCGCGCACGCGCAAGGAGGGCTGCGCGTCGCCGTACGACTTCCAGCCGATCCCCTGCGCGCCGGGCGCCTGAGCGCCGGCGCGCCTCTCCCGGCCAGGTCCACTCCCGCGCCGCCCCGATCCACCCCGGCGCCGTTGTCAGTCTCAGCTCGCTATGCGATCGCGAGACGACAACGGCCCCCGGAACCGCGCGCCGTTGTCAGTTACAGCTCGCTATGCGATCGCGAGACGACAACGGATCGGCGAGGCCAGGTGAGCGGACGCCCGGCGCGAACCCGCGCGCCAGAGCGCCACCGCTGCCCTGCGCCGGGCCGGAGAGCCGAGACGACCGCACTCGTCGCGCGAGCGCGCGCGGCGCAGCCGATAACTGCCCCTCGATGATGCTGTTCCGAGCCGCGCCGCGCGCCGTTGTCAGTCTCAGCTCGCTATGCGATCGCGAAACGACAACGGCCCCAGGAACCGCGCGCCGTTGTCAGTCTCAGCTCGCTATGCGATCGCGAGACGACAACGGCCCCAGGAACCGCGCGCCGTTGTCAGTTACAGCTCGCTATGCGATCGCGAGACGACAACGGATCGGCGAGGCCAGGTGAGCGGACGCCCGGCGCGAACCCGCGCGCCAGAGCGCGACCGCTGCTCTGCGCCGCGAGCGGCGAATTCTCTCCAGGGGGTGGAGGAAAGTCGCCACTCGCGTCAGGACGGCCCCGCCAGAGAGCCGGGACGGGCGCGCTCGTCGACGAGAACGCGCGCGGCGCAGCCGGTCACGCGCCCTCGATGATGCTCTTCCGAAGCGCCGCGGCGGCGCGCTACTCGACCACGACGACGTGGTGCTTCGTCTGCCCGCCGCCCTTGGAGCCGCCGCCGGAGCTCTTCGAGGAGCCGCCGGAGCCGGTGGTCGCCTGCTGCGCCGGCGGCGCGCTGTGTGTGGGCGCCGGCGCCGGCGCCGGCGCGGGCGCCGGGGCGCTCTGCGCCGGGGCCGGGGTGCTCGTGGCGGGCGCGGGCGACGAGGTCGAGCCGCCGGACGAGCCGGACGCGCGAGAGGCCGCGGTCGTCGTGCCGGACGAGCTCGCGCGCTGGCGCGCCTGAGCCTGGCGCTCCCGCTTGCGCGCGCGCTCGCGCGCGGCGGCGCGCTGCGCGGCCTCGCGCTCGGCGGCGCGGCGGGCGCGCTCCTGGCGCTCCTCGCGGCCGTCGCCGGGCAGCACGAGCTCGGCCGAGTCGTCCTCGACGCCGCCAGCCTGCACGGCCGCTGGCGTCGTGTTCGACACGTCGGTGACGCCGATCGCGCGGACGGCGAGCAGCGAGCCGAGCAGCACGGCGAGGGACAGGATCGCGAGCGCGAAGATCCGCGCTGCGGAAGCCCTGCCGGTGAGAGGCCGCTCGTGGCCTTCGGTCCCGCCCTGCCTGCTCATGTCCTCCGTGTCCCGTCCGGGGTGTGGGAGCCGCCCAGTCTACGTTGGGTGAGGCCGTTCACCCATCTATCGGCAGATCTGGGGAGAAACTGGACAGATGGACGATCCCGCCCAAGATCGGGGCGCACCGGCACTCGCCGCGGCGGGGCTCAGTGGATGACGGGCTGGTTGCCGCGGCGGACGCCGACCCAGTAGCAGATCGCCAGGCCGATCAGCGTTCCCGGGATGGCCTCGAGGGCGGTGACGATCGTCGTGTCGTCGATGCCGGGGACCGTGAAGCCGTTCACGAGGACGCCGAAGACGATCGCGCCGATCGCCGACGCCAGGAACGCGCCCACGATCCCGCCCCAGAAGCGGTCCGGCACCCACACGGCGAAGTGCCACAGGGCCAGGCCCATCATCACCCACGCGAAGATCGCCATCTACCGCGGCCTCCCCTTGCGACGGCGCTGACGGCGGGCGCCCCCGCCCGACGAGCGCGGCTGCTGCTTGGGCATCACGACGTCGTCCGGGCTGAGGTCCGGGGCCGATCCGGGCTCGGGCGCCGGCTCGGCCGGGGCCGGAGCGGGCTCGGGCTCGGGCGCCGGCTCGGCCGCCGGCGGCGGCTCCTGCGCCTGCGGCTGCGGCTGCGCGTCGGCCCGGCGCGGCACGCGCGTCGGCTTCGCGGGCCGCCGCTCGGCCGTCGCGGTGCTCGTCCGCGTCTCGCTCGCCGTCTCCTTGATGTCGGCCACGAGCTCCTCGAACTCCTCGCGCGAGACCTCGGGCGGCTGGCCGGGCAGGGCCGGGCCGGACCGCCAGCGGCGCCGCTTGCGCTGCGGCTCCACCTCGACCGGGGCGCCGTCGATCGGCGTCGGGTAGGCCGGGATGTAGCCCTGGGTCTCGAGGATCCGCTTCGCGCGCGTCTGGTAGACGGGCTCGCGCTGCTTCCAGTGCGTCAGCACCTGGCCGGCGATGAAGATCGACGAGTACGTGCCAGACGCGGTGCCGATCAGCAGCGCCATCGCGAAGTCCTGCAGCGTCTCGCCGCCGAACAGCAGCAGCGACAGGACGGGCAGCAGCGTGCAGAACGAGGTCGCCAGCGAGCGGACGATGACCTCGCTCATCGAGCGGTTGACGATCTGGGAGAACGCGGCGCGCGGCATCCGCGGCACGTTCTCGCGGATGCGGTCGAACACGATGATCGTGTCGTACAGGGAGAAGCCCAAGATCGTGAGCAGCGCCGCGACCGTCGACGTCGTCACCTCCAGGCCGAGTAGGGCGTAGATGCCCGCGGTGATCAACAGGTCGTGGGCCACCGCGATCAGCACCGGCACCGCGTACTTCCACTCGAAGCGCAGCGCGATGTAGACCGAGATCACCAGCAGCGACGCGATGATCGCGATCACCGCCGATCTGGCCACGCTCTCGCCGAACGTCGGTCCGATCGACTGGTTCGTGAAGTTCGGGGTCCCGCCGAAGTCCTCGTTCAGCGCGTTGCGGACCTTCGGGACGTCGTCGGGCGCGATGTCGCCGGAGATCTGGAAGGCGTTGTCGCCGAGCTCGTCGTTGATGACCCGCTGCACCTCGGCGCCCTCGTAGCCGAGCGCCGAGATCGCGTCGCGCACGCCGTTCTCGTCGGTCTTCTGCTCCAGCTCCGTGGTGATGCGGGTGCCGGACTCGAAGTCGATGCCGAAGTTCAGGCCCTTCCCGCCGACCGCGAGCGCGCAGATGATCAGGATCACGCCCGACGCGGAGAAGAACCACTTCGAGTAGCCCATGAAGTCGAAGCGGATGCTGTGCTTCTGCTCGCCGGCGCCGAGCGCCGAGCGGTGGGCCAGGACGCGCGAGTTGCCCATCGTGCCCAGGACGGCCTGGGTCGCGAGGACGGCGGTGAACAGCGAGACCGCGGTGCCGACGCCGAGCGTGAACGCGAAGCCCTTCACGCCCGCGGTGGCGAGCATGAACAGGATGAACGCGACCATGAAGGTCACGACGTTGGCGTCGATGATCGCCGCCAGGCCCTTCTTGTAGCCCTGGGCGATGCCGGCGGGGATCGATCTGCCGGCGCGTATCTCCTCCTTGACGCGCTCGAAGATCACGATGTTCGCGTCGGCGGCGACGGACAACGTGAGGATCAGGCCCGCGATGCCCGGCAACGTCAGCGTGATCGGGATCAGCTTGATCAGCGCGAAGAAGTAGACGCCGTAGATGACGAGCGCGCCGACCGCGATCAGGCCCAGGACGCGGTAGAAGACGAGCAGGAAGAGCGCGACGACGATGAAGCCGACGACGCCGGCGATGAGGCCCTCGTCGAGCGCCTGCTGGCCCAGGGTCGCCGACACCTGCGACTGCGAGATCAGCTCGAGCCGGATCGGCAGCGCGCCGGTGCGCAGCAGGTTGGCGAGGTTCTGCGCCGACTGGATCGTGAAGCCGCCCTGGATCTGCGAGCCGTTGGCCCCGTCGATGCCGTCCGGGTTCTGCTGGAAGTCGATGTACGGGACCGAGATCAGCTCGTCGTCGAGCACGATCGCGAAGTGCTGGGCCGACGCGAGCGGGTCGGCGCCCGGCACCTGGTTGGCCTGGCCGCGCTGGGCGATCTCGCGCGTGACCTCCTGCCAGATCTCGCGGCCGCGCTTGGTGAAGTCGAACGTGACGATCGGGGCGCCGGTGCCGGCCGGGCCGTTGTCGAAGTTCTGCTCCGGGTTCTTGATGTCGGTGCCGCGCAGCGCCGGGTCGTCGTTGAGGACGTACCAGCGATCCGGCTTCGTCTCGACCTCGTCGGGGACCTCGGCGCGGACGATCACCGTCCCCTCGGGGATCCGGACGACCTCCTGGTCGGCCGTGGGGCGGTCCGTCGGCTGGTCGATGAACAGGTCGCGGCGGTTCTCCTCGGGGCCGGCGAGGACCCGCTCGTTCTTCGTGTCGAGCAGGTAGTAGCGGCCCTCGTGGGTGGCCGTGTCCGGGTTGCGCGGCTCGCACTGCGCCGCGCGCCGCACCGCCTCGTAGAGCGAGATGCCGAAGGTCGGGTTGCCCGCCTGCGACCCGCCGGTGACCTGCGGGTTGGTCGGATCGGGCCGGCAGCCGGGGCCCATGACGTTGGGCTCCCAGTCGTAGAAGAACAGCTGCGCGACCTGGCCGACCTGCTGCTCCGCGCGCTCGGCGTTCGTCACGTCGGGCAGCGAGACCTGGATCTGCTGGCCGCCGAAGCGCTGGATCTCCGGCTCCGCGACGCCGAGCGAGTCGACGCGCTCGCGCATGATGTCGATCGCGCGGTTGATCGCCTCGGGCGTGACCTCCGACTGCTTCGTCGGCCGCGCCTCGTAGATCAGCTCGACGCCGCCCTTGAGGTCGAGGCCCAGCCGGGTCGGCTTGGAGACGATGACCGCGATCGCGCCGACGAGGAGCACGCCGACGAGCAGCAGGATGGCGAAGTTGCGCGTGCGGTGTTGCATCAGGAGGGCTTGGCGGCCTTCGCCGGCGTGAGGACGATCAGCAGGCCGCCGTCGTCATCGTAGGCCGGAAACAGGTCGGCGGTCGCGTCGGCGGGGAAGTCGCCCTCGGCGTGGACCGTCACGGCCTTGCCCTGCACGCGCACGCCCCACTCGAGCGCCTGCGCCACGTGGTCGGTGCCGTCCTCGAAGGTGAGGCCGAGCACCTCGCTGGCCGGCCGCCCGATCGCGCGCTCGTCGTCGAGCCCGGTGAGCTCGAACGCGCCGCGGCCGCAGTGGATGAGGCGCCCCTGCTGGTCGGTGGCGAAGAACGCGGCGTCCGGCGCGGGGTAGTAGTCGTCCATCAGCTCGAACAGGAACGTGTGCCCGCACTTCGGGCAGCCGCGCGCCTCACGCGAGAAGCCGCGCTGGCGATCGGATGCCGTCGAGCGGGTGCCGCAGTTGGGGCAGATGAACAGGTGGGCCATGGAGGTCGCTCTAGCGTAGTGGCGCGATCGTCAGCGGCGCGTCAGCCGGCGCCGCACGCCGCCGGCGGGGCCAATCCGGCCTGCTCGCCCGCGTGCGGCCCGCGCTCGACGGCCGCGAGCAGCTCGCCCGGCGCCTCGCCGTCGTCGGGGAACACGGCCCAGGCGACGGTGAGCGAGACGGGCGCCGCGCCGGACGCCGGCCGCACGTCGGCCGCGGCCACGCGCACGGCCTGGGCGAGGCGGCGCGCGCCCTCCTCCCCCGCCCCGGGCGCGACGATCGCGAGCTCGGCGCAGCCGATCCGCGCGACGCAGTCGCGCGGGCGGACGGCCGCGTGGACCCCTGCGGCCAGCCGGCGCAGCACCGCGTCGCCGGCGGCGCGGCCGTGCGTGTCGTTGATGCGCTCGAACTCGTCGACGTCGATGCGCAGCAGCGAGAAGCGCTCCGGGTCGCGCGCCCGCCGTCCCCGGTCGGGGCGCCCGGCGGCGGCGACCGCGTCGTGGAGCGCGGCGTCGAACCCGCGCCGGTCGGCCAGCCCGGTGAGCGCGTCGGCGCTTGACCGCTCGCGCTGCGCGGCCTCGGCGGCGAGCAGCCGGCGCTTGAGCGTCTGCAGCGTCAGCGTCACGCCCTCGCAGGCGATCCCGAACGCCAGCACGCGCGCGAGCGCCTGGTCCTCGCCGGCGGGCGTGTAGAGCAGCGTGCTCGCGTAGGTGACCGCCAGCGCCGCGACGCCGACCCACGCCATCCACCCGGGCAGGAAGTAGGCCGAGTACAGCATCGCCAGGACGAGCAGCGGCGCGATGTAGGAGTTCACCCCGCCCGTCGCCCACAGCCCCACGGCGAGCGCCGGCTGGAACGCGAGCACCGCGACGAGGTGCAGGCCCAGTGGGGCGCGGCTCCACGGGATCCACTCCAGCAGGCAGGCGAGCCCGTAGAGGCCGAGGAGGCCGACGAGCAGCCACACGAGCCACGGGTGCTCGGCGTCGACGCCTGGCAGCAGCTGACCGGCCGCCCCGACCGCGGCGCCCAGGAGCCAGAGCGCACCGGACCACCGGCCCATCGTGCTGCGCTCGTCGGCGAGGCCGGGCTCCGGCCTCCGGAAGACGTCCGGCGCGCTCACAGCGCCATCAGAAGAGCGCCTGCTCCGGCGGCTCGAGCCGCAGGTGTCGGAACGCGGCCGGCGTCGCCACCCGGCCGCGGGGCGTGCGCTGCAGCAGCCCGCGCTGGAGCAGGTACGGCTCGTAGACGTCCTCGATCGTGTCGGCCTCCTCGCCGACCGCCACGGCCAGCGTGGACAGGCCCACCGGACCGCCGCCGAACTTCTCGCACACGGCTGACAGGATGTCACGATCGAGCCGATCGAGGCCGGCGGCGTCGATCTCGAGCATCGCGAGGGCCTCGTCGGCGGCCTCCGCGGTGACCACGCCGGCGCCCCGGACCTGGGCGAAGTCGCGCACCCGGCGCAGCAGCCGGTTGGCCACGCGCGGGGTCCCGCGGCTGCGCCCGGCGATGGCGCGCGCCCCCTCGGGCTCGATCTCGATGCCGAGGATCGCGGCCGAGCGGCGCACGATCGAGGCGAGCTCCTCGCTCGTGTACGGCTCCAGCCGCGCCTGGATGCCGAAGCGGTCGCGCAGCGGCGTCGTGAGCAGGCCCGCCCGGGTGGTGGCGCCGACGAGCGTGAACGGCGGCAGGTCGAGCGTCACGACCCGCGCCCCCGCGCCCTGACCCACCGTGATCGGCAGCTGGCGGTCCTCCATCGCCGGGTAGAACGTCTCCTCCAGCGCCCGCGGCAGGCGGTGCACCTCGTCGACGAAGAACACCGAGCGCGGCTCCAGCGCGGTGAGGAACGCGGCGACGTCGCCCTTGCGCTCCAGCGCCGGCCCGGCCGTCTGCACGAACGGCACCTCGAGCTCGGCGGCGACGATCTGCGCGAGCGAGGTCTTGCCCAGCCCGGGCGGCCCGGCGAGCAGCAGGTGGTCGAGCGCCTCGCCGCGGCCGGCGGCCGCCGCGATCGCCACCTCGAGCTGGTCCTTCAGCGCGGCTTGGCCGACGAAGTCGCGCAACCGCCGCGGGCGCAGCGTGACCTCGAGCTCGTCCTCGGCCTCCACGATCCCCGGTGTCTGGATGCGCACGCTCATCGGCGGGCGCCTCGCAGCGCGCTGGCGATGAGCTCCTCGGCGGTCGCGCCGTCGGCGGACGCCAGCAGCGAGTCGACCTCGACGGCGCTGTAGCCGAGCCCCAGCAGGCCGTCGCGGGCGACCGCGCGCGGGTCGTCGGCGGGCGCGCCGGCGGCGGGCGCGGACTCGACGTCGCCGGCGGCGACCTTCGGGCGCAGCTCGACGATGATCCGCTCGGCGGTGCGCTTGCCGATCCCGGGGACCGCCTGGAAGCGCGGCGCGTCGCCGGCCGCGATCGCGCGCATGAGCTCGCGCGGCGGCCCGCCGGACAGGACGGCGAGCGCGACCTTGGGCCCGACCGCCTGCACGCCGAGCAGCAGCAGGAACAGGTCGCGCTCCTCCTCGGTCGCGAACCCGTACAGGTTCAGCGCGTCGTCGCGCACGATCAGGTGCGCGTGCAGCGTCACCTCCTGGCCGGCAGCCGGGACGTGGCGCAGCGTCTCCGACGAGACGGCCAGGCGGTAGCCGACCCCGCCGGCGAGCACGACGACGTGATCGGGACGGCGGACGGCGACCTCGCCGCGGACGAGCCCGATCATCGCGCCACCCCCGCCACCGCCGCCTCCAGCGGCGCCCGGTTCAGGTGGCAGACCGCGACGGCGAGCGCGTCGGCCGCGTGGTCGGGCCGCGGCGGCTCGGGCAGCGAGAGCAGCGCCTGCACCATCCGCTGGACCTGGTCCTTGTCGGCGCGGCCGCTGCCGCACACCGCGCCCTTGACCTGCTGCGGCGTGTAGGCCGCGCACGGCACGCCGCGCTGGCCGGCGGCCAGCATCGCCACGCCGCGGGCCTGGCCCACCGCGAACGCGCTGCGCGCGTTGGCGCCGAAGTACAGGTCCTCGATCGCCAGGCAGGCGACGCCGTGCTCGTCGAGCAGCTCGGCCACCCGCTCGTGGATCGTGGCGAGCCGCCGCTCGGGCGGGGCGCCCGCGGGGGTCGCGATCACACCGCCGTCGCGGGCGACGAGCCGCCCGCCCCGGCGCTCGACCACGCCGTAGCCGGTGTTGGCGGTGCCGGGGTCGATGCCGAGGACGCGCATGGAGTCGGATTCTGCGCTGCGGCCCGGACGCCTCCCGGCCCGGCCCGAAGACGAGACAGCGTTGTACAGGACCACTTACCGCAAAGTGTGTTACTTCTGTACACAGGAGACCGCGCCCCGCCGGAGCCGGGCGCGGACAACGCGAGGAGGGATGGGTCGATGGGTCGTGAAGAGGTCCCTGTTCTCGTCGCCGGCGGCAGCCTCGTCGGCATGACCGCGGCGATGCTGCTCGCCGGACACGGCACCAGGCCGCTCGTCGTCGAGCGTCACCCCGGGGCCGCGATCCACCCGCGGGCGGCGTTCATCCTGCTGCGCTCGATGGAGATCCTGCGCAACGCCGGGATCGAGCGGCCGGTCGTCGAGAGGTCGATGGAGCAGTTCGAGCCCGACGGCGCGATCATGTCCGCCGAGACGTTCGCCGGGCGCGAGCTGGCCTGGCACCTGCGCAACGTCAACGAGGGCGTCGAGGACCTCAGCCCGTCGCGGCGCACGTTCGTCACGCAGATCGCGCTGGAGCCCGAGCTGTGCCGCCGGGCGCGCGAGCTGGGCGCCGACGTGCGGTTCTCGACCGAGGTCGTCGAGGTCGCCCCCGACGACGAGGGCGTGACCGCCACGCTGCGCGACCGCGCCAGCGGCGAGACGACGACCGTGCGCTCCCAGTACCTGATCGCCGCCGACGGGCCGCGCAGCCCGATCCGCGAGCGGCTGGGCATCGAGATGCGCGGGCGCGGGATCTTCTCCCACGCGATCACGATCTACTTCCGCGCCGACGTCGAGCCGCTGCTGCGCGGGCGCAACCTCAGCGTCGTGATGGTCAACAACCCCGTCTTCCGCGGCTTCTTCCGCATCGAGAAGCCCTACAAGTCCGGGTTCCTCGTCATCCACACGCTGGGCGATCCGGAGAACCCGGTCACCGACGCCTGGAACCTCCCCGAGGCGCGCTACGAGGAGCTGATCCGCGAGGGCCTCGGCGTCCCCGACATCGAGGTCGAGGTCGAGGACGTCATGCGCTGGCAGGCGCGCGCCGACGTGGCCGAGCGCTTCCGCGACGGCCGCATCCTCCTCGTCGGCGACGCCGCCCACGTCATGCCGCCCTACGGCGGCTACGGCGGCAACACCGGCATGCACGACGCCCAGAACCTGGCCTGGAAGCTCGACGCGGTCCTGCGGGGCGCCGCCGACCCCGCGCTGCTGGAGACCTACGACGCCGAGCGGCGGCCCATCGCGGCCGCCACCGCCGAGCAGGCCTACTCGCGCTACGTCACGCGCGCGGCCCCCGACCTGGCCAAGAACGGGTTCGCCGAGATCATCCCCGACACCGACATCGACCTCGGCTGCATCTACGCGTCGCCGTCCGTGATCGCCGACGCGGACTCCCCGGGCCCCGGCATCCACCCGTACGCCGAGATGCACGGCAGGCCCGGCGGGCGCGCGCCGCACGTCGCGCTGCGCCGCGACGACGAGGAGCTCTCGACGATCGACCTGTTCGGCCGCGGGTTCGCGCTGCTGGCCGGCCCGGGCGCCGACGCCTGGTGCGAGGCGGGCGCGGCGGCGGGCGACCTCGTCCCGCCGGGCGTCGCGCCGGCCGTGCACCGCATCGGCGGCGACGGCGGGCTCGAGGACGTCGACGGGCGCTTCTGCGAGGTCTACGGCGTCGGGCCCGACGGCGCCGCGCTCGTGCGCCCCGACGGCGTGGTCGCCTGGCGCGCCGCCGACGCGCGCGGAGCCGGCGCGCCGGTGCTGCGCGAGGTGCTGGACGCGGTCCTGTGCCGCGCCGAGCGCCCCGCGGCCGTGGCCCAGCAGGCGGCGGGCTAGGACGAGCCGCCGCCGGCGAGCCGCGCCAGGCCGCTCCACGCGAACGACGTCGCGCGGTCGACCAGGTCCTGGCGCGGCACGTCCTGGTGGTCGTACCACCAGTTGGCCAGCGCCTGCACGGCGCCCGACAGCATCTCCGCGAGGATCTCGACCTCCTGGTGCAGCGCCTCGTCGGCGCCCGGCATCAGCAGCTCGGCGACCGCGCTCGTCGCGTCGTGCTGCACCCGGTCGATCACCTCCCCCAGCTCGGGGTCGGCGGCGTCGCGGAACAGCGCCCGCCATGCCTCGCGGCGCTCCTCGACGAAGGCCAGGAACGCGTCGATGCCGCCGCGCAGCCGCTCCTCGGGCGAGGCGTCCGGATGGGTCGCCGCCGACGACAGGCGCGCGAACAGCGCCTCGGCCTGCGAGGTCACCAGCTCGGCGTGCAGCGCCTGCTTGGACGGGAAGTGCTCGTAGATCAGCGCCTTCGAGATCCCAGCCGCCGACGCGATGTCGTCGATCGACGTGCCGTGGTAGCCGCCGCGCGCGAACGCCTCCATCGCGGCGTCGAGGATCGCGGCGCGCCGGTCGGCGGCGCTCATGCGGGTGCGGCGAGTGGCTCTGGCGGACACGGCGGCGCCACATGCTGCCACGTCGGCGCGCGAGGACGCCCCCGGCGCCGCGCGCTCGCGTAGATTCCGCCGCGCATGGTCGACTTCGCCGCCGAAGGGCTCCTCGACGGGCTGGAAGGCCCGGCCCGCGCCGCCCGCGAGCGGCTGCTGCAGGCGCTGATCGACGACGGCGCCACGCTCGACGAGCTGCGCGCGGCGGTCGTCGACGGGACGCTGTTCATGCTGCCGTCCGAGCGGGCGGTCGGCGGGCGCAACCGCTACTCGCTCGACGAGATCGTCGAGGAGTCGGGCCTCGACCGCGACTTCCTGCTGGAGCTGCGTCGCAGCGCCGGCCTGCCGATCGAGGACAGCACCGCCCGCGAGCTGACCGACGTCGACCTCGAGGCGGCCCGGACCGCGAAGCTCTACGACGACGCCGGCATCCCGCGGGCGGCGCAGATCGAGGTCGCGCGCATCTTCGGGCGCGCGATGGCGCAGGCCGCCGACGCGCTGCGCCGCCTGGCGCTGTCGATGGTGTTCGACCCCGCCGCCGACGAGCACCAGCTCGCGATGCGCTACGCCGACTTCGCCGTGTCGCTGGAGCCGACGGTCGGCCCGACGATGCAGCAGCTCCTGCGCATGCACCTGCGCCACGCGGTGCGGACCGAGCTGCTCGAGGCGCTGGAGGAGCACGGCGGCGCGCTCGCGGGCCAGCGCGAGGTCGCCGTCTGCTTCGCCGATCTCGTCGGGTTCACGCGCGTCGGCGAGGTGGCCGAGCCCGACGAGCTCGGCGCGATCGCCGACCGACTGGAGACGCTGGCGACGTCGCTCGTCACGCTGCCCGTGCGGCTGATCAAGACGATCGGCGACGCGGTGATGCTCGTCTCGCCGTCCGTCGACGACCTCATCGACGTCGCGCTGAAGCTCGTCGACGCGGCGGAGGCCGAGGGCCCGAACTTCCCGGAGCTGCGCGCCGGGGTCGCCTACGGCCCGGCGCTCCAGCGCGCCGGCGACTGGTACGGGCGTCCCGTGAACCTCGCCAGCCGGCTCACCGCGCTCGCGCGGCCGGGGGCCGTCCTGTGCGACCAGGCCGCCCGCGACGCGGCCGAGGGCGACTGGCGCTGGAGCGCGGCCGGTGAGCGGCACGTGCGCAACGTCAGCCGGCCGGTGCGCGTGCACCGCGTGCGCCGTCCCCCGGCGGACGCCGCGTGAGGGTCAGCCGCCGGCGAGCTCGCGCAGCCGCGCCTGCGCCTCGGCGGCGAGGTCGCGCACGATCTGCGCGGCCGGCGCCTCCCGTGCGAGCGGGTAGGCCTGCCCGGCCCACAGGTTGATCGACTCCGCGTCGCCCTCGGCGCGCGCCGCGGCGCGCATCGGCGTCGTGAGGTGGTGGACCTCCGGATAGGCGGACGGCGCGTCGGCGTGCTCGCGCTGGAAGCGGTTGACGATCCCGCGCGCGAGGCGCCCCGAGAACGCGCGCGTGAGGCCGGTCGGCCGGTCGCCGGCGGCCAGCGCCTCGCGGTGCGGCGCCGAGGTTCCCGCCTCGGGCGTGCGCAGCAGCGCCGAGCCGAGCTGGGCCGCGGCCGCCCCCGCCGCCAGCACCGCGGCCACGGCGCGACCGGTCATGATCCCGCCGGCCGCCACGAGCGGCACCTCGACCGCCGCGTCGACGAGCTGCAGGAGCGCCAGCAGGCCGTAGTCGCCGGGCGCGTCGTCGTCGAAGCCGCCGCGGTGGCCGCCCGCCTCGACGCCCTGGACGACGAGCGCGTCGGCCCCCAGCCCGGCGGCGAACACGGCCTCCTCGGGGGTCGTGACCGTGACCCACACCGCGCAGCCGGCGGCGCGCAGGCGGTCGATCGTCGGGCGGGCCGGGCAGCCGAAGGTGAACGAGACGACCGCGGGACGCGCCTCGACCAGCAGCGCGAGCTTCTCGCGCAGCCGGTCGTCGTCGTGGCGCGCCTCGCCCAGCGACCGGCCCTCGGCCGTCAGCGCCTGCGCGTAGCGGGCGACCTCGTCGGGGTCGCCGGCGCGCCGCTGCGCCTCGAAGACGTTGACGGCGAACGGCCGCGACGTGCGCTCGCGCATCGCCGCGATGTCGGCCTCGAGCTGCTCGGGCGTGCGCAGCGCCCCGGCGAGCGAGCCGAGCCCGCCCGCCTCGCAGACCGCCGCCGCGAGCTCGACCGTGGCCGGCCCGCCCGCCAGTGGGGCGCCGACGATCGGGACGTCGAGATCCGCGAGGGCGAACATCGGCCGGCGGGGCCGGCGCTACCCGGCGATCGCCTCCATCACGTCGGCGGACACGTCGAAGTTGGCGTGCACGTTGTCGACGTCGTCGTTGTCCTCGAGCGCCTCGATCAGCTTGAGGACCTTGCGGGCGCCCTCCTCGTCGAGCGGGACCGTGGACTTCGGGCGCTGGGCGATCTCCGAGGACTGGATCTCGATGCCGGCCTCCTCGAGGGCCTGGCGCACGGTGCCGACGTCGGCCGGGTCGGTCAGCACCTCGTAGACGTCGTCGTCGACCGCGATGTCCTGGGCGCCCGCCTCGATGGCCGGGAGCAGGTCGTCCTCGGAGTAGCGCTCCGCGTCGACGAGGATCGTGCCGGTCTTGTCGAACAGGTAGGCGACGGAGCCGGGCTCGCCGAGGTTGCCGCCGTGCTTGGAGAACAGGTGGCGGATCTCGGCGCCGGTGCGGTTGCGGTTGTCGGTGACCGCCTCGACCAGCATCGCGACGCCGCCCGGGCCGTAGCCCTCGTAGATGACGGTCTCGAGCGCGTCGGCGTCGGTGCCCGCGCCGGTCCCCTTGGCGATCGCGCGCTCGATGTTCTCCTTCGGCATCGACGCGTCCTTGGCCTTCTGGATCGCAAGCGCCAGAGCGGGGTTGCCGTCGGGGTCCCCGCCGCCCTCCTTCGCGGCGACCGTGATCGCACGGGCGAGCTTCGTGAAGAGCTTGCCGCGGCGGGCGTCGACGATCGCCTTCTTGTGCTTGATCCCTGCCCACTTGGAATGACCGGCCATGAGCGAAGATGCTAGATGGTCGATTCCACGGGGGATCGCGCCTAATCGCGCGCGAGCCCGTCCCAGGTCCAGAGCGGGACCGGCTCGTCGGTGCTCACGGCGGCCCCGGGCTGCGACGCCTCGCGGGCGATCGCGGTCCCCCACTCGAGGTAGTCGCGCAGCGCGGCGCGGAAGCGCGGGTCGTCGGGCAGGCCGGCCTCGTCGGCGGCCTCCAGGAACGCCTCGACGAAGCGGGCGCGCTGCGGCTCGGTGATCGAGCGGTTGGCGTGGTGGGCCAGCAGCGCGGCGTGCCCGCCGTGCAGCTCGGTGTAGCGCTTGGGACCGCCGAAGACCTCGCCGAGCCAGTCGGCCAGGTGCGCGACGTGGTCGGGGTGCCCGGTCGTGCCGAAGACCTGCGACAGGACGGGGTCGGTGAGGCAGCGGCGGTAGTGCGCGGCGGCGACCCGGAGCATCGCGTCGCTCCCGCCCGCGTACGCGTAGAGGGACTGCGTCGGCTCGGTGCTCATCCCCGCCCCTTTCGCTGGAGCAACCAGACAATTGACGTCGAAAATCATTATATTCTCGCAACCGTCGCGCTGCTACTATGGTTGCGATGTCAACGGTTCCGCGTCACGAGAAGCTCCACGACTACACGGGCTTCCTGTTGCGCAAGGTGTCGAGCGCCTCGTTCGACCAGTTCGCGCAGATCGTCGCGGCCCATGGCCTCCACCCCATGCACTTCGGGATGCTCGTCGTGCTCGAGACCGAGGGCGAGATCTCCCAGCGCGCGCTCGCGCGGCGCACCGGCGTCGATCCGAGCACGCTCGTCGGGCGCCTCGACGTGCTCGAGGAGCGCGGCCTGGTCGAGCGCAAGCGCTGCGAGCACGACCGCCGCAGCAACCTCCTGCAGCTCACCGACGCCGGCCGGCAGCTCCTCGACGAGCTGCGCGAGGAGGCCGAGCAGATGCGCGCGCGGTTCTTCGCCCCGCTCACCGACGAGGAGGAGGCCGAGCTGCACCGGCTGCTCCTCAAGCTGGCGGACGCGCTCGAGTCCGAGCACCCCGCCGAGGACTAGATCCCGAAGCGCCGGTACCAGTCGAGGGTCCGGCGCAGCCCCTCCTCGAGGTCCACGCGCGGGCGCCAGCCCGTCAGCGACCGCAGCTTGCCGGAGTCGACCCACTGGCGGTCGATCTCCCCGTCCGGGGACCCCTGACCGCGAATCTCCGGCGCGACGCCCGCGCCCGCCAGCCGGCACACGAGCGCGACCACGTCGCCGACCGCGTGCGGGCGGTCCCCGCCCGCGTTGAACGCCTCCCCGCGCGCCGGCCGGTCCGGCGCGTGCGCGTCGAGCGCGTCGGCGATCGCCAGGTACGCGGCGGCCGCGTCCTCGGCGTAGAGGAAGTCGCGCTCCGGCGTGCCGTCGGAGCGGATCACCGGGGCGCGGCCGGCCAGCACCGCCGCCACGGCCTCGGGGATCAGCCGCGACGGGTTGCGGTCGCCGCCGCCGTACACGTTCGCGAAGCGCGTCGTCGCGACCGGCACCCCGTAGGTGTGCCAGTACGAGCGCGCGATCAGGTCGGTGCACGCCTTCGACACGTCGTAGGGGAACGTCGGCTGCAGCGCCATGTCCTCGCGGTACGGGAGGTCGTCGTGCGCGCCGTAGGCCTTGTCTGAGGCGGCGACGACGACCCGCTGCACCCGGGCCGTGCGGCAGGCCTCCATGAGCAGGTAGGTGCCGCGCACGTTGGCCTCCCACGTCGACAGCGGCGCTCGCGCGGCGGTGCCGACGATCGTCTGGGCGGCCAGGTGGAACACCGTGTCGACCTCGTGCTCGCCGATCGCCCGCTCCAGCAGCGCGCCGTCGGTCACGTCGCCGTGCACGACCGTGCAGCGCGCCTGCAGCCCCTCGAGCTCGAGCAGCGAGCCGGGCGCCTCGTCGCGGCGCAGGACCGCGACGCGGTCGCCGCGCTCCAGCAGCGCGCGCACCAGCCAGCCGCCGAGCATCCCGTACGCGCCGGTGACGAAGACCGAGCGCGTCACGCCGCCCACACCTTCCACGGCGGGGCGTCGCCGGCCCACAGGTCGTTGAGGGCGACCGCGTCCTTGTAGGTGTCCATGCACTCCCAGAAGCCGGTGTGGCGGAACGCGCGCAGCTCCCCGTCGGCGGCCAGGTGCTGCAGCGGGCCGCGCTCGAGCACCGAGTCCTCGGCGAGGTAGTCGAGGACGCCGCGCTCGAAGACGAAGAAGCCGCCGTTGATCCAGTGCTCGGAGCGCGGCTTCTCGCGAAAGCCCGTCACGACGCCGTCGTCGTCGAGCTCGGTCACGCCGAACTGCAGCTCGGGCCGCACGACCGCCATCGTCGCCAGCGCGCCGTGCCCGGCGTGGAAGGCCAGCTCGGCCTCGAGGTCGAGGTCGGCGAGCCCGTCGCCGTAGGTCGCGCAGAACCGCTCGCCCACGCGGTCGCCGACCCGGTGGATGCGCCCGCCGGTCGGGGTGTCCAGCCCGGTGTCGACGCACGTCACCTCCACCCCGTCGGGCCACGACTGGGCGCGGGCGAACGCCTCGATCAGCTCGCCCTTGTAGCCGGTGCACAGCAGGAAGCGCCGCGCGCCGTGGTGGGCGTAGATCCGCATCACGTGCCACAGGATCGGGCGACCCCCGATCTCGACCAGCGGCTTGGGGATCTCCTGCGTGCGCTCCTGCAGGCGGGTCCCGCGTCCACCGCAGAGGATGACCACGTCCACGGCGCGGCAGGATACGAGCACCCGTAGGATCACGTTCGATGCCGATCGACCCCTCCATCTTCAAGGCCTACGACATCCGCGGGCTGTACGGCGAGCAGCTCGGGCCCGACGACGCCGAGCAGATCGGGCGCGCGTTCGTGCGCGTCCTGTCCACGCTGTCGGGGACGCCGCAGGACCAGCTGCGCCTGGCGATCGGGCGCGACATGCGCCTCACCGCCCCGGAGATGGCGGCCCGCTACCGCGCCGGGATGGTCGCCGAGGGCGCGCACGTCGTCGACGTCGGGCAGGTCGGCACCGAGATGCTCTACTTCACCGTCGGCTCGCGCGAGCTCGACGGCGGCCTGATGTGCACGGCCTCGCACAACCCGAAGGCCTACACCGGCGCCAAGCTCGTCAAGAAGGGCGCGATCGCGCTGTCGGGCGACGAGGGCATCCAGGACATCCGCGCGCTCATCGAGGCGGGCCTGGGCGACCCCGACCCGGCGCGCGCGGGCACGGTCGAGGAGGTCGACATCTACCCCGACTTCCACGCCGCCGCGATGGCGTTCATCGACCCCGCCAACGTGAAGCCGATGAAGGTCGTCGTCGACGGCGGCAACGGGATGGCCGGGCCGATGGTCGGGCCGCTGCTGCGCCAGCTCCCGCTCGACCTCGTCGAGACCTACTTCACCCCCGACGGCAACTTCCCCGACCACGAGCCCAACCCGCTGCTGGAGGAGAACCGGCGCTTCATCGTCGAGAAGGTGCGCAGCGAGGGCGCCGATCTCGGGATCGCGTGGGACGGCGACGCCGACCGCTGCTTCTTCATCGACGACACGGGCCGGTTCGTCGACGGCGACTTCCTCACCGCGATCCTGGCCGAGCACCTGCTGGCCAAGAACCCGGGCGCCGACATCCTCTACGACGCGCGCGCGTCGCGGGCCGTGCCCGACACCGTGCGCAAGGCCGGCGGCACGCCGCACATCAACCGCGTCGGCCACGCGTTCTTCAAGACCCGGATGCTGCGCGAGGGCGCGCTCTTCGGCGGCGAGGTCTCCGGCCACTACTACTTCCACGACTTCTACAACGCCGACTCGGGGACGATCCCGGCCCTGCTCGTGCTCGAGAAGCTGTCCGTCGAGGGCAAGCGCATGAGCGAGCTGCTGGAGCCGTACCGCTCCAGGTACTTCATCTCCGGCGAGATCAACTCCGAGGTCGCCGACGCCGCCGCCAAGATGGCCGAGCTCGAGCAGCGCTACGCCGACGCGAAGATCACCCACGTCGACGGCGTCTCCATCGACTACGACGACTGGCACTTCAACGTCCGCCCGTCCAACACCGAGCCGCTGCTGCGCCTGACGCTCGAGTCGCTCGTGTCCGTCGAGGACATGGAGCGCAGGCGGGACGAGGTCCTTGCGATCATCCGCGCCTGATGCCGGCGTCCACCGCCTGTCGCTGCCGACCGGCTTCGCGGTCGGGCCCGTCAACTGCTGGCTGATCGACGACGACCCGCTCACGCTGGTCGACGCCGGCCCGAACTCCGGCACGGCGCTGGACGTGCTCGAGCAGGGGCTGGCCGAGCACGGCCGCCGAGTCGAGGACCTCAGGCGGATCGTCGTCTCCCACCAGCACATGGACCACCTCGGCCTCGTCGGCATCCTCGCCGCGCGCTCCGGCGCGGAGGTGTGCGCGTACGGGCCGCTCGCCCCGTGGCTGGCCGGGTACGACGGCGCGATGGAGGACGAGGACCGCTTCGCCGAGGAGCTGATGGCCCGCCACGGCATCCCCGAGGAGATCCGCTACGCGCTGCGCTCGATGTCGCGGGTCATGCGCGGCTGGGGCGCGCCCGCGACCGTCACCCGACGGCTCGACGACGGCGACGTGCTCGAGTTCTCCGGGCGCACGCTGCACGTGCTCCACCGGCCCGGCCACTCCCCCTCCGACATCGTGCTGCACGATCGCGAGCGCGGGCTGCTGATCGCCGCCGACCACCTGATCAAGCACATCTCGTCCAATCCGCTCATCACGCGCCGGCTCGACGGGTCGGGCGAGCGCTTCCCCGCGCTCGCCGAGTACCTGGCGTCGCTGCGCCGGACGCGCGAGATGGACCTCGCGCTCGTCCTCACCGGCCACGGCGACCCGGTGACCGACCACCGCGCGCTCATCGACGAGCGCTTCACCGGTCACGCCCGGCGCGCCGACAAGCTGGCGCGCCTCATCGCCGAGCGGCCGTCCACCGCCTACGAGCTCGCGCGCGCCCTGTGGGGCAACGTCGCGATCACCCAGGCCTACCTGACGCTGAGCGAGGTCATCGGCCACACCGACCTGCTCGTCGCCGAGGGCCGCATCCGCGAGGAGACCGGCGCCGAAGGGGTGACGCGATGGGTGAGTGTCAGGTAGCTTGACGTCCACCATGAGGGTCACCGCCGCAACCATCGAGCAGGTCAACGCGCCGCTTCAGGTGGAGGAGCTGGAGATCGACGAGCCGCGCGCCGGCGAGGCGCTCGTCCGGATCGTCGCCACCGGCGTCTGCCACACGGACGCGATCGCCCAGGAGGGCGACTTCCCCTATCCGTTCCCCGGCGTGCTCGGGCACGAGGGCGCAGGCGTCGTCGAGGCCGTCGGCGACGGCGTCACGAACGTCGCCGCCGGGGATCCGGTCGTCATCGGCTGGCCGTGGTGCGGCGAGTGCCGCAACTGCCGCGAGGGCCAGCCGCGCTACTGCATGCTGATCGGCCCGCTCGTCGGCCGCGGCACGCGCGAGGACGGCTCGACCGCGCTGCGGCGGCCCGACGGGACGCCGGTCCACAGCCACTTCTTCGGGCAGTCGTCGTTCGCGACGCACTCGATCGTGGACGCGAAGGTGCTCGTGAAGCTGCCCGAGGGGTTCCCGGTCGAGACCGCCGGCCCGCTCGCCTGCGGCCTCGCCACCGGCGCGGGCGCGGTGTGGAACAACGCGCGCCCCGAGGTCGGCTCGTCGCTCGTCGTCTACGGCACCGGCGCGGTCGGCCTGGCCGCGGTCATGGCCGCGCGCAACTCTGGCGCGACGACGATCATCGCCGTCGACCGCCACGAGTCGCGCCTGAAGCTCGCCCGCGAGCTCGGGGCGACCGACACGATCAACGTCAACGAGGCCGACCCGGTCGAGGCCGTGCAGGAGATCTGCGGCGGCCACGCCGACTACTCGCTCGAGTGCACGGGCAACGTGAAGGTCCTGCGCCAGGCGGCCGACTCGGTCGGCCTGCGCGGGCGCTGCGTGATCATCGGCGGCGCGCCCGCCGGCGCCGAGTTCACGCTCGACCACATGAGCACGCTGTGGGGCAAGACCGTTGCCGGCGTGCTCGGCGGCGAGGGCACCAGCGACCGGCTCATCGGCGCGCTCGCCCGGCTGCACCTGGCCGGCCGCTTCCCCTACGACCGGCTCGTCGCCACGTTCAAGCTCGAGGAGGTCAACGACGCGATGGCGCAGTCGGCGGCCGGCGACGTGCTGAAGCCGATCCTCGTCATGGAGCACTGACGTCGTCGAGGCTCACGACGCAGCGCTCCCGCGAGGAGCGCTGCGCCGCCTCGATCACGGTCAGCCCGGCGATCGCGTCGACCGGGTCGACGGGCAGCGCCCCGCCGCGCAGGGCGCTGACCACGCCGTTGTAGAACGCGAGGTAGCGGCCGGCCTCGGTCGGGACCGCGCGCACGTCGTCGCCGGCGCCGAGCTTCCCCCACCGCTCCGGCGGCTCCTCGCCGAAGCCGGGGTCCCCGGGCCGCGCGCCCGCCCGCATCTGCGCCTCCTGCGGGTCCAGGCCGTGCTTGATGTAGGTGGCGGCGTCGCCGAGCACGCGCATCCGGGGCGCGAGCTGGCCGGCGAGCATGCTCGCCCACAGGTGCGAGCGCACGCCGTTGCGGTGGGTGATCGCGACGAACGCGTCGTCGTCGACCCGCGCGCGCGGGCGGCGGACGTCGAGCTCGGCGTACACGGTCGCGGCCGGGCCGAAGAGCTGCAGCGCCTGGTCGACGAGGTGCACGCCGAGGTCGTAGAGCAGGCCGCCGGCCTCGGCGGGGTCGTCCTGCTCGCGCCAGCCCTCGGACACCTCCGGGCGCCAGCGGTCGAAGCGCGACTCGAAGCGCACGACGGTGCCGAGCGCCTCGGTCTCCACGAGCCGGCGGACCGTGAGGAAGTCGCCGTCCCAGCGGCGGTTGTGGAACGGGATGAGCAGGCGGCCGCGGGCGCGGGCCTCGTCGAGCAGCGCCTGCGCCTCGACCGCGCTGGCCGCCAGCGGCTTGTCGACGACGACGTCGAGGCCGTGCTCGATCGCGGCGCGCGCGAGCGGCACGTGCGTCGCGTTGGGCGAGGCGACGACGATCAGGTCCAGCTCGGCCCGGCGCGACCACAGCTCGTCGGGGCTGTCGAGGAGCGTCGCGCGCGGGTGGTCGGCGGCCGCCTGGGCGCGGCGCTCGGGGTTGGCGGTGACGATCGCCGCCAGCGTCAGCGCGGGCGCGGCCTCGATGAGCGGCGCGTGGAAGGCGCGGCCGGCGAGGCCGTATCCGATGAGTCCGACCCGCGCGCTCACGACGCGAGGTTCCGGTTGCGGTACGCGGGGTCGGCCGTGACGTCCTCGCCCAGCCAGTCGGGGGCCCGCCAGCGGGCGGCGTCCTCGGCCCGGGGAAACTCGACCTCGGCGAGGACGAGCCCCTCGTTGGAGCCGCCGAACACGTCGACCTCGATCGTGCGGCCGTCGTGGTCGATCAGGTGGCGCACCTTCTCGACGCGGCGGCCCGCGGTCAGCGGCCACAGCCGGGCGAAGCGGTCGGGGTCGATCGGCATCTCCTCCTCGGCGCGCACGAGCCCGGCGCCGGCCTTGATCGTCAGGAACGTCCGGTCGTCGGCGCGGCGCAGGCGCACCTCGACGTCGCCGGTCGCCAGGTAGCCCTGCGCGATCCGCCGGCGCGGGGCGGCGTCGAGCCCGTCGGGCAGGCGGGCGACGCGGAACTTGCGCTCGACCTCCGTCCCGCGCGCCGCCCAGGCGGCGACGAGCTCGCGGTCGTGCGGGTAGGTGAGCCGCTGCACCGCCTCGGCCGGCGGCAGCCACACGAGCTCGTCGACCTCCTCGTTGGGCTGGAACGGCGCGCGCTCGGCGACGCGCATCGCCCAGTAGCGCACGACCTTCGGGCGGCCGCGGTCGTCGGTGTAGCGGACGGGCTCGAGCTCCTCGCCGAGCGTGCAGCGCAGCCCGGTCTCCTCCTCGACCTCGCGCAGCGCGGCCTCCTCGAACGACTCGCCCGGGTCGAGCTTGCCCTTCGGCAGCGACCAGTCGTCGTAGCGCGGGCGGTGGACGAGCAGGACGCGACCGTCGTCGACGACGAGCCCGCCGGCGGCCTGGACCTCTCCGCTCATATCGCGTTCACGTGCTCGATGTTGGCCACGTCGCCGGGCTCCTCGCTCGGCGACTCGGCGAACCAGGCGTCGAGGATCTCGACCAGCTCGGCCTCCGAGGTGGCGCGCAGGGAGAGCGCGAGCACGTTGGCGTCGTTCCAGCGCCGCGCGCCTGCGGCGGTCTGCGCGTCGACGCACAGCGCGGCGCGGATCCCGCGGACCTTGTTGGCGGCGATGGACGCGCCGGTGCCCGTCCAGCAGCACACGATCCCCTGGTCGGCGCGACCCTCGGCGACGTCGCGGGCGGCGGCCTCCGACCCCCACGCCCAGTCGTCGCGCTCGGCGTCGTTGAGGGCGCCGTGGAGGATCGGCTCGTGGCCGCGGCGGCGCAGCTCCTCGACGACGGCGTCGGCGACCCCGGTGCGTTCGTCGGCGGCGACGGCGATTCGCATGCCGCCGAGGCTATCGACCGGTGCGCGTACGCTGCCGGGCCGTGCCCGACGTGCTCATCAACGCCCGCGCCGCGGCCCGCCGCCAGCTCAGCGGGGTCGAGCGCTGGGCGGCCGAGCTGGCCGCGCGGCTGCCCGCGCTGGCGCCGGATCGCTACGCGGTCGCGTGGCCGCCGCGCGGCATGGCCTACCAGCCCGGGCAGGCCTGGGAGCAGCTCGCGTTGCCCGTGCGGGCGCGGCGCGCAGGCGCGCGGCTGATCCTCAACCCGGCCAACCTCGCGCCGCTGCGCTTCGACGGCAACGTCGTCGTGATCCACGACGCGGTGGCGCTCACCCACCCGGAGTGGTTCTCGGGCCCGTACGCGGCCTGGCACCGCCGGATGCTGCCGGCGGTGGCGCGCCGCGCGCGGCTCGTGCTGACCGTGTCGGCGTTCTCGCGCGACGAGATCGCGGCGACCACCGGCGTCGACGCGGCCGGCATCGTCGTCGTCCCGGGCGGCGTGGACGAGCGCTTCTCGCCCGACGCGGACGCGGCGGGCGCGCGGGCGGCGCTCGGCCTCGACCGCCCTTACGCGCTGACGGTCGCGGGCGAGGGCGCGCGCAAGAACCAGGCGGTCCTGGGCGCGACGGCGCGGGCGCTGGCCGAGCACGGCATCGAGCTCGTGGCCGCCGGCTCGCGCCGGGCCCACCACGGGCCCGCCGGCGACCCGGCCGGCATCCGCCGGCTCGGGTACGTGCCCGACGCGTTGCTGCCGGGCCTGTATGCGGGGGCGCGCGCGTTCGTGCTGCCGTCGCTGCACGAGGGGTTCGGGCTCCCGTGCCTGGAGGCGATGGCCAGCGGCGTCCCGGTCGTGGCGTCCGACCGCGGCGCCCTGCCGGAGACGTGCGGCGGCGCCGCGCTGCTCGTGGAGCCGCGCCGGCCGGACCTGATCGCCGAGGCGGTCCTGACGGCCTGCCTGGACGAGGGCGAGGCGGCGCGGCTGCGGGCCGCCGGACGGGCCCGCGCGGCCCGCTTCTCGTGGGATGCGACCGCCCGCGCGGTCGACGCGGTTCTGACAGGTGCGGACCGTAGGGTCTAGCGCCGCATGTTGGACGTCCAGGCTTCGATCGTCACTCCCGAGGGGGTTCGCGACGGCGACCCCGCCGCCCTGAGCGGCCTCACGATGCGCCGCGGAGCCGCCGTGCTCGCCTACGCCGAGCAGGTCGCAGCCCCCGGCCGGGCCGTCGAGGCGGCCGCCGACGCGTTCGCGCGCTTCCGCCGCGCGGTCGTCGAGGCCGACGACCCGCGCCGCGTCGACCCCGAGCGCACGCTGCTGCGCACCACCCGGTACGCGACCGCGGTGCGGGCTCCCCGCGACGTGGCGCTGCGCGCCCGGCTGCGCGGCGGCGACGGGCCGTCGCCGTGCGAGCTCGTGCCGGAGCTGCTGGCCGCGCGGGCCGAGCGCGACTTGGGCGACGCCGACCTGCGGCGGCTGGCCCGCCACCTGGCTCGGTGCGCGCCGTGCCGCGGCGCCGAGGAGCGCTTCCGCGCCGGCGAGCGCGCCTACCGCGACGCGCCGGCGGACGTGCCGACGCCGTTCGCCTCCCGGGCGATCATGGCCGCGCTGCTGGCGGTCGAGCCGCCGCAGGACGCGCCCGCCCCGCTGGTCGAGGTCGCGCCCGGCCCGGTGGCGGCCGAGGTGGCCCAGCCGACCTACGAGTTCGACGCGCTCCCGTCCGACGAGTTCGATGCGGCCGATGCGCAGCTCCAGCAGACGGAGGCCTTCGACCCCATGGCCGAGGAGGAGCCGTGGGAGCCCCAGCCGGAGCCGCTCGAGGCGTATCCGCCGCTTCCGCCGCTCGTCGACGAGCCCCGCAGACGGCGCAGCCCGCTCGCGATCCTCGCGTTCGTGCTCGTGACGCTGGTCGTGCTCGCCGCGCTGGCGGTCACGGTCGTCGCCGTGCTCGACGTCGCCGGCTCCTAGCGCGGCGCGGGCCCGACGACGAGCAGCGCCACGTCGTCCTGGGGCTCGCCGCCGGACGCGGCGACCACGGCGGCCTCCAGCTCGGCCGCGACGGTCGCCGCCGGCTCGCCCGCGAGCGCGCCCAGGCGCTCGCGCAGCAGCCGCTCGCCGGCCGCCGGGTCCTCGCCGCGCAGCTCGATCGCGCCGTCGGTGTAGGCCACGAGCAGGTCGCCGGGACACAGGCGCACCTCCTCGACGTGCAGCGGCGCCGACTCGACCGCGCCGATCAGCATGCCGCCGCGATCGGTCTCCTCCACCCCGCCGCCGGCGCGCAGGATCAGCGGCGCCGGATGCCCGCCGTTGGCGATCCGCACGACGAGCTCGCCGTCGCGCGGCTCGGCGTCGAGCACCACGGCGGTGCAGAAGTGCCCGCCGCCCCCGCGGCGCAGCAGCGCGTCGTTGAGCAGCGCCAGGTTCTCGGGCCCGGTCCCGCCCTGGACGGCGCCCGCGAACAGCGTGTGGCGCGCCAGCGCGGTCAGCGCGGCGGCCGCCGCGCCCTTGCCCGACACGTCGCCGACCACGGCCGTGAAGCGCCCCTCCTCGACCGGGTAGACGTCGTAGAAGTCGCCGCCGACCTGGTTCTGGTCGCCGGCCGGGCGGTAGCGGACGGCCAGGTCGACGCCCGGCAGGTGCGGGAGCGCCGCCGGCAGCAGGCCCTCCTGCAGGGTGCTGGCGATCAGCGAGCGCTCCGTGTACAGCCGCGCGTTCTCGACGTGGAGGCCCGCCCACGCGGCCAGCGCCTCGGCCATCGTCACGTCCTCGGGCCCGTAGCGGCGCCCGGACTCGGCGTGCACGAGGGTGATCGTCCCGATCGCCCGCCGCGGCGACGACAGCGGCACGATGAGCGACGAGCGGATGCCGAGCGCGCGCATGTGGCGCAGGTGGTGCTCGTCGACGGCGATCCGCTCGAGGTCGGCGTCCTCCACGACCTCCTGCAGGACCGGCCGGCCGGCCCGGAGCGCCTCCGCCGGCCCGGCGGGCCCGTCGACGTGCAGCGGACGGCGGTTGAGCATCGCCCACAGCAGCGCCTCCTGCTCCTCGTCGCGGTGGGCGGCGGCGACCGGGCTCAGCCGCCCGTCGCGGTCGATCAGCGAGACCGAGCACCAGTCGGCCGCGCGCGGCACCGCGGCGCGGGCGAGCCGGCGCAGCGCCTGGCGGGCGTCCATCGAGGTCGCCATCCGCGCGCCCGCCTCGGCGATGAACGCGGTCCGCGAGCGCGCGAGCTCCGCCTCGGTGCGCGCCGCCAGCGCCTCCTGCAGCGCCCGCTGCAGCTCCGCGGTCGGGCGCTGCTCCACGAGCCGGCGCATCACCGCCGCGACGCCGATCGTGGTCCCGTCCTCGCCCCGCAGCGGGAAGTACGCCCCGGTCCAGTCGACCGCCTCGTCGCCCGACGCGGGCGTGCGGCCGTGGACGGCCCGGCCGACGACGGGGTCCTCGGTCGCCAGCACCTGCGCGAGGAGGCGCTCCAGCGCCACCCCGATCTCCCCCGCGAGCACCGGCAGCGTGCGCCCGAGGCACGCCTCCTCGGGCAGGCCGATCAGGCCCGTGAGTGCCCGGTTGGCGTAGCGCAGCCGCAGCTGCGCGTCCCAGAACCCCACCCCCACCGGCGCCTGCGCGGCGATCGCGTCGAGAAGGGCGAACGTGCCCTGGACGCCGTCCATGGGCGGGACCCTATCGAGCCCCGCGGCGCTCCAGCACCATCTCGATGAACCGCCTATGCAGGCGAAAATCGTCCGACAGTTCCGGATGGAAGGCGACCGCCAGCAGATTGCCCTGGCGGACGGCGACGGGATGGCCGTCGATCTCGGCGAGCACCTCGACGTCCGGGCCCGCCTCCCGCACCCACGGGGCGCGGATGAACACCGCGCGCAGCGGCTCGCCGCCGTCGGTGACGCCCGGCAGCTCGAGGTCGGCCTCGAACGAGTGCAGCTGGCGCCCGAACGCGTTGCGCTGGCACGTGACGTCCAGCAGCCCGAGGTGGGCGCGGTCGAGCATGATCATGCCCGCGCACGTGCCGAGCACCGGCGTGCCCCGGGCCACGAGATCGCGCAGCGGCCCGGCGAGGCCCTCGCGCTCCACCGCGAGCGTCATCGTCGTCGACTCGCCGCCCGGCCACACGAGGCCGTCGAGACCCTCGAGGTCGGCGGGCGTGCGGACCTCGCGCACCTCGGCGCCCAGCTCGCGCAGCACGCGCTCGTGCGCGGCGAAGCCGCCCTGCAGGGCGACGACGCCGATCAGCGGAGCGTCGCCGGCCAACTACCAGCCGCGGCCGGCGAGCAGCTGCGACTCGTCGAGCGTGCGCGTCTCCACGCTCTCCATCGCGCGCCCGAGGCCCTCGGAGGCCTTGGCGACCCGCGCCGGGTCGGCGTAATGGGTCGTCGCCTCGACGATCGCCCGCGCGCGGGGCGCCGGGTCGTCGCTCTTGAAGATGCCCGACCCGACGAACACGGCCTCGGCGCCGAGCTGCATCACCAGCGACGCGTCGGCCGGCGTCGCGATCCCGCCCGCGCAGAACAGCGGCACCGGCAGCTTGCCCTCCCGCGCGACCGAGCGGACGAGGTCGATCGGCGCCTGCAGCGCCTTCGCGGCCCCGTAGAGCTCCATCTCGTCGAGCGTGCCCAGCCGGCGGATCTCGCCGCGGATCGTGCGCAGGTGGCGCACGGCCTCGACGATGTCGCCGGTGCCCGCCTCGCCCTTGGAGCGGATCATCGCCGCGCCCTCGGAGATGCGCCGCAGCGCCTCGCCGAGGTTCGTGGCGCCGCACACGAACGGGGCCTTGAACGCCCACTTGTCGATGTGGTGGGCCTCGTCGGCGGGCGTCAGCACCTCGGACTCGTCGATGAAGTCCACCTCGAGCGCCTCGAGCACCTGCGCCTCGGCGAAGTGGCCGATGCGGGCCTTCGCCATGACCGGGATCGACACCGCCTCCTGGATGCTCTTGATCATGGCGGGGTCGCTCATGCGCGCGACGCCCCCGTCGCGACGGATGTCGGCGGGGACGCGCTCCAGGGCCATCACGGCCGCGGCGCCGGCGTCCTCGGCGATCTTCGCCTGCTCGGGGGTGACGACGTCCATGATGACGCCGCCCTTGAGCATCTCGGCCAGGCCGGCCTTGACGCGGAAGGTCGATTCGTCGCGCATACCCCGTCCACTATAGGACGGGCGTCACTTCAGCCGGAACGCCTTGATGCGGTCTGCATACTGCGCGGCGTCGCGGCTGTACACCCCGTATGCCAGCGCCTGGATCATCGACAGCAGCGCGGTGTGCGAGCGCACGAACGCGGGCGAGTTGCTCGAGTAGTACAGGCGCACCTGCGCGAGCTTGGCGACCTCGCTGAGCGTCGCGTCGGTGATCGCGATCGTCTTCGACTTGCGGTGGCGCGCCAGCTTCATCGCGCGGACGACGAGCGGGTGCGGCCGGCCGGCCGACAGCCCGATCACGAGCGTCTCCTCGTCGATGCGGGCCAGCCGCCCGAGCGCCTCCTGCGACGGGGACGCGACGATCTCGGCGCGCAGGTCCAGCAGCGACAGCAGGTGGCGCAGGTAGGAGGCGAAGAACGCCATCTGGTCGGTGCCGGCGATCAGCACCCGCTGCGCGGACGCGATCAGCTCGATCGCCTGCTCCACGTCGGAGCGCGACGACTTGCGCGCCGTCTCCTCCACGTTGACGTGGTCGGCGGCCAGCGCGGTCTCGTACTCGTTCTGGTCCAGCGAGAAGAGCGGGGCCGAGCCCGACGCCTGCGCGGGGGCGGCGTGGGCGCGGCGGTACTCCTCGCGCGCGGCGCCCTGCAGCTCGGGGAAGCCTTCGAAGCCCAGGGCCTGCGAGAACCGCACGACCGTCGAGCTGGAGGTGTTGGCGCGACGCGCGAGCTCCTCGGCGGTCTGGAAGGCGGCCTCGTCCATGTGGTCGACGATGTACTGCGCCACGTCCTTCTGCGAACGGGAGAACTCGTCGAACCGGGCCTGGATGTACGCCGAGAGGGTCTGATGGCGTGAGCCCTCGTACGGGAGGGGGGTCGCCGTGGTCGTTGCCGCACGCTTCATTGCCTGGGGGTGTTTCGCCACCACCCCGGCGGCTCCTTCACGAACGGCAGACGCCCGGCTGTCCGCCGGGCGTCCGGGGCTGCGCGCGCCGAGGTTCCGCCCTGGGCGCGCGCGTCGCGACGGGACAGCCGGGGGGTTTCGCCGAATGACCGTCCCTCGCGTGCCTGCGGTGGCCGGCTACCCCCCGCGACGGCGCCGCCACGCGCCCGGCGGCGACGCGGCGCGGCGGCGCTACTTGGAGAGCATCACGGTGACGCCGGCCACGACGGCCACGACGCAGACCATCGCGCACACGGCGGTGACCAGCCACCAGGCCACCGCCCCGCCGAGCGTCCCGCCGCGCCGCTGCTGGCTGGCCCGCGAGGCGCTGGCGATCGCCAGCGAGAACGCGAGCGTGAGGCCGACGCCGGCGGCGAAGCTCACCCAGATCACCTCGAGCAGGGCGCCGGTGTCGATGACGCTGGCGACCATCACGTGACCTCCGCGGCGGCGACCGCGTTCTGGCGCAGCCGCATCACGTACAGGCCGATCAGGCCGAGCACGAGCAGGACGGCGACGACGACCGGCCCCGCGACCCCGCTGCCGAACAGGCTGCTGAACCCGTAGACGACGGCGCCGGTCGCGCCCGCCATCGGCAGCGTGAGGACCCAGGCGATCGCGATGTTGCCGGCCACGCCCCAGCGGACCGCCGACAGCCGCTTGGCGGCGCCGGAGCCCATGACCGCGCCCGAGATCACGTGCGTGGTCGACAGCGGGAACCCGGCGTGCGTGGCGGCCAGGATCACGACCGCGCCGGCGCCCTGCGCGCTGAAGCCCTGGGCGGCGTCCATGCGGATGATGCGGCTGCCCATCGTGCGGATGATCCGCCAGCCGCCCGAGTAGGTGCCCAGCGCGATCGCGGTCGCCGCGCTGACGACCACCCACATCGGCACTTCGGGGTTCTCGGCCGGCAGCGTCCCGTGCGCGACGAGCGCGAGCGTGATAACGCCCATCGTCTTCTGCGCGTCGTTGGTGCCGTGGGCGAGCGCGAGCAGGCCGCCCGACACGATCTGGCCCAGGCGGAAGCCGCGCGTCACCGGGCCCGGACGCTGGCGGCCGACGACCCGGTAGGCGACGATGATCGCCACGCCCGCCACGCAGAAGGCCAGCACCGGCGCGACGAGCGCGGGCGCGATCACCTTGCCCAGCAGGCCCTCGCCGATCACCGCGCCGGGCCCGTGCGAGGCGAGCACCGCTCCGACGACCCCGCCGATCAGCGCGTGCGACGACGACGACGGCAGCCCGAAGTACCAGGTGACGAGGTTCCACACGATCGCGCCGACGAGCCCGGCGAAGATCACGCTCATCGACACGGCGTCGGACTCCACGATGCCGCTGGCGATCGTGGCCGCCACCTCGAGCGACAGGAACGCGCCGACGAAGTTCAGGATCGCGGCGAGCGCGATCGCCGCGCGCGGCCGCAGCGCCCGCGTCGAGATCGACGTCGCGACGACGTTGGCGGTGTCGTGGAAGCCGTTGGTGAAGTCGAAGGCCAGCGCGACGCCGACGACGAGGTAGAGCAGGAGATCGGCATCCATGGGCGGACGAGCTGCGGGGTCCGGCGGGTGCTACGCGTTCTTGATGACGATGTTGGCGAGCGTGTTGGCGACGCGCTCGCAGGCGTCGATTGCGTCCTCGAGACGCTCGTAGATGTCCTTCCAGCGGATGACGACCATCGGATCGATCCCCGTGTCGAACAGCGACGCCACCGCCTCGCGGACGATCCGGTCGCCGTCGTTCTCGAGGCGGTGGATCTCGGCGGTGTGCGGCGCCAGGTCCCCGAACGTGCGCAGCAGCGGCATCGCCTCGGCGATCTGGCGCACGGACATCAGCAGGATGTGCGCCATCCGCTGCGCCTGCTCCATGGGCGCCTCGATCTTGTAGAGGCCCATGTAGTCGGCGGTCTCCTCGGTGAAGTCGAGGACGTCGTCGAGCGCGGTCGCCAGGTCGAGGATGTCCTCGCGCTCGATCGGGGTGACGAAGGTCTGGTTGAGCCGGCTGACGATCTCCGCGGTGATGCGGTCGCCGTCCTGCTCGCAGATGAGGATGTCGCGCGCCAGCTCCGGGCGCTCCGGCCACGCGGCCATCATCTGGTCGAGCAGGTCCGCGGCGCGGACGATGTTGGTCGCGGACTCCTCGAACAGCGTGAAGTAGGTCGCGTCGCGACCGATGAGCGCGGAGGTCAGGCGGGACACGTCCGCCAGACTATCTCCACCCGTTCACGGAACGCGGGATCGCGGTCGCGTTTCGGGCGGTCGGGCCCGGGTAGCCGGGGCGCATGGCCCCGCCCCTCATCTTCCTCACGTTCGTGATCGTCGTCGCCCTGCTGATCGCCGCCGGCCTGTTCGTCGCCACGCGGACGGGGCTGTGGGTGCGCGAGACGAGCACCAGCGCCGAGGAGCCGGCCTCGACCGAGGCCGACGAGCCGCGCTTCGACCGCCCGGATCACGTCGAGGTCGAGGACCCGGCCAAGCAGCGCTTCATCGGCACCTGATTCGACCGCGCCCGCGGGCGCGGAGATGCCCTCCCTGGCCTACGCCCACGGCGCCTACGACGTCCCGCTGCTCGGCGAGACGATCGGCGGCGGGACGTCGTCTGCCTGCCGGTGCCCTTCTACCACTGCTTCGGCATGGTCATGGGCAACCACGGCAGCACCACCCACGGGACGTGCATCGTCATCCCGGCGCCGTCGTTCGAGCCCGCCACGACCCTGCGGGTCGTCGCCCAGGAGCGCTGCACCTCGCCGTACGGGGTCCCGACGATGTTCATCGCGGTGCTCGAGAGCCCGGACTTCGCGACGCACGACCTCTCCTCGCTGCGCACCGGGATCATGGCCGGCTCGCCGTGCCCCGAGCACGTCATGCGCCGCGTGATCGACGAGATGCACATGAGCGAGGTCTCCATCTGCTACGGCATGACGGAGACGTCGCCGGTCTCGACCCAGACGCGCACCGACGACGCGCTCGAGCGCCGGGTCGGCACCGTGGGGCGCGTGGGTCCGCACGTCGAGGTGAAGATCGTCGATCCCGACAGCGGGAAGGTCGTGGAGCGCGGCGAGCCCAGCGAGCTGTCCACGCGCGGCTACAGCGTGATGCTCGGCTACTGGGACGACGCCGAGCGCACCGCGGAGGCCATCGACGCGGCCGGGTGGATGCACACCGGCGACCTCGCGACGATGGACGCCGACGGCTACTGCGCGATCACCGGCCGCATCAAGGACATGGTCATCCGCGGCGGCGAGAACGTCTACCCGCGCGAGATCGAGGAGTTCCTGCACACCCACCCCGACATCGCCGACGTGCAGGTCGTCGGGGTGCCCGACGAGCGCGACGGCGAGGAGCTGTGCGCCTGGGTGCGGCTGCGCGACGGGGCGACGCTCGACGAGGACGCGGTGCGCGACTACTGCGAGGGCCGCCTGGCCCACTACAAGCGCCCGCGCTACGTGCTGTTCGTCGACGCGTTCCCGATGACCGTGACGGGCAAGGTGCGCAAGGTCGAGATGCGCGAGCGGTCGGTGGAGCTGCTCGGCCTCGAGGTCTGAGCGCGGCGCCTGACGCTCCGCCGCGCGGTGTCGATCCGCGCGTCACGGGCCGCCCGCGCCGCGTAGGGTCCCGGACCGATGTCACTGCTCGAAGGCCGCCGCCTGCTCATCACCGGGGTCCTCACGGACCGCTCGATCGCGTTCGCCGTCGCCCAGGCCGCCCAGGAGGAGGGCGCCGAGATCGTCCTCACCGGCTTCGGCCGGGGGCTGCGCATCACCCAGCGCATCGCCAAGCGCCTCCCGCAGGAGTGCGACGTGCTGGAGCTCGACGTCAACGACCCCGCCCACCTGGAGGCGGTGGCCGCGGACCTGGAGTCGCGCTGGGGCCGGCTCGACGGCGTGCTGCACGCGATCGCGTTCGCGCCGGGCGACGCCCTGGGCGGCGAGTTTCTCAACACGCCGGCCGAGTCGGCCGAGGTCGCGTTCCGCACGTCGGCGTTCTCGCTGAAGGCGCTGGCGGTCGCGCTGCTGCCGCTGCTGGAGCGCGGCGAGCACCCGTCGATCGTCGGGCTGGACTTCGACGCGACGGTCGCGTGGCCCATCTACGACTGGATGGGCGTCGCGAAGGCCGCGCTGGAGTCGGTCAACCGCTACCTCGCGCGCGACCTCGGCGAGCGTGGCATCCGCTGCAACCTCGTGTCCGCGGGCCCGCTGCAGACGATGGCGGCCAGCTCGATCCCGGGCTTCGAGCAGCTCGCCGGGTCCTGGAACGTGATGGCGCCGCTGCCGTGGGACACCGGCGACCACGACGCGGTCGCGCAGGCCGTGCTGTGGCTGCTGTCGGCCCGCGCGCGCGGGATCACCGGCGAGATCCTCCACGTCGACGGCGGCTACCACGCGATGGGCGCGCCGGTGCGCGAGCTGCCGGCGTCGTGACTCAGCCGGCGGTCCGGCGCAGCATCTCGACGACGAGGAACGCCAGCTCCAGCGACTGCTGCGTGTTCAGGCGCGGGTCGCAGGCGGTCTCGTAGCGCGACGACAGCTCGCTGTGGCTGATCTGCTGGGCGCCGCCGAGGCACTCGGTGACGTCCTCGCCGGTGTGCTCGACGTGGATGCCGCCGGGGTGCGTGCCGAGCCGCTGATGGACCTCGAAGAAGCCCTCGACCTCGTCCATGACGCGGTCGAAGTGGCGGGTCTTGTGGCCGCTGGGCGACTCCTCGGTGTTGCCGTGCATCGGGTCGCACTGCCACACGACGCGATGGCCGGTGCGCGTGACCGCCTCGATGATCGGCGGCAGCGCGTCGCGGACGGCCTCGTTGCCCATGCGCGAGACGAGCGTCACCTTGCCGTCGACGCGCTCGGGGTCGAGGCGGCGGACGAGCTCGACCGCCTCCTCCGGCGTCGCGCTCGGCCCGAGCTTGACCCCGATCGGGTTCGCCAGCAGCGCGGCCAGCGCGACGTGGGCGCCGTCGAGCTGGCGCGTGCGGTCCCCGATCCAGACCTGGTGCGCCGACGCCAGGTACAGGCGCTTGCCGTTCAGGCGCAGCAGCGCGCGCTCGTAGTCGATGACGAGCATCTCGTGGCTGGCGTACAGCTCCACGGTGCGCAGCGAGCTGTCGTCCACCCCGCAGGCGGACATGAAGCGCAGGCTGCGGTCGATCTCGGTGGCCAGCCGCTCGTAGCGCTCACCGGCGTTGGAGCGGCGCACGAAGTCCATGTTCCACTCGTGCAGGCGGTGCAGGTCGGCGAGGCCGGCGCCGGTGATCGCGCGGGCCAGGTTCATCGCGGCGGCCGCGTTCGCGTAGGCGCGCACGAGGCGGCCGGGGTCCGGACGGCGCGCCTCGGGCGTCGCCTCGATCGAGTTGACCATGTCGCCGCGGTAGGACGGCAGGCCGGCGGCGTCGACGTCGGAGCTGCGCGGCTTGGCGTACTGGCCGGCGATGCGGCCGACCTTCACGACCGGCATCGAGGTGCCGTAGGTGAGCACGACCGCCATCTGCAGCAGCGTGCGGATCGTGCCGTTGAGGTGCTCGTCGGTGTTGTCGAGGAACGTCTCGGCGCAGTCGCCGCCCTGGAGCAGGAACGCGTCGCCCCGGGCGACGGCGCCGAGGCGCTCCTGGAGGCGGTCGACCTCCGCGGGCACGGTGATCGGCGGCACGTGCTCCAACAGGGTGCGGACGCGGACCACGTACTCGGGGTCCGGCCACGGCGGCTGCTGAGCGGCGGGGCGGGCAAGCGCGTCGGCGAGGGCGGCGGCGAGCGCAGGGGGCAGCGGCGGGAGCTCCGGCAGCTCCGCGACCGGTACGTCGACCGTCCATGTCATGCCCCAGAACGCTAGTGGTGCGCGGATCCCACCCCCGGCGTAGAGTTCCGCCATGGGACTCAAGCGCCGGCTGGCCGACCTCAGCTACCGGCTCTACGACCGCTCCCGGCACCGCTCCGCGTTCGACGCCGCAACCCGCCCGGGGACCGCGCCGGACTTCTCCGGGCTGCGCCAGGGCAAGTACGCGCTGCTCGTCACGTTCCGCCGCGACGGGACGCCGGTCCCCACCCCCGTCTGGTACGCGCTGCTCGACGACCGCCGCCTCGTGCTGAGCACCGAGGAGCGCACCGCCAAGGTCCGCCGCGTGCGCCGCGACTCGCACGCGCGCGTGATCCCGAGCGACGCGCGCGGCAAGCCGCTGGCCCCGGTGTCGAGGCCGTCGGCCGCGTCCTGACCGATCCGGCCGAGATCGAGGCCGCCGAGGCCGCGCTCGACGCCAAGTACGGCCGCTCGCGACGCATCTACGAGAAGGTCATGAGCGACCACTCCGCGACCGTGTACCTGGAGCTCACGGCGGCGACCGATGAGTTCGCGGGCGCCCGACGGTCACAGAGGGCATGAGCCCCACCGTCAGCACCACGATCACCGACATCGCCGTCGCGATGTTCACCGTCTCCGACCAGGACGCGGCGATCGCCTTCTACACGCAGAAGCTCGGCTTCGAGCTGCGCGCGGACCAGTCGTTCGGCGAAGGCGACCAGACCGGCCGCTGGGTCGAGGTCGCGCCGCCCGGCTCCGCCGCGCGCCTCGCGCTGAACCCGCCGATGGGCGCCGCGCCCGGCGGCGGGGGGATCGGCGTCGAGACGCCGGACCTCGACGCCGAGCACGAGCGGCTGCGGGCGACCGAGGGCGTCGACGTCGACGCCGGGATCATCGCGCCCCCAGGCGCACCGCGGATGTTCTCGCTGCGCGATCCCGACGGCAACCACATCTGGGTCGTCGGGCGCGACGCCTGACGCCCCTCGACGAGTCTGCCTCGCCGCGCGGGCCGGGCCGTCCCTGGCCCGGCCCGGCGGCGGGCCTCCCTGCCCGGGAGCTACGAGGCGACGCCGAGGCGCACCATGCTCGGCCGCAGGACGGCGGCCGGCGCGCGCCGCACCTGGGTGAAGTTGCAGCCGTTGGCGCGAGCGCGGCCGAGCATCTCGATCGCGAGGTCCCACCACGCCTGGCCTTCCTCGTAGTTGCCGAGGCTGTCCTGGCGGTCGCCCTCGGCGAACGCCGAGTTGATGAGATCGGCGACCTGGCGGCAGTAGTCGTCGTTCGCGGTGCTCCCGGTCGGGTTGGCCTGCACCCGGGCCGCGTCGGCGTCCGTCGTGGCGGCGACGGCGGCGGCCCCCAGCATGCAGACGCTGGCGGCAGCGATGGCGGTGAGGCGACGAAGCGCGATGGCGGGCATGGCGGCGAAGCTCCTCGGGTTGCTGGTGGACGGCACGGGAGGAGCCTCCCGTCCCGGGGTCCGCGTGTCTGTCGCGCGCGCGACAGAGGGACTGTCGCGCTGCGACGCGCCCTCGCGAGCCCCGCGCCGCCGGGCTCGCGTTGGTTGTCGGATATTGCGTCACTGCGACGCATCTCCTGACAAGCAACGCCGCACGGGCTCGCGAAGGGCGGGGCGACGCGGCCGCGCGGGGCGGCACGGCATCATGGGGCGCCGTGGAGCACGAGCGCGCGCAGCCCATCCAGCCGTCGGTGATCGCGGCGGCCTACCTGCTCGGCGCGCTGTGCCTCATGCTGCCGCTCGCCGCGATCGGGTCGACGTTCGCCGGCGTCGTCCTGTGGCGGCGCGGCCTGAGGGGCCACGGCGCCGCCGTCGTCGCGCTCGGCGCGGCGTGCGTCGCCGTCGGGATCGCGGTGCTGCGATAGCTCAGCTCGCCCCGCCCGGCCCCTACGTCCCCGTGTCCGCCTCCGGCGGGAACAGGTACACCGCGCGGTACCAGAGCTCGGCGAGCGTACGGACCGACTCGGTGATCGTCGTCTGCTGGTTGAGCACCTCGTGGGTGATGTGGCGCTCGACCATGGCCATCAGCGCGCGGGAGGCGATGCCGGCGTCGATGTCGTTCGGGGCGCGGCCGCGCATCTGGTCGGCGCGGATGCGGCGCTCCGCGGCGCGCACGAGACGGCGCACGTACGGCTGCCACTCGGTCGGCAGGCCGTCCTCGGCGCCCGCGAGCTTCGCCGCCACCAGAAGCACCACGGCGTTCTTGTTGACGACGCTGACCACGCGCGCCAGGCCCACGCGCAGCTCGCGCCGCGGGTCGCCGCTGCCCTCGAGGTACGGCGCACCCGCCACCAGCATCTCCGCGAACGACTGCTGCACGAGCCGGTCCAGGACGGCCCGCTTGTTGGAGAAGTAGAAGTAGACGTTCGTGCGGCTGACGTAGGCCCGGCGCGCCAGGCCGTTCATTGTCAGACGGTCATACCCTTCCTCGGCGATGGCGGCGCGGGCGGCCTCGAGGATCGCGGCCTCGGTCTCGTTTCGCGGAGCGAGCCGCTGGACGGCGGCGGCGCTCATGAGACCGCGCCGTCGCTCAAACGAACGCCCCCAGCGCCTGCGCGACGCGCTCGCGCGTCTCGTGCGGCTCGATGACCTCGTCGATGAACCCGCCCTGCGCGGTGACCTTCACGTCGAGCTGCTCGATCTCGTAGGCGGTCTCGAGCGCCATGCGGTCCGCACCGGCGGCCAGCTCGCGGCGGCCGACGATCTCGACGGCCTGCCGGGCCCCCATCACGCCCACCCGCGCGGCCGACCACGCGAGGGTGAGGTCGGCGCCCAGATCACGGGAGTTCATGACGATGTGGGCGCCGCCGAACGCTTGTCGCAGCGTGACGGTCACGCGGGGAACGGTAGCGCGGGCGAAGGCGCGAAGGAAAGCGGCGCCGTAGCGGATCACGCCCTCGCGCTCCTGGCCGGTCCCGGGGAGGAACCCCGGCGTGTCGGCCAGCACGAGCAGCGGCAGGTTCATCCGGTCGCACCACTCGACGAACCAGGCGCCCTTCTCGGCGGCGGCGACGTCGAGCGTCCCGCCCAGGTGGCGCGGCTGGTTGGCGAGCACGCCGATCGGCATGCCCTCGATGCGGGCCAGCCCGGTGACGAGGTTGCGCGCCCAGCGCGGCGACAGCTCCAGCAGCTCGCCGGCGTCGACGATCCGGGCGACCACGTCGCGCACGTCGTAGACCTGGCGCGGCGACGGCGGCAGCACCGAGCCCGGGTCCTCGCCGAGCGGCCGGCGCGGCGCGGCGGCGAGCGGACGCTCGCCCAGCCGGCCCGGCAGGAACGACAGCACCTGGCGAACGTACTCGGCCGCCTCCTCGTCGTCCTCGGCGGCCAGGTGGATGACGCCGTTGGCGGAGTGCACCTTCACGCCGCCGAGGTCGATCGGCGTGACCTCCTCGCCCATCACCTCCTGGATCACGCGCGGCCCGGTGAGGAACATCTTCGCGTCGGAGCCCGCGGCGATCGTGAGGTCGCCGACGGCCGCGCCGTACGCGGCGCCGCCGGCGCACGCGCCCGCGACCACGGTGATGACCGGCACCCGCGCGGTCGCCTCGGCGTGGAAGATCGCGCCGTAGGCGGCCAGGCCCGCGGCGCCCTCCTGCACGCGCGCGCCGCCCGACTCCGGGAAGCACACGACCGGCGCGCCGGCGCGGTTGGCCAGCGCGAACACGCGCTTGATCGTCTCGCCCCCGGCGGCTCCCAGCGAGCCGCCCTTGAACCGGCCGTCCTGCGCCCAGCAGAACACGGGACGTCCGATCACGCGGCCCGACGCGGCGACGACGCCGTCGCCGACCGCGGTGCGGATCAGATGAAGGGACCCCGGGTCGACGAGCGCCTCCAGGCGGCTCAGGGGCGTTTCGGCTACGACCTGCTCGATGGCGGCCACGGGTCTCAGGCTCCTGTCAGGACGAGGGTCGCGTTCTGCCCGCCGAACCCGAACGAGTTCGACAGGACGGTCGTCAGCCCGGGCGCCTCGCGCGGCCCGTCGGGCACGTAGTCGAGGTCGCACTCGGGATCCGGCTCTTCCAGGTTGAGCGTCGGCGGCAGCACGCCGCGCTCGATCGCGCTCAGCGAGATCACGGCCTCGACCGCGCCGGCGGCGCCGAGGAGGTGGCCGATCGCGCTCTTCGTGGAGCTGACCGGCGGCACCCCGCCGTTGCTGCCGAACACGGACTTGATCGCGATCGTCTCGATCTTGTCGTTGTACGGCGTGGACGTGCCGTGGGCGTTGATGTAGCCGACGTCCTCGGGCTGGGCGCCCGCGTCCTCGAGCGCCCGGCGCATCGAGCGGACCGCGCCCTTGCCCTCCTCGTCGGGCATCGTGATGTGGAAGGCGTCGTTGGAGGCGCCGTAGCCGGCGACCTTCCCGTACACCTTCGCCCCGCGCGCCTTCGCGTGCTCCTCGGCCTCGAGCACGAACACGCCCGCGCCCTCGCCGAGGATGAACCCGTCGCGGCGCGCGTCGAACGGGCACGACAGGCCGGACTTCGACATCGCGCCCATGCGCTTGAACGCGGCCAGGCACACGTTCGTGATCGCGGCCTCGCTGCCGCCGGCGACCACGAGGTCGGCGTCGCCCCGCTGGATCATGCGCTTGGCCTCGCCGATCGCGTGCCCGCCGGTCGCGCACGCCGACGCCACCGAGAAGCCGGGGCCCTCGATGCCGAAGCGCATCGCGATCAGGCCCGCGGCCGCGTTGGGCATCATCATCGGCACGAACATCGGCGAGACGGCGCGGTCGCCCTCGTTCAGCCAGGCGAGCGTCTCGCGCTCGAGCGTGCCGAGGCCGCCCACGCCGGTGCCGATGACGACGCCGACGCGCTCGGGGTCGAAGCCCTCGGGGGCGGCCTCGTCCCACGCCTGCTGGGCGGCCGCGATCGCGAAGTGCGAGAAGCGGTCGGACCGGCGCGCCTCCTTCGGCGTCATCACCGTCTCGGCGTCGAACTCCGTGCAGGCGCCGACGCCGTCGGCGATGCCGCTGCGGCGCCCGACCAGCGAGTCGAAGAAGTCGTCGGGCGACTCCCCAAGCGACGTGACCACGCCGCGTCCGGTGATGACGACCTCCGTCACTAGCTCTGCGCCCCCGCGAGCTCGATCGTCAGCTTGACGGCGTCGCCGACGCCCTTGATCGGCTTCAGCTGCTCGTCGTGGATCTGGATGCCGTACTCGTCCTCGAGCGCCTTCACGAGCTCCACGAGGTCGAGCGAGTCGACGTCCAGGTCGCTCCACTGCGTGTCCATCTCGGCGGTCTCGGCGCCGGGCACCTTGATCGCGGCCAGCTCCTCGCGGATGCGGGCGAGGACCTGCTCTTCGGTGGGGATGGTGGTCTCGGCCATAGGTGGTGTCTCCTTGGTCAGGCGCTCATCGCGCCGTCGACGGACAGGGCGGCGCCGTTCACGTATCCCGCCTCCTCGGAGGCCAGGAACGCGACGGCGTGGGCGACCTCCTCCGGACTCCCCGGCCGCCCCGCGGGGACGGCGGACAGGAGCCCGTCGTCGAGGTCCTTGGTCATGTCGGTCACGATCAGGCCGGGCGTCACCGCGTTGCAGGTGACCCCCTTGCGCGCCATCTCGCGAGCGATGGTCTTCGTGAAGCCGATCAGGCCGGCCTTCGAGGCAGCGTAGTTCGCCTGGCCGGGATTTCCGATCCGGCCCCCGACGACCGAGCTGACGTTCACGATGCGGCCGAAGCGGTTGCGCATCATCGGCCCCAGGACGCGACGCGTGCAGTGGAAGGCGCCCGTCAGGTTCGTGTCGAGCACCTGCGTCCAGTCCTCGTCGCTCATGCGCAGCGCCAGCCCGTCGCGGGTGATGCCGGCGTTGTTGACGAGCACGAGGATCGGCTTGCCGTGCTCCTCCTCGATGCGGGTGAAGGCGGCGTCGACCGCGGCCGTGTCGCGCACGTCGCAGTCGCGCGAGCCCAGCCCGGTGACGTTCCAGCCGTCGGCGCGCAGTCGCTCGACGATCGCCGCGCCGATGCCGCGCGTGCCGCCGGTGACCACCGCCACGCCGTCCTCACGCGCAGACATGGACACGCTCCTTCCAGCGGACGATGCCCGCGCTCCACACGAACCCGGCGCCCAGCGCCGACATCGCGACCGTCGCGCCCGGGGCCAGCCGGCCCTCGCGCTGGGCGCGCTCGAGCGCCAGCGGGATGGTGGCGGACGACGTGTTCGCGCAGCGGTCGACGTCGATCATGACCTTCTCCTCGGGCATCCCGAGCTCGGCGGCCGCGGCGTGGATGATCCGGGCGTTGGCCTGGTGGGCGACGTACAGATCGATGTCGTCGACGGTCAGCCCGGCGGCCGCCAGCGACGCGGACGTGGCCTCGGCCATGCGCGCGACCGCATGGCGGTAGACGGTCTGGCCCTCCATCCGCAGCCGCCGATCGCCGGTCTCGACGAACAGGGCGTCCTCCATCGACGCGTCCGTGCCGTGGACGAACCGGCCGATCCCGCCCTCGAGGTCGCCGCCGGCGACCACCACGGCGGCGGCGCCGTCGCCGAACAGCACGGCGGTGCCGCGGTCGTCGTGGTCGGTGATGCGGGTGAGCGCCTCGGCGGCGCACACGAGCACGACCTCCGACCGGCCCGACTCGACCGCGGCGGCGGCCTCGTCGAGCCCGACGAGGAAGCCGGCGCACGCGGCGTTCAGGTCGGCGGTGGCGACGGTGACCGGGCAGCCGAGCAGGCCGGCGACCATCGGCGCCAGGCCGGGCGTGAGCCGGTCGGGCGTGATCGTGGTGACGAGGATGCGGTCGACCTCGTCCACCTCGCGGCCGGCGTCGGCGAGCGCCCGCCGGCAGGCCTCGGCGGCCAGCGGCGCGATCGGCGCGCCCTCGTCGAGCCAGTGGCGGGTGCGGATGCCGGTGCGGCGCACGATCCACTCGTCGCTGGTGTCCAGGTGCTGGGCGATGTCGTCGTTGGTGACGACCCGGTCGGGCAGCGCGGCGCCGACGCCGAAGATCCCGGCGCGCAGCGTCGGACGGCGGCGGGGGGCCGGGGCGGTGCGGGGCGTCGCGGCGGGCGTGGGGACGGTCGCGGCCATCAGGCAGCCACCTCCCGCAGGATCCGCTTGACGAGGCCGGTCAGCACGCGGCCCGGCCCCAGCTCGACGAACTCCTCGGCGCCCATGTCGCGCATGACGAGCACCGACTCGCGGAAGCGCACCGGGCTGAGCAGGTTCTCGACCAGCTCGGCCCGCACGTCGGTGAACGGGGCGGCGGTGCCGTTGGAGATGACCGGGAAGCGCGGCGTGCCGATCTCGATCTTCGCCAGCGCGGCGTCGAGCTCGGCCGCGGCCGGCGCCATCAGCGGCGAGTGGAACGCGCCGGAGACGTCGAGGCGGCGGGTGCGCAGCGGGCCGGCGTCGACGGCCTCGATGCCGGCGAGCGGGCCGGACAGCACGAGCTGGCCCGGGGCGTTGTCGTTGGCGACGGTCAGCCCGTGCTCGTGGGCGGCGGCGCGCACGACGTCGTCGTCCTCCCCCAGCACGGCGACCATCGACCCCGGGTTCTCGTCCCCGGCGCGGGCCATCGCGTCGCCGCGCAGGGCGACGAGGCCGACGGCGTCATCGAACGCGATCGCGCCGGCGGCGACGAGCGCGGCGTACTCGCCGAGCGAGTGGCCGGCGGCCGCCACGGGCGCGACGATGCCGCTGCGCTCCCACGCGACGATCGAGCAGAGGAAGAGGGCGGGCTGCTGGTAGCGGGTCCCCTCGGCCAGGCGCGCGAACGGGTCGAACCCGAGCAGCTCGAGCCCGCGCAGGAAGAGCGGGTCGTCGCGCAGCTCGGCGTCCATGCCGGGTTCGTGGCTGCCCTGGCCGGGAAACAGGATGGCGAGGTTGGTCACGTTCGGGCCATCCAACACCGGACCGCGACGGAGGGGACACGGGTTCGACGCTCGGGCGCCGAGTGTCGAGCGGGCCGCCGCACGCCGGCGCCGGTCAGGGATCCGGTGCGCCGGACGGCGGCCCCATCTGCTCCCGCAGCGCGGCCACGTCGGCCCGCAGGGCGGCGATCTCGCGGTGCAGGTCGGACAGGTCGGGCTGGGCGCCGCCGCTCGACGCCTCGTCGTCGCCGCCGTCGCCGTAGACGAACCGCTGGGACGCGGCGCCGACGACCAGCGCGGCCGTGCCGATCCCGGAGATCATCACGACGACGGCGACCGCCCGCCCGGCCTCGGTGTGCGGCACGATGTCGCCGTAGCCGACCGTCGTGACGGTCTCGATCGCGAACCACACGCCCTCCTGGAACGACAGGTGCTGGCTGGCGTGCTCGACGCCGGAGAACACGGCGCCCCCGCCGATCACCACGATGCCCAGTCCGATGGCGGCGTAGCGCAGCCCCTGCAGCGAGAACACCCGCTGTGCGTGGTGGGCGGCGCCGAGCAGCGCGCCGAGGCGCAGCAGCCGGAACATCTGCAGGCCGGCGGGCGCGATCGGGGTCGTGAGCACCACGACGACCGGCAGCATCGGGTTGGCGCGCAGGGCCTGCCACGGGTGCTCGGCCCGCACCATCGCCACGACGAGGGTCAGCAGGAACACCGACCACACCGCCCAGTTGAGGATGTGCGCGAGCACGGCGATCGTGTGCGGCAGGCCCTCGACGACGTCGAGGATGACGCTCGGGACCGTCAGGATCGCCGCGCCGAGCGACGCCTGGACGAGCCAGCGCGGAACGAGCTGCTCGAACGACGGGGCGGCCATCGGCGGGCAACGCTACGCGCCGCGGTGGACGGCGCTACGTGAAGCACGTGATCACGCCGGCCACGACGAACGCCCCGGCCCACAGCCAGTCGAGGTTCACCCAGGTCCGGCGCAGCAGCGCGGTCCCGAAGCGGTCGTAGACGAACAGCGCCACCGCGCCCATCGCGACGAGCATCGCGGCCACGTGGATCGAGACGGCCAGCGCGGTCGACAGCACCGACATGCCCTCGACGTCGACGTGGCCGAGCCTCGTGCCGTCCTCGGCGCTCGCCCCCGCCCCCGCGCCGATCAGCACCGGCGCGACCATCAGGCCGGCGCCGTGGGCGCTGGACATCAGGAACGACCACCACGTCAGCTCCCGGCGGTTGACGCGCATCCGCGTCCAACGCGGATGCGCGCGCGGGCGCGCGAACCGGAAGATCCCGAACCCGACGAGCACCCCGCCGCCGATCAGGTGCAGCGCCGACGCGTCGGTCACCACGCCCAGCACGAGCACGAGCGCGGCGACCACGGCGATCGCCGCCTCGTGCCCGACCGCGATCGGCAGCAGCGCACGTCGCACCGCGCCGCGGTCGCGCTCCTGCAGGCCCAGCCCGACGGCGAACAGCCAGCCCATCGCCGGGTTGAGCCCGTGGTAGGCGCCGAGCAGCGCGACGAGGATCCAGGGCCACGCGCCGTCCATCGGCCGCGTCCTCGCTCAGTCGGGGAAGCAGTACGAGTCGCTGGACGCGTCGCCGCCCTGCAGGCGCACCTGGTGCGGCCGCTCGCCGGTGAACTCCAGGAAGAAGTCCGGGTCGACGCGGAAGTCGCCGTCGCTGTCGAGCTTGACCATCCAGCCGTCGATGCCGTCCGGGTAGAACTGCTCGTCCCAGGCGGCGTACAGCGAGTTGGTCAGGTACACGCGCTTGCCGTCGCGCGAGACCTCGACCATCTGCGGGCCGCCGTTGAGCGGTCCCGAGGCGGGATGCGCGGCCCGCTCGACGATGCCGCCCAGCCGCACGGAGCCGGTCTCGCGCGGGTGGTCGGGGTCGGTGACGTCGAAGCGCTTGATCTCCCCCGTCCCCCAGCACGACACGTACAGGGCGCGGTCGTCGACCGACAGCGCGATGTCGGTGACCAGCGGCGGCACCGCGCCGAAGGGCTGCAGCAGCGGCGGGAGCTGGTCGGCCTCGGCCGGCTCGGCCGGGATCGAGATCACCTTCTTGGCGCTCACGGTCCCGTCGTCGCCGCGGCGCCACAGCCACACCGAAGCCGACAGGTCGGCGGTCGACGTGACGACGCCGACGAACCCGTACGCCTTGCGCGGGTCGTGCGCGGGCCGCAGCTCGAGCACCATCTGGTGCTCGGGGCCGAGGTCGATCTCCTGCACGTGCCGGCGGCGCTTCCAGTCCCAGACGTGGAGCCGGTGGCCGTACTCGTTGCCGAGCAGCAGCTCGCCGACCAGGCCGTCCTCGACCATGTTCGGGGTGCCCCACTCGCTGGTGACGATCGTGTCGTGGGCGATGTGCCACCAGAAGTCGTAGGCGAGCTCCTGCGGCCCGCGGTCCTCCTCCCACGCGCCCTTCACCGAGAACGTGTCGTGGTCGAGCAGGAAGATGCCGCCGGGACCGTCGCCGTCGGGCGCGCCGAGCGCCGACACGTAGATGCCGTCGGGGCCGCAGTGGATCGTGTGCGGGCGGCTGTAGCCCGCCTTGCGCGCGATCTCGTCGGCCTCGATGACCTTCTCGAGCTTGGGCGCGCGCGGGTCGCCCTTGACGTCGACGACGTGGATGCGCGAGCTGCGCAGGCCCGGCACGAGCAGGTAGCGGCGCTCGACGTGCGGGTGCGCCGCCCATGGGCACAGCGCGCTGGAGCACGCGTTCCAGCCGAAGTGGTGCAGCTCGTCGCCGACGTTGGGCATGTCGAGCCGCCCGACGATCGTGCCGTAGCTGGACGACGCCGGATCGAGGTCGACGACCGCGAGCGCGTCGGGAGCCCTGTCGCCGTTGGTGCCCGTGTTGAGGGTGACGACGTAGCCGAGCGTCTCCGGGGCGGCGGCGGCCGCCTCCCCGGGCGTGGCGTGGAAGGTGGGGTCCGGCTTGAGCAGCGCCATGCCGGAAACCTAGTAAATCCGCTCGGGATTTCGCAAATTGGCGCGCCCGCGCTGCGCTCAGCGCTGCGCGGCCAGCTCGACGAACGGGTCCAGCGCGGCCGGGTTGGCCAGGCTGTCGCGGCTGGCGGCCTTGTCGGGCGGCGTGCCCATGAGGATCCGCTTGACCGGCACCTCCAGCACCTTCCCCGACAGCGTGCGCGGCACCTCGGCGACCGCGTAGACGACGTTGGGGACGTGGCGGGGCGAGCAGTCTTCGCGCACCCGCTGGGCGATGCGCCTCTCCAGGTCCTCGTCGAGCGTCGCGCCCTCGCGCAGGACCACGAACAGCGGCATCCAGCCGTCGACGTCCACGACGAGCGCGTCGACGATCTCGTCCAGCGACAGGACCGCGCGGTAGATCTCGCTGGTGCCCATGCGCACGCCGCCGCGGTTGATCGTCGAGTCGCTGCGCCCGTAGATGATCGCGGTGCCGCGCTCGGTGATCTCGATCCAGTCGCCGTGGCGCCACACGCCCGGGTACATCTCGAAGTAGCTCTCGCGGTAGCGACTGCCGTCCTCGTCGCCCCACAGGAACAGCGGCATGGACGGCATCGGCTCGACGAGCACGAGCTCCCCCACCTCGCCGATCAGCGGCCGCCCGTCGGGGTCCCACGCCTCGACGCGCGCGCCGAGCATGCGGCCCTGCAGCTCGCCCTCGTAGACCGGCAGCGTCGGGACGCCGCCGACGAACGCGGTGCACAGGTCCGACCCGCCGCTGGTCGAGAACAGCCAGGTCGCGTCGCCGAGCTGCTCGTAGACCCAGTCGAAGCCCTCGGGCGCCAGCGGCGACCCGGTCGACCCGACGGCGCGCAACGCGCTCAGGTCGCGCCCCTCGGCGGGCACGATGCCGGCCTTCATGCACGACGCGATGTAGGAGGCGCTCGTGCCGAAGCACGTGACCCCGGCCTCCTCCGCCAGGTCCCACAGCGCGCCCAGGTCCGGGTGGCCGGGGTTGCCGTCGTAGAGCACGACCGACGCGTCGGTGAGCAGGACGCCGACGAGGAAGTTCCACATCATCCAGCCGGTCGTCGTGAACCAGAAGATGCGGTCGCCGGCGCGGGCGTCGAGATGCAGGTGGTGGTGCTTGAGATGCTCGAGCAGGATGCCGCCGTGGCCCTGCACGATCGCCTTGGGCAGGCCGGTCGTGCCCGAGCTGTAGAGCACCCACAGCGGGTGGTCGAACGGCACCGGCTCGAAGGCGAGCTCGCCCTCGTCGCCCAGGAACTCCTCCCAGGGGATCGTGCCCTCGAGCGGGTCGTCGCCCAGCAGGACGGTCGCGCGCAGCGTCGGCATCTGCGCCATGAGGCCGGCCACGACCTCCCGGCGGTCGAACCAGCGCCCGCCGTAGCGGTAGCCGCCGACGGCCAGCAGCACCGCCGGCTCGATCTGCGCGAAGCGGTCGACGACGCTGCGAGCCCCGAAGTCGGGCGAGCACGACGACCAGATCGCCCCCAGCGACGCGACGGCGAGCACGGCCGCCATCGCCTCGGGCCCGTTGGGCAGGTAGGCCACGACCCGGTCGCCGGGCCCGACGCCCTGGGCGCGCAGGCCGGCGGCGATCCGCGCCGTGAGCGCGCGCAGCTCGCCCCACGTCATCTCCTGCAGCGGGCGCTCCTCGGCCGCGTGGCGCACCGCCACCGCCGCGTCCTCCTTGCCCCGGAACACGTGCTCGGCGTAGTTGAGCCGCGCACCCGGGAACCACTCGGCGCCGGGCATCTCGCGCCGGCCCAGGACCCGCTCGTACGGCTCCGCGGCCCGCACGTCGAAGAACTCCCAGATCGACGCCCAGAACGCCTCGACGTCGTCGATCGACCACTGCCACAGGTCGGCGTACGTCTCGAACGTGCGCCCCTCGCGCGCTTCCAGCCAGCGCGTGAAGCGCGTCAGCGTCGCCTGCTCGACTTGATCCGGATCGGGCGTCCACAGGACCGGCGGAGTGCTCACTGACATGGCCGGAAGCCTACTCGCGCACGGCCTGGCGGCGCACCAGCTCGACGCCGCCGGCCACGACCACGACCAGCAGCCCGGCGGCCGCGAGCGTGCGGATGCCCGGGATCAGTCCGAGCGCCAGGAGGCCGAGCAGCGCGGCGAGCGCGACGCCGTGGACGAGCTCGGGCCGGCCCGACAGAGCGGGGCGCGCCCATGCGCGCGCCTTCCGCGCCGGCCCGGCGGGCCCGGCCAGCCAGGCGGCGAGCGCGACGAGCAGCGCGAGCAGCAGCAGCGTGCGCGCCACCTGCGCCAGCAGCGACGTGCCGATCGCCCACACGGAGTGCGCGGCGTCCTGCGCGGTCGCGGTGTCGCCCAGGCTCCCGACGACCGTGTCGCCGACGATCCGCCGCAGCAGCAGCACGAGGATCGCGGCGACCACGACGCCGAGCGCCGACGCGGCGAGGATCTCGCGCCGGCGCTCGCGCGCCAGCCAGATCGCGAGCGCGAAAAGGGCGATCGACAGCAGGAACAGCCCGACGGCGAGCACCTTCAGGAGCCGCACGATCCGCTGCAGCGCGTCGAGCTGGTCGGCGTCCATGATCACGATCCGCCCGACGCCCTCGGGCAGCCGCTCGCCGGTGATCGGCAGGCCGAGCTGCTCGCCCACGGCGCCCAGGACCGGGCGCAGGTCGAGCACCACCGCCCCGCCGTCGCGCCGCAGCGCGGTGCGGCGCTCCTCGATCAGGCTCATGAACTGCCGGTGGGTGAGGCGCGCGGCCTCGTCCCACAGCCTCTGGAGGCGCGGCGCGTCGAGCATCCGGCGCACCGCCTCGGTGAGCGGCTCGCGCAGCGCCCCGGCCGCCGGCCCGGCCAGCGGCTCCAACCGCGGCGGGAGCGCCGACTGCAGCGTGCCGGCGAGGTCGACGTTCGCGTACAGCTCGTCGACGAGGTAGACGGCCAGCGCCTCCTGCAGCGCGGGATCGGCGATCAGCTCGGTGTTGGTCTCGCGCCAGTTGTCCTCGTTCAGGAGCTGGCGCGCCGTCCAGATCGCGAAGATCGCCAGCACCGCGACGATGCTGCCGGCGACGACGAGGGACCAGACGGCGATGCGGCGGCCGCGGGACTGGGACACGCCGTCATCATCTTGTGGGCCTCGGACGTTAGATTCCCGGCGTGCCCGACCGGCTCACCTGGCTCGGCCACGCGACCGTCCTCGTCGAGCTCGGCGGCGTGCGCCTGCTCACCGACCCGGTGCTGCGCGGCCGCGTCGCGCACCTGCGCCGCCACGCGCCGCCCATGCCGCCGCCGCGCGACGTCGACGCCGTGCTCCTGTCCCACGCCCACCGCGACCACCTCGATCTGCCGACGCTGCGCGCGCTCGAGCCGCGCCCGCCGCTGATCGTCGCGCCGCGCGGGGTCGGGCGGACGCTGAAGCGGCTCACCGGCGCCGAGGTGCGCGAGCTGGAGCCCGGCGAGGCGACGGCGGTCGGGCCGGTGCTCGTCGAGGCGACGCCGGCCGTCCACCAGGTGCGCCGCTCCCCGCTGGGCCCCGCCTCCGGCGCCGTCGGGTTCGTCGCCGAGCACGAGGGCCGGCGCGTGTACTTCGCCGGCGACACCGAGGTGTTCCCGCAGATGGAGGCGCTGCGGCCGCTCGACGCGGCGCTGCTGCCGATCTGGGGCTGGGGGCCGTCGCTGGGGCCCGGCCACATGGACCCCGACGAGGCGGCCGAGGCGGTGGCGCTGCTGGAGCCGGACATCGCGACCCCGATCCACTGGGGCACCCTGCTGCCGGTGGGCGCCGAGCGCCGCCACGGACACGTCCTGCGCGACCCGGTCGACGCCTTCGCGGCGGCGACGGCGCGGCGGCGGCCCGAGACGCGGGTCGTCGTGCTGGCGCCCGGCGAGGCGGTGGCGCTGTGATCCTGCGCGCGCTCGTCACGCTCGTGGCCTCGGCGCTCGGGCTGCTGCTGATGGGCGACGTCCTGCCCGGCTTCAACATCTCGGGCTTCGGCTCGGCCCTGGCGATGTCCGCGGTGTGCGGCCTGCTCAACCTGGTCGTGTGGCCGGTGGCGATCCGCATCGCGCTCCCGCTGACCGTCCTCACCCTCGGCGGCGCCGTCCTGCTCCTCAACGGCGTCGTCGTCGTCCTCGCCGCCTGGGTCGTGCCCGGCGTCGAGGTCCGCGACGTGTGGTCGGGCATCCTCGTCGCGCTCGGCGTGACCGCCGTGTCGACGATCGTCGCCTCGGTGCTGGCGATCGACGACGACCCGCGCGTGCACCGCCACCTCGTGCGGCGCGCCCGCCGCCGTGCGGGCGGCGGCGCGCCCGGCGACGTGCCCGGCGTCCTGTTCCTGGAGATCGACGGGCTCGCGCACGAGGTGCTCGTCCGGGCGCTGCGCGACGGCAACGCGCCCACGCTCGCGCGCTGGGTCCGCGAGGGCACCCACCGGCTGCTGCGCTGGGAGACGGACTGGTCCTCGCAGACCGGCGCCTGCCAGGCCGGGCTGCTGCACGGCAACAACCACGACATCCCCGCGTTCCGCTGGTGGGAGAAGGACCAGGGCCGCGCGCTGGTGACCAACCACCCGCGCGACGCGGCCGAGATCGAGCGGCGCGTGAGCGACCGCCGCGGCCTGCTGCACGACGACGGCGCCAGCCGCGCCAACATCCTCTCCGGCGACGCGCCGCACTCGCTGCTGACGATGTCGACGGTCCTGGAGGTGCGCGGCCGCGGCCGGATGGGCCAGGACTACGCCGCGTACTTCGCCAGCCCCTACAACATGGCGCGCACCGTCCTCGCCGCGATCGTGCACGTCGGCCGCGAGCTCGTCCACGCCCACCTGCAGCGCCGCCGCGACGTGCAGCCGCGGATCCGGCGCACGCTCGGGTACGCGCCGGTGCGCGCCTGGGCGACCGCGGTGCAGCGCGACCTCCAGGTCGCCACGGTCGTCGCCGACGCGCACGCCGGCCGGCCGGTCGTCTACACGACGTTCCTGGCCTACGACGAGGTCGCCCACCACTCGGGCATCGAGCGGCCCGACACGCTCGCGGTCCTGCGCGACGTCGACGCCCAGATCGGGCGCATCGCGGCGGCCGCGGCCACCGCCCGCCGCCCCTACGAGATCGTCGTCCTCTCCGACCACGGACAGACGCAGGGCGCCACGTTCCGCGAGCGCTACGGCGAGACGCTCGAGGACGTCGTGCGGCGCGCCGCCGCAACGGAGCGCATCTCCGCGGCCGGCTCGGGCGAGGACGAGGCCCTCGGCCGCCTCGGCGCCGCGCTGACCGAGGCGTCGGCCGGCACCGGGCTCGGCGCGCGGACCGTCCGCACCGCCACGCGCCGCCGGCAGATCGAGGGCGAGGTGCGCCTCGACGAGCGCCGCGCGCCCGCGCCCAAGGCCGGCGCGGACACCGAGATCGTCGTGATGGCCTCGGGCTGCCTGGGCCTGATCAGCTTCACCGCGATCCCCGGCCGGGCCACGCGGGAGGAGATCGAGGCGCGCCACCCGGCGCTGGTGGAGACGCTGCGCAGCCACCCGGGCATCGGCTTCCTGCTCGTCCGCAGCGCCGCCGGCGGGCCGGTCGTGCTCGGCCCCGCCGGCGTCCACCACCTCGACACCGGCCGTGTCGAGGGCGAGGACCCGCTCGCACCCTTCGGCCCCAACGCGGCCGCGCACGTCGCGCGCACCGACACGTTCCCGAACTGCCCCGACGTCCTCGTCAACAGCCGCTACTGGGAGGACACCGGCGAGGTCGCCGCGTTCGAGGAGCTCGTCGGCTCCCACGGCGGGCTGGGCGGCTCGCAGTCCTACCCGTTCGTGCTCGCCCCCGCGCACTGGGCGCTGCCCGACGAGCCCGTCATCGGCGCCGAGGCGATGCACCGCTGGATGCGCGGGTGGCTGGCCGACCTCGGGCACGAGGCGTTCCGGGAGGACCGCCGGGCGCCCGCCTACCCTGGCTGAGGTGCGGCTGGCCAACGTCCTCGTCGGCGACATCGTCCTCGTGAACCGCAAGGGCCGCGTGTTCCACGCGCTCGTCACCCATGCCGAGCCGCACGGCCTCGGCGTCGAGCCGCTGGACCGGCGGATCACCTACCGCCGCTGCACCGCCCACGAGGTGGTCGGCCACTGGGCCCGCCGCGGGCGCCCGCAGGCCGGAGACGCGAAGCTGGCCCCGACCGAGCAGCAGCTCGAGCTGGGCCTGTGAGGCTCGCGCCCGAGCGTCCCAACGTCGAGCTCCGCGACAACGCCTCCCGGGGCGGGCGGATCGTCGTGCTCTCGTTCCCCTACCGCGAGGACATCGTGGAGGCGGTGCGCCGCGTCCCCGGCCGCCGCTTCGACTGGGACACCCGCGAGTGGTGGGCGCCGTCCGACGACTGGGCGGGCGCGCACGTCGCCCACCTTCTCACGCGGTTCCCGGAGCTGACGGTCAGCGATCGCGCCCGCGAGTGGCTGTCGGAGCTGGGCAGCCGCTGGATCGGCGCGGTCACGACCGAGAAGCACGACGCGCGCGGCTGGTTCGTGGCCGAGACGCGCGCCGGCGAGCTGCCCGAGCCGCTCGCGTCGGCGGCCGTCGAGTCCGGGACCCGCCACCGGCTGCCGTTCACGCGCGAGGTCGCCGACGCGCTGCTGGAGCTGCGCTCGGCGAAGCTCGACCGCCGCGCCCAGGACTGCGCGGCCCGGCTCCAGGTGGACCTCGCGCCGCCGCCGGCCGTCCTCACCTACGTCGAGGGGGTCGCCGGCCCGCGGCTGCGCCTCGACGTCCTGTGGGACGACGACGCCGACCTCGCGTTCGCCGAGCTCGGCCCGGTGCAGCGGGCGACGCGCACGATGCCCGTCGACCCGTCGGTCGTCCCGGTCGTCGACCGCTACCTGCGCGACCACGGCGTCGAGGTCGGCGCCCGGGCGGTCCCGGTGCTCGAGGCGCTGCGGGCCGAGCACGACGCGGCCCTCGACGCCGTGGCCGCCTCGCAGGCGACGCACGCCCCGCCGCTGGACCCGGCGCCCCGGCTGGGCGGGACGCTGGAGCCGTTCCAGCACGCCGGCGTCCGCTACGTGCTCGAGCGCCGGCGCGCGTTCCTGGCCGACGAGCAGGGCCTGGGCAAGACCGTCCAGGCGCTCGCCGCGCTCGAGGCCGACCAGGCGTTCCCGGCGGTCGTCGTCTGCCCCGCCTCGCTGAAGCTCAACTGGGAGCGCGAGGCCGAGCGCTGGCTGCCGCACCGCACCCGCGCCGTTGTGTCGGGCCGCGGCACGGTCGCCCCGCACGCCGACATCGCGATCCTCAACTACGAGATCGTCGAGGCCCACCTCGACGCGCTGCGCCGCCGCCGGCCGAAGGCGCTCGTCGTCGACGAGTCGCACCTCGTCAAGAACCCGCGCGCCAAGCGCACCCGCGCGGTGCGCCGGCTGGCCGACGGCGTCGTCGACGGCGGGCTGCGCCTCGCGCTGACCGGCACGCCGGTCATGAACCACCCCGACGAGCTGATCTCGCAGCTGCGGGTGCTCGACCGCCTCGGCGACTTCGGCAGCGGCGCCCGCTTCAGCCAGCGCTTCCGCAGCGGCCCGGGCGCCGAGGAGCGCCTGCACTGGCACCTGCGCCGCCACTGCTTCGTCCGGCGGCTCAAGCGCGACGTCCTCCCCCAGCTCCCCGACAAGCGCCGCACGGTCGTCCCGGTCGCGCTGACCAACGAGCACGAGTACCGGGTGGCCGAGCGCGACGTCATCGAGTGGCTGCGCTCGCTGCCGCTGGACCTCGAGACGCTCGACGCGAAGGTCGCCGCCGCCCGCCGCGCGGAGCGCCTGGCGCAGCTCAACGCGCTCAAGCGGATCGCCGCGCAGGGCAAGCTCGCCGCCGCGCTGGCCTGGATCGACGACTTCCTGGCCTCCGAGGAGCCGCTCGTCGTCTTCGCCCACCACACCGAGGTCCAGGAGGCGGTGCTGGCCCGCTTCCCCGACGCGATGCACCTTCTCGGCCGCGACTCGGCGGCAGCGCGCGAGGAGACCGTGCGCGCCTTCCAGGACGGCGAGGGCAGCGGCCTGCTCGTGTGCTCGACGCACGTCGCCGGCCAGGGCATCACGCTCACCCGCGCGTCCAACGTGTGCTTCCTGGAGCTCGAGTGGACGCCGGCGATCCACGACCAGGCCGAGGACCGCGTGCACCGCATCGGCCAGCGCGACGCCGTGTCGGCCTGGTACCTGCTGGCGGCCGGCACGATCGACGAGACGATGGCGAAGCTCATCGAGCGCAAGCGCGACCTCGTGGCCGCCGTGACCGACGGGCGCGAGCGCGACGACGAGCCGCTCGTCGAGGCCGTGGCGCGCGAGCTGCGCCACGCGCCGATCCGGCACCTGAGAGCGGTGTGACCGCCGCTGCGCGGTCCAATACCATCGAGCCCGGTGTCCACCGTGCCCAGGACGGCGACGTCCGATCCGGACGTCCGCGACCCGGCGGTCCTCCTCCTCGTCGAGGACGACGAGGGCGACGCGTTCCTCGTGCGCGAGCTCCTCACGGACGCCGCGCCCGAGATCACGATCCTCACCGTGGCGACGCTCGCGGAGGCCGAGGCGCAGGCGGCGCGAGCCGACTGCGCGCTGCTCGACCTGGGGCTGCCCGACAGCAGCGGCCTCGAGGGCCTCGTGCGGCTGCGCCGGGTCGCGCCGGAGACCCCGATCGTCGTGCTCACCGGCCTCGACGACGCGCACCTCGGCATCGAGGCGGTGCGCGCCGGCGCACACGACTACCTGGGCAAGGGCGGCGTCGACGGCGAGCGGCTGGCCCGCGCGATCCGCTACGCGATCGCGCGCGGGCGGGCCGAGCGGTCCGAGCGCGCGCTCCTGGAGGCGCAGCTCCACGCCCAGGAGAACGCGCGCCTGGAGCGCGGCCTGCTGCCCACCGCGCTCGTGCGCGACCCGGGCACGCGGCTGATCGCCGGCTACCGGCCGGGCCGGCGGCGGGCGGTGCTGGGCGGCGACTTCTACGACGCGGTCGAGCTCGACGACGGCACGCTGCACGTCGCGATCGGCGACGTGTGCGGCCACGGCGCCGACGAGGCCGCGCTCGGCGTCTGCCTGCGGATCGCCTGGCGCTCGCTCACGCTCGCGCAGCGGCCCGCGCCCGAGGTGCTGCGCACGATGGACCGCCTCCTCGTCCACGAGCGCCACCGCCCCGACCTCTTCACGACGTTCGCGCTGCTCGCGGTCGCGCCCGACCGCCGCAGCGTCGACGTGTGGCTCTCCGGCCACCCGCCGCCCGTGCTCATCGGCGAGGACGGCTCGCACGAGCTCGCGATCGACCGGGTGCACCTGCCGCTCGGCCTGGTGGACGACCAGCGCTGGGAGCCGCGCACGGTCGCGCTGCCGGAGCGCTGGACCCTGCTGCTGTACACCGACGGGCTGATCGAGGGCCGCGCGGGCGACGGCCCCGTGCGGCTGGGCGTCGACGGCCTCACCCAGGCGGTCGACGCGCTCGGCGGCGCCGCCCGCGCGACCGCCGCCGGCGACGAGCTCCTCGACGCGCTGATCGACCACGTCGAGCAGCTCAACGGCGGGCCGCACGCCGACGACGTCGCCGCGGTCCTGGTCAGCTCGAGAGCCCGCTGACGCGGTGAGCGAGCCCAAGCCGCTTCCCCAACGGCCCCTGGTCTCGCGCCTGCGCGTGGGCCAGTGGTTCGCGATCAGCGGGGCGGCGCTGGCGGTCCTCTTCCTGGTGTGCCTGGCGCTCGGCATCGTCGCGATCGTCAACCTGGACGAGGCGCGCAGCCGCGTCGTCGACCGCATCGACCCGGCGCGGCTCGCCGCGCTGGAGATGCACGCCGCGCTCCTCAACCAGGAGACCGGCGTGCGCGGGTACGCGCTGACCGGCGACCGGTCGTTCCTCGTCCCCTACGACAACGGCGTCCGCCAGGAGCGCGAGGCCGCCCGCCGGCTGCAGCGCCTGGCCGACGAGCTCGACCTCGACGCGGTCACGGCGGGCGTCGATCGCGTCCAGCAGCTCGCCCGCGCCTGGAAGCGGGCGTACGTGACGCCCGCGCTGGCCGTCGCCGGCGAGGGCGGCCGCCGCGCGATCCTGAGCGAGGCGGCGACCGACGTCGGCCGCGAGCGCTTCGACGCCGTCCGCCAGGGCTTCGGCGCGCTCGACGCGGCGATCCAGGCCGCGCGGGCCGAGGCGCGCCAGGACCTCGCCGACGCCGCGAGCTTCCTGACCGCCGCGTTCGTGGCGATCGCGGTCCTGCTGCTCGTCGCGACCGTGCTCGGCGCGATCCTGCTGACGCGGACCGTGTCGCGGCCGCTGCGCCGCCTGAGCATCGAGACGCGCAAGACCGCCGGCGGCGACCTCGCGCACGCGATCCACGGCGACGGGGCGCGCGACATCGTCGACCTCGGCGAGGACATCGGCCGCCTGCGCCGGCGGGTCGTCGCCGAGCTCGAGGCGCTGCGGCGGGCCAACGAGCAGCTCGACGAGCAGGCGCTGGAGCTGCGCCGCTCGAACGCCGAGCTCGAGCAGTTCGCCTACGTCGCCTCCCACGACCTGCAGGAGCCGCTGCGCAAGGTCGCCTCGTTCACCCAGCTGCTGCAGCGCCGCTACGGCGGCCAGCTCGACGAGCGCGCCGACCAGTACATCGAGTTCGCCTCCGACGGGGCGCGGCGGATGCAGCGCCTCATCAACGACCTGCTGGCGTTCTCGCGAGTCGGGCGCATGCGCGGCGAGGCGACGGTGGTGGACGCCAACGCGCTCGTCGACGCGGCGCTGGACAACCTCGCGGAGGCCATCGAGGAGAGCGGCGCCACGATCGAGGTCGGCGACCTGCCCGAGGTCCGCGGCGAGCCGGCCCTGCTGGCGGCCGTGTTCCAGAACCTGATCGGCAACGCGATCAAGTTCCGCGGCGACGAGCCCCCGCACGTGCGGGTGGCGGCCGAGCCGGACGGCACCATGTGGTCGTTCACCGTGTCCGACAACGGGATCGGCATCGACCCCGAGTACGCCGACCGCATCTTCGTGATCTTCCAGCGCCTGCACCCGAAGGAGGCCTACGAGGGCACCGGGATCGGGCTGGCGCTCTGCCGCAAGATCGTCGAGTACCACGGCGGGACGATCCGCCTCGACCCCCCGGGCGACGGCCCCGGCACCACCTTCCGCTTCACCCTGCCCAAGCTCGAGGAGCCTGCATGATCCCGCCCGACCAGCCGCTGAAGCCGATCGACGTCCTGCTCGTCGAGGACGACCGCGGCGACACGCTGATGATCAAGGAGGCGTTCGCCGACAACAAGGTCCGCAACCGCCTCAACTGCGTGGCGGACGGGGTCGAGGCGCTCGCGTTCCTGCGCCGCGAGGGCGAGTACGCCGACGCGCCGCGGCCCGACCTCGTGCTGCTGGACCTGAACCTGCCGCGCAAGGACGGCCGCGAGGTGCTGCAGGAGATCAAGAGCGACCCCGAGCTGCGCACGATCCCGGTCGTGGTGCTGACGACCTCGGAGGCCGAGGAGGACATCCTGCGCAGCTACGAGCTGCACGCCAACGCGTACGTGACGAAGCCGGTCGACTTCGACCGCTTCATCGAGGTCGTGCGTCAGATCGACGAGTTCTTCGTCGAGGTCGTGCGGCTGCCGCGGACGTGAGCGCGGGTCAGGCGGCCGGGGTCGCCGCGGCGAGCGCGGCGCGCACGTCGGCCGCGAACGCGTCGACCTCGTCGGGCGTCGTGTCCCACGAGCACATCCAGCGCACCTCGCCGGTCGCCGGGTCCCACACGTAGAACGGCCAGTCGCGCTGGAGCCGCTCGGTCACCGCAGGCGGCAGGATCGCGAACACGACGTTGGCCTGCACGGCCTGGGTGATGCGCAGCCCGTCGACGCCGTCGAGCGCGGCGGCCAGCCGGGCCGCCATCGCGTTCGCGTGGCCGGCGAGGTCGCGCCAGCGCTCGCCCTCCAGCAGCGCGTCGAGCTGGGCGGCGAGGTAGCGCTGCTTGGAGGCGAGCTGCAGCGACTGCTTGCGCAGGTAGGGCACGCCCTCGGCCAGGTCGGGGCGCAGGAACACGACCGCCTCGACGCCGATCGCGCCGACCTTCGTGCCGCCCAGGCAGACGACGTCGACGCCGACGTCGGTCGTGAGCGCGCGCAGCGGCAGGCAGAGCGCGGCCGCGGCGTGCGCCAGCCGCGCGCCGTCGACGTGGAGCGCCAGCCCGCGCTCGTGCGCCGCCTGCGCGAGGTCGGCGATCTCCGCGGGCGTGTAGAGCGTGCCGAGCTCGGTCGACTGGGAGATCGACACGAGCCCGGGCTGGGCGGCGTGCTCGTCGCCGAGGCGCACGCACCGCGCCTCGACGTCGGCGGGGGCGATCTTGCCGTCGGCCGTCGGCACCGTCATGAGCTTCACGCCGGCGACGTGCTCGGGCGCCGCGCCCTCGTCGACGGCGATGTGGGCGCTCTCGGCGCAGATGACCGCGGAGGCGCGCCCGATCGCCGCCCGGATCGCCAGCACGTTGGCGCCCGTGCCGTTGAAGACGAGGAACGCCCGCGACTGCGGGCCGAACGCCTCGCGCAGCCGCTCCTCGACGCGCGCGGTCCACGGGTCGGCGCCGTACGCGCGGGCGTGGTCGGCGTTGGCGGCGGCCACCGCCTCGAGCACCGCCGGGTGCGCGCCCGCGTAGTTGTCGCTGGCGAAGGTCTTCACGCGGTGAGGCTACCCGCGGCCCGCAGGAGTCTCGGCCCCGGCGGCGTACCGAGCAGGCATGTCCGTGACGCTGGACGACCGCGCACACCGGCTTCTGGACCTCATGCGCGAGGCCGACGAGGAGGCCGTCACCCTCGACGAGCTGCGGATCGCCGGGATCCCCGACCCGGCGCTGGCGCTCCACGCGCTGGAGCTGGCCGGGATCGGCGTCGAGCGGGTCGTGGACCACACCCAGCGCGGCCTGGCCGTGAGCTGCGTGCGGCTCGCGCGGCCCGAGGCCGAGCCCGCGAGCGAGCCCGAGCCGCCGCGCGCCGCGCCGCCTGCGCTGCCCGACCCGGCGTGGCCGCCGCCGGCCCCGGCGCCGCGGCGAGCCGGGACGGTCTCCCCCGCCCGCGTGCTCGCCGCGCTGCTGGGCCTGCTCGTGCTCGGCGCGCTGCGGCGCGCCGTCACGCGCCGCTGACCTACGCCGCGACCGCGGCCTGCGACCGCCCGGCCTGTGCGAGGGCGGCGAAGCCCTCGCGCCACGTCGGCCAGCGCGGCTGCCAGCCCAGGCGCTCCTTGGCCTTCGCGTTCGACGACCCGCGCAACTCGCACATCATCACGACGATGTGCTCGCCCATCAGGCGGCCGACCCAGCGCGGGACGTGGCGCGGCTGCGGGGCGCCGATGATCCGGGCCGCCTCGGGCAGCCACACGCGCACGGGCGCGGGGTCGTCGTCGACGACGTTGTAGATCTCGCCGGGCGTCCAGTGGTCCAGGGCGGCCAGGACCGCGCCGGCCGCGTCCTCGACGTGGACGAACGACCACACGCCGCCGCCGTCGCCGACGATCGGGACCTTGCGGGCGCGGATCATCTCCCACTGCTCCGCCCCGGGCGTCATGCCGCTGTGGGGGCCGTAGAAGCCGCCGTAGCGCAGGACGACCCCGCCGGCGCCGGTGACCGCCTGCTCCACGTGGCCGATGGCCTCGATCGTGGAGCGCAGCTGCGCGGGCGGATCCGGGTCCTTCGGGTCGTCCTCGGACTTCACGGGCCTGCCGGTGCGCAGGTACTGGTGGCCGGTGTAGCTCTGGGCGATGACGCGCTCGACGCCGGCTCGGCGGGCCGCCTCCAGCAGGTGGTCGGTGCCCTCAGTGCGCAGCCGGTTGGTCATCTCGAACGACTTGGCGAAGCGGCGCAGGTCGATGCCGCCGCCGAGGGCGGTCATCTGGTGGACGACGACGTCGGGCGCCGCCGCGGCGACCGCGTCGATCATGCCGGCGCGATCCAGACCGTCGACGACGACGGGCTCGGCGCCGAGGGCCCGCAGCTCGCCGGCGCGCGCCGGGCTGCGGGTCGTGCCGGTGACGGTGTGGCCGTGCTCGATCAGCCGGGTGGTGAGTGAGCGACCGACGGCCCCGGTCGCTCCGGCGATGAAGACGTGCATGCCCCACCGACGAGACGACGTGCGACCCTGTGACACATGGTCCCCGTCGACGAGCTGCGCCCGCTGGCGTTCTCGGTCGCCTACCGGATGCTCGGCAGCGTCACCGAGGCCGAGGACGTCGCGCAGGAGGCCCTCCTCCGCGTGCACGAGGCCGAGGACGTCGACCGTCCCGAGGCGTTCGTCACGACCGTGACCACGCGCCTGGCGATCGACGTCCTGCGCTCCGCCCGCGTGCGGCGCGAGACGTACGTCGGCGAGTGGCTGCCCGAGCCGCTGGTCGGCGACGACGCGCCGATGCTCGTCGAGGACGAGGAGACGATCTCGATGGCGTTCCTCGTGCTGCTCGAGCGGCTGACGCCCGAGGAGCGGGCCGTGGTCGTCCTGCGCGAGGCGTTCGACTACCCGTTCGCGGAGATCGCCGAGATGCTCGGCAAGAGCGAGGCCAACTGCCGCCAGATCCTCAGCCGCGCGCGCAAGCGCATCGACGACGACCGCCCGCGCTTCGACCCCGATCCGCAGGAGCGCGAGGAGCTGGCCGCCCGGTTCCTCACCGCCGCCCGCGACGGCGACGTCGACGGGCTCGTCGCGATGCTCGCCCCCGACGTCTCGCTGACCGGCGACGGCGGCGGCAAGGCGCAGGCGATCGCGCGCACGGTCACCGGCGTGCGGGCGGTGTCGCGGACGATGGCCGCGTTCGCGCGCCGCCTGGCGACCTGGGAGGGCGTGTCGTTCGTGCCGGTGACGGTCAACGGCCAGCCCGGGTTCCGCCTCGACGACGCGCAGGGCCGCGTGATCCTCGTGTTCACGATGGAGATCGCCGACGGGCGCATCCGCCGGGTGCAGTCGGTCGTCAACCCCGACAAGCTGCGCCACATCGGCCCCACGTCCGACATCGCGCTCATCCCGGGCCGGTAGGCGCTCGGTACCCTGAGGTCGTGGCGCTGCATCGCTTCTTCGACGGCTCGGACGCCGTCAGCTCGACCCCGTGGCACCGGCGTGCGCGCCATGTCGAGGAGCGCCGCGCGGTCCGCACGACGCTCATGTCGGCCGGCACGCTGGCCTGCCCGCGCTGCGACGTCCCGGTCGCGCTGGACGGGCCGCGGGTCGACGTGACCGCGGAGCTGCGCTGCCCGTACTGCCGCCACGACGGCCGCGTGCGCGACTTCCTGTCGCTCTCGGCGCCGACGCGGCCGGCGCGGGTCGAGGTGCACGTGCTCCCGCGCGCCCGCCGGTGAGCGCGCCCGCGCGCAACCTCGTCAACCTCAAGGCGGTCGCCAAGGGCTACGGGGCGCGGTCGGTCCTGCGCGACGTGACGCTCGGCGTCGCGGCCGGCGAGCGGATCGGGATCGTCGGGCGCAACGGCGACGGCAAGTCGACGCTGCTGCGACTCGTCGCGGGCGTCGAGGAGCCCGACGACGGCGCGGTCACCCGCGCGGGCGGGCTGCACGCCGCGCTGCTGGCCCAGGGCGACGAGCTCGACCCGGAGCGCACCGTCCGCGACCAGCTCGTCGGCGGCCGCGCCGACCACGAGTGGGCCGCCGACGCCGCGTTCCGCTCGGTGCTCGACGGGCTGCTGGGCGGCGTCGAGGTGCGGCGCTTCCCCGACGGCCTGGACACGCGCGTCGGCGCGCTGTCGGGCGGCGAGCGCCGGCGGGTCGCGCTGGCGCGGGCGCTGCTGGACCATCCCGAGCTGCTGCTCCTCGACGAGCCCACGAACCACCTCGACGTCGAGGGCGTCGACTGGCTCGCCCGCCACCTGGCGGGCCGCCGCGGGACGCTCATGGTCGTCACCCACGACCGCTGGTTCCTCGACGCGGTGTGCACGTCGACGTGGGAGGTCGCCGACGGCGCCGTGCACCGGTACGACGGCGGCTACGCGGCGTACGTGCTCGCGCGGGCCGAGCGCGAGCGGCAGGCGGCCGCCGCCGAGGAGCGCCGCCGCCAGCTCCTGCGCAAGGAGCTGGCCTGGCTGCGGCGTGGGCCGCCGGCGCGCACGTCGAAGCCGAAGTTCCGCATCGAGGCCGCCAACGCGCTGATCGCCGGCGAGCCGCCGGCGCGCGACCGCGTCGAGCTCGCGCGGTTCGCGGCGTCGCGCCTGGGCAACACCGTGCTGGAGGCCGAGGGCGTCGGCATGGCCTACGGCGACACGCCGGTGCTGCGCGACGTGACGTGGCGGCTGGGGCCGGGCGACCGGGTCGCGCTCGTCGGCGTCAACGGGTCGGGCAAGACGACGCTGCTCGACGTGCTGACGGGCCGGCGCGAGCCGACGTCGGGCCGGGTCGTGCGCGGCGCGACCGTGCGCCTCGCCCATCTCAGCCAGGACGCGGGCGAGCTGCCCGGCGGCCTGCGGGTGCTGGAGTCGCTGGAGGCGGTGCGCGGCCGCGCGACGCTGGCCGACGGCCGCGAGATCACGGCCGGGCTGCTGTGCGAGCGGTTCGGGTTCGGCGGCGAGCGCGCCTGGACGCGGGTGGCCGACCTGTCGGGCGGCGAGCGCCGCCGGCTGCAGCTCATGCGGCTGCTGATGGAGGGGCCGAACGTGCTGGTGCTCGACGAGCCGACCAACGACCTCGACATCGAGACGCTGACCGCGGTCGAGGACCTGCTCGACGGCTGGCCGGGGACGCTCGTCGTCGTCAGCCACGACCGCTACTTCGTCGAGCGCGTCTGCGACGACGTGTACGCGCTCGACGCCGTCGGCGGGATCCGGCACCTGCCCGGCGGGATCGACCAGTACCTCGAGGAGCGGCGCGCCCCCGCCCCTGCCCCCGCGCCGCGGACGGGCGAGACGCGGCGCTCCGCGCCGCCGGGCGCCGTCCGCCAGGCCGCGCGCAAGGAGCTGGCGCGCCTGGAGCGCACGCTCGAGCGCCTGGCCGCCCGCGAGGCCGAGCTGCACGAGCGGATGGCCGCGGCGGCGACCGACCACGAGCGCCTGCGCGCGCTCGACGCCGAGCTGCGCGAGGTCGTCGCCCAGCGCGAGGCGGCCGAGGTCGCGTGGCTGGAGACCTCGGAGCTGCTGGAGGCCTGAGCCGCTCGAGCGCCGGTCGAGCACGCACCGATGAGATCCCGGCGCGACGGCGGTCTTCACCAGGCGAGACCCCATCGACGAGGAGAACGCCATGTGCTCGATCCCCCACCCCGCCGCCCCGCCACGACCGTTCTCGTTCTTGACGCTCCTGGCCGTGGCCGTCGCCTCCGCGCGGAGCGGGACCGAGGCGTAGGCTCGTCCCATGTGCCGCAACATCCGCACGCTCTACAACTTCGAGCCGGCCGCGACCGACGAGGAGGTCCGCGCCGCCGCGCTGCAGTACGTCCGCAAGATCAGCGGCTTCACCAAGCCGTCGAAGGCCAACGAGGCCGCGTTCGAGCACGCGGTGGAGGCGGTCGCCGCGGTGTCGCGCGAGCTCCTCGCCAGCCTCACGACGAACGCGAAGCCCAAGGACCGCGAGATCGAGGCCGCCAAGGCCCGCGCCCGCGCGCAGCAGCGCTACGCGGCCTGACCCCTCGCCGTTGTCAGATCGAGCTCGCTATGCGGTCGCGAGACGACAACGGCATCAGCGAGGCGCGTGAGCAGCAGAGCCGGCACGCAAATCGCGTCGGCTGGGCGGTCAGACCAGCCAGGACTCGATCGGCGGGCGCACGCCGAGGACGGACAGGTCGCCGTCGTCGCGGATGCGCGTCGCCGCCCGCGCGAGCGCCGAGTAGGCGACCCAGGCCAGCGACCCGCCGACGCTGATCCGCTGCGCGCCCGCGGCGAAGATCTCGGCAGCGGTCAGGTGCGGGCGGGCGAGCACGTTCAGCGGCTTGGACACCGCGGCGCGGACCGCCGCGATCTCCGCGGCGCTGTCGAGCCCGGGCGCGTAGAGGACGTCGGCGCCCGCGCGCTCGTAGGCCCGCAGGCGTGCGATCGTGTCGTCGAGGTCCGGGTTGCCGCGGATGTGGTTCTCGGCGCGGGCCGTGACCGTGAACGGGAACGGCAGCGCCCGCGCGGTCTCGACCGCGGCGGCCACCCGCGCGACCGCCTCGTCCATGCCGTACAGGTACGTGCCGTCGCGGTCCCAGTCCTCGATCGAGCCGCCCACCGCGCCGGCCTCCGCGGCCCGCGCGATCGCCGCCGCCGCGTCCTCGGGCGCCGGGCCGAACCCGTTCTCGAGATCGACCGAGACCGGCACGTCGACCGCGGCGCAGATCGCGCGCACGTGGCCGGTCAGCTCGTCCAGCGTGACCGCGCCGTCGGCGCGCCCGAGCGTGAACGCGAAGCCCGAGCTCGTCGTCGCCAGCGCCGGGAAGCCGAGCGTGACGAGCGCCCGCGCCGAGCCGACGTCCCACGGGTTGGGGATCACGAACGGCGGCCCCTCGTGCAGGGCCCGGAAGCGCTCGCCGATCGCGCGCTGGTCGCTCACCGGCCCGCAGCCTACGCGGCGACCGGCTCCTCGGCGAGCTTGCGCTGCAGCGACACGTAGAACAGCGACAGCGGGAACTCGTCGTCGAGCACCTCGTCGACGTAGGGCCGCGGGTCGGGGATCTCCGGGAAGTCCCGGACCGCGGCGGCCCAGCGCGAGCCGGCCGCGGGCGGCACGTACTCGGCCACCAGGTCGTGCGCCGCCGCCCAGTGCTGCAGCTTCGTGCGCTGGATGCCCGCCCGGTACAGCGACTCGACGCGCTCGCGCAGCTCCAGCACGCCGCCGGCCACCCGCTCCCACTCGATCGTCAGCCGGTTGTCGGTCCAGTGCAGGCGGCGCGTCGCGTGCAGGAAGCCGAACAGGAGCTGCCCGCCGAGCCCGTCGTAGTTGCGCACGCGCGGCCCGGTGATCGGGAAGCGGAACAGGCGGTCGAAGAGGATCGCGTACTGGACGCTGCGCGCCACCCACAGCCCCTCCCGCTCGAGCGCGACCGCCTCGGCGTACGCGGTCAGGTCGCAGCGCAGCTCCTCCAGGGCGTACATCCAGTACGGCATCCGCTGGCGGATCATGAACGGGTCGAAGGGCAGGTCGCCGTGGCTGTGGGCGCGGTCGTGGACCAGGTCCCACAGCTCGTAGGCGTCGCGCGAGAGCTGCTCGCTCTCCAGCAGCCCCGCGGCGTCGGGCGGCAGGTTCAGGCGCAGCACCTCGGCCGCCCGCGCCGACGTCGCCCGGAAGCGCGCCGCCTCGCGGTCGCAGAAGATCCCGCCGAAGTGGTTGGCCGGCCGGCCCGAGACGCTCACGGTCTCCGGGAACAGGACGGCGCACTCGCTGTCGTAGCCGGCCGTGTAGTCGACGAGCGTGACCGGCACGAACTTGCCGTTGTCGTAGCGCGTGCGCTCGAGCTCCGACAGCCAGTCCGGCCACGGCACGGCGACGATGAGCGCCTCGAACACCGAGTCGCGCGAGCCGTTCTGCTTGTACATCGGGAACAGGACGAGGTGCTGGACGCCGTCGCGGCGGATGAGGTCCGGCCGGAAGCGGTCCAGCGAGGCGCCGAAGTCCGGGACGCCGAACCCGCCGTCGGCCCAGGCGCGCAGGTCGGCGACGACCGCGTCCAGGTACTCGTCCTGGTGCGGGAACAGCGGGGCCAGCCCCTGCACCGCCGCGGCGATCGCGTCCACGCGTGCCCGCAGCGCCGCCTCGTCGTGCTCGGCCAGGTCGACGCTGCCGTCGGAGCGCTGCTGCAGGCGCAGCGCGTCGACCTCGCGCTTCAGCGTGCGCCAGTGCTCGGACTCCACGGCGTCGGCGGCCGGCCGCGCGGCCGCCCGCCGGAACGCGTGCGCGGCCGCCCAGTGCACGAGGTTGGACCACAGCTGCTCGTGGTCGAGCTCGCCGATGCAGTCGTCGCCGAAGAGGTCGGAGTCGGCGACCACGACGACGCGCCCGCGGCCGTGCTCGGCCACCGCCAGCAGCGGCGCGTCGGGCGTCGACGCGTTCGGCCCGGTGCGCGCCAGCACGCGCGCGCCGTCGCCGACCTGCAGCGTCGTCGCGCGGTAGAAGCACGCCTGGTCCACCCGCGCGAGCAGGTCGACCCCGTCGAGCGGCGACTCCAGGTCGGCGAGGATCCAGTGGGGCGCCTGCCGGTGGCGCTCGTAGTCGGAGACGATGTCGTTGGCGATCCGGATCCCGAACCGCGCCACGAGCTCGTCGAGGTTGTTGCCGTACTTGGCCTGCTCCTCCTCGGCCAGCACGACGAGCCCGCCGCCGCCCGCGACGAACGCCTCGATCGCGTCGAGCTCCTCGGCGCTCAGCCGCGGCGTCCCGCCGGGCACGACCCGCTCCCACGCCGGCTCGGACGGGTGCGCGAGCACGAGCACGTCGGCGCCGGCGAGCGCCGCCGCGTCGAGCGGCCCGGCCTCGTGGACGGCGACCTCGAGGTCGCGCTCGCGCAGCGCCTCCGCGGCCCGCGCGTACGAGGAGTCGGCGGGATGCGAGGGCTGGATCGCCGCCGCCACCTCCGGACGCACCGTCCAGGCCTGGCCGTGGGCCTCGTCGAACAGGACGCGGGCGTTGGCGGGGCGATGCGGCATGGATCCTCCGTCGGTCTGGTCGCGGAAACGGCAGGGGCGCGAGGCGGGCGAGCCCTTCTCCACACGGTACCCACCGAGAATGGCCTCATCCATCGCACGATGCGTCGAATTCGTGCATGATCCATGCAACATGGACGAGATCGATCGGCAGATCGTTGCGCTGCTGGTGGAGGACGGGCGGCGCTCCTACGGGGACATCGCCAGGCGCGTCTCGCTGAGCGCCCCGTCGGTGAAGCGGCGCGTCGACGCCCTGCGCGCGCGGGGGGCGATCCTGGGCTTCACGGCACGGCTCGACCCCGACGCGCTCGGGCAGACCACCGAGGCGCTCGTCGAGCTGTTCTACGCCCCCGGGACGCTGCTCGACGAGGTCGCCGCGCGGCTGCGCCAGCACCCCGAGGTGGTCGAGGCGTGGAGCGTCACCGGCGATGCCGACGCGATCGCGCGCGTGCGCACGGCCAGCAACGCCGAGCTCGAGCGCCTCATCATGCGCCTGCAGCAGGACGGGTCCGTGCGGCGGACGCGATCGCAGGTGGTGCTGTCGCAGCTCGTCGGACGCTGAGTATCAGGAAACCGTATAGTCCGGGACACGATGATGAGAGAGGGAGACGTGCTGTGGAGCCCTCCGGCCGATGCGCTCGAGCGCACGCGGATGGGGCGATTCCTGACCCGGGTCAACGCCGAGCGCGGGCTGGATCTGAAGGACTACGACGACCTGCACCGCTGGTCGGTCACCGACCTCGAGGGCTTCTGGGAGTCGATCGCGCAGTTCTTCGACGTGCGCTTCCACGCGCCGTACGAGCGCGTGCTGGCGGAGCGCAAGATGCCCGGCGCGGTCTGGTTCCCCGGCGCGAGGCTGAACTACGTCGAGCACCTGCTCGGCACCGACGAGGACACCGACACCGTCGCGATCGTCGCGCGCTCCCAGACGCGCGACGACATCGAGCTGACCTTCGGCGAGCTGCGTGAGCGCGTCGCCCGCTGCCGCGCCGGGCTGCAGCGCCTCGGCGTCCAGCCCGGCGACCGCGTCGTCGCCTACCTGCCCAACATCCCCGAGACGCTGATCGCGTTCGCCGCCACGGCGAGCCTCGGCGCCGTCTGGGCGAGCTGCGCGCCCGAGTTCGGCGTGCGCAGCGTCGTCGACCGCTTCGGCCAGATCGAGCCGAAGGTCCTGCTCGCGGTGTCGGGCTACAACTACGGCGAGAAGTGGGTCGACCGCCGCCGGGAGGTCGCCGAGATCCGCGCGTCGATCCCGAGCATCGAGCACGTCGTCCACGTCCCCTACGGCGAGCCCGGCCTCGAGGACACGACCGGCTGGGACGACCTGCTGGCCGAGGAGGGCCCGCTCCAGTTCGACCCGGTCCCGTTCGACCACCCGATCTTCGTGCTGTTCTCGTCGGGGACGACCGGCCTGCCGAAGGCGATCATCCACGGCCACGGCGGCATCCTGCTCGAGCACTGCAAGAACCTCGGGCTGGCCTGGGACCTCAACCCCGGCGACCGCCTGCTGTGGTTCTCGACCACCGCGTGGATGATGTGGAACGCGCTGGTCTCCGTGCTGCTCACGCGCGCGTCGATCGTGATGTTCGACGGCAACCCCGGCTACCCGGACATGGGGATGCAGTGGCGCCTGGCCCAGGAGCTCGGGGCGACGCACATGGGCGTCGCGCCCGCGTTCATGATGGCCTGCCGCAAGGCCGGCGTGCAGCCCAAGGAGTACGAGCTGGGCAACCTGCGGATGCTGCTGACCGCCGGCTCGCCGCTGCCGCTCGAGGGCTACGCATGGGTCTACGAGCAGCTCGGCCCCGACATCCTGCTCAACAACGGCAGCGGCGGCACCGACATCTGCTCGGGCATGGTCGGCGGCTCCCCCCTGCAGAAGGTGTACGCGGGCGAGATCGCCGGGCGCCACCTGGCCGTCGCCGCCGATGCCTTCGACGAGGAGGGCAACTCGGTCGTCGGCGAGCTCGGCGAGCTCGTCATCACGGAGCCGCTGCCCTCGATGCCGGTCGGATTCTGGGGCGACGAGGACGGCTCGCGCTACCGCGCCGCGTACTTCGACGTGTACCCGGGCGTGTGGCGCCACGGCGACTGGATCCGCTTCACCGAGCGCGGCAGCTGCGTCGTCACCGGCCGCTCGGACGCGACGCTGAACCGCGGCGGCGTCCGGCTCGGCACGAGCGAGCTGTACTCGGTCGTCGAGGAGAACCACGAGGTGCTCGACAGCCTCATCGTCCACCTCGAGGACCCGGGCGGCGGCATGGGCGAGCTGATCCTGTTCGTCGTCCTGCGCGAGGGGATCGAGATGAGCGACGAGCTGCGCACGCGCATCGCCCGGTCGCTGCGCGACGCGCTGTCGCCGCGCCACGTGCCGGACACGATCGTCGCCGTCCCGCACATCCCCCGCACGATGACCGGCAAGAAGCTCGAGGTGCCGGTCAAGCGCATCCTGCAGGGCACGCCGGCCGAGAAGGTCGCCAGCCGCGACGCGCTGGCCGAGCCCGACGCGCTCGACGCGTTCGTCGAATTCGCCGGCAGCCGCTGAGCATCGTCCGCACGCCGCCGCCCATGCCTTGACCGGCGGGCGGCGGCCCGCGGAGAATGGCCCCCATCTCAACCAGGGGAGACGTGCTCATGAGACGCACCTTCGTCGCCGCTGCCTGCGCGCTCTCGGCGCTGGCGCTCGGCGCCTTCTTCACCGTGCCCGCCGGCGCGGCCGTGTTCAACGGCGGGCCGATCACGATCCCGACCCAGGGCAACGGCAACCCGTACCCGTCGCAGATCTCGGTCGGCGGCCTCACCGGGACGGTCACGAACGTCACCGTGACGCTGAACGGCGTCAGCCACACGTGGCCGGGCGACATGCGCATCCTGCTCGTCGGCCCCAACGGCCAGACCGTGACCCTGCTTTCGGCCGTGGGCGGCGGGACCGACGTCAACAACGCGACGCTCGTGTTCAGCCAGGCCGCCGCCGGCCTGGTCCCCAGCCCGATCGTGTCCGGCACCTACCGACCCACGCAGAACGCGCCCTTCAACGGGCCCCCGCCGGCGCCGCCCGGGCCGTACGGGGCATCGCTGGCGATCTTCAACGGCACCGTGCCCAACGGCGTCTGGAGCCTGTACGTGTTCGACACGACGCCGCCCGACGGCGGCCAGATCGCGAGCTGGAGCATCGACATCACGACGAACGGGCCGACGATCGGCTCGTTCGCCCCGACGACCGGCGCGGCCGGCACCCAGGTCGTCATCACCGGCACGAACCTGGCCGGGGCGACCGGCGTCTCGTTCGGCGGCACCGCGGCGACGCAGTTCACCGTCGTCTCCCCCACCCAGATCACCGCGACCGTCCCGCCGGGCGCGCAGAGCGGCCCGATCACGGTGACGACCCCGACCGGGTCCGCGACCTCGGCCACGCCGTTCCAGACGACGCCGGCACCGACGATCACGGCGCTGTCGCCGACGAGCGGCCGGGTCGGCACGCAGGTGACGATCACCGGCACGAACCTCACCGGCGCCACCCAGGTGACGTTCAACGGCATCCCGGCCACCGGCGTGTCGGTCGCCTCGCCGACGCAGCTCACCGCGACCGTCCCGACCGGCGCCGGCGCCGGCACCGTGACCGTCACGACGCCGGGCGGCACGGCGAGCAGCCCGTCGCCGTTCACGGTGTCGCACTCGCGGCGGGTCTCGCTGTCGCTCAGCCGCACGCGGGCCCGCGGGTCGGTGACCGCGGTCGACGGGTTCACGAAGTGCTCCCAGCAGGTCGCCGTCCGCGTCCAGCGGCGCGTGCGCGGGAGCTGGCGCACGGTCGGCAGCGACATCACGAACGCCAACGGCCGCTACAGCATCGGCAACGTCCGCACCGCCGGGCGCTACCGCGCGGTCGCGCCCAGGCAGACGCTGTCGTCGGGCGACGTCTGCAGCCGCAAGGCGTCGGCCTCCGCGCGCCAGTCGCGCTGATCGCCGTCCGCGCCGTCCCGTCGCCCTGCGGCGGGACGGCGCGCCGGCGCGGCGCTCAGCTCCCCGCCGGCTTCTCCGCGTGCCCGCCGAACTCGGCGCGCATCGCCGACATGACCTTGTTGGCGAACTGGTCGTGGTCGCGCGAGGAGAAGCGCGAGTACAGCGCGGTCGTCAGGACCGGCGCGGGCACGCCCTCCTCGATCGCGGCGATCGCCGTCCAGCGGCCCTCGCCGGAGTCCGACACGCGGCCGGAGTACTCGTCCAGGTCGGGCGACGACGCGAGCGCCGACGCGGTGAGGTCCAGCAGCCACGACGCGATCACGCTGCCGCGCCGCCACACCTCGGCGACCGCGGCCATGTCGAGCTCGTACTGGTAGGCCTCGGGATCGGCCAGCGGCGCGGTCTCGGCGTCGGCCTCGACGGTCGACAGCCCCACGTTCGCGTTGCGCAGGATGTTCAGGCCCTCGGCGTAGGCGGCCATGATCCCGTACTCGATCCCGTTGTGGACCATCTTCACGAAGTGGCCGGCGCCCGACGGTCCGCAGTGCAGGTAGCCGGCCTCGCCGGGCGCGAGATCGCCCTCGCGGCCGGGCGTGCGCGGCGCCGCGTCGACCCCCGGGGCGAGCGCGGCGAAGAACGGCTCCAGGCGCGCGAACGCCTCGTCGTCGGCCCCGATCATCAGCGAGTAGCCGCGCTCGAGGCCCCACACGCCGCCGCTCGTGCCGCAGTCGACGTAGTGCATGCCCAGCTCCTTGAGGCGCTTGCTGCGGCGCAGGTCGTCGCGGTAGGACGAGTTGCCGCCGTCGATCACCGTGTCGTCGGCCGACAGGAGCGGGAGCAGCTCGTCGAGCGTGTCGTCGACGACGGCCGCCGGGACCATCAGCCACACGTTGCGCGGCATCTCGAGCTTGGCGACGAAGTCCGCCAGGGCGCTCGCGCCCGTCGCCCCCTCCCCGGCGAGCTGCTGGACGGCGTCCGCGCTGCGGTCGTAGACCACGCACTCGTGTCCGGCGCGCATGAGGCGCCGCACCATGTTGGCCCCCATGCGGCCCAGGCCGATCATTCCCAGTTGCATTCCGTGATCATGCCGGGTCGGGCCGACGGGGTGAAATCGGCGGCGCCCCCGCGTGCGTTCTGGAATGCTCGGGCCATGGAGATCCACGGACCCCCGCTGACCCGGCGGGCCCACCCGCACGACCTGCTGCGCGGCCTGCACGACGGCCGCGGCGGCGACGTCGCGGTCGTCGGCGCCGAGCGCACGATGACCTGGGAGGATCTCGACGCGGCCGCCGGGGCGCTCGCCGCCGGGTACGCGTCGCTCGGCCTGCAGCGCGGCGACCGCGTCGCGTCGCTGATGCCCAACCGCCTCGAGCTGGTCGTCCACTACCTCGCCTGCTTCCGCAGCGGCCTGGTGGCGACGCCGCTGAACTACCGCTACACCTGGCGCGAGATCGACCACGCGCTCGAGGTCAGCGGCGCCGCCGCGCTCGTCGTCCACGCCGAGCGCGCCGACGACGTGGCCGCCAGCCGGCTCGCCGGCGGCGTGCCGCGCGGGATCGTCGCGTACGGCGGCGACCTGCCGAACGCCGTCGGGCGGCTCGAGGACCTCGTCGCCGCCGGCGGCGCGTTCCCGCCGCAGACGCCCGACCCCGGCGACCCGGTCGTCATCTTCTTCACCTCCGGCAGCACCGGACCGGCCAAGGGCGTCACGCACAGCCACGAGAGCCTCGGCTGGATGATCGGCAGCGCCGGCGCCGCGCTGGGCCTGAGCGCCGACGACACGTTCCTGCCGGCGTCGTCGATGTCGCACGTCGGCTCGTTCCTGTGGTCGCTGTCGACGCTGGCGACCGGCGGCCGCGTGGTCATCGTGCGCAGCTACGACGCGCACGAGGTCATCCCGCTGCTGCGCACGCACCGCCCGACGGTGATGGCGATGCTGCCGGCCGCGCTGGCCGCGCTGATCCGCGACCACGACCTCCAGCATTCGGACTTCTCGTCGCTGCGCCTGTGCCGCTGCGGCTCCGACAAGGTCTCCGTCGAGCTGCTGGCCGAGTTCGCGAAGGTCGCCGGGTTCCCGATCGACGAGGGCTACGGCATGACCGAGGTGGGCCTGGCCACGCTCAACCCGCCGGACGCGATCCGGCAGGGCTCGATCGGCAAGCCGATCGCCGGCTTCGACATCGCGCTGCGCGACGACCACGGCGACGAGGTCGGCACCGACGAGGTCGGGCGCATCTGGATCCGGACCCGCAGCTGCATGGCCGGCTACTGGAACCACCCGGAGGCCACGGCGCAGGTGATGCGCGACGGCTGGCTGGACTCGGGCGACCTCGCCCGCGCCGACGCCGACGGCTACCTGTGGTTCTTCGGGCGCAAGAAGCAGATCATCGTCCACGACGGGTCGAACATCAGTCCGTTCGAGGTCGAGGGCGCGCTCATGGAGCACCCGAGCGTCGCGCTCGCGGCGGTCATCGGCATCCACGACGACATCCACGGCGAGAACGTGCGCGCGTACGTGACGCTGCGCCCGGACGGGCCGCCGACCACGGCGGCCGACCTGATCGCGTTCTGCCGCGAGCGCATCGGCTACAAGGCGCCGGAGGAGATCGTGTTCCTCGACGAGATGCCGGTGAACCCGACCGGCAAGCTCGATCGCGTGGGCCTCAAGCGCCTGGCCGAGGAGGGGCTGCACGCGCACGACCAGACCGCCTGACAGCGGGCAAGATCCGGGGAATCCGCGGAGCCGGGTTGCGGCGGAATACGGATGGACCGGAGCCGCGCACCCGGCATGGTCCCCGCGCCATGTCCGACCTGCCCCCGCCCCCGCCGACGTGCACCGCGTGCGGCGACGTCATCGGCGTCTACGAGCCCATCGTCGCCCGCAACGAGAACGGCGGCGTCGTCGTGGAGACCTCGCTCGCGGCCGAGCCCGGGCTCGAGGAGCGGGGCTGGGCGTGCTACCACCGCGCCTGCTACTCGCGGCCGGCCGTGGTCTGAGCGTCAGCGCACGCGGACCTGCGCCTGAAGCGCGCGGTCGACGCCGACCTCGCGCGCCGCGCCGCTCATCGTGAACGCCAGCACGCCCCGGATGTCCGCGCTGGACGCGCCCACGCGCAGCTCCACCTCGCCCGGGTCGACGCGGCGCGCCCCGGAGCGGCCGCTGTAGCAGACGAGGTCGGCGGGCACCTCGATCTCGACCGTGCGCGTGGCGCCGGGCGCAAGCTCGACTCGGGCGAACGCGACAAGCCGCTGGAGCGGGCGCACGACCTCGGCGACCGGGTCGTGCAGGTACACCTGGACGACCTCCGCCGCCGGCGCGTCGGCGTCGTTGCGCAGCGTCACCGCCACGGTCGCGCTGCCGTCGGTCGGCCACGCCGGCCCCGACGGGGCCGCGACCTCGACCCACGTCGCGGGCGCGTACGAGAGCCCGTGCCCGAACGGGAACAGCGGGGTCGGGTCGATCGTCGTCGCCCCGCCGCGCTCGCCCGCGAGCGGCTGCAGGTACGTCCACGGCTGCGTCGCGCCGGCGGCCGGGAAGTGCACGGGCAGGCGGCCGGACGGGTTCACGCGCCCCGACAGCACGTCGGCCAGCGCCGGCCCGCCCTCCTCGCCCGGGTAGAACGCGCACACGATCGCGGCGAGCCGGTCGACCTGGCGCGACAGCTCGTAGGGGCGCCCGACCAGCAGCACGAGGACGACCGGCGTGCCGGTGCCCAGCAGCGCCTCGAGCAGCTCCTCCTGGCGGCCCGGCAGCCGCAGGTCGGGCGCGTCGCAGCCCTCGCCCGACGTGCCGCGGCCGAACAGGCCGGCCTGGTCGCCGAGGACGGCCACGCACACGTCGGCGTCGGCGGCGGCGCGCGCGGCGTCCGCGATGCCGGCGTCGTCGCCGCCGACCACCGGGCAGCCGGGCGCGAACGCAACGTCGTAGCCGGCCGGGTCGGCGCGCAGCGCCTCGAGGACCGTCGGCGCCGCGATGCCCGGGTCGGTGCCGGGGTGCTGAGTGCCGACGTGGACGGGGAACGCGTAGCAGCCCATCAGCGCCAGCGGGTCGTCGGCGCGCGGGCCGACGACGGCGAGGCGCACGCCGGCGCGCAGCGGCAGCGTGCCGTCGTTGGCGAGCAGGACGGCGCCGCGGCGGGCGAGCTCGCGCGCCAGCTCCCGGGCCGGCGGCGGGTCGAGATCGACGGGCTCCGCGCCGGTCAGCGCGGGCGGCTCGGGCGACCAGCCGGCGTCGAGCAGGCCGAGCTCGAGCTTCTGGCGCAGCACGCGCTCGAGCGCCCGGTCGACGAGCGCGGCGTCGACCTCGCCCGCCTCGAGCGCGGCGATGAGCGGCTCGCCGAAGCAGGCGACGGTCGGCAGCTCGACGTCGATGCCGGCGGCGAGCGCCTGCGCCGCCGCCTCGCCGCGGGTCGCGGCGGTGCGGTGCAGGATCTGCAGGAACCGCACGGAGAAGTAGTCGGCCACGACGGTCCCGGTGAAGCCGTGCTCTCCGCGCAGCAGGTCGGTCAGCAGCGCCGGGTCTCCGGCGGCGGGGACGCCGTCGAGGTCGACGTAGGCGTTCATCACCGAGCGCGCCCCGGCGCGCAGCGCCTGCTCGAACGGGACGAGCAGCACGTCGGCCAGCTCCCGCCGCCCGATCGAGACCGGCGCGTGGTTGCGGGCGCCGCGCGAGGCCGAGTAGCCGACGAAGTGCTTGAGCGTCGACACGATCCCGGCGGACTCCAGCCCGCGGACGTACGCGGCGCCGATCTCGCCCACGAGCTGCGGGTCCTCGCCGATCGTCTCCTCGACGCGGCCCCAGCGCAGGTCGCGCGCGACGTCGAGCACCGGCGCCATGCCCTGGTGGACGCCGAGCCGCCGCATCGCGGCGCCGATCTGCGCGGCCATCGCCTCGACCAGGCCGGGGTCGAACGCGGCGCCCCAGCACAGCGGCGACGGGTAGACGGTCGCCCGCCAGGCGGCCAGGCCGGTCAGGCACTCCTCGTGCACCAGGGCGGGGATCCCGTGCCGGCCGGCCTGGACGATCCGCCGCTGGCTGCGCGCGAGCGTGCGCGCCCCCTCGGCCGGGTCGACCGGCGCCGTGCCGAACGGGCGCGTGAGCTGACCGAGCCCGTCGCGGATCAGCTCGCCGTAGTCCTCGGGCGGCTCGGCGAGCTCGTGCTGGTGCGGCGCCACGTCCTCGCCCGCGGTCTCCATCCCCACCCACACGCCGTAGAGCTGGGCGACCTTCTCGCGCAGCGACATCCGCGACATGAGGTCGGCGACCCGCTCCTCCGGCGGCACCGCCGGATCGCGCCACGTCGCGGTGCCGCTCTCGATCGTCACGAGGCCGGCGGGGCGGTCGACTGGCGGACGACGAGGCTGGTCTCGAGCGTGACGTGCGCGCCGGCGAGGTCCTCGCCGCCGATCATGCGCAGCAGCAGCTCGACGGCCTCGTGGCCCATCGTGCGGATCGGCTGCTTGACGGTGGTCAGCGGCGGATCGGCGGCGGCCGCCTCGGGGATGTCGTCGAACCCGACCACCGACAGGCGGCCGGGCACGTCGAGGCCGAGCGAGCGCGCGACCTCGATCGTGGCCAGCGCGGCCACGTCGTTGCCGGCGAAGATCGCGGTCGGCGGGACCGGCAGCGTCAGCAGCTCCCGCGCGACGCGGGCGGACGCCTCCGGGTCGTAGCCGCCGACGCGCATGAGGCTCTCGCGCACCTGGACGCCGGCGGCCTCGTGCGCGTCGCGGAAGCCGCGCTCGCGCAGCTGGGCGGACTGCAGGTCGGGACGGCCGCCGATCATCGCGATGCGCTGGTGGCCGAGGCCGAGCAGGTGCTCGGTCGCGAGCTGCGCGCCGCGCAGGTTGTCGGAGTCGACGGTCGGCAGCCGCGACGGGCCGGTGTGCGGGTCGACGGCGACGATCGGCGCGTCGGAGACGACGTCGACGACGGTCGGCGTGACGAGCACGGCGCCGTCGATCAGCGTGCCGCTGAGCCGGGTCAGCGACCGCCGCTCCCAGCCGACGTGGTCGCCGGGCTGACCGCCCGCCGAGTAGACGACGAGCTCGTAGCCGGTCCCCCGGATCGCGTCCGCCGCGCCCTTGAGCAGCTCGGTGCTGAACGGCTCCAGGTCGGCGACCAGGATGCCCAGCACGTTCGTACGGTGGTTGCGCAGGCTGCGCGCGACGATGCTCGCCTCGTAGCCCAGCTCCTCGATGACCGCCTGCACCCGCGCGGTGGTGTCGGCGGCGACCCCATAGCGGCGGTTGAGGACCTTCGAGACCGTCGCGGTCGACACGCCGGCCCGCTCGGCGACGTCGCGGATCGTGACGCGGCTGCTGGGCTGCATGAGCGCGGACCATACCGCATAAATCGTTATCGATAACGATTTGACACGGCGGTTGCGAAGGGATAACACTGGCGGTCGAGAGGGGTCGACCACGTCGGCCGACGACGTCCGAGGAGGAGAGGACCGACCATGCGCAGGTTCCCATCGCGCCGCGCCGCCGCCATCGGGCTCACCGGCGCCGCGCTCATGCTCGTCGCCGCGTGCGGCGGCGGCGACGAGGACGGCGGGTCGACGGCCGCCTCCGGCGACGCCGCCGCCGAGTCCGCCAACCTGGTGTGGTGGCACAACGCCACCAACGAGCCTCTCAAGAGCGTCTGGACCGAGGTCGCTCGCGACTTCGAGGCGCAGAACCCGAACATCAAGATCAAGGTCCAGCCCATCCAGAACGAGCAGTTCACGACGAAGGTGCCGCTCGCCCTGCAGGGCGACGACCCGCCGGACGTCTACCAGCAGTGGGGCGGCGGCCAGCAGGCCGACCAGGTCCGCTCCGGCAAGGTCGCCGACCTCACCGAGGCGACGGCGGACTGGATCGGCGACCTCACGTCGATCACCGAGGGCTGGAAGACCGACGGCAAGCAGTACGGCATCCCCTACAGCCAGCACGTCGTGGGCTTCTGGTACCGCAAGGACCTGTTCGAGAAGGCCGGCATCACCGAGCCGCCGGCCACGATCGCCGAGCTGAACGAGGCGGTCGACAAGCTGAAGGCGGCGGGGATCGCCCCGATCGCGATCGGCGCCAAGGACCGCTGGCCGGCCGCGTTCTACTGGGACTACTTCGTGCTGCGCCGGTGCGCGGCCGAGACCGTCCAGGAGGCGATGGCCACGCAGGTGATGGACGACCCGTGCTTCATCGAGGCCGGCGAGGACCTGAAGGCCTTCCTCGACACCGAGCCGTTCCAGGACGGCTTCCAGGGCACCACCGCCCAGCAGGGCGCGGGCAGCTCGGCCGGCATGGTCGCCAACGGCAAGGCGGCGATGGAGCTGCAGGGCACCTGGAACCCGTACGTCATGTCGGACCTGACCGACGACGAGAACCTCGACGACAAGCTCGGCTGGTTCCCGTTCCCGGCCGTCGACGGCGGCGCCGGCGACCCGAAGGCGGCGCTCGGCGGCGGCGACGGCTTCTCGTGCACGACGAAGCAGGCCGACGCCTGCGCCACGTTCCTGGAGTACATCGTCTCGCCCGAGGTCCAGGAGAAGCTCGTCACGTCCGGCTCCACGACGCTGCCGGTCAACCCGGCCGCGGCCGGCGCGATCGAGAAGCCGACCGTGAAGGAGATCCAGGCGTACGTCGACGAGGTGCCGTACACGCAGACGTACTTCGACGTCGCCCTGCCGACCGCGGTCGGCCAGGCCCTCAACGAGGCGATCGCCGACTTCGTGGTCGGACAGGGGTCGCCGGAGGACATCGTCGCGGCGGTCCGGTGACCGCGACGGCGGCCTGCACGGCCGGGCGCCGCACCTTCGTCCCGACGGGCAGGACGGCGGCACGGTGGCGGTGAACCTGGCCGAGACCTCGACCGGGCGCGCGCAGGCGCGTCCGGTCGAGCGCCGCCGGGCGCTGATGCGCAAGCGAGCCGAGCTGGCGCTGCTGCTCGGCCCCGCGCTCGTGCTGTTCGTCGGCTTCGTCCTGCTGCCGATCGGGATCGCCGCCTACTACAGCGTCCACGAGTGGAACGGCTTCGGCCCGATCGACGAGTTCGTCGGGCTCGACAACTACACGCGGGCGTTCGAGGACCCCGTCTTCCGCGGCGCGATCGGCCACAACCTGATCATCGCCGGGCTGTCGCTGCTCATCCAGCTGCCGCTGTCGATCGCGCTCGCGCTGCTGCTGAACCGCAACCTGCGCGGCCGCGGCCTGCTGCGGCTCGTGGTCTTCGCCCCCTACGTGCTGTCGGAGGCGATCACCGCGGTGCTGTGGCTGCTGATGCTGCAGCCCGACGGCTTCGTCGACCAGGTGCTGCGCGCCGTCGGCCTCGGCGGCCGATCCAGCCGTGGCTGGCCGACCGCGACATCGTCCTCTACACGCTGTTCGTCGTCATCACGTGGAAGTACCTGGGCTTCGGCATCATCCTCCTGCTCGCCGGCCTGCAGGGCATCCCGCGGGAGCTGCGCGAGGCGGCCGCGCTCGACGGCGCCGGGTCGTGGCAGACGACGCGCTACGTCGTGCTGCCGCTGCTGGGGCCGACGATCCGCATCTGGATCTTCCTGTCGATGATCGGCTCGCCGCAGCTGTTCGACATCGTCTGGATCATGACCGGCGGCGGCCCGGCCGGCTCGTCGGCGACGATGGCGACGTACCTGATCGACCACGGCTTCCGGCGCTACGAGTTCGGCTACGGCAGCGCGGTCGCGGTGATCCTGTTCGTCATCTGCTTCGCGTTCGCGCTCGTGTACCAGCGCTACGCGCTGCGACGCGACACGGCGGGCGCGCTGACGCGGGCGGGGGCCTGAGATGGCGACCTACCGCATGGCCCCCTCCCCCACGCCGCGGCTGCGCCGCCGCGGGCGCCGGGCGCTGACGGTCGGGCGCCTGCTGACGTGGCTGGCCGTCGTCGTGATCGTCGTGTGCACGGTCGTGCCGCTGCTGTACGTCGTGCTCAGCGGCTTCCGCACGACCGCGCAGATCAACACCGACTCCGCCGCCCTGCCCGACCCGTGGGTCTGGGAGAACTACAAGAACGTCCTCACGTCGTCGGACTACTGGCGCTTCCTGCTCAACAGCCTCGTGATCGCCGTGATCGCGACGGCGCTGGCGGTGGCGCTCGGCGCGATGGCGGCGTTCTCGCTGGCCCGCTACGCGTTCCGCGGGCGCGAGGCGCTGTACGCGTTCTTCACGATCGGGCTGCTGTTCCCGCTCGGGGTGGCCGCGCTCCCGCTGTACCTGGTGCTGCGCGAGATCGGGCTGCTGGAGAACCCGCTCGGCGTCGCGATCCCGGAGGCGGCGTTCTCGCTGTCGATCACGATCGTGATCCTGCGCCCGTTCATGCGCGCGATCCCCGACGAGCTCGAGGACGCCGCGCTGCTGGACGGGGCGTCGCGCCTGACGTTCTTCTGGCGGATCCTGCTGCCGCTGTCGGCGCCGGCGCTGAGCACCGTCGCGATCCTCGCGTTCGTGACGAGCTGGAACTTCTACCTGCTGCCGCTGCTCGTCTTCAACGAGACCCAGCACTTCACGCTGCCGCTGGGCGTCGCGACGTTCCAGTCCCAGTACTCGCAGGACACCGCGGCGATCCTCGCGTTCACCGCGCTGTCGATGGTCCCGTCGCTCGCGTTCTTCGTCTTCGCCGAGCGGCGCATCGTCGGTGGACTCACGGGTGCCGTGAAGGGATAGGGTCGCTCCGTGCGCGCGATCGGACTCGACGTCGGCACCTCGGCGGTCAAGGCCCTGGCCCTCGACGAGACGGGCGCCGTCCTCGCGCGCCACGAGGTCGAGTACCCGCTGTCGATGCCGTATCCCGGCTGGTCCGAGCAGGACCCCGAGGACTGGTGGCGCGCCGCCGAGGCGGCGCTCGAGGCGGTGACCGACGGCGACGCGGTCGCCGGCATCGGCCTGTCGGGCCAGATGCACGGGCTCGTCGCGCTCGACGCGTCCGACCGCGTCATCCGCCCCGCGATCCTGTGGAACGACCAGCGCACCCAGGCCGAGTGCGAGGAGATCACGCGCCTCGTCGGCGAGCGGCGGTTGATCGAGCTCACCGGCAACCGGGCGCTGACCGGGTTCACCGCGCCGAAGCTGCTGTGGCTGCGCGAGCACGAGCCGGCCGAGTACGCGCGGATCGCGCACGTGATGCTGCCCAAGGACTATGTGCGGCTGCGGCTCACCGGCGAGCGCGCGACCGACGTCGCCGACGCCTCGGGGACGCTGCTGCTCGACGTGGCGCGGCGGCGCTGGAGCGCCGAGGTGCTCGAGGCGCTGTCGCTGGACGAGGCGTGGCTGCCGCGCCTGCTGGAGTCGCCGGAGGTGTCGGGGACGACGGCCGCCGGCGTGCCCGTGGCGGCGGGCGCGGGCGACCAGGCGGCGGGCGCGCTGGGCGTCGGCGTCGTGCGGCCGGGACCGCTGTCGGTCGTGCTCGGCACGTCGGGCGTCGTGCTGACCGCGCTGGACGCGTTCGCGGCCGATCCCGAGGGACGCGTGCACGCGTTCTGCCACGCGTCGCCCGGCGCGTGGCAGGCGATGGGCGTGATGCTGTCGGCGGCGGGCGCGCTGGGCTGGCTGCAGCGGACCATCGCGCCGGGGATGCCGTTCGCGGGGCTGGTCGCCGAGGCCCACCACTGGGACCCGGGCGCGGGCGGGCTCACGTTCCTGCCGTACCTGACCGGCGAGCGCACCCCGCACGCCGACCCCGACGCGCGCGGCGCGTTCACCGGCCTGTCGATGCACCACGACCGCGGCGCGCTGGTGCGCGCCGTGCTCGAGGGCGTGGCCTGCGGGCTGCGCGACTGCTTCGACCTCGTCGGCGCGCTCGGGGCGGGCGTGGCGAGCGCGGGCCGCGCGTCGGGCGGCGGCGCGCGCAGCGCGCTGTGGCTGCGGATCGTCGCCTCGATGCTCGAGCTGCCGATCGAGCGGCTGGCGGTCGAGGAGGGCGCCGCGTTCGGCGCCGCGCTGCTGGGCGGCGCCACCGGCGGCATGTGGCGCGACACCGACGAGGCGGCCGCCGCGACCGTCCGCGTGCGCGACACGATCGAGCCCGAGCCGGCCTGGATCGAGCCCTACCGCGAGCTGCTCGCGCGCTACCGCGCGCTGTACCCGGTCGCGTCGCGGCCGGTGGACGCGACGCGGGCGTAGGCGGGCGCCGACACCGCGCTTCCTCCTCGCCGCCGGCCGCTCGGAGGGACGGGCAGCGAGGGCGACCAAGCCGTTTCGCTTCCCGGTGCCGCACCGGAAAGCGGTGCGTCGGGCGTGGTCGACCTAACACCGCTATGGCGAGGTCTAGGTCGACCACCCCCGGCCCCTCCCGTGCGAGCGCCAACCCCGCCTCGGCACCGTTGTCGGTTAGCGAGCTGGGTCTGACAACGGCGCTCGGTCCGCGGCCGCGCGGCTCCGCACCGCGCGTCGCCGGGCCGCCCTACTCCCCCGCCGGCCCGCGCCCCAGCGTGATCCGCAGGTAGCGCGACGTCGCCTCGGCGCGGTTGTTCGCGTGCATCTTGCGCAGCACGTTCTTGACGTGGAACTTCACGGTGCCCTCGGAGAGGACGAGGATGCGCGCGATCCCGGCGTTCGTGTGCCCCTGGACCATGAGCTGCAGGACCTCGAGCTCGCGGCGGGTGAGCAGGTCGCGGAGGCGGTCCATCGACGGGGCCGGGTCCAGCTCGGTCGGGGGCTCGTCGCCGCCGTCGCGCGCGAGCGTCACCGCGCCGTCGGTGAGGCTGCCGCTGCGCGACTCCGCCCAGGCGGCGACGCGGCGCAGCTCCTCGCGCTGGGCGCGCAGCCGGCGGCGCAGGACCGCCCGCTCGAACACGAGCGCGAAGCACAGCGCGAAGTCGCCGAGCACCTGCGCGTCGTCCTCGTCCAGCGGGCGGGCCGGCACCGGGTCGGCGCCGTGCAGGAAGCCGATGGCGCGCCCGTCGACCGAGATGGGCGCCGCCAGGTAGCCGTCGGCGCCCAGCGTGTCGCCGAACGCGTGGCGGCGTCGGGCCTCGAGCCGGGCCGGCACGATCAGCCGCGGGGTGCGGCGGCGCAGCAGCTCGCTCTCGGCGACCGGGTACTCGAGCAGCAGCGGCTCGTCGCGCAGCGGGGCCAGCAGCTCCTCGGCCGCCTCGGGCCCGTCCTGCGACCACGCCGCCTCGCCGACGAGCGTGCCCTCCTCCAGCCGGCTGAGGACGATCCGGCCCAGGCCGGTCGCGGCCGCCGCCTCGGCCGGCGCCTGCGCGATCAGCTCGCTCGGCGGGCCCAGCTCGACCAGCCGCTCGAGCGCACGGGCGAGGTCGATGCGGCGGCGACCGGCGGCAGCCTCGGCGGCGGCCGCCACGCTCAGCGGGCCCCGACGAGCTCGGCGCGCTCGCGGCCCACCGGTCGCACGTACGCGTCGCGGTGGCGGGCGGTCAGCACGACCGTGTTCGAGCCGGCGCGCTGGGTGAACGGCTTCAGCGACACGCGGAACCCGCTGCGCTCGCCGACGAGCGAGAAGATCGGGCCGTTGACCCAGTTGAGGATCGAGCCCTCGAGCTTGCCGGGGCCGCGGAACGCCGCGTACTCGCCGACGTCGCGCACGAAGATGTCCTGCGCGACGAGCGTGCCCTCGTGGTGCAGCAGCTGCAGCGTCTGGGCGAAGCTCTCGACCGCGGTCGTCGACATGTGCACCCGCGTCCACTCGGACATGCCGTCGAGCAGCTCGTCGAGGTGGACGTCGGCGCTCGGGGCGACGCGCATCGCCGACGGCGCCGGGACCTCGACGTACATCTCCTCGAGGTGCACGGCCTCCCACACGTCGGCCCAGAAGCGCACGCCCGCGGGCGTGTCGCCGTGGGCGGACGGGCCCTCGCGCAGCACGCGCTGGACGGCGGTGACGATCTCGCCCTCGGCGATCCCGTGCGCCTTGGCGATCGTCGCCACCTCGCCGGGCGTGATGCTCGCGCGCACCAGCGGCTCGTAGGCGCGATCGCCGACGCGCATGAGCTCGTCGGTCGGGAGGTTGTCGTACAGGTTGCACGCGTGCGCGAACAGCAGCTTGCCGCGCAGGTGCTCGAGCCCGTGCAGCGGGTTGCGGAAGTCGAGCTCGAGGCAGTCGACGAGGTGGTCGTAGCCGTCCAGGGCCTGCCGCGCGCGCTCGAGGACGTGCGGCGAGTAGTCGGCCATCAGGTAGCGCACGCGCGGGAGGTAGTCACGCCCGCGGCGCTCGGACGCGGCCGCGAACGTGTCCATCCACGTGCGCGCCTGGTGCCCGTCGCCGACGCCCAACTCGAGCACCGGGATCTCGTCGGGCAGCTCCGACCACTCGTCGAGGCGGACGAGCGTGTCCATGAGCGCCTCGATCTGCTCGGCCCAGAACGCCGGGTTCGTCCCGTCCGACACCCCGCCGGGCAGCGCGGCCGCGTAGTCGCGCTGGAACGTCTCGTCCCACGAGGCGAGGTGGCGCCAGTAGCTGCGGTTGAACGACCACACGACGCTCTTGCTCGGACGCACCCAGTCCTCGAGGTGGATGCACTCGTGGACGTCGGGGATGATCCCCAGCGCCTTGGACAGGCGGTCGACGATGTCGGCCGCGAGGCGCTCGGGCGTCATCTCCCGCGCGCGGCGCACGTCGATGGCGATCTCGGCGAGCGGGCCGGTCTCGGCCGGCTCGGCGCCGAACGGGCGCACCATCACGGGCGCGCGGAAGTTCTTGCGGTACTGCACCCAGTCGAGGATGGCGGCCAGCCGGGCGTGGTCGAGATCCACGGCGGCGGCGGCCTTGGCGATCGCAGGCGCGATGACGGCCAGGTCGGCGGGCTCGGCGCGTCCCACGCAGTTGAGCTGGATCAGCACGGTCCTCTCTCCTCTGGTCTCCGCCATCACCCCCGGCGGATGACCAGCATCGTCCTGCGTGCGGACGCCGCCCGCGACGTTCGAAGGGAGTGGATTGCCACGCCGAACGGATAGGGCCTCTCCCGCCCGCCGAGCGGCAACCCGCCCGCGCAGGCGTCAAATCCCTCCCGTTCGGGGGGTGCGGCCGCGGGAGGGTCGGGGCTAGCGTCCGCCCCGCGCGGGCCGGCGTAGCGGCACTGCCCGGCCGCAGAGAGCGAGAGAGAGGGTTGCGCGATGAGCGAGTACCTGTTCACGTCGGAGTCGGTCACGGAGGGTCATCCGGACAAGGTGGCCGATCAGATCTCCGACGGGGTGTTGGATGCGGTGATGGCCGCTGATCCGGCGGGTCGGGTGGCGTGCGAGACGCTGGTCAACACCGGGTTGGTGGTGGTGTCGGGGGAGATCAGCACGTCGACGTATGTGGATGTGCAGGAGATCGCGCGCGAGACGATTCGCAAGATCGGCTACGTGGACGCCGATCTGGGCTTCAGCGCGGATTCGTGCGCGGTGATCAACGCGATCGACAAGCAGTCGCCGGATATCGCGCAGGGCGTCGATCAGGCCTATGAGGCGCGCACCGATCCCGGCGACGAGGACGCGCTGGACATCGCCGGCGCCGGCGATCAGGGGATGATGTTCGGCTATGCGACCAACGAGACGCCGGAGCTGATGCCGTTGGCGATCAGCCTGGCGCACAAGCTGGCCAAGCGGCTGGCCGACGTGCGCCACGGCGGGGTGCTGCCGTACCTGCGCCCCGACGGCAAGACGCAGGTGTCGGTGCGCTACCAGGACGGCCGTCCGGTCGCCGTCGAGAAGCTGCTCATCAGCACGCAGCACGCCGAGGGCTCCGAGGGCGTGCTGCCCGACGATCTGTGGGAGCACGTCGTCGAGCCGGTGCTGCCCAAGGAGCTGTATGACGCCAACGCGCTGCGCAAGACGTTCCTGGTCAACCCGACCGGCCGGTTCGTGATCGGCGGCCCCGTCGGCGACTGCGGCCTGACCGGGCGCAAGATCATCGTCGACACCTACGGCGGCATGGCCCGCCACGGCGGCGGCGCCTTCAGCGGCAAGGACCCCTCCAAGGTCGACCGCTCGGCCGCCTACGCCGCCCGCCACGTCGCGAAGAACATCGTCGCGGCCGGGCTGGCCGACCGGGCCGAGGTGCAGGTCGCCTACGCGATCGGCGTCGCCCACCCCGTCAGCGTGATGGTCGAGACGTTCGGCACCGAGAAGATCCCCGCCGCCCGCATCGCCCAGCTCGTCGACGAGCACTTCGACCTGCGCCCCGGCGCCTTCCGCGAAGCGCTCGACCTGCACCGCCCCATCTACCAGCAGACCGCCGCCTACGGCCACTTCGGCCGCGACGACCACGACTTCACCTGGGAGCGCACCGACAAGGCCGCCGCCCTCGCCGACGCCGCCGGCCTCAGCGAACCGGCGGTCGCGTAGCGCGCGGCCGGCGCGACGCGGCGCGGATCAGCCGGCCACCGGGGCCAGCTCGTCCGACAGCCGCGTCGCGTCGACCGTGTTGCGCAGCAGCATCGCGATCGTCATCGGCCCCACGCCGCCGGGGACCGGCGTGATGCGCGAGGCGATCGGCTCGACGGACTCGAAGTCGACGTCGCCCACGATCCCGTTCGGCGTGCGGTGGATGCCGACGTCGATGACGGTCACGCCGGGCTTCACGTCGTCGCGGCCGATGAGCCCGGGCACGCCGGTGGCGACGACGAGGATGTCGGCGCGCAGCGTCTCGGAGCGAAGGTCGACCGTCTCCTTGTGGCAGCTCGTGACCGTCGCGTCGCGCTCCAGGAGCATCTGCGCCATCGGCCGGCCGACGAGCGCCGAGCGCCCGACGACCACCGCGTCGGAGCCGGCGATCGGCACGTCGTAGGCGTCGAGCAGGGCCATGACCCCGGCCGGCGTGCACGGCCTCAGGCCGGGCTCGCCGAGTGCCAGCCGCCCGGCGCTCGGGATCGTGAGCCCGTCGACGTCCTTGGCCGGCGGGATCAGCGCCAGGACCGGCTTGGGGTCCAGGTGCGCCGGCAGCGGGAGCTGCAGCAGGATCCCGGTCACGTCCGGATCGGCGGCCAGCCCGGCGACGAGCTCGGCCAGCTCCCGCTGACTGACGTCGCCGGGCAGGTGGTGATGGAGGTCGCGCATGCCCGCCTCGACGCACGCCTTGCGCTTGCGCGCGACGTAGATCGCCGAGGCGGGGTCGTCGCCGACGAGGACGGTCGCCAGGCCGGGCGGGACCGCCATCCCGGCCACGTCCCTGGCGACCGCCTCGTGGATGTCCGCTGCGACCGAGCGGCCGTCGATCAGCTCGGCCATCGGGTCCTACGCGTGGGCGGCACGCCAGCCGCCGGGCGCGTACTCCTTGCGGACGGTCTCGACGTACGGCACCGGGCTGACGATCGCGCGGATCTCGGTCTGCTCGTGGCGCTCGACGGTCGGCTTGCGCGTGCCGCCGTTCTCCTCGCCCCAGTGGAACGTGACCTCGATGCCCGGGTCCGCGTACTCGGTGTCGATGACGGCCAGCGTCAGCCACTTGCCCTCGTTGGCCGTGTACGAGATCCAGGTCGACACGCCGATCGTCTTGCCGTCGTGCGAGACGCGGTCGAACGGGTGCATCGCGTAGACGGCGCTCGGCCAGTCCATGTACTTCGCCCGGCCCTCCTTGCGCATCTGCGACCCGAGCGCGCGGGTGACGTCCTCGTCGTTGAGCGCGAGCGTCACCTTCGTGCGGTGCCCGCCCTCCTCGGCCTTCTTCTCGAGCGCCTCGCGGCCGATGAAGTCGTGGTCGAACTTCACGAGGTGGCCGTAGGTGAGGTCCCAGGGCGTGAAGTAGTAGTCCTCGATGTCGTCGGAGACGAAGCTGCCGCCCACCGACGCGTTGCCCTCGTAGCCGTCGGCCGGCAGCCACTCGCGGTAGGCCTTCAGCTCGTCGCCCGTGTAGATCGCGGGCAGCGGCGACGGGATCCAGCCGGACTCGACGGCGTTGGACGAGTACGCGCGCCCGCCGACGAGCTTCATGCCGAACTCCTCGCCGGCGGTGACGAACGCCTCGTAGACGGCGTCGTAGTCCTCCCACGGGCCGTAGACCTCCCAGCCCGACTGGCCGGCCATGCCGTGGCGCAGCGCGAAGACGTCCTTGCCGGCGATCTTCTCGACCGACACCGCGAAGAACTTCAGGTCCTCGGGCTTGTGGCCCAGCGCCTTCTCGATGACCTGCATCGCGTTGGGGCCCTGGATCTGGAAGCGGTAGTGCTTGCGGCGGCCGTCGGTGCGCAGGGCGCTGCGCTGGTCGAGCTCGACCTCGATGTCGTAGCCGCCGGTCTCGGCGTGGTAGGTGACCCAGTTGAGGACCGGCGCGCGTCCGACGAGGTCGAACGTGTCGGGCGTGCGCGCGAACTGGATGACGTCGCCGATGACGTAGCCGTCGGGCGTGACCGGGACGAACTGCTTGGCGCGACCGGGCGCGTAGTTCGGCGTGTTGATGCCGAGGTAGGACAGGAGCTTCAGCGCGTCGGGACCACGGACCTCGAGCTCGGCCATGTGGTAGCTCTGGTTGAAGAGCACGCAGGTCTCCTGCCAGGCGCGCTGCTCGTCCCGCCAGTTGGAGTACTCCGGCGGCACCCCCGGATAGACGTTCGGGCCGGCCTGCGCGTTGCGCAGCATGTCGACGACGTTGCCGGCGGCGTTCAGCCGCTCTTCGAGATTGGCGTAGGCCATCCGCTGCTCTCCTCCTGGGGTGGAACCGGTCGCAAACTTACTTGCTTGGCGTATAGTAAGTGATCGTGCCGAGCGGCGCCACCCCCACTCCCCTCCGGCGCCGCACGCAGCAGGAGCGCCGGGCCGAGACCGAGCGACGACTGCTCGACGCCGCCGCCGCGCTCCTCGCGCAGGGCGGCGCCTCGGCGGTCACGCTGGCCGAGATCGGCCGGGTCGCCGGCTACAGCCGCGGGATCGTCACCCACCAGTTCGGCTCTCGCCTGGGGCTGCTGGCCGCGTTCGCCGAGGTCGCCCAGGAGCGCGTCGAGCCGCGGCCCGAGGACCCGCCCGGCGTCGCGCGGCTGCTCGCCCTCGCGCGCGCGTACGTGGACCTGGTGGCCTCCGGCGACGAGTACTCGCGCGGGTTCCTGCTGCTGTGGGCCGAGTCGATGCGCGCGGCGCCGGAGATCCGCGAGATCTTCGCCGCCCGCGACCGGCGGCTCCGCGAGGAGATCGTCGCCGACCTGCTCGCCGGGCAGGCGGCCGGCGAGGTGCGCGCCGATCTCGACGTCGACGCCACGACCACCGTGCTCGTCGGTCAGCTCCGCGGCGTCGCGCTGCAGCTCATCCTCGGCGAGGACGCGCCGCCGGCCGACGCGGTGAAGGCCGCGCTGGTCGAGAGCATCCGGCGCAGCCTGGCCTGAGCTACGCGGCGGTCGGGTCGCCGGCGGCGGCCGACGCCTCGAGCTCGTGCGCGAGCGTCTTGGCGTCGTAGGGGCCGACGTGACGGCGGCCGGCGACGAAGAACGTCGGCGTGCCGGTCGCGCCGCTGGCCTCGGCGCTGGCGACGTCCTCGCGGATGTGCGCGGCGAGCGACTCGTCGGTCAGGTCGCGGGCGAACTGCTCGACGTCGAGCCCCAGCTCGCCCGCGTAGCCGAGGACGTCCTCGACCTCGAGCTCGCCCTGGTGCTCGAACAGCAGGTCGTGCATGTCCCAGAAGCGGCCCTGCGCGCCGGCGGCCTCGGCGGCGGCCGCGGCCAGCTCGGCGTGCGGGTGGACGTCGGTGAGCGGAAGGTGGCGGAAGACGTAGCGCAGGTCGTCGCCGAAGCGGGCGCGCAGGTCGCGCACGACGCCGGTGGCGCGGCCGCAGAACGGGCACTCGAAGTCGCCGTACTCGACGAGCGTCAGCCGCGCGTCGGGCCGCCCGCGGATGTGGTCGCGGGTCGGGTCGACCGGCATGTCGAGCACGAGCGGAAGGCTTGCCGTCCACTCGCCGCGCAGGATGCCGGCGAGGCGGAAGATGAGCGCGCCGAGCAGCGTGGCGAGCAGGGCCGCGACCAGGACGCCGACGGTCGCCTCGGCCTGCAGCTCCGGGTCGGGCAGCGCCAGGTGGACGATCAGCAGGGAGACGGTGAAGCCGATGCCCGACAGCGCGGCGCCGCCGAGCGCCTGGCCGGGCCCGACGCCGCGGGGCAGCTCCCCCAGGCCGAGCCGGCGGCCGATGAGGACGCCGCCGCCGATGCCGACGGTCTTGCCGACCACGAGGCCGAGCACGACGCCCCACATGATCGGCGAGGCGAGCGCGTCGCCCAGGACGCCGCCGCGCAGGTCGACGCCGGCGTTGGCGAGCGCGAACACGGGCACGACGACGTAGCTGGCCCACGGGTGCAGCATCGTCTGGAGGCGCTCGTTCACCGAGACCGCCCGTTGCACGCCGCGCGCGGCGGCGGATCCCACCTCCGGCAGCGGCGATTGGCGGAAGGCCCGGAACGCGATCGAGGCGCGCTCCACGTCCTCGCGCCGCGGCGGGCGGGCGGCGATCAGCAGGCCGGCGAGCATGCCGGCGATCGAGGGGTGCAGGCCGGACTCGAACGTGGCGATCCACAGGACGATCCCGACGATCCCGTAGGCCCAGGCGCGCCACTGGTCGAAGCGGCTGAGCAGTGCGAGCGCGACGAGGCAGACGGCCACGATCGCGAGCGCCACCGGGTCGAGCGCCTCGGAGTAGACGATCCCGATGATGCTGACCGCGACGATGTCGTCGAACACGGTCAGCGTCAGGAGGAAGACCCGCAGCTGCGTGGACATCGCCGGCCCGACGATCGCCAGCGCGCCGAGCAGGAACGCGGTGTCGGTGCCGATCACCGCGCCCCAGGCGTGCCGCGCGTCGCCGGTCGGGTTGACCGCCAGGTAGAGCAGCGCCGGGAGCACGATCCCGGCGAGGGCGGCGGCCGCGGGCAGGACCACGCGCCGGCGGTTCGTCAACTCCCCCACCGACAGCTCGTGGCGGACCTCGAGCCCGATGACGAAGAAGAACAGCGCCATCAGCCCGTCGTTGACCCAGTGGCGCAGGTCCATCGAGAGCTCGTCGCTGCCGATCCCGATGACCGCCGTGGTCTCCCACAGCGACTCGTACTCGTCCGACCACGGCGAGTTCGCCCAGACGAGCGCGACGACCGCCGCCGCCAGCAGCAGCCCGGCGCTGCCGGCCTCGGTCTTAAGGAACCCGCGCAGGGGCCCGCGGAGCTGAGCGGCGAGCAGCCGCCGCTTCGCGCGCGTCTGGGTGAGCAGCCCGGGTGGACTCAGCGTCATCGGACGGGTGCGGGGAGGATCGGGCTGGTCACGGGGCGGCGCGAGGCGTCGATGCCCCGGATGGTGTCATGCGGGTGGGCGCCCGGAAGGCGCCTGGAGGTGCGCGGGATGGCTAGGACACCGGCGTGGGCGTGATCGCGCCCTCCTCGACGCGCGGCACCTCGACCTCCTCGTCGGCCTCGCGCAGCTTCGGCGCCTTGGGCTGCCAGGCGCGGAGCGTCTGAACGACCTCGCGATAGAAGTCGAAGGCCTGGACGCGCGTGTCGTGGACGAACGAGCCGCGCCCCTTGCCCCGCTTCTGCCCCAGCGGCCGAGTCAACGTGACCGTGAAGGCGCGCGGCTCGCGCTTCGGGTCGGACGCCGACAGCAGGCGCTGCGGATACTCGCGGGCGTCGCGCAGCAGCTCGGACGTGGTCTCGCGGACCCCGGCGAAGCGGACCTCGATCCGGAGATCGTCGGGCACGTCCTTCATCTGCCGCAACAGCCAGTTGATCCGCGAGCTCGGCCGGCCCTCGCCGGGCGCGGCGAGCGTAACGTCGGTGTGCACCTGCCGCGCCCGGAGATCGGCAGTGATGGTCATCGGCGCGACCGTGTCAGGGACCTTCAGCGAGGTCGTGAGGACGCCGGCGTCGGCGAGCTCCTTCACGAGAAGCTCCACACGCTGGTCGTGGGTCTGCTTGCGCGGTCGCACGGTCTCGACCTCGCGACCGAGATCCTGCGACAGACCGAGCGCCAGGTACTGGCTGAACTGGACCCAGTTCTCGGCGACGGCACGGACCTCCTTGTCGGAGGCGCGGAGTGTGCCCTGCCGAGCGCCGTCGCGCACCTTCACCCAGCTCGGGCCCATGTCCTCGAACCCGCTCGCGCCCGATGCGTCGTGATCGAGGTAGGCGATCAGCTCGCCGAGGATCCACGCCTGATCGGGATCGGACACGCCGCGATACCGGTGCTGGACGACCGCCTCGGTGATCACCCGCCACCACGAGAAGTGCCACAGGCTCACGCGCTTGAGCTTGCGTCCGTCAACGGAGACGGGCGAGTGGTCGACCCCGCGCGTGAGCTGGTTGGAGATCGTGACGACGGCATCGAAGCCATGCTCGCGGGCGCGGTCGAGGTAGCGCGTCACCTGTTCGGACTCGAGCGACGCGGAGCCGGTCTTCACCTCGACGAGGCACGACCACCGGGTCTTACCTCGCTCGACGACGATCGCGCCGTCAGGGATGGAGACCTTGCCGTCGGCGTCCTTGAGCCGGACCTCGGCATAGGTCGAGATCCGCCCCTTCGGCGCGCCGACGTCCTTCAGCAGCGCGTGCCCGAACTCCGGCACCGCCCGCATCACCGCGAGGAGCGATGACGTGGCGCGTTTCTCCTGCTCTTCCTGCCCGCGAATCCCGACCGTCGGGATCAGGCGCGCAGGCGGCCATTCCTGGCCTTCGGCCTCCACTCCCATGCCGGGGGAACGTACCGATCGCTCCGGCGAATTGCGCTATTCGGTCCGCTGACCGACGACGCGTGTCCGACGGTCCGCCTACTCGACGCCGGTCTGGATCTTGCGTGGCTCGCCCTCGGGACCGAGCCGTTCAGGTCGCTCGCCAAGCGACTCGAGCGCCTCGCGTGCGACGGGATCGCGAGGGACGGTGCGAGCCGCCTTCTCACCGCGTGCGATCGCAGCTCCGAGCGCACCACCGGGACGGCGGCGGGCGGCGATCTCGCGGTACGAGCGCTTGGCCATGTCCCTGAGGCTACCTGCGGTCGCGGAGCACGTCGATCTCTGCCCAGAAGCGTGCACTCAGCTCGTCGTACGTCGGGTCGTCGATCTCTCCCTCAGCGGACAGTGAGCCGAACAGGCGCAAGAACGCATCGAGGATCTCCGGCATCGGCGCGCCTTCGTGGGCCGCGCGTTGCCGCACACGAACGAGGTCGAGCGCGTCTCCGGCCGCGGCACGCAGCGCCAGTGCTTGAGCTAAGCGGTCGTTTGCGTTCCAGAAGACTGCCTGTGCCAGCCGGTCCAGCATGAGGTCAGCGACCGACCAGATGGTCACGACATCCCCGGTGGGAGCCTCGATGTCGTCCGTGACCGAAAGCGGCGGCAAGTCTGACGCCGGCACCTGGACAGCAATCCTCAGTCGCTCGTTGGCCCAGATGTGCTGCGATCCTCTGCGGCTGAAGCCCAGCGCCTGAAGAACGGGGTCGAGTCGATCCGCATTTGGCGTGACCAGGTCGATGTCCAACGTGGCAAAGTCGCGAGCAGTCGCCAGAACCACCGCGGCACCTCCAGTGACCACGACCGAGTCGATGCCCTCCCGCCGCAGGCGCGCGACGATGAAGCCGGAGGCATGCGCGATTCGATCGGCAGCCGACCCGGCCCTTGACAGCGTGGCTTTCAACTCGTGCTCGTCCGCGCCCCACATGGCGTGATCTTTGCGTAACAGCGGGCAAACGGCCAGGCGCGCAACCGCCCGGGCACCGGACGCGCTACAGACCGCATCTGCGCATCAGTAGTGAAGGCGTTCTCCTGGTTCGGCGACATCAATCTCGATTCAGAGATACTCCGACAATGGCCGTCGATCCGACGCACGACGCGGACGGACTGCTCGAGCGCACGCCGTACCTCGTGGGAGATGGCGCGGCAGCCCGAGACCGATTCGCTGTCGTGCGCGAACGATCGGAGCGAACGCGTGCCCGGGCTGAGGCCGCCGCCGGCTCAATCGCCGCGCAGGCGGCAGGGGTCCTTCCTCAGTTCGAGATTGCTCTGCGGACCGACCTTGTGGTGGAGAGCAATCGCATGGAAGGCATCGATTCTTCGCCGACTGAGCTGCGCGATCTTGTGCGCGTACGTCGCGAGCTCCTGGACATGGAGGTCGGTGGCTTCGTCGAACACGTCCGCAACGATCAGCGTCTCCTAGAGAGCCTCGGTCTCTACCGGGCTTACCGGGTCGCCGACGAGTGGGCCAAGGCTCACGCAAGACCGCGTGAGTTCGAGTTGCGAGCCCTTCACCGACTCGTGATGCCGTCCCACCCCACCGGAGGCAAGTACAAGACGGCCCCCAACGAGATTGGCGGCGCTGCTCATGTCCCGGTGTCCCCCTGGGACTCCGCCGAGGCGATGCGGCAGCTCGCGCAGTGGTTCGAAGCCGGCACGGGGGACGCTGCGCTGGATGCAACCATCGTCCACGCCTGGCTTACACATATTCACCCGTTTGATGACGGCAACGGACGGATGGCGCGGTTGCTGGCAAACCTCGCACTCGTCCAAGCGCATTACCCGCCATTGCTTCTGCGCAGCACCGCTGACCGCGGGCCATATCTCGACGCACTTGCGGCGTCCGATGAAGGGGACATCCTGCCGCTGTATGACCTGTTCGTCAGTTCGCTCCGGCGTGCCGTTCGGGTCATGGAGCGCCCGGGCTACGTCGAATCGAAGATCCGCAGCGAACTTCTCGCGACCACTTCGCAGCGGTACGACATCTGGAAGGCTCAAGCAAGAACTCTGTTTACGTGCCTCGACCAGAAGACCCGATCGCTCAACTGGTCCGTGCGGCTCATGGGCTATCCCTCCATCGAAGACTTCGATTGCCTCGAATGTCGCGACCCTGATGGCAACGCATGGTTTGTGAAGTTCCGGAACAGAGGCGTCGACGAATGGCTGCTCTGGTTCGGCTACCGCAGCGACGAGATGCTTGATCTGATCGGCGGCGGCACCAACTGGCCATCCATCTTCTTCTCACGACGTTCAACCGACCCGCGCGCTGTTCATCCGTTCAAACCTGAGATGGAGGCCGGTGAACACGGGCGCCCAGCCGAAATCTCCCTGTCGCCCGGTGCACCAGCTCCGGTTATTCTCCGACGCGAGTACGACGTGACCCGGCTGCGCGTCGATGAGGCAGCCAGTGTGATCGTGCGCTCGCTGTGCCGATAGGCGCCGCGAACGAGTTCGTGGTGGGCGCCGACACGCCGGAATGACCCTGTCCGCTAGCGCAACTGGCCCTGGCCGGCCGATTGCTCCGACTGGGTCGGCACGGCACCGGCTACATGCGATGCGAGGGGACGCGCAGCGCGACGAACGTAAACAGTGGGCCGGGCAGGACTCGAACCTGCGTCGAACGGATTATGAGTCCGCTGCTCTGACCAACTGAGCTACCGGCCCGCGGCGCCCAGCGTACTCGGGCTACTTGCGGTTGAGGGCGCGGTTGACCGTGCGGGCGTAGACCTTCTGGCCCTCCTCGGTCGGGTGGGCGCCGTCGGCGAGCAGCGACGGGTCGGCGGAGGCCTTGTACCAGTCGGCGAGGCGGGCCTCGGGCCAGTCCTTCAGCGCGTCCTGGAGCACCTGGTTGGACTGGGCCTCCCAGTTGCGCGGGACGCGCACGTTGACGAGCACGACGCGCTTCAGCCCGCGCAGGACCGCGTGCAGGCGGTCGATGTCGGCCTGGGTCAGCGGGCCGTTCTCGCCGATCTGGACGATGACCTCGTCGGGCAGGGCGCCGTCGAGCGCGTAGCCCTCGACGCGCTCGATCACGTCGACGGCCTGGCGCCCGACGGCGGCGTCGATGCGCGCGTTCGGGCCGAGCTTCTCCTGCAGCGCGGGCTCGGCGCCCAGCATCACCGAGGCGCCCACGGCCAGCGGCCCCTCGGGCTCCGCCGCCGCGTCGTCCGCGCCCTCCGACGCGACCGCCGCGGCGGGCGCCGCCTGAGCCGCCGCGGTCGCCACCGGCTTGCCCTCCCCCGTCAGCGGGTCCTCGGTGGCGGAGCGCGCGAACGGGAACGCGAGCAGCGCCAGCAGGACGACGCTCACCCCGCCGACGAGCGCCAGCCGGCGGCGCGGCGACAGGCGGTCGAGGTGGCGCCGGATCCACGGCCACGCCAGCCCGCGGCGCACCGGCATCTCCACGAACCGGTACGACAGCGCCGCCAGCGCCACCGTCAGCGCGATCTGCCCCAGCGCGATCAGGGTCGGGTCGGCGCGGATGTCGAGCTCCGGCCGCGACAGCGCCATCACCGGCCAGTGGAACAGGTAGATCCCGTACGACCGCTGGCCGATCCAGCGCAGCGGCATCCAGCCGAACGCCTTGCCGATCCGCGACGCCGGGTGCACCAGCGCGGCGATGACGGCGACCGACCCGAGCGCGACGAGCCCCAGGCCGCCCTGGTAGACGAACCGGTCGTAGTCCTGCCAGGCGAACATCGCCCACGCGAGCACCGCCAGCCCGACCAGCCCGATCCCGTCGAGCACCCACGCGGCGCCCCGCCCGGTCTTCCCGGTCAGCCGCCCCGGCGGCCACGCGAACGCCAGCAGCGCGCCGAACAGGAGCTGCGCCGCCCGCGTGTCGGTGCCGTAGTACACGCGCGACGGGTCGACCCGCGGGTCGTACAGAACGGCCATCAGCACCAGCGACACGACGGCGATCCCCACCGTCACCAGCACCGCGCCCCGCTTCCCGCCCAGCCGCGCCAGCGCGAACGTCAGGATCAGCGGCCACAGCAGGTAGAACTGCTCCTCGACCGCCAGCGACCACAGGTGCTGGAACAGCGACGGCCGGCCGAACGCCTCGAAGTACGAGCGGTCGGCCAGGATCTGGTGCCAGTTGTTGACGTAGAAGGCCGACGAGATCGCGTCGCCGCGCGCCTGCCCCAGCGACGACGGGATGAAGATCGCCACGACGATCAGCGACAGGCCGATCACCAGGAATGCGGCGGGCAGCAGCCGGCGCGCCCGCCCCAGCCAGAACCGCTTGAGGTCGATCCGCCCGGCCCGCGCGAACTCGACCAGCAGCAGCGACGTGATCAGGTAGCCGCTGAGCGCGAAGAAGACGTCGACGCCGAGGAACCCGCCGGGCAGCCACGCCGCGCCCGCGTGGTAGACGACGACGCCCGCGACGGCGAGCGCGCGCAGCCCGTCGAGCCCCGGCATGTACGGCAGCCGCGGCCGCCCGCTGAGGCCTGCGGTCACGCCGATCATGTGGTCCTGCGTCCGCCCACCGTGGCCCAGTGTCGCGTGCCGTGAGGACGAGTGGGGCGCTCGTTCAGCCGGCAACCTTCGCGACGGCCCGCTCGAGCTCGCCGACGGACACCGCGCCCTCGAACCGGTCGCTGATCTTGCCGTTGCGGTCGATCACGAAGATCCACGGCTCGGTCGGCAGCCGCCACTCGATCACCGGGTCGGTGAACCCGTTGTCGACCTTGTTGTCGCGGTAGATCTCCTGCTGGATGAAGGCGACGTCGTCCGGATAGTCGGACTGCACCTGCATCGCCACGTCGACGACCGGCCCGCACACCCGGCTGGCGCACAGCTGCGGCGTCGCGAACACGAGCACGACCGGCTTCTTGCCGAGCACGTCGGCGAAGTCCTCCCGGAGCATCGGCTCGGCCGGCGGCACGCGCGTGGAGATCTTGCGGGCGTCGCCGCCCACCGACGTGATCGTCGGCGTGTGCACCTCGATCGCGTCGTCGCCGACGTCGGGCGGCAGCCCCTTCTGCCCCTTGCGCGGGATCGTCAGCTCGAACCCGGTGGTCGCGACCAGCCGGCCGTCGAGCCGCGCGACCCCGGTGATCACGCGCTTGCCGGGCTCGTCGATCGGCACCGTCGCGACGTAGATCGACGCCGACGCCTCCGGGTCCTGGGCGGTGTTGCGCGACTCGAACTGCGGCTTGACCTTCAGCGACTCGCTGCGCGCCAGGTACGGCCCGCGGACGTTGCCGCCGTCGTGGTCGGTGGTGTAGAGCGCGACCTCGGCGCCGCTGAGCAGCTTGTTGGCGCGGTCGCGCAGCGCGAACGCGACGCGGTTCTCGCCGACCCTCAGCGACGCGACCGTCGTCGGCGCGAGCGTCGGGCCCTTCGGCAGCCCGGCCCGCAGCGTCTCCAGCGTCTTGCCCTTGGCCTTCGGGAAGTCCTCGGCCCGCGCCGCCGGCTCGGGCTGGGGCGGCGGCGTGGTGGGCTCGTCGTCGGCGGATCCGCAGCCGGCGGCGAGGCCGCCGAGGGCGAGGAGCACGGAGACGAGCAACGCGGTCGGAACGAGGCGCATCGGACCCGGAACTGTAGGTGGTTTGATCTCGTGGTCCGCCACCTCAGGAGATGACCACGTGCCCAACCGTGCAGCGATCGTCACCGGCGCCTCGAGCGGCATCGGACTCGCCATCGCGAGGATGCTCGGCGAGGAGGGCCATGCCCTCACCGTCAACTCCCGCCGTCCCGAGAAGCTCGAGGCGGCGGTCGCCGAGCTGACCCAGGCCGGCTTCGAGGTCCAGGGCGTTCCCGGGAGCGTCGCGGACGAGGAGGTCGTCAAGGCCGTCGTCGCGGCGCACCGCGACCGCTACGGGCGCCTCGACGTGCTCGTCAACAACGCCGGCGTCGGCGCGGGCGAGCCGGTCGAGCAGCTCACGACGAAGAAGCTCGACCTGCAGATCGGCGCCAACTTCCGCCACATCCCCCTCTTCTACCGCGAGGCCCATGACATGCTCGTGGCCGCGGGAGCCGAGCACGGCAACGCGCTCGTCGTCAACACGTCGTCGATCTCCGGCAAGCGCGGCGAGGCGTGGCTGTCGGTGTACTCGGCCACCAAGCACGCCGTCGTCGGCTTCACCCAGGCGATGAACAAGGAGCTCGGCAAGCAGCACGTGAAGTCGTGTGCGCTGTGCCCGGCGTTCGTCGACACGCCGATGACCGACTTCGTCAAGGGCGCCGTGCCCACGGATCGGATGATCACGACGACCGACGTCGCCGAGATGGTGCGCCCGCTGCTGCGCCTGTCCCCCGGGTGCACGGTCCCGGAGATCATGTTCGAGCAGACCGGCTTCGAGATCGCCGAGTCGTTCTGACGCGAATGTGCAAGACGCGCGGCGCGAGGCGACCTAGCGTGCCGGGCCATGACGACGATCACCATCCCGTTCGAGATCACCGGCTGGGACGAGCACGCGTATGACGAGCCGGCCGAGGGGCCGAAGCTCACGCAGGCGGTCGTCCGCAAGCGCTACACCGGCGAGTTGGAGGCGACGAGCGTCGCCCAGCTCCTGACCGCCCAGGGCGAGGGCGGCCGCGGCTACCTGGCCAGCGAGCGCGTCGACGGGACCCTGCAGGGCCGGCGCGGGACGTTCGTGCTCCAGCACGGCGGCGTCGACGGCGACGGCGCCCTGCACCAGTTCGGCTACGTCGTGGCCGGATCGGGCACCGGCGAGCTGGCCGGGCTGCGCGGGACCGCGCTGTTCGCCCACGACGAGGACGGCGCGCGCGTGGAGCTCAGCTTCTCGCTGTGAGCTTGGGCGCGGGCGCGGCCTGCGCCTCCGCCTCCGCGATCCAGCCCCACCCGGTCGCCCGCGCCTCGCGGGCGCGCCGCTCGCGCGCCAGCTCCTGGTGCTCGGCGATCGCGGCGCCCAGGTCGGCGTCGGCGGCCAGCGACGCGCGCAGCAGCGCCTCGAGCGTGCGCAGCTCGCGCCGGCTGGCCCGCCGCGCCCGCTTGGCGTTGCAGAAGCGGTCCCACGCGTCGGCGAACGCGAGGAAGTCGGTGCGCTGGCCGCTGCGATGGGCGGCGAGCATCGGGCAGACGCCGCCGTCGCGGCTCGTGTACGCCCCGGCGATGATCTCGTTGCGGCGCAGGCCGTCGAGCATCGCCTCCCGCGTCGCGCGCGGAAGCGCCTCGACGGCGAGCCTCAGGTCGCTGCGGGCACCGCGACGCATACAGTGCCGATTGTCCTGCTCGTGAAAGGCATCTCGCAAGGCATGAAGCTCGGCGTGCACATCGGGTACTGGGGTCTGGGGCTCACCGCGGCCGACCAGGTCGAGATCGTCCAGGAGGCCGAGCGCCTCGGCTACGACTCCGTGTGGGCCGCGGAGGCCTACGGCTCCGACGCGGCGACCGTGCTCGGCTGGCTGGCCGGGCAGACCACGAAGATCAAGCTCGGGTCGTCGATCTTCCAGATGCCGGCGCGCTCGCCGGCGATGACCGCGATGACCGCCGCGACGCTCGACCAGCTCTCCGGCGGGCGGATGCTGCTGGGCATCGGCTCGTCCGGCCCGCAGGTGAGCGAGGGCTGGCACGGCGTGCGCTTCGCCCGGCAGCTGCAGCGCACGCGCGAGTACGTGGCCGTCGTGCGCAAGGCGCTGGCCCGCGAGCGGCTCGAGTTCCACGGCGAGACGATCCAGCTGCCGCTCCCCGACGGGCCCGGCAAGGCGCTGAAGCTGACGATCGCGCCCGTGCAGGAGCGCATCCCGATCTACCTCGCCGCGATCGGCCCGAGGAACACGGCGCTGGCCGGCGAGATCGCCGACGGGTGGCTGCCGATGCTCGTCTCGCCCGAGCACCTCGGCGAGCTGCGCAAGCCGCTCGAGGAGGGCGCCGCCCGCGCCGGCCGCACGCTCGACGACTTCGACATCGCCCCGTCGGTGCAGGTGTACGTGACCGACGACATCGCCGCCGCCCGCGACGCGATGCGCCCGTTCATGGCGCTCTACATCGGCGGGATGGGCTCGCGCAAGCAGAACTTCTACAACCAGCTCGTCCAGCGCTACGGCTTCGAGGACGCCGCCCGCGCCGTCCAGGACCTCTACCTCGAGGGCAGGAAGGAGGAGGCCGCGGCCGCCCTCCCCGACGCGCTCATCGACCAGGTGTCGCTGATCGGGCCGCGCGACCGCGTCCGCGAGCGGCTCGCCGTCTACCGGGAGGCCGGGGTCGGCACGCTCGGGATCTCGCCGTTCGCGTTCACCAAGGAGGAGCGCCTGCACCAGCTGCGCGAGATCGCCGAGCTCGCCGCGGCGTGAGCCGGCTGTTCCTCGGCGCGTTCGGCGATCCCGGGCACGCCTTCCCGATGATCGCCCTCGGGCGGGCGCTGGCCGCGCGCGGCCACGACGTGACGCTGCAGACGTGGACGCGCTGGGAGGAGCACGTCCGCGCCGAGGGGATGCGCTTCGCGCCGGCGCCCGAGTACCAGGTGTTCCCGACCATGAAGCGGCCGCTGAAGCCGTACGAGGCGGTGGTGCGCGCGACCGGCGACACCCTGCCCCAGCTCGAGGAGGCGCGCCCCGACGCCGTCGTCGCCGACATCCTCACGCTCGCCCCCGCGCTGGCCGGCGAGAAGCTCGGCGTGCCCGTCGCCACGCTCATCCCCCACGTCGACCCGCGCCCCGCGCCCGGCTTCCCGCCCTACTCGATGGGCGCGCGCCTGCCGCGGACCGCGCTCGGCCGGGCGCTGTGGGACGCCCTCGCGCCGCTCGTCGGGCGGGGCCTGGAGCTCGGCCGGCGCGAGCTGAACGAGACCCGCGCCCGGCTCGGCCTGCCGCCGCTGGACCGGGTGCACGGCGGGATCAGCGACCGGCTCGCTCTGGTCGCCACGTTCCCGCAGCTCGAGTACCCGCGCGCGTGGCCGGCCTCCACGCACGTCGTCGGCCCGCTGCAGTGGGAGCAGCCGTTCGGCGACGTCGAGCCGCCGCCCGGCGACGAGCCGCTGGTGCTGGTCGCGCCGTCGACCGTGCAGGACCCCGAGCACCGGCTGCTGCGCGCCGCGGTCCGGGGACTGGCCGGCGAGCGCGTCCGCGTGCTGGCGACGACCAACCGCCGCCCGCTGGCGGCGCCGCTCGAGCTGCCGGCGAACGCGCGGCTGGTGGACTGGGTCAGCTACGCGCGCACGATGCCGCGCTGCGACGTCGTCGTCTGCCACGGCGGCCACGGCACGGTCGTGCGCGCGCTCGCCAGCGGGTGCGTGCCGGTCGTGGTGCCCGCCGGCGGGGACATGAACGAGAACGCGGCCCGCGTCGACTGGGCCGGCGCCGGCGTGCGCCTGCCGCGGCGGTGGGCCGATCCCGGCCCGGTGCGCCTGGCCGTCCGCCGGGCGCTGCGCGAGCCGTCGCTGCGCGCGCGGGCGCGCGAGCTGGCGGCCTGGGCGCGCGAGCACGACGGGGCGGCGCGGGCCGCCGAGCTGGTCGAGGGGCTCGCGGCGCGCGCGAAGCGGTGAGAGCTCCGGGGGTGGGACTCGAACCCACAACCCTTCGGTTAACAGCCGAATGCTCTGCCGATTGAGCTACCCCGGAATGGTGCGCCCCCGAGTGATCGGCGACGACGCGATCCAGTTTAGGCAGGTCGGCGGATCCTCGACCGCCGGCGCTAGTGCAGGGAGCGGTCCATCCACTCGTCGAGCTGGCGCTGCAGGTCCACCCGGCGCCGCGCCAGCTCGGCGTGAGCGCCGGGCTCCGCGCGCTCCAGGCGGCGGCGGACGACGGCCAGCTCGAGCTGGATGCGCTCGGTCTCCAGCGTCGCCGGGTTCGGCTCGGTGACGCGCGCGGCCCGGTCGGCGAGCGCGCGCACGAGCCGGGCCAGGTCCTCGTCGTCGCCGGGCAGCCCCTCGGTGGGCGCGTCGAGGTGGTCGCGCAGCCACGCGGCCGCGCGCCGCGCCACCGGGTCGGTGAAGTGCTCGTCGGGGTCGATGGCGGCCAGGTGGCGGCGGCCCGGCTCGGGCAGCGCGAGGCACAGCGTCAGGAACGCGCGCTCGGTCTGGGCGAGGCGGTCGACGACGGGGCGGCGCGGCGGCTCGCTCGCCGCCGGAGCCGAGGGCCGCGCCGCGCCGCCCCCGCTGCGGCCCCGGCCCAGCAGCAGCGTGCGGGCCAGATCGGGCGGAATCGCCAGGCGGTCCGCGCACGTCGCCAGCAGCTCCTCGCGCAGGACGCTCTCGCCGATCGTCGCGAACGCCGGGCGCAGCTCCTCGATCACGCGGTCCTTGCCCTCGGCGCTCGACAGGTCGCCGCGGGCGAGCGTCCGGTCGACCCGGAAGCGCACGAACGGAACCGAGCGGCTCACGAGCGTCCGCACCGCCTCGGCGCCATCGGCCAGCGCCACGTCGGCGGGGTCGCGGCCCTCGGGCAGAGGCACGACCCGCAGCTCGACCTTGCTGCTGGCGGCCACGCGCGCCGCGCGCAGCATCGCCTCCTGGCCGGCGTCGTCGGCGTCGAGCGCGAGCTGGATCACGGGCGCGAGCTTGCGCAGCTCCCCGATCTGGTCCTCGGTGAGCGCGGTCCCCATCGAGGCGACCACGTTCTCGACGCCCGACTGGTGCAGGGCGAGCACGTCGGTGTAGCCCTCGCACACGATCACCGCCCCGGCCTTCCCGGCGGCCGCCCGCGCCAGGTGCGCCCCGTAGACCATGCGCCCCTTGTGGAAGATCTCGTTCTCGGCGGTGTTGAGGTACTTGGGGCCGCGGTTGTCGCTCATCGTGCGCGCGCCGAAGCCGAGCACCCTCCCGCGCGCGTCGGCCAGCGGGAACGTGATCCGCGAGCGGAAGCGGTCGTAGACGCGACCGGTGCCTTCGCGACCGCCGCGCACGACCAGCCCGGCGTCGTACAGCTCGCGCGCCTTGAAGCCGGCGCGCTGCGAGCTCGTCAGGACCGTGTCCCAGGCGCTGGGCGCGTAGCCGACCCGGAACGTGCGCAGGGTCTCCTCGGTCAGCCCGCGCTCGGCCAGGTACACCCGCGCCGGCGCCGCCTCGCGCGACTCCCACAGCACCCGCTCGTAGAACGCGGCGGTGCGCTCCAGCAGCTCCAGCAGCCGCTCGCGGTGGCGGCGGCGCTCGGCCGCCTGCGGGTCCTCGTCCTCGACCTCGAGCTCGATGCCCGTCCGCGCGGCCAGCAGCTCCATCGCGCCGGGGAAGTCGACGTTCTCGATCTGCTCGACGTAGTCGAAGACGTCGCCCTCCACCCCGCAGCCGAAGCAGTGGAACATCTTCTTCTGGGCGTTGACCGAGAACGACGGCGTGCGCTCCTCGTGGAACGGGCACCGGCCCATGTAGTTGGCGCCCGACGAGCGCCGCAGCTCGGTGCGCTCCTCGACGAGGGCGACGAGGTCCACCGCATCGCGGATCCTCTCCTTGGCGTCGTCGCGATAGCGGGGCATCGCAGGCCAGCGTACCGGCGTCGCCGACCGCCTCATCGGCGAGGATGAGGCCGATGAAGCGCCTTTTGATCGCCGTCGCCGCCGTGCTCGCGCTGGGCGCGCCGCCCGCGCTCGCGGCGCCCGCGTTCCCAATCGAGGGCAGCGGCCGGTGGCTCGTCGACGCGCAGGGCCGCACGGTGATCCTGCACGGCGTCAACATGGTCGCCAAGCGCCCGCCGTACGCGCCCGACGCGCTCGGGTTCGGGGCCGACGACGCGCGCTTCCTGGCCGCCAACGGCTTCAACACCGCGCGCCTGGGTGTCATCTACGCGGCGGTGGAGCCGCAGCCCGGCGTCTACGACGACGCGTACCTCGACCGCATCGAGCGCACGGTCGACCAGCTCGGCCGCGAGGGGATCGCGGTCCTGCTCGACTTCCACCAGGACCTCTACAGCGAGCGCTTCCAGGGCGAGGGCTGGCCGGACTGGGCGGTGATCGACGACGGCCTGCCGGCCGAGCCGCGCAACGGCTTCCCCGCCAACTACGTCGGGATGCCGGCGCTGAACCGGGCGTTCGACCGCTTCTGGGAGAACGCGCCGGGGCCGGGCGGGGTCGGGCTGCAGGACCGCTACGCGGCGGCCTGGCGCCACGTGGCCGCCCGCTTCGGCGACCACCCGGCCGTGCTCGGCTACGACATCCTCAACGAGCCGTGGCCCGGCAGCGCCTGGCAGAGCTGCGCGCAGGCCGACGGCTGCCCGGCCTTCGACGCGGTCCTCGGCGCCTTCTACGACCGCGTCACCGCCGCGATCCGCACCGTCGACCCCACCACGCTCGTCTTCTACTCGCCCAACGTGCTCGGCAACGCGGGCGTGCGCAGCCACCTGCCGGCCCGCGCCGACGGGCACACCGCGCTGTCGTTCCACGACTACTGCGCCGCCGACCTGGAGACCTGCCGGCCCATCGACGACCAGGTCTTCCGCTTCGCCGCCGGCCTGGCCGCCCGCAGTGACGACCCGCTGCTGCTGACCGAGTTCGGCGCCACCGACGACGCCGCCGTCCTCGACGACATGGCCGACCGCGCCGACCGCTTCATGGTCGGCTGGCAGGAGTGGCACTACTGCGGCTGCGACGACCCGACGACCACCGGGCCCGGCGACGAGCAGGCGCTCGTGCGCGACCCGGCGCGCCCGCCCCGGGGCGCCAACCTGAAGCAGCCGACGCTCGACACGCTCGCGCGCGCCTATCCGCAGGTCGTCGCCGGCACGCCGATCGCCTACGGGTTCGATCGCGCGACGCGCCGGATGACGCTGCGCTACCGCCCGGCGCGCGGCGTCACCGAGATCGCCGCGCCCCGGCGCCAGTACCCGCGCGGCTACCGCGTCAGCGTGCGCGGCGCGCGCGTGCGCTCGCGCGCGAACGCGCCCACGCTGCGCGTCGTCGCCCGGCCGGGCGCGCGCACCGTGCGGATCGTCGTCACGCCGCGCCGGCGGTGAGCTGGTCCAGCTCGGCGGCCAGCGCGCGCAGCTGCTCGGCGACCGCGGCCGCCTCCTGCGCCGACGAGGCCGACTGCGCGGTCGCGTCCGCCGCCCCGCCCATGGCGGAGGCGATCCGCTCGACGTCGCCGCGCTGGCGGTCGGCCGCCTCGGCGATCTCCTCGGCCCGGCGCGCGTAGCCGTCGTTGGCGGCGGCCAGCTCGGCGATGACGGTGCCGGCCTGCTGGGCCAGCTCGACGCCCTCGCGCACGACCTCCGCGCCGTCCCGGGCGCCGCGCACCGCGTTGCTGCTGGGGGCGGCGACCTCGGCCAGGATCCGCTCGGCGTCGCGGGCGGCCTCGCGCGACTGCTCGGCCAGGTCGCGCACCGACTGGGCCACGACCGCGAACCCGCGGCCATGCTCGCCGGCGCGGGCGGCCTCGATCGACGCGTTCAGCGCCAGCAGCTCGGAGCGGTCGGCCAGCTCCTCGACCGTGGTCGTGATCTGCGTGACCGTGCGCAGGCGCTCCGACAGCGCCGCGACGTCCTCGGCCAGCGCGCCCACGCGGCCCTCCGTGTGCTCGAGCCGCTCGATGACGTCGGCCATGGCGGCCCGTCCGCGATCGGCCAGCGCGACGGCCTCGGCCGTCGCGGCGACCACGTCGCGCGCGTCGGCCGCGGTGCGCTGCGCGGTGTCCTGCACGCCGTCGACGACGCCGGCGGTGTCGCCCAGCGACGCCGCGCTCTGCTGCGCGGACGCGGCGCTGCGGCCGGTGGTCTCGGTGAGCGCGTCGGCGCTCTGGGCGACGGTCAGCGCGCTCTGGCGCACCCGGTCGGACAGCTCGCGCATCCGCGCGACGGTCGCCTCGCGCTCGGCGACGGACTCGTCGAGCTCGGCGTCGCGCGCGGCGAGGCGCGCCTCCTGCTGCTCGGCGAGCTTCCACGAGGCCAGCAGGGCGAGGATCTCGGCGACGACGAACCCGGCGTGGACCGCCGTGCGCCCGAGGATGTCGCTCCAGGTGCCGGGCGTGTCGTACACGTGCTGGGGCGCGAGCAGCGCGAAGACGAAGTGGTGCAGGACGATGTAGACGACGGCGAGCGCGAACGGCCGCCAGTCGAGGTACAGCCCGATCAGCGGCAGGACGACGAAGAAGTGGAAGTGGGCGGCGATCGCGCCGCCCGAGACGTGGACGAACACCGCCGACGCGGTGACGAGGCCGAGCGAGGCCAGGCACGACCGCGTGGTGCGCCCCCAGGCCGGCATCGACGCCAGCACCGCGAACAGCGCCACCGGGACGGCGTCGCCGAGCGTGTGCAGGGCGCTGTAGCCCTGCACGATCGAGTAGGCGACGATCGCGGGGACCTGCACCCACAGGATCGTGACGATCGCGGTGTGGCGCGGCAGCCACTCCTGCTGGGAGAGGCCGCGCAGCCTCGGGAGCGCGTCGCGGATGCCGTCGAACATGGTGCCCCTGGTAATCGGCCCCAGCGGGCGAAACCCGCAACGCGAGCCGATCAGGACGCGAACGCGCGCGGCACCGCGAGGTCGCGGAACGCCCGCAGGCAGTAGCGGTCCGTCATGCCGGCGATCCAGTCGGTCACGCGCTGGGCGAGCGTGCCGTCGCCAGGCGGCAGCAGCTCCGGATGGTCGGCGTAGTGGTGGAACAGCGTCTCGATGAGCCGGTCGATGCGCGCGTGCTCGTCGCGGGCGGGCGGCGCCAGGTAGACGCGCTCGAACATGAAGCGCCGCAGCGCGTCCATCGCCGGCCCGGCGACCTCGCCCTGGACGATGTCGCCGGCCTCGCGCGAGTGCTCGACGAGGTCGCGCACGAGCGTGTCGATCCGCTTGGAGCCGGTCGGGCCGAGCGTGGCGATCGGCTCCTCCGGCAGGTCCTCGGGCCGCAGGACGCCCGCGCGCACGGCGTCGTCGATGTCGTGGTTGATGTAGGCGACGCGATCGACGAGCCGCACGATCCGGCCCTCGAGCGACGCGGGCGGCTCGATGCGGCTGGAATGGCGCAGGATGCCCTCGCGCACTGGCTCGGTGAGGTTCATCGGCTCGAGCACCTCGACGACCCGCAGCGACTGCTCGAAGTGGCGGAAGCCGCCGTGCTCGGGGAAGCGCTCGCGCAGGCAGCGGTCCAGGGACTCCTCCCCGATGTGCCCGAACGGCGGGTGGCCGAGGTCGTGGCCCAGCCCGATCGCCTCGGTGAGGTCCTCGTTGAGGCCGAGCGCCCGCGCGACCGTGCGGCTGACCTGCGTGACCTCGAGCGTGTGGGTCATGCGGGTGCGGTAGTGGTCGCCCTCGGGCGCGACGAACACCTGGGTCTTGTGCTTGAGCCGGCGGAACGCCTTCGAGTGCACGATGCGGTCGCGGTCGCGCTGGAACGGCGTGCGGACCGGCGAGTCCTCCTCGGGCCGCGCGCGGCGGGCGGGGTACGAGCGGACCGCCAGCGGCGACAGGAACGCGTCCTCGAAGGCGCGCTGGCGCTCGGCGATCGTCTCGGTCACGTCGCGGACGATAGCGCTCCTCGCATACCCCCATAGGGTATGGTGTGCGCATCATGGAACACGCGGACGGCACCCAGGGCGTCTGGCGCGCCGCGATCTCGGCGACCCTGCACTGCCTGACCGGATGCGCGATCGGCGAGGTGCTCGGCCTCGTCATCGCCACCGCGCTGGGCTGGGGCGACGTCGCCTCGATCGTGCTCGCCGTGGCGCTGGCGTTCTTCTTCGGCTACCTGCTGACCAGCCTGCCGCTGCTGCGGTCGGGGATGGCGCTGGCCGCGGTCGTGCCGATCGCGCTGGCCGCCGACACCGTCTCGATCGCGGTGATGGAGATCGTCGACAACACGCTGATCGTCGCGATCCCCGGGGCGATGGACGCCGGTCTGGACGACGCCCTGTTCTGGGGCTCGCTGGCCATCGCGCTGGCGATCGCCTTCGTCGTCACCGTCCCCGTCAACCGCTGGATGATCGGCCGCGGGCGCGGCCACGCCGTGGTGCACCGCCACCACGCCGGGCACCGCGCGTAGCGCTCAGGCGGCGCCCGCGCCGGCGGCGGCCGGCTCGGCCGGCGCCTCGGCGTCGTCCTCCAGCGCGGCCTGCGCGGCGGCGACCCGGGCGATCGGCACGCGGAACGGCGAGCACGACACGTAGTCGAGGCCGGTGCGATGGCAGAAGCGGATGCTGTCGGGGTCGCCGCCGTGCTCGCCGCAGATCCCGAGGATCAGATCCGGGTTGCCGCGCCGTCCCCGCTCGGTTCCGATCTGCATCAGCTCGCCCACGCCCGGCACGTCGATCGTCTCGAACGGCGAGCGGTCCACGATCCGCTGCTCGATGTAGCGGCCGAGGATGCTGCCCTCGATGTCGTCGCGTGAGATGCCCAGCGCGGTCTGCGTGAGGTCGTTGGTCCCGAAGCTGAAGAAGTCGGCGTGACGGGAGATGCGATCGGCGACCAGGCACGCGCGCGGCAGCTCGATCATCGTCCCGATCGAGTAGTCGCTCCCGCGCTCCAGCCCCTCCTCGCGGGCGACGCGCTCGATCATCTGCTCGACGTGCTCGAGCTCGCGCTCGTAGTCGACGAGCGGGACCATGATCTCCAGGTGCGGAGCCGGCGAGACCGCCTTCGCCGCGCGGCAGATCGCGCGCACCTGCATCTCGTAGATCTCGGGGTGCAGGATGCCCAGGCGCACGCCGCGCGTGCCGAGCATCGGGTTGACCTCCTGGAGGGCCTCGACGCGGGCGCGCTCGTGCGAGCCCGCGGGCAGGTCGCTCGGGTGCGGCAGGAACTCGTGCAGCGGCGGGTCGAGCAGGCGGATCGTCACCGGCCGGCCCTCCATCGCCTCGAACAGGCCGGCGAAGTCCTCCTGCTGGAGCGGCAGCAGCCGGCCCAGGCGCTCGTGCCGCTCCTCCGCGTCGTCGGCCAGGATGACGTCGGCCATCACCTGCTGGCGGTCGCCGAGGAACATGTGCTCGGTGCGGCACAGGCCGATCCCGTTTGCGCCGAACTCGCGGGCGCGGCGCGCGTCGGCCGGCGAGTCCGCGTTCGCGCGGACGTCGAGGCGGCGCAGCTCATCGCACCAGGAGAGGACGGTCTCGAAGCGCTCCCCCACCTTCGGCTCCACGAGCGGCACGTCGTCGGTGGTGATCGTGCCGGTCGTGCCGTCGATCGCGATGCGGTCGCCCTCGTGCAGGACGACCTCGCCGATGCGCGCCGTCCCGGCCTCCAGGTCGATCTCCACGTCGCCGGCGCCGGTGACCGCGGGCACGCCCATGCCGCGGGCCACGAGCGCGGCGTGGCTGGCCTTGCCGCCCTCGGAGGTGAGCACGCCCTTGGCGGCGTGGAAGCCGGCGACGTCGTCGGCCTCGGTGAAGGGCCGCACGAGGACGACGTCCTCGCCGTCCTGGGCGCGAGCGACCGCGTCGGCGGCGGTGAAGACGATCGCGCCCTTCGCCGCGCCCGGCGAGGCGGGCACGCCGCGGGCCAGGACCGCGTAGTCGGCGGTCGGGTCGAACGTCGGGTGCAGGAGCGCGTCGAGCTGGTCGGCGTCGATCGTGGCGATCGCCTCGGCCTTCGTCAGCAGGCCCTCCTCGACGGCGTCCACGGCGAAGCGGATCGCGGCCTGCGCCGGCCGCTTGGCGTTGCGCGTCTGCAGCATGTACAGGCGCCCCTCCTCGACCGTGAACTCGCAGTCCTGCATGTCCTTGTAGTGCGCCTCGAGCGTGCGCAGGATCTGCATGAGCTCGTCGTAGACGTCGGGCAGCCAGTCCTTCAGCTCGGAGATGTCGCGCGGGGTGCGCACGCCCGACACCACGTCCTCGCCCTGGGCGTTGGGCAGGAAGTCCCCGGACGGCTCGGGGGCGCCGGTGACCTCGTCGCGCGTGAACACGACGCCCGAGCCGCTGGTGTCCCCCTTGTTGCCGAACACCATCTGCTGCACGTTGACCGCGGTGCCCCAGTCGTCGGGGATGTGGTTGATGCGCCGGTAGGCGACGGCGCGGTCGCCCATCCACGAGTCGAAGACGGCGCGGATCGCCTGCTCGAGCTGGGTCTGCGGATCGGACGGGAAGTCGTAGAACCCCTGGAAGGCGCGCGTCAGCTCCTTCAGCGCGTCGACGTCGAGCTCGGTGTCGAGCGTGACTCCGCGTTCGCGCTTGACGCGGGCGATCTCCTCCTCGAAGCGCTCGCCCGGCACGCCCCGCACGACGTTGCCGAACATCTGCACGAACCGCCGGTAGGAGTCCCAGGCGAAGCGCTCGTTGCCGGTCTTGGCGATGAGGCCCTGGACCGTCTCGTCGTTGAGCCCGAGGTTCAGGACCGTGTCCATCATCCCCGGCATCGAGTCGCGCGCGCCCGAGCGCACCGAGACCAGCAGCGGATCCTCAGGGTCGCCGAAGCGCTTGCCGGCCTGCGCCTCCAGGCGGCCGATCGCCTCGCGCACCTCGTCCATCAGCCCGTCGGGGAGCCGCCCGTCGCGCATGTAGGCGACGCACGCCTCGGTCGTGATCGTGAACCCGGCGGGGACGCGGTCCGGTCCCAGCACCCGCGTCATCTCCGCGATGTTCGCGCCCTTGCCGCCCAGCAGCACGCGCATGTCGCGCGAGCCGTCCTTGAAGTCCACGAGCCACCGATGCATGGCACGAACCTACCCGCCGGCGCACCGCCGTCATCCGGGGGTTGGCGCAGAGCCGGGTGGGGACCTTCCGCGACCCGCCCGATCGGGTTCACCGCAGCGCGGCGCGCAGGCGGACGTGGGCGTGGTGCTCGGCCGTCTCCGTGATCGCGCGCTCGGCCTGGCGCAGCGCCCGCTCGGACGCCTGCGGCGCGTCGCGCAGCGGGCGGCCGAGCGCCTCGCTCATGAACGTGTGCGCCTCCTCCCCCAGGGGGAAGCCGGCGCCCTCGCAGGCGGTGCAGACCATGCCGCCCTCGGCGCCCGAGAACGCGCTCAGGTGCTCGCGCTCGCCGCAGCTCGCGCAGGTGGCCAGATGCGGGGCCAGACCGGCTGCGAGCAGCAGCTTCAGCCGGAAGGCGAGCTGGTTGGCGGGCGTCGCGGCGCCCGGGTCGTCGTCCAGCAGGGCCAGCTCGTGGCAGAGCAGGTGGTAGACCGGCGGGTGCGGGTCGGCCGTCTCGAACAGCCGCCCGACCGCGTCGCAGGCGCGCGCGGCGGCATCGAGCGAGGCCGCGTGCTCGCGCAGGCGCCGGTGCGGCGCGACCGTGTCGGCGGCGGTGACGGTGAGCAGGTCGCTGCGCCCCTCGTGCAGGACGAGCGCGACGCGCGAGAACGGCTCCAGGCGGCCCCCGAAGCGGCTGCGCGCCCGGCGCACGCCCTTGGCGATCGCCCCGACGCGGCCTCGATGCTCGGTGTAGAGGTGCAGAATGCGGTCGGCCTCGCCGTAGCGGATCGACCGCAGCACGATCGCCTCAGCCTTGACCTGTCCCGGAATCGTGCCACCCCCTCGCTACATTTAGTGAAGTAATGAGCCCCGTCACCGTCTACACCACCGATCCCTGTCCGTTCTGCCTCCAGGCCAAGGCGCTGCTGCGCAAGCGAGGAATCCCGTTCGACGAGGTCAACCTCGTCAAGGATCCGGCCGGGCGAGCCGAGCTGATCGAGAAGACGGGGATGATGACGTTCCCACAGGTCGTCATCCACGGAGAGGTGGTGGGCGGCTTCAGCGAGCTGCGCGAGCTGGACCGCAGCGGCCAGCTCCTCGAGCTGGTCGACCGCGCCGCGTAGCGCCGCGAATTTCTCCCACGGGGCCGGCCCGGCCCCTTAGGCTCCGCGCCGATGAGAGCACGGATGCTCGCGTGGGTGGGCGCGGTCGTCGCCATCGCCGCTGCGCCGGCGGCTGCGTCGGCCGCCACCGGATACGTGCTCACGTGCAGCTGCGAGAACGTCGTCACGGTCATCGACACCGCGACCAGGTCGATCGTCGACACCATCCCGGTCGGCGACGAGCCGAGGTCGATCGCGGTGGCCCCGGACGGCAGCGCGGCGTACGTCGCCCAGCGAGTCGAGGAGTCGATCGCCGTCATCGACGGGACGACGCACACCGTCGCGCGCGAGATCCCGCTCGACGACGGCGACGAGCCGTTCGGCATCGCGATCTCCCCCGACGGCGCGACGCTGTGGGTGCTCGTGTCCGACCTGTTCCTCAGCGAGCAGCAGCTCCTGCGCGTCGACGCCGCGAGCGGCGCGATCCTCGACCGGGCCGACGTCGGGCCGATGCTGTCGCCGTTCGACACCCAGCTCGCCATCTCGCCCGACGGCACGCGCCTCTACACGGCGTCGTGGTGGAGCCTGTCGCGCTTCGACCTCACCCAGCCGGGGTTCCCCGGGATCGACATCACGCCGGCCGGCAGCGCCGATCCGACCGCCGTCGCCGTGGCGCCCGACGGGACGCTGTACGTCCCCATGGACGACGACACGGTCCTCCACCTCGATGCCGCGGGCGGGCAGATCGGCTCGCCGATCCCGCTGTCGCCGGCCGACTTCGGCCCGGGCGGCATCGCGCTCGACCCCACGGGCGCACACGCCTGGGTGGCCGGCACGCCGATGAACGAGGCCAGCGTGATCGACCTCTCGACCCAGTCCGTCCAGCCGACGACCGGGATCGACGACATCAACACCCTCGTCGCGGTCTCCCCCGACGGCGACGGCGTCTACGTCGGCTCGTTCACCGATGCGCTCCTGCACGTCGTCGACCCGCAGACGCGCGCGCGGGTGGCGACCATCCGCCTGGGCGACGACTCCGGCGCGATCCCGCTGGCCATCGTCTTCGGCCCCGCCGCCACTCCCCCGCCCCCGCCGCCGTCCCCGGCCACCGGCGGCCGGCCGGTCGTGACCGCGGTCAGCCCGGCCGAGGGGACGACCGCCGGCGGCGAGGAGGTGCGCATCACCGGCGCCAACTTCGGCACGGGCGTGCGGGCGCTGTTCGGCGACACGCCCGCGACCGCGCGCGTCGTCGACTTCAACACGATCGTCGCGACCGTCCCGCCCAGCGCGAACGCGGGCCGGGTCCGGGTGAGCGTCGCGGCGCCCGACGGGCTGCGCAGCATCGAGGACGTCGGCTACCGCTACGCCGAGCCGCCGCCGGCCTCCCTCACGGCGCCGTCGACCACGCCGCCGCGGCCGGCCTGCGTGGTCCCCGACGTCCGCGGGCTGCGCCTGCGCACCGCCCGCACGCGCCTGGAGGCCGCCAACTGCACGGTCGGCTTCGTCTCGCGGATCCGCGGCCGCCGCCACCAGCGCGTCGTGCGCCAGTCCCTGCGCCCCGGCACCCAGCGCCCCGGCGGCTGGGGCGTGGCGCTGGCGATCCGCCCGCGCCCCGCCCGCTGAGCGGCCGGCGCGCTACGCCGCCTCGTCGCCGCCCGTGGCGTGGCCGCGGGCCGCGGCCTGACGCACCGGCGGGACCAGCAGCCTCCCGACGACGGGCAGCTTGAGGAAGCCCTCCACGCTGGCGTACAGCAGCGCGACCTTCGGCAGGTTCCCGAGGTCGTCGATCACCATCGACCGCGGCAGCCACTCGGGCTCGAACTTCTGGTTGAAGTCGCGCAGCGACTGGATCTGGAAGAACGGGTTGAGGCCGCGCGCGACGCGCCGCTCCACCCGCCCCCAGAACCCCGCGTCGCCGGCGCTGTCGAGCAGGCGGCCCCAGGCGGCGAAGTTGAGCGACAGGCGCTTGACGCCCTCCTGGCCCAGCGCGACCGCGGCGTTGGCGATCAGGAACTCGGTGAGGCCGTTGGCCGAGTCCGGCCGGCGGCGCATCAGGTCCAGCGAGTAGCCGGGGCTGGCGTCGTCGTAGGCGGGCACGAAGCGCAGGAACCCGACCGGCTGGCCCGAGCGGTCGCGGGCGAGCGCGATGCGGAAGTCCGGGTTGACGCCCTCGACGTCCTCCCCCAGCTCCATCGTGAACCCGCGCTCCTCTTCGCCGCGGCGCCACAGCTCGCTGATCTCGTTGAGCTGGGCGACGAGCTCGGGCGTCGCCTGGTCCTCGTGCAGCAGCTCGAAGCTGTGGTCGCGGCCGACGCGGTTGACCGCCTCGCGCACCGCCTTCATGCGCCGGCCCTCGAGCGAGAAGCCGTCGCAGTGCAGGATCGCCTCGTCGCCGAGGTAGAGGACGTGCATGCCGCGCTCGCGGTAGAGGTCCTCGTCGCTCTCGCGCACCGCCAGGAACGCGACCGACCAGCCGCGCTCGCGGCAGAACTCCAGGAACTCGTCGATGGTGCGCCCGGTGTCCTGCGGCGGGCCGATCGGATCGGCGGCGACCATCGCGTGACCGCGCACGTAGGCGTAGGCGATGAGCGAGCGCCCGTCGGACGAGAAGAAGTAGCTCTTGTCGTGGCGCAGCGCGAAGTAGGCGAGCGTGTCCGAGCCCCAGCGGCGGACGATCTCGCGGGCGCGCTCGCGAGCCTCCGGGTCCTCGGGCGTGCGCTGCGCGAACGTGCGCAGCAGCAGGTACAGCAGGATCGCCAGGCCGACGATGCCGAGCGCCAGCAGCGCGTCGCCGAAGAACTCCGCGAACAGACGCCGCTCGTAGCGGTACGGGCCGTCGAGCCCGATCATCCCGCCGTAGATCTCCTTCAGCGCCCCGCCGACGCCCAGCCGCGGCTGCATGTGGTGGACCTGCGTGAGCAGCGACACAAAGCCGAACAGGCCCACGCCGGCCAGGTACAGCGGCACGAACACGATCGCGTCCAGCAACGACCCCGGGTCGCCGCGGGCCACGAAGTCGTTGCGGAACCAGACGAACGCGAACAGCAGCGCCAGGTCGACGAGGATCGGGATCGGGTCGGGCCCTTTGAGCAGGTGCACGACGGTCGCGCAGGCGAGCAGCCCGACCGCCAGCACCCACGCGCGGCGCTTGCCGAGGTAGAGCTGGCGGGCGACCGCGATCAGCGCGGCGCCGATGACGACCGAGATCACGTACGTGGCGGCGCGGCCGGGCCGGGTGAGCAGGTCGTCGATGCCGAACGACCAGTCGATGATCGGAACGGTCGGCACGAACGACAGCAGGCCGACGATCGCCGTCAGCCACGACAGCCACGTCAGCGACTGCGGCCGCCGGGTGGGCGCCCGGTACGTCGGGGCCGGCGGCGGGGGCGCGTCCTCCTCGGCCCGCGCGGCGGCGCGCTCCTGCGCGGCCGCCTGGTGGGCGGGCGCGGGCGCCGGCGCGCCGTCGACGGGGCGCAGCGTCGGGAAGAGGATGACGTCGCGGATGGCCTCCGACTCGGTCAGCAGCATCACGAGCCGGTCGATGCCGATGCCCAGGCCGCCGGTCGGCGGCAGGCCGTACTCGAGCGCCATCACGTAGTCGTCGTCGACCGGCTCGGCCTCCTCGTCGCCGCCGGCCTGCAGGCGCGCCTCGTCGCGGAAGCGCTGCGCCTGGTCGACGGGGTCGTTGAGCTCGGAGTACGCGTTCGCCAGCTCGCGCCCGGCGACGACGAGCTCGAAGCGCTCGACGAGGTCGGGGTCGTTGCGGTGCACGCGGGCGAGCGGCGACGTCTCGCGCGGGTGGTCCATCACGAACGTCGGCTCGACGAGGAGGTGCTCGGAGGACTCGTCGTAGACCTCGCTCATGATCTTGCCCGAGCCCCACACCTCGAGCCACTCGACGCCGACCTGGTCGGCGATCCGGCGGGCCTCCTCGACCGGCATCGACGGGTGCATCTCGACGCCGACGTTCTCCTTGATGAGCTCGGCCATCGTGGCGCGCCGGAACGGCTTGCCGAGGTCGACCTCCTGCCCGGCGATGCGCACGCGCGTCGTCCCGAGGGCCTCCTGCGCCGCGCGCCGGACGAGCGCCTCGGTGAGGTCCATCATGTCGTGGTAGTCGCCGAACGCCTGGTAGGCCTCGAGCTCGGTGAACTCGGGGTTGTGGCGGGTGTCGATGCCCTCGTTGCGGAAGACGCGGCCGATCTCGAAGACGCGGTCCATGCCGCCGACGATGAGGCGCTTGAGCGGCAGCTCGAGCGCGATCCGCATCGTCATGTCGATGTCGAGCGCGTTGTGGTGCGTGATGAACGGGCGGGCCGCCGCGCCGCCGGCCTGGCTCAGGAGCACCGGCGTCTCGACCTCCTGGAAGCCGCGGTCGACGAGCTCGGCGCGGATCGCGGCGATCGCCTTGGAGCGGATCGCGAACGTGCGCCGCGACGGCTCGTTGACGATGAGGTCCAGGTAGCGCTGGCGGTAGCGCGTCTCGGGGTCGGTGAGCCCGTGGCGCAGGTCGGGCAGCGGGCGCAGCGCCTTGGACAGCAGCTGGAACGAGGTGAGCGCGACCGACAGCTCGCCGGTGCGCGTGGTGACCACCGTCCCCTCGACGCCGACCCAGTCGCCGAGGTCGAGCGCCGCGAAGTCGTCCAGCGCCTCCTCGCCCAGCCGGTCGCGGGCGGCGAGCAGCTGGATCGCGCCGGTCTCGTCGCGCAGGTCGCCGAAGTCGAGGCCGCCGTGGCGGCGCAGGCCGACGATCCGCCCGGCGAGGCGCACGGTCACGCCGGTGTCGGCGTCCGGCGCCAGCGACCCGTAGCGCTCGCGCAGCTCGGCGGCGCGGGTGTCGCGATCGAAGCGGACCGGGTACGGCTCGACGCCGCGCGCGCGCAGCGTCTCGAGCTTGTCGAGACGGTGCTGCCGCTCGCCCTCCTCGAAGGAGGCGCGCGGCTGGTCGGGCTGGCCGCCGGGCGGCGTGGTGGGCTGGTCGGTGGCGCTCAGATCGGTCGGCATGCTCGCAGGTCCATCGGCGGGCGTGCCACGGGTCTTGAGTGTCGGTGTCCCGCCGCCGATGCTGCCACGATGCCGCCCGTGGCGAGCACGAACCTCGACGCGATCGTCGCCCAGGCGCGCCGGGATCGCGACCGCATGGACTCCCGCGCGATGGGGACGTTCAGCCTGACCGCGCTGGGCATCGCGTCGGTGGTCGGCGGCGGCATCTTCGCGACGACCGGCGTCGCCGCGGCCGAGTACGCCGGCCCGGCCGTCGTCATCTCGTTCGTGCTCGCGGGGCTGGCCGCCGCGGTCACCGCCCTCTGCTACGCGGAGCTGGCCTCGATGATCCCCGCCGCCGGCTCCACGTACTCGTACGCGTACGCGGTGTTCGGGATCTTCCTGGCCTGGTTCATCGGCTGGGACCTGCTGCTCGAGTACCTGTTCGCGGCCTCGACGGTGGCGGTGAGCTGGTCGGGCTATGTCGGCGCGCTGGCGGCGAAGGCCGGGATCGACCTCCCCAACGCGCTGATGAACCCGCCGTTCGGCGACGACCCGGGCGTCGTGAACCTGCCGGCCGTCCTGATCGTGCTGTTCACCTGCTGGCTGCTGCTGATCGGCATGCGCGAGTCCACGCGCGCGAACAACGCGATGGTCGTGCTGAAGATGGTGGTGCTGGTCCTGTTCGTCGTGGTCGGCGCCTGGTTCGTGACGCAGGTGAACTGGGAGCCGTTCGTGCCGCCCAACGAGGGCGCCTTCGGCGAGTTCGGGGTGAGCGGCATCATCCGCGGCGCCGGCGTCGTGTTCTTCGCCTACGTCGGGTTCGACGCGGTCTCCACGGCCGCGGCCGAGGCGCGCAACCCGCGCCGGACGGTGCCGGTCGGGCTGCTCGCCACCGTGCTCATCTCGACCGTGCTGTACGTGGCCATCGGGATCGTCATGACCGGCCTCGTGCCGTACCACGAGCTGAACGTCCCCGACCCGCTCGCCGTCGCGATCAACGAGGCGGGCTCGTCGCTGGACTGGCTGGAGACGCTCGTCGACGTCGCCGCGATCATCGGCCTGGCCGCGACCGTGCTCGTGACCTTCTACGGCCAGACGCGCATCTTCATGCGGATGGCGTCCGACGGGATGCTGCCCGACGCGCTGGGCCGCGTCAGCGAGCAGACGCGCACGCCGGTGCAGGCGACGCTCGTGTGCGCGATCGTCGGCGCGGTCGTCGCGGGGCTGACGCCGATCGAGGCGCTCAGCAACCTCGTGTCGATCGGGACGCTGCTGTCGTTCACGATCGTGTGCGCCGGGGTCGTCGTGCTGCGCCACCGCCGGCCCGACCTCGAGCGCCCGTTCCGGGTGCCGGCCGTGCACGTCGTCGCGGGCGCCGGGATCCTGGCGTCGGTCGGCCTGATCCTCACGCTGCCGGTCTCGACCTGGATCCGCCTGGCCGTGTGGCTGGTGATCGGCCTCGTCATCTACTTCACGTACGCGAAGCGGCGCAGCACCGAGCGGATGGCGGCGGTGGCCGCCGGCGCTCAGGTCGCCGAGGCCGAGGCCTGAGCCTCGGGCTCCTCCTGGCGGCGGGCGAGCACCGCGACGCCGGCCAGGACCAGCCCGAGCGCGACGACGGTCGCGACGACGTCCGGCGCGGAGGAGTCCAGCGACTCCTGCAGGATCGTCACCGCGAGGACGAGGCTGGTGATCGGGTCGAGCGTCATCTGCGTCGCGACCGCGGGCGCCAGCGCGCCGGTCTGCAGCGAGAGCTGGCTGAACGTCATCGACGCGTAGCCGACGACGAGCAGCGCGTACAGCGGCCAGCTCGTGAAGACGTCGAGGATGCCGTCGTCGAAGCGGTGGCCCACGACCGACGTGAGCGCGGCGCTGAGGCCGAACAGGATGCCCGTGCAGGTGCCGAGCGTCGCCGCGCGGGCGGCCGCGCCCCTCATCCGCCGCGACGCGACGATCAGCGGCGCGAGGATCGCCGCGCAGACGACGCCGGTGACGATCCAGTCGCCCAGCGGGGCGTCGTCGCGCCCGCCGTGCGGGTCGGCGATCGCCAGGAACGCGACGAGGCCGACGGTCACGACCAGCGCCGCGCCGACGTCGAGGCGCGTGATCCGCTGGTTCGTCAGGCGCGCGCCGAGCGGCAGCGCGAACACGACGCTGAGCACGAGCAGCGGCTGCACGACCGCGACGCGCCCGACCGCCAGCGCGACGAACTGCGCGGCGAATCCGAGGGCGTCGGCGCCGATGCCGGCCAGCCACATCGGCCGGCGCGCCATCTGCACGAGCAGGCCGGCGGACGAGCCCTCCGGCGGCTCGTCGAGGCCGGCCTTCTGCTGCAGGACGGTGCCGAGCGCGAAGAAGAGCGCGGCGACGACGGCGAGGGCGATGTCCACGGCGGGGGCAGGCTAGATGATCGGCCGGCCGCCGCCTCAGGCCACGCTGACCTGCGGGAGGGGGTGGCGGGCGCGCAGGACCTCCTCCCCGCGCTCGGTCGCGATCCCGCAGATCACGACGTCGAGCTGGGCGTCGAGGCGCAGCGGGTCGCGGATCATCGCGGCGAGCTCGAGCGCGTCGCGCGGGTCCAGGCCCTTGCGGATCTCGCCGCGCCGCACGGCCATGCCCCAGAGCGCGGCGAGCAGCGGGTCGAAGCGCGCCTTCACCGGCAGGATCCCGTACGGCGTGCGCCCGACCGTGATGCCGACCGCCCGGATGAAGGTGTCGTCGACCGTCACCATCCGCGTGAACGTCGCCAGCAGGTGGGCGATCGCCGGCAGCGACCCGTTCGCCGCGGCATGCCGGGTGGCGAGGTGGTGGAGCGTGGCCCAGCGGTAGACCGACAGCCCGTCGATGAGCCCCTGCTTGTCGGGGAAGTGCCGGTACACCGTCGAGAGGCTGACCCCGGCGCGGTCGGCGATGTCGCGCACGCTCACGCCGGTCCCCTCGGCCGCGACCGCGTCGCGGGTCGCGAGAAGGAGCCTGCGCCGGTTCTCGGCCGCATCGGAGCGCAATCTCACGCCGAGATCATAGGCGCGATCGGCACAAGTGGGAACGTTCCAGGGGCGGCGTTCCCACTTGCGTGACAGGCCGTCCGGGCTGGCCCAGGATCGGTCCATGAGTCGAGGAGAGGATCTGGCCGACCTCGGCGTGCTCGAGGCCGCGGAGCTGCTGCGCGCGCGCCGGATCTCGGCCCTGGAGCTGCTGGAGGCCTGCGAGCGCCGCATCGACGAGCGCAACGGCGGAGAGCCGACGTTCGACGGCGCGCCGGACGCGGTCAACGCGTTCGTGCGCCGCTATCCCGAGCTCGCCGCCCGTCATGCGCAGGAGGCCGACCGGCGGCTCGCCCGCGAGGGCGACCAGGCGCCGCTGCTGTGCGGCATCCCGGTCGCGCTGAAGGACCTGTTCGGGGTCGCCGGCCTGCCGCTGACCGCGTCGAGCCGCGTCCTCGACGGGCACGTGGCCGCCGAGGACAGCGCCGCGTGGCGGCGCCTGCGGGAGGCCGGCATGGTCCTCGTGGGTCACACGCACACGCACGAGTTCGGCGCCGGCGGCACCTGCGACCAGGTCGCCAACCCGTGGGCGCCCGATCGCAGCCCGGGCGGGTCCAGCGGCGGCTCGGCGGCCGCGCTGGCGACGGGCATGGTGCCCGCGGCGCTGGGCACCGACACGTGCGGCTCGCTGCGGATCCCGGCCGCCATGTGCGGGGTGTCGTCGATCAAGCCGACGCACGGGCGCGTCCCGATCGCCGGCGTGCTGCCGCTGTCGCCCAGCTACGACCACGCGGGGCCGATGGCCCGCTCCGTCGCGGACGCGGCCGCGCTCCTCGACGTGCTCGCGTCCGGCGGCGCGGAGCGCACCCCGCTCATGCCGCCTCCGGCGCCCCTTCCGGCCCTGCCGCTGCGCACGAGCGCGGCCGATCGGCCGCTCGCGGGCGTCACCGTCGCGGTGACCGACCGGGCCGAGGCGCTGGGCTGCGAGCCCGACGTCCTCGACGGACTGGCGACCGCCCGCGCCGCGTGCGAGGCGCTCGGGGCGACGATCGTCGAGCTCCCCGCGGCGCCCGACCTCGATCCCGCGGACCTCAGCGCGATCCTCTTCCCCGAGACGTGGGCGTTCCACGAGCCGTTCGCCGACCGCGCCGACCGCTACCGCACGAGCATCCGCGAGTTCGTCGAGCTCGGACGCGACTCCGGCTCCGCGGTCGACTACGTGCGCGCGCACCAGCGACGCACGGCCGTGACCGACGGCTGGGAGACGTGGTTCGAGCGCCACGGCGTCGACGTGCTGCTCGACCCGGCCGCGGTGACCACCGCGCCGGTGCGCGGCCCCGGCTACGACTCCGGCAACCTCGGCGGCGAGGGCGACCCCCTCATCGCGCTGACCGTGACGTGGAACACCACCGGGTTCCCGGTCGTGGCGCTGCCCGCCGGGATGGGCGCGCGCAGCGGCCTGCCCGTCGGGGTCCAGCTCGTCGCCCCGCGCGGACGCGAGGACGTCGTCGTGCGGGTCGGGATCGATCTGCAGGCCGGTCCGCTGCCGCCGTTGGGTCAGGCGCCGGACCCCGCCCTCGCGGCGTCCTGAGCCGCATCGCCGTTCATCGACGTGCCAAGAACCAGGTCTGGGAGAGAGATCAGCATGGGAGTCAGCATCCGGCGCCTGAGGCGCCTCACGACGGTCGTCGCGGCCGCGCTGGGCACGGTCGCCCTCGCCGCCTGCGGCAGCGAGGACGACGCCTCGACGTCGGCCGCCACGGCGGCGGCCGGGACGACGGCGGCGGCCCCCGCCCAGGAGGAGGTCGGCGTCGCGCTGTTCATCGCGTCGCTGGGCGACGGCTACACGCGCGCCGTCTTCGAGTCCGTCGAGGAGACCGCTGCCGAGATGGGGGCGACGGTCAAGACGTTCAACGCCGAGTACGATCCCCAGAAGCAGCAGCAGCAGTGCCAGGACGCGATCGTGACGCAGAAGTACCAGGCGTTCGTGATCCACTCGGTCGACGGCCCGTCCATGGTCAACTGCGTGCGCGCCGCCGTCGACGCCGGCATCAAGGTCGCCGCGATCGGCAGCCCGATCGGCCCCGACGTCGACACCACCGAGCCGCAGGTCGAGGGCATCGTCGGCACCGTGCTGGAGAGCCCGAGCACGATGGGCAAGGCGCTCGCGGAGCTGACGGTCGAGGCGTGCGCGGACCGCGACCCGTGCAAGGTCATCTACGAGTTCGGGCCGCCCGAGTTCAGCTTCGCCGCGAACGTGCGCTCGACGTTCCGCGACCTGATCGCCGAGCACCCGTCGATCGAGATCGTCGCCGAGGGGTCGCATCACTTCGTCCCCGACGAGGCGCGCACGCTCACGCAGCAGCTGCTGCAGGCCCACGGCGACGCCCACGTCATCACCAGCGACGACGACCCGGCTGCGGTCGCGCTGCTCGGGGTCGTCGAGGACATGGGCAAGGACATCGCCGTGATCGGCGGCGCCGGCGCCCGGGAGGCGGCCGACCTCGTCGCCGAGGGCAAGATGTTCGGCAGCGCCGTGATGGTGCCGCGCTCGGAGGCCCGCGCCGGCACGGAGATGGTCATCAAGGCCGCGCGCGGCGAGGATCCGGGCGAGACGCAGATCAACAACGCCGAGGACCTCAGCCCGGTCGGGCCGAAGCTGACGGCCGACAACGTCGCCGACTTCGACGCCGAGTGGTCCATGGGCGGATGACGCGCCGCGACGTCCACGTCGAGACCCGCGGCATCGGCAAGCGCTACGGCGGCGTCGCCGCGCTGAGCGACGTGGACGTCGCCGTCCACCGCGGCGAGATCCACGCGTTCTGCGGGGAGAACGGCGCCGGCAAGTCGACACTCGGCAAGATCATCGCCGGGGTCGTCGCGCCGGACTCCGGCCGGCTCCTCGTCGGGGGGGCGGAGCGCCAGTACCGCTCCCCCCGCGACGCCATCCGCGACGGCATCGCGATGATCGCCCAGGAGCTCGCGCTGGTGCCCGAGCTGTCGGTGCTCGACAACGTGTTCCTGCACCACGAGTACGGCCCGGCCGGATTCGTCGACCGGCGCCGCGCGAGCCGCCACTACGGCGAGCTCGCCGACCGCCTCGGCGTCGCGATCGACCCGCGCGCCAGGGTGGGCCGGCTGCGCGTCGCCGAGCAGCAGCAGGTCGAGATCCTGCGCGCGCTCGCGCGCGACGCCGAGCTCATCGTCATGGACGAGCCGACCGCCGCGCTCGGACGCGACGACGTCGAGCGCCTGCACGACATGGCGCGCGACCTGCGCGACCAGGGCGTGACGCTGATCTACGTCTCGCACTTCCTGGCCGACGTCCTGGATCTGTGCGACCGCATCACGGTCCTCAAGGACGGGCGCTTCGTGAAGACCGTGCCGGCCGCGACGGAGACGGTCGACTCGCTCGTGACGTCGATGCTGGGCCGTGAGCTGGACCAGCAGTTCCCCGAGCCGCTGCCGCCGCCGGAGGGCGCGCCCGTCGTCCTGCGCGCCCGCGGCCTCACGCGTCCCGGGGCGTTCGCGGACGTCGACCTCGACGTGCGGGCCGGGGAGATCGTCGGCATCGCCGGGCTCGTGGGCGCTGGACGCAGCGAGATCGTCCGCGCCATCTTCGGGGCCGACCGGTGCAGCGGCGTCGTCGAGCTCGACGGCCGGCCGCTGCGGCCGCGCCGGCCCGCGACGAGCGTCCGCCGAGGTCTCGCCTTCCTGCCCGAGAGCCGCAAGGAGCAGGGCCTCGTGATGATGCGGTCGGTCCGGGAGAACGTCGCGATGGCGCATCTCGACGACGTCACGCGCTTCGGGCTGGTGCGCCCCTCGCGCGAGCGGGCGGTCGTCGACGGGGTGCTGCGCAGCGTCGACGCGCGTGCGGCCTCGACCTCGCTGCCGGTGTCCGCGCTGTCGGGCGGCAACCAGCAGAAGGTCGCGCTGGCCAAGTGGCTCGTGCGCCCGCCACGGGTCCTGATCGCCGACGAGCCCACGCGCGGCGTCGACGTCGGCGCCAAGCGCAGCATCTACGAGCTGCTGCACCGACTGGCCGAGCAGGGCGTCGCCGTGCTGATCGTCTCCAGCGAGACCGAGGAGCTGCTCGGGCTCGCCCACCGCATCCTCGTCGTCCGCGGCGGCCGCATCGTCGCGGTGCTCCCGCGCGCCGTCGCCGACGAGGCGTCCGTGATGCGCGCCGCGTTCGGCGGCACCGGTTCCGACAACCCCCGACCAGGAACGTCCAGTGAACGCTGAGACCCAGATCGCGCCCGCCGGCGAGCCCGTCTCGACACCCGCGGCCGCCGAGGGCGGGCGCACCGGCACGCTGATCCGCCGCTCGCGCGACTACGCGATCGTCGTCTGCTTCGTCGCGCTGTTCATCGCGCTCGCGATCGCCAGCGACGTCTTCCTCACCTCGACGAACCTGCTCAACGTCCTGGAGCAGAACGCGCCGGTCGGCATCATCGCGATCGCGCTGACGCTCGTGCTCGTCACGGGCGACTTCGACCTGTCGGCCGGCGCCGTCTACATGCTCACCGGCGTCCTCGCGGCGTCGTGGGCCGAGCCCCTGGGCGTCTGGCCCGCGCTGCTGGCCGCCGTCGCCTGCGCGACCGCGATCGGCGTGGTCAACGGCCTCCTCGTCGCCTACGCGCGCATCGACTCGTTCGTCTGCACGCTCGCGACCGGCATCGTGATCGCCGGCGTCAACCTGGCGATCACCAAGGGCCTGATCAGGAGCGTCGCCGACCCCGCCTTCACCGACCTGGGCACCGGCGAGCTGTTCGGCGTGAAGTACGCCATCTGGATCTTCGCCGCGGTGGCGGTCGCCGCCAGCGTGCTGCTGTCCCGCTCGAAGCTGGGGCGCTGGCTCTTCGCGGTCGGCGGCAACCCCGAGGCCGCGCGTCTGTCAGGCATCAACCTGCGCGGTGTCCGCATCGCCGCGTTCGCCCTGAGCGGGCTCGGCGCGGGCATCGCGGGCGCGATCGTGGCGTCGCGCACCGGCCAGGGTCAGGCCGGCGACGGCATCTCGATCACCCTCTTCGCGTTCGCGGCCGTCGTGGTCGGCGGCACGAGCGTCCTCGGCGGCCGCGGCGCGATCTGGCGGACCGTCCTCGGCGTGCTGCTGCTGGCGCTGATCGTCAACGGCTTCAACCTGCTCGGGATCGACCCGATCTACCAGCAGATCGTCCAGGGCGTGATCATCCTGCTGGCGGTCGCGGCCGACAGCCTGTCGCGGTCGAGCTCGCCGTGACCCGCCCGCCGCTGTCAGGGGTTCACGGTGAGCCCGATGCGGGTCGCCTTGCCGCCGTTGCAGTCGTTGACGTCGCCGTCGGCCGCACACGCGGAGACCGCGACGATCAGGTCGCGCTCGGCCCGCAGGTCGACGTGGTCGCCGGGCCCGGACTTGGGCCGGAAGATCAGCATCCGGCCGTCCTCGCCGATCGCGGTGTTCATGAACACGTTGAACGGGTCGGTCACCTGGTCGAAGCCGATCCCGAACGGCTCGAGCGCGGCGGTCAGGTGCTCGCGACAGCCGGTCCGGCCGGGCAGGCCGAACACCTGCTCGTAGAGGTAGCTGCTGCACGGCGGGAACAGGAGGTCGTGCACGCCGACCGTGTCGGCCACGAGCGTGAGCATCGGCGTGTTGAGGTTGGAGTACAGGTGGTCGCCGATCGCCAGGTCGGCCTTGTCGTTGTTGGCCCGCGTGAAGCCCTGCGACAGGTGCTCGCGGGGATCGGCGGCATCGAACGCGACGAGGTCGGCGACCTGGAGGCCGTCCAGGTCGGTGACGCGCAGGACGTCGCCCGCGGCGAGCCGCAGGGCATGGCCGGTCTTCGGCGGGATCGTGATCTCCATGTGACGCACCGTACCTGAAATTCGCGTCAATTTCACGGTAAGTACAGGTGGCGTTTACCGGTAATTCGACGTGCCTCGACGCGGGGAACCGGGTGGCGCAGCCGATCGCCGTGCCCGCGGACCGCTACCGCGTCATGGGACGGGCGCGCACCCCGCGCGGCGGGCGCTGGCAGCGCTCGCAGGCGTACGTGCCGCGTCCGGCGGCCACGAACTTGCGGATCGGCGTCCCGCACACGGTGCACGGCTCCCCGAGGCGGTTGTGGACGAGGAACTGGTGCTGGAAGGCGCCGTACACCCCGTCGGTGTGGCGGAAGTCGTCGATGGTGGAGCCGCCGGCGTCGATGCCGGCCTCGAGCACGGCGACGATCTCGTCGCGCAGCAGGTCCCACTGCGCGCGCGTGAGCTGGCCGGCGGGCCGCAGCGGGTGCACGCGCGCGCGAAAGAGCGCCTCGTCGGCGTAGATGTTGCCGACCCCGGCGATGCGCCGCTGGTCGAGCAGGAACGCCTTCACGGGCGCCCGGCGGCCCTTCGCCGCCGCCTTCAGCGCCGCGCCGGTGAACTCGGGACCGAGCGGCTCGACGCCGAGCCGGGCGTCGAGGAACTCGTCCAGCGCGGGCGTGCCGAGCGCGAGCTCGCCGGTGCCGAACCGCCGCTGGTCGCAGAACGCCAGCCACGGCCCGTCGTCGGCGAAGGTGAAGCGCACCCGCTCGAACCGGGTCGGCGGCGGCGGGTCGACGAGCAGCGTGCCGGTCATGCGCAGGTGCACGAGCAGGAACACGTCGCCCTCGAACGCCCAGATCAGGTACTTCCCGCGCCGCCGCAGCCGCTCCACGACCCGCCCCTCGACCGCGGCCCGCAGCTCTTGGGGCGCCAGCGGCGCGCACCACCGCGGGTCGTCGATCCGCAGCTCCCGCAGCGTCCGCCCCTCGACGACGGGCACGAGCTGGCGGCGGATCGTCTCGACCTCGGGAAGCTCCGGCATGGAGCCGCTCAGCCTACGAGCCCATCGCTCCGGCGTTGGTTGTCACCTTTTGCGTCGCAGCGACGCAAGAGGTGACAAGCAACGTCCGAAGGGCGCGGTGGGCCGACGTTCCCTCGATGTCCTTCCCGCGCGGTCCGGCGTGCGCGGCGACCCGGCCGCTCAGACGAACGCGCGGCCCGGCAACTCGGGCGCGTCGCGGCCCGTGAGGTGGCGAACGACGCTCGCGCCGACGTCGGCCAGCGCGCCGTCCCAGCGGCCGCGCAGGCGCTCGGGCGCCGTGACGGCGAGCAGCGGGGCGTGCTCGCGCGTGTGGTCGGTGTGGGCGGCGGCCGGGTCGACGCCGTGGTCGGCGGTGATAACGAGCAGGTCGCCGGGGCGCAGCAGCTCCAGCCACTCCCCCACGGCGGCGTCGATGGCCCGCAGCGCGGCGTGGAAGCCCTCGGCGTCCTTGCGGTGGCCGAAGACCTGGTCGGTCTCGATGAGGTTCGTGAAGACCAGGCCCGCGTCGAGCTCGCGCAGCAGGCGCGTCGTCTGCTCGAGCGCGACCGCGTTCGTCGCGCCCGGGTGCGCCTCGGAGATCCCGCGCCCGACGAACAGGTCGGCGACCTTGCCGACCGCGTGGACGGGCACGCCGGCGTCGGACAGCACGTCCAGGGCCGAGCGCGACGGCGGCGGCAGCGCCAGGTCGCGGCGACCCTCCACGCGCGCGAACGCCCCGGGCTCCCCCGCGAACGGCCGCGCGATCACGCGCCCCACGTCGACGACCTCGCGCGCCGCCGCGCACACCGCGTACAGCTCGTCGCGCGGGACGACGTCCACGTGCGCGGCCAGCTGCATCACCGAGTCCTGCGACGTGTAGAGGATGATCTCGCCGGTGCGCAGGTGGTGCTCCCCGAAGTCGGCGAGCACCGCGACGCCGTTGGCGGGCGCGTTGCAGCAGAAGCGGCGGCCGGTCGCCCGCTCCACCGCGGTCAGCACCTCGGGCGGGAAGCCCTGCGGGTACGTCGGCGGCGGCTCGCGCTGGATCACGCCCATCAGCTCGCGGTGGCCCGCCTGCGAATCCTTCCCGAACCCCTGGGCCGCCAGCCGGCCGTGCAGCACCGGCTCGGCCGCGGGCGCCACGCCGCGCAGCGGCACGATGCTGCCCAGCCCCAGCGCCCCGAGCACGGGCAGGTCGAGGCCGCCGACCAGGTCGGCCACGTGCGCGAGCGTGTCGGCGCCGGCATCGCCGTAGTCGGCGGCATCCGGCAGCGCCCCGACCCCGCACGCGTCGATGACGACGACGAAGGCGCGCCCCATGCGGGGAGCGATCCTAGTTGCCGCCGGCCGTCGCCCGGGGATGGGCGGCGAAGTACACGTCCCGCAGCCGCTCGGCCGACAGGTGCGTGTACATCTGCGTCGTCGCGATGTCGGCGTGCCCGAGCATCTCCTGCAGCGAGCGCAGGTCGCAGCCGCCGGCCAGCAGGTGGGTCGCGAACGTGTGGCGCAGCGTGTGCGGGCTCATCTTCCCGTCGAGCCCCGCCGCGCGCGCGTAGCGCTGGACGATCTTGTAGAGGCCCTGGCGCGTCAGCCCCGACCCGCGCTGGTTGACGAACAGGTGCGGCTCGGGCGCGAGACCGACGAGCTTCGGCCGTCCCCGCTCGACGTAGACGCGCACGGCCTCGACCGCGGTGCGGCCGATCGGCACGAGCCGCTCCTTGGAGCCCTTGCCGGTCGCGCGCAGCACCGCCGCGTCGAGATCGACGTCCCCCATCCGCAGCCCGATCGCCTCCGACGCCCGCAGCCCGCACGCGTACATCAGCTCCAGCAGGGCGCGGTCGCGCAGCACCGCCGGCTCCGTCCCGCGCGGCGCCGCCAGCAGCCGGGCGACCTCGTCGCGGCTGAGCACGTTCGGCAGCCGCTGGTCCTTGCGCGGGGCGCGCAGGTCGGCGGTCGGGTCGTGCGCGAGGATCTCCTCGCGGCGCAGGTGGCGATAGAAGGAGCGCAGGCACGCCGCCTTGCGCTGCAGCGTCGCGTTCGCCGCCGGCGGGCGATCGGGCGGGTCGCCGGCCGCGAGATCGCTCAGGAACGCGGCCAGGTCGGCGTGCTGGGCGGCCACGACGTCGACCCCGCGCCGCTCCAGCCAGGCCCCGAACTGCAGCAGGTCGGAGCGGTAGGCCTCCAGCGTGTTGCGCGACAGCCCGCGCTCGAACTCGAGGTAGGCGAGGAAGTCGAGCACGAGCTGCTCGTGGGGACGGGCGTCGAGGGTCGCGGACACGCCACGTGCTTCGGCCCGGCGCGCCGCCACCCTTTCGCTGCAAGCCGGCCGTCACACTGGCGGGCATGCTCCGCTACGACCTCACGCCCGCCGCCCACCTGCGCCTGTGGGAGGAGTCCGACGCCGAGGAGCTGCACGCGCTGATCGAGGCCAACCGCGACCATCTCGCCCCCTGGCTGCCGTTCGCCGACCAGCCGTTCGAGAAGACCCGGGAGTTCGTGCGCAACGCGCGCCGCGCGATCGGCGACCAGCAGCTCCTGACCGCGATCGTCGAGGACGGCCGCATCGTCGGCTCGATCGGGACCGACGGGATCGGCCCCGACGGCCACTCGACCGGCCTCGGCTACTGGCTGGCGGCCGACGCCACCGGCCGCGGCCTGGCGACCCGGGCCGCGCGCGCCTACGTCGACCACTGCTTCGGCACGTGGCGGCTCGAGCGGGTCGGCATCCGCATCGCGACCGGGAACGCCCGCAGCCGCGCCGTCGCCGAGCGGCTCGGCTTCACGCACGAGGGCACGCTGCGCCACCAGGAGCGCATCGCCGGCGCCTGGCAGGACATCGCGATCTACGGGCTGCTGCGCGACGAGTGGGCCGCTACGGCGTCCAGCCCGCGGCCAGCCGCTCCTTGAGCAGCAGCAGGCCGATCAGCGTCTTGGAGTCGGTGGTGCGGGCGATCGCCTCGTCGAGGCGGTCCAGCGGCCACGCCACGACCTCGATGCGCTCGTCCTCCTCCCCGTCGGCCTGCGCGTCGGTGAGCCCGGAGGCGAGGTAGATGTGGATCTCCTCGTCCATCACGCCGCAGCTCGTGAAGAACGACTTCAGGTGCTCGAGGCGACCCGCCCGCTTGCCCACCTCCTCGGCCAGCTCGCGCTGCGCGTTCTCCTCGAGCGCCTCGCCCTCGACGTCGAGCTTCCCGGCCGGGATCTCCAGCATGTCCGGCTCGCCGACCGCCTGACGCGGCTGCACGACCAGCCACACGTGGCCGTCCTCGACCGGCACGGTGGCGACCGCGCCCGGGTGGCGGACGATCTCCCGCTCGGTCGTCGCCCCGTCGTGCGTGTAGCGGAACGTCACCTCGTCGACGGCGACGACACTGCCCTCCCAGACCCGGCGCGCCGGACCGACCTGCTCGAAGTCGCGATCACTCATCGCCGTGCAGTGTCGCAGCGAGCACGCGCCCGCCGGCGGCCGCCGCCGCGAACAGCAGCGGGTCGTCGCGTCCCATCGACCGCTGCGGCCACGGGAAGCCGTCCAGCGCGCCGCTGGCCGTGCGCCATTCATGGCGGTCGCCGGCCGGCGCCGCCTCGCCCTCGGGCAGCGCGACGATCACCGGCCGGAGCAGCAGGTCGAGCACGGTGCGCGTGTGGTGCGACAGGCCGCGATGGCGCTCGCGCGGGTCGCTGGAGGACATCCGCGGGACGACGATCGCGGGCAGGCCGAGCGCGAGCGCGGCGTGCGCGCTGTCGAGCGCGGCGAGCCCGCCGTGGCCGAGCGCGGTGCCGGAGCCGAGGATGCCCGGCCCGGGGCCGCACACGACCGCGTCGCAGCCGTCGAGCGCGGCGGCGATCGCGCCGGCCGTCGAGATCGCCTCGCGCTCGCCGCCGTACGCGGGGCCGGCGGTCACGTGCGCGGCCAGCAGCCCGCGCTCGCGCAGCTCGGCCACCGTCCGCGACAGCCCGCCCGGCAGCGCCCCGCCCGCCGTCTGCACGTAGCCGAGCCGGCCGCCGCCGGCCTGCGCGAACGCCCACGCCAGCGGCGCGAGCTGGCCGTGCAGCCCGATCGTGGCGACCGGGCCGCGCGCCCGCGCCGGGTCGCCGTCGGCCACCTCGACCGCGTGCTGGACCGGCGTGTAGTTGAGCTTCATCACGTGGACGCCGGGCGGGCCGTCGGCGTCGAGGCCGCGCGTGAGGTTGGCGACCACGAGGTCGTAGCCGCCGGAGCCCAGCCCGAGCGCGCGCGCCTGCACGTTGACGATCACCTCGTCGCCCGGCTGCGGCGGCGGGTGCAGCGCCGGGTCGGACCACGCGCGGCCCAGCTCGGTCTCGGCCCACGCGCCGTCGACGGCGGTCACGACGGTCCGGCGCAGGGCGAGCACGGCGGGACCGTAGCGCGACTGCGGACAACCCCGGATCCACGACCCGCAGAAATCTCCCTCAACGACGCGCGCTCCGCGGCCGATACAGGTGGCATGTCGAAGCCGCTTCCCGAGCGTGCCCCCCAGAGGGGCGCGGTGCGCACCCTGGGCCTCGTCCTCGCCGTCCTCTGCCTCGCGGTCCTCTTCGCGCCGGTCGTCGTCGTCGCCGTGATCTGAGCGGGTTGCCCCGCGCGGACGCGATCGCGCCTATCGTCTCGCGCATGGACTTCGAGCCGACCGCCCGCAGCCGCGACTTCCAGGAGCGCCTGACGGCGTTCATGGAGGAGTGCGTCCACCCCGCGGAGGCGGTCTACGAGCGCCAGCTGCGCGAGAGCGGCAACCCGCACTTCCATCCGCCGGTGATGGAGGAGCTCAAGGAGGAGGCGCGCCGGCGCGGCCTGTGGAACCTGTTCCACCCCGACCCCGCCTACGGTCCCGGGCTCACGTACGCCGAGTACGCGCCGCTGGCCGAGATCTCCGGGCGCAGCCACATCGCGCCGGAGGCGATCAACTGCGCCGCGCCCGACACGGGCAACATGGAGGTGCTCACGCAGTTCGGCACCGAGGAGCAGAAGGAGCGCTGGCTGCGCCCGCTGCTGGACGGCGAGATCCGCTCGGCGTTCGCGATGACCGAGCCCGACGTGGCCTCGTCGGACGCGACGAACATCCGCCTGCGCATCGAGCGCGACGGCGACGAGTACGTCCTCAACGGCCGCAAGTGGTGGACGTCGGGGGCGATGCGCGACCGCTGCGCCGTGTTCATCGTGATGGGCAAGACCGACCCGGACGCGCCGCCCTACCGGCAGCAGTCGATGATCCTCGTGCCGCGCGACACGCCCGGGGTCACGATCGTGCGCAACCTCCCCGTGTTCGGCTACACCGACCCGGAGGGCCACGCCGAGGTCACGTTCGAGGACGTGCGCGTGCCGGCCTCCAACCTCATCGCCGGCGAGGGCGACGGGTTCATGATCGCCCAGGCGCGCCTGGGCCCCGGGCGCATCCACCACTGCATGCGCGCGATCGGCGCGGCCGAGGTGGCGCTCGAGGCGCTGTGCCGCCGCGCCGTGTCGCGCACGACGTTCGGCGCGCCGGTCGCCACCCGCGGCAACGTCCTGGACTGGATCGCCGAGGCGCGCATCGAGATCGAGATGGCGCGCCTGCTGACGCTGAAGACGGCGTGGCTGATCGACACCGTCGGCAACAGGCACGCGCGAACCGAGATCGCGGCGATCAAGGTCGCCGCGCCGAACATGGCGCTGAAGATCATCGACCGCGCGATCCAGATCCACGGCGGCGGAGGCGTGTCCGACGACTTCCCGCTCGCGCGCCTGTACGCCGGGATGCGGACGCTGCGCCTGGCCGACGGCCCGGACGAGGTGCACAAGCTGTCGATCGCGCGGCGCGAGCTGCGCCGCCACGTCGCCGAGGCCGAGGCGGCGAGCGCCGCCGCGCCGCAGTAGGCGCCGGATCCGTCCGCCCGGGCGGGCAGGATCCCGCCACCATGCCCCGCCTGTCGCCGCGCACGGTCGCCTGCGCGCTCGTCCTCGCCGCCGTGCTGCCCGCCGCGGCGGCGCACGCCCAGGAGCCGGCCGAGCCGCCCGCGTGGGCGCCGGTCGCCGGCCTGCCGTTCGCCGAGCCGCCCCAGATCCACGCCCGCGACGGCGTCCTGAAGGTCACGCTCGACGCCCGCCTGCAGACGATCGAGGTGTCCGGCTCGCCGGTCGTCGCGCAGAGCTACAACGGCCGGCTCATCGGGCCGACGCTCCACGTGCGCCCCGGGGACACGATCGAGGTGACGATCCGCAACGCGACCCCGCAGGCGACGAACATCCACTACCACGGGATGCACGTGTCGCCCAAGCGCGACCACGACAACGTGTTCCGCACGATGGCGCCGGGGACGACCGTCCGCTCGACGGTGACGCTGCCGCGCGACCACAACCCCGGCACGTACTGGTACCACGCCCACCTGCACCCGCTGACCGAGCCGCAGGTCATGGGCGGGATGTCCGGGCTCATCGTCGTCGAGGGCCTCGAGCGGCTCCTGCCGCGCGCGCTGCGCGACGTGCCCCAGCGCCAGATCGCCATCCGCGACCTCCAGGTCGACCCGGACGCGCCCGGCCAGGTCGCGCTCTCGTCGAACGAGATCGGCCTGCGGCGGCCGACGGTCCGGCTCGTCAACGGCCTGCTCACCCCCCAGGCGGGGCTGCGCCAGGGCGAGACGCAGCTGTGGCGCCTGGCCAACATCAGCGCCGACGTCTTCTACGACGTGGAGCTCACCGGCCACACCTTCACGGTGATCGCCGAGGACGGCGCCCCGCGCTGGCGAGTGCGGACCGTCGACCACCTCGTGATGCCGCCCGGCAAGCGCTACGACGTGCTCGTCACCGGCGGGGCGCCCGGCCGCCACCGGCTGCGCACGCGCGCCTACCCGCAGGAGGGCTTCGAGCTGCTGCCCGAGGCCGAGTTGATGACCGTCGACGTGACGCCCGGGACGGCCGCGCCCGCCCCGCGCGTCCCGCGGCGGCTCGACACCCCGGCCCGGCCGATCTCCGGCCGCCGGGTGGCCCGCAAGCGGACGTTCACGTTCGACTTCGACCTCGGCCACACCGAGTACGCGCTCATCAACGGCAAGCCGTTCGACCCGAGCGTGACGAACGCGGCGCCCTACGTCGGCACCGTCGAGGAGTGGACGCTGCGCAACACGACGACCGAGGAGCACCCGTTCCACATCCACGTCAACGACTTCGAGGTCGTCGAGGTCAACGGCCGCCCCCACCGGGCCGACGGGCTGCAGGACGTCGTGACGATCCCGCCGCGCGACGCGTCGGGGAGGCCCGGCGAGGTCGTCATCCGCATCTGGTTCCGCCGCTACACCGGGCACTTCGTCTTCCACTGCCACATCCTCGCCCACGAGGACCACGGGATGATGAACACCGTCCAGGTGCGCCGCCGCGGCGAGCCGAGGACGCCGCCGCCCGGCGGCCACGCGCACCGGCCGATCGGGTCCGCGTCCGCCGCGGCGACGCCGACGGCGACCGCGACGGCGGCCGCGGCGGCGATCCCGGCCGGGCGCGGAGCGCCGGCCGCCGCGACGGCCGGCGCGCGGGAGACCGCGGCCGAGCGCTGGGCGCGCCTGTGCCGCCTGCGCGAGCGCGCCGCGCGCCTGCGGCTCGTGTGAGTCAGGCCGCGGCGGCCTCGTCGAAGAGCGCGCACGTCACCGCGAGCATCTCCTCCAGGGCGGCGAAGCTCACCCGCTCGGTCGGCTCGTGGTTGCGCTCGGTGCCGTTGGCCAGGCAGACGCAGTGGAAGCCGCGGTGCTCGAAGGCGTTGGCGTCGGCGGCCGAGCCGGCGACGACGTGGCGGGGCGTGAAGCCGCACGCGCGCAGCGCCCGCTCGGCGACCACGACCCCCGGCGCGTCGGGCCGGTGGCGGTAGCCGTGGAAGAACTTCTCGACGGACACGTCGACGTCGACGGGGCAGCTCGTGTCGTTGGCGGCGTCGTTGATCGCGTCGATGATCTCGGTTATCACGCCCTCCAGGCGCGTGTCGTCGATCGAGCGCGCCTCGCCCAGGAAGCGCGCGTGCTCGGGCACGACGTTCGTGCCCTCCACCCCGCCCTGGATGCCGCCGACGTTGGCGGTCGTCTCCGCGTCGAGGCGGCCGAGCGGCATCGCCGCGATCGCGCGGGCGGCGGCCACGATCGCCGAGCGGCCGTCCTCGGGCCGCAGCCCGGCGTGGGCGGCCTGGCCGTGGAAGCGGGCCTCGAAGCGGTACGCGCCCGGCGACGCCATCACGATCTCGCCGATCGGCGTGGCCAGGTCGTAGACGTAGCCGAAGTCGGAGCGCAGCACGGACACGTCGAACGCCTCGGCCCCGCGCAGCCCGTTCTCCTCCTGCAGCGTGAACAGCAGCTCGATGCCGACCGGCGCGCCGGAGCGCACCGCGCGCTCGGCGGCGACGAGCATGACGGCGACCGCGGCCTTGTTGTCCGCGCCGAGGATGTCGTCGTGGGCGTTCTCCCAGCCCTCGTCGACCTCGACCGGCTCGATCGGCGTCGACGGGTCCAGGCGCGGGACCGTGTCGAGGTGCGCGCACAGCAGGATCGAGCGCGCGTCGGGCGGCGGCGGGATGCGCGCCAGCAGATTGCCGAAGGCGTCGCGCTCGACGGTCAGGCCGAGCGCCTCGAGCTCGCGCGTGACCGCGGCCGCGCACTCGGCCTCGTGGCCGCTCGGCGAGTCGATCGCGCACAGCGCCGCGAACAGCGCGTGCAGGCGACGCCGCTCGGCGTCAGTCGGACGGCGTGGCACGCTGGGGGACGGTCCGCGTCGCGACCGGCTCGCCCTCCGGCGGGCGCTCGGCGCCGCGCGCCATCGCCGCGGCCACGAACTCGCGGAACAGCGGCGCGGGCCGCTCGGGCCGCGACTTGAACTCGGGGTGGAACTGCGAGGCGACGAAGAACGGGTGGTCGGGCAGCTCGATCGCCTCGACCAGCCGCTCGTCGGGCGACGTGCCGCCGGCGACGAGCCCCGCCTTCTCCAGGCGCTTGCGCAGGTTGAGCGACACCTCGTAGCGGTGGCGGTGGCGCTCGTAGATGACCGCCTCGCCGTAGATCTCGCGGATGCGCGTGCCCTCGTGGAGCTTCACCGGGTCGGCGCCCAGGCGCATCGTGCCGCCGAGGTCGGCGACGTCGCGCTGCTCTGGCAGCAGGTCGATGACCGGCCACTCGGTCTCGTGGTCGAACTCGGTCGAGTTGGCGCCCTCCATGCCGGCGACGTTGCGGGCGAACTCGGCCACCGCGATCTGCATGCCCAGGCAGATGCCCAGGTACGGGATGCCGTGCTCGCGCGCCACCTGCGCGGCGAGGATCTTGCCCTCGATCCCGCGGCCGCCGAAGCCGCCGGGGACGAGGATGCCGTCGTGGTCGCGCAGGCGCTCGAGCGCGTTGTCGGGCGTGATCGTCTCCGAGTCGATCCAGTCGATCTCGATCCTCCCGCCGTGCATGAAGCCGGCGTGGCGCAGCGCCTCGCTGACCGAGAGGTAGGCGTCCTCGAGCTGCACGTACTTGCCGACGAGCGCGATCCGCACCGGCGTGGTGGCGCGGTCGGCGCGGTCGCACAGGTCCTGCCACCCGCTCAGGTCGGCGGGCGGCACGCCGTCGATCCCGAAGTGGTCGAGGATGAAGTCGTCGACGCCCTGCTTGGCGTAGTTCAGCGGGACCTTGTAGATGTTGTCGACGTCGCTGGCCGACACGATCGCCTCGACCGGCAGGGAGGCGAACAGCGCGATCTTGCGGCGGATCTCGTCGCCGAGCGGGCCCTCGGAGCGGCACATCAGCATGTCGGGCTGGATGCCGATGCGGCGCAGCTCGTTGACCGAGTGCTGGGTCGGCTTCGTCTTCAGCTCGCCGGCGTGGCCGATGTAGGGCACGAGCGTGAGGTGGATGAACATCACGTCGCGCCGGCCGACGTCGACGGGGAACTGGCGGATCGCCTCCAGGAACGGCAGCGACTCGATGTCGCCGACCGTGCCGCCGACCTCGGTGATCACGAAGTCGACGTCGGACGTCTCGCCGATCAGCTTGATGCGGTTCTTGATCTCGTCGGTGATGTGCGGGACGACCTGCACGGTGCCGCCGAGGTAGTCGCCGCGGCGCTCGCGGCGGATGACCGCGTTGTAGACGCCTCCCGCGGTGACGTTGCTGGCCCGCGACGTGTTCGCGTCGGTGAAGCGCTCGTAGTGACCCAGGTCCAGGTCGGTCTCGGCCCCGTCCTCGGTGACGAACACCTCGCCGTGCTGGTAGGGCGACATCGTGCCCGGGTCGACGTTGATGTACGGGTCGAACTTCTGCAGGCCGACGGTCAGCCCGCGGCTGACGAGCAGGCGGCCGATCGAGGCGGCCGCGATCCCCTTGCCCAGGGACGACACGACCCCGCCGGTGACGAAGATGTAGCGCGTGCGCTGGGAGCGGGGACTAGGCATGCGGTCTTCCGATCGAGTCTAGGTGACGAAGGACGGGGGTGCGCTCCACCAGCGCGTTGATCGATCGCAGCTCGCCGTACGCGGTGACGACGAGCAGGATCGCGGCGGCCACGGCCAGGCCCGCGGTCGACAGGGTCAGCACGAGCCACAGGCCGGCCAGCGCCCCGATCAGGTTGCTGCCGGTGTCGCCGAGCATGGCGCGCTCGCGCAGGTCGTAGAAGCCGGCGACCAGGACCGGCGCCGCCAGCAGCCCGAGCGCCCACAGCGGATCGACGTCCCAGGCGCCGAGCGTCAGGCCCGCCCCGAGCAGCACGAACGCCTTGACGGCGCGCCCGGGCCGCAGGTCGAGCAGATTGAAGACGTTGGTGGCCAGCACGAGCACGAGGACGGCCAGCAGGTAGTCGTCGTGGCCGCGCAGCACGAGCAGCGCGAGGCCGAGCGAGCCGACCGCCTTCAGCGCCCCGGTCGAGACGACGCCGCCCATGAGGGCGGCGCCGTGCCCGCGCCAGCCGCGCGACGGGCCGCTGAGCGCGTCGTCCGCCAGGCCCAGGAACGCGACCCCGAGCGCGTAGATCGCGATCGTGCCCAGCTCCGGGCGCAGCACGTCGCCGGTGATGTCGTCGATCGGCGCCAGGGGGACGAGCGCGACCACCGCGGCGGCCACGATCAGCACGCCGAACGGGAACGGCAGCGGCACGCCCCGGTAGTTGTCGCGGACCTGCCCGGCCTCGGCGAGGGTGCGTCGCAGGGCCGGAGCGAGCAGGAGCGCGGCGGCGAACGCGACGACGGACGGGAGGGCGTGCACTGGGCGCGAACGGTAGCCGGGTCGGCGGACGGTCGCGGCGCGTTTCCCGCTCGCTGCGGGTTTCCGCGTCAGGGCCGGCTGATGCCGCCGACGACCCGCGGCAGCAGCGCCTCGGCGCTGGACTTCAGGCCGTAGGCGCCGTCGGCGCCGGCGAGCGCGAACACGAGCGCCGCGCGACCCGACAGCTGGTCGACGGAGTCCACCGAGGCCAGGCCGCGGTCGCGGTACCAGTCGATCTGCGACGGGTCGGTGTCGAGCTGCTCGATCCCGACGACCGGCATGTCGGTGCGGTTCATGCCCCGGACGATCCCGTTCTCCAGCGCCTCGGTCGTCCCCTCCTGCTCCTCGCCCTCCTCGGGGCGCTCGGGGTCGCGGACGACGACGACGCCGTCCAGCAGCCCGAGATCGCCCGAGAACGAGCGCATCAGCTCGGGGCGCACTGCGCTGACGAGGCGCCCGCCGCTGATGAGCTGCACGCCGATGCGCTCGCCGAACGGCTCCAGGAGCGTCTCGTCGATCGACATCGCCGCGTAGCGCGTGCCGACCGCGCGCTCGGCGAGCCCCTCGACGTCGGGCGGCTCGCGCAGCGCGCCGACCCAGCGCAGGTTCGCCCCGGCCGGCTCGATCGCGTCGCGGACCTGGTCGACGACCGAGCTGTCGGAGTCGCCCAGGAACAGGAGGCCGATCTGGTCGCCGGCCAGGCGCCCGGCGACGAGGTCCGGGAACGTCTGGCTCTCGTAGTCGAGGTGGCGGTCGAGCTCCGAGCGCAGCTCGGCGGCCTCCTCGCGCGACGCCTTCACGTCCCCGCGCAGCGAGTCCTCGATGTCCTGGCGGGCGGACGACACCAGCCCGGAGTCGCCGATCGCCACGCCGAGCAGGATCCCGATGGCGAGCGCCAGGAACACCGCGACGAGCGAGAGGGCGTGATAGCGGAAGTCGAACACGGCGGTGGCGGCAGCGTAGTCGCGCTACGCGATGCCGAGCAGCACCTGCAGCTTCAGCCACAGGAGCTGCGCGACGTCGTACAGCGCCGGCGTGCGCCAGATGATCACGCCGAGCGTGACCAGGCCGGCGGCCAGCAGCAGGCCGATCGGCGCCGTGCCCGGGCGCGGGCGGTACAGGCGGCCCACGCCCTTGGCGTCGATGAGGTCCTCCCCCAGGCGCAGCCGCGTCAGGAACGTCGAGGACATGCCGCGCCGGTTCTTGTCGAGGAACTCGACGAGGTTGAACTGCGAGCCGACGGACACGATCGGCTGGGCGCCCTTCTCATGGGCGATCAGCATCGCCACGTCCTGGCTGGTGCCCGGCGCCGGCACGACCTTGTGCGGCAGGCCGAGCCGGTCGAGGCGGCTGCGGCCGGGCGCGCGGCCGTCGGGATAGGCGTGGACGACCAGCTCGGCGCCGCAGCGCAGCGCGTCCTCCGAGGCGGAGTCCATGTCGCCGACGATCATGTCGGGCCGCCAGCCCTCCTCGAGGATCGCGTCGGCGCCGCCGTCGACGGCGACGATCGCGGGCTTCACGTCGCGCACGTAGGGGCGCAGGACGCGCAGGTCGCGCCGGTGGTCGACCCCGCGCACCACGATCAGGGCCGGCCGGTCGCGGAACTTCGTCTCGAAGCGCGGCAGCTCGATCTTGCCGGCCAGCAGCTCGCGCTCCTCGACCATGTGCTCGACCGTGTTGCGCGCGAACGCGGCGAGCGCCTCGCCGATCTCGGCTCGCGCGCGGTCGTTGGCGGCGCGGACGGCGGCCGGCTCCTGCACGACGCCGGTGGCGATCCGCTCGCCGTTGCGCAGCACCTCGCCGCCGCGGACCGTGATCTCGTCGCCGTCGTGGAGGCGGTCGAACAGCGCGTCGTCGGGCAGGTCGACGAGGTGGACGCCCGCCTGGACCAGCAGCAGCGGGCCCAGGTTCGGGTAGCGGCCGGTCGTGCTGGGCTTGCAGTTGAGGACGGCGGCGACCCCGATCGTGACGAGGTCCTCGGCCGAGACGCGGTCCACGTCGGCGTGGTCGATCACCGCGATGTCGCCGGCGCGCAGGCGCTTGGTGAGCACCTTGGTGCGGCGCCCCAGCCTGGCCGGACCGCTGACCTCCCGCTCGAGCGCCTCCCGACGCTCGGCGTCGGGGACGCGGGGCACCGTCGACATGCCCTCCGAGTGTACGGAGCGGCGGGGGATTCGGCGGCGCGGACGGGCCTCAGCCGGCCGCGTCGAGGCGGGCGACCTCGTCGTCGGAGAGCTCGAGCGCGGCCGCCGCGACGTTCTCCTCGAGGTGCGCCACCGAGCTCGTCCCCGGGATCGGGAGCATCACGGGGCTGTGGCGCAGCAGCCACGCGAGCGCGACCTGGCCGCTCGTGGCGCCGTGCGCCTCGGCGATCTCGGCGACCACGCCGCCCGGCTCGGCCAGGCGCCCGGCCGCGAGCGGGAACCACGGGATGAAGCCGATGCCCTCGCGCTCGCAGTGGGCGAGCACGTCCTCGGACCCGCGGTCGACGAGGTTGTAGCGGTTCTGGACCGTGGCGATGTCGACGACGGCGCGGGCCGCCTCGATCTCCTCGACCGAGACCTCCGACAGGCCGACGTGACGGACCTTGCCCTCGTCGCGCAGGTCGCGCATGAGCCCGAACTGCTCCTCGCGCGGCACCTGCGGGTCGATGCGGTGCAGCTGCCACAGGTCGATCGTGTCGACGCCGAGGCGGCGCAGGCTCATCTCGCAGCACTGGCGCAGGTACTCGGGACGGCCGACCTCGGCCCACCGGTGCGGCCCCTGGCGCGTGAAGCCGCCCTTGGTCGCGACGACGATCCCGTCGTACGGGTGCAGGGCCTCGGCGATGAGGCTCTCGGAGACCTCCGGCCCGTAGGAGTCGGCCGTGTCGATGAAGTCCACGCCCAGCTCGGGCAGGCGCTTCAGCACCCGGATCGCCTCGTCGCGGTCGCGGGGCGGGCCCCACACGCCGTCGCCCGTGATGCGCATCGCGCCGAAGCCGAGGCGGGTGACCTCCAGATCCCCGCCGATGCTGAAGGTGCCGGAGCCGGCTGCCGTGGTCGCCATGCCCTCGACGGTACACGGCGCCCGCCGGCGGGCCGGCGCCGTCCCGGCCCCCTACGCGGCCTTCAGCAGCTCCTGTGCGTGGCGGCGGGCGGCCAGGTCGCCCGAGTCGGCGCCCAGCATCCGCACCAGCTCGCCGACGACGGCGTCGGCGGCCAGCTCGGTGACGGTGGTGACCGCCGGGTCGGCCGACGTGTCCTTGGCGATCGAGAAGTGGCGGGCCGCCATCGACGCGACCTGCGGCAGGTGGGTGATGCAGATGACCTGGCGAGCCGCGGCGAGCGAGCGCAGCTGCTCGCCGACCGCGCGGGCGGTGACGCCGCCGATCCCGGCGTCGACCTCGTCGAACACCAGTGTCGCGCCGCCGTCCTCGTTGGCGACGCCCATCAGCGCGAGCATCACGCGCGACAGCTCGCCGCCGGAGGCGATGTCGCGCAGCGGCCCGGCCGGCACGCCCGGGTTGGCGGCGATCAGGAACTCTACGGTGTCGGCGCCCGTCGGCCCCGGCTCGCGCTCGTGCAGGGCGACCTCGAACGAGGCGCCGTCCATCGCCAGGTCGGCGAGCCGCTCGCGCACCGACTCGGCCAGCGCCGGGCCGGCCGCGGCGCGGGCCGCGCGCAGCTCCTCGGCGGCGGCCGCCAGGGCCGCGCGCGCCTCGGCCAGCGACGCCTCGGCCTCCTCGAGCGCCTCGCTCGCGCCCAGCAGCTCGTCGCGACGCCGGCGGCACTCCTCGGCGTGGGCCAGCACCGCCTCGACGCTGCCGCCGTGCTTGCGCTCGAGCCGCTCGACGGCGGCCAGGCGCGTCTCGACCGCGTCGAGCCGGCCGGGCTCGGCCTCCAGGCCGTCGGCGTAGCGGCGCAGCTCGCCGGCCAGGTCGTCGGCCTCGAGCGCCAGCGCCCGGAAGCGCTCGACGAGCGGGTCCAGCGACGCGTCGACCCCGGCCACGCCGTCGAGCTCCACGCCCGCGCGCGCGAGCAGCGTCGACGCGCCCCCGTCGCCGTCCTCGGGCGCGATCGCCTCGACCGCCGCCAGCGCGGCGCCGCGCAGCGCCTCGAGGTGGCGCAGCCGCCCGCGCTCGGCCTCGAGCTCGCGCTTCTCCTCGACGCTCGGCGCGACCTCCTCGATCTCGGCCAGCTCGAACGCCAGCAGGTCGAGCTCGCGCTCGCGCGAGCCGGCGCGCTCGCGCAGCTCGTCCAGCGTGCCCTCCAGCGCGCGCACCCGCGCCCACGCGTCGGCCGCCCGCGCCCGCCGCGCCGCCTGCTCGGGCCCGCAGAAGTTGTCGAGCACGTCGAGCTGGGTGGACGACAGCGTCAGCCGCCGGTGCTCGTGCTGGCCGTAGAACGCGATGAGCGGCTCGGCCAGCTCGCGCAGGTCGCCCGCGCTCGCGCTGCGCCCGTTCACGTACGCGCGCGTGCGGCCCTCGGCGCTCACCCGGCGGGCGAGCACGACCTCCTCGGCGTCGGCCGGCAGGCGCTCGCCCAGCTCGCCGCGCAGCGCGTCGGGCAGCTCGAAGACGCCCTCGACGTAGGCCTCGGCCGCGCCCGGCCGCACGATCCCGGGCCGCGCCTTGCCGCCCAGCAGCAGGTCGAGCGCGTGCGCGAGCACGGTCTTGCCGGCGCCGGTCTCGCCCGTGAGCACGTTCAGCCCGGGCGCCAGGCGCAGCTGCGCGCGCTCGATCAGCAGCAGGTTCTCGACGCGAAGCTCCAGGAGCATACGCAACGGTCTACCAGCGCGCCAGGACGGACCCGCGTCGAACGGGCGTTCGACGCGGCCGCTCAGACCAGATGGCCGAACTTCTCGCGCAGGCGCTGGTAGAAGCTCGAGTTCGGCAGCTGCGCGAGCAGCGCCACCCCGTGGCGGAAGCGGCAGTCGAGCGAGTCGCCCGGCGCCAGCTCGCCGACGTTGCGCCCGTCGACGGCGACGTCGACGGACTCGCGCGCCGACCGGTTCAGCAGCGTCAGGGTGTCCCCCGGCGCGACCACCAGCGGGCGCGCGGTGAGCGAGTGCGGGGCGATGAACGTGACCACGTAGCCCTCCACGCCCCACGCGAGGACCGGCCCGCCGTTGGCGAGGTTGTAGCCGGTCGAGCCCGCGGGGGTGGCGACGACCAGCCCGTCGCAGCGCACGTGCCCGAGCTCCTCGCTGCCGAGCACGTAGGAGAGGACGGCCACGCGGCCACCCGGGTGGCGCAGGAGCGACACGTCGTTGATCGCCGACTGCCGCAGGCCGGGCGCGGCGATCCCGATCGCCGGCAGCTCGAGCCGCTCGAACTCGCCCGTGAACGCCCGCCGGAAGCCGTCCTCGCAGGCGTCGCGCTCGATCGTGGCCAGGAACCCGACCTGGCCGAAGTTCACGGCGAACACGGGCACGCCCGTGCCGGAGAAGCGGCGCAGGCCCGACAGGATCGTCCCGTCGCCGCCGAGCGCGATCGCGATCTCGGCCTCGCCGTCGGCGGAGCGGTCGTTGTCGCCGTCCACGAGCGTGACGCCCATCTCGGCGGCGATGCGCTCGAGCGTCCGCGCCGCGACCTGGACCTCCTCGTGGCGGCCGTGGGTGATGACGACCGCGATCCGGGAGGCCATCAGACGTCCGCCTCCGCCACGGCGGCCGCGACGTCGGCGATCGCGCCGTCGCGCCCGCCCTCGGCGAGCCACAGGAACGTCTCGCGGTTGCCCTTCGGCCCCGGCAGCCCGCTCGGCGCCACGCCCAGCACCGCGGCGCCCAGCGCGACCGCGGCGTCGGCCACGGCCACCACCGCCTCGCGCCGCAGCTCGGGGTCGCGCACGACGCCGCCCTTCCCCACGCGCTCGCGCCCCACCTCGAACTGCGGCTTGACCATCACGAGGGCGTCGTAGCGCGGGGCCACGCAGGCCAGGACGGCCGGCAGCACCTTCGCCAGCGAGATGAACGACAGGTCGGCGACGACGAGGTCGGGCGCGTACGGGAGCTGCTCGGGCGTCAGCGCGCGGGCGTTCACGCGCTCGAGCACCGTGACGCGCTCGTCGGTGCGCAGCGACCACGCCAGCTCGCCGTACGCCACGTCGACGGCGACCACGTGGGCGGCGCCGCGCTGCAGCAGGCAGTCGGTGAACCCGCCGGTGGAGGCGCCGACGTCGAGCGCGCGGCGTCCGGCGACGTCGAGCCCGAGCGCGTCGAGCGCGTTGGCGAGCTTCACGCCCCCGCGCGACACGTACCGCGGCCGGTCGTCGACGGCGACGACCACGGAGTCGTCGACCATCTGCCCCGGCTTGCTCGCACGCCGGCGCTCCACGCCCACCAGCACCTCCCCCGCGAGCACGGACGCGGCCGCGCGCGTGCGGGAGTCGAACAGGCCGCGTCGGGCCAGCAGCGCGTCGAGTCGGACCTTGGGCACCCGCCGAACCGTACCCGGCCGGCGCGTCCGTGACCTCCCTCACAGACAGTTGCGGACGCGCAAGCAATCATGTCGTCAGGCCCGGGCGGCCCGACCGTCCGGCAGGGACTTCCCCCATCGATCACATAGCCAGACCCATCACATAGCAGCATCTCTCCTCCCCTGGAGCGGCCCGCCACCCGGCGGGCCGTTTCATGTTCCGGGCGGGGTGGCCGATCACCCTGGCGATGGCCCTTGACGCGCCTCCGGTCGTCGTCGCACGGCAGCCCGTGTTCGACCGCAGCCGGCACCTGGTCGGATACGAGCTCCTGTTCCGGGCGCTCGACCCCACGCGCGCGCTCGTCGTCGACCACGAGCGGGCCAGCGCCCACGTGCTCGTCACCGCCCTCGCCGATATCGGCATCGCGCCGCTGTCGAGCGGCCTGTGGGCCGGACTGAACGTCACCCGCCAGTTCCTCCTCGACGTCGACCCGCTCCCGTTCGCGCCCGGCGAGGTCGTGCTCGAGCTGCTCGAGAACCAGCTCGTCGACGAGGCGCTCCTGGACCGCTGCGAGGAGCTCGCCGCCCAGGGCCACATGATCGGCCTCGACGACTTCGCCTACAGCGACGCGACCGCGCCGCTGCTGGAGCACGCGCGGGTCGTCAAGCTCGACGTGCGCGAGCACGGGATCGAAGGGCTCCCGGCCCAGATCCTGGCGATCCGGCGCGCCGAGTTCGCCGGCAGCCTCCTGGCCGAGAAGATCGAGACGCAAGCCGAGCACGACGCCTGCCTGCGCCTGGGCTTCGACTACTTCCAGGGCCAGCTGTTCGCCCACCCGCAGCTCGTCTCCGGGCACGCGCTGCAGACCTCGTCGCTGCAGGCGCTGCACGCCGCCGCGACGCTCGCCGACGACGAGCTCGGCTTCGAGGCGCTCGAGGAGCTCGTGTCGCGCGACCCGGGGCTGGCGATGCGGCTGCTGCGGCTGCTCAACTCGGCCGCGTTCCCGCTGCGCCGGCGCGTGGAGACCGTGCACGACGCGCTCGTCATGCTCGGCGTGCGGACCGTGCGCCAGTGGGCGATGCTGATCGTCCTCGCCGGCCTGCCGTCCACCCGCGACGAGCTGCTGCCCAACGCCCTCGTGCGCGCCCGGCTGCTCGAGATCCTCGCCGGCCTGCGCGGCGACTCCCAGCCCGCCGGCGCGTTCGTCGTCGGGCTGTTCTCGCTCGCCGACGAGATGCTCGGCGTCCCGATGGACGAGGCGCTCGGCGACCTGCCGCTGGCCGAGGAGCACCTCGACGCGCTCCTGCGCCGCGAGGGGCCGAACGGGCGCGCGCTCGCCGCCGTCGTCGCGCACGAGCGCGGGGAGCCGTGGGCGCCGGCCGACGCCGGCGTGCCGGTGGAGGGCTTCGCGACGGCCTACGCCGACGCGCTGGCCTGGGCCTTCGAGGCCGAGCCGGGCCTGAAGGCCGCCTGAGCGGCCTCCCCCAGGCGCACGAGCGCGGCGCGCGCCGCGTCGACCTTCGCCGGCCAGCGGACGAAGCCGTGGACGGTGCCCGGCCACACGATCAGCTCGGCCGCGACGCCTGCGTCGCGCAGGCGGCGCGCATACGCCTCGCCCTCGTCGCGCAGCACGTCGTGGCTGGCGACGACGATCGTCGCGGGCGGCAGCCCGGTGAGGCCGGGCGCGCGCAGCGGCGAGACGTCCGGGTCGGCGGGATCGCCGCCGTACTGCTCGACGAACCAGGCCATGTCGGCGGCGGTGAGCCGGAAGCCGGTGGCGAAGCGCTCGTAGCTGCCGGTGGCCATGCCGGTGTCGAGAACCGGGTAGACCAGGAGCTGCGCGGCGATCCGGCCGGCGTGGCGGCGGGCGAGGACCGCCGCGAGCTGCCCGCCGGCGCTGTCGCCCGCGACCGCGACCGGCCCGTCCTCGGCCAGCACGGACTCGAGCGCCGCCTCGGCGTCCTCCAGCGCGGCCGGGAAGGGGTGCTCGGGCGCCAGGCGGTAGTCGGGGAGCACGACCCGGGCGCCCGCCGCGTTGGCGAGGATGCGCCCGACCTGGTCGTAGGTGTCCGGCGAGCCGACGACCCAGCCGCCGCCGTGCAGGTAGACGATCGTGCCGTGGGCGCCGGCCGGCTCGTAGATGCGCGCGGGCACCGGCGCGCCGACGTCGCGGACCGCGTCGACCGGCTCGGGCGGCCCGGCCAGCTCGCGCGTCCCGGCCGCGTGCTCGGCGCGCAGCGTCGCCGGGTCGCAGGCGGTGGTGAGCGCGCCCTCCGGGCCCGCGATCAGCGCGGCGATCTGCGGATCGAGCGGCTCGAAGCCGGTCAACGCCCCGCGAGCGCCGTGCGCGGGTCGCGCAGCGCCGACGTGATCCGCTCCGCGATCCGCTCGCCGGTGAAGCCGACCTCGGCGTGCAGCAGCGCCGGCTTGCCGTGAGTGACGAACCGGTCGGGCAGCCCGACGCGCAGGATCCGCGGGACCGTGAGGCCGCCGTCGTTCAGCGTCTCCCACACGCCCGTGCCGAAGCCGCCCTGCAGGACGCCCTCCTCCACGGTGACGAGCAGGTCGTGCTCGGCGGCGAGCTGGGCCAGCAGCGCGCGGTCCAGCGGCTTGGCGAAGCGGGCGTCGGCGACGGTCGCGTCGATGCCGCTGTCGGCGAGCAGGTCGGCGGCCTCCAGCGCCTTCTGGACGCCGGTGCCGTAGCCGACGATCGCGACCCGCTCGCCCTCGCGCAGGATCTCGCCGGTGCCGATCTCGATCGCGTGCGGCGTCTCGGGCAGCGGGACGCCGACGCCCTCGCCGCGCGGGTAGCGCAGCGCGATCGGGCCGTCGTCGTAGGTCACCGCCGTGTGCAGCATGTGCACGAGCTGCGCCTCGTCGCGGGGCGCCATCAGCACCATGTTCGGCAGGCAGCGCAGGTAGGCGATGTCGAACGCGCCGTGGTGGGTGGGGCCGTCGTCGCCGACGAGCCCGGCGCGATCCATCGCGAAGACGACGTTGAGGCGCTGCAGGGCGACGTCGTGGACGATCTGGTCGAACGCGCGCTGCAGGAACGTCGAGTAGATCGCGCACACCGGCTTGGCGCCCTCGAGCGCCAGGCCGCAGGCGAACAGGACCGCCTGCTGCTCGGCGATGCCGACGTCGAAGTAGTGCTCGGGCCGCGCCTTCTGGAGGATGTTCAGGCCCGTGCCGGAGTTCATCGCGGCGGTGATGCCGACGATCCGCTCGTCGCGCTCGACCTCGCGCACGAGCGCCTCGCCGAAGACGGTCGTGTACGCGGGCGGCGCGGGCGTGGCCGCCGGCTTGGGCGCGGCCTTCGCGGGCGCCCCGTTGGCGATCGACTTCGGCTTGGCGGCATGCCACTTCTCCATGCCCTCCAGACCGCCGAGCTCGGCCGGCTCGAAGCCCTTGCCCTTGACGGTCGCGATGTGGACGACGACGGGCCGCTGGGCGTCGAGCGCCTCGCTGAGCGCGTCGCGCAGCGCGTGGATGTCGTGGCCGTCGATGACGCCGACGTACGCCCAGTCCAGCTCCTCCCAGAACAGGCCCGGGGCCCAGAACGCCTTGATCGACTCCTTCAGCTGCGGGCCGAGGTGCTCGAACGCGGCGCCGATGCCGGCCGGCAGGCGCGTGAGCTTCTCCTCCACGCCCTCGCGGGCCCGGTACAGCTTCGGGTTCATCCGGATCCGGTTGAAGTACCGGTTCAGCGCGCCGACGTTCGGCGCGATCGACATGCCGTTGTCGTTGAGGACGACGACCATCGGCGTGCCCAGGCCGCCGGCCTGGTGGATCGCCTCGAAGGCGACCCCGCCGGTCATGGCGCCGTCGCCGATGACCGCGACGACCCGGCCGGCATCGGGCTCGCCGCGCAGGCGCATCGCCTCCTTGAGGCCGACCGCGTAGCCGATCGACGTCGACGCGTGCCCGGCGCCCATGATGTCGTGCTCGGACTCGTGGCGCGCGCAGAACGGGGCGAGGCCCTCGTACTGGCGGATCGTGGCGAGCTGGTCGCGGCGGCCCGTGAGGATCTTGTGCGGGTAGGCCTGGTGGCCGACGTCCCACAGGATCTTGTCGCGCGGGCTGTCCAGCAGCGAGTGCAGCGCGACCGCGAGCTCGCAGGTGCCGAGGTTCGCGCCGAAGTGCCCACCGATCTCACCGACCGTGTCGATGATGTGCTCCCGGACCTCCTGCGCCACCTGCTGCAGCTCCGCTTCGCTGAGCGCGTGCAGGTCCTGAGGCCGGTCGATGCGGGGCAGGATGCGTTCGGTCACGAGGTGCGGGTGAAGATGAAGTCGGTGATCTGCTCGAGCTCGGGCGCGCCGTCCGGAGCGGCGGCGGCGAGGGCGGCTCGGGCCGTCCGATGCGATGCCTCCGCCATGGTACGAGCTTGGGCGAGACCGAACTCGCTGACGTACGTCCGCTTGCCGTGACGGGCGTCGGAGCCCTGCGGCTTGCCGAGGGCGTCGTCGGTGCCGGTCACGTCGAGGATGTCGTCGACGATCTGGAACAGGACGCCGAGCTCGCCCGTGAACTCGCGCCACCGCTGCGGATCGCGGCCGTCGAGGAGCAGGACGCTCTCGACGCTGGCGCCGATCAGGCGGCCGGTCTTGAGGGCGTGCAGCTCGCGCAGGTCGGCGTGCTCGGCGGCCACATCCAGCCATTGCCCGCCGACCATCCCGTTCACACCGGTGGCCGTCGCCAGGTGGGCGACCGCGGCCAGCACATGGGCCGGATCGCCGGTCTGGCGCGTGAGGACGTGGCGGAACGCCTCGGCGTACAGCGCGTCACCGGCGAGGATCGCGACGTCCTCCCGGAACGCGCGGTGCAGCGTCGGCCGCCCCCGCCGCAGGTCGTCGTCGTCCATCGCCGGCAGGTCGTCGTGGATGAGCGAGTACGTGTGGATCAGCTCGATCGCGCAGGCCAGCGGCAGGACGTCGCGGGCGTCGCGGTCGAGCGCCCGCGCGGTCGCGAGCGCCAGCACCGGGCGGATGCGCTTGCCACCGGCCAGGAGGCTGTAGCGCATCGCCTCCTCCAGCCCCTCCGTCGGCGTCCCGTCGACGAAGCGCAGGCGCTGCAGCTCCTCCTCGACGAGCTCGCGGAGGTCGTCTGGGTAGCGGGCCTCGGCCACTCAGAGCAGGGCGTCCTGCCCGGGCGGCACCTCGGTGGCGGCGGCGCGCGCCTGGCGCTCCAGCTCGGCGCTGGCCTCCGACGCCAGGGCGGCGCAGTCCTCGACGAGCGAGGCGGCGGCGTCCGCGGACAGGTCGCCGGAGCGCAGCTGCTCGGCGGCCCGCTCGAGGCGGTGGATGAGGGTGTCGAGCTCGTTCATCGCGCGGGATCCTCGCGCATCTCGCGCAGCGCCGCGCCGAGGATGCCGTTCACGAACTTCGGCGCCTGCGCGCCCGCGTACGTCTTGGCGGTCTCGACGGCCTCCTCGATCGCGCCCTCCGGCGGGATCGGGTGGTCGCCGGGAACGGCGTCGGGATGGAGCATCTCGGTGAGGGCGACGCGCATGATCGCCTTCTCCAGCGGCGCGATCCGCTCGACCGTCCAGCCCTCGGCCAGGCGCTCGATGATCGCGTCGAGGTCCTCGCTGTAGTCCTCGGCCGCGTGCGCGAGCGCCCGCGTGAACAGCGGCGCGTCGCGACCGAGCGTCTCCGACAGGGGACGCCCCGTCACGTCGTGCTGGTAGAGGGCGAAGACCGCTTGGCGGCGCTGCTCGGAGCGGCGGGCCACTAGGCGCGCGACATGTACTCGCCGGTGGCCGTCTGGACCTTCACGCGGTCGCCGACGTTGACGAACAGCGGCACCTGGATCGTCGCGCCCGTCTCCAGCGTGGCCGGCTTGCTGCCGCCGCCCGACGCGGTGTCGCCGCGCAGGCCCGGCTCCGTCTGGGTGACCTCGAGCTCGACCGACGCCGGCAGCTGCAGGTCGCTGGGCTGCCCGTCGATGAACAGCACGTCGACCTCCTCGCTGGCCTTCGTCCAGCGGAGCTGGTCGGCGATCGCGGACTCCGGGATCGCGAGCTGCTCGTAGGAGCTCGTGTCCATGAAGTGCGCGTCGGTGCCGTCCGCGTACAGGAACTGCATCTTGCGCGCCTCGCTGCGCACGGAGCGGAACTTCTCGCCGGCACGGAACGTCTTGTCGATCACGTTGCCGTCGGAGGCGCGGCGCAGCTTCGTGCGCACGAACGCGCCGCCCTTGCCGGGCTTGACGTGCTGGAACTCGAGGACCTTGTAGACGACGCCGTCCACCTCGATGTGGTTCCCGTTCTTGAGCTGGTTGGTCGAGATCATCGAATGCCCAGTGTATGGCGCGTCGGGGCGCCGGCCTGGGCGACCCGCGCGACGGTCTGGGCCCGCCGGGTCACGGCCTGGCGCCAGGTGACGCGCAGGACGCGGTGGCCGTGGGCCTCGAGGAGCGCCTGGCGCTCGGCGTCCTCCTCCGTGGCGATCTCGCCGTCGTGCCACCGGGCGCCGTCGGCCTCGACCACGAGGCGCTGCGCGGGCCAGCGGAAGTCGGGGACCACCGTGCGGCCGGCCAGGCGGAGCGGCGTGTTCACGTCCGGGTGGGCGAAGCCGGCGCTCAGGAGCAGGTCGAGGACGATGTCCTCCAGCACGCTGCGGGTGGGCGCGGGGCCGTTGGCGATGATCTTGAGGAGCCGGCGCGCGCCGCGGCGGCGCCCGGCGCGCTCGAGCGCGCGCAGGATCTGCGGGATCGTCGTGCCGTGGCGCCCCTGCGCCTCGCGGACGGCGCGGCGCAGCCGGCGCGTCGTGGCGTTCGCGGCGAGGTCGACGACGGTCCGCGCGGGCGTCGTGGTGGGGATGCCGCGGTGGCGGGTCACGTCGGCGCGGTCGAGGCGCGTGGTCCGGTGGACCGCGACGCCCGGGCGGGTCCGGGGCGTCGTGTCGCGGATCGTCACCTCGACGGCGCGGTCGCTCCAGGGCAGCAGCTCCAGGTGGGCCGCGGCGGCGTGGTGGCTGAGGACCGCGCCCGGGCCGCAGGCCTTGACGGCCGCCAGGAAGCATGCCTCGAGCGGCGGGAAGGCGTGGCCGACCACGTAGACCCCGTGGTGCATCCGGTGGAGGAACCCGCGCCGCACGCGCGTCCGGATCTCCGTCGGCGACAGCCCGCACGCCTCCAGTTCGCCGGCCGCGACCACGCCCCATTGCCGCGCCGCCAGCTTGGCAACGAGGACATCCGGGTGGTCGCCAGCCTCCTCCCCGCGTTGCTTGTCGGATTTTGCGTCGCTGCGACGCAAAATCCGACAAGCAACGTTGGGGGCGGGCGGGGGCGGCGCGGTCGGCGCGGGCGGATCGGGCGGCATGTCCGCGAGCGTCGCACGGGGCGGGTGACGGAACACCACGCGTTTGCGCCGGAAATGCGACGATTCGGCGCCATGTCGCTCCCCCATCGCCCGCTCGGCGCGTCGGGCCTCGAGGTGTCCGTGCTGTCGCTCGGCTCGTGGCGCACCTACGAGCGCATCCCGCGCGCGCAGGGCACCGCCGTGCTGAACGCCGCGTACGAGGCCGGCATCGACTTCCTCGAGGTCGCCCGCTACAACGACGAGACCGGACAGGCGCCGATCCCGACGGGCTACAGCGAGGTCGTCTTCGGCGAGGTGTTCGCCGCCTCCGCCTACGCGGCGCGCCGTGACGAGATCGTCATCGCCGAGAAGCTGTGGTGGGAGTTCTGGCCCCAGCAGGACGCCGCGCGGGAGCTCGAGGCCTCGCTGGAGCGCACGGGGCTGGAGCGCGTCGACCTCCTCTACTCCGACCCGCCGCCGGACGACCTCCCGCTCGCCGAGGTCGTCGAGCAGATCGCCGGGCTCATCGAGGAGCGCCGCATCCGCGCCTGGGGCATCGTGAACTGGCCCGCCGCCCGGATCGTCGAGGCCGGCCGCATCGCCCGCGACCGCGGCCTCCCGACGCCGTGCATCGCCCAGCTCCCCTACAGCCTCGTCGACCGCGACCAGGTCGAGGGCGCCGAGATGGTCGCCGCGCTGGAGCTGTGCGAGGCCAGCGTCACCGCCTCGTTCACGCTCGCGGGCGGCCTGCTCACCGGCAAGTACGCCGACCCCGGCGCGCCCGGACGCATGGCGACGGAGAAGGACGATCCGCGCTGGGCGCCGGCCCTCCACGCGGCGGACGAGCTCCGCGTCCTCGCCGGCGAGCTCGAGACCACCCCCGCCGCCCTCGCGATCGCGTTCGCGCTCGCCAACCCGCGCGTCGCGACCGTCCTCTTCGGCGCCACCCGCCCGGAGCAGATCGCCGAGAACGTCGCGGCCGTCGCGCTCCTCGACCGCCTCGACGAGCCCACGCTCGCCCGGCTGCGCGCGATCGGCCGCCCCGGCTAGGCCGCCACGCTCGCGATCGCCGCCACCGCCCGCTCGTACTGGGCGGCGGTGATCGCGACGTGCGACTGCTGGCTCATCGACCGCGGCGCCACGCCCATCGCCTCCACCGGCGGCGCGTCCTCCAGCCGCGGCACCACGAGCAGCGGCTCCACCGGGATCGACCACGGCCAGCGCGGGTGGTCGACCGTCTCCGGCTCGCCCGCCGCCTCGACCACGCCGAACACGCGCCGCCACACCGACGCGTACAGCACGAGCCGGTCGCCGGGCGCGATCCGCGGCCGGCGCGGGAACCCGGTCCGCGACAGCACGCCGAGGCGGCCGTCCTCCAGCCAGCGCTCGGGCAGCGGGCCGCGGGCGTGCCCGACCGCCTTCAGCCAGTGGCCCCGCCCCGCATCCGCGCCGCGCACGCCCGCATCATCCTCCACCCGGCGACACGGCCGCGCTCCGGCCACGGCATCCTCGAGAGCCGAACCTCGGGCCCGACGAAGACCGGCGCCCGCCGCCGCGACCGCCTGAGGAGGCATGTCCGTGAGAGCCGTCGTCTGCCGGCGCGCCGAGCTGCGCGTCGAGAACCGGCCCCGGGACGACGACGAGCGTCCCGCCCGGCCGGCCCGTCGTGGCGCTGCCGATCCTCCGCAACGGGGACCTCGTCGACCCGACCGGCCTGTCCGTGCACGCGCCCGGCGCCTACGCCGAGGGAGGTGCTGGCCGAGGCGTCGCTGACGTTCCCGGCGCCCGACGGCCTGTCGCCTGAGGTCGCGGCCCTGACCGAGCCGATGGCCGTCGCGCTGCACGCCGTCCGCCGTTCCGAGATCGGCCGGCGCGACGTCGCGATCGTGATCGGCTGCGGCCCCATCGGCCTCGGCGTGATCCTCCATGCTGAAGGCGCGGGGCGTGCGCGTCGTCGTCGCCTACGACCCGTCGCAAGGGCGCTGGGCGCTGGCCGAGAAGCTCGGGGCCGGGCCAAGCACCCGGTGATCTTCGAGTGCGTCGGCGCGCCCGGCCTGATCGAGAGCGTGATCGACGGCGCGCCGCTGTACTCCCGGGTGGTGGTCGTCGGCGTCTGCGTCGAGGTCGACACGTTCACACCGGCGATGGCGATCAACAAGGAGATCGACCTCCGCTTCGTGCTCGCCTACACGCCGCTCGAGCTCCGCGACACGCTGCGGCTGCTCGCCGAGGGCACGGTCGACCCTCGGCCGCTGATCACCGACACCGTCGGGCTCGACGGGGTCGCGGACGCGTTCGCCGCGCTCGCCGACCCCGAGCGGCAGGCGAAGATCCTGATCGACCCGCAGACGCCCTGATCCCCGATTCCGGCCATCTTGGAAGATGGCCGATCCGGGCGAAGGCGAGCGCCCGCGCCGCCCGTAGCGTCGCGGCCATGTCCACCGCCATCTCCCCCGCCGCCCTGGCGGAGCTGCGATTCCGCCTGCGCGGCGATCTCCACGAGCCCGGCTCGCCCGGCTACGAGAGCGCGTGCGAGCTGTTCAACGCGATGATCGACATCCGCCCGCGGCTCGTCGCCCGGTGCGCCACGCCCGCCGACGTCGTCGCCGCGCTCGCGTTCGCCCGCGAGCACGACCTGCCGGTCAGCGTCCGCGCCGGCGGCCACGCGGTCACCGGCCGCGCGCTCGTCCAGGACGGCCTCGTCCTCGACGTCCGCCCGATGGACGACATCGCGGTCGACCCGCAGGCCCGGCGTGTGCGCGTCGGCGGCGGCGCCACCTGGGCGGCCGTCGACCGCGCGACGACCGCGCACGGCCTGGCCACCACCGGCGGGCGCGTGTCGACCACCGGCGTCGCCGGCCTCACGACGGGCGGCGGCTCCGGCTGGCTGGAGCGCAAGCACGGCCTCGCCTGCGACAACCTGCTGGCGGCCGAGCTCGTCACCGCCGACGGGCGCGTCGTGCGCGCCGACGCCGACGAGAACCCCGACCTGCTGTGGGCCCTGCGCGGCGGCGGCGGCAACTTCGGCGTGGTCACCGCGCTGGAGCTGGCGCTGCACCCGATCCCCGAGCGGGTCGTCGCCGGCCTGGCGATCCTCCCGGCCTCCCGCGCCCGCGAGGCGCTCGAGTGCTACCGCGACGTGACCGAGCGCGCGCCCGCGGAGCTGAGCCTGGCGTTCGCCGCGATGCCCGCCCCCGACGAGGACGAGATCCCCGCGCACCTGCGCGGCGAGCACTGCGTGTTCATCGTCGGCATGTACGCCGGCTCGATCGCCGACGGCGAGGCCGCGATCGCGCCGATCCGCGCGCTGAAGCCCGACCTCGACGCGTTCGCGCCGACCGGGTACGCGGACTTCCAGTGCTCGATCGACGACCCGCCGGGGGCGCGCAACTACTGGACCGCCGAGAGCGTCCAGGCGCTCGACGCCGAGGTCGTCGACATCCTCGTCGACCAGATCGAGCGGATGCCGGCCGGCGAGGGCCGCGCGCCGCAGATCTTCATGGCCCACTGGGGCGGCGCCGTCGCGCGCGCGACCGTCGAGGACTCGCCGCTGGCGGCCCGCGACAGCGGCTACGTCGTGCACCCGCTGCTGATGTGGACCGACCCCGCCGACGACGAGGCGATGATGGCCTACGGCCGCGGCATCCGGGACGCCCTGCGCGCGCACGCCACCGGCGAGGCGTACGCGAACTTCCTCGGCGACGAGGGCGAGGACCGCGTGCGCGCCGGGTACGCGCCGGGCGCCTACGAGCGGCTGGCCGCGATCAAGGCGCAGTGGGACCCCGAGGACCGCTTCCGCGCCAACGGGCACGTGCGCCCGGCCGCGACGGCGATGGCGTGACCTCTCAATCGACGACGGTCAGCGTCTTCGGCAGCCCGCTGAGGACGTCTGCACCGTCGTCGGTGACCACCACGAGGTCCTCGATGCGGACGCCGACCGCGCCGGGCACGTACACGCCCGGCTCGACGGTCACGACCATCCCGGCCCGCAGGGCGGTCTCCCCGGTCGTCGAGAGCCGCGGGCCCTCGTGCACGTCGAGCCCGACGCCGTGCCCGAGCCCGTGGCCGAAGTGCTCGGCGTGGCCGGCGTCGGCGATGATCCGGCGGGCGACCGCGTCGACCTCCCGCCCGAGCGGGCCGGGCCGCACGGCGGCCAGCGCCGCCTCCTGGGCCTCGAGCACGAGCGCGTAGATGTCGCGGTCGCGCCGGTCGAGGTCGCCGGTCGCGTACGTGCGCGTGCAGTCGGAGCAGTAGCCGTCCAGGCGGCAGCCCCAGTCGATCACGACGAGCGTGCCGGGCGGGATCTCGACCGCACGCGGATGCGCGTGCGGCAGCGCCCCGTGCGCGCCGGCGGCGACGATCGGCGGGAACGACACCGCCTCGGCGCCCAGGCGGCGCTGCTCGAACTCGAGGTCGAGCGCGACCTCGCGCTCGGTGCGCCCCACCAGGCCCTTCTCGAGCACGACCTCCAGCGCCGCGTCCGCGAGCTGCGCCGCGGCGCGGATGCGCGCCACCTCGTCGGGATCCTTCACCGCCCGCAGCTCCTCGACCAGGCCGCCGGCGGCGACGAGCTCGACCTCGGGCGTGACGAGCTCCTGCAGGTGGGCGAACGTCTTCACGCTCATCGTCGCGTCGTCGTAACCGACCCGCAGCGCCCGGCCCGGCGGGAGCGTGGCGATCGCGCCGGCCAGCAGGTCGGCGCTGGCGATCTCGCGCCGGAACTCGGGCACCTCGTCGGCCGACTGCGACAGGTAGCGGAAGTCGGTCACGAACGTGCGCGTGTCCGGCCCGATCAGCGCGAGCCCGTTGGAGCCGGTGAACCCGGTCGCCCAGCGCACGTTGCCGAGGTCGGTGACGAGCAGCAGGTCGAGCCCGCGCTCGCGCACCGCGGCCTCGAGGCGATCGGCGTGCGCGGTCATGTCAGGAGCTCCTCGCGCAGGCGCTCCAGCGCGACCCGGTAGCCGTCGACGCCCTTCCCGCTGACCGTGGTCAGGCACAGGTCGGAGATGACCGACACGCGCCGCCACTCCTCGCGGCTCTGGACATCGGACAGGTGCACCTCCACCGCCGGCAGCGCCGCGATCTCCAGCGCGTCGCGGATCGCCCACGAGTAGTGCGTCCACGCGCCCGGGTTGAGCACGACGGCGTCGGCGAGCCCCTCCAGGTCGTGCAGGTGCTCGACGAAGCGGCCCTCGTGGTTGGTCTGGAAGAAGCGGGTGGTGAGCCCCAGCCCGTGGCCCATGTCGGCGATGCGCTGCTCGAGCTGGTCGAACGTGAGGCCGCCGTAGTGCTCGGGGTTGCGTCGCCCGAGCTGGTCCAGGTTCACCCCGTGCATGATCTCGATGCGATTGCGCGGCATCAGGGCTGCAACTCTGCCACGGCGGCGCGGATCGCGGGTTCCTCGACGGTCTGCCCGTGGCGGACGTCGCCGGGCGCGAACACGAGCACGAACGGGACGCGCCCGCCCTTGCGCTTCTTGTCGCGGGCGAGCGCGGCGATGATCGCGTCCTCGTCGACCGGCGCCGGCAGCTTCGTCGGCAGCCCGGCCCGGACCAGGAGCTCGCGCACCTGCTCGCGCAGGTCGTCGAGCCCCGACAGCCGCAGCGCCGCCAGCAGGCCGAGGCCGACCGCCTCCCCGTGGCGCAGCGCCGCGTAGCCGGTGGCGGTCTCGATCGCGTGCCCGATCGTGTGCCCGAGGTTGAGCACCTGGCGGCGGCCGCCGTCGCGCTCGTCGGCGGCGACCGTGGCGAGCTTCGTGCGGGCGCAGTCGAGGACGGCCTCCTCGTCGTCGAAGTGGCCGGCGGCGACGCGCTCCCACAGCCGCCCGCCCGCGATGAGCGCGGTCTTGATCACCTCGGCGCGCCCAGCGGCCAGCTCCTCGGGCGGCAGCGTCTCGAGCATCCCGACGTCGACGAGCACCCCGGACGGCTGGTGGTAGGCGCCGACGTAGTTCTTGCCCTCCGGCAGGTCCACCCCGGTCTTGCCGCCGTAGGCGGAATCGACCTGGGCGACGAGCGTGGTCGGCACCTGCACGACCGGGATGCCGCGCTGGTAGGTCGCGGCGGCGAACCCGGCGACGTCGCCGACGACCCCGCCGCCGAGCGCGACGACGTGGTCGTCGCGGGCCGCGCCCGCCTGGGCGAGCCCCCGCGCGACCCGCTCCAGCGTCGCGAGCGTCTTGTGCTCCTCGCCGGGCGGGATCGCGACCTCGGCCTCGACCGCCCCCACCCGCGCGCCGTGCAGGCGGCCGACCTGGGTGTCGGTCACCAGGAACCGCCGGCCGGGCGCCGGCCACGGCTCCGCGTCGAGCGCGCGCCGCCCCACGAGCACCGGGTAGCTGCCCGACCGCGCGCTCGCCCACAGCAGCCGCACGCCCTCGGGCAGCCGCGTCAGCCACGGCATCGCGCGCCGCGTCGCGCCCCGCTCGCGGCCGGGGACGACCGCGTCGGCGAGCGCGCGGTAGATCGGCTCGCGCTTCGCGTACAGCTCGGCGAACGTGCGCCGGTCGCGCGCGAGCGGCCGCCCGCGCCCCGACGCCCGCGACCACGCGGTCTCGAGGTCGATGTCGACCAGCACGGTCGTGTGGCGGGCCAGCGCGGCGCGCACGGCCTCGGAGCCGATCGCGCCCCCGCCGAGCGAGATGACGTCGCCGGCCCCGGAGCGCTCGAGCGTCTCGACGGTCGCCCGCTCCTCCTCGGCCCGGAAGCGCGCCTCGCCGTACCGGGCGAACGCCTCCTCGATCGTGCAGCCCAGGCGCTGCTCGATCAGCCGGTCGACGTCGACGGCACGGGTGCCGAGCGCGCCCGCGGCCTCGCGGGCCGCCGACGACTTGCCGGCTCCCATGAAGCCGATGAAGGCGAGGGCGCGTCCGGGTCGGGCGGCGCTCACGTGCGGCGCTTCCAGCCGATGCGCTCCTCGTAGGCGCGGACGGCCTCGCGGACGTCGTCGATGTGGTCGCCGCCGAACTTGCGCCGGTAGGCGTCGGCGAGCACGAACGCCACCATCGCCTCGGCCACGACCCCGCCGGCCGGGACGACCGAGGAGTCGGTGCGCTCGCGCAGCGCCTGCGCGGGCTCGTGGGTCGAGATGTCGACCGAGCGCAGCGGCTTGGTGAGCGTCGGGATCGGCTTCAGCGCGGCCTGCAGGATCAGCGCCTCGCCGGTGGTCATGCCGCCCTCCAGGCCGCCCGCGTGGTTCGTCTCGCGGTAGTAGCCGCGCTCCTCCGACCAGAAGATCTCGTCGTGGGCCTGCGAGCCGGGCGCGGCGGGCAGGTCGAACCCGTCGCCGAACGCGACGCCCTTGACCGCCTGGATCGAGCAGACCGCCTGCGCGAGCCGGCCGTCGAGGCGCTCCTCCCAGGACACGTGCGAGCCGAGGCCGGGCGTGAGGCCGTAGGCGCGGACCTCGAAGACGCCGCCGATCGACTCGTTGGCCTTGCGCTGCACGTTGATGTGCTCGACCATCGCGCGGCTCGCCTCGGGGTCGAGGCAGCGCACGGGGTCGTCGTCGACGCCGGCGAAGTCCTCGGGCCCGTTCGGCACGACGCTCGCGCGGATCGGCCCGATCTGCACGACGTGGCTGAGCACCTGCACGCCGAGCGCGCGCAGGAAGGCCTTCGCGAGCCCGCCCCCGGCCACCCGCGCCGCGGTCTCGCGGGCGCTGGCGCGCTCGAGGATGTTGCGCACGTCGGTCTGGCGGTACTTCCACACGCCGACGAGGTCGGCGTGGCCGGGCCGCGGGAGGTGCACCTCCTTGACCTCCGCCTCGACGGGCCACGGGTTCATCCGCTCCTCCCAGTTCTGGTAGTCGCGGTTGACGACCCACAGCGCCACCGGGCCGCCGAGCGTGCGGCCGTGGCGGACGCCGGCGGTGACCTCGGCGGAGTCCTTCTCGATCTTCATGCGCCCGCCGCGGCCGTGGCCGAGCTGGCGGCGCGCCATGTCGGCGTTCAGCGCGTCGCGATCGAGCTCGAGGCCGGCCGGCAGGCCCTCGACGATCGCGGTGAGGCCGGGTCCGTGGGACTCGCCGGCGGTGATGAGACGGAGCGTCATGCGGCCGAACAGCCTAGGGGGCCGCGCCAGGATCCAGCGCTAGGCAGCGTGTGATGCGAGCTGTTCAGCACGCAACTGCGCTGCCGTCCCAGGGCCGCCAGCGGCGTCTACCGCTTCGTCAGAAGCGCCCGCTTCGAACAGCCGGCGCGCAAGCTCCTCCGAGGTCCCCGTTGGGCCGAGATGCACTTCGTGCTCCCATGGAAGCGTTCGCTGATCGCCGGATGCGTCGTTGCTCATGTCGAGTCCTCTCGAAGGAATGTAGCTTCAGCCAGCCGCCGACCGCACGAACCAATGATTTTCGAGATCGCTGAGTCCCCTATCGCCTGTTCGATGCAAGCGAACGAACCGCTACCGACGTAGTCGATGACGAGCATGCCCAAGAGACGACCGCCGGTCGTTAGCGCGAAGATCCGTGTAGCGATGATGCCCGAGTATCCGGACGACTGGATGAGGTCGTACGACATTCCATACCGTTCATCATCGGTCAGCTTCTCGAACTCAAGCTTTGACAGCTTCTTGAGGACGACGAGATCGACGGCCAGGTCTCGGTTCTGTATCCATGCTGCCCCAGCTACACCGAGCCCCTTGCGCCACTGAATCCCGCTCGGCTTTCGGTCATACGGAAGAAAAAACCTCCACCGCCTGTCGAACACCTCAGTCCTCTCGTCGCACAACCAGATCTGAACGGCTGTCTCGTCGAGCCTCAGGTTGGGACACAACCGCGACAGCTGAAACGCGATCTCCTGACAGAAGCGACTCATATCTGCGTCGAGGACCGCCTGTTCCTTGCCGCGAGCAGCCAGGCGCTTGTCGCTCTTCTCCTCGCGAGCGTCCAACGTCTTGACCAGGGCGAACGCAGGCGTGACCACCGCGGTAGCCAGAATCATCCAGAACGTGACACGGGTGCCTGCCAGACCTCCTCGCTGGGAACCTCAGCACCTCGCAACACGTTCGCAACAGCCAGATAGGCAGCGCTGGTGAATCCGGCGACCTCAGCCCACACTCCGAGACGCCGGTATGCGAGGACGACTCTGCGCATAGCGGCAACCTGACATGCGCAGCAGACGAATCACCGCCGCGGGGCTCAGGCGGCCTGGTCGGGCGGGTCGTCGTCCCCCTCCCCGTGACGGCGGGCCGCCTGCGCGTCGTGGTCGGGGCCGAGGCGCTTGCCGCCCCCGTCGCACCACGGGCAGCGGACCTCCGTGCGGGTGCCGCCGAGGTTGGAGATCACGATCCCGGTCCCGCGGCAGGCGGAGCAGGGCACGTCGGTGGGGGTGGCGTCGTCGGCCATGGCCGCGGCGAGGGTACCTTGACGGGGTGCCTGCGCGCATCTGGGTCCTCGCCGCCGCGCTCGCGGCGGTCACCTGCGCGCCGGCCGCGGCCCACCCGCTGCAGGACGCGCCGGGCTGCCCGATCCTCCCCCGCGACAACGTCTGGAACCAGCGCGTGGACCGCCTCCCGGTCGCGTCCGACAGCGACCGGATCGTCGCCGCGATCGGCGCCGACGAGCCGCTGCACCCGGACTTCGGGACCCGGTACGGCATCCCGTTCACGACCGTCGGCGCCGGCCGCGCGTGCCGGTCGCCTTCGAGTACGCCGACGAGTCCGACCCCGGCCCGTACCCGATCCCGCCCGACGTTCCGCGCGAGGAGGGCTCCGACCGCCACGCGATCGTCGTCGACCGCGACCGCTGCCGGCTCTACGAGCTGTTCGCCGCGCGGCGCGTCGACGGCGGCGCGCGGTGGGAGGCCGGGTCGGGCGCGGTCTGGAACCTGCGCTCCAACCGGCTGCGCCCCCGCGGCTGGACGTCGGCCGACGCTGCCGGCCTGCCGATCCTGCCCGGCCTGGCCCGGTACGACGACGTGCGCCGCGGCTCGATCGATCACGCGCTGCGCTTCACGGTCCGCCGGACGCGCCGCGCGTTCGTGTTCCCGGCCCGCCACTTCGCCTCGTCGCTGACCGACCCGGCGCTACCGCCGATGGGCATGCGCTTCCGGCTGAAGCGCTCGTTCGACGTCTCGGGCTACCCGCGGCAGGCGCGGATCGTGCTGCGGGCGCTGAAGCGCTACGGGATGCTCGTCGCCGACAGCGGTTCGGACTGGTTCGTCGGCGGCGCCCCCTCGCCGCACTGGGACGACGGGCAGCTGAACACGCTGAAGCGGGTGCGCGGCGGCGACTTCGAAGTCGTCGACACCAGCCGCCTGCGCTGAGCTGTCACAACCGGCGGGCCGGGGCCGTCATAGGGATGGCGTCGACGGGAGATCCGCGATCGCGGGGTTGACCGCGATCCCCGCGGCTGCGATGATTGACCCCTTCAAGCATTGAGAGAGCGAAAAATCGGGAGCATCAAGTGACAAGGGCCACGAACACGAGCGACCGGCGCTGGCTGGCGCTGGTCCTATTGGCTGGAGCGCAGTTCCTCGTCGTGCTGGACGCGACGGTCACGAACGTCGCGCTGCCCTACATCCAGCGGGACCTGAACTTCTCGCCGGAGAACCTGCAGTGGGTCGTCAGCGCCTACGCGCTCACGTTCGGCGGCTTCCTGATGCTCGGCGGTCGTGCCGCCGACCTGCTCGGCCGCCGGCGCGTGTTCATCACCGGCATCGGCCTGTTCGCCGTGTCGTCGCTCGCCGCCGGCCTGGCGCAGAGTGAGGGGATGCTGATCGCCGCGCGCGCCGTGCAGGGCCTCGGCGCCGCGATCGTGTCGCCGGCCGCGCTGTCGATCGTCACCACCACGTTCGCCGAGGGCTCCGAGCGCAACAAGGCGCTGGGCGTCTGGGGCGCCGTGGCCGGCGCCGGCGGCGCCGTCGGCTCGCTGCTGGGCGGCGTGCTGACCGACGCGCTCGGCTGGGAATGGGTGTTCTTCATCAACGTGCCGATCGCCGGCGGCATCATGCTCGTCGCGCCGGTGCTGCTGGCCGAGTCGCGCGTCGAGACCGAGCGCCGCACGTACGACCTGTTCGGCGCGGTCACGATCACCGCGGGCCTCGCCCTGCTGATCTTCACGCTCGTCAACACGACCCAGCACGGCTGGGGCTCGGCCCGCACGCTGGTGGGCTTCGCCGGCGCCGCCGCGCTGCTCGTCGCGTTCGTCGTGCGCGAGACCACCACGCGCGACCCGATCATCCGCCTGGGCATCCTGCGCTCGGCCACCCGCGCCGGGGCGAACGTCACCGCGATCCTCGGCGTGGCCGCGCTGATGGGGATGTTCTACTTCCTGTCGCTGTACATGCAGGACGTGCTCGGGGCGTCGGCGATGCGCACCGGCTTCCAGTACATGCCGCTGGCGGTGACGATCTTCCTCACCGCGGGCGCGACGTCGTCGATGGTGACGAAGGTCGGCGTGCGCCCGGTGCTGACGGTCGGGCTGATCCTGACCGCGATCGGCCTGGGCTGGTTCTCGCAGGTGTCGGCCGACGGCAGCTACCTGTCCGACGTGCTGTTCCCGTCGATCGTCGTGGCGGTGGGCCTGGGCATGTTCTTCGTGTCCGGAACGCTGGCGGCGACCGCCGGCGTGGCGCAGCACGAGGCGGGCCTGGCGTCCGGCCTCATCAACACCTCCCAGCAGGTGGGCGGCGCGGTCGGCCTGGCCGTCCTGGCGACGCTCGCCACCGACCGGATGACCGACGCGCTGGCCGGCGGCGCCGCGCAGCCGGTGGCCGCGACCGAGGGCTTCCAGCTGGCGTTCCTGGTCGGCGCGGGCTTTGCGCTCGTCGGGGCCGTGCTGGCGTTCCTGATCGTCCGCCCGCCGCGCGAGGCCGTGGTGCCCGCCGAGGGCGAGGCCGAGCCGGTTCCCGTGGTCGCCTAGTCGTACCGTGAGGGGGCGTGGCCGCCCACGACGGACGCTACGCCCCCTCACCATCCGGACCGCTGCACCTGGGCAACCTGCGCACGGCCCTGCTGGCCTGGCTGTTCGCGCGCTCGGCCGGCGCGCGGTTCCTGCTGCGGATCGAGGACCTCGACCAGGGCCGGTCGCGCCCCGAGCACGAGCGCGGCCAGCTCGCCGACCTCGCCGCGATCGGCCTCGACTGGGACGGCGAGGTCGTGCGCCAGTCCGAGCGCCGGGAGCTGTACGAGGCGGCGATCGCGCGCCTGGACACCTACCCGTGCTACTGCACGCGGGCCGAGATCCGCGACGCCGCCCAGGCCCCGCACGGCGCGATCGCCGGCTACCCGGGGACCTGCCGGGAGCTGACCGCCGCGCAGCGGGCCGAGCGCGAGGCGGCCGGGCGGCGGCCAGCGCTGCGCCTGCGCGTCGAGCCCGGCACCGAGGTCGCCTTCACCGACCGCCTGCTCGGCGAGCACCGCCGCCCGGTCGACGACCTCGTCGTGCGCCGCAACGACGGGACGGCCGCCTACAACCTCGCGGTCGTCGTCGACGACGCCGACCAGGGCGTGGGCGAGATCGTCCGCGGCGCCGACCTGATCGACGCCACCCCCAGCCAGCTGCACCTGTACGACCTGCTCGGCCTCCCCCGCCCCACGTACGCGCACGTGCCCCTGATCCTGGGGCCCGACGGGAAGCGGCTGGCCAAGCGCGACGGGGCGGTGACGCTGGCCGAGCGGGCGGCCGCCGGCGAGCCCCCGGAGGCGGTGCGGGCCTGGCTGCTGGAGACGGTCGGGCTCCCCGGCCGCCTCGACGAGGCGCTCCGGGAGTTCGACCCCCGGTCGCTACCGTGTGAGGCGACGATGCTCACCGACGAGGACCTCCGATGATCCTGCGCTTCACGCGCACCTGGCTGCCGGCGATCGTCGTCGCCGTCGGCGTGATCCTGTGGCTCGTCGAGCCGACCGTGGATCGTGCCGAGGGGTCGGCCGGCATCATCGGCGCCGGCCTGTCGATCTGGCTGCTGAACGTCCTCTACCGCATCGGGGTCAAGGGCGACCGCGAGCGCTCCGAGGAGGACGACGCGCGCGCGTTCTTCGATGAGCACGGGCACTGGCCCGACGAGCCGCCGCCGACGCAGGACCGTCGTCGCGGGCGCCGGGCGCGGACCCATGCGCCGCGCCGCACGATGTGATGGATTTCCGCGATCGGCGCGTCACCCACCCCCACCGCTGAGCTGCCGTCCCTCGCCGACGCCATCCGGTCGGCAGGCCGCATGGGCATCGACACGGAGTTCATGGGCGAGGGCCGCTACCGCACGCTGCTGTGCCTCGTCCAGGTGTCCGTGCCGGTCGACGGCGACGTGCGCGTCGACGTCATCGACCCGCTGGACGAGTCCGTCGACCCGACGCCGGTGGCCGAGGTGCTGGCCGACCCGTCGGTCGAGGTGATCATGCACGCCGCCCGCCAGGACGTGGCGCTGCTGCGGCGCGTGTGGCGCACGGAGGTCACGAACCTGTTCGACACGCAGGTCGCGGCCGGGTTCGCGGGCCTGCGCGCGCAGGCCGGCTACGAGTCGCTGCTGGGCGAGCTGCTCGGCGTGCGGCTGCCGAAGACGGCCTCCTACACGAAGTGGGACCGCCGGCCGCTGAGCCCCGAGCAGATCGCCTACGCCCGCGAGGACGTGCTGCACCTGTTCCAGCTCGCCGACGCGATCCAGGACCGGCTGCGCGCCAGCGGCCGGCTCGAGTGGGCCCGCGAGGAGTGCCGCGCGCTGGAGCGCGTGTCCGACGAGCGCCAGCTCGACCAGGTCTTCGAGCGGCTGCCGCGCATCGCCAGCCTCGATCCGCGCTCGCGCGCCGTCGCCCGCGAGCTGGTCGAGTGGCGCGAGTCGCTGGCCGCCCAGCAGGACCGCCCGGTGCAGTCGGTGCTCGCCGACGCCGCGCTCGTCGAGCTGGCCAAGCGCAAGCCCGACTCACGCCGCGCGCTGGAGAACATCCGCGGCATCAACCCCGGCAACCTGCGCCGCCGCGGCGACGACCTGCTGGAGGTCATCGCCCGCGGGCGCGACCGCGAGCCGATCCCGTTCGCCGGCGAGCGCCGCCCCGCGCCGCACCCGGGCGACGCGCCGCTGATCGCGCTGTGCGAGGCGCTCGTGCGCACCCGCGTCGCGCAGGCCGAGCTGGCCTACGAGCTCGTCGCCTCGCGCGCCGACCTGCAGGCGATCCTCACCGCCGTGCGCGGCGGCGTCGACGAGGCCGACGTGCGGACCCTGACGGGGTGGCGGCGCGAGCTGGTCGGCGAGGAGCTGCTCGCGCTGCTGCGCGGCGAGCGGGCGCTCGCGGTCGAGGACTTCGCCGTCCGCATCACGGAGCGCTGACGGCGGCGCGCATCACGTCGATCGGCGCGGGCCGGCCGGTCCAGATCTCCAGCGAGCGCGCGCCCTGGCGCACGAGGATCTCCAGGCCGTCGACCGTGGGGATGCCGTCGGCGCGGGCGGCGCGCACGAGCGCGGTGCCGCCGTCGCGGTAGACGAGGTCGACGACCGCGTCGTAGCGGTCGAGCGCCTCGAGGTCGATCGGGCTGGCGTCGGGGTCGTGCAGGCCGACCGTCGTGCAGTTCACCAGCACCGCCGCGGGCGGCAGCGTCGCGGTGGCCTCGATCCCGTCGCCGAGGTCGGCGGCCAGCCGCTCGGCGCGCTCGGGCGTGCGGTTGTGGACGAGCACCCGGCCGGCGCCCGCCTCGCGCAGCGCGTACGCGGCGGCGCGGGCGCTGCCGCCGGCGCCGAGCACGACCGCGTCGCCGCCGTCGAGCGGCGCCGGCAGCGCGTCGATCAGCCCGGGCGCGTCGGTGTTGTCGGCGAGGATCGCGCCGTCGCGGAACGTCAGCGTGTTGGCGGCCCCGATCGCTCGCGCCGCGTCGGCCGCCTCGTCGGCGAGCGCGAGCGCGGCCTCCTTGTGGGGCACGGTGACGTTCGCGCCGACGAACCCGGCCTGCGGAAGGGCCCGGACGGTCTCGGCCAGCAGGTCGGGCGGCACCGGTAGGAGCTGGTAGCGCCAGCCGTCCAGGCCGAGCGCGGCGAGCGCGGCGTTCTGCATCGCCGGGGAGCGGCTGTGGGCGACCGGCCAGCCGATCACGCCCAAGCGGGTCGCGGCGGCCGGCGCCATCAGTCGTCGCAGGTGTCGGGCGACTTGCCGCCGTTCTTGGCCCGGGCGGCCTCGTAGGCGGCGACGTCCCGCTGGAACTCGGCGTCGGTCTTGCTGAAGCTGTGCTCGCCGCACGTGTTCGGCTTGACGACGTAGTAGAGGTAGTCGACGTCGGCCGGCTTGGCGGCCGCCTTGATCGAGTCCAGGCCGGGGTTGCCGATCGGCGTCGGCGGCAGGCCGAGGCGCGTGCGCGTGTTGTACGGCGTGTCGCGCTGGAGCTCCGAGACGCGCAGCGGCCGGTCCCAGACGCCGAGGTCGTAGCGGGTGGTGGCGTCGATGCCGAGCGGCATCCGCTCGCGCAGGCGGTTGTAGATGACCGCGGCGATCACCGGGCGCTCCTTGGCCACCTGCGCCTCGCGCTCGACCATCGACGCGATGATCAGCACGTCGTAGGGCGTGAGGTTGCGGCGCTTGGCGGCGCGCATCGACACCGTCGAGAAGTTCTGGCGGAACGCGTCGAGCTGCTGACCGACGAGCCGCCGCGCGGTCGCCTGCCCCTCGCGCATCTCGTAGGTGGCCGGGAACAGGAAGCCCTCCAGCGTCCGCGTGGAGCGCGGCGCGCCGTACTCGCGCGGGTCGAAGCCCTTGTGGCGCTTGGACGCCGCGAGGTAGCTGCCGGTGATCCCGGCCTGCTTGACCGCCGGCGCGATCTCGCTGCGCGTCCGTCCCTCCGGGATCGTGATCTTCACCGTCGGCGGCGCGGCCGGCTCGTGCTCGGTGAGCGCGTCGAGCGCGGCGCCGTAGCTCATGTCGTGGGCGAGCGTGTAGCGGCCGGCCTTGAAGTCGTCGCGCTTGCCGGCCAGCCGGGCGCGCAGGTCGAAGTAGAAGCCCGACGAGACGACGTCTCGCTCGGCCAGCAGGTCGCCGACCTCGCGGGCGGTGGCGCCCTGCGGGATCTCGACCGCGACGCGGCCGGTGCCGTCGCCCTTGCCGGGCTGGAACAGGTTGAACAGGAACCACAGGACCGCGACAGCCAGCACGATCACGAGCACGGCGGCGATCCGCGCGAACCAGCTGCGCCGGCGGCGGACCGGCCCCTGCGCGGGGCTGCGACGGGCGTCGGGCTGCGCGTAGCGGCGCCGCGGCGGGCGGGGGCGCGGCCGGGGCGGCGACGACGAGGGCAGCGGCGGCGGGTCGAGCTCGCGCGGCGGCAGGTCGTCGCCGACGGGCGCCGCGCGATGCTCTGCGGTCGGCTCGGGCCCCTCGTGGACCGTTGTCGGCTCAGGCTCGCTATGCGATTGCGATCCGACAACGGCGTCGGGCGGCGGGGCGGGATCGGCGGGCGGCAGGGCGGGATCGGCGAGCGGCGGGGCGGGATCGGCGAGCGGCGGGGCGGGATCGGCGAGCGGCGGGGTCTCCTGGGACCCGAGCAGCTCCTCGACCGGCACGCCCCGGCGGCGCGCCTCTCGCTCCAGCCGCGCGCGCTCGCGGTCGGCGGCGGATCGCTCTCCCTGGGCGTCTGATCGGCGGAACAAGGGCATAGGGACACGCCACAGGTGCCCCTGCGGCGGATGCTCAGGCTAGATCATTCGGCGTGCCGCGCGCTCCGTGCGGCCAGCCAGTCCTCCAGCAGCACCGCCGCCGCGCGCGAGTCCTCCGACGCGCGCCCGCCTCCGGACCGCTGCGCGATCCGCGTCGTGAAGCGCTCGTCGTACAGCTCCACCGGCACGCCGTCCCCCAGCCGCGCCGCCAGCCGCGCCGCGAACGCGCGCGCCTCCTCGGTCTGCGCAGAGTCGCCGCCTGACAGCGACAGCGGCAGCCCGACCACGACGCGCTCGGCGCCGGTCTCCCGCACGACCGTGGCGAGCCGGTCCAGCCCCCGCCGCGTGTTGGCCTGCGTCACCGGGTCGAGCGGCGTGGCCAGCGTGCCCGTCGGGTCGCTGACGGCCACGCCGCAGCGGGCCGAGCCGTAGTCGAGGGCGAGGACGCGGCTCACGCGGTGAGCGCGCGCTCGATCGCCTCGCGCGCCACGCCGAGCGCCTCGTCGAGCTTGCCGGGGTCGCGGCCGCCCGCCTGCGCCATCGTGTCGCGGCCGCCGCCGCCGCCGCCGGTGACCTGCGCGGCCAGCCGCACGATGTCGCCGGCCTTCACGCCGCGCGACACGAGCGCCGGCGCGACCGACGCGACGAACATGACCTTGCCCTCGCCCGCGGCGCCGAGCACGACGACGCCGTCGCCCAGCTTGGGCTTCACGCGGTCGAGCACCGCGAGCAGCGCCTTGTTGTCGGCCGCCTCCACGCGCGCGGTCAGGACCCGCGCGCCGTCGACCGCCTCGGCCGCCTCGAGCAGCGCGTCGACGTCGACCTCCGCCCCGGCCCGGGCGGCGCCGCCGCGCGCCGCGGCCTTCGCCTTGGCCTGCAGGTCCACAAGCTTGTTGACCACGTCGTCGGGCCGGGTGCGCAGCGCGGCCGCCGCCTCCCGCAGCAGGTCGTCGTGGCGGCGCAGCAGCGCGATGCCCTCGCGGCCGGTGAGCGCCTCGATGCGCCGCACGTTGGACGCCGACGAGGTCTCGGACGTGATCCGGAAGACGCCGATCTCCGCGGTGGACGCGACGTGGGTGCCGCCGCACAGCTCGCGCGAGAACGACCCGTCGCCGACCTCGACCATCCGCACGCGCTCGCCGTACTTCTCGCCGAACAGCGCCATCGCGCCGGCCGCGCGCGCCTCGTCCAGGGTCGTCTCGCGCCACGTGACCGGCCAGTTCTCGACGATCCAGGCGTTGACCTGGTCCTCGACGTCGCGCAGCTCCTGCGGGGTGAGCGCGGCCCCGTGGGTGAAGTCGAAGCGCAGCTTGTCGGGGCCGACGTAGGAGCCGGCCTGGCGCACGTGGCTGCCCAGCCGCTGCCGCAGCGCCGCGTGCAGCAGGTGCGTGGCCGTGTGGTTGGCCATCGTCGCCATGCGGGTGGCGCGGTCGACGCGGGCGACGACCTTCTCCCCCGGCTTCAGCGATCCCTGCTCGGGCTCGACCACGACGGCCTGGTCGTCGCCGACGCGCACGACGTCGACGACCTTCGCGCGGCAGTCGCCGTCGGCGCACTCGATGACGCCGGTGTCGCTGATCTGGCCGCCGCCGGCCGCGTAGAACGGGGAGCGCGCGAGCTTGACCGCCACGCGGCCGTCGTCGGACCCCAGCGCGACCACCTCGGTCTCCTCCTCGAGGTGCTCGTAGCCGGTGAAGTCCGTCGGGGTCAGGTCGCGCGCCGCGTCGCCGAACAGCGCCTCGAAGCCGGCCAGGCCTCCGGGGTGCTTGCCGCTGCCGCCCGAGCGGGAGCGCTCCCGCTGCTCCTCCATCAGCGCCTCGAAGCCCTCCTCGTCGGAGCCCAGGCCCTGCTCGGCCAGCAGCTCGCGCGAGAGGTCGTACGGGAAGCCGTAGGTGTCGTGGAGGCGGAACAGGTCCTCGGCGCCGACGCCCTCCTCCCCGCGCTCCTTGGCCCGCTCGACGATCTCGGCGAGCATCTTCGTGCCCTGCTCGAGCGTGCGCCGGAACGCGCGCTCCTCCTCGGTCGCCCACATCGCGATCTCCTTGCGGCGCTCGACGATCTCGGGGTACGCCGCCCCCATGACCTCGGTGACGACCTCCTGGTAGCGCGGCAGCACGAGGTCCTCGACGCCGAGGTTGTACATGCGCGAGATCGCGCGGCGCATGATGCGCCGCAGCACGTAGCCGCGGTCCTCGTTGGACGGGACGACGCCATCGGCGAGCAGGAACGTCATGCCGCGGGTGTGGTCGGCGAGGATGCGCAGCGCGACGTCGACCTCGCGGGACTCGCCGTAGCGGCGGCCCGTCAGCTCCTGGCCCAGCTCGATCAGCGGCCAGAACTGGTCGGTCTCGAACACCGACGTCTTGTCCTGCAGGATCGCGGCCATCCGGTTGAGGCCCATGCCGGTGTCGATGTTCTGCGACGGCAGCGGCGTGAGCGTGTTGACCGGGTCCTGGTTGAACTGCATGAAGACGAGGTTCCAGTACTCCAGGAAGCGCTCGTTGTCGCCGCCGGGCAGGTCGTCGGGCTCGCCGAACTCCAGCCCGCGGTCCAGGTACAGCTCCGAGCACGGCCCGCAGGGGCCGATCGGCCCCGCCTGCCAGAAGTTCTCCGAGCGCGGGCACAGCACGATGCGCTCGCGCGGCACGCCGATCGACTCCCAGGCGGCGATCGCCTCCTCGTCGGGGCCGAGGCCGAGCTCCTCGTCGCCCTCGAAGACCGTCACCCAGATCTTGTCCTCGGGGAACCCGAAGCCGTCGCGCGAGAGCTCCCAGGCGAGCTCGACGGCGCCCTGCTTGAAGTAGTCGCCCAGCGAGAAGTTGCCGAGCATCTCGAAGAACGTCAGGTGGCGCGTGGTCGTGCCCACGACGTCGATGTCGGGCGTGCGGAAGCACTTCTGGCAGCTGGTGAGGCGGGGGTGCGGCGGGCGCTCCTGACCGAGGAAGTACGGCTTGAGCGGATGCATGCCGGCCGTCGTCAGCAGCACCGAGGGGTCGAACGAGGCGGGCACGAGCGACGCCGACGCCAGTCGCTTGTGGTCGCGCTCGGTGAAGAACTGCAGGAAGGTCTCGCGGATCTGGTCGGACGTCACGGGTCCGAGTCTACGGCGCGTCGCGCGGGCGCCCGCCCGCGAGGCCTCGACCTCGCGGGCGGGCGGCGCCGGTCAGCCGACCCGCTGGGCCAGCGTCTGGCTGCGGATCACGCGGCCGGTCGTGCGCGCGTTGCCGGCGCTGTCGCGGACCGTCGCCTGCACGCTCATGCGCAGCGTGCCGGGCGCCCGGACGAGCCGGCGGCCGGCGGCGTCCAGCGGGATCGACACGTCGACCGATCCGGGGCCGCCCTCGACGGCGCCCGTGACCGTGCCGAGCTTGCGGCCGGTGTGGTCGACCTCGGCGGTGACCGACACCGCGCACGCCTCGTCGCAGGCGATCTTGATCGGGATGCCGCGCTGGAGCATCGTCGTCTCCAGCAGCGTGCTGGACAGGTCCATGACGACGTTCGGCGGCGTGCGGTCGTCGGCGACCGGGCCGAGCGCGGTGATCGCGGTCACCGCCGACGCGGTCGAGGTGTTCGTCGGCTTGCCGGCGATCGGCCCGACGGGGGTGGCGGCCCCGTTGTTCAGGTCGATCGTGAACAGCTCGGGCGCGTTCTGGCCGGCCCGGCGCAGCGCCGCGTAGGCGACGCCGTTCTCGGCCACGTCGAACCCGCCGGGCCCGGTGACGTCGACGCCCAGCGCGCCGATCGTGTGCAGCGTCCCGTCGTTCCCGTCCTGGCGCACGAGCGCGTCGCGGCCCGTGTCGATGCCGTACAGCGTCGTCGAGCTCGCGCCCGGCGTCGGGTTCGAGTACGCGACGCCGATCACCGACGGCACGGACCCGGCGCCCGGGTCGCCCGCGGCGTACTGCAGCGGCGTGTCGGCCGCGATCACGCGGCCGTTGCCCAGGTTCAGGCGCAGGTTCTGGCGGTTGTTGGACACCGACCGCCCGTTGTCGGCGACCGGGTTGATGCCGAACCCGAACTCGCTGCCGTCCAGCAGCGGCGAGAACGGGTCGCCGAGGGCGAGCGCCTGGCCGGACCCGAGATCGATGCGGTACAGGCGGCTGGAGGCGCCCAGGCCGTACAGGCCGCCGGTCGCGGGCCGGCGGTCGAGCCCGACGATGCGCTCGCCGGCGGGCAGGCCGCTGATCGGGACCGCGTAGCGGACGTTGCCGGGGCTGTCGGAGCGCAGCAGGACGAGCGTGTTGTCCTCGGTGACGCCGGCGAGCTGCTCGGCGGCGGAGGCGGTCGCGGGCGCGGCGAGCAGAGCCGCGGCGCACGCCAGGACGGCGCGCCTTCGAAGTCGCATCGTGTCTCTCCTGGGTCGGGAACTGGGACGGTGCTGCTCTGATCAACACCCCGACGGGCGCCAGCGTTGCGGTCGCGCGTCGTGGCGCGCTGACGTCCGCCGGATCCGAGACACTGCTGCCCGCCCCTCCACGGAAGGTTCGCGTCCCATGAGCAAGCAGAAGACCCTCGTCCTGGTCGCGATGATCTTCGCGGTCGCGATGATGTTCATCGACCAGACGATCGTCGCGATCGCGATCCCCGAGCTGGAGCGCGACCTGAATCTGTCGGCCACCGGCGGGCAGTGGATCGTCAACGGCTACCTGCTGGCCCTGTCGGCGCTGTTCGCGTTCGGCGGGCGGCTGACCGACGTCCTCGGCCACCGGCGCACGGTGCTGATCGGCGTCGTGGGCTTCGCGACGGCGTCGGCGCTGTGCGGCGCGACGCCGACCGGCGACGCCGGCGAGGCGTGGATGATCGTCTTCCGCGTCATCCAGGGCGGGTTCGCGGCGCTGCTCTTCCCGGCGGCGCTGGCGATCGTGGTCGGGGCCTTCGACGTGCGCGAGCGCGGCAAGGCGCTGGCGATCTTCTTCGCGGTCACCGGCGCGCTGACCTCGATCGGCCCGATCGCCGGCGGCTACCTCACCGAGTGGACGTGGCGGGCGATCTTCTGGATCAACGTGCCGGTCGCGATCATCGCGATCGTCCTCACCCTGCGGGCGCGCCCGGAGGAGAGCCGCCAGCCGGCGCCGATCGACTACCGCGGCGCCGTGCTCGTGTGCCTGGGCATGGGCCTGGCCGTCCTGGGCCTGCAGCAGTCGGCCGTGTGGGGCTGGGACTCGCCGGCGACGTGGCTGTGCATCGCCGTGGGCGTGGCGCTGATGATCGTGTTCGTGCGCGTCGAGCTGCGCACGGAGCACCCGCTGATCCAGCTGCGGATCTTCGCCGACCGCGGCTTCCGGGTCGACAACGCCGTCCTGATGCTGATGTCGGCCTGCTTCGTCCCCCTGTTCTTCTTCGGGAGCATGTACTCCCAGATCGCGCTGGGCTACGACGCGTCCAACGCGGGCCTGTACCTGCTGATCTTCTTCGGCGGGTTCGCCGCCGCCTCGCAGCTCGGCGGCCGGCTGCTCGACGCCCGCGGCGCGCGGATCCCGGTCGTCGTGGGCTGCCTGGTCGCCGCGGTCGGCTTCTTCCTGTGGGCGCAACAGCTCACCGACCTGAACCTCGACGCCCAGTGGCCGTGGATCGTCGTGGCCGGCATCGGCATCGGGCTGATCCTGTCGCCGGTCAGCACCGACGCGCTCAACCGCGCCTCGCAGACCGCCTACGGCGAGGTCACCGGCATCACGCAGACCGTGCGCAACTTCGGCTCCAGCCTGGGCCTGGCCCTGCTCGGCACGATCCTGATCCTGCGCAACAAGGCCAACATCGAGGAGACGCTCGGCGAGGCCGGCGCGCCGAAGGCCGTCGCCGACCGCGTGGCCGAGGCGCTGAGCGGCTCCGGCGGCGGGGACGCGTCCGCGTTCGCGCAGGGCGCCGGCGAGCACGCCCACCTGTTCGAGGCCGTCCAGCACGACTTCGCGGCCTCGACCCAGACGGTGTTCTACGTGATGGCCGGGATCATGGCCGTGGCGTTCGTCGTCGCGCTGATCGGGATGCCGCGCGGCGTCGCGCCGCAGGTCCAGGCGGCCCGCGACGGCGACGCGGAGACGGCCCGCCCGGGCGCGGCGGCCTGACGCCCGCCGCGCCTACTCGGTGCGCTGCCCGTGCAGGGCCTCGGCGATCGCGACCGTCCAGGCGTCGACGGCCGGCCAGTCGCGGCGGTCGCCGAAGCGCCCGCCGGCGAGGCGCACCAGCACGCGTCGCCACCACGGCCAGCGGGTGCGGTCGAGCAGCCCGGCGAAGCGCCGGTGCCCGACGGCGCCCACCGCCCGGGCGAGCTCGTCGGCCTCGGGCACGTCCAGCCCGCCGGCGCGCTCGAGCGGCCCGGGCGGCCCGTCGAACGCCCCGACGCTGAACAGCCACACGAGCCGGCGCGAGAGCTCGTCGGCGTGGTCGCGCACGAACTCGCCGGCCGCGGGCAGCCAGGCGCCGTCGTAGACCGCGCTGCCGATGACGAGCGCGGCGTAGCCGTCGACGCCGTCGGCCTCCTCGACCGGCCACACGTCGACGGGCGTCCCGGCGTCGCGCAGGCGGTCGGCGATCCGCTGCGCGATCCCGGCCGTGGAGCCGCAGGCGCTGGCGTAGAGCACGGCGACGCGGGGCGAGCGCTCCTGCTCGAACAGCTCGATGGGCGGACCCGCCACGTCGGTGATCACGGCCATGGCCCGAAGATGGCACCTTCGCGCCGCGGCTTCATCCGGTCGGAGTCCGGGACCGGGTCCGGAGAACCCCGCAGGTCCTCGCTCAGGCGATCGTGGCGTGCCCGACCACCGTCTCGCCGGCCATCAGCACCGCGGTCTGGCCCGGCGCGGCGCCCGCGAACGGCTCGTCGAGCTCGACCGCGTCGCCGTCCATCCGGCACGGGATCGCCCGTGCGTGGTAGCGCAGCCGCACGGTCCGGACGTCCTCGGCGGGCCGGTGCAGGCGCACGTCGCGCAACGCCACGCGGCGCACCTCCAGCTCGTCGCGCGTGCCCACGACGACGACGTTGCGCGCCGCGTCCTTGGCGATCACGTACCGCGGGGTCCCGGTGCCGCCGAGGCCGAGCCCCTTGCGCTGGCCGACCGTGTACTCGGCGTGGCCGCGATGGCGGCCGACGCGGCGGCCGGCGGTGTCGACCAGGTCGCCGGGGCGCGAGCGCATCCCGCCGTGACGGGCCAGGAACGCGGAGCGGCCGGTGCCGGCCAGGAAGCACAGGTCCTGCGAGTCGGGTGTGCGCGCGACCGGGAGGCCGGCCTTCTCGGCCAGCGCGCGCACCTCCGGCTTGGTCAGCTCGCCGAGCGGGAAGCGCAGCCGCGCGAGCAGCTCGGGCGGGACCGCGGCGAGCATGTAGCTCTGGTCCTTGGCGGCGTCGGCGGCGACGCGCAGCAGCCCGTCCTCGCCGATGCGCGCGTAGTGGCCGGTGGCCAGCTCGGCCGCGCCCATCCGCGTCGCGATGTCGAGCATCGCGTCCAGCCGCACCGAGCCGTTGCAGCGCACGCACGGGTTCGGGGTCAGGCCGGCGGCGTGGTCGGCCAGCCACGGCTCCACAACGCCGGCGCGGAACTCCTCGCGCAGGTCGATCGTGAGGTGCGGCAGGCCCATCCGGTGGGCGAGCGCGCGGGCGTGGCGCACCGCGTCGGCCGAGCAGCAGGAGCGCTCCGCGTCGTTCTCGGGCGACGACCACAGCTCGACGGTCACCGCGACGGCGTCGGGCCCGCAGCGCAGCGCGGCCACCGCCGAGTCGACGCCGCCGCTCATCGCGACCAGCACGCGGCCCGGCACGGGCGCGGCCGACGCGTCGGCGCGCACGGCGGCGCCGAGCGCGCGGTGCAGCGCGTCGGAGGCCAGGTCGGCGGCATGGAGCTTGCCCGGGCTGAGCCCGCCGAGCTCGTCGGCGATCGTCTGGGCCGACACCCGAGCGGCGGTCAGGATCGGCTCGCCCCGCACGAGCTCGACCGCGGCGGAGGCGGCCGCCAGCGCGGCGCCGCAGCCCGACGCGTCGCAGCCGGCGTCGACGACCCGATCGCCCTCCACGGCGACCGACACGCGCACGAGGTCGCCGCACGCGGCCCCGCCCGCGGCGCCGCTGTGGGCGCCCTCGGGAACGTGGCCGCGCCGGGCGCGCAGATGCTCCTCGAAACGCTCGTCGGCCATCGATCCGGAGTGTATGCGCGCGCCCGCCCCTCAAGGTCCGGGTGCGGACGCCGACTCTCGGGCTGCATGCGCCAGCTGCGCTTCCGGATGCTCCTGCTCCTCTGCGCCCTCGCCGTCGGCGGGGCGGTGTGGCTCGGCGCGGCCATCCAGCGCGACAGCTCCACCTCGGCGGCCGAGCGCATGCGGGCGCTCGCCACGCTGCGCGCCAGCGTCGTCGACCAGGCCACCGCCACCCGCAACCCGGTCATCGGCGAGGTCGCGATCCGCGCCCGCCGCGAGCAGGAGCGGCGCGAGTACGCCGCCGCGGTCGCGACGCTGCGCGAGGCGGCCGCCGGCGACACGGGCGTGGCCCACGCGCTGGACGCCGTCGTCGAGACCGAGGCCCGCTGGCGCGAGGCCCTCGACAACGCCCCGATCGGCAGGGCGGCCGAGCGCTCGGGGACGCTGGTGGCGCTGCTGGAGAGCTTCAACGCCGCGGTCGACGCGCTCGACGTCGAGCTGGAGCGCCTGCGCCGCGACGACCAGCAGATCTCCGCGCTGGCGACGGTCGTGCTCGCGCTGCTGGCGGTGCTCGTCGTCGGCGGCGCCGGGATGCTCGTGCTGCACCGGCGCCTGCGGGCCGAGGCGGCCACCGCGGAGGCCGAGCGCCGCCACCGAGCGCGCCAGGACGAGCTCGGCCAGGCGCTGCTGTCGGCCGCCTCCGAGGACGAGGTGCACGACCTGCTGGAGCGCCACCTCGACGGCCCCGGCCGGACGATCGCCGTCCTGGAGTCGGACCTCGCGCGCAACCGGCTCGTGACGCCGAGCCCGATCGACCCGGCCTCCCCGCTGGCGACCGCACTGGCCGAGGCCGCGCCCCGCGACTGCGCGGCGGTCCGCCTCGGCGCGCCGCACGACGAGCGCGACGGCGACGAATCGCTCCTGCGCTGCGAGCTGTGCCGGGCGACCGGGCGCGAGCGCCTGTGCGCGCCGCTCGTCGCGTCCGGCGAGGTGATCGGCTCGGTCCTCGCCGCCCAGGACGAGCCGTTCGACGACGAGACGCGTCGCCGGGTCGCCGAGTCGGTGACGATCGCGGCGCCGGTCCTGGCGAACCTGCGCACGATCGCGATCGCCGAGTCGCGCGCCGCAACGGACGCGCTCACCGGCCTGCCCAACCGGCGCGCGCTCGACGAGACGCTGAAGCGGATGGTCGCCCAGGCGCTGCGCCGCGAGGCGCCGCTCGCCGTGATCTCGATCGACCTCGACCACTTCAAGGACGTCAACGACCGCTTCGGCCACGACAAGGGCGACGCGGTGCTGGCCGCCGTCGGCGCCGCGCTGTCCGCGAACACGCGCGCCAGCGACGTCGTCGGCCGCTGGGGCGGCGAGGAGTTCCTCGTGCTCGCCCCCGACACGCCGCTGCCGGGCGCGCTCGCGCTGGCCGAGACGCTGCGCGCCGCGGTCGCGCGGATCGCCGTCGTCGGCGTGGAGCTGCCGATCTCCGCCTCGATGGGCGTCGCGATCTGCCCCGACGACGCCGCCTCCCAGGACCTGCTGCTGCGCCAGGCCGACCGCGGCCTGTACGCGGCCAAGGCGCTGGGCCGCAACCGCGTGGAGCGCGCCCCCGAGGCGGCGCCCGCGGCGGCGCCTACGCCGGCTTGAGGCCCAGCTCGCGCAGCTGGCGCGCGTCGACGGGGGCCGGCGCGCCGGTGAGCAGGTCCGCGCCGCTGGCCGTCTTCGGGAACGCGATCACGTCGCGGATCGAGTCGCGCCCGGCCATGATCGCCGCGACCCGGTCCAGCCCGAACGCGATGCCGCCGTGCGGCGGGGCGCCGTAGCGCAGCGCGTCGAGCAGGAACCCGAAGCGTGCCTGCGCCTCCTCCTCTGGGATGCCGAGGATCTCCAGCACGCGGCGCTGGACGTCGGCGTCGTGGATTCGGATCGAGCCGCCGCCGATCTCGGTGCCGTCGAGCACGAGGTCGTAGGCGCGCGAGCGCAGCGAGCCGGGGTCGTCGAGGTCGCCGACCGGCGCGGTGAACGGGTGGTGCAGCGCGTCCCAGCGGTTCTCCCCCGCGTTCCACTCGAACGCCGGGAAGTCGACGATCCACACCAGCGAGTGGCGGCTCGTGTCCGGCTCGCCGAGGCGCATGCGCAGCGTGCCGAGCACCTCGGCGGCGACGCGCGCGTCGTCGGCGACGGCCAGCAGCAGGTCGCCTTCGGAGGCGCCGAGCTGCGACGAGATCGCCTGCATCTCCTCGTCGGCGAGGAACTTGGCGACCGGCGAGCGCCACACGCCGCCGGCCTGCACGAAGGCCCACACGAGCCCCTTGGCGCCGGTGCGCTGGGCCAGCTCGGTCAGCTCGTCGAGCTCCTTGCGCGGCGTCTCGCGCGGGCCCACGTTGAAGCCGCGCACGACGCCGCCGCCGTCGAGGACGCCGCGGAACGCCTTGAACTCGGTGCCGCGCAGGTGATCGGAGACGTCGTGGATCTCCAGGCCGAAGCGCAGGTCCGGCCGGTCGGTCCCGTAGCGGGCGATCGCGTCGTCGTAGCGCATGCGCGGCCACGGCGGCGGCGGGGCCGGGAAGCCGCCGGCGGCGAACACCCGCTCGAACAGGTGCTCCATGAGCCCCATGACGTCCTCCTCCTCGACGAAGGACATCTCGAGGTCGAGCTGGGTGAACTCGGGCTGGCGGTCGGCGCGCAGGTCCTCGTCGCGGAAGCAGCGCGCGATCTGGAAGTAGCGCTCGAAGCCGCTCATCATCAGCAGCTGCTTGAACAGCTGCGGAGACTGCGGCAGCGCGTAGAAGCTGCCCGGCTGCATGCGCGCCGGGACGAGGAAGTCGCGCGCGCCCTCGGGCGTGGAGCGCGTGAGGATCGGCGTCTCGATCTCCAGGAAGTCGGCGTCGGCGAGCGTCTCGCGCATGACGCGCGTGATCCGGTCGCGCAGGATCAGCGCCTCCTGCATCGTCTCGCGCCGCAGGTCGATGACCCGGTGCGCCAGGCGGGTGCTCTCCTCGACCTGGCCGTCCTCGTCGACCGGGAACGGCGGCGTCTCGGCCTGCGCGAGCACCTCCATCTCCTCGACCTGCAGCTCGACCTCGCCGGTGGCGATGTTCGGGTTGACGTTGCCCTCCTCGCGGCGCACGAGCGTGCCCGTGGCCGAGAGCACGTGCTCGGAGCGCAGCCGCTCGGCGGCGGCGAACGCCTCGCCCGACGTCTCCGGGTGGAAGACGAGCTGCAGCAGGCCGGAGCGGTCGCGCAGGTCGATGAAGATCAGGCCGCCGTGGTCGCGGCGGCGGTGCACCCAGCCGGCGACGCGCAGGCGGTCGCCGGCGCGGGCGGGGCCGACCTCGCCGGCCCACACGTCGCGGTAGCGGTTGGCCGCGGGCGGGCGCTTCACAGGCTCGGGCCCCGCAGCACGTCGCGCACGACCGCGTCGGCGTCGGGCGCGGTCATCTGCTCGCCGCCCTGGCGGTCCTTCAGCTCCCAGGTGCCGTCCTCGTTCATCCAGGCAACGTAGCGGGCGTCGAGGCGCGCCGCCTGCTTGAAGACGCCCTTCATCGAGCGTCCCGCGAGGTCGAGCTGGGCGCCCAGCCCGGCGCGCCGCGCGTCGGCGACGAGGCGGAACTGCGTCGGCCCGACCGGACCGGCGACGTACAGGTCCACGGGCGGCGCCGCGTGCGGCGGCGCGCCCCCGGCGAGCAGGATCCGCTCGATGCCGGCGGCCCAGCCCATGCCCGGCGTCGGCGGCCCGCCGATCTCGGCCACGAGGCGGTCGTAGCGGCCGCCGCCGCCGAGCGCCGACTGGGCGCCGAGCTCGGTCGAGTGGATCTCGAAGACCGTGCGCACGTAGTAGTCCAGGCCGCGCACGAGCGTCGGCTCGACGTGGTAGGCGACGTCGGCGGCGTCCAGCAGCGCCAGCACCTCGGCGAAGTGCTCGGCGTCCTCGGCGTCGAGGAAGTCGCGCAGCAGCGGGGCGCTGGCCATGACCTCCTGCGTGCCGGGGTGGTCGGAGTCGAAGGCGCGCAGCGGGTTGAGGTCGATGCGGGCGCGCACCTCCTCGGACAGGCGGTCGGCGTGCGTGCGCAGGTGCTCCTGGAGCGCGGCGCGGTAGACCGCGCGCGACTCGAGGCGGCCGAGGCTGGAGACCTTGACGACGATCCCGCGCGCGCCGACGTCGCCGAGCAGCGTCGTCAGCAGCAGGATCGCCTCGGCGTCGACGGCCGGGTCGTCGGAGCCCAGCGCCTCGGCGCCGATCTGCCAGAACTGGCGGTAGCGGCCGGCCTGGGCGCGCTCGTAGCGGAAGAACGGGCCGAGGTACCAGAGCTTCACCGGCTGGGCGAGCTTGTGCATGCCGTGCTCGACGTAGGCGCGGCACACGGCGGCGGTGCCCTCGGGGCGGAGGGTCAGCGAGCGGCCGCCGGCGTCCTCGAACGTGTACATCTCCTTCTGGACGATGTCGGTCGACTCGCCGACGCCGCGCGAGAACAGCTCGGTGTGCTCGAAGATCGGCGTCTCGATGCGCTGGTAGCCGGCGCTCTCCAGCACCTCGCGGGCGCGGGCCTCCAGCGCGGCGCGGGCCGCGGTCTGCTCGGGCAGCACGTCCTGCGTGCCGCGCGGCGCCTGGATCCGCTCGCTCACTGGCGGGCGGCGAGCTGGGCCAGGAACGGGTTCGTCGCGCGCTCGCGCCCCAGCGTCGTGAGCCCCATGTGGCCGGGGTGCACGCGCGTCTCGTCGGGGTAGCGCTCCAGCAGCGTGGCGATCGACGCCTCGAGCGTCGGCCAGTCGCCGCCGGGGAGGTCGGTGCGCCCCACCGAGCCCTGGAACAGGACGTCGCCGGAGAACAGCGCCTGGGAGTCCTCGACGGCGTACGTCACGTGCCCGGGGCTGTGGCCGGGCGTGAAGATCACGTCCAGGTCGATCCCGGCGAGCTGCAGGCGCTCGCCGCCGGCGACCGTGTGCTCGGCCTCGTAGCTGTCGAACGGGCCGAAGCCGGGCAGGCGCACGTAGTCGTTGATGTTGGCCAGCACCTCGCGCTCCAGCTCGGGCACGTACACGGGCGCGCCGGTGGCGCCGGCGACGGCGGCGACCGCGCCGACGTGGTCGAAGTGCGTGTGGGTGAGCAGGATCGCGTCGAGCGTGACCTCGAGCGCCGCGATGACGCTCAGCAGGCGCTCGGCCTCGTCCCCCGGGTCGACGAGCACGGCACGGTCGCCGTCGGGCCGGCGCACCAGGTAGGCGTTCTCCTGGAGCGGGCCGACCGTGAGCATGCGCACGTCGAGGCTCATGACCCGTCCTTCGGCTTCGGCTTGGCCGCCTGCGCCTTCTGGCGCTGGCGCCGGCGGTACATCCACTGGTCGGTGTAGTAGCCCATCGGGATGTAGATGAGCAACATGAACGCCACGAGCGGGATCATCTGCGCGGGCGTGACGTCGAAGCCCGGGATGACGAGCAGCAGGACGACGAAGAAGACGACCGCGATCAGCGCGCGGTTGATCGAGCTGCGCCAGCTCGGCGGGCGGTCGAAGCGGTTGGGCTTCGCCGACGCGCTCTTGGCGGGCTTGGCCTCCGACTCGGTGGGCTTGCGCCCGGTGCGCCCGCGCGCCTCGATCATCCCCGCGGCGTTGCCACGATGCTTGGTGCGCCGGCGCTTCGTCTGAGCCATGCTCCTAGCGTATCGGCGCGTGCTCGGCCAGGGCGGCCTCGAGCGTGCGCCGGTTGCGCACCGGCAGGTCCTCGGGGAAGCCGGCGAACGCCGCCTCGGGCGGCAGGCCGATCACCTCGGCCTCCGCGACCGGCGCGTGGGCGCGGACGGCCTCGACGACCCGCGCCAGCGGCAGGGCCAGGTGGTCCTCGATGTTCATCGACACCTGCGCGACGCCTCCGCGCGCGGCGAGCTCGAGCCCGATCGCGCGCAGCCCGGGCAGCCCGTGGGGGCCGCCCTCGCGGATGTCGGCGGCGATCGCCTTGGCGTCCTCGAGCGTCGCGGGCGGGGCCAGCTCGAGGTTGAAGGCGATCAGCGGCGGGCGGCAGGCGAGGAGCGTCGCGCCGGCGGTCGGGTGCGGCCGGGGCGGGCCGAAGTCGGGGCGCAGCTCGCCGGCGGCCATGCGCCGGGCCAGCTCGCGCGGGCCGCCGCGGCGGATCTCCGCGCGGGTGCGCCCGCCACCCAGCTCGCCGTAGAGGAACACGGGGACGCCAAGCCGTCCGATCCCGTCGGCGGCGACGAGCGCCTCGGCGGCGGCCGCGCCGCGCTGGTCGGGCGTGACGTGCACGACCGGGCAGACGTCGACCGCGCCGACGTGCGGGTGGATGCCCTCGTGGTCGGAGACGTCGATGAGGTCGATCGCCCGGGCGGCGCCGGCGACGAGGGCGTCCGCGAGCGCGCCGGGCGCGCCGGCGAGCGTGAAGACCGAGCGGTGGTGGTCGGGATCGGAGTGGACGTCGAGCACGCGCGCGTCCGCCTGCGCGTAGGCGTCGCCGATGGCGGCGAGGACGAGCGGGTCGCGGCCCTCGGAGACGTTGGGGACGGCGATGAGCGGCCCGGTCACAGGAGGAAGCGGCCGCCGTCGAGGACCGGGGTTCCGCCGATCGTCAGCGTCGCGTCGAGGACGACGACGTCGAGGTGGACCGGGACGGACACGGTCCCGCCGATGGCGGCGCTGGCCCCGAACGCGACGTGCGCGGTGCCGAGGATCTTCTCGTCCTCGAGCACGTTGCCGGTCAGCGTCGCGTGCTCGTTCGTCCCGACGCCGAGCTCGGCGAGGTTGGTTCCCAGCTCGCCGGCGCTACGCAGGCGCGACAGCAGCTGGGCGCCCTCGGGGCCCTCGGCCATCGTCAGGCGCCCGTCCTCGACGGTGAGGCGCGCGGGCGGGTCGGCCAGGCCGATCGCGGCGAGGCTGGAGGCGACGATCGTGCCCTCGCCGCCCAGCGGCGCGACGAACCCCTCGCCGCAGGGCAGGTTGCCGAACGCGCCCGGCGCGCTCAGGTCGCCGTCGTCGGCGATCCCGGCGCGGCCGCTGAGGTCGAGGCGCAGGTCGGTCCCGCGCGGGCAGGCGAGGTGCGCCTCGTCGGCCGCGGTGAGCAGGTCGGCGACCGCCTTGGAGCGCGCGACCATCTGGTCGAAGTCGACGGCCATCAGCCGCGCGAGCATGTCGGCGGTGATGTGCGGCATCGTCGCGCCGCGCGCGCCGCGGTCGCTGGCGGCCTTGCGCGCGCGCGTGTGGGAGATGGACCAGGAGGTCGGGGCGGCGTACACGTCGGCGGCGGCCAGCGCGGCGGCGACGGCGTCCGGGGGCTCGGCGCCGTCGGTCTCGCGCGGCGTGGTCAGCGCCAGCGTGGCGTCGGCGCCGGCGCGCTCGGCCTCGTCGCGCAGGGCCGCGCCGATCTCGGCGGTGGTGGCGTCGGCGACGACCACCACCTCCTCGCCGGGCCGCACGGCGAGGCAGCGGCGGACGACGGTGGCGACGGCGGGAGCGAGGTCGGGCGTGTCGGGCACGCGCGGCACGCTAGCGGGCCGCCGCGCCCGGCGGGGCTACGAGCGGCGCGCGGCGCCGGCCAGGAAGCGCACGGGGCGCTCGCCGTGGGAGCCGTCGACGCACGGCCGCTCGCCGGGCCAGCTCGCCAGGCGCAGGCGCTCCTCGAGCTTGGGCGAGACCGCGGTGAGCAGCGCGTCGGCCTCCGTCGCCACCTCGGACTCGGGGACGTCGAGGACGGTGCGCAGGAAGTGCTCGACCACGCGACGGCGGCGGCGGACCGCGTCGGCCTGGCGGCGGCCGGTGTCGGTCAGGCGCCAGCCGCGGTTCTCCGCGCGCTGGATGAAGCCGTCGGCCTCCAGCCGGCGCAGCATCTCGTGCACGGTCGGCGCGGACAGCCCGAGCGTGCGGGCGATCGACGCGCCGGCGACGGAGGCGCCGTGGCGCCCCAGGCGTCCCATCACCTCGAGGTACCGGGCCTCCGCAGGACTCGGTGGCCGCAGCTCGCTCTCGGTCTCGGGGTGCATGGACATGCGGACGACTATAACAAGAAGCTCAAAATAGCTGCGCCCTAACGCTTGCCTTCCGGTTGCTACGCTTGTGAGCGTGTCCGACGCCTCCGCGATCACCGTGCCCGAGGATGCGCTCTGCGCGGCCCTGCGCGAGCGCGGCCAGCGCGTCACGCCCCAGCGGCTGACGATCGCGCGCGTCGTGCGCGAGCTCGACACCCACGTCACGGCCGAGCAGGTCCTGACCGCGGTGTCCGACCGGCTGCCCGGTGTCTCGCTCCCCACCGTCTACGCGACGCTCGACCTGCTCGAGGAGCTCGGCAGCGTCCGGCGCGTCAGCGCCGGCGGCGGCGCCGTCCTCTACGACCCGCGCACCCATCCCCACCACCACGTGGTCTGCACCCGCTGCGGCGCGGTCGCCGACATCGACGCGCCGCTCGACGACGAGGCCGTCCTGCGCGCCGCGCGCGACGCCGGGTTCGAGCCCGAGCGCGCGGACACCGTCGTGCACGCCGTGTGCGCGGCCTGCCGCTCCTAGCGCGGCCCGAGCCCCGGCAGCCCCGCCCGCGCGCGCTGCACCAGCGACACCGCCCACGTGACGACGCCCGCGGTGACCACCGCCGCGACCGCGCCGTCGGCCGCCGCGCTGGCCGCGGCGACGTTGGAGAGCGCGTGCCACACCGCGGCGCTGAGGACGCTGCCGCCCGTGCCGTCGTCGATCGACGTGAGGACGATCGAGCCGGCGGCGAGGTCGGCCAGGAACCCGACGATCGTGAACGGCCCCAGGCCGGCGTAGCCGGCGAGGATCGCGAACCGCGGCGCGTGCCAGATCGACCACAGCAGCGCGACGGCGAGGGCGAAGAAGGCCCAGACGGGTCTGAGGCTGCGCGCGGGCGCCATGGCGGGCGCACAGCCTGCCCGAGCACGCCGCGCGCCGCTACGAGGGATCGGCCAGGATCACGTCCGCCGGCGGCGGGTCGGCGTACAGCCGCTCGACCGCCTTGGCCCGCCGCTCGAGCACGGTGCGCTGGTTGACGTAGCCCTTGTCGGTGATCTCGCCGGCGTCAAGGCTGGGCGGCTCGGCCAGCAGGAGGATGCGCTCGATCCGCCGCGCCGAGCCGGCGCCGCGGTTCATGCGCCCGAGGGCCTCGGCCAGGCCGCGACGGAGCGCGGCCTGGTCGGGCGCCGCCGGGCCCCCTGCCGCCCACGCGAGCGCGGCCGCGTAGCCGCGGTCGTGGCCGGCGATGACCGCGTCGGTCAGCAGGCCCCGCGACTGCGACAGCAGCGCGGTGCGAAGCGTCCCGACGACGACCCAGGTCCCGCTGAGGAGCTTGAAGTCCTCGGCCAGGCGACCGTCGAAGCGCAGCCCGGCCGCCGGGTCGGCCGGGTCCAGCAACGCGACGGCGTCGCCGGTGCGGTAGAAGCCCTCCTCGTCGAACGCGGCGGCGGTCGCATCCGGATCGTTGTGGTAGCCGGGCGTGACGTTCGGCCCGGCGACGCGGATCTCGTGGCGGCCGTCGTGCTCGGGAACGAGCTTGACGGTGACGCCGGGCAGCGGCACGCCGATGCTGCCGCAGACCGCGTCGTCGTGATGAGCCGACGTCGCCGCCGGCGCCGTCTCGGTCGCGCCCCACGACGCGGTGAGCGGGACCGGGTGGTCGGCGTAGGCGTCGGCGAGCGCGCGCAGGCGGCTGTGCACGTCCTGGGGCAGCGCCGCCGCCGCGTAGAACATCAGCCGCAGGCGCGAGAAGAACCGCGTCGCCAGCTCGGGATCGGCCTCGAGCCGGTCGGCCAGCAGCGCCCAGCCGGCGGGCACGTTGTAGGCGATCGTCGGCGCCACGTCGCGCAGGGCCGCCACCGTGTGCTCGAACATGGCCGGGACCGGCTTGCCGGCGTCGATGTACAGCGCGCCGCCGAACGTCAGCACCTGGTGCAGGTTGTGGTTGCCGCCGAACGTGTGGCTCCACGGCAGCCAGTCGACGAGCACCGGCGGGTCGCTGCGCAGGAACGGCCACACCTGCGCCATCGCCTGCTGGTTGGAGCACAGCATCCGGTGCGTGTTGACGACGCCCTTCGGCGCGCCGGTCGACCCGGACGTGAACAGGATCTTGGCGACGCTGTCGGGGCACAGCCGCTCGAACGCGCGCTCGACGTCGGGGCCGGGCGTGGCGTCGGTGAGCTGCTCGATCCCGGCCGCCTCGGCGGGGACGAGGTCGTCGATCGCGTCCAGCGCGGCGCCGAAGCGGTTGGGGTCGTCGGCGAACGCCAGGCCGGGCGAGCACAGCTCGGCGACGGCCCGCAGGCGCGAGTGGTCGTGGCTCTGCAGCGAGTAGGCGGCGCTGATCGGCATCACCGGCACGCCGGCGGTGTAGGCGCCGAGCGTGACGACGAGGTGCTGCAGCGAGTTGCCCGACAGCACCATCAGCGGGCGGTCGGGCCCGAGTCCGTGGTCCAGCAGCGACTGGGCGACCGCGTCGGCGAGCTCGCGGGCGCGCCCCCAGGTCAGCAGCGTCCACTCGTCGGCGCCGGGCGCGCGCTCGCCCGCGAGCACGCGATCCGGGTGCTCGCGCGCGGACGCGCGAAACGCGTGGGCCATGCTGCGCGGGTAGGGCGCGAGCGGATCGGCCGAGCGCAGGAGCATCGTCCCGTCGGCGCGCCGGTCGACGTCGATGCGCGGCGGCGCGAACGTCTCGGTGGGCAGCAGCGTGGTCGCCATCGTCGTCCCCTCCTCCCTCAGCGGCCCGCGGGGGCCAGCTCGTCGATGTCGCCGCGGCGGATGAGGTCCACGACGGCGGCGATGTCCGTGTCGGTGCGGCGGTCGCCGTCCAGGTAGGGCACGCGCTCCCGGATGCGGGCGTGCACGGCGCGGCTGTACGGGCCCGCCTGCTCGATGCCGCGCAGGTCCAGCGCCTGGCAGACGGCGATCAGGTGCATCGCGGCGATGTGCTCGGCCAGCTCGACGATCGTGCGCGCGTCGCGCGCCGCGATCGTGCCCATGCTGACCTTGTCCTGGTTGTGGGCCTCGGTCGAGCGCGAGTGGACGCTCGCCGGGTTCGACAGCTTCAGCGCCTCGGCGGCCAGCGAGGACGCGCTGATCTGCATGCCCTTGAAGCCGTGGTGCAGGCCGTTGCGCGGGTCGTCGTAGCCGAACGGCGGGATCAGGTTCGGGGTGAGCCCGCGGTTGAACTTCTCGTCGACGACGAGCTCGAGCTGGCGGTCGAGCAGGTCGCACAGGTTCGCGACGCCGACCTTCAGCGAGTCCATCGCCTGGGTGATGTGCCCGCCGTAGAAGTTGCCGCCGCTGTGGACGCGCTCGCCCTCGGCGTCGAAGAGCGGGTTGTCGTCGGAGGCGTTGGCCTCGATCTCGACCCACTCCCCCACCCACCGCGTGGTGTCGCGCAGGGCGCCGACGACGTGCGGGGCGCAGCGGATCGAGTAGCGGTCCTGCACCTGGCGCTCGAGCTGCACGTAGCCGCGGCCGTTGAGGTCGTGCTCCTCGTAGAGGTCCTCGCAGTCGACGGCCAGGCGCGAGTCGGCGAGCATCTCGCGCACGAGCCGGCCGCTCTCGACGATGCCGGGATGCGGCTTGGCCTCGAAGATGAACGCGTTGAAGTGGCCGCGGTTGCCGAGCAGCGCCTCGGACGCCATCGCCGTGCAGATGTCGGCGACGACGGCCAGCCGGCGCGCGTCGTGGGTGGCGAGCGCGGCGAACGCGGTCATGAACGAGGTGCCGTTCGTGAGCGCCAGCCCCTCCTTGGCCTCGAGCGTCAGCGGCTCCAGGCCGGCGAGCTCGAGCGCCTGGGCGGCCTCCATCACCTCGCCGCGGTAGCGCACCGGCGCCTCGCCGACGAGCGTGGAGCCGATGTAGGACAACGGGACGAGGTCGCCGCTCGCGCCGACCGACCCGCGCTCGGGGATGCACGGCAGGATGTCGTGCTCGAGCAGGTCCAGCAGCGCCCGCACGACGCGGGTCCGCACGCCCGATTTGCCCTTGGCCAGGCAGTTCGCGCGCAGCAGGATCGTCGCGCGCGTGACGTCCGGCGCGGCGACGGGCCCCACGCCGGCGCCGAGGTTGCGCAGCAGGTTGTCCTGCAGCGCGGCCGCCTTCCCGGGCGCGATCTGGCGGTGCGCGCTGTCCCCGAACCCCGTCGTGACGCCGTAGATCGGGATCTCACGGTCGACCAGCTCGTGCTTCAGGCGATGCGTGCGCTCGACCGCGGCGGCCGCCGCCGGCGGCAGCGACCCGTTCCCGCCCGCCCGCGCGCACCAGACCACGTCCTCGATCGTCAGCGACTGCCCGTCGATGTCGAGAGTGCGCTGCTGCTCGAGCAACATTCTGGCTTCCTCCTGCGGTCGCGGCTGGCGGCAATGGGCTCGGTGCCAGCCAACCCGATGGAGGAGGCCCGCGCTGGGAGGGATCGCACCGCGCGACCTGGAGGTTTCTCCAGCCGACTGCGGGCTACACTTCTCCCTCCCCGCCGGAGTAGCTCAGTCGGTTAGAGCAGCGGAATCATAATCCGCGTGTCGGGGGTTCGAGTCCCTCCTCCGGCATGAGAAAGCCCCGCAACCGCGGGGCTTTTCTGGTGGCCGCAGCCGTGGCTCGTCCGCTGGAACCAGTGGATGCCCGTGCGCGGCCGACGGCAGCGCGACCCCGATCGGTCGTCGCTGCCGCCGACCGCGAGCCCTACCCGGTGTAGGCCGGCGACGTGGCGCCGGACTCCGCCGCGGCGGGGCGCTTCACCTTCACCTTGGCCTGCGCTCGGTTGTTGCTCAGGTTCGGGTCCGCCGTGGAGGACACCGTGGCGACACGGTTCACGGTGGACCCGACGCGCGCTGCCCGGACCGTCGCCACGATCTCCACGCGCTCGCCCGGCTGGATCGTGCCCAGCAGGCACGGCGCGGGCGCGCGCTTGGGGCAGCTGCCCTGCGTGGTCCGCACGCTCAGCGGCTGCACGCCGCGGGCGTCCAGATCGGCGACGGCCACGTTGAGGGCCGGGTCCGGCCCGTGGTTGACCACCGCCACGCGGTAGCGCGCGATCTGCCCGACGCGCAGGACCCGGGGCGTCACCTCCTTGGTGATCTCGAGGTCGGCGAACGGGCCCGCCGACTCCGACAGGTCGCTCCCCGACGCCCCCGTGTAGATCTCCGGCCCCGTCGGGATCGGCGGGTTGTCCGGATCCGCGGAGCGCGAGTAGCGGTCGGTGAACGTGCAGACGAGCCGCGGCTGCTCGCGGGTCAACCGCACCTGGGCCCGGCCGCGCGACGCGGAGACGGGCCGGCCGTTGCAGACGACGGACTCCATCGCCCAGGCGCCGGTCGCCGGCGGACTGGGCGCGAACTCCGTGATGCGGTACGCGCCGAGCGGGAGGTGCCGGGTGCTGTCACCGCGCGCCGGCGTCGGCGTTCCCGTCCGGCGGACGTCGGCGACCTGCTCGTAGGCCGTTCCCGGGTCGTCGACCGGCGAGATCGCGAAGCCGATCCTGCCGGTGCGCCCGATCGTCGTCTTGCGGATCCGCAGCGACCCGCCCGGGATGAACCGGTTCGTGAACGCGCAGGCCACGCCCTCGTTGGGCGGCACGGTGACCGATACGGGTCCGGCCGTCCGGCGCGCGATGCCGCCGCACAGGACGCCCGCCGACTCCCACCGGCCCTCCGGACCGGCCGCCGGCGGCTCCTCGGTGATCTCGTAGTCCCCCGCCGTCAGCGTGAGCGGCGGGCCGTCGGCCCAGACGTCCTCCGCGGTCGTGGCGATCGTCTGACCGGCCGAGTCGGGACCGGTGATCGAGTAGTCGAAGCTGCCCAGCCCGCCGATCGTGCGCTTGCTGAGCTGCAGCGTCCCCTGCGGCGGCGCGAGCGCGTTGGTGTAGGTGCACGTGACGGTGTCGCCGCCGGCCAGGCGGACCGACGCGCTTCCCGTCGCGACGTCCGTCGTCGTGACGCTCGTGCCGGCCGCCGACTGGCAGTCCAGGCCGGTCAGCCGCCAGCCCTCAGGCACCTCCTCCGCGAAGGACCACGGGGCGCCGCCCTCCCCCACCGCGCCGCGGTAGAACGTCTGCGAGTCCGCGGTGCCGTAGGCGGCGGCCAGCGTGAAGCGGTGGTCCTCGGTGTAGGAGATGTTGCCGGTGAAGTCGAACGCCTGGGTCCCGGTGGCCTCTGGGCTGTCGACGACCTTGCGCACGACGATCGTGCCGCTGGTCGGCGGCGGCTTGACGTAGTAGGCGAAGCAGAAGACGTGCGTGGCGCCCTTGGGGTAGGCGATCCACTCGACGTTGTCGCCGTTGAGGTCGTCGACCGCGCAGCGCAGCGCCGCGAAGCCGTACTCGCCGGGGTAGACCTGGTCCAGCACCGGATCCGCCGGCGTGCCGCCCTGCACCCACAGCGACGACGAGACGGCGGCCCGGTCGGCCTGCTGCCGCGTGAGCGGGACGGTGACGGCGCCGGCCAGCGACCCGCCGGTGTCGTTGCCGTTGGCGTCCAGGAGCGGCACGGCGGTCTGGGTCACGATCGACGTGTCGTAGGGATCCAGGACACGGGCCAGCGCGCCCCACGGGCCGATCACCGCCCGGGTCTCGTCGGCGGTGCCCAGCGTGAACCGCCAGCCGGGCAGCGGACGGCAGGCCGGCTGCCCCGCGGCCTCCTTCTCCGCGGACACCGCCTCGCCCGCGCCGTACAGGGTGTCGGGACCGAGGTCCTCCAGGCTCTCCTGGATGTCGTTGCGGGCCCTGTTGGCGGTGATGTCGGTGTAGCTGTCGCACACCCGCGCCGCGTAGGTGACCAGTCGCGTCACCTGCGGACGGCCCTGGGCGTCGGCCGCCGAGGCGGCGATGCCGCTGACGACCAGGGTCATCGCGACGATGGCGACGCGACGGAAGATCAGTGAATCCATATCGGGGTTCCAATCGGGAGCTTGTGCACGAGCGCGGCCATGTCGCGGTTCGCGAGCCGCACGCAGCCGTGCGATGGGCGGCCCGGGATGAGCCATGGCTGGTTCGTGCCGTGGATGCCGACCACGCCACCGCGCGGCCAGTCGCTGAGGCCCGAGTAGGCGCTGGTGCCGATCGCCCACCGTCCGTACAGCGGATCGCCGAACGCGTTGCGCAGCTTCTCGCGCACGTAGAACCGCCCCTTCGGTGTCGGCGTGGCCGTCGCACCGATGCCGACCGGCGCCGACCACACGACCCTGCCGTCGCGCCGCAGGCGCATCCGCAGATCCCTGCGGTCCACCTCCAACGCGGTGTCGACCGCCCGCAGCCGCCCCAGCGAGCTGCGCGGCACCCAGCCCACCGAGTTGTTCGGAAGCCGCGGAAGGCGCACCCGCACCCAGGTGCGCCCCGCTGCGTCCACGTGGGATCGCAGCGCGAGGTAGACCTCCGGGCGACCGTCCTCGGTCAGCCACCGCAACGACGTCACGCGCGTCGACCGCGTCGACGGCGACCGCCGCACCGGCGAGACCCTGACGGCGTGCGCCCACCGGCTGACGCCGTGCTCGTCGGAGAGCCGGACGGGCAGCGGCCCGTCCTCGCCCGCGGACGGCCCCCGGCCGTACGCCGTGGCTGCGAGCGCCAGCGTCATCGACAACGCCCACGCCAGCGCGAGTCCTGCGGATCCCGCCACCCGCATGCCCTCTCCCTTCACGGGCATCCGGCCCCTGGAAGCGCCTCGTCCCCATCCGCCCTGCAACGAGACGTCACATCACGGCGTTCGCCGTGCCCGGGGGACCTGTCAGACGGCGGCCGGTCCTCCTGCGAAGGAGCAATTACCCGTCGCTCAGCGCGCGCTAACTCCGAGCTGGTCCGCCCGGGCGCGGTCTTGTCGCCCGGGCCGTCCTCGCTCAGCGCTTGCAGCCGAGCTTCTCGAACTGCGCCTTGGACCAGTACTTCGACTTCGGCATGTACGGACCCATCACCTGCGCCTCGGTGCCCGGCGTCTTCACGTTGACCGGCGCGTGCTTGAACGTCGGGCTCGGGGCCATGAAGCGGACGTAGAGCGTGTCCACCCAGTCACGGGCGGCCGGGTCGGGGTAGTCCTCGCCGTTCCCGAACGCCAGCCAGCGGTACCCGCACGCCGGACGAGCGTTGCGCGGACGGTCCTCCGGGCGGCTCACGACGAGCGTGTAGGAGCGGTTGGGGCCCAGCGGCACCTGCGCGTCGTAGACGCAGTCGTAGCCCTTGCCCGACACCGGCGCCGAGCCCGTGCACAGCGACCAGTAGCGCACCTGCCAGTTCCTGGGCTTCCACGTCTTGCTGGCGGGCAGGGTCCGCGGGAACGTCGGCAGCTTGCCGCTGACGGTGATGACCTTGCCGAAGTTGAGGCTGACCGGCAGGGTCATGTAGCGCGTGTCCGGGTTGGACTGGAAGCCGCCCTCGTCCTTGGGCTCGAACACCCTCGCGCGCTCCGCCGGATCCAGGATGAACGCGCCCGCGACGCTGTAGGCCGCGTTCCAGAAGCGCTGCCACACGGGCGTCTTGACGGCCGGCATGTTCGCCGGGTCCGGCGACGCGGCGACCAGGCTCTTCCACTGCTCCATCGGGAACGTCGCCGTGCTCTTGTCCTCGATCGGGTCGAGCACGGCGCAGGCCGCCTCCCCCTCCAGCTCCGTGCCGTCGGCCAGCGTGAGCGTCAGCTTCGGCAGGCCGACGCCGCCCGTCCCGTCGAGGCCCTTGTCGGGCAGGTAGTTGCGGATGCTCATCCCGACCCGCTGGTTCGGATCGGTCGAGCCGGTGTAGAGCGTGTTCTGCGCCCGCTGCTCCGGGATCGGCCCACCGACGACGTGCACGGTGTAGTTGCGCCGCTTGGCGTCCCGGCGGTTCGTCGCCACGAACGGGTTCACGGACCCGGCGTCGGGGACGATGTTCTCGTCGCGGAGGCTGTCGCCCGGACCGATCTGCCCGCCGCTGAGCGACTTGAAGATCGTGAACGAGAAGTACCGCTCGTGCGGGAACTGCCCGCGGAAGGTGAGCCTGGCGCCGGCCGGCAGCTTGTACTGGCCGACGAAGTAGGTCGAGCCGACGTCGGGATAGAGGTTCGGCGTCTGGATCGGGATGGTGTTCGGCAGCCGCGCGTAGTCCATGCCCTTCGGCGGCGCCCAGAAGCAGTCCTTGCCGTACTTCTCGTTCGTCAGCTTCGCGAGCTCGAGCGGCAGGTAGGTCGTCCCGGCCTGCGCCGACGACGCACCGGCCGCCGTCAGGGCGGCGGCGCAGCCCAGCGCGGCGATCGTCCGGAGTCTGAGCGGGTGAGCCATGGGGTCGGTCCTTCGGTGTTCGTGGGCAGGTCGTCAGCGCGCCGGACAGCCGAGCCTCTCGAAGGCGCGCTTGGACGCGTAGTAGGTGCCGGTGGGCAGGTGGGAGCCGAGCACGCGCCGCTCGTCGCCCGGCGTGCGCGTGTCCTGGATCGCGTGGTGGAAGGCCGGCGAGGGCAGCATGTTGCGCACCTGCATCCAGCCGAAGTCGTGGTCGCGGGCGCCGTCCCCGCGGGGGGACCACTCGATCCAGGCGACGCCGCAGAGCTGGCGCGCGTTGCGCGGGCGATCCGCCTTGCGGCTCGTCACGACGACGTAGCGGCGCTTGCCGTCCAGCGGGATCTGCTCGTCGTACACGCAGTCCATCACGCGCGTGGTCACCACGGACTCGTTCATGCACAGCGACACGTAGCGCAGCTGGGTGGGCTGCCCGGTGACGCCGCCGCGGCGATAGGTGCGCGGCGTGGTCGGCAGCTTGCCCCGGAACGCGACCACCGGACCGAGCTTGCGGTGGATCGCCGCCCGCGCGTACTGGTTGAAGACGTTGGGGAAGAAGCCGCCCTGGCCGCTCTTGCTCGGGTTGGCGATCGTCTCGCCGGTCCACAGCGCCAGCAGGTAGGGCCGGTTGTACTGCACGCGCCACTCGGGCTTGGGCTTGGCGGGGAAGTACGGCGGGACGCCGGGGCGGTAGCGCATGGCGTCGTACTGCTCGCGCGAGATGAGCAGGGCCGACAGGTCGGGCAGCCGGCGCACCTGCGACGTCACCGCGTCGCACAGCGCCTGACCGGTGAGGACGCGGCCGTCGGCGAGGGTGAGCTCCGGCTCGGGCAGGGGGACGCCGCCGCGCAGCCCGGTCCCGCGGTCGGGGACGTAGACGCGCCACAGCACGGCGTGCAACCCCGTCGTGTCACCTGCGGGCTTCGTGTAGAGGACGTTGCGCGCCGGCTGCCCGGCCCGCTGGTCGGGGTCGAGCGGCGTGGGCGGAGGCTCGTCGGCGAGCGTGACCGTGAACGAGCGCTCGGTGACGTCGCGCCGCACGCCGGGACGGAACGGGTTCGCCGATCCGGGGTCGGGCTCGATCATCGAGTCGGCGAGCGCGTCGACGCCGACGCCGAGCAGGTCGTAGGCCTGCAGCGAGGCGAACCGCGCGTGCGGGTACTCGCCGCGGAGCCGCAGCGTGGCGCCCTCCGGCAGCGTGTAGCCGGCGCCCCAGTAGTTCGCGCCCGCGTCGGGATAGGCGATGTTGATCGTGCCCCCGTTGACCACGCCGATGTTCCAGAAGCAGGTCGAGTCCCGGCCGCCGTGGAGGTCCGGCAGGGACTGCCCGCCGGCGGGCGCGGCGCCGGCGAGCACGGCGGCGACGACGGTCGCGGGCGCGGCCAGGGCGCGGGACAGGGACATGGCCGCGAACCTAGATCGCTGTTTACAAGTTGTCAAGTTGACGCTCGGTAAATTCGGCTGGTACGGTCGAGTGGTGGGTGGGACCCGATCGCGAGCACAGGCCGCCCGATCGCCACGGCGGCTTCCGCGCGGCGCCCGGCGCGCGCAGCTCGTCGCCGCCGCCACGCCGGTCGTCGCCCTGCAGGGGCTGAGCGACTACTCCCTCGACGAGGTCGCCCGGCACGCCGGCGTCACGCGCAACCTGCTCTACCACTACTTCCCGCGCGGCCGGCCGGACCTGACGCTGGCCGTCCTCGAGGACGCCGGGCGGGTGCTCACCGACGGCTGGGTGACCGACGAGACGATCCCGCTCCCCGAACGCATCGTCATGAACGTGGGCCGTCTGATCGACCACGCCATGGCGCCCAGCGACGCCTGGCGCCTGTACCGGCTCGCGCGCGTGTCGACCGACCGCGAGGTGCGGGGCGTCTTCGACCGGTTCGTCGACCTGGTGATCGCGAGCATCTCGCTCAACCACCTCGGCACGACGGACCCTCCCCCGCTCGCGCGCGCCGCGCTCGTCGGCTTCTTCGCGTTCTTCGAGGCGACGCTCGAGGAGGCGCGCGCCGCGGCGCTGCCGCGCGAGCAGGTGCTGGGCCTGCTCAACGAGACGCTCGTGGCGGCGGTCCGGGCCTCAGGCGGCTAGCTCGAGCTCCGCGTCCCAGCGGTACGTGACGCGCCCCTCCCACGGGAGGTCCAGCTGTTGCGCCAGGTACGGGATCGCGGCGTTCTCGGCCGTGATCTTCTCGGCCACCTCCGGCATGCCGGCGGCCGCGACGAGGACGGCCAACCGCCCCATCACCAGCGCGAGCCGGTAGGTGGCGAGCACCAGGTGGTAGTCCCAGTGGCGCGGCTCGCGCCCCACCAGCTGCCGCCACAGCTCGACGGTCTCCCGCCCGGTCCCGATCCCCTCGAGCTGCGGGCGCCCGGTGAGCGCGCTCTGGTAGTGGTTGCAGACGCAGAACCAGGCCAGGTCGGACTCCCCGCCGGCCAGGCTGACCATGTCGAGGTCGACGACGGCGTTGACGGCGCCGCCCTCGCCGATCAGCACGTTCTGCAGCCGAGCGTCGCCCCAGGCGAACCCCGGCGACGCGTCCTGGGGAAGGTTCGCCTGCAGCCAGTCCGCCGTGGCCGACAGGAGCGGGTGAGGCGCCCGGTCGCCGTGCGTCCACGCGGCGTGGCGGACCCACCGGTCCACCTCCCACGCCAACGACCGTCCCTCCAACATCGGGAACCGACCGACGTCGAGCTGGTGCATGCGCGCCATCACCGCGACGAAGTTGCGCCACATGGTCCGCCGCTCGCCGGGGTCGAGATCGACCACCCACCCGTCGACGTTGAACGGGGGCTGATCGCTCGGGGCCCGGCCCTCGACGCGGTCCATGAGGAAGAACGGGACGCCGAGCAGCGACGGGTCCGGCTCGTACGCCAGGACCGCGGGGACCGGAACGCTCGTCTCCTCCCCCAGCACCCTGTAGACCTCGTAGTGCAGCCGGGCCGGCGAGTCGAGGTAGAGCGAGCTGGGGTTGTCGAGCCGCAGCACGAACCGGCGCGTGACCGTCGCGTCGCCCTCGCTCCAGGTCGCGTCGAACATCAGCGACTCGTTGGACGTCCCGGTGGCCGCGGGCATCGAGAGCTCGGAGATGTCCAGGTCGGCGCCGGCCCCCAGGTGCTCGCGCAGCCACGGGCGGACGACGCCCCGCGCCTCCGCGAGGTCGCGCCCCACCTGCTTGGTGGGCACGCCGTGCTCGGGAACGACGTCGCCGCTGCTCATGCGATCGGCCTGCCGCGTACGGCGCCTACGCGTAGCGCGGCGCCTCGTGCAGCTCGAGCAGGTTCCCGGCCGGATCGTGGAAGAACACCTGCGCGGCGGACCCCACCTGGAACCGCTCGCCGACCTCCACGTCATTGGCCCGGAGATGCTCGACCGCCGCGTCGAGATCGTGGACGAGGAACGCGAAGTGCTGGCCGTGGTCCGGCGGGACGGAGCCCATCGCCAGGTGGATCTGCTGGTGCCCGGCGTCGAGCCACACGCCCTCGGTGCCGTGGTCGTCGTGGCGCTCGTGGCCGCTCGACACCGTGCGATCGCGCCGCACGTGGAGGCCGAGCACGTCGCGATAGAAGCGCTCGGCCTTCTCCATGTCGTCGACGATGAGCGTCACGTGATGAACGCCGAGCGCGTGCACGATCGGCGACGCTACCAGGCGTGGCCGGGCCCGTGTGGGAGGGAACGCGCGACCAGCTCGGGCAGCCGCTCGGCACGCCCGGCCGACGCGTCGACCGGCCGGACGGGGCCGACCGACTGGCGCGACCGGCTTCGCACCGGCATCCTGCACGGTCACGCCGCGCCGTCCTCGGCGCGGCGCCCCGTTCCCATGCCGAGCTCGACCGAGCCCGACGCCACACCCCACAACCACTGGCCACCGCCGGCGTGGCTGAGCTCGCCGCGCGCGAGACGCCTGCTGCTGGGCGACTGGAACCCGATCATCCGCGACCCGATCGACGTGCTGCGCGCCGCGCTGCTCATCGGCTCGCTGCTGCTGATCCTGCTCGACAAGAACGTGGAGGCGGTGCCGCTGGTCACCGTCCTGATCGTGCTGATCCCCCGCGCGCTCGACATGCCGCGTCCCTTCGACTTGGCGGTGGTGGTGGCCATGTCGATCCAGGCGTGGGGCAACCTGTTCGACCTCTTCGATCGCATCCACGGCTACGACAAGGTCGTCCACTTCCTCGTGCCGATGCTGACCTCCGCGTCGACCTATGCGCTGCTCGTGCGCCTGCAGGTCACGCTCGACCCGGCCCAGCGCGTCCTGCCCCGCCAGGACATCGGCACCTTCCTCATCACGTTCCTGATCGGCCTCGGCTACACCTCGCTCTACGAGCTGTACGAGTTCCTGGCCGACGCCGTGTTCGGGACGACGCTGCAGAAGAGCCTCGGCGACACCAACGGCGACATCCTCGCCGGGGCGCTCGGATCGGCGTGCGGCGGCTGGATCATGCTGCTCTGGGCCCACCAGGGCTGGGGCGTCACCCGCCGGCTGCCGGCCGAGGTGTTCGACCGCTGGTGGCCCCCAGAGGAGCCCGCGCGCCCGGCGTGAGCCACCGCGACGCGGCGGCGCGCACGCGTGTCGTCTCCAGGACGCATAGCGTCCTCAACTCGACCGGCATCGCTCACGCCCCCGCCAACCGCCGCTCCGGGCCCCACCCGGATACCGTCGGAGCCGTGCGCATCGCCACCTGGAACGTCAACTCCGTCAGGCAGCGCGTCCCCCGCCTCCTGCCCTGGCTCGACGAGCGGAAGCCCGACGTCGTCTGCCTGCAGGAGACCAAGCTCGCCGACGACGCGTTCGCGGAGCTGCTCGGAGCCGAGCTGGCCGAGCGCGGCTACGAGGCCGCCACCTACGGCGAGGCGACCTGGAACGGCGTCGCGATCCTGTCGAAGGTCGGCCTCGACGACGTCCAGCGCGGCATCCCCGACGGACCCGGCTTCCCGCACCCCGAGGCGCGCCTGGTCGCGGCCACCTGCGCCGGCGTGCGCGTCGTCTGCGTCTACGTGCCCAACGGCCGCACGCCCGGCTCCGACCACTACGCCTACAAGCTCGAGTGGCTGGCAGCGCTGCGCGACCTCGTCGCCGCCGGCGACCCGGCCACCACCGTCGTCCTGGGCGACATGAACATCGCGCCCACCGACGACGACGTCTTCGACCCCGACGCCTACGCCGGTCACACCCACGTCACGCCGCCCGAGCGCGCGGCGCTCCGGGCGCTGCAGGCGGTCGGCCTGCGCGACGTCGTGCGCGAGCGCTGGCCCGACAAGCGGATCTTCACCTACTGGGACTACCGGGCCGGCATGTTCCACCAGGACCTCGGCATGCGGATCGACCTCGTCCTCGCCGGCGACGCCGTCGCCGACCGCGTGCGGGCCGCGTGGGTCGACCGGCAGGCGCGCAAGGGCAAGGGCCCCAGCGACCACGCGCCGGTGATCGTCGACCTCGACGAGGCGCCCGACGGCGACATCGGACCGGTCGTGCCGCCGCCGTCGCGCCCCGCCCCGCCGCGCGGCACGAAGAAGCTGCCGCAATCGCCCTAGCGCTTGCGGTCGCGGTCCCGCGACGGCTGCACGCGCTTGGGCTCGCCCGGCATCTTCGGGTAGTCGGGCGGATAGGGCATGTCGCCCTCCTCGTCGCGCTCGTACATGTCCAGCAGCGGCTGCAGCGAGTGCGCGACGTCGTCGATCGCCGCATGGGGGTCGCCGATCTCGGCGAACCGCGACGGCATCGTCGCGACCGTGAAGTCCTCGGGCGCGACCTCCGGCAGCTCGTCCCAGGTGACCGGCGCCGACACCGGCGCGCCCGGCTTGGGCCGGATGCTGTAGGCGGAGGCGATCGTGCGGTCGCGCGCGTTCTGGTTGTAGTCGACGAAGATCTTCGCCCCGCGCTCCTCCTTCCACCACTTCGTGGTGACCTCGCCGGGGAGGCGGCGCTCCAGCTCGCGGCCGAACGCGATCGCGGCGTGGCGCACGTCGGTGAACGTCCAGCGCGGCTCGATGCGCACGTAGATGTGCACGCCGCGACCGCCCGACGTCTTCGGGAAGCCGATGTAGCCGAGCTCGGCGAGCAGCTCGCGCGCGGTCGCGGCGACCCGCACGGCGTCGGCGAATTCGGTGCCCGGCTGCGGGTCGAGGTCGAGGCGCAGCTCGTCGGGGTGGTCGACGTCGTCGCTGCGCACCGGCCACGGGTGGAACGTGATCGTCCCCATCTGCGCCGCCCACCCGACGACCGCGATCTCGGTCGGGCAGATCTCGTCGGCGTGGCGGCCCGACGGGAACTGGATGCGCGCGGTCTGGACGTAGTCGGGCGCGCCCTTGGGGATGCGCTTCTGGAAGAACGCGTCGCCGCCGCCCTTCTCGCGCGTCGACGGCACCATGCCCGGATGCACGCCCTTGGGCCAGCGCTCGAGCGTCGTCGGGCGGTCGCGCAGGGCGCGCATGATCCCGTCCTCCACCGACAGGTAGTAGCGCACGATGTCGAGCTTGGTGATCGCCGGCGTGCGGTCCGTGGCGGGGAAGATCACGCGCTCGCCGCTCGTCACGCGCAGCTCGCGCCCGCCCGCCTCGATGATCGTCTCGCTGGCCGCCATGTGCCTGACAAGTTCACCACGGGCCGCCCGGGGCCTCCCCGAACCGTGTGCTAGGTTCGCGCCCGAGAGGCGGCCGGACCGTTCCCGGCCGGAGACGGAGGAGTGAGCATGGCCAACCGCGCGGCCCCCGACGGCGCGCTCCAGCGCTATCGCGTCTGCCCGGTGGACGAGGTCCCCGAAGGCGGGGGCGTGATGGTGGATCTCGGCGGCCGCGAGGTCGGCGTCTTCAAGCACCAAGGCGAGCTGCACGCCTACGACAACCGCTGCGTCCACCAGGGCGGCCCGGTGTGCAGCGGCGAGGTGCTCGGCGTCACGCGGCTGGAGCTCGACGCCGGCGGCGAGGTCGTCCGCGAGTACCTGGACGACCGCGAGCGGCGGCTCGTCTGCCCGTGGCACGGCTGGGAGTACGACCTCGTCACCGGCGAGCTGGCGCACGACCGCCGCTACCGGCTGCGGCGCTTCGAGGTGACGGTCGAGGACGGCATTGTCTACGTCGACGCCTGACCCCACGCCGGAGTCGGACGCCGCGCTGCAGCAGGCGCTCGCCGACGCCGTGGCCGCCTACGGCGCCCGCGTGCGCGAGCACGGCGACCTGCCCGCGTTCCCGCCCGGCCGCGAGGTCGACGGCACGCACGTCGCGGTCACCGCCGCGGCGATGCTGCGGGCCTCCGACATCACCTCCTTCGAGATCGGCGCCATCTTCAACATCTAGGACCCACCCCGTGAGCACCGACACCGTCCGCGACGCGCGGCTGCTGCCCGACCGCCGCCAGCCCTACTACCTCGACAACGCCGAGCGGGAGATGCGCCGGCGCGGGCTGTACGACATCCCGATCGTCGACTGCGACAGCCACTGCTACGAGACGGTGTGCCTGCCGGAGATCGTCGCCTACATCGAGAACCCCAACGTCCGGCGCTCGTTCGAGTACAACTCGCCGCTGTTCATCGAGCCGGGGCTGATCTCCGGCAACATGGGCGACCGCACGGTCGGCGGGCGCCTGCACAACGGCGGCGCGGTCCGCGGCGAGAAGACCGTCTACCCGATCGACGAGAGCGGCGGCGGCCGGCATCCGGTCGCGGCGACGACGCTGCGGTCGATGGACGCGATGGCGATCGACTACTCGATCGTCTTCCCCACCCCGATGCTCAACCTGGGCCTCAACCCGGACCTGAAGGTCCGCGAGGAGCTCACGTGGGCGTTCAACCGCTGGCTGGTCGAAGACGTCGTCTCCTGCGACGACCGCCTGCTGTCGATGCCGCTGCTGCCGATCCACGAGCCCGAGCAGTGCCTGCGCACGATCCGCGCGTTCGCCGACCGCCCGGGCGTCGTCGGGTTCATGATCACCTGCCTGCAGTACGAGCCGCTGCACCGCAACCGCTACATGAAGGTGTTCGCTGAGCTCAACGAGCGCGGGCTGCCGGTCGCGTTCCACTCGGCGCCGAACTGGCGCGAGAAGCCGTTCGCGGTCCTCGACAGCTTCCTCGGCGTGCACGCGCTGGGCTTCCCGTTCTACGCGATGATCCAGCTCACGAACGTCGTCCTCACCGGGATGCCGGAGCGCTTCCCGGACATCCGCTGGATCTTCATGGAGGCCGGGCAGGCGTGGGTGCCGTTCGTCATCGCCCGCCTCGACAACGAGTACAAGCAGCGCTCGTCGGAGGCGCCGCTGCTGAAGCGGCTGCCGAGCGAGTACATCCGCGACATGTACTTCACGACGCAGCCGTTCGAGAGCCACGAGCGCGCGGAGGACACGCGGGCGATGTTCGACATGATGGACGGCGGGCGCAGCCTGCTGTACGCGTCGGACTATCCGCACCAGGACTTCGACACGCCCGCCTCGATCTGGGACCAGCCGCGGTTCACCGAGGAGGAGCGCAAGGCGGTGCTGGGCGGGAACGCGCTCGAGCTGTTCGGGCTGCCGATGCCGAAGCCGGGCGCGCCGGCGGCCGCGGACTGAGCGCGCGCTCGCACCGGGTCGCGGGCCCCGGTAGCGTTGCCCGCAGCCCATGGAGTTCCGCCTCCTCGGACCGCTCGAGGTGCGCGACGGCACGACCCGTGTCCCCCTCGGCGGCCGCAAGCAGCGTGCGCTCCTGGCCCGGCTCCTGCTCGAGGCCGGCCGGACCGTGAGCGTCGAGCGCCTCGTCGACGACCTGTGGGGCGACGAGGCGCCGGACACCGCGGCGAAGATGGTCCAGATCCACGTCTCGCAGCTGCGCAAGGCGCTGCCGGCGCCGGTGATCGCCACGCGGCCGCCCGGGTACGCCGCCGACGTCGACCCCCAGGCGATCGACGTCGTGCGCTTCCGCGCGCTGCACGACGAGGGGCGCGCCGCCCGGGCACGGGGCGACCCGGCGGTCGCCGCGGACCTCCTGCGCCGCGCCCTGGCGATCTGGCGCGGCCCCGCGCTCGCCGAGTTCTCCGAGCCGTTCGCCGCCGTGGAGGCCGCGCACCTCGGCGAGATGCGGCTCGCGTGCCTGGAGGAGCGCATCGACGCCGACCTGGACCGGGGCGCGCACGACACCGTCGTCGGCGAGCTGGAGGCGCTCGTCGCGCGCCACCCCTACCGCGAGCGGCTGCGCGTGCAGCTGCTGCTGGCCCTCCACCGCGCGGGACGCCGGCCGGAGGCGCTCGCCGCCTACCAGGCCTACCGCCGCACGCTGGCCGAGGAGCTCGGCCTCGAGCCGTCGCGGCGCGTGCGGGAGCTGGAGCAGGCGATCCTGCGCCAGGACCCGGCGCTGCTCGGCGCCGCGCCCGCGCCGCCGCGCCGGGAGCAGGACGAGGTCCGCTTCGTCCGCAGCGGCGACGTCTACCAGGTCGTCGGCGACGGCCCGCTCGACCTCGTGCTCGTCCACGGGTGGGTCTGCCCGTTTCTGCCCGGCTGGGAGTACGAGCCGCTCGCGCGCTTCTACCACCGGCTGGCCGCGCTCGGCCGGCTGATCCTGTTCGACAAGCGCGGGACGGGCCTGTCGGACCGCGTCAGCGGGGTCGCCTCGCTCGAGGAGCGCATCGACGACGTGCGCGCGGTGATGGACGCGGTCGGCTCCGAGCGCGCGGTGCTGCTGGGGATCTCCGAGGGCGGGCCGCTGATCGCGCTGTTCGCCGCCACGCATCCGCGGCGCACCCGGGCCGTCGTGGCGCTGAGCGCGTTCGCGCGGCGGTCCGCGGCGCCCGGCTACCCGATCGACATCCCCCAGCTGCCGCTCGTGCCCGACGAGTGGGGCCTGCCGTTCGCGCGCCGCTGGGCGGCCGAGCGGGCCCCGTCGGTCGCCCGCGACGAGGACGCGGTCCGCTGGTACGCGTCCTACCTCGTGCGCGGCGCCAGCCCGGGCGCGGCGGCCGCGCTGCGGGCGATGAACCTCGAGATCGACGTGCGCCCCGTCCTGCCGACGGTCCGCGTGCCGGCGCTCGTCCTCTATCGCGAGCGCGACTTCCTCGCGGCGGCGACCCGCGACATGGGCGAGCGGATCCCCGGCGCGCGGGTCGTCGCGCTGGCCGGCGGCGACCACCTGCCGTGGGAGGGCGACCAGGAGGCGGTGCTCGACGAGATCGAGCGGTTCCTGGCCGCGGCGGGCGTCGGCGGCGAGCCCGACCGGATCCTCACGACCGTCCTGTGCGTCGGGGAGGCGGCTGACGCCGGCGACGGCGCGTTCCGCGACGCCGTCGCCCGCTTCCGCGGCACCCCGCTCGACGCCCGCGGGTCGATGCGGCTCGCCCGGTTCGACGGGCCGGCGCGCGCCATCCGCTGCGGTGCCGCGCTCGCCGCCGGCAGGCTGCGCGCGGGCGTCCACACCGGGGAGTGCGACGTCACGCCCGGCGGCGTGCGCGGCGCCCCGCTCGACGTCGCGTGCGCGCTCGCCCGCCGCGCCGAACCGGGCGAGGTCCTCGTCTCCGACACCGTGCGCGACCTGGTCGCCGGCGCCGGCCTCGCGTTCGCCGAGCGCGGGTCCATGCCGATCGACGGCGACGAGCGCCGGGAGGTCGCGCTGTTCGCGCCGTCGAGCTGACCGCTACCGGGGCTTTACCGGCCGCGGGACCGGGCGCCTACCGCGCCGCGGTTGCATCCGCGCCGTGGCCCCGCTCCCCGTCGCCGACCGCACCCGCCGCGAGCGCCGCGAGCTCGCGCGCGTCGAGATCTCCCTCCTGGGCGGCTTCCGCGTCGTCGCCGACGGCCGCGAGGCGCGCTTCGAGCACCGCCGCGCCGCGGACCTCGTGAAGCTCCTCGCGCTCGCCGTGCCGCACCGCCTCCCCCGCGACCGGGTCGTCGAGGCGCTGTGGCCCGGGCTGGGCGCCGACTCCGGCGCCGCGAACCTGCACAAGGCCGCCAGCAACGCGCGGCGGGCGCTCGGTCATCGGCAGGCGGTCGTGCTGCGAACGGGGCTGGTCGAGCTCGCCCCGGGCGCCGAGATCGTCACCGACGTCGCGCGCTTCGAGGCCGGCGACGACAGCGCGTACGCCGGCCCGCTGCTGCCCGACGACGCCTACGAGCCGTGGACGCTGGCCGAGCGCGAGCGCCTGCAGGACCGCCATGCCGCGCGGCTGCGGCGCCGCGGCCGGTGGACCGACGTGGTCGCGCTCGACCCCGCCGACGAGACGGCGTGGCGGGAGCTCGTACGCGCGTGTCTCGAGGACGGCGACCGCCTCGGCGCGGCCCGGCGGCTGCGCCGGCTGCGCGACGAGCTGTCGCGGGTCGGGCTCCCGCCGTCGCCGGAGACGCTCGACCTCGGCGTCCGGCTCGCCGAGGGGCCGGCCGTGCGCGCGCCGGTTCCGGGCACGACGCCACCGGCCGGCGCGGCCGCCGCGGCGCTGCGCGCCGCCACCGCCGGGCGCGGCACGACGCTCGTCCTCTCGACCGGGACCCCGGCGCAGCGGGCGCGCTGGATCGACGCGCTGCTGGCCGACGCCGCCCGGCGCGACTGGCACACGCTGCGCGGCGCCGGTCACGGTGCGGGCGCCGGCGTGCCGCTGCGCCCGCTCGTGCAGGCGCTCGACCCGCTCCTGCTCGACCGCCCCGACCTCGTGGCCGCCCTCCCCCGCGGCTCGCGCGCGGCGCTGGCCGGGCTGTCGCCCGCCGCGTCGGGCCACGTCGAGGACGCCGGCGCCGCCGGGCCCGAGGCGGTGGCGGTCGCCGTCGGCCATCTCGCGCGGGCGGCGGCGCGCGAGCGCGGCCTCGTGCTTGCGCTCGAGGAGCTGGACGGCGCGGACGCCGGCAGCGTGCGCGTCGTCGACTACCTCGCCACGGTCGCGCGGACCGAGCCCCTGGTCGTGGTCGCGGGCGGGACGTCACCGGCCCTGGCGCGACTGGCGGCGACGCTGCGCGCCCGCGGCACCGGCGCCGAGATCGGCCTCAGCTCGTGAGCGCCTGCGGCGCGGTCTCCTTGAGCCGCGTCACCGTCCACTTCAGGCCGCGCAGCGTCTGCGCGTGGCAGCGCGAGACGACGTCGAGCAGCTCGGCGTCCCGGGCCGCCTGCGCGCCCTGGCCGAGCAGCACCCAGTCGATCGACGCCTCCGCGTAGCGCAGGTGCAGCGCGCGCAGGTCGTCCAGGAGGGCGAGGCCGCCGTCCGCCGCGCGATGCGGCTCGGGCGCCGGGTCCGGCGCGCCCGTGGCGCCGTAGCGCTCGGCCACGGGCGCCAGGGCCTCGAGGTTGGCGTCGGCCAGGCGCCGCAGCGTGCGCGTCATGTGGAAGACGTCGTGGTCGCCCTCGTGCCGCGCGCCGACCGCGTCGAGCGCCCCGGCGACCGCGGCCTCGGCCGCGCGCACCTCGGCGATCGCCGCGTCGAGCTTCACGGCAGGCGCTCCACGACCTCGGCCTGCGGACCGCCCCGCGTCGCGGGCAGGTCGCCGTCCACCGGCGCCGACGCGGTGTTCGTGGGCGCCGGCGCGGGCCGCCCGTCGCCGTCGGCGAGCTTCGTCACCCGCACGGCCCCCGTCTTGAACAGCGGCTGCTTGGAGACCGGGTCCCAGGCGGTGATCGTCAGCTCGTTGGCCGCCCGCGACGGCCGGTCGGGCGCGTCCCACCAGCCGTAGTGGAACGGCACGAACGCGACGCCCTCGCGCACCCCGCCGACGCGCACCCGCGCCTCGATGCGCCCGCGCGCCGACGCGATCTCGGCGACGTCGCCCTCGGCCAGCCCGAGCCGCTGCGCATCGGCGGGCGCCAGCTCGACCCACACGTCGGGCGCCGCCGCCTGCAGCTGCGGCGCGCGCCCCGTCTTCGTGCGGGTGTGGAAGTGGAACAGCGTGCGCCCGGTGTTCAGCCGCAGCGGATGCTCGTCGCCGGGCTCCTCGGGCGGCGGCACGAAGCCGGCGGCCTTGAGGATCGCGCGGCCCTCGGGGTTCAGCGCGCGGTACTCGGTCTCATCCAGCAGGCCGCCGGTGAGCAGGTCGCGCCCGTAGGTCTCGCACTCGCCGGGCGCGGCGAAGAAGCGCCCGTCGGCGTACAGGCGCTCGCCGCCCCACTGCAGGCCCGAGCCCTCCCGCAGCCGCGCGTACGTGATCCCCTCGTAGCTGCAGGGCCGGTCGGCCACGCACGCCTTGAACGCCTCGAACGCCGACTCGGGATCGTGCCAGTGCACGAGCGGCCCGCCGTCCCGGTCGCGGAAGTCCATGCGGCGGGCGTAGTCGAGCCAGATGTCGAGGTCGGCGCGCGCCTGCCCCGGCGGGTCGATCGCCCGCTCGGACAGGTGCACGGTGCGGTCCGCGTTCGTGAACGTGCCGGTCTTCTCCATCCACGTGGCGGCGGGCAGCACGACGTCGGCGACCGCCGCGGTCTCGGTCAGGTACAGGTCCTGGACGACGAGGAACACGCGGTCGGACGCGAGCACGGAGCGGATCCGCTGCGCCTCGGGCAGCGACACGAGCGGGTTGGTCGCCGACACCCAGAAGAACGGCAGCGTCCCCTGCTCGAGGTGGCGCACCATGTGCATGACGTGGGTCGAGGCGCCGTAGCGCGGGATCTGCAGCGGGTCGACGTTCCACACGCGGGCGAGATCGGCGACGTGCTCGTCGTTGGCGAAGTTGCGAAAGCCCGGCAGGTCGCCGTTGGCGCCGGTCTCGCGCGTGTTCTGCGCGGTCGGCTGCCCGTTCATCTGCAGCACCCCGCAGCCGGGGCGCCCGAGCATCCCGCGCAGGATCGCGAGGTTGTTGACCTGGCAGGCGGCGGCCGTCGCCTGGTGGGACTGGTAGAAGCCCTGCAGGACCGTGCACAGCAGCCGCTCGGCGGTCCCCACGAGCCGGGCCGCCGCGCGGATCGCGTGCGCGTCGACGCCGCACACCTCGGCCGCCCACTCGGGCGTGCACGGCGCGACCGTCTCGCGCAGCTCCTCGAAGCCCACGGCGTGCGCGGCCACGTACTCCTCGTCGACCCAGCCGTTGGCGACCACCTCGTGCAGCAGCGCGTCCATGGCCGCCAGGTTCGTGCCGGGCCGCACCGCCAGGTGGACGTCGGCGCGCCGCGCCGGGAGCGTGCGGCGCGGGTCGACGACGAGCAGCCGCGGCGGCCCCGGCCCCTCCAGCCGGTCGAGCATCCGCGCCCACAGCACCGGCTGCGTCTCGGCGACGTTGTGGCCGAACAGCGCGATCGCGTCGGCGTGGTTGACGTCCTCGTAGGTGCCCGGCTGCCCGTCGCAGCCGAACGACTCCTTGAGCGCCTCGCCCGCCGTCGCCGTGCACAGCCGCGTGTTGCCGTCGATGTGGTTGGTGCCGATCCCGGCGCGGGCGATGATCGCCAGCGTGTAGTAGTCCTCGAGGAAGAGCTGGCCGCTCGTGTAGAAGCCGATCGCGCCCGGCCCCCGCTCCTCCAGCAGCGCCCGGGAGCGCGCCACGATCGCGTCCATCGCCTCGTCCCAGGACGCCGGCCGCAGCTCGCCGTCGCGGCGCAGCAGCGGCTCGGTCAGCCGGTCGGGCGACGCGTTGGCCTGCCAGCCGAACACGTCCTTGGGGCCGAGCCGGCCGCGGTTGACGCGGTCGACGCCGCGCCCGCGGACGCCGACGATCCGCCCGTCCTGCACCGCGACGTCGTAGGCGTCGCCGTCGGAGTGCAGGATCGACGCGGTCTGCACCCACCGCTCGGGGTCGGCGCCCTCGACGAGCAGCTCGTCGACGCGCTCGGGCCACGGCTCGCCGGGCCCGACCGGGGTGCGCGTCCCCCACGGGTTCGCGATCCGGTCGACGCGCTGGACGGACACGTCCGGGCGCTACCCCGGCGGTCTGCGCGGCAACCGCTACGCGGTCCGCGGAGCGAGCTGGCGCCCCGCCTCGCCGCGCACGAGCGCGGCCGCGTGGCGCAGGCGTCCGATCGCGGCCCGGCCGCCGCTGCGGCGGAAGCGCACGGCGGCCAGCTCGTGGCTGGGCGCGTCGGGGTCGGGCGTCAGCAGCAGGAGCAGGTCGGCGTGGAGCGCGGTGGCCAGCGCGGCGGTCGCCAGCGCGGGGTCGAACGTGTCGTCCTCGGCCTCGCAGACGGCGACGATCCCGGCGTCGAGCAGCGCCTCGACGGCGGCCTGTTCGATCACCCGCAGCTCGCCGTCCTCGTCGACCACCGCCTGCGTGAGGATGGTCGCGACCGCGGTCGGGCGCAGGCGGGCGGCCAGCTCGCGCGCGATCGCGCCCGCCGGCCCGTCCTGCGGGTCGGGCGCGTGCGTGACGACCAGCTCGTGCTCGTCGGCGACCTCCGCGAGCGCGCGGGCGGCGGCCACCGGATCGGTGCGGGGAAGGCCGAGTGAGGCGACGACGCGCATCGTGTGCGCGAGCGTAGCGAGCCGCGCGCCGCGCCGGTCAGACGTGGCGCTCGCGCCACAGCGACGCGCCCGCCGCGCCGCCGAGGACGACCACGATCATGATCAGCGACACGCCCGTCGGGACGTGGACGACCTTCTCGAGCAGGAACTTGACGCCGATCGCGATCAGGACGATCGCCAGGCCGACGTCGAGGTAGGCGAAGCGGCCGCGCATGCCGGCCAGCAGGAAGTACATCGACCGCAGGCAGATGAGCGCCAGCGCGGTCGCGCTGAACACGATGAACGGCTCGCGCGTGACGCCGAAGATCGCCGGGATCGAGTCGACGGCGAACACCACGTCGGTGACCTCCACGACGGCGAGCACCGCGAGCATCGGCGTCGCGTACCAGACGCCGAGCAGCGGGCGCCGGCCGCGCGGGCGGTCCTCCTCCGGGACGCGGTCCGCCCGCACGAACAGGTGCGCCTCGTGGAGGTGCGCGGTCGTCGGCAGGTTGCGGCGCAGCAGCCGCACGACCCACCCGGACCGGGAGTCGTGCCCGTCGTCGCCGCCGGCGTAGCGGCGCAGCAGCCGCACGCCGCTCCAGATCAGCAGGACGCCGAACACGTAGACGACCCACTCGAAGCGCTCCAGCAGCTCGGCGCCGGCGGCCACGAACGCGCCGCGCATGACCAGCGCGCCGAAGATGCCGTAGAAGAGCACGCGGTGCTGGTAGGCGGGCGGCACCGAGAACGCGCCGAAGATCAGCGCCCACACGAAGACGTTGTCGAGCGACAGCGACAGCTCGAGCACGTAGCCGGCGAAGAACTGGCCGGCGACGTGGTGGCTCTCGAACACGCCGAGGCCGATCCCGAACGCGACCGCGACCGCGACGAACCCGAGCGTCGACCACAGCGCGTCGGCGACTGGCACCGCATGCGCCCCGCGGTGCAGGACGAACAGGTCGACGAGCAGCAGGCCGACGAGCCCGGCGATCAGCGCCGCCCAACCGAGGAACGAGACGTCCACGCCGCGATTCCTACCGGGCGGCGGGCGATCGCGCGGCGGCGCTCAGGCGCCCGCGCGGTCCAGCAGCTGCATCGTGTGCAGCACCGGCACGCCGGAGCCCAGCTCGCGCAGGTGGGCCTGCACCTGCGTCAGGCAGCCGATGTTCGCCGTGGCGACCAGCTCGGCGCCGGCGGCGAGCAGGGCGCGGGCCTTGCGCTCGCCGAGCTGCGCGGCGACCTCCGGGCGCTCGAGGTTGTAGGTCCCGGCCGAGCCGCAGCACAGCTCCCAGCCGTCGGGCTCGACGAGCTCGAGGTTGCCGACCGCCTCCAGCAGCCGCCGCGGCGCGGCGCGCACGCCCTGCGCGTGGGCGAGGTGGCAGGCGTCCTGGTAGGCCACGCGGGTCGGCTGCGCCAGCGCGCCCGGCGGCTCGCGCAGCCCGAGGTCGTCGAGAAACGCGTTGACGTCGACGACGCGCGCCGCGACGCGCTCGGCCGCCTCGGCGCGCGCGTCGCCGGCGAACAGCAACGGGTACTCGCGCATGCCCGATCCGCATCCGGCGGCGTTGGTGACGATCGCGTCGACGTCGTCGGGGAACGCGTCGAGGTTGCGCGCGGCGAGCGCGCGGGCCTGGTCGGCGGCCCCCGTGTGCCAGGCGAGGCTGCCGCAGCATCCCTGCGACGGGGGGATCGCGACCTCGACGCCCTGGCGGGCGAGCACGCGCACGGTCGCGGCGTTGATGTCGGGGGCCAGCACCTGCTGGGCGCAACCGGCGAGCAGCGCCACGCGCGCCCGGCGCTCGCCCTGCGCGGGCACGAGCGCGGGCAGCGGCTGGGGGTCGGGCAGGCTGGGCGGCAGCAGGTCGAGCATCGGCCGCAGCGGCGCGGGGACGAGGCGGCGCAGCGGCTTGGCGGCGCGGCCGGCGCGGGCGGCCAGGCGCATCCGCTTCGGGTAGGGCAGCGTGCGCAGGACCAGCTCGCGGCGCAGGCGCTCCAGCGGCGCGCGCCTGCGGCGGGGCTCGGCGTAGGCGCGGAACGGCGCGACGAGCTCCCCGTACTCGACGCCCGACGGGCACGCGGTCTCGCAGGCCTGGCAGCCGAGGCAGGCGTCGACGAACGGCGTGACGTCGTCGACCTCCAGCGTCCCCTCGAGCGTCTCCTTCATGAGCAGGATGCGCCCGCGCGGGGAGTCCATCTCCTCCCCCAGCGTCACGTACGTCGGGCAGGTGGCCAGGCAGAACCCGCAGTGCACGCACGCCTCGATCGCGTGCGCCATCGCGGGCCCCTGCGGGCCGAGCCGGTCGACCGGGACGTCGTGGCGCATCAGTCCAGGAAGCGGCGGTCGGGGTCGAGGGCGCCGCGGATGCGGTCCGCGAACGCGCCGCCGCGCACGGCGCCGAGCAGCTCGGGCAGCGGCGGCCCGGTGAGCGCGGCGGCGGCCAGGCCGAGGTCGCGCAGCGTCGCGTCCAGCGGGTCCGGCGGCGCGTCGGCCGGCCAGGCGATCCAGGCGACCGCGCCGGCGCGGCCGAAGCGGGCGTCGCCGCCGGCGCCCGCGACGACGTTCCACAGCGGCGCGACGGCGGCGGGCGTGCAGGAGGCGCGCAGCAGCCGCATGCCGTCCGGGACCCAGGCGGCGTCGGCGGCGGCGCGCCACAGGGCGTCGGCCTCGCCGGCGGGCAGGCGCCGCGCGGTCGCGCCGTCGGGCAGCGCCGGGACGAGCCGGGCGATGCGCGCCTCCATCGGCTCGGGATCGCCGGCGAGGCGCGCGAGCAGCCGCCCGTCGGGCAGGAGCTCCAGGGCGTCGAGCTCCCACGGCCCCGCGCACAGCGTCGTCGCGACGCCGACCGCGGCGCGCAGGTCGGCGGCGGCGATCTCCAGCGTCGCGCTCGCGCGCGGGCGCGGGAACACCTTCATCGACAGCTCGACCATCACGCCCAGGCGCCCGCGCGAGCCGACCAGCAGCTTCGGCAGGTCGAACCCGGCGGCGTTCTTGACCACGCGCCCGCCTCCGGACACCAGCCGGCCGGCGCCGTCGACGAAGCGCACGCCGATCACGAAGTCGCGCACGCCGCCGGAGCGCAGCGCGCCGGGCCCGGACGTCGCCGCGGCGACGGCGCCGCCGAGCGTGGCGCCCGCGCGCGCGAGCGGCGGGTCGAACGGCAGGTGCTGGCCGTGCTCGGCCAGCGCGGCGTCGAGCTCGGCGATCGGCGTACCGGCCCGGGCGGTGAACGTCAGCTCGGCGGGGTCGTAGGCGACGATCCCGCGCAGGCCCGACACGTCCACGGTGACGACGCCGTCGTGCGGCGGCGCCGAGAGCGCCGGCTTGCTGCCTCCGCCGCGCGGGAGCAGCCGCCCCGTGGCGCCGCGAACCAGCTCGCGCACCTCGTCGACGCGCTCGGCCGCGAGCGTCACGACCAGCCGTCCCCGACGGCGAGCATCTTGCCGCGGTTGGCGAGGCGGTCGGGGTCGACGGCGTCGCGCAGGCGGTGCATGAGCGCCATGTCCTCGGGCCCGAACATCTCCGGCAGGTGCTCGCGCTTCTCGACGCCGACCCCGTGCTCGCCGGTGATCGAGCCGCCCAGGCGGATGCACAGCCGCAGGATGTCGCCGGCCAGCGCCTCGGCGCGCTCCAGCGCCCCCTCCTCGCGGCCGTCGAACAGGATCAGCGGGTGCAGGTTGCCGTCGCCGGCGTGGAACACGTTGGCCACGCGCAGCCCGGCCGCGGCGCCGAGCCGCTCGATCTCGGCCAGCGCCTCGCCCAGGTGCGTGCGCGGCACGACGCCGTCCTGGACGACGTAGTCGGGCGCGAGCCAGCCGACGGCCGAGAACGCGGCCTTGCGGCCCTTCCAGATCAGCGCGCGCTCGGTCGGGTCCTCGGTGGTGCGCACGTGGGTGGCGCCCGAGTCGCGCAACAGCGCCGCCAGGCGGACGGCGTCGGCGTCGACGTTCTCGCGCCCGCCCTCCAGCTCGACGATGAGCAGCGCCTCGCCCGGCGGGTAGCCGGGCTTGACCGACGCCTCGGCGGCCTCGATCGCCAGCTTGTCCATGATCTCCAGCGCCACCGGCAGCAGCCCGCTGGCGACGATCCGCGAGACCGCGTCGCCGGCCGCCTCGAGCGAGTCGTAGACCGCGAGCGCGGTGTGCACGGCCTCGGGGATCGGCACCAGCCGGACGGTCAGCTCCAGCGCGATGCCGAAGAGGCCCTCGGACCCGCAGAACATGCCGGTCCAGTCGGGGCCGACGGGCTCGAGGCTCTTGCCGCCGAGCTCGACGACCTCGCCGTCGGGCAGCACGGCGCGCATGCCGAGCACGTGGTTGGCGGTCATCCCGTGGCGCAGGCAGTGGGCGCCGCCCGAGTTGAAGGCGACGTTGCCGCCGATCGTGCAGACCGACTGGCTCGACGGATCGGGCGCGTAGTGCAGGCCGTGCGGCTCGGCGGCGCGGCTGACGTCGAGGTTGACGACGCCGGGCTCGACGACGGCCAGGCGCGCCTGCGGGTCGATCCGCGTGATCCGGTTGAGCCGATTCAGCGCGATGAGCACCCCGCCCTCGAGCGGCAGCGAGCCGCCCGACAGCGACGTGCCGCTGCCGCGCGCGAGGAACGGCACGCCGCGGCGGTGGCAGGCACGGACGGTCGCGACGACCTCGTCCTGGGTCTCGGCCAGGACGACGGCCAGCGGGCGCTGATGGAAGGCGGTGAGCGCATCGGAGGCGAAGACGGCCAGCTCGGCGGGGCGGGTCAGCAGCCGCTCGCCGAGCCCGAGCGCGCGCAGATCGCCGAGGATCGGCTCGCTGCCGGCAGGGGCGTGGGCGCTGACCGCCATGCCGCATTCATAGCGGGTGGGCGTCGCACCCGCATCCCCGCTCGCGTCAGTGGTTGCGCAGGGCGGAGATGAGCTCGCCCTTGTCCATCTTGGAGCGGCCCTCGATGCCGACCTGGCGGGCGCGCTTGAGGAGCTGGTCCTTGGTCTGCTCCTCGTACTTGGAGGCGCGGCCGCCGCGCTTGCTGGCCTGGTTGCCGCTGCTGCCGGCGTTGGCGTTGGCCACGCGCGCGGCCTTCTCCTTGCTCATGCCCTGATCGCGCATGGCCTCGTACTGACGGTCGTTCTTCACCGTGGGTCCGTGGTTCTTGGGCATGGGGCGCGTCTACCCGGACCGGCGGCGTCCGAGACGCCCGGACGTGCGTGCGCGGACCTGCGTCGCGGGCGTGAGCATCCGGTCGCGTGGGCAGAGTTGGGGGCCGATGACGGAGCGAGCGGCGACGTGACAGGACCGCGCATCACGTGGTCGGCCCTCGCGGCCGTCGCGATCGCGGCGGCCGCGTTCGTCGCGACGTGGGTCGCCTGGGAGGCCGGCGGGCTCGCGGTCGACCTCCCGTGGGCGCCGGCGTGGGACCTGCGGCTGTCGCTCGAGCTCGACGGGCTCGCGCTGCTCTACGCGCTGCTGGCGGCCGGGATCGGCGCCGTCGTGTTCGCCTACGCGTCGGCCTACGTGCCGCGCCACCTCGCCCACGAGGGCCGCCCTCGCCGTGAGGAGGCGCGGCTGCACGCGGCGATGGTCCTGTTCCTCGTCTCGATGCTCGGGCTGGTCCTGTCGCGCGACCTGATCCTGCTGTTCGTCTTCTGGGACCTGACCGCGGTCGCGTCGTGGCTGCTGATCGGCTTCGACCGCGCCAGCCGGCACGCGCGGCTGTCGGCGCTGATGGCGCTGCTGGTCACGACGATCACCGCCGTCCCGCTGCTGATCGCGATCCTCGTGCTGCGCAGCGAGTACGGCACGACGCAGATCGACGAGCTCGCCGCGGTCGCGCAGCCCGGCTGGGCGGTCGCGCTCGCCGGCGCGCTGATCGCCGTCGCCGCGCTCACCAAGAGCGCGCAGGTGCCGCTCCACTTCTGGCTGCCGCGCGCGATGGCCGCCCCCACGCCGGTCTCGGCCTACCTGCACTCCGCCGCGATGGTCGCGGCCGGCGTGTTCCTGCTCAGCCGCACGCACCCGCTGCTGGCGCTCGAGCCGGCGCTGCTCGACGTGCTGCTCGCCGTCGGCCTGCTGTCGATCGTCGTCGGCGGGCTGCTGGCGCTGTGGGCGACCGACCTCAAGCGGCTGCTGGCCTACTCGACGATCTCCCAGTACGGCTACGTGGTCACGATGCTCGGCATCGGCGGCGCGGCGGGCGCGGCCGGCGCGTGCCTGTACGTCCTCGTCCACGCGATCGCCAAGAGCGCGCTGTTCATGACCGCCGGCGCGGTGACCGAGGCGACCGGCCGCAAGCAGCTCCCGCGGCTCGGCGGCCTGGCCCGGCGGATGCCGCTGCTGGCCGCCGGCAGCGCCGCCGCGGCGGCGACGCTCGCCGCGCTGCCGCTCACGCTCGGGTTCTTCAAGGACGAGCTGTTCTTCAAGGCGGCGGCCGAGCGCGGCACGTGGCTGGCGATCGCGGCGGTGGGCGCCGCGGCGCTGACCCTGGCCTACATCGGGCGCTTCTGGGGCGGCGTGTTCCTCGGCCGCGGCGAGGTCGCCGTCGAGCCGCTGGAGCGGCGGCTCGTGTGGCCGATCGTCGCGCTCGGCGCGCTCGCGGTCGCCGGCGGGCTCGTGCCCGGGCCGTTCGCGTCGCTGGCGCAGGACGCCGCCGGCGTCACGGCCGCCGGACCGGCCCCGGTCGACGTCGCCTACCACCTCGACACGCGGACCGAGAACGTCATGGCGGTCGCGGCGTGGCTGGCCGGCGCGCTGCTCCTGACGGCGCGCGCGTGGCTGCAGCCGCTGCTGTCCGCGCTGGCGCGCGCCGGCGAGGCGGTCGGCCCCGAGCGGATCTACACCGTGACGCTCGGCGGGCTGAACGCGCTCTCCAACCGCATCCACGACGTCGAGGTGCGCGACCTGCGCGCCCGCCTCGCTGCCGTCCTCGTCCCCGCCAGCGCGCTCATCGCGCTCGGCGTCGTCTTCACGCCGACCGACGACACGTACGCGGCCGGGCGGCTCGTCGGCGCCGACGTCCCGCTGGTCATGATGCTGGCGGTCTGCGCGCTGGCCGCGCTCGCCACGACGCGGCCCCGCCGCCACCTGCGCCTGGCGCTCGCGCTGTCGGCCGTCGGGTTCTCGCTCGCCGTCGTCTACGCGCTCCTCGGCGCGGCCGACATCGCGCTCGTGGCCGTGCTCGTGGAGACGCTGTTCGCGCTCCTCTTCGTCGGCGTCTTCTCCCTCGTGCCCGCGCGGGCGCTGCGCAAGGAGGCGCGCCGGCGCGCGCCGCGGAGCGCGCGGGTGCGCAACGTCGCGATCGCGGCGATCTCGGGCGTCGTGACGGCGCTCGTCGCGTGGGGCGCGTTCTCGCGGCCGATCCCCGACGACCCCACCGCGCAGCGGCACCTGGCCCTCGCCGACGACGCGCACGGCAAGGACGTCGTGACCGTGATCCTGGCCGACTTCCGCGGCCTCGACACGCTCGTCGAGATCACCGTCGTGCTGGTGGCGGCGATGGCGGTCGCGACGCTGCTGCACGGGAGGTTCCGGGCGTGACGAGCGTCCTCACCCGCTACGTCGCCCGGCTCCTGCTGGCGCCCGTGCTGATCGTGTCGGTCGGCATCCTCGTCAAGGGCTACGCCGACGTCGGCGACGGGTTCGCCGCCGGCGTCGTCGCGGCGCTCGCGCTGCTGCTCCAGTACGTCGCGTTCGGCAACGACGTCGTCGAGAAGTCGCTGCCGATCCGCTGGTCGCCGGGCATCGCGGTCGCCGGCCTGACGCTCGCGGTGCTCGTGTTCGCCGCGCCGATGGCGCTCGGCGACCGCCCGCTCGAGCACCTGCCGGCGCCCGGCGACGAGCCCATCCACATCGGCTCGCTGGAGCTGATCACCGCGGTCGTGTTCGACGTCGGCGTGTTCCTGCTCGTGCTCGGCGCGGTCGGCACGATCATCGGCAGCCTGATCGACCCCGACCAGGAGGCGCCGTGAACCTCGTCTTCGCGCTCGCGATCGGGATCGTGTTCGGGGCCGGCGTGTACCTGCTGCTGCAGGCCGACCTCCTGCGCGTCGTGACCGGCCTGGCGCTGATCGCCAACGCCGCGAGCCTGACGCTGATGGCCTCCGGCCTGTCGCGCGGCCAGTCGCCGATCCTGCCGCTGTCGGGCGACGACGAGCCGGTCAGCGACCCGCTCGTGCAGGCGATGACGCTCACGGCGATCGTGATCGGCTTCGCGACGACCGCGCTGCTGCTCGCGCTGACGGTCGTGCTGTACCGGCGCCGCCACAGCGTCGACCTCGACGACCTGTCGCGCGAGGAGGCGGCCGCGTCGGCCCGCGACGAGGAGGAGGAGCCCGCGCTCGACGCCTGGAGCGAGGTGGCGCTCGCCGACGACGCGGAGGAGCTCTCCCGATGATGCTGATCGCCGGTCCGCTGCTCGTGCTGTGGCTCGCCGGCCTGGCGCTCGCCGTCCTCGACGGACGCCGTCGCGCGGTGGGCGTCGGCGCGGTGATCGCGGTCGCCGTCGCGTTCGCGCTGCAGGCCGTGCTGCTGGGACGCGTCCTCGCCGACGGTCCGCAGGAGCTCGTCGCCGGCGGCTGGGCCGCCGACGTCGGCATCCGGTTGCGCGTCGACGCGCTCGGCGCCCTCTTCGCCGTGCTGTCGAGCGGGATCGTGGTCGCCGCGCTCGCCCAGGCGGTGGCTACCGGCGTGCGCTCGCGCGCGCTGCCGGCGCTCGTCGTGTTCCTGACGCTCGGGCTCACCGGCCTGTTCCTCACCGGCGACGTCTTCAGCTTCTACGTGTTCTTCGAGCTGGCGATGATCGCCGCCTACGCGCTCACCGCGGCGGCCGGCACCGCCCGCGAGGTGAGCGCCGCGTTCCTGTTCGCGATCGTCAACCTCGTCGGCTCGTTCCTGTTCCTGATCGGGATCGCGCTGCTGTACCGCGCGACCGGGACGCTGGAGATGGTCGCGGTGGCGGAGGCGGCCGGCCGGCTGGAGGCGACGACGGCGATCCTCATCGCGATCACGTTCTTCGTCGCGTTCGGGACGAAGCTCGGCCTGTTCCCGTTCCACTTCTGGCTGCCGACGCTGTACGCGACCGCGTCGCCGCCGGTGGCCGCGATCTTCGCCGGCGCGCTGGCCAACATCGGCGCCTACGGCCTGCTGCGCTTCGGCGGCGCGATGCTCCCCAAGGAGCTGGCGCTCAGCGCGACCGCGCTCATCGTGATCGGGTCGGTGAGCATCGCCTACGGCGCGATCCAGGCCATCGGCCGGCGCGACACCCGCGAGGTGCTCGCGTACTCGTCGATCGGCCACGTCGGCTACATCCTCGTGGCGCTGGGCATCGGCGGCCCGGTCGGGCTGGCCGCCGCGGTCGCGTTCAGCATCGCCAACTCGCTCAACAAGGCGCTGCTGTTCCTGTCCAGCGAGCTGCGCGGTCGGCTCACCGCCGCGATCTTCCTCGTCGGCGTGCTCAGCGTCGCGGGCGTGCCGCCGACCGCCGGGTTCTTCGGCAAGGCGGCGCTGTTCGACGCCGGCGTGCGGGCCGAGGACTGGATCGCGGTCGCGCTGCTGTTCGTCGGCGGCGCGCTGTCGTTCGTCTACGTGTTCCAGATCTACCAGCACGACCGCTGGCGGCCGCGCGAGGAGCGCGAGCGCGAGATGCCGCGCACGCCCGCGGGCACGGGCCAGCGGCTGGCGGCCGGCGCGGTCGCCCTCGTCGTGCTGGTGCTCGGCCTGTGGCCGCAGCCGCTGCTGGCCGCGGGCCGCGACGCGGCGGAGGCGATCGTCACCGCGAGGGGCGGCGGATGATCCACCTGCTGCGCGCCGGCCTCGCGCTGGGTGTCGTCTACTGCTTCACGCTCGCCAGCACCGACCCGGTCGACCTGGCGATCGGCACCGGGCTGGGCGTGGCGCTCGTCGCCGCGCTCGGGGCCCGGCTGGAGCTGGGCCCGGCCGGCGCGCTGCCGCCGTTCCTGCAGCGCGCGCTGTGGATGCCGGTGTTCGTCGCGGCGATCATCGGCGACGTCGTCGCCAGCACGTGGGACGTGGCGCTGCGGATCCTCCACGTCCGGCCGGTGCGCCACGCGGGGATGATCCGCGTCCCGATCGGGGCGCGAACCGAGCGCGGCGTGGCGGTCAGCGGCCTGGTGATCTCGCTGTCGCCCGGGGCGGTGCTCGTCGACGTCGACTGGGACCGGCGCGAGCTGATCGTGCACGTCATCGACGCGTCCGACCCCGACGACGTGCGCGCCCGCCTGCAGCGCTTCTACGACCGCTACCAGCGGAGGGTGCTCCCGTGATCTCCGACATCGTGTTCTACGCCGGGATGGGCTGGCTGGCGGTGATGGTCGCGGTGATCGTCATCGTCACCGCCCGCGGCCGGACGACGGCCACGCGCATCCTCGCCCTGAACCTCCTGACGATGCTCGTGATCGGCCTGCTGGCGCTCATCGCCGGCGAGGACCGGCGCTCCTACGTGCTCGACGCCGCGCTCGCGCTGGCGCTGCTGTCGTTCGTGTCCACCCTGGCCGCGTGCCGCTACCTCGAGGACCGCAGGCCCTTCCGATGAGAGCGGTCATCGCCGACGTCCTCGTGGTGGCGGGCCTGCTGGTCGTGACGATCGGGGTCTACGGCGTCGCGCGCTGGCGCGACGTGTTCCTGCAGCTGCACGCCGCGTCGAAGGCCGGGTTCCTGGGCGTGGCGCTGCTGCTCGCGGCGGCCGCCGTGGAGGGCGACGGGGCGACGGTCGCCAGGGCGGTGCTCGCGATCGCGCTGCTGGGCCTCACGTCGCCGGTGGGCGCGCACGCGATCGCGCGCGCGGCGGCGCGGCGGCGGGCCGAGGCGCGCCGGGGGCGGCGCGACTAGGCAGACCGTTGTCGGCTCGCGCTCGGATAGCGAGCTGAGACTGACAACGGCTGGGGCTCAGGCGCGCGCGGCGAGGCCGAACCCGACGCCGGTCAGGCGCTCGGAGGCCTCCCACAGCGCCCGCGCCAGCTCCGAGTCGCGCGCCGCCGCCGACGGGCGGCCGATCCGCGGCGGCCCCCACAGCTCGAGGAACCCGCCGGGCACGACGTACGTCCCGCCCGCGAGCTCCTCGGCAACCGCGTGCAGCGTCGTGCGTGCGCCGTCGTCGGGGCTCGGGCCGAGCAGGCGGCTCGCGTGGCCGATGACGAGATTCTGCACGCGGCTGGCCGTGGAGCGGTGCAGGTTCGTCGCCACCCACCCGGGATGGACGACGAGCGCGCGCACCGGCGAGCCGGCCGCGGCCAGGCGCCGCTGCAGCTCGCGCGCGAACAGCAGGTTGGCGAGCTTCGACTGCGCGTACGCGGCCCACGGCGAGTAGCGCCGGCGCTCCCAGTTGAGGTCGGCGAGGTCGATGCGGCCGAAGCGGTGCGCCGGCGAGGCGACCACCACGACGCGGTCGGCGATGCGGTCGAGCAGCAGGTTCGTCAGCGCGAAGTGACCGAGGTGGTTGGTGGCGAACTGGAGCTCGAAGCCGTCGGGCGTCCGCTGCAGCGGCGTGGCCATCACGCCGGCGTTGTCGACGAGCGCGTCGATCGGCTCCGTCCACTCGGCCGCGAACGCGCGCACGGACGCGAGGTCGGCCAGGTCGAGGCGGCGCACCTCGCGCTCGCCGGGGACTGTGGCCGCCGCCGCCTCCCCTCGCGCGGGGTCGCGCACGGCGAGCACGACGCGCGCGCCGGCGCGGCCGAGCGCCTGCGCGGCGCCCAGGCCGATCCCGCTGCTCGCCCCGGTGATGACGACGGTGCGCCCTGCGAGCCGCGCCAGGCCGTCGGGACTCCAGGCCGGCGCGGTCAACCTAGGAGGCGGTGCCCTCGGCGGCGGCGGCGTCGGCCGCCCGCTGGCGCCGGTCGCGCGCCTCGATCGTCCGCAGCTTGTGCTCGCGCGCGAAGCGCTCGATCTCGTCGGCGTCGCGGCCCTCCTCGAGCATCGCGATCAGCTCCTCGTGCTCGTCGATCGAGGGGCGCCCGCGCGACATCAGCGGGAAGTAGATCGTGCTGCGCATCGCGTTGAGCCGCTGCTGGGCCTCCTCCACCTGGCGGCGCAGGAGGCGGTTGGGGCAGCGCTCCCAGATGATGCGGTGGAACGCCTCGTTGTGCTCGGTGAGCGAGAGGATGTCGAGCTCCTCGACGTCCTCGTACATCTCGCGGTCGATCTCGCGCATCCGCGCGAAGTCCTCGGCGGTCATGTGCGGCGCCGCGCGCGCCGTGACGAAGCCCTCCAGCAGCGCCAGCGCCTCGATCGCCTCTGCCCACGACTCGGCGTCGCGCGGGGCGACCTGCGCGCCGGCGTGGCGCTGGTAGACGACCCAGTGCTCGGCCTCGAGGCGGCGGATCGCCTCGCGCACCGGCATCGGGCTGACCTCGAGCTCCCGGCCGATCGTGTCGATCACCAGGCGGTAGCCGGGCGGGTAGGTGCCGTCCAGGATGCGCCGGCGCAGCACCTCGTAGACCTGCTCCTGCTTGCTCTGGGACTTCTCAGCGCTGCGCGCCATGATCCATCAGAGTACCTGCGATTGGACCGATCGTGTCGCATAAACATCAGACCTTTGCGATCTGATGTCGCGCACGGATCCGGCCGCCGTCAGGCCGCGTTGCGGGCCGTCCACCCCATCGCCACGCCGAGCGTCTCGCCGCTGATGAAGCGGGCCTCGTCCGACAGCAGGAACGCGACCGCGTCGGACACGTCCTCGGGCTCCACCCACGGCCCCGGCATCGGGTTGAGCGCCTCCAGCGCCGGCAGCACGTCCTCGAGCGTCGGATGCTCCAGGTCGGGGCGGAAGTGGCGGTAGTTCTCCTCGTTGTTGATCATCGGCGTGTTGACCGTCGTCGGGCACACGGCGTTGACGGTGATGCCGTACGGCGCCGCCTCCACCGCCGCGCACTTCGTCAGACCGATCACGCCCCACTTCGACGACGCGTAGTGCGCCGTGTTGGCGAAGCCGGCCCGCCCGCCGACCGAGGCGATGACCACGATCCGCCCTGACCGCCGCTCCATCATGTGCGGCAGGACCGCCCGGATGCAGAAGAACGCGCCGGTGAGGTTGACGTCGACCGTGCGCCGGAACTGCTCGTCGCTGACGTCCACGATCATCCCCAGCGAGTAGACGGCCGCGTTGGCGCACATCCCGTCGATGCGGCCGAGCTCCGTCAGCGTCGAGGCCACGAACGCGTCGACCTGGCCCGAGTCGGTCACGTCGACGGAGCCGGTGTGGGCCCGGCGGCCCTCCGCCCGCACCAGCCGCGCCGTCTCCTCCAGGTCGCCCATCGCCGCCTCGAGGTCGCAGATCGCGACGTCCGCGCCCTGGCGCGCGAGCGTCAGCGCATGCGCGCGCCCCTGCCCGCGCGCGGCGCCGGTGATGAGAACGACCCGACCGTCGAACCTGCCCATCCGTCCTGCCTCCTACGTCGTGACCGTCGTCCACTGATCGACCAGGTGCCGCGCCGTGCGGCGCGCCAGCGCCTGCACCGTGAGCGTGGGGTTGTGCCCGCCCATCGTCGGGAAGACCGAGGCGCCGAGGACGCCGAGGTTCGGCGACGCGTGCGCGAAGCCGAACGCGTCGACGACCGACGTAGCCGGGTCGGTCCCCATCCGGGTGCCGCCGAACGCGTGGCGGCCCTCGATGTGCACCGGCGCGTCCCACGTCTCGGTCGCCCCGGCCTCGCGCAGCCACTCGTGCAGGCGCGCGCGGAAGAACGCGAGCGCGCGCTCCTCGTTCTCGCGCAGGCGGTGCGTGACCCGCACGACCGGCACGCCCAGCCGATCGGTGACGTGCGGGTCGAGGTCGAGGCGGTTGTGCTCGTAGGAGAGCGCGTCGAACTGCGCGTACACGGCGCCCACCGACTGCGCGTTGCGCGCCATCCAGGCCTTCCACGCGGCGCCCCAGCGCGGCAGTCCCGGCGGGCACACGTTCTTGGCGAACGCGATCGGCGTGCTCTCCGCGAACGCAGTCATCATGCCGCCGCCGATGAAGTCGAGGCCCGCGTGGTCGAAGTTGTCGCCGTTGAAGTCGTCCAGGCACGTCACCTGGGACCCGACGCCGGTGAACACGTTCAGGCGCCGCCCCGGGAACAGCCCGTAGACGAACGGGCACACGTGCGCCATGAAGTGCGCGCCGACCTGGCCGCGGTCGTTGGCCAGGCCGTCGGGGAACGCGGGCGAGCGCGAGAGCAGCAGCAGGCGGACGCTCTCGAACGTGTAGGCGGCCAGCAGGACCGTGCGCGCCCGGGCGATCCGCTCGGCGCCGTCGGCGTCGAGGTAGCGCACGCCGGTCGTCCGGCCGTCGCCGTCGACGAGGATCTCCAGCGCGCGGGCGCCGGTCTCGATCAGCAGGCGGCCGGTCGCCTCCGCCCGCGGGATGACATTCAGGTGCGTGGCGCCCTTGGCGTCGTTGTGGCACACGTTGTGCATGCAGAAGCCGCAGAACGTGCACGCCGGCCGCCCGTCGTAGGGCTCGGAGTTCAGGCTCGCCGGCGCCGGGAACGGGTGCCAGCCCAGGCGCCGGGCGGCGTCGGCCGTCAGCTGCGACCACCCCGTCGGGCGCAGCGCCGGCATCGGGAACGGCGTGCTGCGCGGGCCCTCGAACGCGTTGGCGCCCGCCTCCCCCGCCACGCCGATCGCCGCCTCGACCGCCGCGTAGTCGGGCTCGAGGTCGTCGTAGCTCAGCGGCCAGTCGGCGAGCGTCGAGCCGGCCGGGATCGCGCCCTCGCCGTAGCGCTCGATCGTCGCGCTGCGGCTGCGGAACGCGTGCGGGGCCAGCCGGATCGAGAGGCCCTCGTAGTGGATGGACGTGCCGCCGACGGCGTTGACCATCATCATCGGATGCGGCGACGGGCCCGCCTCCTCGCCCTCGTGCTCGCGCCAGGTCGGGACCTCGTGCTTGGACTTCGGCTCCGACAGGCGGGCGTGGGCGACGTTGGCGATCTCGTCGAACCGCGTGGCGCTCGCGTCCAGCCGCGGCCCCGCCTCCAGGCCGATCACCTCGGCGCCCGCGACGGTCAGCACGTCGGCGGCCACGCCGCCCGCTGCGCCCATGCCCACGATGACGACGTCAGCTCCGGGCATCCAGCGCCTGCTCCTCCGCCGTCCACACGCGCCGCGGGCCCGGATAGTCGAGCAGCCGCCAGCCCGCCTCGCCGATGTTGCCGCCGTAGGCGGGGTCGCCGAACATGCCCTCCAGCACGTGGGCGCGCACGAGCTCGAAGAACGGAGTGCCCTCCAGCTCGCGCAGCCGCGCGTCCTGCGCCTCGGGCGGCAGGTCGGCGAAGCCCTCGAGCTCCGCGACCCCGGCGGCGTAGGTGGCGGCGTGCTCGGCGTACGGCCCCTGCAGCGCCCACTCGACGTACGCCACGGCACCCGCCTGGGTGGCGCTGGGGCCGTGCTCGTCGGCCGGGATCAGCCGGTCCGCGATCGCCTCCAGGACCTCCCGCATCAGCGACGGCGGCGGGCGGGCTCGAGGGCCGGGTTCTCGAGGCCGGCGTCGGCCTCGTTCAGGACGGTGCCGGGCGGGACGATCTCGTCGATGCGGTCGAGGACGTCGTCGCTCAGCACGACGTCGGCCGCCGCGAGCTGGCTCTCGAGGTGCTCCATCGTGCGCGGCCCGATGATCGGCGCCGTGACCGCCGGGTGGTTGAGCACGAACGCGATCGCCATCTGGATCAGCGTCAGGCCCGCCTCGTCGGCGAGCTTCCCGAGCTCGCGCGCCGCCGCGATCTTGCGCTGGTTGCCGGGCAGCGCCGGATCGAAGATGTCGGTCAGGCGGGCGCGGGCCGGCGACGCGGGCCACGGCTCCTCTCCGCCGGCGCCGTAGCGGCCGGTCAGGAAGCCGCCGGCGAGCGGGCTCCACGGGATCACGCCGATCCCGTGGCGCTCGCAGACGGGCAGGATCTCGCTCTCGACCCCGCGGTTGAGGATCGAGTACGGCGGCTGCTCGGTGTGCGGACGGATCAGCCCGCGGTCGCGCGCGACCCACTGCGCCTCGACGATCAGCGACGCCGGGTAGGTCGAGTGGCCGATGTAGCGGACCTTGCCCTGGTGGACGAGGTCGGTGAGCGCGCCGAGCGTCTCCTCCAGGTCCGTCTCCGGGGTCGGGCGGTGCAGCTGGTAGAGGTCGATGTAGTCGGTCTGCAGCCGGCGCAGCGAGTCCTCGACGGCCCGCACGACCCAGCGCCGCGAGCCGCCGCGGCGGTTGGGGTCGGGGTCGTCGCCGAGCGGGAAGACGAGCTTCGTCGCGAGGATCACGTCGTCGCGACGGCCCTTCAGGGCCTTGCCGACGATCTCCTCGGATCCGCCGGCCGAGTAGACGTCGGCGGTGTCGATGAAGTCGATCCCGGCGTCGAGGGCGGCGTGGATGATGCGGATCCCCTCGTCGCCGTCGGTGCCCCACGGCCCGAGCATCATTGCCCCCAGGCACAGCTTGCTGACCGAGACGCCGGTGCGTCCCAGGTGACGGTGCTCCATCCTGCTCGTTCCTTTCGTCGAGGCTCAGGCCGTCAGCACGCGCGTGAGCGCGGCGAGGTGCAACGTGTGCGCGGTCTTGCTCACCCGCGCCTCCGGGGCGACCATCTCGAAGCCGTGGGGCGCGTTGGGGAAGACGTGCAGCTCGACCGGCACGCCGGCCGCGGCGAGCCGCTCCGCGTAGCCGACGTCCTCGTGCAGGAAGCCGTCGAGGCCGCCGACGTGGATGTACGCGGGCGCCAACCCCGACAGGTCGCGGGCGCGCGCGGGCGCCGCGTAGGCGGGCACGTCGTCGGTGCCGTAGCGGTCCCCGAGGTAGCAGCGCCACGCGAACGCGTTCATCTCGCGCGGCCACACCACGAGCAGGTCCCAGCGGCTCGACTCGGTGATCTGGCGGTCGTCGAGCATCGGGTAGACGAGGTGCTGGTGCACGAGCGGGAGCCCCTCGTCGCGGGCGCGCAGCGCGAGCGCGGCGGCGAGGCCGGCGCCGGCGCTGCCGCCGCCGACCGCCAGGCGCGCGGGGTCGACGCCGAGCTCGTCGGCGGCGTCGTGCACGTGGCGCAGGACCGCCCAGCAGTCGTCGACCGGACCGGGGAACGGCGTCTCCGGCGCGAGGCGGTAGTCGACCGAGATCCCGATGCAGCCGGCGTGGCTCACGAGCTCGTCGAGGACCGGCTGGTCCTGGTCCCAGTCGCCGGCGATCAGGCCGCCGCCGTGCATCCACACGATCGCGGGCAGTGCCGTGGACGACGGCCGCTCGGGGCGGTAGACGCGGATCGGCACCTCGGGCGCGCCGAGCGGCCCGGGGACGAGGCGCTCCTCGCGCACGACGCCGGCCGGCGGGATCGGGTCGTAGGGGACGCGCGGCGGCTGCGCGCGCATCGTGGCCAGGAGCTCGAGCGTCGGCTCCGGCCCGCGCTCGCCGAGCGTGAAGCGGCCGTCCGCGAGGATGCCCTCGACGATCTCGGGATCGATGGCGGCGCTCGCGTCGATCAGGGTCATCGGATGACCATCTCCTCGAACGGCGGGTGGCGCAAGAGCGCGTAGATCTCCTCGATCGAGAACGGGCACATCACCGCCGAGCGCCCGTGCTCGTTGCGGTAGTAGTTGTTCGCGCGCAGGTCGCTCCAGACGCGCTGCTCGTTGCGGGCGTCGACCTCGACGTTGAACTCGTCGTACGCGTCGCGCCACGGCTCGATCGCGCGCTTCTCCTCGCGGACGAGCTTCTCGATGCACTGCATCCCATAGCGCGTGACCTGCTCGTGAAACGACGCCGGCACCAGCGCGCCGTTCGTGTTGGGCCCGTAGACCGACCACAGGTTCGGGAACCCGGGGTACATGCAGAAGCGGTGCGCGCGGGCGCCGCCGTCCTTCCACAGCTCGCTGAGCGTCTGCCCGCCGCGACCGGTCACCGTCATCGGGAACAGGTACTCGGAGGCGTGGAAGCCGGTCGCGTAGACGATGACGTCGAGATCGTGGTGGACGCCGTCGTTGTCCTCGATCCCGGTCTCGGTGATCCGGCGGATGCCGCTCGTCACCAGCGTGACGTCCTCGCGCTGGATCGCGTCGAGGATGCAGTACTCGGTGTCGACCAGGATCGCCCGCGCCGACCACGGCGGGTGCACCGGGATCATCTTCTCGCGCAGCTCCGGATCCTTCACCTTGCTGTGCAGGAACTGGAGCGCCGCCTCGCGGCTGACCTGGTTCAGCGCGCTGACGGTGTGCGGGTCCTTCCACTCGGGGTCGATCGTCGTCAGCCGGCCGAACGCGCGCCCGATCGCCAGCGCCCGGATGCGCGAGTAGTTCGGGTAGTAGGGCAGGTTGCGGTCCAGCCAGCCGACCTCCTCGGGGAACGGCGACAGGTAGCCGGGGACGCCGAAGATCCACTGCGGCGTGCGCTGGAACGCGACGACGTGCTCGCAGATGTCGGCGAGCGCCGGGATGAGCTGGTAGCCGGTCGAGCCGGTGCCGATGACCGCGACGCGCTTGCCGGTGACGTCGGCGTCGTCGGGCCAGCGCGACGTGTGCCAGGAGGGGCCGCGGAAGTCGGCCATGCCCTCGATGTCGGGGAGCTTGGGCCGGTTGAGGAAGCCCACGGCGGTGAAGACGGCGTTGGAGCGCACGGTGCGCCGGGCGCCGTCGGGACCCTCGACCTCGACCTCCCACTCCGCCGCGTCCTCGTCCCAGGTGAGCGCGCGGACCTCGGTCTCGAACGTGATGTGCTCGTTGAGCTCGAACGTGTCCGCGACCCACTTGAAGTAGGCGTAGTTCTCCTCGCCGGTGCAGAACGGGCTCGGGTACGGGTAGTTCGCGGCGAACATGTGCGTGTAGCCGCGGCTCGGGGTGTCCAGCCGCGACCCCGGATAGCGCGTCTCCCACCACGTGCCGCCGACGCCGGCGTTCTTCTCGAAGACCTGGAACGGGATGCCGGCGCGCTTGAGCATCAGCGCGATGTTCAGCCCGCCGACGCCGGCCCCGATGACGGTGACGCTGAAGTCGTCGATGCCCTTGGGCCGCTCCTCCTCGGGCCAGGTGATGCTGCGGGCCCACGGGTCGAGCGCGAGCTCCTCGAGCCAGACCTCGAGCTCGTCGTCGTCGAGGTCGCCGCCCAGCGTGAGCGGGATGCTGCGGCGCAGGCGCTCGGGCGGACCGATGTCGACGGGGCCCGCGCCGGCGTCGCGGTGGGCGCGCAGGTACGCGGCGGCCTTCTCGCGCAGCATCGCGACGTCGGCCTCGTCGGCGACCATCATCGCCGTCTGGAGGCCGGTCGGGTCGGTCATGATCCGCGTGGACGCGACCGACTCGTCCCCCGTCAGCTGATAGAGCAGGCCCCGCAGGACCATCGGCTCGGCGTGCGCGACCGCGCGCTCGATCTGCTCGTCGCTCGCCTCGGTCAGCTCCGAGGCGGCCTGGTACTCGGTCTGCAAGCTCTCTCCTCTCCGGTGGCGCGATCCTATAGCATTTCAGCTCCTAGTATTGGTGCAAGATCGAATCTCCCGACGGCGCGGCGGCCGCGACGCGCGCAGCCGACGGCCGCAGCGGGTCGGGAGGGCACCAGCCAGGACGCACGAGCGCGCCGCCGGCGAGCAGCCCCTCTCCCTCGCCGGCGGCGCCGCTCCGTGCCGTTGTCGGTTGGAGCTCGCTATGCGAGCGCGAGACGACAACGGTGGCGCGGCCACGCAGCCGTTGTCGGCTCGAGATCGCAATGCGAGCGCGAGACGACAACGGCCGCGACGCTGACGCCAGGGCCAGCATGGCCGCCGCCGCGCGTCCCGAGCATCGCGCGACGCGCAAACGCCCACTCGCCCTCGCTGCGACGCTCTCCGCGGCCGCCGCGACCGCCGACTCGGGCCGAGCGGGGCGGGGCGCGGGACCGTTGTCGGATCGCGATCGCATAGCGACGCGGATCCGACAACGGCCCAGGGGACTACGCGGCGGCGCGGGCCGCGGCGGCCTCGAGGACCGCGCCGACGACGGCGTCGGGGCGCGAGACCGGCAGGGCGTGCGAGGCACCCGCGACCACGACGCGGCGCGGCGACTGCGCGCGCTCGGCCATGTAGCGCTGCAGGTCCGGCGGGACGATGCGGTCGGCGTCGCCGATGACGAACGTCGACGGGACCTCGGTCCACAGCGAGCGCTCGCCCGACGGCTCGACGAGCGCCTCCTGCGTGGCCGGACGCTGCGTGGCCGCCATCCGCGCGGCCTGCGCCCCCGGCACGTCCTGGCAGAAGATCTCCGGGAAGCGGTCGGGGTCGACGTACAGGTCCGTGGTCCCGTCGCCGCGAGGGACCGCCCGGGCCGTCTCCTCGCCGAGCATGCTGCCCGGGAACATCGCCGCCAGCCCGAAGCACGTCTCCCCGGGCGCGGGGGCGAACCCGTTGACGTAGACGAGCCCGGCGACGTCGCCGGCGTCGGGGTCGACGTTCGAGATCACCGCGCCGCCGTAGGAGTGGGCGACGAGCACGACGGGCCCCTCGATCGAGCGGACGAGGTCGCTGACGGCCGCGGCGTCGGTGGCCAGGCCGCGCAGCGGGTTGGCGGCGGCCACGACGCGGTGGCCCTCGGCGGTGAGCGGGTCGATCACGCCGTCCCAGCTCGCCGACTCGGCGAAGGCGCCGTGGACGAGGACGATGGTGCTGCGCATGACGGGTCCCTTCGGTGGGGTGCGGTACGTCCGCCACCCTCCCGCCGCGGGCCCCGCCGTCGCGACCGGGCGGATCACCAGTCGACTCCCCAGTCCGCACCTGCGAGACTGCGGCGAACGCCATGGACAACGGGCGCTGAGAGGCGGGCGCGGTGCGTCTCCTGGTGACGGGCGGGACCGGGGCGCTCGGGCGCGCGCTCGTGCCGCTCGCACGGGCGGCCGGCCACGACGTCGCGGCGCCCGGGCGCGACGCGCTCGACCTCTACGACCCCGCGGCGGTCGCGGACGCCGCCGGCGGCGCCGACGCGGTCCTGCACCTCGCCACGCGCATCCGCGCGCTCGACGAGATCGGCGACCCCGCCGCCTGGCACGAGAACGACCGGCTGCGGACCGAGGCCTCGCGCCTCCTCGTCGACGCGGCGCTCGCCGCCGGCGCGACCGTCTTCGTCCAGCCCACCGTCGCGTTCGTCTACGCGCCCGACGGCCCCACCGCGGAGGACACGCCGATCGGGGACGTCCTCCCCATCCTGCGCTCCGCGCTGGACGCCGAGGCGCAGGCCGACCGCTTCGCGACGACCGGCCGCCGCGGCGTCGTCCTGCGCTTCGGGCTGCTCGACGGGCCCGGCACCGGCCTCGACGAGCCGCTGCCCGACTTCGGCGCGACCGTGCACGTCGGCGACGCCGCCCGCGCGCTGCTCGACGCGCTCACGCTGCCCAGCGGCGTCTACAACGTCTGCCGCGACGGCGAGCGCGTCTCCAGCGACCGCTTCGCCCGCGCCGCCGGCTGGCGCCCGAGCGCGTGGACCGCCGCATGACCGACCTCGCCGCCCGCTGCGAGCAGCTGCGGTCGCTGCACCGCCCCGGCGACCCGCTCCTGCTGCCCAACGCCTGGGACGTCCCCACGGCCAGGGCCGTCGTCGCGGCCGGCTTCCCCGTCGTCGCCACGACGAGCGCCGGCGTGGCCGAGTCGCTCGGCTACGAGGACCACGAGGGCGCCCCCGGCGGCGAGATGCTCGCCGCGGCCGCGCGCATCGCGAAGAACGTCGACGTGCCCGTCACGGTCGACGCCGAGGCCGGCTACGGGATGGCGCCGGCCGAGCTCGCCGCCGCGCTGCGCGGCGCGGGCGCCGCCGGCTGCAACCTCGAGGACACCGACCACGCGACCGGGCGCCTGCGCGACCCCGGCGAGCAGGCCGCCCACCTGCGCGCCGTGCGCGACGCGGCCGCCGCGGCGGGCTACCCGCTCGTCCTCAACGCCCGCATCGACGTGTTCCTCGGCGCCTTCCTCGCCGGCGAGGCCGGTCCCGGCACGCAGGAGGCGCTCGTCGACGACGCCGTGGCGCGCGCCCGCGCCTACCTCGAGGCCGGCGCCGACTGCGTCTACCCGATCGCCCTGTGGGAGGCCGGCGCGATCGCCCGCTTCACCGAGCGGGCCGGCGGGCCGGTGAACGTCGTGCGCCTCCCCCACGCGCCGTCCCCGGCCGAGCTGGCCGGCCTCGGCGTCGCGCGCGTGAGCTGGGGACTGCTGCTCTACCACGAGACGCTCGGCGGATTCGCCGACCGGCTCGCCACGCTCACCGACCCGTGACGCCGAGCTCGGGCAGCCCCTCCAGAGCGGCCCGCAGCTCCCGCCGCGACGTGATGTCGAGCTTCGTGAACACCTTGCGCAGGTGGTACTCGACCGTGCGCGGGCTGATGAACAGCGTCGCGCCGATCTCCGGGTTCGTCTGGCGCTCGCTGGCCATGCGCGCGATCTGCGCCTCCTGCGGCGTGAGCGCGTCGCGGGTGTCGGCCGCCCGCCGCGGCGCCGTCTCGCCCGTGGCCAGCAACTCGCGGCGGGCGCGCTCGGCGAACGCCGCGGCGCCCATCCGCTCGAACCGCTCGTAGGCGGCGCGCAGCTGCTCGCGCGCGTCGACGCGCCGGTTCTCGCGCCGCAGCCACTCGCCGTAGCGCAGCTCGGCGCGGGCCAGGTGGACCACGCCGCGGCTGCGCGCCAGCCGCTCGATCGCCTCGCGGTGCAGCGCCTCGGCGGGCGGGCCGTCGGTCACGAGCGCCCGCGAGCCGGCCTCGGTGCCCAGCGCCCAGTCGGTCCCGCTGGCCTGCGTGCGCTCGCTCAGCCGGTCGAGCGCGACCACCGCCGCGTCGGTCGCGCCGCTGTGCGCGGCGGCCTCGATGAGCTCGACGAGCGCCCAGGCGAACACCCCGTCGTCGTCGTCCGCGCAGGCGCGCTCGGCTGCGGCCAGCGCCTCGGCGAAACGCCCGCCGCCGTTGTGGAGCAGCGCGATGGCCCACTCGAGGACGCCGAGGGCCATGCCCTCGCCCCGCTCCGTGGCCTCCATCCGCGCGGCGTCCATCACCGCTCGCGCCTGGGCGTCGTCGCCGCGCCACGCGACGAGCATCAGCGTCGCGAACTTCAGCGGCGCCATGCCCGTCGCCTGGACGAGGCCGTCGGCCTCGCCGATCAGCGACGCCGCCGCGCCGAACTCGCCCGCGTGCACGTGCAGCGACGCGCGGTACGTGGCGGCGATCGGCAGGACCCGTAGCGCGCCGGTCTCGCGCGCCACCCGCAGCCCGCGCGTCGCCAGCTCGTGCCACAGCTCGTCGTCCCACAGGTCCTGGGCCAGGCGGCAGGCCAGCCACAGCCAGCGCGCGTCGCGGGGGTCGGATCCGTCCACGTGGCCGAACGCGTCGATCGCGTCGCGCAGCGGCGCCACGCTCGCCGCGTAGCCGGCGGTGTAGCGGGCCGCCAGACCGTCGAGCAGCCGGTCGACCGGCCGCGGCCGCCGCGGCGCCGCCGGCGCGGACCGGGCCGCCTCGGCGGCCGCCAGCACGCCCGGGTCCTCGCTGAGCCGCCCGGCGTACATCGCCGCGGCGACCGCCTCGAGGTGGGTCTCGCGCGCCAGCGCGCCGTCGAGCGGCTCGAGCCGCCGCGCCGCGCTCAGCAGGAGCGGCGGCGCGTCGCGCCCCCGCCGTCGCGCGAACGCGATCTCCGCGCGCAGCCGCTCCAGCCGCGCCCGCTGCAGCTCGTCGAGCGGCGACAGCTCGGCCGTGTCGAGCATCGCCAGCGCCTCCTCGGCCGCCGCCGCGTCGAACTTCGCCTGGGCGGCCGCCAGCACGCGCCGGCCGCGCTGCGCCGGGTCCGGCGTCAGCTCGGCCGCCTGCGCGAGGAACGCCGCGGCCGCCGCCGTGCCGCCCCGCGCCTGCGCGCGGTCGGCGGATTGCGCGAGCTCGGCGGCCAGCGCCTCGTCGGGACCGGACGCCGCCCGCGCCCGGTGCCAGGCGCGACGGTCGGGGTCGGCGTCGGCGTCGGTGGCCTCGGCCAGCGCCCGGTGCGCGTCCTGGCGATCGCGGAACGGCGCCGAGCGGTAGGCGGCCGAGCGGGCGAGCGGATGGCGGAAGCGCACGCGGATGCCCAGGTCGACGAGCGCCGCCTCCTCGGCGGGCCGGCCGGCGTCGCCGCCGATCCCGAGCTGTCCCGCGGCGCGCCACAGGAGGCTCGCGTCGCCGACCGGCTCGGCCGCGGCGACGAGGAGGAGCTGGCGCGTGTCGGGCGGCAGCGTGCGGACGCGCTGGACGAACGCGGCCTCGATCCGGCTGGCCACGGGCCGCGCGTCGGCCAGGCCGAACCCGCCCGCCAGCTCGGCCGGCGTCAGCCCGCGCGGGAGCTCCAGCAGCGCCAGCGGGTTGCCGCCGGTCTCGGCCACGATCTGGTCGCGGACGCGCTCGTCGATGCGTCCCGGGAGCACGGAGGCGAGCAGCTCGCGCGCGTCGTCGTCCCCCAGGCCGTGCACGACGAGCTCGGGCAGCCCGGCGAGCTCGTGCCCGTCGTCCGGCTCGCGCAGCCCGAACACCATCGCGATCCGCTCGGCCAGCAGCCGCCGCGCGACGAACGCCAGCGCCTGCGCCGACGCCAGGTCGAGCCACTGCACGTCGTCGACGAGGCACACGAGCGGCTGCTCCTCGGCCACCCCGGCCAGCAGGCTCAGCGTGGCGAGCGCGACGAGGAAGCGGTCCGGGGCGGCGCCGCCCTGCAGCCCGAACGCGACGCGCAGGGCGTCGGCCTGGGGCGCGGGCAGCGCGGACACGCGGTCGAGCATCGGCGCGCAGAGCTGGTGCAGCCCGGCGAACGCGAGCTCCATCTCGGACTCGACGCCGGCGACGCGGGCGACCCGCCATCCGGCGGCCTGCTCGGCCACGTGATCGAGCAGCGCGGTCTTGCCGACGCCCGCCTCGCCGCGCACGACCTGCACTGCGCTCTGGCCCGTGCGGACGCGCTGGAGCAGGCGGTCCAGTCGGTCCTGCTCGGCGCGGCGCCCGTGCAGCACGACGGCGAGCCTAACCCGGGCCGCGACCCGTCGCCACCAGGCGAGATCGTATAGCATTTCGGTGCCTACTATTCGTGCCCAATCGCGGCGAGGAGAGACGGATGGATCTCGGGTTGAACGACAAGGTCGTGGCGGTCACCGGCGGCGCGTCCGGCATCGGCCGCGCGGCGGTGGGGGCGTTCCGGCGCGAGGGGGCGCGCGTCGTCGCCCTCGACCGCGACCCGGAGACGCTCGCGCGCCTCGCCGACGAGGTCGAGGGCGTCCAGACGCGCGAGCTCGACGTCACGTCGGCCGCCGACGTCGACGCGACGATCGACGCCATCGTCGCCGAGCACGGCCGCCTCGACGTCGCCGTCAACAACGCCGGCATCACGGGCGGGCTGGCCTGGCTGCACGAGGCCGACGAGTCGTTCTGGGACGCCGTGGTGGACGTCAACCTCAAGGGCGTGTGGCTGTGCATGCGCGCCGAGCTGCGCCACATGTACGCCCAGCAGGCGGGCGTGATCGTCAACACCGCGTCGGCCGCCGGCCTGCGCGGCGGCCCCGGCGTCGCCCACTACGTCGCCTCCAAGCACGGCGTGATCGGCCTGACCCGCACGGCCGCGCTCGAGTACGCGCCGCTGGGCATCCGCATCAACGCGATCGCCCCCGGGACCGTCGACACGCCGATGTCGGACTCCTTCGACATCGACCGCCGCGAGGACCCGTTCGCCGACGCGGCCGTGCGCCAGCCGCACCCGCTGCGGCCGATGGCGACCCCGGCGGAGATCGCCGACGGGATCCTCTACCTCGCCGGGGACCAGTCGACCTTCGTGACCGGCAGCGTGCTGTCCGTGGACGGCGGCTTCACCGCGCAGTAGCGAGCGCTGGAAATGCTGCCAGCGCCCTAGCCGGCAGCGTGTCCCAGGTACGAGAAGAACTCGCCCTCCGGCATCCAGGCCGGGATGTCCACCCGGCGCGCCGCCGCCGACTCGGCCAGCGCGGCGCGGAGGTCCGCCAGCTCGCCGTGGCAGGCGTAGATCGCGCCGTGGCGCGCGCGGCCGGCGCGGTGGTCGTCGGCGATCCGCGGCGTCAGCGCGTAGCGCCACAGCGCCTCGAAGCCGTCCGACGTGAGGTTCTCGCGGGCGTGCGCGTAGTACCAGCCGTTGAACTCGTCGTCGTTGAAGCGCGACGGCGCGTGGCTCAGCACGACGTACGCCTGGTCGGGGAAGTCGAGCTCGGCGTCCTCCAGCGGGCGGCCGTCGTACGTCAGGAAGCGGATGCCGTCGAACCAGTCGGGGATCGTGATCTCCCCCGCGTCCTGCCGGCGGGCCAGCGCGGCGAGCGCCGCGTCGGGCGGCCCGTCGGTCCGGTACACGGCCAGGTGCGCGAACTCGACCTCGGGCCGCTCCGGCGACGCCGGCGACAGCCAGTAGCGGCGCGCGGCGTTGAAGCCCTCGCCCGCCAGGATCTCCTCGAGATGCCGGTCGTAGAACGCGTCGTAGTCCGCCCGGGAGACCTGCTCGGGCGGGAGGCTGAAGACGAAGTGGACGTGGTCGGGCATCGGGTTCCTCAGGTCGCCGGGATCAGGGGGCTGACCGTGCGGCGCAGGAAGCGCCACCGGCCGTTCTCGCGCACCAGCTCGTCGTCATAGCCGCCGAGCGTCGGCAGCAGCGGCCGGTCGTCCTCGCCGCGGCGGACGTGCATCCACAGGCTGCTGGCGGTGGCCCGGTCCCCGTCGACCGTGATGACCGGGTCGCTGATCCAGTGCCACAGGGTCGGGCCGGGCGCCGGCGGGTTGTCGGGCAGCCGGGCGACCAGCATGTCGTGGATCGCGTCCGGGCCGGTGGCGGCGCCGGACTTGCCGCTCCACGTCCCCTCGGCCGCGAACAGGGCCGCGAACGCGCGCATGTCGCGCACGTCGAGCGTGCGCCGGTACTCCTGCAGGAGGTTGCGGATCTCCTCGCGATCCTCGAGCTCGCGCACCCGGGCGCGCAGCTCCTCGAGCTCATCTGCCATGGGTCCTCTCAGGGGTCGTGATGTACGACAGGCCCGGCCGTCTCGCGCCCCGGAGAGCGCGAGACGATCCGGGCCTGGTCATACGCCGCTCCTGCTCGGAGCGAAGCGTGCCGTGGCTGCTACTCCTCCTCCGAGGGCTCGGACGCCGTGGGGTCGTCGACCACATCGTCGGGCGACTCGACCGGCCCGGGGTGGTTGAAGTACGTGTCCAGGCACTCGTTGTCACACCACGCCGTCTTCGGGCCCGGGAGCTCCAGGTCCGAGGTCAGCGGGAGGCCGGGCTGCGCGTAGGCCTCCAGGTTGGTGTTGTCGATCGCCACGGCCGGCATCGACAGGATGTTGTACTTCGGCCCCTTGTTGGCCAGGATCCGCAGCGCGGTCTGGAAGTACACGTAGCCGCCCTGCAGGCCGTTGATGCAGCCGGCGACGGTCTTGTACGTGTCCTTGCGCTCCAGCCACCAGGACAGGTCGCCGGCGGTGCACTGCTCCATGCCGACGATCGGCACCTCGATGCCGCGCGACTCGAATGCCTGGATGACGCCGGCCGCCATGCCGCCGTCCTGCAGGACCGCGTCGATCTTGCCGGGATGCGACGCCAGGAACTGCGAGACGACCTGCTTGGCCGTGCCGTTGTCCCAGTTGCCGTAGACCGTCCCGACGACCTCGATGTCGGGGCAGTTCTTCAGGTTCTGGATCTTCTGGTTGTAGAGGACCTTGTCGTTCTGGTTCCCGGCGATGCCGCGGACGATCAGGACCTTGCCCTTGCCGCCCATCAGCTTCAGGACGCCGGCGTCCGTCTCGACCTGGTTCTGGGTCCAGGTCGACGTCTGCCACTTGCCGTCCGGCGCAGGCGGCACGTCGGCGAGGATGACCGGCACGCCCTCCTTCTCGCCCAGCTCCTCCATCGTCGCGGACTCGGCGACGGAGTCGGCCGGGTTGATGATGATCGCGTCGACGCCCTGCTGGACCATCTGCTTCATCGCCGCGATCTGGCTCTCAGGCGTGGACTGCGCGAGGCTCGGCGGGATGTTCGTGACCAGCTCGCCCTCGACGAGGCCGTTCTTCTTGGCCTCGGCGAACTCCTCCTTGAGCTGCTTGAGGACGTTGTTCTGGTACTGGTTGGAGACGCCGACGGTGATGTAGCCGATCTTCCACGGCGGCTTCTTGTCGATCTTGCGCGTGGCCCACGGGCTCTCGAAGATCTCGCCCGGGTAGCTCGAGTAGACGTCCTGGAGCTCCTTGGGCATCTGCGCGTAGACGCCGTCCTTGTTGGCCGGACCGACCGGAACGCTCTGGCCACACTGGGTGCCGACCTCCATCTTGGCGGCGCCGGTCGGCTTGACGTCGATCTCCTCGGTGGACTGCGTCTGCCCGCCGGCGGCCGTGGCGTTGCCGCCGCCGTTGTCGTCGCTGCTGCCGCACGCGGCGACGGTGGTGAGTGCCGCCGCGGCCGCAAGCGTCGCCAGCGCCGGCCGACCCAGCAGCCGCCGCCACTTCGATCTCTCCATCAGACTCTCCTCCAGTTGAGGGGTTGCTTCGTTCTCCACACCGCTCACACGCGGTCGCGGAGCCTCCGCTCGCGGCCATAGATGGCGACGGCCACGAGGATGATCCCGCCGTAGACGATGAACTCCACGGCCTTGCTGGCGCCGTGCCCGATCAGCACCGTGATGAGCACGGTGATGAACAGGGCGCCGATGGCGGTCCGGGTGTAGTCGCCCGGTCCGCCGAAGATCGTCCCGCCGACGATCACCGCGACGACGCTCTGGAACAGGTAGGCGTCGCCGCCCGTGTCGACGACCTGGCCGGCGAAGCCGCCGATCAGGATGCCGACGAGGCACGAGGCGATCGCGCTGAACGCGAACGCCGCCATCCACACGCGCCGGGTGTTGACCAGCGCGTTGTCCGCCGCCCGCGGGTTGGCGCCGGTGGCGAACAGGTTGCGGCCCAGCCGCGTGCGGTGCAGGAAGAGCCCGAACACCACGATCACGAGGGCCCAGATCGCCACGGATGGCGGGATGCCGATCCCGAACGTCTTGGTGACCGGCATCGCCAGCTTGGTCATCCACTCGGGCGGATAGCCGTTCGCCTGCTCGCCGATCTCGACTTTCACGAGGCCGATCGCGATCGAGCCCATGGCCAGCGTCACCACGAGCGGGTTGATCCGGAAGCGGTGGCAGATGTAGCCCGCGAACCCGCCGAGGATCGCCGCCCCCAGCAGCGTGAGCCCCAGCGCGGACGCGAAGTCCATCTGGTACTTCTGCGCCACCGCCGTGACCATCAGGCCGCCGGCGACGATGAAGCCGGAGACCGACAGGTCGAAGCCGCCCATCAGGATCAGCAGCGTCTGGCCGCAGGAGGCCAGGCCGATCAGCGCGGCCAGCACGAGGATCGAGCGGATGCTCACCCACGAGCCGAGGCCGGGCAGCGTGATCACGCCGAAGACGAAGACGACGACGAGCGCGACGACCTGGATCAGCGGGAAGCGCCCCTGGATCGCCGACAGCCGCGCCCACACCTGGCCGAGCGGCAGGGACTCGGGCTGCGAGCGGCGCGCGGCCGGCGCGGCCGCGGCCACGGCCGGGTCGCTCTCGCCCACCGGCGCGACGTCCATCGACGACAGCTCGAGCACGTCGCGCCGTCGCTTGCGCCGGTGCAGCACCGGCATCCGCCGCGCGCGCAGGCCGCCGATGCCGGCCTCGGGCACGAGCGCGCCCTGGATGATCACCGCCAGGATCAGGATGGCGCCGTAGACGATCTGCAGCCAGGCCGGGTTGACCTCGAAGCTCGACAGCAGGTTCTGCAGCAGGTAGATCGAGAACGCGCCGAACGCCGGGCCGATGAGGCCGCCGCGACCGCCCGCCAGCGAGGTGCCGCCCAGGACCACGGCTGCGATCGCGATCAGCGCGTACTGCGTCGACGTCGACGCGTTCGTGGACCGCACGAGGGCGGTCAGCGCGAGGCCGCCGAAGCCGCAGAACAGGCCGCCGAGGGCGTAGCTGCCGACGCGCACCGCGGTGACGTTCACGCCGCTGGAGAAGGCGGTCGCGTCGTTGGAGCCCACCGCGTACAGGAGGCCGCGGAACGGGACGCGCTTCAGCCCGTACCAGATCGCCAGCGGGATGCCGATCGTGAAGACGGCGCCCGGGATCGGCCCGATCATGCCGGCGAGGTGGTAGACCCATAGGTCCTGGCCCTCGACCGACGTGGGGTTGGGCGCCACGAGCAGGTTGACGCCCTGCAGCGCGAAGTACATGCCGAGCGTCACGACGACCGGCTGGATGCGCAGCAGCGTGATGATCAGACCCGTGGCAAGGCCGGCGAGCGTGCCGACGCCGAGCACGATCGGCACGGCGATCGCGCCGCCGAGGCCGTGCGGCGCGAGCCACACGACGTAGATCGCGCCGCAGAAGACCAGCAGCGGCGAGATCGAGAGGTCGAAGCCGCGCCCGATGATCGACGGGGCGCTGGCCATCGCGGCCAGGATCATCGGCGCCGCGATGCCGAGCTGGTCGGCGATGCTGAACTGGCCGTCGCGCAGCAGCGTGACCGCCAGCAGGACGATCATCAGGAGGCCCGCGAAGGCGTAGCTGTGGTGCTGGGCCAGGTAGGTGAGCCGCTGCTTGAGCGTGCGCCCGTCGGCGGCCTGGCTCCCGACGCCCGACGTCGGCTCGAGCGCGGGCTGCATCGACAGATCGGTCATCTCAGTCCTCGCCCTCCTCGCCGAAGAACGCCGCGACGAGGCGCTCGCGCGTGACCTCGCTGCGCTCGAACTCGCGGAACAGCTCGTGCTCGCGGAACACCAGGACGCGGTCCATCAGCTCGACGTGCTCGTCGAGCTCGGTCGACAGCATCACGACGGCGAGGCCCTCGGCGGCCAGCGCGCCGAACAGCGCGTACAGGTCCTTCTTGGCGCCGATGTCGATCCCACGCGTGGGGTCGTTGAGCAGCAGGACCCGCGGGCCGTAGGCCAGCCAGCGGGCGATGATCACCTTCTGCTGGTTGCCGCCCGAGAGCGTCATGATCGAGTCCTCGGGCGACCCGAGCACGATGCCGAGGCGCTCCTTGTAGGCGGCCAGCCGGCGCCGCGCGGAGCTGAGCGACAAGAAGCCGAAGCGCGAGTCCTGCTGCGCCGTCGGCAGCGCGAAGTTCTCGCGGATCGACATCCAACTGAAGATCGCGTCGAGGCGTCGCTCGCGCGGCACGTAGGCGATGTCGTTGTCCGCGGCGTCGGCGGGCGACTTGATGACGGCCTCGCGCCCCTGGATGTGGCGGACGACCTCGCCCTCGGTGACGACGCCGCCGCGCAGCGCCTCGAGGAACGTGTTCCCGCCGTGCCCCTCCAGGCCGGCCAGGCCGATGAGCTCGCCGGCGCGCACCTCGAGGTCGATCGGACGGCCGTCGGGTCGCAGCTTCAGGCCGCGGATGCTGAGGACGACATCGCCGCGGCGGCTCTCGATCGGCGCCAGGCGCTCGCTCTCCTCGCTGCCGAGCGCGTCGGACCCGGTCATGAGGTGCACGAGCTGGCGACTCGTCCAGTGCCCGCGGTCGAGCTCGCCGACCGTGACGCCCGAGCGCATGACCGTGATGCGGTCGCCGATGCGCTCGATCTCGTCCATGCGGTGCGTGATGAAGATGACGCCGACGCCCTGGCGCGAGAGCTCGCCGACCATCTCGAACAGGCGGTCGCGCGTGGCGACGTCGAGCGCGGAGGTGGCCTCGTCGAGGATGAGCACCTTCGGGTCGCGCAGCAGCGCGCGCACGATGCCGCAGGCCTGGCGGTCGGACAGCGACAGCTCCTCGACGGCGGTGCCGAGGTCGATCTCGCGGCCGAGCAGGCGGGTGAGCGTCTCGCGGGCGCGGGCGCGCTTCTCGCGCATGGGCACGCGCGTGCGCCACGTGGCGTCGACGCCGAGCCAGACGTTGTCGAGGACCGAGCAGGTCTCGGCGACGAGGACCTCCTGGAAGACCGTGAAGATCCCGCGCTGCTGGGCCTGGTGCGGCGTCGCCATCGGGCCGATGACCTCACCGTCGAGCTCGATTTGCCCGGCGTCGGGCTGGTGGACGCCGCTGAGGATCTTGACCATCGTCGACTTGCCGCAGCCGTTCTCGCCGACGAGCGCGAGGACCTCGCCCCGGCGCAGCTCGAACGACGCGTCGCGGACCGCCTGCGTGGGGCCGAACGCCTTCGCCACGTTGGTGACCCGCAGCAGCGGCGCGGCCGAAGCCTCGGCGACACCCGAGCCGCCGCTGGACTGCCCTGTGCGTGCGGTGCTCACGGCGCGACCGCCACGGTGTCGACCACTTGCGCTCTCTCCTCCATCCTGCGGCCCGGGGCCGCGCGAATCACGTGGCAACATCCTATACGTTTTTTCATCTTGATATGCAAGTCGGAACCGTTGCAGGACCGCACCACACGATCCGTCAGGCGACGTGGCGCTCGCCCACGGCGATGCAGTTGAACGAGGCAAAGCGCACCTGCGACCACCACTCGGGCAGCGGCGGGCCGTCGTCGCCGGCGGCCTTGCGGTCCTCGTAGCTGTCGGCGCTGTCGAGGTTGGCCTCCCGCATGCCCGCCATCAGCGCCTCGGTGTCGTCGTCGACCTCGTAGACGACGAGCGTGCGGAACGGGAACACGACCCCCTCGGCCTCCACCTCGGGCTGGAGGCGGTAGCGCTGGGCGGCGTGGAATCCGGGCATCGCCAGGATCTCGTCGAGGTGCTCGTCGTACCAGCGATCAAACTCCTCGTCGCTGACTCCCTCACCGGGGTGGCTGAAGACGATGTGCAGGTTCCGTCCCACGACGGCCCTCCTCGTTGCGGGGACAACGGACGACGGAATCCTATAGGACTTCCGGCACGGATATCGTCAGACGACTGACGACGCCGAGCGGCGGACCGACGTGATGGTCTTCAGACGATGCTCGCGCGCGAAGCGCTCCAGCTCCTCGGCCGGCGCCTGCGCCTCGAGCATGGCGATCAGCTCCGCGTGCTCCTCGATCGACGCGCGCCCGCGGCCGGCCATCGGGAAGTAGATGGTGGAGCGCATCGCGGTGAGGCGCTGCGCGGCCAGCTCGACCTCGCGGCGCAGGATGCGGTTGGGGCAGCGGTCCCACAGCACGCGGTGGAACGCCTCGTTGTGCTCGGTCAGCGCGAGCACGTCCAGCGCCTCGACGTCCTCGAGCATCAGCTCGTCGATCTCGCGCATGCGCGCGAGGTCCTCCGCGGTGACGAACGGCGCGGCGCGCGCGGTGACGAAGCCCTCGAGCAGCCCCAGCGCCTCGATCGCCTCCGCCCACGACTCCGCATCGCGCGGCGCCACGCGGGCGCCGGCGTGGCGCTGGTAGGCCACCCAGTGCTCGGCCTCGAGGCGGCGGATCGCCTCGCGGACCGGCATCGGGCTGACGTTGAGCTCCTGACCGATCGCGTCGATCACCAGGCGATATCCGGGGGGATAGGTCCCGTCGAGGATCCGTCGCCGCAGGACCTCGTACACCCGCTCCTGCTTGCTGCTCATCTGGACATCGCCATGGCGGGAAACGATATCTGGGGACTCGGATCGACGCAAAGTCTCCGATTCGAGGTCCTGTAGTGATCTCCTATATGATTCCCGCGATGAGCAACGCGAACCCTCGCGGCGACGGGCCGCACGACGGCGGGTCGGTGTCGCTGGCGGAGCTCGACCGCAACCCCTACCCCACGTACCGGCGCCTGCGCGAGCAGGGCGTCGTCTGGGTCGAGGCGCTCGACCGCTGGGTGGTCACCCGCTGGGACGACGTCGTCGCCGTGGAGACCGGCAGCGCCTTCACCGCCCGCGAGGAGGGCTCGCTGCAGACGCGCGTGATGGGCCGCACGATGCTTCGCCACGACGGCGCCGAGCACAAGCGCCTGCGCCGCGCCGCGCAGGACCCGCTGCGGCCCACCGCGATCGACGAGCACTGGGCGCCCCTGTTCCGCGACATCGCGCTCGAGCTGATCGACGGCTTCGCCGAGCGCGGCGCGGCCGACCTGATGGGCGAGTTCGCCGGCCCGTTCACCGCCCGCTGCCTGGCCGCGCTGCTGGGCTTCGAGGACGCCGGCGACGACCAGATGCAGTTCTGGTCGCAGGCGCTGATGGACGGCACCGGCAACTACGCCGACGACCCCGAGGTGTGGGCGCGCAGCGAGCGCGCCGCCCGCGAGATCGACGCCGCGGTCGCCACGGCGGTCGCGCGCGTGCGCGAGACGCCCGACCGGTCGGTGATCAGCGCGCTCGCGCACGCCGACGGCGACGGGCGGCCGCTCGACGACGACGAGATCCGCGCCAACGTGAAGCTGCTGATCGGCGGCGGCCTGAACGAGCCGCGCGACGGGATCGGCCTGGGCGCCTGGGCGCTGCTGGCCAACCCGGACCAGTACGCGCTGCTCGAGCGCGAGCCCGAGCGCTGGCCGGCCGCCACCGAGGAGATCCTGCGCTGGGGCTCGCCGCTGGCCGTCTTCCCGCGCCAGGTCGCCGAGCCGACCGAGCTCGGCGGCACCCGGCTGGAGCCGGGCGCGCGGCTGGCGCTCGTCGTCGCCTCGGCCAACCGCGACGAGCGCCACTGGGAGCGCCCCGACGTCTTCGACGTGACCCGCCCCAAGACGCGCAACATGGCCTTCGGCGTCGGGCACCACTTCTGCCTGGGCGTGTGGATGGCGCGGCTGCAGATCGGCCGCGTCGCGCTGCCGCTGCTGCGCGAGCGCCTGCCCGGCCTGCGCCTGGACCTCGACCGCCCGCCGGAGGTGCGCGGCTGGGTGTTCCGCGGGCCGGTCCGCCTCGACGCGGTCTGGGACGCGTAGCCGCCGCCGGGCGGCTACAGCAGCGCGGCGGCCAGCCGGCGCCACGTCTCGCGCGGCAGCGGCTCGGCGGCGCCGAGCACCTGGACGCAGACGTGATCGGCCCCCGCGTCCAGGTGCTCGCGGACTCGCGCCGCGATCGCGTCCTCGTCGCCCCAGGCGACCAGGTCGCGAACGAGTCGGTCGCTCCCCGTCCCGCTCAGGTCGGCCTCGCCGTACCCGAGGTGGCGCAGGTTGCGCACGTAGTTCGGGAGCTGCAGGTAGTCGGCGACGTGCTCGCGGGCGCGCGCGAGACCGTCGTCGGGATCGAGCAGCACGCCGAGCTCCGGCGCCAGCAGCCGGCCCGGGCCCAGCAGCTCGCGGGCGCGGCGGGTGTGCTCGACGGGCACGAGGTACGGGTGCGCGCCGGCCGCGCGGTCGCGCGAGAGCGCGAGCATCCGCGGGCGCAGCGCGGCCAGGATCCGGTCGCCGGGCGCGACCGCCGGCGACGCGGCGTCGAGCGCGTCGAGGTAGGCGACCATCGCCGAGTACGGGCGCGCGTAGCGGCCCGGCTCGGCGGCGTCGACGACCGCCGCGTGGCTGGCCCCGAGGCCGAGCAGGAACCGGTCCGGGTGGCGCTCGGCCAGCCGCGCGGTGCCGGCGGCGACCGTGCCGGCGTCGTGCATCCAGATGTTGAGGATCCCGGTCGCGACCGCGCAGCGCTCCGTCGCGTCGAGCACGTGCTCGACGTCGCCGAACACGTCGCCGCCGACGTCGGGCAGCCACAGCGCCCCGTAGCCGAGCGCGTCGAGCTCCGCGGCCGCGTCGGCGACCGCCCCGCGGTCCTCGTGGTAGCGGAGCCGGTTGCTCCAGACGCCGATGCGGCCGAGAGCGACCGCCATCAGACCCGCGGCACGTCCGTCGGGGCCTTGCGGCGGGCGAACCGCCAGACGCCGTCCTCGCGGACGAGCTCGTCCTCGTAGTGGCCGAGCTTCTCCAGGTGCGGCGTGTCGTCGGCGCTGCGCACGACGTAGCTCCACGTGCTCGTCGCGGTGGCGCGGTCCCCGTCGACCTCGATGTCGACGTTGCTGACCAGGTGGAAGTCGTCGCCGCCCTGCTCGGTGAGCAGGCCGGTCGCCGGCATCCCCGCGACGAGCTCGTAGATCTCGTCGGGGCCGGTGGCGACCATGTCGCCGGCGACGAACCGGCCGTCGCGCGCGAACAGCGAGGCGTAGGCGCGGAAGTCCTTGGCGTCCAGCGCCCGCTGGTAGGCCTGGAACAGCCGGCGGATCGCCTCGAGGTCCTCCAGGCGGCGCAGCCGCCGCTCGATCGCGTCGTCGGCCATGTGCGGTCGTGCTCCTCTCAGTAGTGGGTCCGGCGGATCGCGAACTCGCGGTTGCCGCGGCGCTCCGAGCACGTCGGCGCGCCGGCGGCGACCTCGAGGATCGCGTCGTGGATGCGGTCGCCCATCGACTGCAGCGTCTCCTCGCCCGTGAGGATCGCCCCGGCGTCGAGGTCGATGTCGCCCGCCATGCGCTCGAAGATCGCGGTGTTGGTCGAGATCTTCAGGCACGGCGCGATCGCCGAGCCGGTCGGCGTGCCGCGGCCGGTGGTGAACGCCACGATCTGGCAGCCGCCGGCGACCAGGCCGACCATCTGCTCGATGTCGTGGCCGGGCGTGTCCATCACGTAGAGGCCGGGGATCGTCGGCGGCTCCGCGAAGCCGACGACGCCGGTCAGTGGCGCGTTGCCGGCCTTCTTGGCGGCGCCGAGCGACTTCTCCTCGATCGTCGTCAGCCCGCCGTCGATGTTCCCGGGCGTGGGCTGGGCGCCGCGGATGTCGACGCCGAGCGCCTCGACCGAGCGCTCGAAGTCGTGCACGACGGCGACCATGCGCCTCGCGACGTCGTCGTTGATCGCGCGCGCGGCGAGGATCTCCTCGGCCCCGACGAGCTCGGGCACCTCCGACAGCATCGTCGTGGCGCCGGCCGCGACGAGGCGGTCGCTGGCGATGCCCAGGGCCGGGTTGGCGGTGATGCCCGACAGCGCGTCGGACCCGCCGCACTCCAGCCCGACCGCGAGCGCCGAGAGCGGCATCGGCTCGCGCTCCCAGCCGGCGATCGACGTGGCCAGGCGCTCGGCGATCCCGACGCCCGCGGCGACGGCGCCGGCGGTCCCGCCGTGCTCGGCCATCGCCAGCAGGTGCACGGTCTGGCCGCGGCCGGCGATCGCGCGCGCCAGCGGCCGGTCGCCGTCGTCGATGCCGACGAGCAGGACGGCGCCGACGTTCGGGTTGGCGGCGAAGCCGGTCAGGGTGCGCGCGACGAGGCCGGCGTCGGGGTCGCCGGGCAGGCCCTCCCACTCGTGCGTGACGGAGACGGCGCCCTCGACGGCGTCGGCGATCTCCTCGGCCGCGCGGTTGGCGGCCGTGCGCGCCGGCAGGACGAGCAGGTGGTTGCGCACCCCCCACGTCCCGTTCGCGCGCCGGTATCCGGTCAGCTCGGTCACATCGTCACCGCCAGCCGGTGCAGCACGAAGTCCCGGGCGCCGCGGCGCTCCGACGCGGTCGGATCGCCGGCGAGGGTGGCCTCGACCCGGGCGACCACCTCGTCGGCGCCGGCCGCCCCGAGGTCGAAGTCGTCGTGCAGGGCCGCGTACATCGCCGGGTCGCCGCCGACGGCGACGACGGGGCAGACCGCGAACCCCAGCGGCGCCTCGCCGGCGCCGCGCAGCGAGACGATCACCTGCGCGCCGGCGCCGGCCAGCGCGACGTGCGACTCCGCGGCCGACAGGCCCTCGGGCGCGTCGACGACCTGCCAGCCGCGGGCCTCGAGCGCGGCGCGCAGCGCCTCGTCGGGCCGGTCGAGTCCGATGACGACGGCGTCGTCGGGGAGCGGCTCGGCCGGGACGGCGTCCAGCAGCTCGCGGAACTCGGCGACGGCGTCGCGACCGGCCGCCACGGCGCGCTCGGTGCCGCCCTCGGCCTGGATGCCGACGAACGCGACGCGCTGGCCGGCGTCCTCGATGCGGCGGGCCAGCCGGCGGCCCTGGATCGTCTCGCAGCCGAGACCGACGACGACCACGGCGCCGACGTTGGGGTTCGTGGCGGTGCCGATGAGCGCGCCCTCGGTGTGGCGCAGGTCGTCGCCGACGTGCAGGCAGCCGTGCTGGTGGGTGATGTGGACGGCCCCGCTCTCGCGCGCGATCGTCTCGGCCGCGTTGGTCGAGCAGACGACCGACGGCAGCACGAGGACGTGGTCGCGCACGCCGTAGCGGCCGTCCGGGCGGCGGCGGCCGGTCACGCCGCCGCCTCCTGCTCGGGGCCGGGCAGGCGGGCGCTGACGACGTTGTGGACGTGCACGTGGGTCCCGGCCGCGATGTCGCGGCTCGCCCGCCCGATCACCTCGTGGTACTTGAGGATCGGCTCGCCCGCGGCGATGTCGCGCAGCGCGAGCTTGTGGCCGAAGCGGATGGCCTCGCGCACCGGCACGTCGAGCACGACGTCGCCGGCCTCGAGCGGCACGACCGCGACGGCGACGTTGTCGGCCGGGTCGAGCTGCAGCGCGCGCGGCCGCTCAGCCATGGTGGTGGTAGGCGGTCTTGACCTGCGTGTAGCGCAGCAGGCCCCACTTCCCGTCCTCGCCGCCGATGCCCGACTCCTTGTAGCCGGTGTGGTGGGCGTGGACGGACTCGCCGAGCGTGCGGTTGATGTAGATCTCGCCCGAGTCGAGCTCGTCGACGGCCCGCATGATCGTCGGGTAGTCGCGCGAGAACAGGTAGGCCGACAGCCCGTAGCGCGAGTCGTTGGCCAGCGCGAGCGCCTCGTCGAGGCTGTCGAAGCCGACGATCGGCGTGATCGGGCCGAACGTCTCCTCGACCATGATCGCCATGCCCGGCTCGACGTCGCGCAGCACGGTCGGGGCGTGCCAGTAGCCGCCGCCGTCGGCCTCGACCGCGGCCTGCCCGACGACGCGCGCGCCCTCGGCGAGCGCGCCGTCCAGCGCCGCGCGCGTCTTGGCCAGCTGCGCCTCGCTGGCCAGCGGGCCCACGTCCGCGTCGGCCATCGGGTCGCCGACCTCCAGCGCCTCGACCGCGGCGACGTAGCGCTCGGTGAAGTCCTCCAGCACGTCGTTGTGCACGAGCACGCGCTCGGCCGACGTGCACACCTGCCCGGCGTTCGTGTGGCGGGCCGACACGATCGCCGGGACGGCCACGTCCATGTCGGCGTCGCGCCAGACGATCGCCGGCGCCTTGCCGCCCAGCTCCAGCGACACGCGCGTCAGGTGCGCCGCCGCGCGGACCATGACCTCCTTGCCGGTGTCGCGATGACCGGTGAACGAGATCAGCGAGGTCAGCGGCGAGTCGACCAGCGCCCGGCCGGTCTCGCGCCCGCCGTAGACAAGCTCGACGACGCCCTCGGGGAACGCGACGCGGCCGTCGGCGAGGCGGAACAGCTCCTGCGTGGTGAGCGGCGAGATCTCGCTCGGCTTGATGACCACCGTGTTCCCGGTCACCAGCGCCGGGCCGATCTTGCGGCACAGCACGGCCAGCGGGAAGTTCCACGGGCAGATCGCCACGACGACGCCGACCGGCACGCGCAGCAGGTGGATCTGCTCGCCCGGCACGTCGCCCGGGAGGATCTCCCCCTCCAGGCGGCGGTCCCACTCGGCGTTGTAGCGCAGGTAGGACTCGGCGAAGTCGACCTCGTCGCGGGCCTGGCTCAGCGGCTTGCCGACCTCGCGGCACAGGAGCTGCGCCAGGTGCTCGCGGTGGTCGGCGATCACGTCGGCCAGCCCGCGGATCAGCGCGCCGCGCTCCATCGGCGTCGTGCGCGCCCAGCCGGGCTGGGCCGCCCGCGCCGCCGACAGCGCCCGCTCGACCTCCGCCGCCGACGCGCTGGGCACGGTGGCGAGCACGCTGCCGTCGCGTGGGTCGAAGACGTCGATCGCGGAGCCGGGGGAAGGAGCCCCCGCGCGAGAAGCAGGCCCCGGCGAGCTCTCGCCCGGAACCCGAGCCCCCCGGGCGAGCGGTTCGGCGCTCACGCGTGACCCCACACGTCGGTGGCCGTCTTGACGACCAGCTCCAGCTTCGCCTTCTGGGCGTCGCGCGAGATCGCGTTGCCCTCGGCGTTGGATCCGAACCCGCACTGCGTCGACAGCGCCAGGCGCTCCAGCGGCACGTACTGCGCGGCCTCGTCGATGCGCTGCTTGAGCTCGTCCTCGCTCTCCATGTCGTCGCGCTTGGTGGTGACGAGGCCGAGCACGACGTCCTGGTCGTCGCGCACGTGCTGCAGCGGCGAGAAGCCGCCGGACCGCTCGTCGTCGTACTCGAGCAGCAGCCGCTGGGCCGCGGTGTACGGGAAGATCGCGGCGGCGAACCCGTCGTAGGCCTCGGTGCCGGTGAAGTGGCTGCGGTCGTTGCCGCGGCAGACGTGCAGCGCGGTCGTGATCCCGTCGACGCCGGCGAACACGCGGTTGTCGATCTCGACCAGCTCGCGCAGCTTCGCGTTGCGGTCGTCGACGTCCAGGACCTTCTGGATATAGGCGTAATGGGGCGCGTCGATCTGGACGTGGTCGACCCCGGCCTGCGCCAGCGACCTGACGTCCTCGTTCATCAGCTCGACGAGGTGGTCGAGGTAGGCCTCGCGGCTCTCGTAGCCGTGCGAGACGCCCTCCTTCCAGTACACCGACAGCAGCGACGGGCTGGGCAGCGTCACCTTCACGAGCCGGTCGGTGCGCTCGCGCACGAAGCTCGCCTCGTATTCGGCGAGCGTCGAGATGCGCTTCAGCCGCGCGATCGGGGTCGGCGTGCGCAGCTCCTGCTCCTCGCCCGCCTCGTTGCGGTGGTGGCGCACGAAGCCGAGCGGGTCGATCCCCTCGACGAGCACCTCGATCGTCGAGAAGAAGAAGCGGCGGCGGTACTCGCCGTCGGTGACGACCGGCAGTCCGAGCCCCTCCTGGAAGGCGATGACCTCCTCGATGGCGCGGTCCTCGACCTTGCGCAGCTCGTCGGCGGGCAGGTCGGCGGCGCGGGCCTCCAGCAGGTAGTCGGGGCGCAGGAAGCTGCCGAGGTTGTCGGCGCGCACGGGCTCAGGCATTGGTCTCCTTCGACGTCGGTGGGGCGCCGGCGGCGCGGGCCCCGCAATCGAACAGCATCGCGACGGCGGCCGCACCCGGGTCGGGCACGCCGCGGGCGGCGTCGCCGACATAGGACGCGCGGCCCCGCCGCGCCGCGAGGTCCGCGGTCGCGTCGGCCCCGGCGGCGGCCGCCTCGGCGGCCGCGGCCAGCGCGGCGCCGACGTCCCCGCCCGCCGCGCGGGCGGCGAGGGCGTCGCTGGCGGGAACGAACGCGTCGAGCATCGTCTTGTCGCCGACCTGGGCGCCGCCGAGGCGCTGGATCGCGGCGACGCCGTCGGCGACGGCCGCGGCCAGGTCGGGCAGCGCGATCGCATCGCGGTCGGCGCCGGCCTTGGCGAGCGCGCGGAACCACATGCCCAGCAGCGGCCCGCTCGTGCCGCCGGTGGCCATGAACGCGTCCGACACGGCGGCGAAGGGCCCGCCGGCGGTGGCGGGCGCGGCGTCCAGGTTCGCGGTCATGCGCCGCGCGGCCGAGCGCAGGTTGGAGCCGAAGTCCCCGTCGCCGCTGCGCCGGTCGAGGTCGCCCAGCTCGCCGTGGCGCTCCTCGATCGCGGCGATGAACCCATCGACCCAGGCGCGCGCCCGGGTGGCGTCCAGCGTGCTCACCATCGCAGCGCCGGCGTGCGCACCGGGGCGTCCCAGAGGTCCAGCAGCGCGTCGTCGGCGCGCACGAGCGTGATCGAGACCCCGCCCATGTCCAGCGCGCTGACGTAGGTGCCGACCAGCGAGCGGGCGATCTCGATCCCGGCGTCGTCCAGGCGTCCACCGAGCTCGTCGAACACGATCGACAGCTCGAGGGGATGGGTGGCGCCCAGGCCGTTGACGATCGCGATCACCCGCTCGCCGCGCTCCAGCGACAGGGCACGCAGGAGCGGGTCGACGAGGTGGCCGGCGAGCGTGCCGGCGGTGGCGAACGCCACCCTGCCGACGCCCCGCTCGCCGTGGATGCCGACGCCGAGCTCGACCTCGTCGGGGCCGAGCGCGAAGGACGGCTGATCCGCGCCGGGGTGCGTGAGCGGCTCGACGGCGAGGGCCATCGTGCGCGCGTCGGCGACGATCCCCTCCCCGAGCTCGACGAGCTCGCTCAGCGACGCGCCGCGCGCCGCGGCGGCGCCGCACGCCTTCTCGACGACGATCACCGCCGCGGTGCCGCGCCGTCCGGCGCCGGCGTCCTCGGTGGCGAGGTCGTCGTCGACGATCACGCGCGCGGTCTCGATGCCGTCGTCGGCGACGAGCTCGGCCGCGATGCCGAAGTTCATGACGTCGCCGGTGTAGTTCTTGATGACGTGCAGCACGCCGCGGCCGCGATCGACGGCGCGCGTGGCGACCTCGATCTGGGCGGCGGTGGGGCTGGAGAAGATCAGCCCGGGGACGGACGCGTCGAGCATGCCGCGCCCGACGAAGCCGCTGTGCATCGGCTCGTGGCCCGACCCGCCGCCGGCGATCAGCGCGACGCGCGGCGCGGCGTCGTCGGGGTCCGCGGCAACGGCGACGAACGCCGGGTCCTCGTGCACCTCGAGCACGCCCGGGTACTGGCGCGCCAGCCCGCGCAGCGCCTGCGGGACGACGTCGAGCGGGTCGTTGACGATGTGGCGGCGGGCGCTGCTCACTTCGGCTCCGCGGTCGCGAAGCGGTCGGCGTCGGCCGGCCACCACTGCTTGTGGGCCTCGGAGTGGTCGGCGTCGGGGCCGAGCGCGACCGCGGCCTCCGCCCAGCGGCGGCTGACGAGCGACAGCGTCGGCGCCTCGACCGCGAGCGCCTCCGCGAGGCCGGCGGCGATGCCGACGTCCTTGGCCAGCAGCCCGAGCGCGAACCCGGTCGCGTACTCGCCGGTGACGACGTTGTTGCGCAGCACGACCTCGCTGGAGAAGCTGCGGCCGGTCGACGTGTTGACGATGTCGAACATGGTCTCCGGGTCGAGCCCGAAGCGGCGCCCGATGGCGAGCGCCTCGGTGGCGGCCGAGTAGGCGGCGGCCGCCAGGTAGTTGTTGAGCGCCTTCATGGCGTGCCCGGAGCCGAGCGCGCCGGTGCGGAAGATCCGCTCGCCGAGCACCTCCAGCAGCGGCATCGCCTGCGCGACGGCGGCGTCGGAACCGCCGGCCATGATCGACAGCGTCCCGTCCTGCGCGCGCGGGATCCCGCCCGACACCGGGGCGTCGACGAGGTCGATGCCCTCGGGCAGCCGCTCGCCGAGGCGCTGCGTGCCGATCGGGTCCGACGAGCTCATGTCGATGACCACGGCGCCCTTCGGCAGCGCGGCGGCGACGCCGTCGTCGATCAGCGCCGAGGCGACGACGCGGTCGTCGGGCAGCATCGTGATGAGCGCGTCGCAGGCGGCGAAGCCCTCGGGGCCGCCGGCGACGCGCCCGCCGCGCTCGGTCACGAACGCCTGCGCCCGCTCCGCGTCGGCGTCGTGCACGACGACGTCGTACCCGGCCGCCAGCAGGTTGCTGGCCATCGGCCAGCCCATGTTGCCGAGGCCGATGAAGCCGACGGTCGCCATCACTCGGCCTCCAGCTCGTCGAGGATCGGCTCGGCCGTCCGGAACGCGTCGACCGACGCCGGGATGCCGCAGTAGACCGCGGCGTGCAGCAGGATCTCCTTGATCTGCTCGCGCGTGAGGCCGTTGTTGATCGCGCCCACCACGTGGACGCCGATCTCGTGCGAGCGACCGAGCGCGATCAGCATGCCGAGCGTCAGCATCGAGCGCTCGGCGTGGGTCAGGCCCTCGCGGCCCCAGGTCGCTCCGAAGCAGTACCGGGTGACCATCTCCTCGAGGTCGCGCTGGAAGTCGCTGGCGCGCTCCACCTTGTTCTGCGCTCCGTCGGGGCCCCACATCTGCTCGCGGATCGCGATGCCGGTGGCGTACAGCTCGTCTTCCATTCCAATGCTCCCTCGCTGATGGTGCGCGACACCCTCAGCGGGCGACCGGCACCGTCTTCTCCTCGGCGTCCGCGCGCTCGAATCCCGTCATGTCTCTCCTCCACCCTCACGGCGCCTCGTCTCCAGCGCCGGCGCGAACATATCAGATTTCCGCTGCGGATTTTGCCGCGGGACATCGTTGACCGGATGACCCTCTGCAACGATGCGGTAGTCAAATGCTATACGATCGCCCTGGTCGAGATCGAGGAGAGATTGTGGCGCAGGACATCCGGCTGTACCTGTTCGAATGCGGGGTCATCAGGCTCCCCCGCTACGTCGTCAACGCCAGTGACGCGCTCAACGAGGAGCGGGTCGCCAACCCGACGCCGTGGTACCTGATCACCCATCCGCGCGGGAACGTGATCATCGACGGCGGCAACGCGCCGGAGGTGGCCGAGGACCCGATCAAGCACTGGGGCCCGCTGGCCGAGCGCTCGCCCGTCGAGATGACGCCCGAGCAGGCCGTCCTGCCCGAGCTCGGGCGCGTCGGCATCGCGCCGGAGAGCATCCGCTGGATCGTCCAGAGCCACCTGCACCTCGACCACACCGGCGCGCTGGCGGTCATCGACCGCTTCCCCAACGCCGAGGTCCTCGTCACCCGCACCGAGTACGAGACGGCCCACAACCCGCAGAGCTGGGAGGCGGCCGCCTACTGCACCGCCGACTACGTCAAGCCCGGCGTCCCGTGGTCGCTGCTGGAGGACCACGAGGACGGCTACGACCTGTTCGGCGACGGGACCCTCATCTGCTGGCGCACCCCCGGCCACACCGCCGGCCACCTGTCCTTCGAGGTCAACCTCCCCAGCGGCGACACGTTCCTGCTGGCGGTCGACGCGGCCAACACGATGGCCCACCTCGACGAGCGCGAGACGCCCGCCTTCGTCCTCTCGATCGCCGACGCGACGCGCTCGGTGCGCCGCCTGCGCCGGCTGGCCTGGCGCCGGCAGGCGCGGATCGTCGCCGGGCACGACCCCGAGCAGTGGCCCCAGTTCAAGCAGGCACCGGAGTACTACGCATGATCACGCTCGACGACCTCATCGACCCCGCCGCCGAGCACGTCCGGCTCGGGGCCGGCTACCGCTTCACCGAGGGACCCGCCTGGAGCGTGCGCGAGCAGGCGCTGATCTTCTCCGACATCCCCGCGGACACCCGCTACCGCTGGGCGCCCGGCGACGCCGAGCCGACCGTCTACGTGGCCCCCAACTTCAAGGGCAACGGGATGGTCTACGAGCGCGCCGGCACCTACCTCGTGTGCGAGTCCGACACGAGCGTGGTGTCGCGCTTCGACGCCGCCGGCAACCGCACGGTCGTCGCGTCGCACTTCGAGGGCAAGGAGCTCAACAGCCCCAACGACATCGTCACGCGCAGCGACGACTCGATCTACTTCACCGACCCCAACTACGGGCGCTGGAACGACACGGTCGGCAAGGAGCGCGACCCCGAGCTCGACTTCCAGGGCGTGTTCCGCTGCCGGCCGGACGGCAGCGACCTGCAGCTGCTCGTCCCGCGCGACGAGTTCGAGCAGCCCAACGGCATCTGCTTCTCACCCGACGAGTCGCTGCTGTACGTCAACGACTCCCCGCGCTGCCACATCAAGGTCTTCGACGTGCGCGAGGACGGCAGCCTCGGCCCCTCGCGCGTGTTCTTCGAGGGCCTCGGCACCGGCGCGGTCGGCGCCAGCACGCCCGACGGGATGAAGGTCGACGAGCGCGGCAACGTGTGGGCCAGCGGGCCGGGCGGCATCTGGGTCATCGACCCGTCCGGCCGCCACCTGGGCACGATCCCGACGCCCGAGTTCCCCGGCAACCTGTGCTGGGGCGGCGAGGACCTCAGGACGCTGTTCGTCTGCTCCTCGACCACCGTGTTCTCGGTGCGGACGAAGGTCGCCTCGGCGCCGCTGCCATGTCACGGCGCTGGCTGATCACCGGCGCGTCGCGCGGCCTGGGCCGCGCGTTCGCGCAGGCCGCGCTGGAGGCGGGCGACACGGTCGTCGCGACCGCGCGCCGGCCGGCCGACCTCGACGACCTCGTCGCCGCGCACCCGACCAGCGCGTACGCGCTCGAGCTCGACGTCACCGAGCGCCACCGCGCGTTCGCGGTCGCCGACGAGGCGGTCGCGCTGACCGGAGGCCTCGATGTCGTCGTCAACTGCCCCGGCTACGGCCTGCACGCGCCGATCGAGGAGACCGGCGAGGAGGCGGCGCGCGCGCAGATGGAGACGAACTTCTTCGGCGCGCTGTGGGTCACGCAGGCGGTCCTCCCCCACCTGCGCCGCGCCGGCCGCGGCCACGTCATCCAGGTCTCGTCGGCGGCGGGCGGGGTGGCCTTCCCGCTCGTCGGCCTGTACTGCGCCAGCAAGTACGCGCTCGAGGGGCTGACCGAGAGCCTCGCGCTGGAGGCCGCGCCGTTCGGCGTGAAGGTGACGATCGTCCAGCCCAGCGACTTCCGCACCGGCTTCCGCGAGGCGTGCGACCGGCGCATCGACCCCGCCTCGCCCTACGCCGAGGCGTTCGCCGAGCAGGTGGCCGCGCTCGGCGTCGCCACGTCGGGCCGCGAGGCGGGCGACCCGCGCCGCGCCGCGCGGGCGCTGCTGGAGCTCGTCGCGATGCCCGACCCGCCGCTGCGCCTGCTGCTCGGCGAGATGGCCTACGACAACGTCACGGCCGCGCACGCGCGCCAGCTCGACGAGTGGCGGCGCCACGAGGCGCTCGCCCGCTCGGCCGACGGCCCACCAGAGGAGGAGAGAGCATGACCGACACCGTGAGCGAGCCGGCCCTCGACGGCCTGATCGCGCCCGGCACCCCGCTGGAGCGCCTCGGCGAGAGCTACCAGTTCACCGAGGGCCCGGTCTGGAGCACCCGCGACCAGGCGCTGTACTTCAGCGACATCCCCGGCGACGTGCGCTGGAAGTGGACCGAGGCGGGCGGTATGGAGGTGCACCGGGCGCCGTGCGACAAGGCCAACGGCCTCGTGCTCGACCTCGACGGCGAGCTGATCGCCTGCGACCAGATGACCAGCCGCGTCGTGCGCTACCGCCGCGACGGCGGGACCGACCTGCTGGCCTTCCACCACCGCGGCGCGTACCTCAACAGCCCCAACGACATCGTCGTGCGCGGCGCCGACGGCGCGCTCTACTTCACCGACCCCGACTACGGGCGCTGGAACGACTGGATCGGCCAGGAGCGCAGCCGCACCCGCTTCCGGGGGCTGTACCGCGTGCCGGCCCAGGGCGGCACCGGCGAGGCCGAGCTGCTCGTCGACGAGGACGAGTTCGACGAGCCCAACGGGCTGTGCTTCTCGCCCGACGAGTCGCTGCTGTACGTCAACGACACGCCGCGCGCGCACATCAAGGTCTTCGACGTGGCGCCCGACGGCACGTTGGGCCCCGCCCGCATCTTCTGCGAGGGCGTCGGGATGACCCAGGCCGAGGTCGACGCCGCCACCGCGGGCATGACCGAGGCCGAGCGCCACCGCGCGATCCACGACGCGGGCTCCCTGGACGGCATGAAGGTCGACGAGCGCGGCAACCTGTGGACCACCGGCCCGGGCGGGGTGTGGGTCTTCGATCCCGACGGCAACGAGATCGGCCGCTTCGCCACCCCGGAGGTGGCCGGCAACCTCACCTGGGGCGGCGCCGACCTGCACACGCTGTTCGTCATGACCACGACGACCGTGCACGCGCTGCGCACGCTCGTGGGCCCCACGACCCTCCCCTACCACTGACATGCCCTCGCACGACCTGGTCCAGCAGCTCCTCGACCGCGAGGCCATCCGCGACCTGCTGGCTCGCTACCCGCAGGCGTTCGACGACCGCGACTGGGCGGCGTGGGAGGAGATCTGGACCGACGACGTCGTGTGGGCCGTCGACGGCGCCGAGATCGTCGGCCTGCCCGCGGTCCGCGAGTTCATGGTCAACTGCCTCCCGCCCGACTACGGGAGCAAGCACCTGTGCGGCATCCCGATCATCGAGCTGGGCGACGACGGCACCACCGCGCACGCCCGGACCGACGTCGTGTGGATCGCCGCCAACTACGAGAACACGATCGTCGCGCGCTACGTCGACGACCTCGTCAAGCGCGACGGCCGCTGGCGGATCCGCCGCCGCGACGAGGTGGTCATGCCGTTCCGGCCCGGGCCGCCGCCGATGTCGGCCGAGTCCAAGGAGCTGAGCGGGCCGACCATGCGGCCGACGGGATGACCGGGGCGCGGGCCGGTGTGTGAGATCGGTCCGAACGCGGTTCGGCCGGGACCGGACCGGCTATCCACTTCCGGATGCCCCTTTCCCGTCTTCGCCGCGGCGTGCTCGCGGCGGCCGGCGCGCTCGCCGTGACCGCCGCCGCCGCGGCGCCCGCCGCCGCCTGCGGCACCACCGCCCGCGCGAGCGCCGACCGCGCGCCCCGCACCGCCCCGCTGATCGTCGGCGACTCGACGATGCTGCTCGCCACGCCGCGCCTCGGCCACCTCGGCTTCCACGCGGACGCCCAGGGCTGCCGCCAGTTCGACGCCGGCGTGACGATCCTGTCCGCCCACCGCCACGCCGGACGGCTGCCGCGCGCCGCGATCCTCGCGCTCGGCGCCAACGGCGAGGTGCAGCCCGGCCAGATCGCGCGGGCGCTGAAGATCACCGGCGGCGGGCGCGTGCTCGGTCTCGTGACCCCGCGCAACCACGCCGCCACCGCCGCCGCGATGCGCCGCGCCGCCCGCCGCCACCCCAAGCGCGTGCGCCTGTTCGACTGGGCCCGCCACAGCGCTGGCCACCGCGCCTGGTTCGCCGGCGACGGCCTGCACGTCACCCACGCCGGCGCGCAGGCGTTCGCGCGCTTCCTGCACCGCCGGGCGCGACCGCTGCTGCGCGGGTAGCGCGGCAGGAGTTCGCCCGCTCGTGTCGTAGCTCACGAGCGCGCCGCGTCCCGGCGGCGCCTGACGAACGGAGGAGTCATGTCCACGGCTGAGAGCCCGCTGCGGTCGATCACGACCCTGTGGTGGGTCGTCCTGCTCTTCGGAGTCGCCGCGCTGGGGGTCGGCATCTTCTTCGTGGCCTCGCCCCACGAGACGCTGAAGACGTTCACGGTGATCGCCGGCATCTTCCTGGTGGTCGACGGCGTGCTGGCCCTGCTCGGGTCGATCGCGGGCCGCGGCGAGGGTCGCGGGCTGCTGGCGCTGATCGGCGTGCTGAGCATGATCGCCGGCCTGGTCCTCATCAAGCGGCCGTTCGAGACGCTCGTCGTCTTCGTCCTGATCATCGGGATCTGGTTCGTCGTCTCGGGCGTGTCGCGCCTGGTCGTCGGGCTGTCCGAGCGCGAGGGCCGCAGCGGCAACCTGCTGGTCGCCCTGCTCGACGCGATCGCCGGCGTCGTGATCCTGGCCTGGCCGGACCTGGGCCTGTCGACGTTCGCGGTGATCGTGGGGATCGTGCTGATCGTCCGCGGGGTGCTGTTCATCGCCGCGGGGTGGCAGCTGCGCGGGGTCGACCGCGCCCTCGCCGCGCACTGAGGCTGACCCCACCCGTCCCCGGGGGGTGGCGGGCCCACGGGACGCCATCGCGCCCCAATGACACGGCGCTGTCCCATTGGGACCGTGCCGGTCATGGCTCCCACCCCCTCCTCCCCCACCCCTGACGCGCCGCCCGGGCGCGCCGACGGCGCCCTCGCGGGCGCCGTCCGCCGGGCCGCCGCCGCGTCCGCGCGGCGGCCCCGCGCGATGATCGTCCTGTGGCTGCTGCTGGTCGCCGTGCTCGTCACCGCCGGCGCGATGACCGGCATGCGCACGCTGACCGGCTCCGAGATGGGCACCGGGCAGTCGGCGCGCGCCGACCAGCGGATCGAGGACGCCGGCCTCGAGCCGCCCGCCGTCGAGCAGGTGCTCGTGCGCGCCGCCGGCGCGGACCGCACCGCCGATGCGGTGCGCGCCCTCGAGCGCCGCCTGTCCGCGCTGCCCGAGGTCGCCTCCCTCACCGGCCCGGCGGACGATCCAGAGCTGTCGACGGCGGGCGGGCGGACCGCGCTCGTGCAGGTGACCCTGCGCGGCGACCCCGACGACGCCGCCGACACGGTCGTCCCGGTCGAGCAGGCGGTGGCCGCGGTCGCCGCCGACCGGCCCGGCGTCCGGATCCAGGAGGCGGGCGCCGGCACGATCCAGCGCGCCTTCGACGACGTCGTCCAGGAGGACCTGGAGCGCGCGAACGTCTTCTCGCTGCCGATCATCGTCGTCGTCCTGCTCGTCGCGTTCGGCGCGGTCGTCGCCGCGTCGGTGCCGCTGCTGCTCGGCGTCACCTCGGTCGCCGCCGCGCTCGGCGCGGCCGCGCTCCTGTCGCAGGCGGTGCCGATGTTCGAGACCACGCACGCCCTCGTCGTGCTGATCGGCCTCGCCGTCGGCGTCGACTACTCGCTGTTCTACATCCGCCGCGAGCGCGAGGAGCGCCGCGCCGGGCGCGGCCCGCGCGACGCGCTGGACGCCACCGCGGCCACCGTCGGCCGCGCGGTGGTCGTCGCCGGCCTCACCGTCATGGTCGCGATCAGCGGCCTCCTCATCACCGGCCTGTCGATCTTCGCCTCGATGGCGCTGGCCACGATGCTGGTCGTGGCGATCGCGGTCGTCGGCTCGGTGACCGTGCTGCCCGCCGTCCTCGCGCTCCTCGGCGACCGCGTCGACAAGGGCCGCCTGCCGTGGCTGGCCCGCGGCGCCCGGCCCGCCGGCCGGGGCGCCTGGCGGCGCTGGGCCGACGCCGTGACGCGCCGGCCCGCGGTCGCGCTGGCGGCCGCCGTGGCGCTGCTCGTCGCGCTGGCCGTGCCGGTCGTGAACCTGCACACGGCGTCGATGGACACCGGCTCGCTGCCGCCGAACACGCCGGCGGTGGCGGCGCAGAGCGCGATCGAGCGCGCGTTCCCGGGCGCGCCCAGCGACGCCGAGCTGGTCGTCACCGGGACCGGGCTCGACGACCCCGGCGCCCAGGCGCGCCTGCAGGCGCTGGGCGAGCGCGCCCGCGCGACGACCGGCGGGCAGGGCGCGATCGACGTCGCGGTCGCCGCCGACGGGCGCACCGCCGTGGTGTCGGTGCCGATGCCCGATCGCGGCATCGACGCGTCCCGCGACACGGTCGACGCGCTGCGCGACCGCGTCGCCCCGACCGCCGCCCAGGTCGCGCCCGGCGCCGAGGCGATGGTCACCGGCGCCGCCGCGCGCGACGCCGACTTCACGCACCGGCTGTCGACGCGCACGCCGATCGTCATCGCGTTCGTGCTCGCGCTGGCCTTCGCGCTGATCCTGGCCGCGTTCCGCTCCCCGGCGCTGGCCGCCACGGTCGTCGGGCTGAACCTGCTGTCGGTCGGCGCCGCCTACGGGGTCCTCGTCGCGGTGTTCCAGTACGACTGGGCCGAGGGGCTCCTCGGGTTCACGAGCACGGGCGTGGTGTCCGACTGGCTGCCGCTGTTCGCGTTCGTGATCCTGCTCGGGCTGTCGATGGACTACACGATCCTCGTGCTCGAGCGGATGCGCGAGGCGCGGCGGGCCGGGCTGCCGGCGCGCGCGGCGGCGGCCGAGGGCGTCGCGGCGACCGCCGGGTCGATCACCAGCGCGGCAATCGTGATGGTCGCGGTCTTCGCCGTGTTCGCGACGATGACGTTCCTCGACAACAAGCAGCTCGGGGTCGGGCTGGCCGTCGCGATCCTGCTGGACGCGACCGTCGTGCGCGGCGTGGCGCTGCCGGCGGCGGTGGCGCTGCTGGGCGAGCGCCGCTGGCGCGTGCGGCCGCAGCGTCCGGCCGGCGGCCGCGAGGCGGTGCGCGCGGCGCGGCGCCGGCGCGAGGCCCTGGCCGGGAGCGCCGGCGAGCGCTGAGGCGCTCGCCGGCCACCGGCGGTCATGCGATGGTCGCTACGGCTTCGGCGGCGGGGCGATGGCCCGCAGGCGGCTCGACCACGGGATGCGCCCGCTGAAGGCGAACCCGTACCCCCACTCGGCGTCCTTGCGGATCCCGTACTGGGCGGCGATCGCCGCGTACGGGTCGGGCTTGCCGTACGAGGTGTACATGACGCTCGACTCTGCCTGGAAGGCGAACCCGTCGCCGCCCGTGTCGCCGAAGTAGGCGCCGTAGTGGGCCACCGCGCGGGCGATCGCCTGCTCCCAGCCGGGGGCGCCGCTCTGGGCGATCTCCTGGTCGGTCATGTCCAGCCAGAAGCGCGTGCCCATCGGCGGGCGGACGCCGTCGGCGGCCGCGTCGCCCTTGAACGCCGGCCACACGAACGAGCCGGCGCCGCCGCGCCCGGACGCGCCCGGCGCCTGGACGCCGAACCCGAAGCTCGTGTCGCGGGACCCGGCCGGGATCGTCACGAACAGGGCGTGGTCGATCCGCCCGGCGGCGAGCTCGCTGGCCCGGATGATGCCGGCGTGCAGGCCGAAGTACGGGGCGGTCGCGCCGCCGATCGTCGGGTCGCGCTTGACGTCCTCGGGGGTGACGACCCCGGCGCCGTCGTAGCGCTGGCGGTAGGCGGTGCTGGCCTTCAGCGTGGACCCGGACCTCGAGACCTGCCACAGCTCGTACGCCCAGCCGTCGGGCTGGACGATCGACATGTGGCCGTCGCCGCCACCGGCGGCGACCGCGTTCTCCGGCACCCGGATCTGGCGGCCGCTGAGCGCGTAGGAGCCCGCCTGGATCGTCATGAGCGGATCGCTCGCGGTCGCGTAGTAGATCGGGTGCTGGTAGTCGTGGCTCGGGGCGGGGCTGACGATCAGCGTCCGCGGCTTGCCGGACGGGCCCAGCGAGTTGGCCACGAGCTGGGTGGACTGCGGGTGGACCACCGGGTCCGTGATCCTGGTGTTGAACGGCGACGACGCGTCGTAGGGAGCCCAGCCCGCGCCGGGCCAGTTCCCGCCGCCGAAGACGAACGGGGAATCCGCCGGCGGCTCGGGCTGCGGCTCCGACTCCGGCTCGGGCTGCGGCTCCGGCTCGGGCTGCGGCTCCGGCTCGGGCTGCGGCTCCGGCTCGGGCTGCGGCTCGGGATCTGGCTGGCTCGACGCCGCGCCGGAGCTCGACGCCGCGCCGGAGCTCGACGCCGCGCCGGGGGAGCCCGACGTGCCCGACGGCGTCGTCGAGGTCGCGGGCGTCGCCGCGTCCTGCTCCTCCTGGGCCTGGGGCGTCGTCGCCGGCCGGCCGTCGGAGCTCGACGGGGTCTCGGTGCCCGGCCGCGCCGGGCGCGCCGGGACGAGCTGGCCGGGCCGGTAGCGGCCGATCCAGCGGTTGCCGAGGCGCAGGCGCAGCCAGATGACGCGAGCGGCCTGGCCGCCGGACAGCCTGACCCTCGCGCCGGCGCGAACGCCGCTGCGCGCCTTGCCGGACAGCGCGGCGAACCGGACCGCGCGTTCGCGGCCGGCGCTGTCGCGGACGACGAGGCCGTCCACGCGGGCGACCTTGCCCGCATGGGTGCCGGAGGCCACCTGGACGCGTTGGCCGGGGTGGAACACCTTCACGGCCGCCTCCGCGGGCGACTCAGCGGCAGGAATGAGGAGGACGCCGCCTGCCACCGCGGCGACCCACAGGTCTTTGGGGAGCATACGTCCGTGGTCGGACGCCGCCGACCGGTCTTGACGCCCCAGGTCGCGATCTCGACCGCCGGCGAACGATCTTCCCCCGCTCGAGGGAGCCGCGGCCCCCTGGCGGCGACCGGCCGCGCTGCGAGACTGCCGCCGTGTCCGGACTCTCGCTCGTGGCCGCGATCGCCGCCGGGGTGGCGCCGGCCCCGCCGCCCGTCCCCGCCCCGGAGCCCGCGCCGGTCCCGCCGCCGCCTCCGCCGCGGGTCACGCTCGCCGCGCCGCGGCTGCGTGCGGCGGCGACCGCCATCCGCGTCCGCGTCGCGGGCGCCGAGCCGGGCGCCTGGGTGGCGCTCGACGAGCGCCGGGACGGGGAGTGGGTGCGGGTCGACCGCGGCCGCGCCGACGCCGAGGGCCGCGCCGTGCTCGTGCGCCCGGCGGGCACCTATCGCCGGCGCCACCGGCTGCGCGCGACCGGACACCTGCGCCGCCCGTCGGCGTCGCGCGTCGTGCGCACGCGCGACGTGACGCTCGCCGCCTTCGGAGACGCGAACCTCGGCGACGGCGTCGCAACGGTGATGGCCGCCCGCGGACCGCGCTGGCCGTGGAGCGGCGTCGCTCCCACGCTGCGGGCGGCCGACATCGCGTTCGGCAACCTCGAGTGCGCGGTCTCCACGCGCGGCGCGCCCGTGCCCAAGGAGTTCACGTTCCGGGGCAGCCCGAGCCACCTCGGCTCGATCGTCCGCTACGCCGGCCTCGACGTGCTGAACCTGGCCAACAACCACGTCGGCGACTACGGGACGGCGGCGCTGCTGGACACGGTCCGCGCCGTGCGGGCGACCGGCGCGCTGCCCGTCGGCGCCGGCGCGAACCTGGCCGAGGCGGCGCGGCCCGCGTTCGTCGAGCGCCTGGGCCTGCGGGTGGCGTTCGTCGGCTTCTCCGACATCGTCCCCGCCGGGTTCGCGGCCGGGCCGTCGAGCCCCGGGACGACCACAGCGAACCCCGTGCTGATCCGCTCCGCGATCGCCGCCGCGCGCCGGCGCGCCGACGTCGTCGTCGCCACGTTCCACTGGGGCATCGAGCGCGACCCGCACGAGAACGCGCGCCAGCGCGAGCTCGCCGCGATCGCTCGCGGGGCCGGCGCGCAGGCGGTCATCGGCGCCCACCCGCACGTCCTGCAGCCGATCCGCCGGATGGGCGCGCGCGGCGTCGTCGCCTACAGCCTCGGCAACTTCGTGTGGGCCGCCGGGTCGCCGCAGAGCTCGGCGACCGGGATCCTCGAGGTGCGCCTGTCGGGCCGCGGGGTCGAGGGCCACAAGCTGCGCCGGGCGACGATCCGGCAGACGCGGCCGGTGCTGACCGGCTGACCCGCGGTCCGGCGGCGCGACACCTCAGGCGGCGCGCTCGAGCACTGCCCGGACCTCGGCCTCGGTCGGCATCCCGGTGCGAGCGCCGACCGCGCCGACGGCGTGCGCGCCGGCCGCGACGGCGAAGCGGACCGCGTCGGCCAGCCGGTCGCCGGCTGCGAGGCGGGCGGCGAGCGCGCCGGCGAACGCGTCGCCCGCGCCCGTCGTGTCCACGCTGCGCACCCCGCCGGGGACCACGACCCGCTCCGGCGGCGCGTCGGGCGCGGACACCGCCAGAGCGCCGTGGGCGCCGTCGGTGGCCACGACCGGGGCGCCGGTCCGCTCGGCCAACCGGCGGACCGCCGCATCGAGCTCGGCGACGCCTGCGAGGGTGCGCGCCTCGCCCGCATTGGGCACCAGCAGCACGCCCGCGAGGTCGAACTCCAGCACCGACGCCCGCGCGGGCGCGGGATCGATGATGACGGTGGCGCCAGCCGCGCGGCCGGCGGCGATCGCCGCCTCGACCGCCGCGTCAGGGATCTCCAGCGACACGAGCACGCTGGCCCGTCCGGCGCCGGGCCCCGCCGCGAGGGCGCCGGAGACCGCAGCGCGCACGTGGTCGGCGGCGAGCCGGGCGTTCGCGCCGGCGCCGACGGCGATCTGGTTCTCCCCCGCGGGGTCGACGACGATGAGCGCCGCGCCGGTGGGCACGCCGGCGAGGACCGCGATCCGCTCGCCATCCACGCCCTCGGCGTCGAGCGCATCGCGCGCCGCCCGCCCGAAGTCGTCGTCGCCGACGGCGGCCACGAGCGTCGTAGCGGCGCCGAGGCGGGCGGCCGCGACCGCCGCGTTGGCGCCCTTGCCGCCCTGGTGGCGCTCGAGCCGCTCCCCCAGCACCGTCTCGCCCGCCGTCGGCAGACGCGGCGCCTCGACGACGAGGTCGACGTTGACGGAGCCGACGACGACGACCCGCGCGTCCATGGCTACGGGACCGAGACCTGCGTCGGGCGCCCGATGCCGGCGGTCTTCTCGGCCTCGCCGAACGCCGCGTCGAGGATCTCCACGGCCGCGTCGATCTGCGCCGTCTCGATCGTGAGCGGCGGGATGAGCTGAAGCCGGTTGTAGTAGTAGCCGCCGCGCTCGAACAGCAGCCCGGCGCGCACGCACGACTCCAGCACCTGGGACGTGGCCTCCGCGGCGGGCGCCTTCGTGGCGCGGTCGAGGACGAGCTCGATGCCGACGAACAGTCCCTTGGCGTCGATCCAGCCGATGATCGGGTGCTTCTCGGCGAGCTCCTCGAGACGTCCGCGGAAGTGCTCGCCGACGCGCGCGGCGCGCTCGACGAGCCCCTCGCGCTCGTAGATGTCGAGCGTCGCGTTGGCGGCCGCGCAGGCAGCCGGGGTCGCCGCGAACGTGCCGACGTGCGCGCCCGGGCCCCACGAGGTCAGCAGGTCGCTGTGGCCGACGACCGCAGACACGGGCATGCCCGATGCCAGCCCCTTCGAGACCGTCATCAGGTCGGGCACGACGCTCTCGTGCTCGCACGCCCACCAACGGCCGGTGCGGCCCATCCCGGCCTGGATCTCGTCGAGGATCAGCAGCATTCCGTGCTCGTCGCACAGCTCGCGCAGCCCCTTCAGGTACCCCTCGCCCGGGATGATGTATCCGGCGCTGGCCTGCATCGGCTCCACGAGGATGGCGGCGACGTTGCTGATCCCTCGCCCGTCGCCGAACGGCGACTCCTTGCCGCGCAGCAGGCGGCGCGTGAACTCCAGGCACGCCTCAGCGCAGTGCTCGGGGTCGGCGCCGACCGGGCAGCGGTACGGGTAGGAGTACGGGATCTTCGCGTGGCCGGCCTCGTGCGGCCCCACCGGGTAGAAGTAGCTCCACATGCCGCCCTTGGCGGTCGTGGCCATCGTGCCCTGCGTGGTGCCGTGGTAGGCGCCGTAGCCCGAGAGGATGATCGGCGCGCCGGTGTACCAGCGCGCCAGCTTGATCGCGAGGTCGACGGCCTCGGCGCCGGTCACGCCGAACGCGGTGCGCCGATCCTCGCCGGGCGCGAGCCGGTTCAGCCGCTCGGCCAGGCGCTCGCGCTGCTCGTTGGGGAAGTCGAAGTAGTGGATGAGGCTCTCGGCCTGCGCCGCGATCGCCTCGCGGATCTCCCGGCGGGCCTGGCCGACGTTGGAGACCGAGAAGCCGGCGAGCATGTCGATGTAGGCCTTGCCGTCGGCGTCGTAGACCGTCGCGTTCTCGCCGCGGACGATCGCGGGCGGGCAGTCGAAGAGCGCGAAGCCGACGAAGCCGGTCGACTCGTTGGCGACCGCCTGGCGCAGCAGCTCCTTGGACTTCGGCCCGTAGTGGGAGCGCTCCACGCGGTCCAGCAGCTCCTGCGGGCTCGTGTGCAGTCGGCGTCGCTGCTCGGTGACCCGTCGTTCGAATGCCAGATCGTGCATCAGCGCCTCCTTCTCAGCGGCCCCGACGACGGCGTCGAGGCATAACGGTTTGCATCAGGTTCGTGCGGCGGTAGAGCCCCGCACCACGAGGTCCACCGGCAGCACGCGGCGCATCGGCTGGCCGGGCTCGCCCGTGGCCATGGCGATGGCGAGCTCCGCCGCCTCCCGGCCGATGCGGTCGAGCGGCTGGCGCACGGTCGTGAGCGCGGGCGTGACGAGCGGGCTCACGAACATGTCGTCGAAGCCGACGATCGACAGGTCGTCCGGGACTCTCCGGCCCAGCTCGGCTGCGACCTGCATCACGCCGAGCGCCAGCAGGTCGTTGGCGCAGAAGACGCCGGTGATGTCGGCCGCCGTCGCGAGGAGCGCAGCGCCGGCGCGGCGCCCGGCCTCGACGGTGTAGGCGTCGGCTGCGCGCACGACGGGCTCGCGGGCGGCGCGCCGGGTGGCGTCGACGAAGCCGGCGGTCCGATCGCGCGCGGTCGGCAGCGCGTCGGGACCCGCGACGATCGCCACCCGCTCGTGGCCGAGACCGACGAGGTGCTGGGCCGCGAGCATCCCGCCGACGCGGTTGTCGACGGTGATCACCGCGGCGCCGTCGGGCAACCACGAGAACGCCTCGTCGACCGCGACGATCGGGCGTCCCAGAGCCGCGTCGATCAGCTCCTGATTGGGGGTCGCGGTGCCGCCCAGGTACACGAGCGCGTCGACCTGGCGGTCGACCAGCCGGCGCACGTGGCGCGCCTCGAGCTCCGCGTCGAGCTCCGAGCTGCCGACGACCACCGTGTAGCCGCTGGCGCCCGCGGTGCGCTCGACGTTCGCGACCAGCTGGCCGAAGTAGGGGTTGGCGATGTCGGGGACGAGCATGCCCAGCGTCAGCGTGCGCCCGGTCGTCATCGACGCCGCGACCTGATTGGGCCGATACCCGAGCTCCTCGATGACGCGCTCGATCCGCGCCCGGGTGGTCGCGCTGACCGTTCGCTTCCCCGAAAGCGCGTGGCTGACGGTGGTCGGCGAGACGCCGGCGGCTCGAGCGACGTCGCGGATGGTCAGCGCCATGGCGCGGCATCATACAAACCGGTTTGACGACTGTCCAAGAGCTGGCTACTGTCCACGCTCGAGACGTCTTGGAACAGGACGCGCGGCCGTGCGGGCCGCGCCCGAGACCAAGGAGAATTGCGTTGCGACGACTTGCCGTACTTGGCGGCACGCTGTTGGCCACCATCCTGCTGGCGGCATGCGGTGGCGATGACGACAGCGACACGACCGCGGGGGCCGGCGCCGGCGCGGCGAGCGGCACGGTCCGGGTGATCATGGAGGAGGTCCCCGACACCGACATCGTCAAGGAGATGCTCCCGGCGTTCCAGCAGGCGCACCCGGACGTCGACATCCAGATCGAGGCGCTCCCCTACGACCAGATGCGCGACCGCATCGTGAGCTCGTTCCTGGCGTCCGACCCGACCTACGACCTGATCGTGGTCGACAACCCGTGGATGTACGACTTCGCCCAGGCCGGCTTCCTCGAGCCTCTGGACGACCGCATCGGGGCGATCGAGGGCTACGACTACGAGGACTTCAGCCAGCCGCTGCGCGACATCGCGGAGGTCGACGGTACGACCTACGCGGTGCCGTTCTACAACTACGCGCTGGCCCTCGTGTACCGCAAGGACCTCTACGACGAGGCCGGCCTGGAGCCACCGACGACGCTCGAGGAGCTGAAGGACGCCGCGGCGAAGCTCAACCGCGGCGGCCGCGCAGGCATCGCGATGCAGCCGCAGAAGGGCTACAAGATCTTCGAGGAGTGGGCGAACTACCTGTTCGCCGCCGGCGGCCGCATCCAGAACGACGACGGCTCGATCGCGCTGGACTCCCCCGAGGCGCGCGAAGCGCTGCAGACGTACATCGACATCTACCGCGAGAGCGCCCCGAAGAACTCGCTCAACTGGGCGTTCGACGAGGCCATCCGCGCCGTGTCGGCCGACAAGGCGTCGCAGCTCATCAGCTACAACTGGACGCTGCCGACGCTCAACGACGAGGGTGAGCTCGCGGGGGAGTTCGCCCTTGCGGAGGTACCCGGCGGGAAGGCGGCGCTCGGCGCCTGGTTCTGGGGCATCCCGGCCAACTCGGCCAACAAGGACGGCGCCTGGGCGTTCGTGTCCTGGCTGACCGACAAGGCGCAGGAGAAGGAGCGCGTCGTCAAGGGCGGCGCCCCGGTCCGCGACAGCGTCATGCAGGACCAGGAGGTCTGGGAGCAGGGCTTCGGCGAGGAGTACTACACGACCGTCGCCCGGATCCTCGAGGACGCCGCGCCGCTGGCCGACGGGCCGAACGCCGAGGAGATGATCAACGTCGTCGGCGAACAGCTGAACGCGGCCGTCGCCGGCCAGACCTCGGTGGACGAGGCCATCTCGACCGCCGCGCAGCGTGCCCAGGAGACGCTCGACAAGTAGGTCGCGGCCCGCTGCGGAGCGAGGGCGCAGGCTCTCGCTCCGCCGCGTGCCGCTCGGCTGGCGCCTGATGGCGCCGCTGGGCGTGCTCCTTGGCGTCATCGTCGCCTACCCGCTGGTCTATTCGCTCTGGCTGTCGCTCACCGACCGCCGGATCGTCGGCAGCAAGGACGCGACGTTCGTCGGACTCGACCAGTACGCGGGGCTGCTCGACAACGCGACCTACGGCGTGGCGATGCGCAATACGGTCGTGTTCGTCGCCGCCGCCGTCACGCTCGAGCTGATCCTCGGCCTGGCATTGGCGATGGCCCTGCAGCGCCAGCAGCGCGTCCGCGACCTCACCCGCGCGTTCCTGCTGACACCGATGTTCGTCACCCCGATCGCGGTCGGGCTGATGTTCCGCTTCCTGCTCAACGAGCAGCTCGGCGCGATCCCCGCGATCCTCGACAACGTCGGGCTCGACATCGACTTCTTCGGGCCCTCCCTGGCCCTCCCCACGATCATCGCCATCGACGTGTGGCAGTGGACGCCGTTCATGGTCCTGCTGCTGCTGGCCGGACTCGAGTCGCTGCCGCGCCAGCCGTTCGAGGCCGCTCGCGTCGACGGCGCCTCAGCCTGGATGACGTTCCGGCGGGTCACCCTGCCGCTTCTCAAGCCCGCGATCGGCATCGCCGTGCTGCTGCGCGCCCTCGACGCCTTCAAGGTCTTCGAGTACGTCTTTGCCACCACCCGCGGCGGCCCGGGCAACGCCACCGAGACGATTCAGTACCAGATCTACCGCACCGGCTTCCAGTTCTTCCGGATCGGCGAAGCCGCCGCGATGGCGTTCGTGCTGATCGCCGTCGTCCTGCTGCTCGCGACCATCCTGTACCGGCGGTTCCTGCGCCCGGAGGCCTCGACGTGAGCGCGTGGCTGCGACGGCTCTTCCTCCTCGCGGCGGCCGTCGCCGTGGCCTTCCCGTACGCCTGGGTGGTCCTCGCCTCGCTCAAGGACCGCCAGGCTCTCAACGAGCCGTCGTCGCTGAGCTTCACCCCCACGCTCGACAACTGGCGGGAGATCGTCGACGGCGGCGTGCTCGAGAGCGCGCTGATCAGCCTGGTGGTCGGCACCGTCACCGTGGCGATCTCGCTCGTGGCGGGGACGCTGGGCGCCTACGCGATCTCCCGCTACCGCACAGGCGGCACCGCGACCCGCTTCGGGATCCTGATCTCCCAGCTCATGCCGCCGGCGGTCCTCGTCGTGCCGCTGTTCCTGATCGCCTTCGACCTGCATCTGCGCGACACGGTGGTCGTCATCGTCGCGGCGCACCTCACGTTCGTGCTCCCGGTGGTGACGTGGTTCATGATCGGGTTCTTCGACGCGGTCCCGCGGGCCTACGAGGAGCAGGCCATGGTCGACGGGCACAGCCGCTTCTCCGCCTTCCGCACCGTGGTGCTGCCCCAGGTGCTGCCGGGGATCGGCGCCGCCGCGATCTTCGCCTTCGTGCTGTCCTGGAACGACCTGTTCTTCGGGCTCATCCTCGCCGGGGGCAACACGCGGACGCTCCCGGTCGCGATCGCGTCCTACAACACCTTCCGCGGGGTCGAGCTCGGCGCGATGTCCGCGGCGATCCTGGTGTCCGTCGTGCCGGTGCTGGTGGCGTCCTTCTTCGTGCAACGGCGGCTTGTCCGCGGCATCTCCGCAGGAGGCTTGAAGTACTGATGGCCCAGATCACCCTCGAGCGGCTCGTCAAGCGCTACGGAGACGTCGAGGCAGTCCGCGCGATCGACCTCGAGATCCCTGACGGCGAGGTGACCGTCCTCGTCGGCCCCTCGGGCTGCGGCAAGACGACCACCCTGCGGCTCATCGCCGGGCTCGAGCGCGCCACCTCCGGGACGATCCGCATCGACGGCGCCGACGTGACCGACCTCGAGCCCAAGGAGCGCGACCTGGCAATGGTCTTCCAGAACTACGCGCTCTACCCCCATCTGACCGTGCGGGAGAACATCGCGTTCGGACTCAAGGCACGCCGCATGCCGGCGGCCGAGATCGACCGCCGCGTGCGCGAAGCGGCCGAGCTGCTCGACGTCGCACATCTGCTCAGGCGCAAGCCGTCGGCGCTCTCCGGCGGCCAGCAGCAGCGCGTCGCGATCGGCCGCGCGATCGTGCGCGAGCCCGCCGCGTTCCTGTTCGACGAGCCGCTGAGCAACCTCGACGCGAAGCTGCGCGTGGAGATGCGCACCGAGATCCTGCGCCTCCAGCGCGAGCTCCGCGGCACGATCGTCCACGTCACGCACGACCAGGAGGAGGCGATGACGCTCGCCCACCGGGTGGTCGTGATGAACGCCGGGCGCATCGAGCAGATCGGCACTCCCGCCGACGTGTACCGGGAGCCGGCCACCGAGTTCGTGGCCCGGTTCATCGGCTCGCCGGAGATGAACGTGCTCGACAGCCCGGACGCGGCCGCCGCGCTCGGCCTGCGGGATACGGGCGCGGCGCGCGTGGGCGTGCGGCCGGAGGACCTCGAGCCGGCGCCCCCCGTCCCCGCCGCCGACGAGGCGACCCGCTTTTCCGCTCGGGTCGAGGTCGTGGAGATGCTCGGCGCCCAAGCGATCGTGACCCTGCGCGCGGCCGCAGGGCAACGGCTCAGCGCGCTCGTGGCCTCCCGCGCGCTCAACGGGCTCCGCGAGGGGGCCGAGGCGACCTTCGCGATCCGCCGCGGCGCGGTGCACCGCTTCGACCCCGCCGGGCGCCGTATGCCGTCCGCCCCGGCCCCCGTCGGCTGAGCGGCGGTCGGCGACGCAGGTGCGCGCGCCGCCGGCGCCGAAGAAGCCGATCAGCTCCACCGGCCGTCGACGCCGTACCGGTGCGGCGTCCAGGCCGCCCTGGCCGACGTCGCTGAGCGGACTCCCGCGGCGTCATGCCCGCGGCAGCGCCCGCGCGCGCCGCCCCATCCCCTGCCACGGGTCGCCCTCCGCCGCCAGCCGCGCGGCGGCGTCGGCGACCGTCCAGCGGTCCGGGCGCAGCGTCGCGTCCTCCAGCTCGTCCCAGTGGATGGGCATCGCCACCGGCGCGGCGGGCCGGGCGCGGACCGCGTACGGCGCCACCCCGTGCTGGGCGTAGTTGACGCGGTTCACGTCGACGTAGATGCGCGCGCCGCGGTCGGCGCGCCTCCACTCGAGCGTCAGGCGGTCGGGGTGGTCGGCGACCATCGCCTCCGCCAGCCCGCGGGCGAAGCCGTGGACGGTGGGGAAGTCGGGCCCGCGCCGCAGCGGGCAGACGACGTGCACGCCCCGCGAGCCGGTGACCATCGCGAACGTCGCCAGCCCGGCGTCGCGCAGCCGCGCCCCGGCGTCCAGCGCCGCGGCGCGGACGTCGGCGAACGTCGCGCCCGGCGACGGGTCGAAGTCGACGATCAGGCGGTCGGGCTGGTGGGGGCGGTCCGCGCGCGACAGCCACGTGTGGAGCGTCACGACGTTCTGGGCGGCCAGGTACACGAGCGTCGCCGCGTCCCCCGCCACGACCTGCGTCAGCGTCCCGTCGCGCTTGCCGACCGTCACGCGCCCGACCCAGTCGGGGAAGTGGTCGGGGATCGACTTCATGAAGTAGCCGCGGGCTCCCACCCCGCGCGGGAAGACCTCCAGCGCCAGCGGGCGGTCGCGCAGGTGCGGCAGCATCGCCGGCGCGACCGCCTCGTAGTGGCGCGCGAGGTCGAGCTTCGTCGCCCCGGCCTCGGGAAACAGGACCTTGTCGGGGTGCGTCACCTCGACGCGGCGGCGGCCGACCTGCAGGATCGCGGCGCTCATTGCGGGCTCGGCGTCTCGCGCACCACGTCGCGCGCCGGCTTGTCCTCGCGCAGCCCGAGGAAGCGCGGGTGGCGCAGGCGCCCGTCGCGCGTCCACTCGGTGAAGCCGACCTGCGCGACGAGCCGGGGCTCCACCCAGGTCGCCCCGCGCTCGCGGATCGCGTCCGCATCCGCGAACGGCGGCGTGTCGCGGCGCAGCGGCGCCATCCGCGCGGCGAGGTCGCGCAGCGTGGCGCGGTCGAAGCCGGTGCCGACCTTGCCGGCGTAGCGCAGCGCGCCGTCCGCGTCGTAGACGCCGAGCAGCAGCGCGCCGAGCTCCTCGCGCGAGCCCTTCGGCGGCGTCCAGCCGCCGATGACGAGCTCCTGGCTGCGGTCGGCCTTGATCTTCAGCCAGTCGCGTGAGCGCCGCGCCCGGTACGGGCTGGCCGCGCGCTTGGCGATGATGCCCTCCCAGCCGTGCCGGCGGGCGTGCTCGAACAGCGCGATGCCGGTCCCGTTGCGGTGCGGGGTCCAGCGCAGCGGGCCGCCGACGTCGATCGCGGCGCGCAGCAGCCGCTTGCGGACCAGCAGCGGCAGGTCGCGCACGTCCATCCCCTCGACCCACGGCAGGTCGAACGCGTACAGGTAGACCTTGACGGCGCGGTGGTTGCGCTGGGCCAGCCGCTCGAAGCTCGTGCGCGAGCCCTCGAAGGCGACGATCTCCCCGTCGATCGCGAACCGCTCGCAGGGCTGGCGCTCCAGCGCCGCGGCCACCTCCGGGTAGCGGGCGTTCAGCGACAGGTCGTTGCGCGACAGCATCCGCACCGGCCCGCCGTCGCGCACCGCGATGCAGCGGATGCCGTCGAGCTTGCGCTCGAAGATCCAGTCGGGGTCGTCGAACGGCTCGCCGACCAGCACCGCCTTCATCGCGTCGGCACCGGTGGGCGGCGGCCCCTCGCGGACCGCCGCGCGCTGCTCCGCGGTGAGCGCGTCCAGCACGCTCACCGCGGGGCGCTCCCGATCAGGCGGAGACCAGCGTCTCCTCGTCGGTGTAGATCTCGCCGCGCTGCGCCCGCTCGACGAGCGACGCCGGCGGCTCGAAGCGCTCGCCGTAGGTCGCGGCCAGCTCGCGCGCGCGGTCGACGAAGCCCTGGAGGCCGCCGTCGTAGCCGTTGATGTACTGCAGCACGCCCCCGGTCCAGCCCGGGAAGCCGATCCCCATGATCGAGCCGATGTTCGCGTCGGCGACCGACTCGATCACCCCCTCGTCCAGGCACTTGACCGACTCTATGGCCTCGATGAACAGCATGCGCTCCTCGAGGTCCTTCAGGGAGATCGACGCCGGGTCCTCGACCCACGGGAACGCGTCGCGCAGGCCGGGCCACAGGCGGGTCCGCCTGCCGTCCTCGTACTCGTAGAAGCCGCGGCCCTCGAGCCGGCCGGGCCGGTCGAACTCGTCGAGCATGCGGTCGATGACCTGCTCGGCCGGGTGCTCGTCCCAGCCGGAGCCGGTCGCGCCCGCGGCCTTGGCGGCGTCGCGGATCTTGCGCATGAGCTTCATGTTCAGCTCGTCGCTGAGCTGCAGGACGGGCGCCGGGTAGCCGGCCTGCGAGGACGCCTGCTCGATCGTCGGCGCCGGGATGCCCTCGGTGAGCATCGCGATGCCCTCGTTGATGAACGTCCCGATCACGCGCGAGGTGAAGAAGCCGCGCGAGTCGTTGACGACGATCGGCGTCTTGCGGATCTGCTTGGCCAGGTCGAGCGAGCGGTAGAGCGTCTCGTCGCTGGTCTTCTCGCCCTTGATGATCTCCAGCAGCGGCATCTTGTCCACCGGGCTGAAGAAGTGCAGGCCGATGAAGCGGGTCGCGTCGGAGACGTTCCCGGCCAGCTCGGTGATCGGCAGCGTCGACGTGTTCGAGCCCAGCAGGGCGCCGGGCGCCAGATGCGGCTCGATCTCGGCGAACACCTGCGCCTTGACCTTCGGGTCCTCGAACACGGCCTCGATCACGAGGTCGGCGCCGGCCGCGTCGGCGGCGTCGGCGGTCGGGGTGATCCGCGCGAGCAGCGCGTCGCCCTGCTCCTGCGTCGTCTTGCCGCGCTCGACGCCCTTGGCCACGAGCTTCTCGCTGTAGCTCTTGCCGCGCTGGGCGGCCTCGAGCGACACGTCCTTGAGCACGACCTCGATGCCGGCCTTCGCGCACACGTACGCGATCGCGGCGCCCATCATGCCGGCGCCGAGGATCACGGCCTTCCCGGCCTGGTAGGGCGGGATGCCCTCCGGCCGGTCGCGGTCGCCGTTGACGCGCTGCAGGTCGAAGAAGAAGGCCTGGATCATGTTCTTCGAGACCTGCCCGCAGACGAGGTCGACGAAGTAGCGCCCCTCGATCTCGAACGCGGTGTCGACGTCGACCTGCGCGCCCTCGACGGCCGCGGCCATGATGTGGTGCGGCGCCGGGTAGTTGGCGCCCTTGAGCTGCTTGCGCAGGTTGGCCGGGAACGCGGGCAGGTTGGCCGCCAGCTTCGGCGACGACGGCGTGCCGCCCGGGATCTTGTAGCCCTTCTGGTCCCACGGCTGGCCGGCGAAGTCGTCGCCCTGGGCGGCGATCCACCGCTTCGCGGCCGGGATCAGCTCCTCGCGGGAGGCGACGAGCTCGTCGACGAAGCCGAGCTCCTTCGCCTTGGCCGGCCGGTGGCGCTGGCCCTGCAGCAGCCACTGCATGAGCGCGTCGACGATGCCGACCATCCGCACGGAGCGGACGACGCCGCCGGCGCCCGGGAGCAGGCCGAGCTGCACCTCGGGGAAGCCGAGCTGGATCTTGGGGTCGTCGACGCAGACGCGGTGATGGCAGGCGAGCGTGATCTCCAGGCCGCCGCCGAGCGCGGTGCCGTTGATCGCGGCGACGACCGGCTTGCCGAGCGTCTCCAGCCGGCGCAGCTGCGCCTTGATGTGGCGCACCCACGTGGCGACCTCGTCAGCGTGCTCGCGCGTGGCCTTGCGCAGGTCGCGCAGGTCGCCGCCGGCGAAGAACGTCTTCTTGGCCGAGGTGACGACGACGCCGGTGATCGAGTCCTTCTCGGCCTCGAGCCGGTCCAGCACCGCGTCGAGCGACGCGGTGTAGTCGGCGTTCATCGTGTTGGCGCCCTGGTTGGGGTCGTCCAGCGTGAGGACGACGACGCCGTCCTCGTCCTGCTCCCAGCGGATGGTGTTCGTGAAGTCAGCCACAGTGGTTCCGATCGTGCGTTCGCGTGCGTGAATGTGCGGTCGGGGCCACTAGATGGCCTCCACCACGGTTGCGATGCCCATGCCGCCGCCGACGCAGAGCGTCGCGAGGCCGTACTTGCCGCCGGTGCGGTGCAGCTCGTCGACCAGCGTGCCGAGGATCATCGCCCCGGTGGCGCCGAGCGGATGACCCATCGCGATCGCGCCGCCGTTGACGTTGACCTTCTCCATGTCGAGGCCCATGTCCCGGACGAACCGCAGCACGACCGCGGCGAACGCCTCGTTGATCTCGACGAGGTCGAGGTCGTCGACGGTGAGGCCGGCCTTGGCGAGCGCCTTGCGCGACGCGGGCGCGGGACCCGTGAGCATGATCGTCGGGTCGGCGCCGCTCAGCGCGGTGGCGAGGATGCGGGCGCGCGGCGTGAGGCCCATCTCCTCGCCGGTCTTCTCGTTGCCGATCGCGACGAGCGCGGCGCCGTCGACGATGCCGGACGAGTTGCCCGCCGTGTGGACGTGGTTGATCTTCTCGACCCAGTGGTACTTCTGCAGGGCGACCGCGTCGAAGCCGCCCATCTCGCCCATCACCTCGAACGAGGGCTTCAGGTTGGCGAGCGTGTCGATCGTCGTGCCAGGGCGGATGTGCTCGTCGCGGTCGAGCACGACCTGGTCGTTGATGTCCTTGACCGGGACGATCGAGTTGTCGAAGCGCCCCTCCGCCTGGGCGCGCGCCGCGCGCTCCTGGGAGCGGACGGCGTAGGCGTCGACGTCCTCGCGCGTGTAGCCCTCGAGCGTGGCGATCAGGTCGGCGCTGATGCCCTGCGGGACGAACGACGTGTCGTAGGCGGTCTCGGGATCCATCGCCCAGGCGCCGCCGTCGGTGCCCATCGGCACGCGCGACATCGACTCGACGCCGCCGGCGAAGACGAGGTCCTCCCAGCCGGAGGCGACCTTCTGGGCGGCGACGTTGACGGCCTCGAGGCCGGACGCGCAGAAGCGGTTGAGCTGGACGCCGGCGACCGTGTCGGGCAGGCCGGCCTTGATCGCGGCGGTCTTGGCGATGTCGGCCCCCTGGTCGCCGACCGGGGTGACGCAGCCGAGCACGACGTCGTCGACGCGCTGCGGATCGAGGTCCACGTTGCGTGCGAGCATCTCGTGCATCAGGCCGACGACGAGGTCGACGGGCTTGGTGGAATGCAGGGACCCGTTGCTCTTGCCCCTGCCGCGCGGCGTGCGCAGGGCGTCGAAGACGAGGGCTTCGCTGGATGCCATTTCGCGTCCTTGGTGGTGGTCGGTGAGAGCCTGGGCAGGAGTCTACGGTCTGGTTGACTGGCCAGTCGACGTTCGGCGCGTCCGCGGCTGGACTTCCCGCGCGCGGTGGTGTACTCACCGGAGCGGTGACGGTCCAGATCACGACGGCCGAGGTCCCGCCGCACGAGCGGTTCGAGCTGTGGAGCAGCGAGACGTCGCGCCTGTTCGCGCCCCTGACGACCGGGCCCGTCACCCGCCAGGAGTTCTGGGCGCGGGCGCGCGCCCGCACGCTCGGCGCGGTCCAGGTCGCGCACCTGGCCGCCGCCGCGCACACCGTGCGCCGCACGCCGCGGGCGATCGCCGGCGACGACCCCGAGGTGTTCTGGCTGCTGCAGCTGCTGGAGGGCTCCACGGTGGTGACGCAGCAGGACCGCACGGCCGTCCTGCGGCCCGGCGACCTGACGATCTACGACTCGTCGCGCCCGTACGCGGTCGTGAACTCGGGACCGTTCGAGGTGGCCGTCTTCCAGATCCCGCGCCGGCTGCTGCGGCTGCCCGACGAGGTGATGGCCACGCTCACCGCGACGCGCATCGCCGGCGACGACGGCCCCGGCGCGCTCGTGGCCCCGTTCCTGCGCGGCCTGGCCGGCGGCGTGGCGGCGGGCACGCTACCGGAGCGCGGCGACGACCTCGGCCAGGCGCTGCTGCACCTCGTCGACGCGATCGTCGCGCCGCGGGTCGCCCCGGAGCCGCCGCCCGCGCCGGCCTCCTCCCCCGCCACGCTGGCGGCCGCCAAGCGCTACATCGAGCACCGCCTGGGCGATCCGGCGCTGTCGCCCGAGGAGGTGGCCCGCGCCGTGTTCGTCTCCCGGCGCGCGCTGTACGGCCTCTTCGAGCAGGAGGGGCTCGGAGTGGCCGAGTGGATCCGCCGCCGCCGGCTCGAGCGCTGCCGCCGCGACCTGCGCGACCCGGCGCTCGCCGACCTCACGATCGCGCGGATCGCCGCCGAGCACGGCTTCCGCAACGCCGAGCACTTCAGCCGCGCGTTCCGCGCGGCCTACGGGTGCTCGCCGGGCGAGTACCGGCGCGGCGGCTACTAGCTGTTGGGCATGACCGCGAGCGCGCCGCCGTCGACGGGCCACGCGGCGCCGGTGACGAACGACGCCGCGTCGGAGGCCAGGAACGCGACGACCTCGCCGACCTCCTCCGGCCGCGCCGTGCGGTTGATCGGCGCCGCCGACGCCGCACCGGCCACGCCGGCCTCCGTGTCGCCGCCGGCCAGCTCGGTGGCGATCGAGCGCAGCATGCGCGTGTCGATCATGCCCGGCAGCACCGCGTTGACGCGGATCGGGCGGTCGCCCAGCTCGGACACCGCGGCCCGCGTGAGGCCGACGACCGCGTGCTTGGCCGCGATGTAGGCGCTGGAGTTGGCCAGGCCGCGGGCGCTGGCGATCGAGCCGGTGTTGATGATCGAGCCGCCGTTCTGGTCGATCATCACCGGCAGGACGTGCTGGAGGCCGAGGAAGACGCCCCGCAGGTTCACGGCGATGACCTGGTCGAAGACCTCGATGGGGTACTCGACGATCGGCTTGATCGCGCCCTCGATGCCGGCGTTGTTGAAGAACGCGTCGATGCGCCCGAACGCGTCGAGCGCGGCCCGGACGTAGCCCTTCACGCCGTCGACCGTGGTCACGTCGGCGACGTGGGTCTCGACGCGCGCCCCGTCGGCCAGGCGTCCGCGGACGGCGTCGGCGGCGCGCTGCAGCGCGTCCGCGTCGCGGTCGACCAGCAGCAGCGACGCGCCCTCGCGCGCCATGATCCCGGCGGTCGCCGTCGCGATCCCGCCCGCGCCGCCGGTGAGCACGGCCACCTTCCCCTCGAGCCTCATGTCTCTCTCCTCCGAACCCGTGGTTGCTGGCTGGCGCCGACCCGCGCCTGGCGCGGACCGTACGGCCGCGACGCGGCGCCCGCCTGACGGGCGGCGCAGGATCAGTTGATCGTGCGTGCAGACGACCCGCCGGCCGGCAGGCGCGCCTCGACGGCCAGGCCGCCCAGGGCCGAGTCGTCGAGCGTGAGCGTGCCGCCGTGCAGCGCGACCTGCTGGGCGACGATCGCCAGCCCCAGGCCGCTGCCGGGCGCGGTCGTCGCCTCACCGCGGACGAACGGCTCCAGCAGGCGCGCCCGGTCGTGCTCGGGCACGCCCGGCCCGTCGTCCTCGACCCGCAGCCGCACGACGCCGTCGTCGCGCGCGACCGCGACGCGCACCCGCCCCTCGTCGCGCCCGTGCAGGGCGGCGTTGTCGAGGAGGTTGTCGAGCACGAGCCGCAGCCCGTCGGGCCAGCCGGTCAGCCGCGGAGCGCCGGCGTCGTCGTCGGGCTCGCCGGCGTGCAGCTCGTAGCGGACGCTCGGGTGGCGGCGCCCGGCGGCGTAGACGGCGGCGTCCGCGATCTCGGCCAGGTCGACCAGCTCGCGCGGGAGCTGCTCGGCGGCGTCGCCGCGGGCCAGCGCCTACAGCCCCTCGAGCAGATGCACGATCCGGTCCTGCTCGGCGGTCAGGTCGCGCACGAGCGCCAGGCGCTGCTCGACCGGCAGGTCGGGGTTGCGGACGAGCGCGTCGAGGTTGGCGCGCAGCCCGGTGAGCGGCGTGCGCAGCTCGTGGCCGGCGTCGGCGGCGAAGCGGCGCGTGGCCTCCAGCGCCCGCTCCATCGCGGCGGTCGACGCGCCCAGCCGCGCGAGCATCTCGTTCAGCGTCCCGGCCAGCGCGCGCACCTCCACCGGCCCCTCGTCGGCGGGCAGCGCGGCGCCCAGGTCGGTCGCGCCGCGAACCCGCTCGGCCCCGGCCTGCAGGCGCCGCAGCGGCCGGACCGCGAGCGCCGTGAAGCCCCACGCCGCCAGCGCCGTCACGGCGAGCGCGCCGAGGCCGACCAGCAGCAGCAGGCGCCGCGCGCCGGCGACGCGCTCGTCCACGCGGGCGAGGCTCGCGAGCAGCTGCAGGCGCACGGGCGCGATCGGGCTGGAGACGGTCAGCGAGCGCCACGGGTCGCCGTCGATCTCGAGGGTCGCGAAGCCGTCGTCGCCGGGCACGTCCGGCGGGTCGTCGGGGACGTCGCCGCGGCGCATGACGAGCCGGCCGCCGACCTCGAGCTGGACGAACGAGCCGCTGCCGCCGAGCAGCGCGTCGCCGGCGTCGGCGGCGAGCGGGCCGCCCTGCCCGAACCCCGGACGGTCGCCGCGACCGCCCGCCCACGGCGGGCGCTGGGCCTGGAGGACCTGCGACGCGCGCTGGCGCAGGTCGGCGTCGACGTCGGCGCGCGCGTCGCGGCCGATCGCGGCCGACAGGACGAGGCCGGCCAGCAGCACGCCGAGCGCGACGGCGGCGACCGAGCCGGCGACGACGGCGACGCGCAGGCTGATCGGCCGGCTCACGGCCGCAGCGTCCAGCCGACCCCGCGGACCGTGCGGATGATGCGCGGCTCGCCGCCGGCCTCCAGCTTCCGCCGCAGGTAGCCGACGAACACGTCGACGACGTTCGTCTCGACGTCGGCGGGATAGCCCCACACGAGCTGCATGAGCTGGTCGCGCGAGAGCACCTGCCCGGCGTTGCGCAGGAACGTCTCGAGCAGCTCGAACTCGCGTCGCGTGAGGTCGAGCTCGCGGTCGCCGCGCGTGGCGACGTGGCCGCGCGGGTCGAGCGCGACGTCGCCGGCGCGGAGCACCTCGCCGCCGGCGTAGCCGCGCCGGCGCAGCAGCGCGTGCAGGCGCGCGCTGAGCTCGGCGACCGCGAACGGCTTGACGAGGTAGTCGTCGGCGCCCGCCTGCAGCCCGGCGACGCGGTCGTCGACCTCGTCGCGGGCCGACAGGATGCAGATCGGGACGTCGAGCCCGGCGCCCCGCACCCGGCGCACGACCTCGATCCCGCTCAGGCCGGGCATCGTGACGTCGAGCACGACGACGGCCGGGGCCCGGCGCGCGATCGCGTCCAGGGCGGCGTGGCCGTCGGCGGCCGTGGACACGGCGAAGCCCTCGAAACGCAGGGCGCGCTCGAGGGCGTGGCGAACGGTGTGCTCGTCGTCGACGACGAGCACCAGCGGCTCGCCGGCCGTGCCTATGGATGCCTCCAGCCGTCGCGCATGCCGGGACCCATCATGCCCGGACCGCGCTCGCCGTCGTGGGGGTGGCGGTCCCCCTTCGGACCGTGGCCGTGACCGAAGCCCGGACCGAACCCGAGCCCGAAGCCGAGCCACGGTCCCCGCCCGATCGCGTCGCGGACCTTGCCGGCGGAGACGCCGAGCTTGCGCGCGAGGCCGTCGACGAGCTGCTCGTGCCGCTGCCGCAGCCGCTGGACCTGGGTCTTCTGGGCGTCGCGCAGGATCTGCCCGACCCGGTCGGCGTAGACGCCGAGCTCGTCGGCGATCGCCTTCGACAGGCCGGTGATCGCGGGCCAGTCGACCTCGCCGAGCGCGTCGGCCAGGCGCTCCTCGGTCACGCCGAGCGCCTTGGCGACGTCGGCGAAGGCGTCGTGGATGTCCCGCGGGCCGCGCCCGTCCACCTGCTTCAGGGCGTCGCGGGCGCGCTCCTCGCCGACGCCGAGGACGCGGGCCAGCTCGGCGGCGACGGCGTCGCGGGCCTCGTCGAAGCTGTCGGGCAGGTCGGGCCGTGCGTCGCGCAGCGCCTCGCGGGCACGGTCGCGATCGACGTTCAGGCCGTCCGCGAGCGCCTGCGCGAGGTCGACGGGCTCGACGTCGGGCAGCTCGTCGCGCAGCTCGTCGAGCGCCTTCTCCAGGGCATCCTCCTCGACCCCCAGCTCGCCGGCGAGCGACGCGAGGCCGCCGTGCCGGAAGCCGGGGCCGCCGGGCGGCCCGGGCTTGGTCCGCTTCGGGGTCGCCGACGACGAGCTCGACGGGTCCTTCTCGGCGGCGACCGCCGAGCCGTCGCCGAGCTGGGTGCCCAGCGCGAACGCGCCGGAGGCGAGGACCACGGCCCCCAGGAGGGCCAGGCCGATCTTCGTTGCGGTGCGCATGGCGCCAGTGTGCGGACGCCGGTTGTGGCCTCTCTAAGCCTCGATCCACCGATGTAGCTCCCGGTGTCGGCTGAGCGGCGGTTGGCGGGCCGGTTCGGCGTCGATGTCGCGGGCGGGGACCGCGATCGTGTTGCCGTTGGCGGGGGCGGGCGTTCCCGCGGAG